>Ga0164243_10000084_pt1 | contig 242271 bp, 220 predicted proteins | sample OricompcompostOP_FD_108781 | JGI IMG/M metagenome (GOLD analysis project Ga0164243, IMG submission 108781) | Organic Plus compost microbial communities from Emeryville, California, USA - Original compost - Organic plus compost (OP) | ecosystem: Engineered > Solid waste > Mixed feedstock >... | reverse complement strand
GTCGATTTTGTCGAGCAGCCCATTCCGGCCGACGAAGACAGTTGCCTGGAAGGGTTCAAGCCGCTGGTGCCCATTTGCGCCGATGAATCCTGCCACACTGTCGACGACCTCGACATGCTGTCCCGCCGTTATGGCATGGTCAACATCAAGCTCGACAAGACCGGCGGGCTGACCGAGGCGCTCGACCTGATGGCAGCAGCACGCGAGCGGAATTTCGGCGTGATGGTCGGCTGCATGGTCTGCACGTCTCTGTCGATCGCCCCTGCCCTCCTTCTAGCCGCCCAGGCCGACTATGCCGACCTGGATGGCCCCCTCTGGCTGAAGGAAGACCGGCCCGGGGGCGTGACACTCAGCAACGGTTTGCTGAACGCGCCCTCGCCCGGCTTCTGGGGCTGACCCAATCCGCGGGCAAAGGACGGATCCTAAGCGAAGGACGGGGCATCGACCAGATGGCCGTTCCCCCATGCAAGCTTCTGACGCATCACGACCCGCGCCGGTTGCGCCTCTGCAGGCACGGCTGGCGCCTCGTCTTCCGGCGTGGTGAAGATGCCCCGGCGCGCCAGCCAGTTGCCGACAGTCGCACGAGACGTGAACGCCACAACGAAGGGCGAAAGCATCAGCCCGACAATGATCGGCAGAAGCCAGATCGTCGTTTCAGCACTGGCCAGCGTCGCCGCCAGGAAGAAGATGCCGCCGGCAACCGCCCAGCGATAATCGTGGATCGCCTGCTTGAGCGGAACGCCATCGCTTTCACGGTTCTGAGCCGACCATCCGCTCGCCCGCCCACGAAGGACCTGAACGACGGCGATGGTCTGCGTCAGCATGGTCAGCGGCGCGACGATCATCGAGAGCGGGATTTCGAACACCATGCTGCGGATCACGCGCTTCCACCCGCCCAGCATGTGAAGCCGGTCGCGATCCATGGCGAGCCATGCGACGGACAGCAGCTTCGGCCCAAGCAAGAGGATGATGGTCAACACCAGCGGCCAGCCCGACGGAATGAAGCTGGGCGCTGAATCGAACCCGAGCATATGGAGCAGCGCAACCAGCGTCAGCACCAGCCAAAGCGGCGAGGTCAGATAGGCAGAGGCACCCATCAGCAGCTGGAACCGGCTGACCCAATGGAAGCCGGCGGAATTCAGCAGGAACAGATGCTGCAGATTGCCCTGACACCAGCGCCGGTCGCGGATGGCGAAATCGGTCAGCGTCGGCGGGAATTCCTCGTAGCTACCTTCCGGCAGGGCGACCATGTGCACCGCCCAGCCACGACGGCGAAGCAGCGCAGCCTCGACCATATCGTGGCTCATGATGTGTCCACCGCGCGGTTCACGCCCTTTCAGCTCCGGCAGACCGCAGCTTTCGGCGAAGGCGCGGACGCGAACGATCGCGTTATGACCCCAGAAGGTCGCCTCGGTTCCCGACCACCAGGACAAGCCGGCGCTGGCGATCGGCCCATAAGCCGCGCCCGCGAACTGCTGCCAGCGAGCGAACAGCGTCTTGCTGTTGATGACGGACGGATTGGTCTGGATCAGGCCGACACCCGGGTTGCGGTCCATCAGCGAGGCAAGCTGCGCCATCGCCTTGCCGGTCATCAGGCTGTCGGCGTCGAGCACGATCATATAGTCGTATGCCCCGCCGAAGCGGCGGACCCATTCGGCGATATTGCCGGGCTTGCGCGCGACATTCTTCGTGCGGCGGCGGTAATAGACCGGCACCGGGCTTGCTTTGAGAAGGTCCGTATAAGCGAGATATTCGTCCGCCTCGCGGTCCGCATGGGAATCGCTGAGGATGAAGAAATCGAACAGCTTGCCCGCGCCGGTTTCCTCGATCATCCGGGCCATCTTCCGGATACGACCGAAGACCTGCGACACATCCTCATTGTAGATGGGAACGAGGACGGCGGTGCGCTTGCTGGGCATCGGCGTTGCTCCGCCTGGGGCAAGCGATGTCTTGCGCCGGGTGGCGAGGTTGATGAAACCGGCGAGCGCATTCAGGAAGCCGAATGAAATCCAGCAGAAAAGGCTGAAGAACAGCAGGAACATCAGTAGATCGAACGGCGTGCCATTATGCTTCAGCGGGCGCGCCATCTCGGTCGCGGCGAGCAGCCCCGTGGTGAAGGTTCCAAGGAACAGCAGCAGCCGCCGCTCACCGATGTCACCCGGCGAGGTCACGACTTTCCGACCCAGGATCGGCAGCTTTTCGAAGGATTGGACCGGCATATTGACCGGCGCCTCCGAAGGCAGGTTCTCCAGGCTGACTCGCTCGTCAGAACGATTGTCGGGCGATGCGACCGGCAAGGCCCCTGCAAAAGATTTCATCACCAAAACGCGACCATCTTTCTTTTTGTTCGATCAACTCTGTGTAAAGCCACGAACATCTTTCTCCTGATCGCGCCTCTTACGGGCCCGTTTTCTCAGAACCATTTTTGGATCGAAGTGTTCCCCGCATCCGAAAGCCGGTTAGAACAATTGATATAGGAGCGTTTCCGTAATCGCATCGTTTTCCAGGCGTAAGAAAGCCCGGATATCCACCGGTCCAACGCCATTCCGTTCGATATCTGCGATAAGCCGCCAGCAGTTTTTCTGCCCGTTGACAGGGTAGCACCCCGAATTCACCAGCTTGCCATTTGCGACATCGATGATCGGCTTGACCGGGCTTTGATAAGTCAGGCCGGCAAAACGATCGCCCTGGAAATCAGCAACCAGTTTGGTGATTCCCTCACGCACCGGTTCCCCCGGAACACTCCCCTGCCCCGTCCAGCAATTGACGACATGGCCGCTGGGAAGGTCCTCCGGCTCCTTGCCGATCCAGCGCAGACGATAATCATAGTTCAACCGTGCGCCCGCTGCCGGCGATGCCTGTGGGGTCCAGAAGGCAACTATATTATCGTCATATTCCCATACGGTCGGGATTTCATAAAGCGTGACCGATCCGGGCCCCCAATCGCCCTTCGGTTCGACCCAAAGGTTGGGACGCTTTTCGTGGAAAACAGCGTCGTCCTGATAATGATCGAAATTGCGATCACGCTGAAGCAGGCCGTAACCGCGCGGGCCGGTGTCGGAAAACATATTGGTTTGCGGATGCGGCGGGTTGTTGAGCGGACGCCAGATCCGTTCGCCGCTGCCGGTGTGGATGGCAAGGCCGTCGGAATCGTGAATTTCCGGCCGCCAGTCCCGGGCTTGCGCGCGATTGCCCTCCCCGTACCAGAACATGCTGGTCAAGGGAGCGATGCCCAGCCTTTCGACCGATTTGCGCATGTGGATGACCATGCTGACGTCCTGAGTGATCTCATCCGTGCCCAGGCGATTCACCAGGCGATAGGCGCCGGTGACGCTTGGCCCATCGAGCAGCGCGTAGACAGTGATCTCCCCATCCCCGCTATGTTCCAGCCAGAAATGGGTGAAATCCGGAAATTCCTCCGGCCCGTTGATTCCCGTGTTGATGGCAAGGCCGCGCGCCGACAGGCCATATTGATGGAGCGGCCCTGCCGTGCGGAAATAGGATGCGCCCTGAAAGGCCAGCCAGTCGCCGATGCCGCCCTTGTTCATCACGCGAAAGCCGGTGAACCCGCCGGCTTTGCCAAGTTTCGCCATCGGATGATCGGACGGAAATTTGTAGAGCGCAGCGCTGTAGGGAAATGGACGCGCCCGTCCATTTTCGACAACCGAAATGTCTACGCCGCGCCGGGCCATCTTGGTGAGCGGGAAGAAGCGGACACCCGTTGCGTCCCCCCGATCGCCCCAGAGCGTGCGTTCAGGACGATATTCGATCTGGGCGACCGCATCATAATTGATATCGGGCAGAATGGCGGGCGGCGGCGGCGGCGCTTTCCACGGCTCGCGCGAAAGGGCGAGCGCGCGGTCCTGCAGCGCAGTCCACGAAAATGCTTCGGTATCGCCAAGCTTCACCCGCCCCGAAGCGCGGCATGCTGCCAAAAGACTGGCAAGACCAATAATCGCCTGTCGTCTTGTCGTCATTCACCACCTCGTTTCCCGGTCACAACGAAACAGGGGCGCGCTTGCTCCCTGTTTCGTTGGATGGGTGTATAGACAGATTTCGGCGGCCCCATATTCGACCTTTCCTGCTCCTAACCTGAACGAAGGGCGGATTGGCGCTTCCGCCCGATATTCTGTCTTACGCGCGCAACATTGGCGGGCTATGAAAGGGACAAAGAAAAAAGGGGTTATGGAAGGATGTCTTATGACTCGTGCTTTCGCCCCAATTGCGTCTGCGACTCCCGCGGCTGATTCTATCATTCTCGACGCCGCACGCAGTTGGCGAAGTGCGCGCGACAACGGCAGACCTGTGCAACCCGCATTGTTCCAGACGCTCGACGCGCATGAATGGGGCGTGCTCGCACCAGCATTCGACAGCCTGATGACGCTTTACGAAACGTGCTCAGGCCATGAATTCAGTGTCGACCGGGATGGTGAAGAGACAATATCCGACGACGAGCATCGCCTGCTCGGCCTGCTTGAAGGGACTTCAAGCAGCGAGGAAACGATGCTGATGGAGGAAGCCGCTAACCATGATCTTGCGCCCGCCATGCGCGTGGCGCTTCATTCGACACGGGCGATGATCCTCGATCGAAGCTAGGGTTTTCTGCGCAAATTAGCCCATTGCGGCGCTCCGGGTTCGACCCGGCCTAGGTCTGATGCGTCGAGCGGCTGTTGATATGGGCTCCTGCCTTCACAGAAGCACCGCTTTAGCGCTTCTAGCTAATTAGTCCGCGGTGAGTGCTTTTACGCCCGGCAGTTCCTTGCCTTCCATCCATTCGAGGAAAGCGCCCCCCGCCGTCGAGACGAAGGTGAAATCGTCGCCGGCGCCTGCCTGATTGAGTGCTGCGACTGTATCCCCGCCACCAGCGACGGACACCAGTGATCCCTCCCGCGTCAGGGCTGCGGCAGTGCGGGCGAGCGACACCGTGGCGGCATCGAAAGGCGATGTTTCGAATGCGCCGAGCGGGCCATTCCACACCAGGGTGCGGCATGTCTTCAGCACGTCCGCCAAAGCCTCGGTCGCGGCCGGGCCGATATCGAGGATCATTTCGTCTGCCGCCACTTCATGGACATTCACGGTCCGCGTCGGCGGATCGGCGCGAAATTCCTTCGCCACCACCACATCATAAGGCAGGTGAATGGTGCAGTTCGCTGCGTCCGCCACGTCGAGGATTTCTTCGGCGGTGCCCGTCAGATCATGCTCGCACAGCGACTTGCCGACATCGACGCCGCGGGCGGCAAGAAAGGTATTCGCCATGCCGCCGCCGATGATCAGATGATCGACCCGGGCGACCAGATGCTTCAGCACGTCGAGTTTGGTCGACACCTTGGCACCGCCGACCACGGCTGCGACGGGATGTTCAGGGTTGCCGAGCGCCTTCTCAAGCGCGTCCAGTTCCGCTTCCATCGACCGGCCGGCGAAGGCGGGCAATGCATGCGCCAGCCCTTCCGTCGAGGCATGGGCGCGATGAGCGGCAGAGAAGGCATCGTTGACGTACAGATCCCCGAGCTTCGCCATCGCGGCGACAAGCGCGGGGTCGTTCTTCTCTTCCCCGGCATGGAAGCGGGTATTTTCGAGGATGGCGATATCGCCCGGCTCCAGTGCCGCAATCGCCTTTTCCGCTTCCGGCCCGGCGCAGTCGTCGATGAACATCACTTCACGGCCGAGCACTTCGGAAAGCGGGCGGGTGACGAGCGCCAGGGACATGTCCGGCTTGCGCTCTCCCTTGGGCCGGCCGAAATGGGCCAGGATCAGGACGATGGCGCCCTTGTCCGCAAGCTCGGCGACGGTGGGTGCGGCGGCACGCAGGCGCGTGTCGTCCGTTACCCGTGCCCCGTCCATCGGAACGTTCAGGTCCTCACGGACAAGCACGCGCTTGCCCGTGATGTCCCCCATGTCGTCGAGCGTGCGGTAACCGGCCATGGCTCAGATCAGCTTGCCGATGGCGCGGGCAGTATCGACCATGCGGTTCGAGAAACCCCATTCATTGTCGTACCAGCTGACCACGCGGACCAGCTTGCCGTCGAGCACTGCCGTTTCCAGGCTGTCGATGGTCGACGACGCCGGGCTGTGCACCAGGTCGATCGAGACCAGCGGCTCGTCAGTATAGTCGAGCACTTCCGCCAGCGGCCCGCTTTCCGACGCCGCCTTCAGGATCGAATTGATCTCTTCGACACTGGTGTCGCGCTTCGGCGTGAAGGTCAGGTCGATCAGGCTGCCGTCCGGCACCGGCACGCGGATGGCCGAGCCGTCCAGCTTGCCCTTCAGTTCCGGTAGCACTTCGCCCACGGCGCGGGCGGCGCCGGTGGTGGTGGGGATCATCGACATGGCGGCGGCGCGAGCGCGGCGCATGTCGCCATGGATCTGGTCGAGGATCTTCTGGTCGTTGGTATAGGCATGCACGGTCGTCATCAGGCCGCGTTCGATACCGACGGTGTCGTTCAATATCTTGGCGACCGGCGCTAGGCAGTTGGTGGTGCAGGACGCGTTGGAGACAATCGTGTGCTCGGCCGTCAGCTTGTCGTGATTAACGCCGTAGACGACGGTCAGATCGACGCCCTTGGCAGGGGCCGAGATCAGCACGCGCTTGGCGCCGGCATCCAGATGCTTCTGCGCGCTGGCGCGATCGGTGAAGAAGCCGGTGCATTCAAGCGCGATATCGATGCCGTTTTCCGCGTGCGGCAGGTTTGCCGGATCGCGCTCCGCCGTCACCTTGATCCGCTTGCCGTCGACGACGATGTCGTTGCCTTCGGCCTTCACCTCACCCGGATATTTGCCGTGAACGCTGTCGCGCTTGAACAGCATCGCGTTGGACTTGGCATCGGCAAGGTCGTTGATCGCAACCAGTTCAAGCCCGCAATCGGGACGCTCGAGGATCGCGCGCGCCACAAGGCGTCCGATGCGCCCGAAACCGTTGATCGCGACTTTGATAGCCATTCGATAAACTCCCTTCTTCTACGAATTCAGCGCCGCGAGGATCTGTGGCGCGATCTTGGCTGATGTCAGCCCGAAATGGTCGAACAGGTCTGCAATCGGGGCCGAAGCCCCAAAGCTGTCGATGCCGAAGCGCAGCCCCGCCGCGCCGGTATAGCGTTCCCAGCCCATTGTGGTTCCCGCCTCAATCGAAACGCGCAAAACGCCCTCCGGCAGAATGTCGCGGCGATAGCTTTCCGGCTGTGCATCGAAGCGTGACCAGCAGGGCATCGACACGACGTCGGCGCCGATCCCCTGGGCCTCCAGAGCAGCGCGAACGCTGACGGCCAGTTCCACTTCGGATCCGGTCGCGATCAGCACGACCTTGCGGGGCGCCTCGGCCCATTTCAGCCGATAAGCACCCTTGGCGCAGAGGTTTTCCGACGTCGCCTCAAGCCGGAGCTGCGGCAGGTTCTGCCGTGTGAGCGCCAGCAGCGACGGGCCGTTTGCCTTCTCAAGCGACAATGCCCAGCACTCGGCCGTCTCGACAATGTCGGCGGGACGATAGACGTCGAGATTGGGCATGACCCGCAGCGACATCAGATGCTCGATCGGCTGGTGAGTGGGGCCATCTTCGCCAAGCCCGATCGAATCGTGAGTCATGACATAGACGACGCGGGTCTGCTGCAACGCGGACAGGCGGATCGCCGGGCGGCAATAGTCGGAAAAGACCAGGAAGGTGCCGCCATAGGGGATGACGCCGCCGTGCAGCGCCATGCCATTCATCGCGGCCGCCATGCCGAATTCGCGGATGCCATAATAGATATAGCGTCCTGAATAGTCGTCGCGCGTCAGCGGCTGCTGATTCTTGGTCTTCGTGTTGTTCGATCCGGTCAGGTCCGCCGAACCGCCGATCGTCTCGGGCAGCGCGGCGTTGATCGCGCCGAGCACGAGTTCGGATGCCTTGCGCGTGGCGACCTTTTGCGGATTGGCGATCAAGCCGTCGATGAAGGCTGGAATTCCGTTGTCCGCCGGCAGTTCGCCCGCCATCCGGCGCTTGAACTCGGCAGCGGCGCCATCCTTTGCCAGCCGATCGGTCCAGGCCTTATGATCGGCGGCACCGCGCTTGCCCGCTTCGGCCCATGTGGCGGCGATATCGGCCGGAATTTCGAATGGAGCGCTGGTCCAGCCCAGTGCCGTCCGTGCGGCGGCGACTTCCTCGGCGCCCAGCGCCGCGCCATGCGTGGCCGAGGTCCCCTGCTTGTTAGGAGCGCCCTTGCCGATGACCGTCCGGCAGGCGACGAGTGACGGGCGCGGATCAGCGATCGCCTCGTCAAAGGCGCGGGCGATGTCGGCGGGATCGTGGCCGTCACAGGAAACCGTATGCCACCCCGACGCGTCATAGCGCCCCAGCACATTTTCGCTGGTGGACAGGCTGGTCGCGCCGTCGATGGTGATGCGGTTGTCATCCCAAAGAACGATGAGCCGGCCCAGGCCGAGATGCCCCGCCAGACCGACCGCTTCGTGATTGATCCCTTCCATCAGGCAGCCGTCACCGGCAATCACCCATGTGCGGTGATCGACCAGCGCGTCGCCGAAGACGGTGTTCAGATGGCGTTCGGCGGTCGCCATGCCGACCGCGGTGGCCAGCCCCTGCCCCAGCGGTCCCGTCGTCGTCTCAATACCCGCCAGCTCAAAATTCTCCGGATGTCCCGCACAGGGACTGCCGAGCTGACGGAAATTCCGGATATCGTCGATCGTCGGGCGCGCATAACCGGTCAAATGAAGCAAGGCATAGATCAGCATCGATCCATGTCCGGCCGACAGGACGAAGCGGTCACGATCCGCCCAATGCGGGTCGGCGGCATCATATTTCAGATAGCGTGTGAAGAGCACGGTCGCGACATCGGCCATACCCATCGGCATGCCGGGATGCCCGGAATTGGCCGCCTCCACGGCATCCATCGCCAGTGCCCGGATAGCATTGGCAAGCTGGTCGTGCGAAACGGTCATGCAGTTCCCCAAAATGTCGGACGCTTTCAAAGATCAGCGCCGGAAATGGCACCATAGAACCGACATGGCGTCGACGACGAGTCGGCGCCGGTCCACCGATCCTTTGTCTCGGCTGGCCGGATGCGTCAACCGGCCCGCACACAGGGCCGCTTGCTCCGCACGTTGGACGTGCTAGTTAAGAAATTATGACAGATGAGAGACTGATCATGGCGATCGGGCGGCTCGAAAGAGCCCTTACCCGTGCGGAAGCGGCAGCCGATGGTATGGCCACGCAACAGGAAGTTGCGTCGCTTCGCCAGCGCCATGAGCGGCTGCGGGCACGAACCAAGGAAGCGATCGACGCCCTCGATCGACTGACAGGTACCGCCTGATATGGCCGAAGTTACGCTGGACATCGGCGGACGCAGCTACGATGTCACCTGCCGAGACGGCGAGGAAGCGCATCTGCGCGACATTGCAAAACTGGTCGATGCACGTGCGGCGAAGGCTCGCGCGGCGGTTGGTGGGGTGAACGAGGTTCGCCAGCTCCTGTTTGCAGCATTGCTGCTGGCGGACGAGCTTAACGATATTCGCACAACCGGAGTAACCAAGCCCGCAGGCGAAGACAGCATTGCCGCGGCGGTCCCCGATGCCGCCGTCGTCGCCGCGATCGAGCGATTGGCAAGTCGCATCGAAAGCTTTGCGGACAGGCTTGAGCAGGGTGGCTCGAGCACCTAGATTGATATCGACGGGTACTGCCCGGTACGAGCTTCAGCGAACATCCCTGAGGCGATTATTTCATCCTGGGGGCTGTCCCTGGGCGGACCGTGGTCCGTTCACATGGTCCCCACCTGACGTTAACGGCGTCAGAGGATATTCCGGCAAACGGCCATGGCGGTCCCGTCACCCGCCTCAGTCAGGGCAAAGATGACAAAATCCGAATTGCGCCAGCAGCTTCGCCAACGTCGTGATGAATTCGTCGACGCACTCAACCCTGCGATTGCGGAAATCACTTTCCGACGTCCCCCTTCCCCGCTGGCTGCATGGGTCGACGAAGCGACCTGCGTCGCAGCCTATGCTCCGATCGGCAGCGAGGCCGATCCTACCGCCTTTCTGATTCACGCCCACGAACAGGGCCGGGCCACAGCCTTGCCCTATGTCGAAAGCCGTGTCGTGCCGATCCGTTTTCTGCGCTGGACGCCGGGAGACCGGCTGGTCGATGGTCCTTTCGGCCTTCGCCAGCCAGACCGGTCCAAAGCGGAGGAAATTTCCCCGGATCTGATCCTGACGCCGCTCGTCGCCTTCGACCGGCGCCTTCACCGGCTCGGCCAGGGCGCCGGCCATTATGATCGGGCATTTGCCCGCTGGCCGGAAGCGCGCCGCGTCGGTATCGCCTGGAGCGTACAGGAAGTCGATTTCGTGCCCGACGATCAATGGGATGTGCCGATGGATGCCATACTGACGGAATGCGAATGGATCGAACGCCCGCGAGACGCGGAATGATGCCGAGCTGGCGCAAACCGGCCGGAGTGGGCCTTATCATCCTGCTGATCATCATCTGGGCAGCCATTGTGGCGAGCTTTTCGGGAATCATCGGACAGCTTCCGGGATTGGTGCAGATCCCGGTCTATATCATCGCCGGCATCATCTGGATTCTGCCGCTGAAACCCCTTCTGAAATGGATGGAAACGGGGCGCTGGCGCTGACGCTTTCTTAACGTCACCCACCCTAGTCCGGGCTAATTCTGGCGGGGGCACGGATGACGCATCTTTATGAGGCTTTTAGCGGGGAAGAGCGATCAAGCGATCGCTATGCTCTATCGATCAACACGACGATGCGTGCGCTTGGCCAAGAAAATCAGCCCCTGCATATCGCAAATATCTCGGCATGCGGTTTTGGCGGGCAGTCACCGCACATGTTCCAGCCGCCTTGCGTCGTATCAGTGAAGCTTCCTGGAATCGGTGAAGTGAAGGCCCGCGTCGCCTGGGCGGGAAGCGGCCGGGTCGGCGGTCAATTCCTGGTACCGATCGATCTTGAAGCGCTGGTCAACGCAATCGGAAAATAGCGGAAATACGCCAGCGCCATATCGATGAAATGGCGCGAGTGACGGGGCTCGAACCCGCGACCTCCGGCGTGACAGGCCGGCGCTCTAACCAACTGAGCTACACCCGCTTGAGCGGTGAGCGGGCGACCTAGTAGAGCCGCCCGAAGCTGTCAAGCAGCGCCGTGCGTTCCAGTCGACTCTTCATGTTCCGGCGACGCTTTATGTCCTGTCAGCGTACCGTCTTCGAACAGGAAACCCGCGATATCGGGCTTACCGGCGGCCGCGACGACGGTTTGCATGATGATGAGGAGCGGAACAGCCAGCAACGCACCCGGCGTGCCCCACACCCAGCCCCAAAAGCTCAACGAAATCAGGATCAGCAACGGGTTGATGGTCAAACGCCGCCCCAGCATCATCGGCGTGACCAGATTCGCCTCGATGGTGTGAAGGCATATCTGGATAGCGGCGGGCAGCAGAGCCGTCCAGACATCGGAAAATGTCATCAGCCCGCCGAGCGCGATCAGGATCGCCGCGACGATGGGGCCGAGATAGGGAATGTAATTCAACAGCGCGACGATGCCCCCCCACATCAGCGGTGAAGGCATTCCGACCATCCAAAGGACCGCCGCCACCGTCAGCCCAAGCGCCATGTTGATGATCGTGATCGTTCCCAGATAGGCGGACGTGGCATGGACGACATTCTGGATGACCCGTGCCGTCGCCAGCGCGCCGCCATAGCTGCCCCGGCTGGTGATGGTCCGCTGCCGGAGCCGGGTCCATCCGGCCAGGAAGAAATAGATCACCAGCATCACGAAGAATATCTGGATGGCGGCACTGGGCGCGGACGAGGCCATCCCGAGCAGCGAGCGGGGCTGCGCCTCGATCGCCGATGCGCGAGCGGCAGCGACGGGTGCCTGGGCCAGCCTCTGCACCGTCCGGTCGACGAAAGTCTGCAAGTTGGAATAGAAATCGATCAGCGGAGCCAGATTGGCCTGAACCCGTGGAATACGTTCGGGAAGCAGCCGAAACCATTCCGTCGCGGGCACGATGATCGCCGCCAGCGCGATGTTGCACAGGATCAGGAACACCAGCAGACACAGGAATGCGGCCAGACCGGAGGGTGCCCCGCGCCTTTCCATCCATTCAAGCATCGGCACCAGAGCGATTGCGATGACCAGCGCGGTCGTCACCGGAAGGAAGAACCCGGCACCGGCGCGAAGAGCGAAAGGAACACCGATGACGAGGGCAACCCCCATCATCAATGCAAGGGCAGCAAGCAGGCGGTCACGGCTGACGTCGACGACGATGTGATCCGGCTTGTCGTGATGAGCGCTGCCGAAACGCAAACGGCCGATCGGCTTCGGTGCCATCGGCTGCTCTTCCGTCCCTGTGGATGCGTTCTGCGAGTCCATGCGCTCCATCCCACTCGATCGCCTTCTTATGCGCCAATTTCCCGCTTGTCGCGAGATGGTTGACGATCATTGACCACGATAGACGTGACGCACGCGATCCAACGCCCTAGCGTGACCCAATGACCGAAAAGCTGCTTGTTATCGATGAAGGGACAACCTCCACCCGCGCTATGCTGTTCGCAGCGGACGGAACATGCCTTGGCCAGGCGCAAGAGGAACTGACACAGCATTATCCCGCCCCCGGCCTTGTCGAGCATGACGCCGCCGAAATCTGGGAAAAATCGCTGAAATGCGCGCGGGAGATGGTGAAACTGGCCGGTGGTGCGGGCGGTGTCACCGCCATCGGTATCACCAATCAACGCGAAACCGTGGTGTTCTGGGACAAGGAAACAGGTGAGCCGCTGGCGCCCGCGATCGTCTGGCAGGATCGGCGCACGGCGGATATCTGCGCCCGATTGAAGGAAGCAGGCAACGAACCGGCTGTCCAGGCGCGAACCGGCCTGTTGCTCGACCCCTATTTTTCGGGATCGAAGATTGGCTGGGCGCTCGAGAACTGGCCACAATTGAAGGACGCGGGCGATCGGCTCGCGGTGGGCACCGTCGAATCCTGGCTGATCTGGAAGCTGACCGGCGGGCTGCATATCAGCGATGCGACCAACGCCTCACGAACCGCATTGATGAGCATCGGCAGCGGCGGCTGGGACGACGGACTGGCCGACCTGTTCGGCGTTCCGCGTGCGATCCTGCCCGAAATCGTCGATTGCGCCGGGCGATTCGGAGAGACGATGCCTAACCTTTTCGGGGCCGCGATCCCCATTTGCGGAATGGCGGGGGATCAGCAGGCCGCCTCCATCGGGCAGGCGTGCCTGAAGCCCGGCGACAGCAAGGCGACCTATGGCACCGGTGCTTTCATGCTGACCGCCACCGGCACAACCCTGCCGACATCGCGCAATCGGTTGCTGGCAACGGTCGCGCATCAGATCGGCGGCCGGCGGCATTATGCGCTGGAGGGGTCGGTATTTGTCGCCGGCAGCCTCATCAAATGGCTGCGGGATGATGTGGGGATGATCGAAACGGCAGCGGAAACCGAAGCACTGGCCCGATCGGTCGGGGATAATGGCGGTGTCTATCTGGTCCCTGCCCTGTCCGGCCTTGGCGCGCCCTGGTGGGAGCCACGTGCCCGCGGCTCCATCTCCGGCCTCAGCTTTGCCGCCGGACGGGCGCATATCATCCGCGCCGCGCTCGAGGCGATGGCGCACCAGACCCACGACCTGATGACCGCCTTCGCCGCCGATGGCGCCGCCTGGTCCCGCCTCAGGATCGACGGTGGCATGGCGGCGAACGACTGGATGGCGCAGGACCTGGCCGACATGCTCGACATCGAGGTGGAGCGCCCCGCCTTTGTCGAAACGACCGCGCTGGGCGCCGCGATGCTGGCGGGGGTTGGCGCGGGATTGTTCGGATCGCTGGAGGAAGCTGCCAGGATGCGCGGGGCGATCAGCAGCTTCTCACCGAAACTGGAAGGCCCTGTCCGATCGACACGCCTTGAAGGCTGGAAGGCAGCGATTTCAGCGGTTTTGGATTGAGAATCGAAAGCCGCCGTCAACGCCTGCTATCGACAGCGATCCAGTTGGTCTCCCAGGTCACCCCGCCATCGGCCGAAAGCGCCTGCTCGAAACGCGCGGAGTTCCGCGTGACATAGGAGATCACGAAGCGGACGAGGACCGTGCGGCCGTTGACCGTATCCACGCCATAGAAAGTTCCACGCCCGCTTCCATCAAACGAACCGGTAACCGGAGGCGTGAGGGTGCCGCTACGAACATTTGCGAAGTTGAGTGTCCATTGACGGGCCTTCGAATTGTATAGCCGGAGCGAAACGCCCTCGATCTTTCCCGAGGAACCTTGGACCGAAAGCTCGACAAGGTTGGCGCGGCCGCCCAGGATGCTGCGGACCTCGCTTGTGCCGCGATATTCGACCCATCGGTTCGATCCGGTCAGCGGTTCAGGCAGATATCGCAATTGCGTCGTCCAGCTTCCGATTTCCCAGTCAAAATCGTGGGCTCCGTCGCGCTCTTGTATCGCGGCTGGCGATGCGGCCTGCCCGGCGCTCGGGTCGGTCAGGACAAGGAATGAGCCGATCAATGCAAGCGCGCTACCCGCGCACGTCAACCATATCCTCACGGGACGAGCCTTTGGCCGGGGTCGTTCACGACGATGGTTATGTCTTCCATCCGCCCGGTCCTCAGATCAGTCGAAGTGATCGATGCCGTCGCCCAATATGGCTGTCCACGAATGCCGTCGCTCTTCATACCCGGAAATTGTTGGCGGCGGAAAATCCGGATCGGCGAAGGCCCCGACAGCGACCGCGGTTAAGCCGGGCATGGCCTCACTGTCATAGGCGACGGTCGAGCCACATGAGGGGCAAAACCGAAAGCTGGCTCGCTTGCCGTTCTCGCCGACGTCTGACCACTCGCTGAACTCGCCGGTCATCTTTGTACGCTCGGTCGGAAAGCGGGCCTGAACGGCAAAGGCGCTACCGCTGCGCCTTTGACAATTCAGGCAGTGGCAGACTGACACGCGAACAGGATCGCCCGCGCAAGCTACCCGCAGTTGGCCGCATCGACAGGTGGCGACATGCTCGATCATCCGTCCGCTTTTACGCTCCGCTTCCGTGGTTCACAACGACCGCAATAAGTGCGGACCTTCATTCTCCCAGCCCACAACTTGACCTGTTTCGCATGAAAGCCCTATGAGAACATATAGGGAACATAATTGTGGCCGAATCGACCCGATCCTTCGCGTTGCTGCGGCGGCGCATTGAGGCGATGGCTGGTCGTGCGAATGACGCGACCGGGACGCGGCTGTCGCTTGGCCACGACAGTCTGGATGCGTCGCTTGACGGTGGGCTGAGCCGGGGTCGGCTGCATGAGGTCTTTGCGAGCGAGACCGACGAAGCAGCCGCCGCAACGGGCTTTGCAATGATGCTGGCGCTTCGGGCGCAGACGGAAGGTACGCCGCTGCTTTGGCTTCGCACCGACGCGGCGGAGCGGCGAGCGGGGCGTTTCCATGCGCCCGGTTTTCTTGAGCTTGGCGGCGATCCCGACCGGCTGATGCTGGCAGTGGCGCCTGATGAGACAATGCTGCTGCGATGCGTCGCCGATGCGCTGCGTTGTGCCGGGCTCGGCATGGTCGTGGCGGAATGCTGGGGCAGCCCGCCCGCGCTTGACCTGACGGCGAGCCGGCGACTGACGCTGGCGGCGGAACAGTCGGGCGTGACGGCACTGTTGCTCAGGATCGACGCGTCCCCCGCCCCGAGCGCCGCCGACACGCGTTGGTCGGTTGCCGCCGCGCCTTCGACACCGCTTGAGGCGGATGCACCGGGGCTGCCCGCGCTCGACATCGAATTGCTGCGCCGTCGCGCCGGCCCCGCCGGTCAGCGCTGGCGCGTGGAGTGGAACCGTGACGAACGATGCTTCCGGGAACCGGCGCTACCTGGCGCTGTGGTTCCCTTTCCTGTCGGCGGATCGGCTGGCGATCAGCCGGCGCGCCTCGTCCGCTCGGCCTGACGCGCCCATCGCCTTCGTCGAGAAGGTGAAGGGCATGTTGCGGCTGGCGGCGATGAACGACGTGGCCCAATCGCTTGGCCTCGGCGTCGGCCTGCCGCTGGCCGATGCACGGGCGCGGGTGCCCGATTTGCTGGCCGAGGATCATGATCCGCTGGCCGACCAGCTCTGGCTGGAACGGTTGACCGACGGCTGCCTGCGCTACACGCCGATGACGGCGATCGATCCACCCGATGGGCTGGTGCTCGACATCACCGGCTGCGCGCACCTGTTCGGCGGCGAAGCGGGATTGGCGGACGATCTGATCCTTCGGCTCGACCGGCTGGGGATGGCGTTGCGCCATGCCTTTGCCTCAACGGCAGAAGCGGCGCATGCCCTTGCCCGTTTCCAGTCCTTGCCGGCAGCCGATGAAGCGGCGGCGATACGACGGCTGCCGGTCGCGGCGCTCCGGCTCGACCCCGACAGCGAACAGGGATTGCGGCGCGCGGGACTCAAGACGGTGGGCGAGCTTGCCCGCCGCCCATTGGCGACGGTCGCGGCCCGCTTCGGTGAAGAGGCCGTAACCGCGCTCCGCCACCTGACGGGTGAAGCCGAGACACCGATCGTTCCACGACGACGATTACCCGCGGTCGTGGTCGAGCGGCGCTTCGCCGAACCGATCGCGCAGACCGAGCAGGCGCTTGCCGTGCTGAAGCAATTGGCGCGGGAGGCGGAACTGCGGCTGGAGGAACGCAAACAGGGCGGTCGCCGGTTTGAGGCGACCCTGTTCCGTACCGACGGCCTTGCCCCCGTACTGCGCGTCGAAACGAGTCTGCCGACCCGCGATCCCCGCGCGATCATGCGGCTGTTCCGCGAGCGGCTGGACAGCCTCGCCGATCCGCTCGATCCTGGTTATGGCTTCGATCTCGTCCGGCTGACCGTGCCGAAAGCGGAGCCGCTGGGCGCGTCCCAGCTACGGTTGGAAGGCGGCGCCGTCAGCGAGGCGGAGATCGCGGGGCTTGCCGATCGATTGAGCACAAGGTTGGGGCGCGGACGGTTGCGGCGCTTCCAATCGCGCGACAGCCATATCCCGGAACAGACGCAACTCGCGCTGCCGGCGATGGAAGCGGGAGGGTCGACTTCCTGGCCCACTCCCGAACCCGGCGAACCACCGCTTCGCCCTGTGCTGATGTTCGACCCGCCCCAGCCGATCGAGGTCGTCGCCCAGGTGCCGGACGGCCCGCCCTTCCGCTTCCGCTGGCGACGCTCGCTGCTGGAGGTCAGGCGCGCCGAGGGGCCGGAGCGGATCGCCCATGAATGGTGGAAAAGCGAGACCGGCCTGACGCGCGATTATTACCGCGTCGAGGATGCCCGCGGCCGCCGCTACTGGATCTTCCGGCATGGTCTATACGGCAGCGAGCGGACCAACCCTGCCTGGTATCTCCACGGCCTGTTCGCATGAGCGCCCGTTTCGCCGAGCTGGTTGCCGCGACCAACTATTCCTTCCTGCGTGGCGCCTCGTCTCCATCGGACATGGTGAAGCAGGCAATCATGTTCGGCATGGCGGGCATCGGCATCGCCGACCGCAATACGGTGGCGGGCGTCGTCCGCGCGCATGCCGCGCTCAAGGAGATGAAGGAAAAGCTTCCGATCGAGACGCGCCTTGTCGTCGGTGCGCGCCTCGTCTTCGCGGACGGCACGCCGGACATTATCGCCTATCCCTCCACGCGGCATGGCTGGGGTCGTCTCTGCCGTCTGCTGACGACCGGCAATCGCCGCGCGGAGAAGGGCGATTGCATCCTCCACCTCGCCGATCTGATCGGGCATCGTGACGATCTGTTGCTGATCGCGATGGCGGACGACCGGCATGAGGAGGTACTGCGGGAACTGGCGGAAGCCGCACCGGGCTCGCTCTGGCTGGGTGCGACCATGCCGCGCGGCGGCACCGATCAGCGGCGACTGGCGAAGCTGGCGCGGCTGGCGACCCGGATCGGCATCCCCCTGCTCGCCACCAATGACGCCCTTTATGCGACGCCCGAGCAGCGCGCCCTGCACGACGTGATCGATTGCATCCGTGAAGGCACGGCGATCGCCCATGCCGGACGAATGCTGCAGGCCAATGCCGAGCGCCACCTGAAGGCGCCGGATGAAATGGGACGACTGTTCGGGAAATATCCTGAAGCCGTGGCGGAAAGCGTGGATTTCCTATCCCGCATCGATTTCACGCTCGACGAGCTTCATTACGAATATCCGCACGAGCCGGTGCCGGATGGATGGACGCCGCAGGGTTGGCTCGAACATCTCGTCTACGAAGCGGCCTATGCGCGTCATCCCGATGCCCTGCCCGCCAAATGGCAGGCGGTGCTCGATGAGGAATTCGCCCTCATTCGTAGCCGCAACTATGCCTATTATTTCCTGACGGTCCACGACATCGTCCGCTTCGCCCGGTCACAGGACCCGCCCATTCTCTGTCAGGGGCGTGGTTCCGCCGCCAATTCGATGGTCTGCTATCTGCTGGGCGTCACCGCCATCGATCCGGTCGAGAACAACCTGCTCTTTTCGCGCTTCCTGTCCGAGCAACGCGGCGAGCCGCCAGACATCGACGTCGATTTCGAACATGAGCGGCGCGAGGAGGTGATGCAATATGTCTACGAACGTTACGGCCGCGAGCGGGCCGGCATCACCGCAACGGTGATCCATTACCGGCCGCGCAGCGCAGTGCGTGAGGTCGGCAAGGCCCTAGGCCTGTCGGAAGATGTCACTGCGCGGCTCGCCGACACCGTCTGGGGCAGCTACGCCGCCGACATGAAGGAGGAACGCTTCGCCGAAGCAGGCTTCGATCCGGACAACCCGGAAATCATGCGGTTGCAGAAAATGGTCGGTGAGTTGCTTCATTTCCCGCGCCACCTGTCGCAGCATGTCGGCGGTTTCGTGCTGACCGAAGGACGGCTGGACGAGATGGTCCCCATCCACAATGCCGCGATGGAAGACCGCACCTTCATCGAATGGGACAAGGACGATATCGATGCGCTTGGTCTGATGAAGGTCGACGTGTTGTCGCTCGGCATGCTCACCTGCATCCGCAAGAGCTTCGATCTGATGCGACAGCATGGGCTGGAGGATTACCTGCTCGACAGCATCCCGCCCGAAGACTCCGAAGTCTACGACATGCTCTGCAAGGGCGACAGCATCGGCGTGTTCCAGGTCGAGAGCCGCGCGCAGATCAACATGCTGCCGCGCCTGCGACCGCGCAAATTCTACGATCTGGTGATCCAGGTGGCGATCGTGCGACCGGGACCGATCGAGGGAGACATGGTCCATCCCTATCTCAGGCGGCGTTGCGGAGAGGAGAAGATCACCCTGCCCTCACCCGCTCTGCCTCACGATCAGAACGAATTGAGCGATGTGCTCGGCAAGACGTTCGGCGTGCCGCTGTTCCAGGAGCAGGCGATGAAGCTCGCCATCGTCGCAGCCGCCTTCACGCCCGACGAGGCGAACGAACTGCGCCGCGCCATGGCGACCTTCCGCAATGTCGGCACCATCCACAAATTCCGCGAGAAGATGATCGGCGGCATGACGGCGCGCGGTTATGAACGCGACTTCGCCGAGCGCTGCTTCAAGCAGATCGAAGGGTTCGGCAGCTACGGCTTTCCCGAAAGCCACGCCCAGTCCTTCGCCAAGCTGGTTTATGTCTCCGCCTGGATCAAATGCCATCATCCGGCCGTGTTCGCCTGCGCGCTGCTCAACTCGCAACCCATGGGTTTCTATGCTCCAGCCCAGCTGGTCGGGGATGCGCGCAATCACGGCGTGGAGGTACGGGCGATCGACATCAATGCGAGCGATTGGGACAACAGCCTGGAACGAACGGACACGGGGGACATCGCGCTTCGGCTCGGTCTGCGACAAGTCGATGGTTTTCGCGAGGAATGGGCGCAGGCGCTGACATCTGCCCGTGCCGAACGCCTCTTCACCTCGATGGAGGAACTGGCTCGTCGAGTAGGCCTGCCTGCCCGGGCGCTACGCCTGCTGGCGGATGCCGATGCCTGCCGATCGATCGGTCAGGACCGGCGGGAGGCGCTATGGGAGGCACGGCGCACTCCGCCGCAGCAGCTTGCCCTGTTCGCCGCCGCCGGAGCTGACGAGCTTGGCGACGAACCCGACGCCATGCTGCCGCCCATGCCGCTTTCCGAGCATGTCAGCACCGATTATCAGATGACGCGCCTGTCGTTGAAGGCGCATCCCATGTCCTTTTTGCGCGCTCTGTTCCGTCAGGAAAGCGTGCTGAGTTGCGCCGAGACGGCAGCGTCGAAAAACGGAGCCAGGGTACGTGTGGCAGGCGTCGTGCTGATCCGCCAGCGTCCTGGCAAAGGCAATGCGATCTTCATCACGATCGAGGATGAAAGCGGGATCGTGAACGCGCTGTTGTGGGCCCGTCAGTTCGAGCGCTATCGCCGTGCCGTCATGGCGTCACGCCTGATGCTCGTGGAGGGAGAAATCCAGCGCAGCAAGGAAGGCGTCGTGCATTTGATGGCGACCCGCGTCATCGATCGCAGCCGCGAACTCGACCGACTGATCCAGGACGAGGCCGAGACGCTGAGCGAAGTGCCGCTCCCTCGCCACCGCCATCCACGCAATGTACGCATCCTGCCGCGATCGCGCGATTTCCATTAGATTTTCCTGCAGCGGTTGAACGGCCGCCCGCTGCTCTGTAAAGCCCGGCCTTTCAACAAAGGCCAATCCGTGCCCCAACCCGCACTACGCCCGACAGAGGCGCATCAGCTTGGCGACCACAGCGCCGACCTTCGGATGATCATGCTTGCAGGAATGGCAATTGTGGTCGGCACCGGCGGTGCGTTCGGCGCGTGGGTTTTGCTGAACCTTATTTCGCTAGCGACCAACATCTTCTGGTTCGGTCGGGTTTCGATGCAGCCGGTCGAAATCACGGATGCGAGTGTCGGCCTTGCCGTTATTGTCATTCCGATCGTCGGCAGCCTGATCATCGGGTTGATGGCGCGCTTCGGATCAGAAAAGATCCGCGGCCATGGCATCCCCGAGGCGATCGAGACCATCCTGTTCGGCGAAAGCCGGCTTTCCCTGAAGGTCGCTCTGCTGAAACCCCTTTCCGCCGCGATTTCCATCGGCAGCGGGGGGCCGTTCGGCGCGGAAGGCCCGATCATCATGACAGGCGGCGCGATTGGATCGCTGTTCGCCCAATGCTTCAAACTAAGCGCGGCCGAACGCAAAACCCTTCTGGTGGCAGGCGCAGCGGCTGGGATGACCGCCATTTTCGGCACACCGCTGGCGGCCATCCTGCTCGCGCTCGAAGTACTGTTGTTCGAGTGGAAGCCACGCAGCTTCGTGCCGGTGGTCGTCGGCGTTCTGGTCGCGCTGGCGTGGCGGCCATTGCTGATCGGCGACGGCCCGCTTTTCACCTTCACCGGTCAAACCCCAAGCGGGGCATGGTCGATCGCCGCCACGATCGGCATTGGTGCCGCCGTAGGGTTGTTGGCGTCCGTCCTGTCGACACTGCTCTACCGGATCGAGGACATGTTTCACCGCTTGCCCGTTCACTGGATGTGGTGGCCGGCGATCGGCGCGGTCGTGGTTGGCATCGGCGGCCTGATCGATGCCCATGTGCTGGGTGCCGGCTATCAGAATCTCCAGAATTTGCTCAATGGCTCGCTGGCGCTGCGAACCGTACTGGCGCTGCTGTTCGTGAAGGCCATCGTATGGCTGATCTCGCTTGGGTCGGGCACCTCTGGCGGCATCCTGGCGCCGATCCTGACCCTTGGCGGTGCCGCGGGCTACATCGCCGGTCTCTACCTGCCCGGCGGCCCCGGATTCTGGGCGCTGATCGGCATGGCGGGGATAACGAGCGGTGCGATGCGGGCGCCGATGACGGGCGCACTACTTGCCGCCGAACTGACGGGAGAATTTACTGCCCTTCCCCACTGCGTCGCAGCGGCAGCGGCCGCCTACGCCGTGAGTGTGCTGCTCATGCGCCGGTCGATCCTGACCGAGAAGATCGCGCGCCGTGGCCGCCACATTCTGCAAGAATATTCGGTCGATCCGCTCGACATGAAGCAGGCCGCGCAGTTGATGACCACCAATCCGGCCACCCTGCCCGGTTCGATGACAATTACCGAGGCATCCCGCTTCTTCTCCGAAGAGGCCGCACATCGCAGCTACCCTGTGGTGGATGACGAAGGACGGTTGATCGGTCTTGTTTCCCGATCCGACGCGCTGCGCTGGCATGTCGAAGGGGTTCGAGACGACACGAGCCTTGCGGATCAGGTGTCGGATGCCTCTTTCCCCGTGGCCTATCCGGAAACGCCTTGCGGCGTGGTCGCGGACCTCATGGTCGATCGGGGCATCGGCCGTATTCCGATCGTCGAACCCAAGACCAAACGCCTTGTCGGCTTGCTTTCGAGGCAGGACCTTCTGAAGGCCAGGAGCGAGCATCGCCGGGCGGAAACAGGCCGCGATCGTCACGTCCGTCTGCCGAAGCCACGGATTACCTGACGGTGTTCGTCGCCCGCGCGAAGGCGAGGATGCCGATGAAGATCAGGCACATGCCGACAAGATGATAGGTGGCCAGCGTTTCCCCCAGCAGCAGGATGGCAAGCCCCGCCCCGAACAATGGCATAAGGTTGATGAACTGCCCTGCCGGTCCCGCGCCGATCAGGGCTACGCCCCTGTTGAACAATAGATAGGCAACGAGCGAAGGCAGGGTCGCGACGTAGAGGAAGCCGCCGAGGCTGCCGAGATTCCAGACCACGGTTCGTCCGGACAAGGCTTCATGCAGGGCGAGCGGCGCCATCGCCACGACACCGACCGCAAATGTCGCCGCCAGGAAACTCAAAGGATGAACCTGCGGCCGCCACCGCAGCAAAATCGTATAAAACCCCCAGGCGAGCACGGCCCCCAGCACGAACCACTCACCGGTTCCGATATGGAATTCACGCAAGACCGCAAGGTCGCCCCGCGCCACGATGGTCACCACGCCCGTCATCGACACCGCCGCGGCGATCCCCTGCCCGAAACTGCATTTCTCGCGGAACACCAGATAGGAAAGCAGCAGGATCAACGGTGGGATGCCTGCCTGGATCAGCAGGGAATTGGTCGCGGTCGTGTAGTGCAGCCCGGAATAGAGCAAAGCGTTGAATGCCCCCACGCCCAGAAGGCCAAGCAGCAATGTCTGCCACCAGTTACGCCGCAATTCCTGGAAATCGGTTGTCAGATGACGCCAGGCGAATGGCAACAGCAGAACCAGCGCGCCGCTCCAGCGGACAAGAGCCAAGGTGAAGGGCGGAATGCTGTCACGCACCGCCCTCCCCACGATCGCATTGCCAGCCCAGAGCAGGGCAACGATGATCAGCAGGAGATAGGCGCTCTGCCAGAAGCGCAAACCCAGTTGCATCGCCGAAAGATTCTTCATGCCGGATCGCTAATGAAACGAGCCGGCAAAAGCTATGGCCGGTGTGAAATGGCTACTGCTTCAGACGATAGGCGATGACGTAATCGCCCGGCGTGTCCTTCAGCGATCCGCCTCCCGCCGCGATCAGCACATATTGATGCCCGTCCGCTCCCCGATAGGTCATCGGCGTCGCGTGGCCGCCGACTGGTAGCTTGACCTGCCACAAGATCTTCCCGTTCCGCACATCGATTGCCCGGAACATCTCGTCCTGAGTGGCGGCAACGAAGATCACGCCTCCTCCCGTCGTCACCGATCCGCCGATATTGGGGGCGCCCAATGGCAGCGGCAGGCCGAGACCGATGCCGAAGGGGCCACTGTTCCGCGCATCGCCCAGCGGCCGGGTCCAGATGGTCTGTCGCGTCTTCAGGTCTACGGCGGTCAAGAAGCCGTAAGGCGGCCGCTGGCATGGCACGCCCAGCCCGGAAATGAACGGCCCCCAGTGGATCGCATAGGGCGTTCCCGCCATCGCTCCGCCCGGCGCATTGTGGCCACGGCCGATTTTCGGGACCAGGCCCTCCTGCTCCGCCTGGGCGCGAGTGATCAACTCGTCATAGTCGGCCATATGGTTCGAATTGACGACCAGGATGCCGCGCCCTTCGTCCACCGACACGCTGCCCCAGTCGATCCCACCCAGTTCGCCGGGATAACGGATCGTCGGCCCAAGCCGCGGTGGGGTGTACATGCCGTCATATTTCGCCTGCCGGAACTTAATGCGGCAATAAAGCTGGTCGAACGGCGTCAGCCCCCACATGTCGGCTTCGGTCAGCCGATCCCCCGCAAAGCTGGGCATGCCGACCGAGAAGGGTTGCGTCGGCGACGTGCGCTCTTCCGGGATTTCCGATTGCGGAACAGGCCGTTCCTCGACCCTAGTCAACGGCTTGCCGGTGCGGCGGTCGAGCACGAAAACCTGGCCCGATTTCGTGGGAAGGAGCAAGCCGGGCACGGTCGTGCCATCCACGGGAAAATCGACAAGAACAGGCTGCGCAGCCGGATCATAATCCCATAGATCATGGTGGATCGCCTGGAATGTCCAGCGCACTGCACCCGTCGCCGCATCCAGCGCCGTGACCGTCGATGAAAAACGTTCGGTCGTCGAGCTGCGATGGCTGCCGACGAAATCGGGGCTGCCATTGCCCATCGGCAGGTAGACCAGGCCGAGTGCCTCATCCCCGCTCGCCAACGTCCAGGAATTGGGTGTGGCGGGCGTGTAGATGCCCCCCGGCGGCAACGGCTTGGTGTCGTCCGGACGAGCCGGATCAAAGGCCCATTTCAGCTGACCGGTGACGGCATCATATCCTCGCACGACGCCCGGCGGCACGTCGACCGACTGATTGTCGATGACGAAGGCCCCGATAATGGCCGTGCCGTTGACGATGGTCGGCGGTGAAGTGGGGTGCGACCAGCGTTGCGGGAAATCCCCCATCCCTTCCCAAAGGCTGACTTCGCCGTTGGTCCCAAAGCTTGGGCATGGACGTCCGGTCTTGGCGTCGAGGGCGATCAGCCGGTTGTCGATCGTGCCCATCAGCAGGCGTGTCGGGCATTCCTGCACTTCGGCCGGTGCGCGGAAGAAGGCCACACCGCGACAGACAGGATGACCGCCGCTGTCCTCCGCGATCGTCGGATCATAGCGCCAGATCTGACGCCCGGTCTGAGGATCCAACGCAAAGACGCTGTTGAACGCAGTGCAGCCATAAAGCGTGCCGTCCACCATCAACGGCGTGACCTGAAGGCCACCCTTTCGCGTGCCGCCGGGAATAGTCAGGCCAGGCCTGTAAACCCACGCCTGCTCCAGCGTTGAAACATTCGCAGGCGTAATCTCCGCCAGTGCAGAATAGCGCGTGCCATGGAGTGATTTGCCATAATGAGTCCACTGCCCATCTGCCGCACCTTGCGCCGTAAAATTGTCAGCGAACGTCGTCGTCTTGGACGTCCTTTCCGACAGGAAGGCCGTCACCGCCACGGAAACGACGCTGACCAGAACAAACAGGATCAGAGGAAGGCGACCGGCAGGCTTGGGAAGCAGATGGTTCCGAACCATCGGCAGCAACAGCCAGAGACCGGCAACCGTCAGGAAAACGAGCCGGGGCATCAGCGCCCAGCCGTCAAGGCCGACTTCCCACAGGCTCCAGATCAGGGTGACAAGGAAGACAAGGCCGAAAAGATACAGCCCTGCACGCTGCCGCCGAAAGATGAGGATTGCGGACAGCAGAACGAAAATGCCCGCCAGCAGATAGTAAACCGATCCGCCCAAGGTCGCGAGATAGACGCCTGGGATCGTCAAGCCCAATCCGGTCAGCAGCAGCAAGGCGACCGTGACGATCAGGAACCATGGCCGCTTGCCCTTGCGACCGGCGGTGGACGATGCTTCCGAGGCTCTTTTTGCCATTGCGCTCCCCTAGATTCACTAGGCGTAGCGGCCCGGCAATGTTGCCGCAATTACGGCGCCGGAATCGCCTTCAATCAATCTCACCAGTTGAGAGAAGCGGGATCAGTCGCTGTCCTGTTCGATTGGTGGTCTGGCGAGTGCGGTTGGCTTTCCCGCCAGCGCCGCGGCAAGCTGTGTGCGGTCCAGTGCATTGTCCCAGCGGGCAACAACGACCGTCGCCACGGCATTGCCGATGAAGTTGGTGAGGCTGCGGCATTCCGACATGAACCGGTCGATGCCCAGGATCAGCGCCATGCCGGCAACCGGCACCGACGGCACGATCGACAGCGTGGCGGCAAGCGTGATGAAGCCCGCCCCCGTTACGCCTGCAGCCCCCTTTGAGCTGACCATCGCCACCAGTAGCAGGGCGATTTGGTCGCCCAACGACAGATCGACATTGCACGCCTGTGCGATGAACAGCGCGGCAAGCGTCATGTAAATGTTGGTGCCGTCCAGGTTGAACGAATAGCCGGTCGGTACCACAAGGCCGACCACCGACTTGGAACATCCCGCCTTCTGCATCTTGTCGATCAGGCTGGGCAGCGCCGCTTCGGACGAGGAGGTGCCGAGCACCAGCAGCAGCTCCGCCTTCAGATAGCGGATCAGCGCGAAGATCGAAAAGCCGTTCACCCGCGCCACGGCGCCCAGCACGACAAGCACGAAGATCAGCGAAGTCAGGTAAAAGGTCGCAAGCAGCGCGCCCAGATTAGCCAACGTGCCGATGCCATATTTGCCGATCGTAAAGGCAATCGCGCCAAAGGCCCCGATCGGCGCTGCCCGCATCAGGATTGCGACCAGCCGGAATACCACCAGCGAAATGCGCTCCAGCATATCCGTCACAGGCTCGGCAGGCTTGCCCACCAGCGACAGTGAGATGCCGAACAGGATCGCGACGAACAGCACCTGCAGGATCGATCCCTCAGTCAAGGCGGACAGCGCCGTCGTCGGGATGATGGCAAGCAGGAAGCCGGTCAGCGTCGCTTCATGCGCCTGCTCATTATAGTTCGCGACGGCGCCGGCATCGAGGGTTGCCGGATCGATATTCATCCCCGCACCCGGCTGCACGACATTGGCGATGACCAGCCCGACGATGAGCGCAAGTGTGGAGAAGGTCAGGAAATAGGCGAAGGCCTTGCCCGCCACGCGGCCGACCGAGGCCATTTCCTTCATGCCGGCAATGCCTGTCACCACCGTCAGGAAGATGACGGGCGCGATGATCATCTTGACCAGCTGAATGAACCCGTCGCCCAGCGGCTTCAGCGCTTCGCCCACCGACGGCCAGAAATGCCCGATGATCGTCCCGATTACGATCGCCACCAGCACCTGCACGTAGAGATGCCGATAAAACGGAACAGCGCCCAACGGCACGGCCGGCCCCTCGGCTATCGAAACACTCAAATAATCCTCCGAGACATGGCCTTCCCAATCCCTTGCTTATCGCCCCAGCACGCCGGCGATAAGTCCCGCGATGCCACAATTGCAGCAGATTTTTCCGATTTTAGGGCGTGGATCGGAAGATGATAAATTTGGCATCAATACGTCAGCCTAACCCTTGTGAGATGTCGGCGGGATGGATGACATGCCGATCTTTCCAAGTGTCACGAAAAAACCGGCTGCGGAAATCAACAGCGCCAGCGACAAGACGGCCATCGGCGCCAGATTGCTGCCAGTCGCGTCGTGGATCACCGGCACCGCGTTCTGGGCCACGAAACCGCCCAGATTTCCGATCGAATTAATTGCCGCCAGACCTGCGGCGGCATGCGGGCCAGTCAGCAGCCGCTGGGGCACGGTCCAGAAGACCGGCTGCGGGGCGAAGACGGCGGCCGCCGCCACGCAAAGGCAGGCAAACTTCAATACCACCCCGGGCAAAAGGACGCTGCCGAGAAGGGCGATCGCCGAAACAAGCATCGGCCCCACGATATGCCATCTGCTTGCCCCGTGAATGGCCGCGTGGCGGGGAACGGCCCAGAGCGCGAACCCCATGCAGATCCACGGTATCACGTTGATCGCCCCGTTCTGCAGGTTCGAGGCGCCAAACCCCTTCACAATGGTGGGGAGCCAGTAGCTCAGTCCGTAGGCACCAAGCGGCATGGCAAAATACAGTGCCGCCAGCAGCAGTACGCGCCGGTCGAAGAGAGCCCGCCACGCTGAGCCTTCCATATGCTGCTTCGGTTCGGCAGCAAGTTCGGCCGCAAGCCAGGCCTTCTCCTCGGCGCTTAGAAACCGTGCCTTCTCCGGGCTGCTCGGCAGCTTCGCCAGCACGATAGGTACCAGTATCATGGCCGGCGCGCCCGTTGCCAGGAACACCCATTGCCAACCGGCCAGCCCCGCAACGCCGCCCAGCTCCAGGAGCGCCCCGCCAATCAACGAACCGACCGCATTTGCCACGGCGCTGGCGATCATGAACCAGCCGACCATCTGCGCCCGCTTCGCCTGCGGATACCAAAGCGTGATGACATAAAGCACGCCCGGGAAGAATCCGGCCTCGGCCACGCCGAGCAGGAAGCGCAGGATATAGAACATGGTGGCATTCTGGGTGAAACCCAAGGCCAGCGTGACCAGTCCCCAACTGCCCATGATCCGCGCGAACCAGACCCGCGCACCGACGCGCGCGAGGATCATGTTCGCAGGCGCCTCGAACAGGAAATAGCCGACGAAAAAGAGGCTCGCGCCCAAGCCATAGGCCGCCTCTGAAAGTCCCAGGGCGTCCACCATCTCCAGCTTCGCGTAGGAGACGTTCTGCCGATCGATATAGGCGACCAGGTAAATCAAACAGAGCAACGGCATCAGTTGCCTGCTGATCTTGGACAGAGCGCGTTGGCCCACGTCTGATGCGCTCAGCGATTCAGCTGCCATGGCTGCCTACTCTCCTTGGGTTTTTCCGCTCTGTTCACGGCTTCTTATGCCGTCGCGCGATCCATGGCGCCATAGCTGTTTGCGCTAGACGATCCATCGCCAAACGCCCGCCGCCCAGCCCGATATCGGAATATGTGCCCAGGTCGCGGCAAGCCAGATAAGGGCGCCCCCTGCCAAGGCATGCATGCCGAAACCACCAAAACGCGCGCGTCCGCCTGCGATCGCGACGAAGGGCCAATAGCTCGTTCTGGTTTTCCATGCGGCCCAGGCTTCCGGCTTCAGCTGCTCCTTCTTCCGGTCCTGCAACGCGGCACCGACCAGCGCCAATATGATGATCGCTACCGCCACCACGATATTCGCCGCGACCGGATAGACCACGATATGGCAGATACCCCACAGCGCGAACGCCCACATCATCGGATGGCGGGTAATGGCATAGACGCCGCGTGCCGTGTCGGGGACTGATACCTTGCCAGCCGGATCGGGCACGGCGGGATTGCGGATCAGCGAGCCCATCAACAGAATCGCCGCCAGCAACATGATCGCGGTCACCATCGCCCATATTCCGTCGCCGACCGGCCAGAGCGGAGGCGTCAACGGAGCCGACAGATAGGCAACGACAAGCCAGCCGAGCGTGGCTGCTGCAACGAGGACATAGATGCCCAGAAACGGGCCCTCCCCAACCGCTCCGACAATCGGCTTTCGCAAGGGATGCGACAGGAGGAAGTGCGCTCCCACAAACGCGATCGCAGCCGCCAGAACCGAACCTGTGCCATCCATGATCATGCTCCTCGTGGCTGTATAGCATTGCGTAAAGCAGAATTGTCATCGGGCAATGCTATCGCGACGTCCGCAACGCGGGAGGACCGAATGCGGCTCGCCTCTTACAATGTCGAGAACCTGTTCGACCGGGCAAAGGCGCTCAACATGGAGACATGGGCCGAAGGCAAGCCGATCCTGGAAAAATTCGCGCGCCTGAACGCGTTGTTGGGCGAAGTCACCTACTCCGCTGCCGCCAAGCAGGAAATGGCGACGTTGATGGTCGAGCTGGGCCTTGAAAAGAGCGACCAAGGCCCATTCATTCTGATGCGGCGAAACCGGGGTGGATTGGTCAAGCGGCCACGGACAGGCGGTATCGAGATCATCGCCAACGGCCGCGCCGACTGGGTGGGGTCGGTCGAACTGCGGGTCGAACCGGTCAATGAAGTGGCGATGCAGAACACCGCCCGCGTGATCCACGATCTGCAGGCCGATATCCTGGGCGTGATCGAGGTTGAGAGCAGACCCGTTTTGAGCGAATTCAACCGGCTGATCCTGCCTGCGGTCGCGGCCACGCCCTATCGGCACGTCATGGTCATCGACGGCAATGACGAGCGCGGGATCGATGTCGGTGTCGTCACGCGAAAGGGCTATGCGATCGACATCATGCGAAGCCATGTCGATGATTGTGACGATAACGATCAGCCGATCTTCTCGCGCGATTGCCCGGAATATGAGATCGCGACGCCCGGCGGCGCGCGGCTGCTGCTGATGGTCAATCATTTCAAGAGCAAGGGCTTTGGAAGCCAGGCAAGCTCCAATGCCCGTCGCGAGGCGCAAGCTGAACGCGTAAAGGCGATCTATGAACAGCGCCGAACCGAAGGGCGCGACCATATCGCGATCATCGGCGACTTCAACGATACGCCGAACAGCGCCCCGCTTGCCGCGCTCCTGACACAGACCGACCTCAAAGACATCTCCGCGCACGATCAGTTTGACGACGGCGGCTTTCCGGGCACGTTCGGCGGGTCGACCGCCGGGAACAAGATCGACTATATCCTGCTCTCCCCAGCCCTTTTCGCCCTGACCAGCAAGGGTGGCATCTGGCGCAAGGGAATGTGGCCCGGCGTGCGCCCCCGCAAATGGGACGCCTATCCCGAGATCACCCGCGAAATGGAAGCCGCATCCGACCATGGCGCGATTTGGGCGGATATCGATATCTGACCGGATCAGCGGGCGGTGAAGCGAAGCCGGGCTGACACGTCACCGCATTCCCTCTAGGGACGGCGGCGTTCTCAGAAGAAGGTGACATATGACGATTCAACGCATCGATGCAGGCCCCCGGATGAGCCAGGCGGTCGTTCACGGCAACACGGTCTATCTGGCCGGGCAAGTCGGCGCCCCCGGGGAAAGCGTCACGGTGCAGACGCAGACTGTTCTCAAGCAGGTCGAGGAATTGCTGACGCGGACCGGCAGCGACAAATCGAAGATGCTGAGCGCGACCATCTGGCTGGCCGACATGGCCGACTTCGCCGAAATGAACGCCGTATGGGACGCATGGATCGGCGGCAAGGATGCCCCGACCCGCGCGACCGGCGAAGCCAAGCTGGCCACGCCCGACTATAAGGTGGAAGTCATCATCGTCGCCGCGCGCGATTGATGAAGACGGGCGGGACTGATCGTCCCGCCCCTTTACTTCGGCAGCGCGAAAGCCGTTAGCGTGTCGCTTGCAATCGGACTTTCGACATAGCTGCCACCCGTTGAGGTGATCGCGACATATTGGCGGCCGTCCGCGCCTTCATAGGTGATCGGCACGGCATGCGCCGACGCTTCGAGTTTGTATGTCCACAATTCCTTGCCGTCATACATGTCGAAGGCGCGGAAGCGGGCATCATCGGTGAAGCCGATGAAAAGCACGCCGCCTGCGGTGGTGATCGCGCCGCCATTGCCGGGACGGCCGGTATTCTGCAGGCCTGCGGGCAGATTGTCGCTGACGCCGAGCGAACTTTGCCACTTAATCTTGCCGGTCGACGTATCGACCGCACTCAACACGCCCCAGGGCGTCTTGACGCATTGCAGCCGGGTCTCATTCTGCTGGAAGCGATTGTAATATTTGGCTTTGTAATAAGGCTGTTCGGTGGACGGCTCCAAGATGGTGACGAGCCCGAAATTGTTCATCGCGACATAGATCAGGCCGGATTTAGGATCATAGGTCTGACCGCCCCAGTTCGCTCCCCCTTCCGTGCCCGGATAATGCACGCCCGGCTGGTCGGAATGATAAGGCTCGTACTGCACCGTGCCCTTCATGTTGTTCGACAGGAAATGGTTGGTGCACCACGCCTTCAACTCCGGGGTCACATCGGCAATGTCGTCCGGAAAGGTGAAGCTGGTCCGTACCAGCGGCGGCGTGAACGGGATTGGTTGTGTCGGTGAGGTGATCTCGTTCGGCACCTGGCTCTTCGGAAAAGGCTTTTCCACGATCGGATGCAGCGGCTTGCCGGTGACGCGATTGAACATGAACATCATGCCGTTCTTCGACACGATGGAAACAGCGGGGATACTGCGCCCCTTCACCTTCGCTTCAAACAGCAGCGGAGCGGACTGAAGGTCGATATCCCAGATGTCGTGGTGGACGACCTGGAAATGCCAGAGATATTTTCCCGTCTTCACATCCGCCGCGACCAGCGACGAACCATAAAGATTGTCACCCGGCCGATCGCCGCCATAGCGGTCATAGGCCGCGCCGCCGACCGGCATGTAGAGGATTCCGCGCTTCTCATCGACGGTCATGAACCCCCAGACATTGACGCCCGATCGCTGTTCCGCGCTGTCGCCGCCCCATGTGCCGTAATTGGGCTCGCCCGGCCGCGGGATGGTGTGGAAGGTCCAGACCAGCTTTCCTGTATGGACATCCCACGCCCGCACATCGCCGGACGCCCCCCGTGACGGTGCCTCCTGCACACGCGCGCCGGTGATGATCAGGTTGCCTGTCACCACCGGCGGCGAGGTCATGTGATAGGGCGATTTGGGAAGCCCGTTCATGATCTCCGGCGTGCGCAGGTTTACCACGCCATTCTCGCCAAAGCCGGGAACGAAATTGCCCGTCTCAGCATCGAGGGAGATCAGACGACCGTCCCCCGTGCCGAAGATAATGCGCGGGGGATTGTTCGCGTCACCCTTCCAATATTCGACACCGCGATAGGAAAGCTGCCCCTCGCCCGGGATTTCCCTGACCCAGATTTCCTTGCCGGTCGTCGGATCAAGCGCAGCGACGCGCGAATAGGGCGTGGTGATGAACATTTTTCCGTCCACCACCAGCGGTGTCATCTGCGACGGGGAAAAGCGCCTGCGCCGGGTGGTCGTCGAGGCGCCCTCCCCCGCCCGCTCCTTCATTTCCGCATCGCTGATGACGGAAGCGCCCTTTTCAGCGGGCTTCATGTGATAGACCCAAGCGGGTTGAAGCTTTGCCACATTCGCCGGCATGATCTGCTTGAGCGGAGAATGACGTTGGCCGCCCCGGTCACGCCCATAAGTCGTCCAGTCGCCGTCACCTGCCGCAAATGCCGGCACGGAAATCGACAACAGCAGCATCAGACCGATCGTACGCATTCTCATCCCCTCGCTCTCCACAGTCTTACGGCCGGATTTCCGGCTCAGCGCTGGAGCCATCGGTCTCTATAGCCACCGCTCCGTGGCGCTCGCAATTCCATCAGGTCCGCGATGTGGGATGTACCGGCATGAGAAATTGGACGACTATCCGAAGGTAAAGGCGAAGGCTTGACCGCCTGCATCGAGAAATTCGATTTCGAACGTTCGGTCCATCACCGCGCCCGTCTGGCGGATGAGCTGGTAGAGGCGCTGGTCGCGGATCGTGCCGAATCCTTCGGCGTCAATGTCGGTGCCGTGATCATCCCCCGGCGCCTTGCCATCGATCGTCACCCGGAAACGAACGGGCTTTCCTGATCCCGGCCCAAGTACGAGATGAAGATCGCGGGCATGGAAACGGTAGGTGATGGCGCTGCCCGGTTTGCTGGATGTGGCCTGCTCGGCACCGACGATCCAGTCGCCCCTCAATCCCCATTGATTGAGCGCTGCCGGCTGGCCCGAGTAAGAATGTTCCTGGTCCCGCAGAACCGGGTTTGACACCAGCCGCTCGGCCCGCTTGTAGCCGATATAGGTTTCCGGCGATTTCGCATTACCGCCAGCCGCCGCCTGCGCGCCCGATGCGCTGACATCGACCATTCCACCCGTCACCCTGCCCGCACCTGCCTCTGCCAGCAGCCGCTGAATAACCATTTCCGATCCGGCATAGTCGCCTTCCCCGAAATGGTGGTGACGGATGCGCCCTCGGGCATCGATGAAATAGTGCGCCGGCCAGTAGTGATTCTGGAATGCCCGCCAGATTCCATAATTATTGTCGATCGCCACCGGATAATCGATGCCAAGTTCGGCGATCGACCGGCGGACGTTGCCGACGTCTCGCTCAAACGCGAACTCTGGCGTGTGGACGCCGATGACCACCAGTCCCTGATCGCGATATTTCTGTGCCCAGGCCCGGACATAGGGGATGGCGCGCAGGCAGTTGATGCACGAATAGGTCCAGAAATCGACCAGGACCACTTTGCCTTTCAGCGCTTCACGGGTGAGCGGCGGCGAATTGAGCCATGCCACCGCGCCATCGAGTGAGGGCATCGGCCCCTCGTCGGCAAGATCGGCGATCTTCCCTTTCGCCTGTTTCGCTGCCGGATGCTGAAAGCGTTCGAGCAACCCTTGCTCCACACTTGTCGTCCCGGCCAGCGACACGCGCGAAAGAAAGCTGGTGTCCAAGCCCATGGCGATGACTGCTACCCCGACCAGAACCAACGCGCCGATGCCACGGCGTATACCTTCACCGACACCCAGCGAGCGCTTCATCGCCTTGAAAAGCCGGCCGCCGACGACCAGTGCCAGCGCCAACGATGTCGCGGCTCCGGCGGCATAGGCAAGCAACAGGAACGTGGTTCCAATGCTCGCCCCCTGGAGCGCGGCCCCCGTCAGCACCAATCCCAGGATCGGCCCCGCGCAGGGCGCCCAGAGAAGTCCCGTCGCGATGCCGAGGAGAAGCGCGCTGCCGATACCTGCCCGCCCGCTGTCCGCCTGTTGCGAAAGCCTGGACCCCAGGCCCACGATCGGTTGCGTGACGCGATCCGAGAGCGACGGAAACAACATCGCCAACCCGAAAAGCGCCAGCAGAATGAGCGCAACCGTGCGGCCATATTGATTGGCGGTCACGACCCACCCCCCGCCCACCGCCGCCAGCGTTGCGACGGCGGCGAACATCAGGACCATGCCGACCAGCATAGGCAACCCGTTGCTGATGAAAGGCCGGTCTGCCCGTGCGAAGACGAACGGAAGGACAGGCAAAATGCAGGGGCTGAGAATGGTCAGCACACCGCCGAGATAGGCGAGAAGGAGAAGGATCATCCGGTGTTTCTCATTACGCTTCGCCGATCAGCCTTCAAACATGTGCGTGGCGTGCGTGATGGCGCCACCGGCTCTGATCGCTGCGGCGACAACGGCGGCTTCCGACAGCTGCGCGTCAGTTGCCCCTTCATCACGGGCAGCCTTGGTATGAATGGCAATGCAATAAGGACATTGTGTGGTGAGTGCGACAGCCACCGCAATCAACTGTTTGTGCTGGGCTGAAAGCGCACCTTCGGCAAACGCGGCCTTATCGAACGCCCAGAATGACTGCATGCCGTCAGGTGCGTTTTGGTCGAGTGTTTTCAGATGTTTCAGATTCTTCATATCGAACATGGGATTCCTCTTTGAATGGGGGCCGGTCTCGTATCGATTTCGGCGCAGTCGGGCAGACGATTACAGAGAGGGCGGATTATAATGGCTCGAAGCTGTTTCCCGATGGTCCGCATCTCGTTGGAGCAGGCAAATGCCAGGTTACAGACGGCTCAACTTTTCACGAAGCGCATGGCGACGCCGTTCATGCAGTAACGCAGCCCCGTTGGCCGAGGCCCATCGTTGAATACGTGACCGAGATGACCGTCGCAGCGGGCGCAGCGCACTTCCGTGCGACGCATACCGAGCGTCCGATCCGTTCGCTCCGTGATCGCACGGGCGAGATGATCGTAGAAGCTCGGCCACCCCGTTCCACTGTCGAACTTGGTCGTCGAGGAAAACAGCGGCAAGGCACATCCTGCACAGACGAACAGGCCCTTTCGGTGCTCCGTATTGAGGGGACTGGTAAAGGGCCGCTCGGTCGCCTCCTTGCGCAGAACCGCATAGGCGGAAGGCGACAACCGCTTTCGCCATTCCGCATCCGAGAGGCGCAATGGTTGCAGCTTTTCAGCCGCCCTCGTTACGGAAACGGATGACAGGGCGATCGCAGTTGCCGTTCCCAGGCAAAGCTGAAGAAAGCCGCGACGTCCTCGTTGCGAAGGGATCATGGTCGCCTCCTCAGCCACGATAAAAGCTCGGGAAAATGCGCTTCAACGCCTCGACCTTCGGCTTGTCGTTCCTGACGATGTAAGGATAAGTGGGATTCCGGGCCATGAAATCCTGATGATAGGCCTCGGCCGGATAAAAGCGCCCGGACGCCTCTACGCGCGTGACGATCGGCCGCGGGTACACATTTGTGGCATTCAACTGCGCGATATAGGCCTTGGCGACCTTTTCCTGCGCAGGTGACGTCGGAAACAGCGCGGTGCGATACTGGGTTCCGACATCCGGGCCCTGCCGGTTCAAGGTTGTCGGATCGGCAACAACCGAAAAATAGATGCGGAGCAGGTCCGCATAATTGACCTTCGCAGGATCGAACACGACGCGCACCGACTCCGCATGCCTCGTCTTGCCGGTGGAGACGGTTTCATAGTCGGCCGTGGAGGCAGTACCCCCCGCATATCCCGACGTGGCGCTGATCACCCCCTTCACGTGACGGAACACGCCTTCGACACCCCAGAAGCAGCCGCCAGCAAAAACTGCGGTCTCCCGATTACCGATCGGCGCGAGCTTGAGTTGGGCGGCGGGCGCATTCACCGTCGTCTCGGCGGATGCGCCGGAAACTTGCGAGAGGAACAGCACAAGGCCGCCGGCGAAAGCAGTAAGAACAGGGATACGAAACATTGGATTTCTCCGAACAAGCATTGCTTCATTCGTCCGAAATGCCCGACCGGTTACAACGATAACCGTTCAGCCCCTTTTTGTGCACCATGAATGCAAAACAAAGGCTGAACCGGCAGGGACTCTCTTGTCGCGAATGCACCGGAACCCCAGCTTGGGATCGTCCCGCCCTCCTCTCAATGAAAGCATATTCCCATGGCTGCGTCAGAATCCGCTGTCTGGTTCATCTCCGGTTGTTCGACAGGCTTCGGCCGGGAACTGGCGAAACTGGTGCTCGATCGAGGCGAACGAGCCGTCGTGACGGCGCGAGACAAGAGTCGCGTCGTCGATATCGTTGAGGGGATTGAGGACCGGGCCATCGCGCTCGACCTGGATGTGACCGATCAGAGCCAGATCGACGCCGCGGTAAAAGCGGCGCAGGACAAATTCGGCAGGATCGACGTGCTCGTGAACAATGCCGGTTACGGATATCAGAGCACGGTCGAAGAAGGCGATGATGCCGAAATCCGCGCGCAGTTCGACGCGAATGTCTTCGGGCTGTTCGCACTCACCCGTTCGGTGCTGCCGATCATGCGAACACAACATCGCGGCCACATCATCAATATCACATCCGTTGCCGGACTGGTCGGCTTTCCGGGCTCAGGATATTATGCGGCGTCCAAGCACGCCGTCGAGGGCTGGTCGGACTCCTTGGCCGCGGAGGTCGGGCCGCTGGGCATCAATGTCACCTGTATTGAGCCAGGCCCGTTCCGGACCGATTGGGCCGGTCGCTCGCTCAGGCAAACGCCGAGCAGGATCGCCGACTACGCAGAAACTGCGGGCAAGCGGTTGGAGGGCACTCGGCAGGTCAGCGGCAAGCAGGCGGGCGACCCTGTCCGCGCCAGCGAAGCGATGATCGCCCTGACCCGCGAAGCCCATCCGCCGCGCCATCTAGTACTCGGCGCGTGGGGGTATGATGCCGTGGCAAGCAGGCTTAAGGCCCGATTGAAGGAGATCGAGAACCTACAGGAAGCAAGTCGAGCGGCGGATTTTCCGGACGCCTGAATCGCTTCCTGCAAACTAGCGATCAATAGTCGTCATAATAATAGTCGCCGCGATCATCGTACCGATCGGAACGATTCGAGGCGATCGCCGCGCCAACCGCCATGCCGATGATCCCTGCCGCCAGTGCGGCTCCGGCATTATCGCGATAGCCATAATAGGGATAATGGCGATAGCCGCGATATCCGTAGTAAACAGGTCGCGGATAATAGCCGTAGGGGCGATAATGCCCCCGATAGCCACGATAACCCCTATAATCACTATAACCGCGGCCATAGCCGCGATCGTATCCGCCATGACCGCGATAATCGCGATGATACCCGCGGTGACCGTCCCGTCCGCCGCGCGCCTCAGCCGGCACGGCAGCAATCATGGAGGCACCCATCGCAAGAATGCCAACGGCCTTCATGAGCATGTGCTTCACTTCATATCTCCTTCCAGGCCGAAACGCCTGAACGCCGCCGGTGCTCCCGGGGCGAATCACATGTGCGTGAAGCTATGAAACCACAAATGAACGCAGCAGAAACGCCGTTCGCTACGGAACGAGGCATCTGCGTTGTAAAAGGATTGGGGAAATTGGCGCGCCCGGAACGATTCGAACGTCCGACCCTCAGATTCGTAGTCTGATGCTCTATCCAGCTGAGCTACGGGCGCGCGGGAGGTGGCGACATAGGCGGGTCTTTCGCGGTGCGCAAGCCCGTTGCAGCGATTCTGGTGACAGACTAGGAGCAAGGCATGAAAATTTCCGGTCTGCCCATGCTTTTGCTGTTCGTGGCGCTCGGCGGTTGCGCGATGGAAAAGGGTGATTTTCCGTCCCTCGCTCCAAGGCCGATTGAAAAGCGGGGCGAGGATATCGCGACAAAACCGCCAACTCCGGCGGGACAAGCCGACGCCGCATTGCTGGCAAAGATCGCTCAACTGCGCGCGCAGATAGATGCCGGGAATAAATCCTTTTCCGACATGCTTCCTCGTGTGACGCAGGCCGTCAACGCAGGACGGAGCGCTGCGGGGGGAAGCGAAAAATGGGTCGTGGCGCAGCAGATGCTGTCAGGCCTGGAATCGGCACGCGCGCCCACGGTCACCGCATTGGCGGAGCTGGATTCACTTTACCTTGCGCAGATCGGTGCCATCGCGGCCGGAAAGGCGACGGGCGGCGCGGAAGAGCTACGTGCCGCGCAACTGGACGGATCCCGATTGGCGCAGGAGCAGCAGGCGCAGCTGGACGAACTGAAAGCTCGCCTCAGCCGCTGATGGCGGCCCGATGCGCCTTGGCGTTTTCAACATAGTGGGCGACGCCCTGCAGATTGGCGGCAATCTGTTCGGGCGTCAGGTCACGCAAGAACTTTGCAGGACGCCCGGCCCAGATTTGCCCACCACCGATGGTCTTGCCCGGGGTCAGCATCGCACCAGCCGCTAGCATCCCGTCTGATTCGATCGTTCCACCATCCATCACGATCGATCCCAGGCCAACAAATGCTCGGTCATGCAGCCGGCAGCCATGCACCATCGCCATATGCCCGATCAGCACATCGTCGCCGATGATGGTCGGAAAGCCCGGATGGTCACCCTGCGGCGAATCGACGTGCACTACCGAGCCGTCCTGGATGTTGACGCGTGCGCCGATGCGGATGCTGTGCACGTCGGCGCGAAGCACGCAATTGTACCAGATGCTTGATTCAGGCCCGATCTCGATATCGCCGATCAGCTTGCAGCCCGGCGCCACGAATGCCGTTGGATGAATCACCGGCGCCTTGCCGCGGATTGGGATCAGGGTCACGCCGTCCATTCATATTCTCCAGCACTATTCAGCGTCATCGATTGCATCCGGCTGGAAAACATACAGCAGCGGCAGGATGCTTGCGAAGTCGTCGGTCCACATCGTGAATCCCTGCCGCGGAATCAATGGCCTCCATCCGCCCGCGACGATATCGTCACTGTTGATGAGCTTGCCGAGCGAGGCCGGATCCCGCGACATCGCGACCCAGATGGAGCTGCTGCGGAAGGTGCTGTCAAAGGCGTCGTCCTCGACGAAATCGTGAAGCAACGCCGCCGTCCAGCCGCCTTTCGCCGCAGCGGCCGCGACCACCGGCTCCAGATCGAGAAAGCGGTTCGAAATATGGACGAGCAACAGCCCCTTGTCCGACAACACTCGGCTGTAAGTTTCAAACGCCTCCTGCGTCAGCAGATGCAGGGGAATCACATCCGACGAAAAGGCATCCAGCGCGAGAAGGTCCAGGCTCTTGGGCACGGCGGCGGCAAGCGACAGCCGGGCATCGCCAAGCACAATCGGCACCTGAGGCAGACAGGATGCAAGGAAGGAGAATTTGCTCGGGTCGCGCGCTATGCCGACCACGGTGCTGTCGATCTCGTAGAAGGTCCAGTGCTGGTCCGGCTTGGCGTAGCAGGCGAGCGTCCCCGTCCCTAAACCGACGATGCCCACCCGCGCACCATCGCCGATGATCGCGGGCAACGCGATCATCGCCTGCCCCACCCCTGATTGCGGCGCATAATAGCTCGTGGGTTCGGTCTGCCGACCGGGCTGCATGATCTGCAGGCCGTGCGAGGTTGTCCCATGGGCGAGCGTGCGGACTCCCTCATAAGGATAATCGCGGATGGTGTAGACGCCGAAATAGCTGCGGGTCCGGTCTCCCTTCATCGACAACTGCAGAGAATCCCAGCCACCAAACACCAGGATGACGCCAATCAGGCCCATCACATAGGGCAGGCGCCGACCGATGCAGAACAATGTCAGGAAACCGATCGCGCAGGCGCCGATTGCCGGGCCGTCATCCCACAGCCACTGCCAGGGCCGCTGGATTGCGATCGCCCCGATCACGACGACCAGCACCAACATGGCAGCAGTCAGCGCGTGACTTCTCGTCCGGCCGCGCCACAGCCCTTTCAGGAAAGGAAAGAGGAAATTCTGGGGCACTAGCGCACCGGCTGCCAGAATCAGCAACGGATGCTCATAGGTCCAGTCGAACACCGCTGGCGCGATCAGCCCCGAGAAAACGCCCCCCAGTGCTCCGCCAAGCGACATCCACAGATAGAAACCGGTCAGCCGTTCGGGCGCAGGACGCGTCCGGTACATTTCCGAATGCAGCGTGACGGCGACGACGAACAACAAGGTCAATCCGCAGAAAGCAGCGAAATAGGGCTGTTCGGGGGCGACACGGATGGTCAGCCCGCCCAGGACAAGGATGACCAGCGGCGAAAGCTGGGTGATGACATCCGCCACCCCACGGCGCTCGGCAAAGGCTACGCTGAAACTCAACAGATAGAGGCCGAGCGGCAACACCCACAGCAGCGGCATCGCGAAGATGTCAGTGGTCATGTGCGTCGTCGTCGACAGCATCAGCCCCGAAGGAACGAAGGCCAGCGCGACCCAATAGAGCTTGCGCTTCCATCCGGGCCGTTCCGTCACCCTGGTCGGCGCGGCAGCACCCGTCGCTTCGCGGCGCGGCAGCATCAATGCGCAACCAGCGACGAGAAGGACCAGCAGCAGATATCCCGTCGTCCAAAGCCAGCTTTGCGAATCCAGCGGCAGCAGCGGTTCGACGATCAGCGGATAGGTGATCAACCCGGCAAAGCTGCCAAGGTTCGAGGCGGCATAAAGCGCATAAGGGTCCCGCCCGCCGCTTGCCGCATTATACCAGCGCTGAACGAGCGGTGCCTGCGCCGATACCGCGAAGAAAAGCGGGCCGATCGACAGGATCAACAGCCAGGGAACCCAGAGTTCGGCAGCGACATTGGTGGGCGGCCTGTCCGCGATCAGCCCGATCGGCAGCCAGAAGAATGCCGCAACCAGTAGCAATGCGATGTGGACGATGGCCTGGTGTCTGACCGCAAGACGCCCGATCGCGTGAGCATAGGCATATCCGCCCAATAGCAGAGCCTGATAAACCAGCATCGCGCTGTTCCACACGGCCGGCGCTCCGCCCAGCCTGGGCAGTGCCATGCGCGCAATCATCGGCTGGACCAGAAACAGCAGGAACGACCCGACAAGGATCGTCAGAACGAACAGCGGCCCTTTAAAGCGTCGCTCCTCGCTGGCCATATCGCGCTCTCGCTCGAACTTGCCAGCCAGCGATGCCATGTCAGCCGTTCATCAACCGCGCCACATGCGTCGCATGATATGTCAGCACACCGGAGCAGCCGGCGCGCTTGAAGGCCATCAGCGTTTCCATAACCAAAGCATCCCGATCCCCGGCCCCTGCGGCAGCGGCGGCCTCGATCATCGCATATTCGCCGGATACGGCATAAGCGAAAACAGGAACTTCGAATCGATCCTTCACACGACGTATGATGTCGAGATAGGGCAACCCCGGTTTCACCATCACACTGTCGGCGCCCTCGGCCAGGTCGAGCGCGACCTCCCGCAGCGCTTCCGCGCTATTGGCCGGATCCATCTGATAACTTTTCTTGTCGCCCTTCAGCAGCCCACGCGAGCCGACAGCGTCGCGGAAGGGCCCGTAGAAGGCGCTGGCATATTTGGCCGCATAGGACATGATCTGGACATTGACCTGCCCTGCACCTTCCAGCGCGGCCCGGATCGCGCCGATACGACCATCCATCATGTCCGAAGGCGCGATGATGTCCGCGCCCGCCGCCGCCTGAACCAGCGACTGCTCGACCAGCACCCGTGACGTCTCGTCATTCAGCACATAGCCTGAGGCATCGACGATCCCGTCATGGCCATGCGCGGTATAGGGGTCGAGCGCCACATCCGTCAGCACACCGATGTCGGGCACCGCATCCTTGATCGCGCGGATAGCGCGGCACATCAGATTGTCCGGGTTCAGCGCCTCTTTCCCATCATCGCTGCGGAGCGCAGCCGGCGTATTCGGGAACAAGGCCAGGCAAGCGATCCCAAGATCGCGTGCCTCACGCGCCCGATCGGCGATCCGCTCGACCGACCAGCGGGATACGCCGGGCAGCGAGGCGATCGGTTCCTCGACTCCCTTCCCTTCCGTCACGAACAACGGCCAAATCACGTCGGCGGGAGAAAGGTGGTTTTCGGCGACAAGGGCGCGGCTCCAGGCGGCCGAGCGTGTCCGTCGCAGGCGCAGGGCCGGAAAGGAGGCGTGGCTCATGCCCTACCGCCTAGACCATAACCGCGCTCACCCCAAGCGTTTCGCGTGCCAATGGAGATGATCCGCCATGAACGTGGAGATGAAATAATAGCTGTGGTCATATCCCGGTTGCATCCTGAGGGTAAGATCGATGCCGGCGTCGCGGCAAGCAGTGGTAAGCAGGTCGGGTTTCAGCTGCTCCGACAGGAAGTTATCCGCCTCTCCCTGATCGACCAGGATTTCCGCAACGCGTGCGCCGTCCTCGATCAGCGCCGTGGCGTCACGACGTCGCCATGCCGCACGATCCGTCCCGAGATAGCCTGTCAGCGCCTTCTCGCCCCAGGGACAGCGCATCGGTGACGCAATGGGTGCGAAAGCGGAAATGCTGCGAAATCGATCCGGATTGTTCAGCGCGATCGTCAAAGCACCATGCCCGCCCATCGAATGGCCGGTGATCGCCTGCGCGGCCATGTCGGCTGGAAAATGCGCGGCGATAACGGCGGGCAGCTCATCAACGATGTAACTGTACATGCGATAGTTGGCGTCGAACGGCGCTTGGGTCGCATCCACATAAAAACCCGCGCCCTTGCCGAAATCATAGCCTTCATCATCGGGCACGGCATCGCCGCGCGGGCTGGTGTCGGGGGCGACAAGGATCAGACCCAGCTCGGCGCAGGCCTGGCGGTATTCGCCCTTTTCCATCACATTCGCATGCGTGCAGGTCAGCCCCGACAGATACCAGACGACCGGCAGCTTCTTGCCCGCCTCCGCTTGCGGCGGGACATAGACCGCGAACGTCATGTCGGTTCCGGTTTCTCGTGAAGCATGGCGGTAGACGCCCTGCACGCCGCCATGGCTGCGGTTGGTCGAAACGGTTTCGATGGTCATCGCTTTCCTGCCTCCCCCTCGCGCCTATCGACCCCGAACAGGCATGGTCAAGGATTCCCCTTGCACCTTTCGCATTTCGGCGGCGTTATCGCGGTTGATGAAATCCCCTGCCCCCCTGCCCCGTCGCGCCGTCCTTGTCGTCAACGCGAAGTCACGAAAGGGGCGCGATCTCTTTCGGCAGGCGGTCGAGAAGCTGCGTGCGAGCGGCATCGAGCTGATTTCCTCTCACGCCGTCCGCAATCCCGACAAGCTACGCACGACCATCCGCATGGCGTTAAAGGATGATCCGCCGATGATCATCGTTGGCGGTGGCGACGGATCGCTGTCGTCCACGGTCGACGATTTTGTCGGCCATGACACGGTCTTCGCGCTGCTGCCCCTTGGCACCGCCAACAGCTTTGCCCGTACCCTGGGCATCCCGCTTGATCTGGACGGTGCAATCGAGGTGATCGCTACGGGCCGCCGGATGCGGATCGACCTCGGCATGATCGACGACGACTATTTCGCCAATTGCGCCGCGATCGGCATATCCCCCCTGATCGCGGAAACCGTTCCGAACGGGTTGAAGCGTGTGCTCGGGCGGATCGGTTATCTCAGCTGGGCAGCTTATCAGATGACCCGTTTCAGGCCCTTCAGCCTGATGATCGAGACCGATGGCAAGCGCGAGACGATCAATGCAGTCGAGGTACGGATCGCCAATGGCGGCTATCATGGCGGAACGGAACTCGTTGAAAGCGCCGAGGTGGATAGCGGGGAAATCGTCGTACAGGCCGTGGTCGGCAACACCCGCCACCGCCTGCTGTGGAGTTGGACCGCAAGCGCGCTGAAGTTGCGCTCCCGCAAGCGCACGGTAAAGGAATTTCACGGCAAATCCATCCGCATCACAACCGATCCGCCACTCCCCATATCGATCGATGGCGAAGTACTGGCCAAAACGCCCGTGACCGCGAAAGTCGCGAAGGGCGTGATCGATGTGGCAGCGCCTCTTTCCTAACCGATCGGAGCCTGTTTGGCGGTGGGTTCGCTATCGGCGAGGACTTTCTCCTCCAGTTCGATCGGCGTTCGTGCCGGTACCAGGTTCAGTTTGCGCCAGCCGCCATGGCGATAGAAGGCGTAGGTCATGATGGCCGACGCGATCGCCCCGGCGGGGAAGCTCCACCAGATCGCATCGGCGCCGATCGAAGGTTCGAATGCGAAGGCCAGGCCGAAGCGAACCGGGAACATCGCGATCGCCAATATGATTAGCGGGCCCACCGCAGCACCATTGGCGCGCACCGTGCCTGACAGAACCATCGATATGCCGAACAGGATGAAGCTCCAGCTCGCGATCAGGTGGATACGCATCGCGATCTGGATCGCTTCACTGTCACTTCCCAGGAAAAGCCACAGCACGTGCCGATCAAGCAGCGTCAGCACGACGACCATTGCCCCCGTCAGCAGGCAATTCATCCCCACGCCCCAGCGGGTGACAAGGTCTACCCGATCCCATCGGCCGGCGCCGATATTCTGCGCCACCATCGCGCTGACGCCCGCCCCAACCGACATCGCCGGCATCTGGATATAGGTCCACAGCTGGTTCGCAGCACCATAAGCGGCGGTGGTGATGGTGCCGTGGCGGTTGACCAGCCCAATCATCGCCAGCGCTGAGACCGAGACGACCAGCATCTGCAATCCCATCGGGAAGCCCTTGGCGACGATGGTGCGGGTCAGTCCCCGATCGGGTATGAGGTAGGAGAGTTCCGGGCCACGCAGCCGGATGGTCAGATCACGCGCGTATATGAAGGTCAGCAGCGCGATGAAGGAAACGCTGTTGGCAATCAGCGTTGCCACGGCCGACCCCGCAATCCCCATTTCCGGCATGCCACCCAGCCCCAGAATGAAGACCGGATTGAGCACCACGTCCACCAGCGACCCAAGCGCCATGAACTTGAGCGGCGTCATCGAATCCCCGGTGCCGCGCAGCGCCATGGTCAGCAACACGGACAGGAACCCCGGCACCATCGCGATGAAAATCACGCGCAGATAAGCGAGTGCCAGCGGATAGACCTCCGCCGGCGTGGCAAGTACGCGCAGCAAAGCCGGCGCCGCGAACCAGCCAACGATCACGGTCACCAGTGCGGCTAGCGCGAAAAAGCCGAAGGCGCTGCCCAATACCCTTCGCACGCCATCAATATCGCGTCGGCCCATATTCTGGCCGATCAGGATGGTCGCCGCCATGCCGAAGCCGAAGACCGCGGCCACCAGCAGGAACATAACCAGATTGGCGTTCGTGGTCGCCGCCAATGCCCGCTCGCCCAGGAATTGACCGATCCACACCGCGTTGATCGACCCGTTCAGCGACTGAAGGACGCTTGAGCCGAGCGTTGGCAGCGAAAAGAGCAGCAAAGTCCGCGCAATGGGACCGCTGGTCAGGTCCATTCCGCCAGAAGGATGCCGCGGAGGCATGCGTTGTCAGCCCAGCCGCGCCAGTGCAGCAGCGAGCCGCTCCGCCTCCGCCGTTTTCTCGGCATGATCGTCGCGCGCCTTGGTGACAGCCTCTGGCTTCGCGCGCTCGACGAAACTGGGATTGCCCAGCCGTCCTGCGAGCGAATCCCGCTCCTTCGCCGCCGATTCCATCGCCTTGGTCAGTCGTGCGCGTTCCGCTTCGAGGTCAATCACCCCCTCCAGTGGCAGCACATAGGTCGCCTCGTCGACGACGATCTGTGCCGAACCGCCTTGCGGCGCCGGATCGGCGACGATGTTCTCGACACGCGCCAACCTGGCTATGGCAGCCGCCTGCCGGGCGATGCGGTCGATCGTTTCGGAGGAAGCATCACGCACATGCGCCGACAGCTTGGCGCCCGGCGGTACGCTAAGCCCCGTGCGGGCCGCGCGGATTTCGCTGACCAGCCGGATCAGCCAATCGATTTCCTTCTGCGCACCACTATCGATCGCGCGCGCATCCGCCATCGGCCAGCGGGCCAGAATCAGGTCATAGGGCCGATCGCCCATCGCATGCCAAAGCTCTTCGGTGATGAAGGGCATGAAGGGGTGGAGCATCACAAGAATCTGGTCGAGCACCCATCCGGCGACAGCGCGGCATTCCTCCGCCCCCTCCCCGCTCTGGAAAGCCGGCTTGATCAGCTCAAGATACCAGTCGCAGAAGGTCGCCCAGACGAACTGGTAGATCGTGTTCGCGCTTTCATCATAACGAAGGTCGGCAAGCGCGAGATCGAGCGCCTGAACCGTGCGCACGGTCTCCGCGATGATCCAGCGGTTGACTGGCAACACGGCCTCGGGCGGCTCAAGCGTCGTGGACGCGCCAATACCGTTCGACTGGCAGAAGCGCGCTGCATTCCACAGCTTCGTCGCGAAATTGCGATACCCCTCGACCCGCTTTTCATCGAGCTTGATGTCGCGCCCCTGGCTTTCCATCGCTGCCAGCGTGAAGCGCAGCGCATCGGCGCCATATTTGTCGATCAGGCCGAGCGGATCGACCGTATTGCCCTTGGACTTCGACATTTTCGATCCATCGGACGCGCGAACAAGTCCATGGAGATACAATGTCTTCCACGGCGCTTCTTTCATGAAATGCAAGCCTTGCATCGCCATGCGCGCATCCCAGAAGAATATGATGTCGAAGCCGGAGATCAGTACGTCATTCGGATAGTGACGCTTCAACGCCTCCGTCTCGTCGGGCCAGCCAAGCGTACCGAACGGCCAGAGCGCCGAGGAGAACCAGGTGTCGAGCACGTCGCTGTCACGCCAGATAGGCACTTTTCCTGCCAGTTCTGGTTGAATTCCTCCTTCTTCCTTGGGGAAGAAAGCTTTTGACATTGCCTCACCAACGTTTTGGACGAGGACAATATCATTTTCTGAAACACCGTAATATTGCGCTGCGGCTGATTTAGCCGCCGCTTCGCCTTCTGAAACAAAAACTTGGGATAAATTGACATCCCCAGCTGAACCCGATTGCCGGAATAGAATATTTCCGTCCGCCCCTTTGGACGGACCATACCACGCCGGGATCTGGTGCCCCCACCATAGCTGGCGCGACACGCACCAGGGCTGGATGTTTTCCAACCAGTTGAACCAGGTCTTTTCCCAGGTCTTCGGCACCACGCGAATGTCACCGCCGCGCACCGCTTCAATGGCGGGGCCTGCCAGTGTCTTGGCATCGACATACCATTGATCGGTGAGCCAGGGTTCGATGACCACGCCGGAGCGGTCGCCATAAGGCGTCTGGATGACGCGATCCTCGACCTTCTCAAGCACGCCGTCGGCCTCGAGCCGTTCGACGACGCGTGTCCGCGCCTCGAAACGATCCAGGCCAGTCAACTCGGCAGGGATCAACCCATCCGCCGTCTGCATGACCCGCGCCTCGGCATCGAGCATGTTGAGCATCTCCGCAGCCTTGAATCCGGCGCGAATACCAACCTCGAAGTCATTGAAATCATGGCCCGGTGTGATTTTCACCGCGCCCGAACCAAGCTCAGGATCGGCATGCTCGTCAGCGATGATCGGGATCAGCCGCCCCGTGATCGGCAGGCGGACATTCTTTCCCACCAGCGCGCGATAACGATCGTCTTCCGGGTTCACCGCGACGGCCATGTCCGCCAGCATCGTCTCCGGCCGCGTCGTCGCGACAGAGATGAAGCCGGAGCCGTCTTCCAGCGGATAACGCAGGTGCCAGAATTTCCCATTCACTTCCCGCGTTTCGACTTCCAGGTCCGAAATCGCGGTCTTCAGGCCGGGATCCCAGTTCACCAGCCGCTTGTCGCGATACAGCAGGTCCTGATTGTAAAGATCGACGAACACCTTGATGACGGCGCGTGAAAAGCCCTCGTCCATCGTGAAGCGCTCGTTCGCCCAATCGCACGAGGCACCCAGGCGGCGAAGCTGGCGGGTGATCTGGCCGCCGCTTTCCTCTTTCCACGCCCATACGCGTTCGATGAACTTCTCGCGCGTCAGGTCGGTGCGCTTCTCGCCCGCGGCATTCATCTGACGCTCGACCACCATCTGCGTCGCGATGCCGGCATGGTCGGTGCCGACCACCCACAGCGAATCCTTCCCCTGCAACCGTGCATGGCGGATCAGGATGTCCTGCAGCGTGTTATCCAGCGCGTGGCCGATATGCAGCGACCCCGTCACGTTCGGCGGCGGAATGACGATCGTGAAGGGTTCGGCATCGGGTCGCGCGGGGCGGAAGGCGCCGCTCGTTTCCCAATGGGTGTACCAGCGCGCTTCCATGGCGGTGGGATCGAAGGTTTTGGACAGTTCGGTCATAGGCGGGGAGCCTTAGACCAGCCGCGCGGTCGCGGCCAAGCGTTCAATATGCGATCAGCCCTGCTGGCCCGTGATCCGCGCGATTTCCTTGGCAACCATTGCCTCGACCAAATCAGGAAGGCGGGAGTCCAGCCAGTCCTTCAGCATCGGGCGAAGCATCTCGCGGACCATGCCCTCCAGCGTATTATCCGCGGCGCCATCCTCCGGCTTCATGATCAATCGTGACAGGCTGGCCAGCGCATCGCGGCTGGCGATCGCCGCCTGAGCGGACACCAGTTCGGCATCAAGCGATTCGGCGCGCGCAACGGCGGCTTTCGGTTCCATCACAGGTTCCTTGGGCTGTTCGGGTTCCGCCACGGGGACCGTGTCGGTCAGTTCCAGGATTTCGGATTCATCGGGCTCGATCGCCTTGGCGGCTTCCGGCGGAGGCGCGGATTCAACAGAATCGCGAGCCAAAGAAACAGGCTTTGCCTGCCGGCGCGCCCGCGCATTCGGGGCGTCGCCACCGTCCTCGGCAATGATCCGTTTGATGGAGGACAGGATTTCCTCCATCGACGGTTCGTGGCTGACCTGCCCCATCTTGGCCATTAACCCTGTTATTCCGGTATTGGCGCTGTTTCCGGGTTTTGACCGGGCGTGTCAACGGTCCGCGTCGCGATCGGCAGCGGGTCCGGATCACGATCATAATCCCAAATCCGGTTCCGAACGCGCCGATAATTGACCGATGGATCGTACAACGTACCGCCATCCAGCCCCAGGTCGCGAGCCTCCGCCTGCCCCATCGCAGCAAGCAACGTGAAGCCGGCAACATAGGCATTGCGCCGGGCGGACACGAGTTCGACCTGCGAAATCAGCAGTTCCTGCTCGGCATTCAGGATGTCGAGGATAGTTCGATTGCCGACGCTGTTCTCGGCACGAACGCCTTCCAGCGACAGAGTGTTCGCCTCCACCGCCACTTGCGATGAATCGATCACCTGAAGCGACGATTGCCAGCTGGCATAGGCCGCACGGGTCTGCGCGACGACGTTACGCTCGATCTCGATGGTCTGTTCGACCGCCTGGCTGGAGCGCGCCTGCGCCTGGCGAACCTGAGCAGCCGGGCGCCCGCCCTGAAACAGCGGAATGGAGCCTTGCAGGCTGACCGTCGCCGAACTCGTATCCTGATCGGTCAGGCGATCGCCGATCGTCCCAAGGAAATTATTATACCCGCCCTGCGCCACGGCGGCGATGCGAGGGGCTGTCGCCGCTTGTGCGACACGGATGTCCAGCTGTGCCGCATCCCGCTGTTTCTGCGCGGCCTGAAGATCCGGGTTGTTCGCAATGGCCACATCGACCGCGGCATCAGGATCTTTGGGCAGGTTGGGCAACTCCGGCGGGGGCTCAAGGCTATCCGGGACTTCTCCGACAAGCTGGATATATCGTTCGCGGCTGGCGATCAGTTGCGCTTCGGCCGCACGAAGATCACTCTGCGCCAGGGCAAGGCGCGCCTGCGACTGGGCAATGTCGGTCCGTGTGAGGTCGCCCACTTCGAATCGATCGTTGGTTGCCTGCAGATTGACGTCCAGGACGTGGACGTTCTCCCTGTTCAGGTTCACAATCGCCTGATCGCGGATGACGTCCATATAGGCGCCGACCACCGCGCTGAACACGCTGGCTTCGGTTGCCCGCAGCGTGTCAACGCCCGCTTCCACCCGCCTGTCAGCGGCACGGATGGCGTTTGCGACCGCACCGCCCTGATAGATCGGCACCTGAAGGGAAATGCCCCCCTGCACCGATCGCAGGGGCGCCATGAAGCTGTTTGACGCCCTGAGCGCGTTTTCATTGTAGCTGGCTGTTACATTCGCATTGGGCAAGCCATCTGCCCGCGCGATCGGCACATTTTCGTCATTTGCCCGCTGGGCCGCTCGCGCGCCGGTAAGGGTCGGATTGCGCTCATATGCCTTTATCAACGCCTCGCGCAGAGTATCCGCCGACGCAGGTGCCGCCGCCAACGCGACTGCCAATCCCGACACCCCCAATCCGACCAATCCCCGCACGTTCATCCGCTACACTTTCAAAAGGTGAAAACCCTGGCCTTCTCGAAACCGGGAAGGATGACGCTGTCGGCATCGGCGAACGCGGTAAGCCCAAAGCCCGTGCCCGCCCGCCGGCCGATCGCGAGCCGCGCAACCGTTCCATCGACCAGTCCCGTGGCCAGTCGGCCGCCATCGGCAAGCTGGTCAACCAATGCCGTCGGAACTTCTTCCATTGCTCCGTCGATAAATATCACATCATAAGGCGCATCGGAGGCAGAGCCCGCGGCCAGCGGGCCTTCCACCAATGTGATGTTCGAAATGCCGGCCAAGTTTGCCCGGGCGATCTTCAAAAGGCCGCCATCGACCTCGAGCGCCACGACCGACTTCGCCAGTTCGGCAAGCAACGCAGCCGTGTAACCCGTCGCCGCGCCGACCAGCAGAACCTTGTCACCGGGCTGAATATTGGCTTCCGTCAGCAGCCGCCCCGTCGCCATGGGAGTATTCAGGCTTCGCCCCGACGCTACCGGCACCGCCGTGTCGACATAGGCCAGCGCAGCGCGCTCAGCCGGCACGAAGCGTTCGCGCGCGACAGACGACATCGCCGCCACTACGCGCGCGTCGTTAACGGCCGTTGTCCGCAACTGGCTGGCGACCATCGCTCGCCGCATCGTTTCGAAAGTTTGCTCGCTCACAATGGCCCCTTCGTCGCACAACTGTTTTAGTTGTGCAATACAGTTATCGTCACTCCGCCGGGGCTTCTATCGCCTGCACCGCCACACGCCAAGCGCGGTTCGTCGAATCATTCGCGACAAACGCGGCGCAGCTTGAACTGATGCTTGCTCTCGGATCGAAGATCGGCAACCTGAGATTCTCAGCTTCTCTTCCGCCACGACTTCCAAACTTGCAACTCACAGTTGACAGAAGCCCCCAACACCAGCATCTGCGCCACTCCGGCCCGATGGCGGAGTGGTTACGCAGAGGACTGCAAATCCTTGCACGCCGGTTCGATTCCGGCTCGGGCCTCCAGATAAATGAGTAATTTCAAGGATTTAAATGCGATTTTTAGATCGCACAATGACACGATAAATTGGCATAATCTGGCTTGATAATTTCGCTGCTGACTAATTGTGCCCCAATTTTCATTCTGTTCGTCTGTTTTTGGGTGGGAAGTGGTCGTCAGTCGATCAAGCTCGTCACCACTTTTATGCCCGCTGACGAGAGGGCAAGCGACTGCGGTCCGCCACCTTCAATAATCCGTTCGGGAAGCTCAATCAATGGACCACCCGGCAGCCGCATCCAGCGCGAGTCTCCGCGATAATCGTGCCTCAACTCGGCGACTTTACAGCCGTGGATGGATACGCTGAAAAGATAGTTCGAGAATGGCACACCAGCCTCGCGGCGTGGGTAACGACATATGTGTACATGCGAGCAAATTTAGCCGTACCGTGAATGTCTGCAGTGGGCCGGAAGCGCGAACCCCGCTGTTTCGATTGAGCACAGAGTGTAAATGAAACACTGGGAGGATTACCTTCTCCATGACAGAAACTCTGTCTAGTGGAGGGGATCGTGACCTTGCCACGCCCATACACAATTAAGCCATTGATTTTATTGCCTCTTTCGGGCATCCATCGTTCAGCGAATCTATCTATTTCGCTAATATTCGGCGTTGCTGCAATGACCCTTTTCACCTGCCCAACTTAACGGCAACATGATTGGGCAGATCTTTTTCGATAAATCGATGGGATCCCCCCAGGCACGCTCACCAGCAAAATAATCTATCGCATAGAATTTTCCTAGAATCCGGTAGCGATATGGCATCAAGATATGAGATCAGTATTGCGCCATCCCTGAACCCCATCGGCGTAAGGAAGATTTCCATATAGAGGAAGAGGAAGCGTGCAGGGCTCTTCGATTTCCAGTTCCCACCCATTCGGACGTAAGGTGGAAATCAGCGTGCCCTCAAGGTCCCGGCCATGCGTACCGATAACAATATACCGGACCTTGGCTTTCAAAAATTCCAGGGATTGAGCAATTAAAGCCGCTTCCCCTCCCTGAATGTCGACATGAAGGAGGTCAATGCGTTCGATATCCTTACAGATTCTTTCAAGGGTTTTTGCCTCCAGAACATCAAAAGCGGCTGGGTCCCGCGTCACAAAAAACCGAGCCTCATCTTCGTTTGGGAAAAATCTCGGTTCCTGGCCGTATGATTCACTGCTGTCAGTCGATCTAGGGAACACGGCAAACCCGTTGTCACTCCATGCCACACAGCGCTCCACTCTAATCTCTGAGGGATCTAAGTCATTGGCGGCAGCATGTCGGCCCATGTATTCGATGTGACCCTCGTCTCCCTCAACGCCAACTGCGAAGACTTTCTTGCCCAACCGCTTGGCGGCACAGGCCGTGTTAACCATCCAACAGCCCCATCCGGCTCCTAATTCCACGACATTGAAAGTATCTTCTGCGAGATCTACCGAGCGCAGGGCTGCAGACCATTCGAATTCAGTCGCATGAAAATTTCCCGGAATTGGAAGAATTGGTTCCACTCCCTCCCTCGCCCAACCGCAAAATTTCACGTCTGTCGTAACACCGAGAAAATTCGTGATCGTACCGGCCTTGAACGGGCGATCCCCCACGGAGTGCCTTGAAAGAACAGAGCCATGGCTGATCCGGTCATGCTTTGGGAAAGGGTTGCTCCCCTTCAGCATAAACTCTTCACTTTCAACGAGAGCTTTGGCGATAGCTTCGACTGATCCACGCGCCGCATGTTCATCGATCACGACCTCATTCTCCGGATCGCGCTTAAGAATTGCTCGATAAAGCCCAGATACGCTGGCTCGGACAAAATTATGGATATCCCGATCCCGCTGGCTGGTTCCAAGCCTCAGATTTTCATTATTTTCCATAGCGCGTCTCCATTGACACCGACTTAAAACCGACCAGGAACTTTCGGAAAAGCAACACCCCGTGATGCTTATATCATTGTGTGCGTTCAGGAATCCTACGAATTACTTGCTCGATGAACCTATTAAATCGAGGCAACAGATCCTCCCAGAGGTAATTAGCCCGATAAAACGCGTTCCCGTTTACACCTAGTTGCCGAATTTCGGCTGTATCGCGCTCGAGTTGCTCAAGTATCCAGCAAAAGTCCCGATAATTGTGGTATACCATACCACCACCTGAGCGCATAACTTGACCAGATGTGGCCGGACATCCGCCTGATACAACCACTGGCCGGGAAAATGCCCAGCTTTCAAGAAGGACTAGAGAGAAACTTTCAAGATTTGACGGATTTATTAACGCCTTGGCATGCTTGATATAGCGAAATTTATCAAATTCCTCTATAAATCCAGGAAAAATAATATCCGGATGATCAGGAACGTCCATTCGATAAATCCGGCCAACCATAACAAGCTTCAAATCTGAATTGTTCCGTAACTTGAACTTAATGAAGTCATGGAAGAGTTGATCGACTCCTTTTGCCGACTCAATACGACCGATATATAAGATGTAAGGACTATCTAAGGGTTTATCGGTTGATGCATTGAACACTTCTTGTATCTTATCTTCTTCAATGCCTGCTCCCAGCACTAGAAAAGGCTTGCGGTTAATTCCACCGACGTGCTCGGCCAGTTTTTTCTCTGCCTCTGTCTGAAAGACGTAGGCATCGAATTTCTCAGCGATTTCCCTGTGTCCATTATAATAAAGAAAAGATTCATCATGAAAGAATGGTACTGAGATAAGCCGTGACTGATTTTGAAGATCCGCAGTGTAGCCGACTGTTTGAAACAGGTAGGTCCAATTTACGACCACATCATAATTTCCTGCATTTTTTCTTAGATAATTGACCATTTCCGAAGTTTTCGGGCCATGTGAGTCAAGCCATTCCCGAAACGAAATATCTCCACGTTCTGCAAGAATGGAAGCGTGGCCAAAAGCTTCCCAATCTCTTGGGTGATCAGGAGCAAAACGAACAACTCGGACGCCGCCACAATATTCCTCGTCGAGAATGGGTATTTCGCTATCCCAGTCCATCGTTCTGGAACTGGTGGATATGACAGTGACATCGTGGGTTGACGCCAGTCGTTCAGCATACATCCGAGCGAATGATTCAGCCCCGCCGGCAACACCTTCGCCATATCGCTGAACAACAAATGCGATACGACGTCGCTGCGACTCAACGACACCTTCCACGCCCCGAATGCCATTAACCCAATCGAGAAAACGCGAGCCTATCTCTTCAATATCGAAACGCTCTCGAACTGACCTCTGACCCGTCTCTTTCAGTTGTTGTGCGTAGCTTGAAGATCGACGAATTTCAGAAAGCTTGGCCGCGTAATCGTCATAATTCAGCGATGTAAACCAAGGTTGAGTAGGTCCCAAAGCTTCGGGAACCCCTCGCCGATAGTGCGCCAATACTGGAAGACCGCAATACTCCGCTTCAATGATAGGAATACAAAAACCCTCGTGTTCACTCATACAAAGGAATACATCGCACCCTTTATAAAATGCCACAATTTCTGGGAAACTAAGTTTATCATAAAGTATAACGTTATTCTTCAATTTTTCTTTTTTAATTACATCTAGAATTTCGCGATCATATTTCTTCAAACCGCCATCTGCGGCTCCAATCAAATGAAGAACAATATTTCGATCAAAATTTTTGACATATTGCCCTATAGTGCGAACGAGATGCAAATGCCCCTTGTTAGGAACACGTCGTCCCACGAAAAGGATATGAAATCGGGGATCTTGCGTCAGGCGGCGCTCAGTATCTGCATCCGGAGTCACTAAATCGAAATCAGCTAACTTATGAAAATATGGCAGATAATGAATTTCGTCCGGATGGACGCCCGCATGCACCAGGTCACGCGCATCATAGAGACTGGGTACGCTGTAATGTGTGCATAATCGCGCGACATCTATAGTCGCTTGGCGTCCTTTTTTACAACCGACTACCCAGCCGTCGTTATACCCTTCGAAAAATTCTGGAGGGGTAACATTGTGATAGCGCATGATCCGAATTTCAGATTGCGCATCGCGCAACATGCTTTCGATCGGATCACAGCCGATCGAATGGTGATGGATCAGAATTGATTCCGGGGTTGCGAGAATTTCCCGGGCTTCCGCCTCCCCTATCTCCCATTTTTGATAAGCAGGAACGCAACCTAATGGCGCATATACTCTTACACGATGCCCTGCATGGCTCAAGATCTGAACCATTCCTTCAACATCATGGCCAACACCATCGCCTTTCAGCCACACTGGTGTGCAGATGACGATCTCTATAACCGACATTAAGCGAGAGCCTCGCGGAAATATGCGATTGTAATATCCAAACCCTCATCCAGATCAGTCATTTTAAAATTGGGCAATTCGGACCGCAATCGCGCAAGATCCGGGCAGCGCCGACGATGATCATGCGGGCGCTCAGGAAGGAAAGTCGGGTTGAACGGAAGGTTCATCTTGCGGTGGACCAACTGGGCTAGTTCAAGAATGGTCGTTTCATTATCGTTGCCCAGATTGATGAATCCAGCTGTTCGCTTCTCCAACATATCTACCATCGCTCGCGCGCCATCGGAAACAAGGCAAAAGCTACGGGTATGCGAACCATCTCCGATGATCGTAAACTGCGGCTGCGTTAAAGCCCGAGTGACAAATTCCCCAATCACCTGACCATATTTCGTGCCGACCATTCGAGGCCCGTATTGGTTGAACACCCGGATGGCGAGCGATTGGATTCCCAGCTTCTGGGCGCCAATACGAACGTAAAAGTCGCCCATGGCCTTGCTGGAGGCATAGGAATCGCGGTCGGCTTCTGCATTCAATAGAACAGGATGACTCTCCGGTGTCGGCACCTGCATGGGCTCGCCATAGACTTCCGAACTAGATGTATAAGCCAGATATTCGACTGCCGTTCCTTCAAGTGCGTTCAAGACGGTCTGGGTGGTTCGGATATTTATATCCATCACCATCCATGACGCATCGTAAAAATACTCAGTGCCGTTGATGGCCGCCAAATGAAATACAGCCTGTATTTCGCGGCTGGAGATGAGAGCATTTAGCTTTTCCGTCGCCCCCTGTTCCGCAAGGTCCAATTTCTCGAACTTAAAATGAGGGCTCGCCAGAGCATTTTCCAAATTCTCAATGCGCCCCCGAAACAGGTTATCGACGCCGGTCACCGCATAGCCGCGGGAAAGCAGTTCATCGACAAGGAAAGATCCCACAAAGCCGGCCGCGCCGGTCACCAAGACGTTGTTCATCAATGGGCCTCCCGATGCGGCACATATCCAAGCGCTTCATAGCGCACCCCTTCGATTTCCTGCGCCGTCCGCCAAACATTCCAACCATCAAACACATAAAGAGGTCGCGGAGCGCGAGCGAGCAACCGCTCAAGCGACCCCTGATCGTGCGTGCGCAACACGGCATGCCGATGCGCAATCAATATGGCGTCCACATCTGCGAACAGCGATGGTTCAAGTGAAGATGCCCAGGAAAATCTATCAGATGAATATCTAGAAGGGATGCGAGTATATTTGTTAGCATCTAACAGCGGGTCAAATCCAAGAATATTCCCGATTCCCGCCTCAGCAAGATAATCGATAAGATCGAAAGCATGAGACATACGGAAATCGTCTATATCTTCTTTAAAAGACAGGCCAAGCACTGCGACTTTCGCTTGCCCCGGCGCCTTCCCCGTGTCCTCTAGCCCGTTCAGCACCTTCCTTACCGCAAATTTAACCAAAGTATCATTGGTACGGCGGCCATAATACCATAGAGATTGAAAATCTCGTTCCGTACCACGTGCATTAAATCCATATTCGAAAATATAGGGGTCCTTACCCAGGCAATAGCCCGAAACGAAACCGGGCCGAGGTACATTGTTCCGTTCATAGTCGGCATTTATCGCCCCGATGACTTCACTTGCATCTACTCCGCGTTGAGACGCCCACATTGCAAGTTCATTCGCAAAGGCGAACATCGTATTACGATAACTGTTATCGGTAAGCTTACAAAATTCCGCCGTGGTCGGCGAAGAAACCCTGATCTGCCTTCCACCAACTGGCTTAAAAAGCGCGGAAACCTTCTCATATCCGTCTTCGGAGAAGGCGCTCAGAATTTTCGGAAGCCCCTCTTCTTCTCCAATGGCCTGACCTTCGACCAACCGTTCCGGCACAAATGACATAAAGAAATCAACCCCTTCACGGAGGTTGAGCTTCGCTTCAACAAAGCGCTTAAGTTTCTCAGTGCTGCCAAGAAACAAGGTGGTACGAAAAACCAGCAAAATGCCCTTTTTCACATTTGGCTGGGAAAAGATTTCTTCTAAAAGAATTTCAAGCGGGGCGATATCGCCTTCTGTTTCTTCGATACAGGTGCGGGCATCTGGCGCCTTGGTACCCAACGTGAAGAGCACGGCATCAATTTCGGATACCACATCCTTCCAATCATGAACCGGCTTAAAGCGGGAATTCAAATTAAGCGAAAGCAAATCCCCCATGCCAGGCTCCTCGAAAGGCGAATGCCCGGCGATCAAATTGTCAACCACCTCAGGATCAGCGTCAAAACCGTAGACTTGATGCCCAGCTTCCGCAAAAACCAGACTTTGGGGCAACCCAATGCGCCCAAGACCAAAAAACAGAACATTCATTAAATTGGATTTCCTTCAAAAGGTGATCGTTACTGGCAATAAATTCCATATAGGAAGAGACATAGCTCTCGCTTGTCATGTCCTATTTTAGTAGAATCCGCCGAACCTGACAGACATTCAATATGTATGGCGACATCCTTACCAATCCAATCCGCAACGTTAATGATTAACTCTTCCTTATTAGAAGAAAAAATTTTCTTGCTCACTAAACAATCATCCAATCGGATACCTATTGTTCTGTCTCCGAATTTTCCTGAGGCAACTATATGGAGATTAACCCCTGATATATTCAGATAAATTCTCCCAGTTTTACCGATCCAGCGACCTTTTCCTTTGTCGTCACTTTCAGGCGCATAGGCCCCACTCATAAAATCATCGAGATTGGCGGAGCTGGCATCGAGATCAGAAAATCGCCCATAATGCCCCCCCCTTTCCATATGGCTGGCGACACGTTCATAGTCGGGATGCGCTGGCGCAGAGGTGCCGGCCAACGCCTTTTCTTCGATAGAAGAAGGAGAAGTGAAGAGATATGGCTCTGCATGCATGACGCCCCTTTCCATCATTGCATCAATACGCCGCACATTTTGAGCCGCTCGGTCACCATGCAGTAGCCGATTCCACCAGTGCCTTGCGCGTCTCTCTTCGCGAACGAGCCATTTCAAGCCTTCATTGAAGACCGGGCTTTCGCCGTTTCGCACGCATGCTTCCTGGCTATATCGCAAATCTCGTTGAAGCCACCCACGGCCCCGCTTCTTGAGCACTTTTAAGTGCCTCCGCTTTCCTTGGGGATCAGCGCCCCGCCCCAAATAACGGAGATAAAGAGCCTCGATGAAATCTTCATCCGACAGGCCGTCGAACTCGGGATGCCCCCCTCTTCCTTCTCGCGAGACAACAAAGTCATGCAATATCGCAGCCTGGGGATATCCCACCGCCAACCTTGCGAGATGAAATTGCATACCGCGATCATCGGCACGCCGGTCGAAAATGGCATGATAGGCTTGCCGTACAAAAGCTTCGCCATTCAAGCCCATCAATTCGTAAACCGTCAATCCAGGTATAGCCGTAGCTGATGGAAACCTGACCCAGGTAGCGTCCAGCGGCTGGATCAGATGAAATAGCTCATTTGATCTCAAATTACTTGACTGCAATCGGAACGATCTTGCCAACTTCCAGAACCACCTACCCTCCATTATCCGCATATTTTCAGCGGCAGTGAGAGCGATTTGATGCCTTCTTTCAATTTCTTTATATATTTCTTGAATGGCTTTGTTCTTACTTTCGAGAATCTGACCTAATCTGATCTCGCTGGATCGCGCCGTTTCTAGCTCCGCTCTGGCAGATGCGCTATCGGATTGGACTTCATCCAACTTGTCCCGAAGGTCGTTGCATTCATCCGTTAGGGCTAACAGGGACGCCTTTTCCACCCCCAATTTACCTTCGATATCCGAGAGAGCAGCGGCCGCAGCATTCACCTCTCCCGCCAGCTGCGCTCGAACATGCACCGTTCCCCATGAATGATCACTCAACTGAAAATCATCCCACAAGTTAGGAGGAAAATTGAGTTTTTCGGCCAGCTCCGGGCGAGCTTGATCAATATAGAAACGATTCAGGCCGTCTCGATACGCGAGGTCATAGCCCTTGGCCAAAACGAGCCCTTCCCATTCCGAGGAAATATCCCGCTGAGAATTAGGATAAGTTGATTCAACAACAATGATCCAAGGCCGGACGGGAGATTTCTTCCATCCTTCGAATATCTGCTTTTCCGCACCTTCCACGTCCATTTTCAGCCAATGGACATTTCTATCCTCGGCCTGCTCGAACAAGCTATCCAATGTGATAGAGGGAACCTTTACCTTACGGACCTGAAAATTCGCTTCGCGATGGCTGGCGGCGATTTCTTCAGATATTGTCGAGAGCCCCGAATTCGCGACCTCATGCAAGGTTATTAATCCGCCGGATTGACCGATCACCGCCTCAACGATTTGCTCATCGGGCCGGTGCACACGCAGAAGATCAGCATATTGTTTGACTGGTTCCACGTGGATGCCACGCCATCCCCTCACATAAAAGGCATAGCTCACCGAATCTTGGACGGGATGCTGAGCACCAATATCAATATAGAACCCATTTTCGATGTGCCCCAGCGCCCGCCACAGCATGACATCCTCAAAATTCTGGGCGTAAGAAATTATACCCATTCTAAACCTCGCCCCCTTCGAGATGGATTTTGATAGAGGAACATGCGTCGCTCCAGCTTGCCGGCACAGTAAATGGGGGCGAATCCCCTTCTATATCCTTCATCCATTGAGAAATCTTCTTACCCAGGGCAGCGGGCTCCATATCATTGAAGTAGTGCACCGCCGCAGATGCATGGGAATGGAAAATAGGTATATCACGAGCCATCACCGGCTTGCGGTGCCCAAGCGCCTCTATAAGTGGAAGACCAAATCCCTCACCATAAGATGCGACAACGACGCCGGTGCATAAACGGTAAAGGTGCTCGAGCGCTTCGTCACTAGCATCACACAACCAAAACAGCTTTGAGCCATGGTCCGGGCTTTTCGAGAGGCGGCGCTGAAGTCGCCGGGTCTTCCAGCCGGGGCGCCCCACAATGACCAGGCGATCTTCACCACCATCCCGCCAGAGAGCCTCAAATGCATCCAATATATCTTCGTGCCCCTTTCGAGGCTCGAGCGTTCCAACCATTAGCGCGAAACGCCGACCCACCAGCTTTTCCAAGGTCGCTGGAAAATCTGGAGAAAGGCCCACGCTTGGCCGGGTTGCGCCCAAATCCCAACCCATAGGGATCACTGCACTTTTATAGAAACCGTCATCCGACAAACCATAACGATCTGTCATAATTCTTCGAAGATCCTGATCAACCGGATGAGAAATGCAGAGAAAACCGTCAGCCATGCCAGCTATGACGCGAAGCCAGCGTCGAAACCTTGCCACCAGTTGATCGGAAAACCATTCAGGGTGCTGAATAGGCAAAAGATCATATACCACGAACCATATGGCAACCCCCTCAGCTTTCCATTTCAGTATCTGCCGCCGGTGCCGGGGCACCGCATCCAAGACAAAATCCAGCCCCAGGAACACGTCGCCTGGCTTTCCAGGTTCTGCCTTTTCGCTGACCGGCAGGCCGACATTCGGCCACGAAATTTCTTCATACGAGCGGGCACGTGATGCTGCCATGAAGTGAATTTTCCAATCTGCCGACGGATCTGCAGGCAATTGGGCGCCGATCGCCCGCACGATCCGTTGTATTCCGGTTCCGGCGTCGTTACCCGCTACAATCGAAACATCTATAAAGAGGCGGCGCGCCGATCGTCTCGGGATAGCAGGAGGCACGGCGCTGCGCATCCGCTGTACCGCGCAAACTTCCACGGCTTTAGGCACGAGCCGCTGGGCATAGCACTGCATTCGCCACCGCAACGCTCGCAACGCCCCTTCTAGCTTGCTAATCGACGGAAGAACTCTTGAGCTCATCAACATCCGGGTAAATATCCGCAACACCTTTGGCAAGGGAACAGAAATTACATATGCCCCTTAGTTGCTCATAAACAAAATTAATAAACATGGGCGGCGGTATAAGGAATTTGAATATAATCTAAAGATTTTTTCGATATTTTACCTATATTTGATCGAGGAGATTTCAGAAACAACTCTTTTATGTTCAAGCCAACGCCATAAAAAATCTTTCGTTCACGAGGTAGCCCTTTTTCCATATCTTGGGCAGTAAACCCTTTGGCGCGATAGCCTACTTGAATTTCTAAAAATCTGAACGGACTATTCTTAAATTTATCAAACCCTGCCAACTCCAAAGACAATAAAAATCTTTGCTGTTCGTAATGCCGCTTACCTTTGAATGTATAGATGTCAGAATTAGGCATCAGCATAAGCCGAAAATCAATCTTCTCTTTCATACCCGGCACGCTGTTACGTAGCGCTGAAAATGCAGCACCTGCGGTATTGAAAGCAACGTCCTGGTATGAGAATCCGCTACTTACTTTATGCGCGTCAAATAATTCACTGTACAGCATCAAGCCGGAGGCGAGCAGCGCTGCAGGAACGGCAGCACCGCGTTCGTCGCCGGATTTCCGGGCAATGCGTGCTTGGAACAGTTCGGCAAGCAGGTATGAATTAAAGGCGTGAGTCAACTTGTCCACGCCCAGATTGGCAGTATTTTTCCCGAACCAACCCTCATCCTGGAAATGGAAGGATCGCGTTTCTTTTGTCACGGCAATTTGCGAAACTGTCATATACGCGAAAATTGCACCGGCCTCCCATTTGGCCGCCCCCATTCGTGCCCCGAGAGATGAATAGCGCTTGTCCGCTTGGAACTCCGCTTCCGATGCGCGCGCTTCATCTATTGGCGTGCGCATTAGACGCCGGCCATCTTTCATCGTGGATAAATCCCAATCCACCGAAGAAAAATCCACCGCCCTCACAACACCTGTTTTCAATCCGGAACGGGTGAGTTCGCGGCTTTCAAGCACGGATATGTCGCGTCCTTCAGAATAATCGCTGATGGCTGCGGCCTCTTCGGCCCATATCGGCTGCCAGGCACCTGAACACAGCAACGGCAACGTGAGAAATCGGACCAAACGAAAGAGACCGACTGTTTTTACAAAAGAAAAAAGCACTTTACTCACTGCCAATCATTTATCCCACTCTGCACGCCTACCATTCTGTCGGGAAGCAATTCAACCAACCCAGAGACGGTGTCGAGCACGGCAAACCTTAAGGCGGGCTGCACGAGCGGACAAAGTGAGGGAAAATTCGCTACCCGATCGATCGGGCGACCAACCGTTCATGGGGACCGCTCGAACGATGCGAAAAGCTGACCTGATACGTTGCCAATTCCCCAACCATCCCGCATCGTTCGCATTCTGATGTTTCAATCCAAGGCCATCCGGGTTTCACTCCGTCTGCATGTTCAATGATATGGACTTATGCCTGCCGGCTGGCTAATTCCCAGCGCCATTGTGGATTGCCGGTCTGGAGTTGCGGCACCTTTCGGGCGGATGGGATATTAAATCATAATGTTCAATGACGTGCTTGGCCGGCTTCGGAATTTGAGCTGGCTGTTCATTCTGACGGTCGTCGCGCCTACGATTCTATCCATATTCTATTTTGGTCTTATTGCTTCGGACGTGTATGTTTCGGAAGCTCGCTTCGTTGTGAGAAGCCCGGAAAAACAATCCGGTGGCGCACTCGGGCTGGTACTCAAAAGTGCTGGCTTCGCAAATGCAGGCGAAGAAGTTTATGCGGTGCAAGATTTCGCATTGTCCCGTGACGCATTACATGCGCTGAATAAGAACAATGCGATTGTGAATGCCTTTTCCAGTCCCCAGGTGGATTTTATCAATCGCTTCGGATATCTATCGTTCGATGACAGCTTTGAAGAGTTGTACCGTTATTATCAGAAGATGGTCAGAGCTCAACAAAATACCACTTCCTCCATCACCACGTTGACCGTACGCGCGTACACTGCCGAAGACGCATATCGTTTCAATGAGCACATTCTGTCTTTGAGCGAAGCGCTGGTAAACAAACTGAATCAGCGAGCGCAGCGGGATCTCATCGGTTTCGCTCAAAATGAAGTAGGTGTCGCTGAAGAGCGCGCCCGAGAAGCCGCTGTGCAACTTGCTGTTTACCGGAACCAGGAGGCGGTGGTTGACCCGGAAAAGCAGGCTCAGGTGCAATTTCAACTTGTATCGAAACTCCAGGACGAGTTGATCTCGACAAGATCGATGCTAGCGCAGATGCGAAAGGTTGCGCCCGAAAATCCCCAGATTGACGTGTTACAAGCTCGCGCGAGCAGCCTGGAGAGCGATATAAAACGGGAAACCGCCAACGTTGCAGGCGGCAACCGCTCGCTGGCCGGTAAGGCTTCCCGCTATCAGCGCCTATGGCTGGAAAGTCAGTTCGCCGATCGCCAGCTGGCAAGTGCTATGGCCTCTCTTGAGGAAGCCCGAAACGAAGCGCAACGCAAACAAATTTATCTTGAACGCATCGTTCAGCCCAACAAACCGGATATTGCCATGGAACCGCGGCGCATTCGCGGGATACTTGCGACGTTCGTGCTGGGCTTGGTGGCATGCGGTATTCTTTCGATGTTGCTGGCGGGCCTTCGTGAGCATCAGGACTGACCTATGGCTCTGCTAGCTTCCGAACGACGGTCCTGGACAATCCAACGCCGCGTTATCGGCGCACTGTTGATGCGTGAAATCCTTACACGCTATGGACGGCACAATATCGGTTTTCTCTGGCTGTTTGTCGAACCCATGATATTTACCTTGGGAATTACAGCTTTGTGGACCGCCACAAAATCAGTCCATGGATCAAACCTTCCTATCGTGGCGTTCGCGATCACGGGTTATTCCAGCGTTTTACTCTGGCGTAACATGCCTAGCAGATGCATCGGCGCGATCGAACCAAACTTGTCGCTTATGTATCATCGCAACGTGAAGGCAATCGACATATTTGCTGCGCGCCTTTTGCTGGAAGGCGCCGGCGCAACCATTTCTTTTATCGCTTTGGCATTCTTCTTTTCCTTTATTGGCTGGATAGAACCGCCGGAGGACATTTTCAAAATTGTGTTTGGGTGGCTTCTGCTGGCTTGGTTTGGAGCCTCGCTGGCGACACTGCTGGGCGCACTTTCCCATCAATATGAAATTGTGGACAAATTCTGGCATCCGGCAGCATATTTGCTTTTCCCACTTTCAGGCGCAGCGTTCATGGTCGATGTTTTGCCGCAGCAAGCGCAGGAAATCATCCTGCTTCTGCCGATGGTTCATGGCGTCGAACTCATCCGCGAAGGGTATTTCGGCACCGCTTTTACTGCTCACTATGATATCGCGTATATGGCCCTGTTTTGTACTGCCTTGACTTTGTTTGCCTTGGCTCAAACGCGTATCGTTAGCCGAACGGTCATCCCAGAATGATCTCGATTGAAAATGTGAGCAAGGTATACCCCGTTCGTGACGGAGTGGTCACGGTGCTCGAGGATATCAATCTTCGCGTGAATCCGGGAGAAAAGCTCGGCATTCTTGGCCGGAACGGCGCCGGCAAATCGACAATGATCCGGCTGATCAGCGGAGCCGAACGCCCCACCGCCGGCGTCATCGAACGAAGCATGAGCGTGTCCTGGCCTCTTGCTTTCGGCGGTGCATTCCAAGGTGCGCTGACCGGTCTAGACAATTTGCGCTTCATCTGCCGCATATACGGAACAAAGGCTGAAGATAAGATCGATTTCGTTCAAGAGTTTTCGGAACTTGGCCGCTATCTTCGTGAACCTGTACGTGCCTACTCCTCCGGAATGAGAGCGCGACTGGCGTTCGCGATATCCATGATTGTTGAGTTCGACTGTTTCCTGATCGACGAGATCATAGCAGTGGGAGATGCTCGCTTTCATGAGAAATGCCACGTCGAACTGTTTCACAAACGAAATGATAGAGCCATGATTATCGTATCACACGATACCAGCTATATTCGGGAGCATTGCGAACGCGCAGTCGTGCTTTCGAAAGGAAGACTCTATTCATTTGATACAACTGACGAAGCATATGCGTTTTATGCTGAACATAGTCACTAAAGTGACCGTAGCCGACGCCCGTCATGTTGCTCAAAAAGCAAACGGGATATTCAGCATTCGCTTCGGCATAAGGCCGCCTGTGACGGCAAAGGGATTTCAATGAACAACAGCTATTGTTATCATAACGGCACTGGCGCTTTCTCTAAGCTTGCTTCTGTGTTTGCGGCGGCAATGCTTGTTTCCGGCTGCAGCATTGCAAGCTCTGCCGGCCCCAGCCGCGGTATGGTGATGAGAGCTGGACCTCCTTCGAACGTCTCGGGCATCCGTATCGTTCAAGTCACCGATCTTGTTGCCCGGCAGATTCGGAGGGCCGAAACAAAAAAATTGTTTTCCGAAACCCTTGGGGACGGCCACGCGGCTGGAACAATCGTCGGTATCGGCGATGTTCTCCAGGTTGATTTGTGGGAAGCACCGCCAGCAGCCTTGTTTGGAGACGGCGGAACAGCCGCTCGCCTAGGCCTCTCGAACGCAACTTCTCAAAATATCAGCTTCCCTGAGCAGCGCGTTGGGGAGAACGGGCGGATCGACATCCCCTTTGCCGGTTCGATTCCGGTCGTCGGTCGGACGACCGATCAGATCGAAGCGGATATCGTTCAGAACCTTCATGGCAAAGCTCATGAACCTCAGGCTATGGTCCGTATTGCCCAGAACCAAACGGCCACCGCAACAATTGTCGGCGACGTAAAAGTGAGTCAAAGGATGCCGCTTACAGCTCGCGGAGAAAGGCTATTAGACGCCCTGGCGGCCGCCGGCGGCGTCGCTCAGCCCGTGAACAAGATAACGATCCAAATCACTCGCGGCAGTGAAGTTGAAACAATGCCCCTCGATCGGATCATTGCCGATCCGCGGCAAAATATCATGCTTCAGACCGGCGATGTTGTCACAGCCCTTTTCCAACCCTACAGCTTTACGGCGCTTGGGGCGACCGGTCGCAATGAGGAATTGCCGTTCGAAGCTTCCGGTATCACGTTAGCCCAAGCGCTGGGCCGCGTGGGCGGGCTGCAAGACCAGCGGGCGGATCCCAAGGGTGTCTTCATCTTCCGATTTGAGGATCCGGCGGCTCTCGGCATTACCGATCTGACCGGAATTGCGACGACCCCGGAGGGCAAAATCCCGGTTATCTACAGCGTCAACCTGAAAGACCCGTCGTCCTACTTCACCGCGCAGAACTTCCCGATGCGTGACAAGGATATGGTCTACAGTTCAAACGCGCCGCTCGCCGATATCCAAAAGTTTGTCACCATCATATCGTCTGTCGTATTCCCGATTGTGAGCGTTCAAACCGCCATCCAGAATTAGGACCGGGAAAGGATGGCCAAACAGGCCGAACTCCTCATCGATGTCAGCCGGCTCGTCTGGCGCATCTCCACCGGACGGTTGCCGACAGGGATAGACCGGGTCTGCCTCGCTTATGTCGCGCATTACCGGCATCGGGCGCAGGCGGTCGTGCAATGGAAATCCCTGCGCAGAATATTGCCGCCCGCTGCATCATCCAAGCTGTTCGACCTGCTGTTGTCGGACAGCTTGGACTTTCGAGCAAAAGCCGCCCTGTTGGCTTTGCGATCGTCCTGGCAATTGCTCCGGGCGGTACCTGGACGAGAACGCCTCTATCTCAACATCGGCCATACCGGCCTGGACCGCCCGGGACTATCAGCGTGGATCACGCGGACCAGGGTCAGGCCGGTTTTCATGGTTCATGATCTCATTCCGATCACTCACCCCGGTTATTGTCGAGCCGGCGAGACGAGCAAGCATGAAAAGCGCATAAAGCTGATGCTCGATACCGGAGTCGGTATAATCGGCAATTCGCAGGCCACGCTGGACGTGCTTGCAGAATATGCAGCATCGCGGAACCTGCCGGTGCCGCCCACACTTGCTGCGTGGTTGGGTACTACCCCCCTGCCCCTTTCCAAGCGATCACCTCAAAAGCCGCAGCGACCGCTCTTCGTCACGCTTGGTACGATCGAAGGGCGGAAGAACCATGTCCTGCTACTGAAGCTGTGGCAGGCGTTGATCGCAAAATTTGGAGAAGACGCCCCTCAACTCATCATTATCGGCCAACGCGGATGGGAAAATGATGAGGCCGTGGCGATCCTTGATGCCGATGCCACGTTGCGCGACCACGTGGTCGAACTTCCGCGGTGCAAGGATAGCGAATTATCGCACTATCTTCATGTCGCGCGAGCGCTACTCTTTCCGTCCTTTGCCGAAGGCTACGGCATGCCGCTTGTCGAGGCCCTCGCGCAAGGCACTCCCGTCATGGCAAGCAACCTCGAGGTATTTCGCGAGCTTGCCGGTGACATCCCGGACTATCTTGATCCCACGATCATTGAAGCATGGCAGGCCGCGATCGAAGCCTATTGCCAGGATGAAAGCCCGGTACGAGACGCTCAATTGAAGCGGATGACGGGATACCATGCCCCCACCTGGGCCGAACATTTTAATAAGGTCGACAAGTGGCTCGAAACCCTGCCGACCACCACAGCTAATCGCGCTTAGGCGACTTCCCGCAAAGTAATCAGGCGCGAAGCATAGATCGGGTCGTCCAGCAAGCGCTCGACCATGCCTTGCACAAGCGCTTCGACCGCAGATTGACTGGCAACGCCGCCGCGAACCAGGCAACGGTTGTACAGAACGCGCTTGAAGGCGTCATACACGTCCGGCTTGGGCGGTTGTGGCGCTTTCCAGAACTGGTCGATATGGCCGCTATGGGTGATCCCGGGGATATTATAGATCGCCTCGCCCAGCACCAGAACCGGCGTCCCGCAGGCCAGGGCCAAGGTACCGGACGTGCTGTTCACGCACACCATTCCGCGCGATTTGACCGAAAGATCGGCAAGGTCGCACACGTCCACGTGCAGAACCCGATCTTCGATGCCCAATGCGCGGGCTTTCTTGAGAATAAAATGGCGCCAGTTGAAGAAGCTGCTGTCGAGCGGGTGCTCCTTGACGACCAGATATGCGTCCTTTGGCGCGTAACGCGCGAAGCTGACCATCATATATTCTGCCGCCGACTGCATGTCGTAAAACGGCGAATGAATACGAATTTGATAGTCTGCGCTCAGTTGCAGAGGCAAGACGAAGTAGGGTTTTCCCTCGATCGTTCGCAGCGCCTCATCAGTTTGCCGCGCTCGGCGTTTTGCCAAAGCAAAGCGTTTCATCCAGCCGACCCCTTCGACAATCGGGGATTCCGGGCGATGGGATTTATAGAGAAGGAACCGGAACCGCCCCAAGGCGACATTGGTGTAATAATGAAAGCCGTCTCGCGCCCGCCGCTGAAAACTCGCCGTGACGGGGGGAAGCTCGGGCAAGGGCGGCAGTTCCCTCGCCTGCGCCAGAAACCAGCGCGCATCGCGCGAAAGCGTGGAGTGCCCGTTGACCCCTTCAAGCTCGAACGTCATCCAATCGGGGCGGATATAGCCTTCCTCAAGCACGTGGACATTGACTGAGCGCAGCTTCGCCATGCCGCGCGCCGCTTCGTGCATCGGGCGGCAATCGCCGAACATGACGATATCGGTAATCTGGTGGTCGCGCAGGTAGCGGTCGATGAACAACGGCCAGCGTGACGGCAGCCCAAGATAATCCACGGCCTCGCCGGGCCAGTCATTCTTGTCGCCACCATTGAGGTTGATGCGATGAATACCACATCCGCGCCCCCGCAGTTCCTGCGCGAGCATCCAGAATACTGGCCCAGCGGGTCCCTGTAGAAACAGGAAATTGGGGCGAAGGCGTAGGATAGGCTTCATATCGCTCGTCTCATGCTTAACAACTTTTGTCTCACACGTCCTTGCAAACGTCTTAACGAGACGATCGCCCAATTTTCCTTGCGTATGCCGGCAACCAACCGCTGCACCAGAATTTCCGGCGGGCACGGTAACGCAGTGACCGGATCCAGATAGCGCGGATAGAGCATCAGAACCGCCGTCACCATTTCGATGACGGAGCGGTGGGCCGTTCGCCTTGACGGAATCGTACCCAAATCGGTTGTAAGCCCCCATCCCGCGTAAAATGGCACACCATGCGTTGTCACATGCTTGCCCCGTATCAACGCCTCAAACCCCGCCAGCGACGTTAAAACATGGATGCCATCTACCATATCGAGTAATGCCGATATTGGCGCGTCCCGTATCACTATATTTGCATAAGACAATGCATAATCTTCAGGCACGAGACCTTTGCGGTGACCTGCCTCTACATCGGGATGTGGTTTGTAAATTATGTAGGCGTCCGGTTCTTGCGCCCGCGCCCGCTTGAGCAGATCAAGATTTCCCTTAACCTCACCACCCCCTTGCAGGACGGAACGATCGTCCTCGACCTGACCGGTCACCAGAATGTGGCGTTTCGATCCACCCGGCCGGGCTATCGCATTGCCGCCAACGCCATATTTGCTGACGCCGGTCTCAACGATCAGTTTTCGCAGCCGTTCTGCACGTTCAAGCATTTCGGGAGCAAAGTTGCCGTTCTGCAGCACATTCTCAAGCTCGCTGGGATGGCTGGGGTCGAAATGCACGCCGAGCCGATCGACGACGATGGATAAAGGCGGTACGCAGTCCGCCCCCAGGCCGGCCGATCGGATGAATCCGTCCTCCACTTCATGAACGGTACGTCCCTGCCGTTCCACCTCATCCAAAAAAGCCTTGGGAACGCGCGATTTCCAGATCGCGATGCTTCGATCCTTAGGAATTGCAGCCAAGGCCGAGCTGGTCGCGGACATGAAATGAACCGGGTCAGCGCCTCCCCACAGCAAAGGCTCGACCGCCCCCTTTTTCCAATGCGCAAAACCGGCTGCCGCGGCGATCGGCCGATTGGAATCGATCAGTTCGCGCCAGTAGGCCAGCAGCGAGATCGTCGACATGACATCGCTCGCTCGATCAAGAAATGGATCATTGTAATCAACGTCTTGAACGATTTTTCTGTTAATTTCTTCAAGCAGGGATTCATGCTCGTCGGGACCAATCGATGATGGCGCCGCGCCACCAAAACGGACGACCGGCAAACAAGCAATGCGCGCCAAAAGCCCGTTTTCATCATTCTCATCGAACCAGCAGCATGACGCTTGCGAAAAGAGATGCCAGGGATCGAGCATCCCGGAAATGACGGGGATGGAGTGCGTTCCCGGCTGTTCCGTCACGATGCCCGACGGTAGCCAGAGAACCAGTCGGTCGAGCAAACCCTGCTGCTTGGCGTAATCCAGCATCTCGCTGGCCTGCGCAGAGGATTGCGGGCGTGCGACGATGGGCCGGGACGGTGACAGGTGGATCTGGGCACCCCAGAATGTACCGCCGACCCTCGCCGCGCGGATTGCCGTCATACACTCTTGAAGATCCGGCACCGGATATCCTCCGCGGTCGGAATTCCGCGAAAATCTGCTGATGGCTTTGGCGGTAGTTCCTGGGAAAGGCGGCGTACGCAGGATGGGTTGGGCACTCCCCTGCCCCTCCGAACCATCCCGGCGCGGCTTCATGCTTAGTCCACTGCTTCGGCCGCAGCCTCACGCACGCGCATGAGGTTGGTCAACAGCGCTTCCGCCCGATCCAACGGCCAGGCATTTGGCCCATCGGAAAGCGCCTTGTCCGGGTCCGGATGGGTTTCCATGAAAAGCCCATCAATGCCTGCCGCCACCGCCGCACGAGCCAAGAGCGGCACGAAACTGCGGTCTCCCCCCGAACGGTCGCCTAGGCCGCCGGGCAATTGAACCGAATGCGTCGCGTCGAACACGACCGGGCATCCGTTCTGCGCCATGATCGCTAAGCTGCGCATATCCACGACCAGATTATTATATCCAAAGCTCGTGCCCCGTTCCGTCAGCACGATATTGTCCGGTGAAACGCCCGCTTCCTGCGCCGCGTTCCGCGCTTTCATCACCACCTGCTTCATATCGGCGGGCGCCATGAATTGCGCCTTCTTGATATTGACCGGAATACCGGTTGCTGCAGCGGCTTCGATCAGATCGGTCTGTCGCGCAAGAAATGCCGGCGTCTGAATGACATCCACCACCTCGGCCGCGGCCCGTGCCTGCTCGGGAGTGTGAATGTCGGTCAACACCGGCAGACCGGTTTCAGACCGGGCCTTTTCCAGTATCCGCAGGCCTTCGTCCATTCCAGGGCCTCGGAAAGACGACCCGGAACTGCGATTGGCCTTGTCGAAGCTACTTTTGAATATGAGGAGTATACCCAGCCGATCGGCAATTTCGCGCAGCGTTTGCGCGACCGAAAGCACCAGCGCTTCGGATTCGATCACGCACGGTCCGGCAATAACGAAAAGTGGATGGCCACGGCCAACGGGGCGCCCCGCAATCAGCATATTCAAAGCCCTACACTATCTTTCGTTCAGCCAGAATGGCCTCGATTACGGGAAGATCCCCCGGATTGTTCAGTTCAATCGCATCCCATTCGGGCGGATCGCACTGAACGACAGCCATCGGAATTCCCGCATGAAGGAAGCGAAGCTGTTCCAGGCCTTCCAACTGCTCGATCAGCGTGGCCGGCGTTGCGACATATTGCCGCAGGGCATTCCGCCGATAAGCATAAAGGCCAAGATGCATGAGAACAGGCGGGTCAGCTTCCGCTTCGCTTCCGGGCGATATGTGCGGGAGCACTCTTTTCGAAAAGTACATGGCTTCGCTGCGGCCGTTCACGACCACAGTCGTGCCGCCGCTGCGACCGGCTGCCTGGTCGGCGATCAGATGTGCGTAGGCGCTCGGTGAGCAACGCACCGCAACCGTTGCAACCTGACAGCTTTCGTCTACCGTCATGTGATCGATCAATGCAGACACCAGCGCCGGGGGCGTCAGCAGTGCGTCACCTTGGAAATTGACCACCACATCAGCGTCGGCGGACAGCCCATCGAGAGCGGCCGCAACACGCTCCGTTCCATTCGAGCATGCTTCCGGAGTCATGATGACCGGGGCGCCAAAGCCCTCCGCAACATCGGCGATCCGCTTGTCGTCTGTCGCCACATGAACAGGCAATCCGGCCTGAATGCCCATAGCGGCCTCAAAACTGCGCTGGATGAGCGGCTTATCAGTCCCGGAGCAGCCGCGGATCGAGGCCAGCGGCTTCCCCGGATAGCGTGTGGATTTATAGCGTGCCGGAATGACGATCGCCACGCTCGAGGCATGTTGCTCACTCATATCAACGGTAATCTGTTCTTAGATTGCGGCGATATCGTGAATATGAATGACACCCGCCGGTTTACGCGGATCATCCGCCCTCATCACGAAGATCACGGTGATCTTCGCCTGAGACATCAGGGTCAGCGCTTCTTCGATCCGCGTGCCGCTGGGAACGGTTTTGGGCGAAACGGTCATGATTTCACCGGCCGTCGCAAACAGCATGCGATCGAATGAACGCCGAAGATCGCCGTCGGTTATGATGCCGATCAGATTGCCGTCATCGTCGACCACACCCGCTACGCCCTTGCCGGTAGAGGTCATTTCAATGACCACATCGCGCATGCCTGTCGATCGCGTAACCAGCGGCAACGGCCCCGTCCTGCGCAGCATGGAATCCACCGGCAGCATCCGCCAGCCTATGGAGCCGCCGGGATGCCACTGCATCAATTCCGCGCGGGAAATGCCCCGCTCACGCATCGCCGCAATGGCCAGCGCGTCACCAACTGCGAGCATCATTGTCGTCGAAGTGGTCGGCGCGATCCGCTCCGGGCAGGCCTCAGGAATCTTTGGCAGGGTAATGCGGAAATCAGCTTCCCGCATGAGCAGCGAGTCCGCGTCGGATGCGATCCCGATGATCGGTGTCTTGATGCTCTTGGCATAAGCGATCAGCGGCCTGAGTTCGGACGTCGCCCCTGAATTCGACAGGATCAGCATGGTATCGACCGGCTTCAGCAAGCCAAGGTCGCCATGCGATGCTTCGGCGGGATGCACGAAGAAAGCCGGCGATCCAGTTGCTGAAAGCGTCGCCGCTATCTTTCTGCCGACATGCCCGGATTTACCCATGCCGGACACGATGACGCGCCCCTGAGTATCGATGATCTGGGCTACAGCGTCGGAAAATCCGTCATCCAACTGGTCGGCCAGTTGAATCAGCCCTTCGGCTTCTTGGCGGATGACGGTGAGACCATGGAGTTTCGCATCGGAATGCTTGGCGACTAGCATGTTTTAATTACCATTGCTTCCCTCAGCTCCGCATTCGGATAGCTGTAAACAGCTTCCTTACCGTTCATCAAAGCAGTTTGTCGAGTACCGACTTCCGACAGCCCGCCAGCCCACGGATTTCAGATCAATCGCTTAGCGGACGCTTCGATCCGGCATTTGGCCAGGGCGGCCCAAAAATACGACCAAATCGATCTTTTGCCGCCCATAGCCAGGGAATACGGCGCTCGGCAATTCCCGGAATGCTGAGAGGGTCAAATCCCACCCAGGGGTAAAAGGGATTTCGCCGGCTATATGCCCAGATCTCGACCCGGCGCGTCGCCTTGTGGGAAGGGCCCCGTGCATGGAACCCGCAGGTATCCGCAACAACCAGCGTATTGGCCCTGACGCCGAACAGCATCGGCTGGGGGAGTCCCAATGCACCAAGTTCTTCTGCCGAAATCCGCATCGACCCGCGCGCCGACAGGCGGTCCACGCCTTCGGGTGCCGCGATACTGCGCTTCTCTTCCCAGGCAAGGCGCTCTGGCGTCAGCTTGTGGGAACCGGGGACATAACAGAACGGCCCTTCATCCTCCGCCACATCCTCCAGGAAATACCAGGCCTTCATCGTCGGATGAAAGGTATCGGCATGAAGAACCGTCTGCGGATCGGGGTTCGTGTCGAACCGGCGGGTCAATATCGTCTGTATGTAATAGAGGGGTTCGGATGCCGAGCTTGCCACATATCGCAGCAGGCCACGCCAGCTTTTTCCGGTGATCAGCGCGCGCACTTCCGGAATTTTGTTGAGATAGTCGGCGTCGATCGCGATCCGTCGCGTGATCGTATCCCCTTGAATCATTTCGCGAGCGGGCGCCTCGGCGCTCAAAACGCGATCGCGCAGCGCTGCAAAATCCCTTTCCGGCAAATAATCGTCGATCCTGATGAACCCATTGGCCGCAAATTCCGCGCGACGGGCGGGCGGAACGGCCTTCTCAAGGCGGCGGCGGCGCCAATGCGCCATTGCATGGGCAACACGCATGCGCCCTACATGAAGGCCCATCCGGTTGAGCCGTTTGGAGCCGAGGATCGGATTATCGGCAAATGATTTGGCGCCGGAGGCAATCTGAAAAAACCAGATCGGCAAACCCAATGTCGTACGCAGCACTGACACGCCTTCATCCTCTTCGTCGCCCATTAACGGTGTCGACGGCGGAAATCCGCGCGCTCCCCAGCAAGCGCGGATTCGGGAAAGCTCATGCAGTATTCATTTGCAACGGAACGTTCCAGCGCAATTAGCGCCCGAGTTATTTCTCACGCCTTTTCAATCTTTTGCGTGCGGTCATAATCGAAGCGACCACCGCGATTGTTAGCGACAGGAGTGCAATCACGCCGCCGATCGCAACCAGATCCGACTGGTCGACACCATAGGATTTCAGCCCCGTGAGCGCGAGGTAGCCCGGGGCAAAACTGGCCGGAACCCACACAAGAGCGGATGAAATATTGGCGATGTGAAAGGTTCTGCGCTTCATCTGGACAACGCCCGAAACCAAGGGAACGGTTGCCCGAACCGGCCCCAGAAACCGACCGACGAATATCGACGCAAAGCCATAGCGGCGAAAGAACAGCCGCGCCCTGGCGAACGCCTGACGGTGACGATTGAATGGCGCGCGATAGTAGATTGACGGGCCGATGCGCCGCCCCAGGCTGTATGACACCCAGTCGCCGATGATGGCCCCCGCGACGGCCCACACGAGCACGGGTTCGGGATCGACGGTGCCGGCACCCATCATTCCGCCGATCGCAAACATGATCGGCGTCGCCGGAAAGAACATTCCGATCAGCGCCATTGATTCGCCAAACACCACAAGGCCGACGATCGGCCCCGCCCAGAAGCGGTGTTCCGCGATGAAGCCAGCCAGCCCTGCCAATAGATTTTCCAAAATCAGAGCTTTCCGTATCGGGATTGCGATGGGGTCTTTGGAAAGAATGTCGCCGGCTGGCAAGGCCGACTTTGGCTGCCTGTCCATGCGATGCCTGAGCCAACCGGTGGCAAAGTCGAGACGGCATCCGCCGTTTCAAGGTTCAGGCGGTGGAGATACGTCCTGAAAAATGCTCTTTGCGCTTCGTCGCAAGATTTTTTAGGGATCGGCAAAGGCGGGCGCGGATCGATGAAGAGAATGAACTTGCTCGAATACCTATCCGCACGCGAATTCAACGTTGCTCGTCTTAACCTCATCGTCGCTCTTGCTTTCGCGACATTCGTCGCCCTCCATCCCGCAGTGCCGGCATGGCAATTCATTCGATTGATTGCGGAATATGCGCCGTTGACGTTGTTGATGGGTGCACTCGCCCTCCTATGCTTCGCCTTTCGGCGCGGATGGCCGAACCGCATGTTCGATGTGGTGATCGACCGCTGGCGAGCAGACCGGTTTGTCACTCTCGGGTGGCCGCTGCTGCTGTTCGCCATCGTGATGCCCAGCTTTAGCGCATTCAAACAACGGATCATTCCACTCGCCGGGTTCCATTTCGATCATTCCCTTGCCGCAATAGATCGGGCGATGTTTGGCGTGGACCCCGGACTATGGCTCCATAACGCCATCGGTACCCCGCTGCTGACCTCGTTCCTGGACGCGGTGTACCATGCCTGGTTCATTCCCATGTCGATCGGCGTCGGGATCGTCGCGCTCTACACGGATCCTCGCACCCGCATGCAGTATATGACGGCCTATGCCATGACCTGGATCGGGCTTGGATCGGTCCTGGCCTATCTGCTGCCCGCGGCCGGCCCTTGCTATTTTCACCTGCTGGCGGGCGCCGAAGGGAGCGCACCGTTCGATGCCGTCAATACCGCGCTCTATGCGGATCGTGCGGCGGGAAGCACCAATTTCCTCTTCACACTCAACGTGAAGGACATGCTGCTCAACCGGTTCAACGACCCCAATCTCAGCATCGGCGGCGGCATTTCCGCCATTCCATCCATTCACAACGCCATGGCCGTCCTCTTTGCCCTTGCCGGCTTTCGTTTCAACAGGACGCTGGGATTGCTGATGAGCGGTTTCGCGGCGCTGATCTGGATCGGCTCGATCTATCTCAACTGGCATTATGCCATCGATGGCATTGTCGGAGCTGCTGGCTCCGTCGGGCTCTGGTATCTTGCCGGCCTATTGACCGGTTCCCCGCAAACCACCGAAGATCATGCTTCCGAACCGGCACTGATCCCAACGCCCGACCCGCTTTGATCGCAACGCCTCGGCTTCGATATGAAACTCCATTTCCGGCGAAGCGTTACGGAAGCGCCACGGCTTCACCGTTCATAGGGTGATCGACAGCGAACTTCCCTTCGGTCCAGCTGCTGGCGGCGAGGAGAGAAACGCATGAAGCGCTACGCCTATGGTTGGATCACCGCCATATTCTTCCTGGTATCGATCGCGGGTCACTGGATCTTCGGCTGGTACGCCTTTGTCGACGAAGCGACGCAGCACGGCCAGCAGCCGGAATTTTCCAGTTATGCGCTGCAATTGGGCCGCGATACTTTCGAAAACTGGCAATCCGAATTTCTCCAGTTGATCTGGCAGGTCGTGGGCCTGGCTTACTTTCTCTATGTCGGGTCACCCGCCTCCAAGGAAAATGACGACCGTCTTGAGGCGAAGGTTGATGAACTGCTGAAACTCAATGCCGGCGACAAGGCCGACGCGCTCATCGCCGAACTCGACAAGCGGTACCTGCGCACGCATGGACACGCCAAACCGCATGGCCATGGAATCATCGCTTCATGAACCGGCGTTCGGCCAATTCTTGACGATGAAGGACACGCTTTCATCCCTGTTGCCGGACGATGTCGAAGCATTGGCGCGCGAACTGCTGGAGCGCTCAAATAGCCTCGAGCTGACCCTCGCCACCGCTGAGAGCTGCACGGGCGGGTTGATCAGTTCGATCCTGACGGATGTCGAGGGCGCCAGTCGCGCGTTCGAACGTGGCTTCACCGTCTACAGCAATGAGGCGAAGTCCGAAGTGCTGGGGATTCCATCCGATCGGATCGAACAATGCGGAGCCGTAAGCCGCGAAATCGCGATCGCCATGGCCGAGGGCGCCCTTGCCCGCTCGCATGCGGATATCGTTCTGGCGGTGACTGGCTTTGCAGGTCCAGCCGGTCCGGATGATGAGCCCGGGCTTGTCCATTTCGCCTGCGGGCGGCGCGGCGAACGGATCCAGCATCGTGAGGAGCATTATGGCGAAGCAGGTCGAAGCGCCGTTCGCGCCGATTGCGTTCGGACAGGACTGAAAATGATGATCGAAGCCCTGGATCCACAATGATCGGATACAGCGGGCGAGCACCCTGGAGTGTCCGCCCGCATACCCAAAAGAGCTTACATCAGGTCGACTGGCACCTTGCCGCCGTTTTCCGCCAGCTTGGTCATCACCTGCTTGTGAAGCCAGATGTTCATCGATGCGCTGTCATTGGTATCCCCGGTAAAACCGAGTTCGCGTGCCAGTTCGGTCCGGTTTTCCCGGCTGGAATCCAGGCCGAGCAACGTCATGAGATCAACGATCGACGTCCGCCAGTTGTTCGGCCGGCCAAGGCGGGCGGCCATCTCGCTCAACACCGCTTCAACGTCCACTGGCTCGGGAGGGGGCGCCGGTGCCGCCGTCGGCGCGGCTGTCGGTTGGGCAGCCGGTGTCGCTGGAGCGGATGGAATGGTGGTGGCGGCCTTCGCCTTGCCAAAGATGGCGTCCTTGATCTTTCCGAAGATGCTCATGCCCGGATATCCTCCTTTACTACGTGCGGGTTGTTATTTCTGGGTGACGGTCAACTCGGTCCGCCGGTTGCGGGCACGTCCTTCTTCCGTTGCATTGTCCGCTACCGGGCTGCCCTCGCCCAAACCATTGGCCTTCAGCCGGGTTGCAGCAACGCCAGCCGCCGTCAGCGCCTTTGAAACAACATTGGCGCGATTTTGCGACAACGTGCGGTTCGCGGCCGGATCACCCTGATTATCGGTGTAGCCGACGATCGTTGCATTGGCGTTCGGGTAGGCATTCAGGATGGACGCGATCGTCCCGACCGTCGTCGCGCTTTCCGGGGTCAGCACATCAGAGGCCGTCGCGAATGTCAGGTTATCGAACACGAATGTCTTCGGTGCTGGATCGGTCGAGGCCAGAAATGTCGCGAGCTGATAACCGATAGAGCCTGGAGGAACGGCGATCGTGCCACCGCCCGGCAGAGTCACGGTCTCGTTCACAGGCGCAGTGGCTGCGGGTTCTGGTGTCGGCACCACGGGCGCGGTTTCCGTTACCGGCTCCCTGTTGCATTGCGTGAGCGCATAAAGCAGCGCCAGCAGAACCAGCGCGCCGAGGATCCAGGGCAGCCAGTTACGCTTGGGCTGTTCCGGGATTGCCGGCTCGTAATCGGGCGTTGCCGGCCGCTCCGGCGCCGAAAGGCCCAGCATTGATCCCACGCCGGGGGGAAGCGCCGACAGGATATTGTCCCGCTGCCCTGCCAACAGCGATTGAACACCACTCGGACTGGGATTGGCGCCGACCGCCTTGCCGATCGTGCCTAGGACAAGCGGCGCCGCAACGCTGGCAAGCGTGGAGACGATGCCGGATTTCATGCCGAGAAGCGAGGAAAGGCCACCGAGGATATTCTGGCCGCCCGCCCCTCCCAGCAATGCCGACACCGCGGAATCGCCACCCGCTGCCTGCGCCTCACCGACCGGATCGATGGGCACCGCACCGGAGGTGAGGTTTGCCAACTGACCCGGATCCAGCCTGTTCAGCGCCGAAACCAGGCCATCAGCGCCCGCCGGCGTCGCACTCTGTTGCAGCGCGCCACCAAGCAGCGTCGGGATGATTGCCCCCATTGCCTGTTCGGCAAGAGCGGGCGGAATACCGAGTGGGCCAGCCAAGCGGGAGATGAATTGCGGTGCCAGCGATTGCACCGCCATCGTGACGAGATTGCTCATGACGTCTCCTATTTCAGGGCATCAAAACAAGCATACTCAACTTACGAGTCGTGTCGGTTAAATAACTTTTATCAAGTCGATAGTCCATAGCACGGCAAATTGACTTCCGCTCTATCTTATTGATCCAAAGAATAATGTTTCAGCGTAGTGAAGGAAATACTTCAAGACCATGGCAGCGTCTGTGCCGTTATGCGGAAGACAGGGTGAAACCGTTTTGATGGATTCAGAATAGGCCAAGGCATCCCGCCGGAACGTTCGCATTTTTAGTATTTCAGTAATCTTGAAATTCAGAAATTAGGGATTATCCTTGCGCCATGGCTCGTCCGTTCCACCACCCCGCATCCGAGGATATCGCGCTAGACGGCATCCTCTACGCGCTTGCAGACCCCACCCGGCGATCGATCGTGGCGAAGCTATTGGCCAGCAACGGCCTGAACTGCGGGCAGGCCTGTCAAGGTCTGCCGCCATCAACCGTTTCGCACCATCACCGCATCCTGCGTGAAAGCGGGCTGATCCGTTCGGAAAAGCGCGGTGTGGAGGTCATCAACATCGTCCGTCGCGAGGAACTGGATCGCCATTTCCCCGGTTTGCTGGACGCGATCCTCAACCAACCCACATCCTGAAGAGGTCTTTTTCATGGAATATCGGCAATTCGGACGATCCGGCCTGAAGGTTCCCGCACTCAGCTTCGGAACCGGCACATTCGGCGGCACGAATGAATTCTTCGAACGCTGGGGAAAGACGGACGTGAAGGAGGCAAAGCGTCTCATCGACCTGTGCCTGGATGCCGGCGTCAACCTGTTCGACACCGCCAACATCTATTCCCGCGGCGCGTCGGAGGAGATTTTGGGCCAGGCGTTGAAGGGCAAGCGGCAGCAGGCGCTGATCTCGACGAAAGCGACGTTTTCGGTCGGCAGCGGTCCCAACGACAAGGGGTCGTCCCGCTTTCACATCATGCGGGCCGTCGAAGACAGCCTGAAGCGTCTCGGCACCGATCATATCGACATCTATTTCATGCACGGCTTCGACGCGCTGACACCGGTAGAGGAAACCCTGCGCGCGCTCGACGATCTCGTGAGTAGCGGCAAGATCGGCTATATCGGCGCGTCCAACTTCTCGGGCTGGCAATTGATGAAATCGCTGGCGGCATCGGACAAGCACGGCTTCTCCCGCTATGTCGCCTATCAGGGTTATTATTCGCTCATCGGCCGCGACTATGAATGGGAATTGATGCCGCTCGGGCTGGATCAAGGCGTCGGCCTGATGGTCTGGAGCCCGCTCGGCTGGGGCCGCCTCACCGGCAAGATCCGTCGCGGACAGCCCAACCAAAGCGGACGTATCGCATCGGGCGGCGAAGTCGGCGGGCCGATTGTCGAGGATGAGTTTCTATACGGCGTCGTCGATGTGCTCGATCAGCTTGCCGAGGAAACCGGCAAAACGGTGGCGCAGGTGTCCCTCAACTGGCTGCTCAGCCGTCCGACCGTGGCAAACATCGTCGTCGGCGCGCGTAATGAGGAGCAGTTGAAGCAGAATCTTGGCGCTGTGGGCTGGTCGCTCTCCCCAGAACAGGTCGCCCGTCTGGACGCGGCGAGCCATCGCAACCCGCCCTACCCTTATTGGCATCAGAAGGATTTCGACGAACGAAACCCCAAGCCAACGACATGGTAGGAATTAGAACATCGTACCCCAGTGCTCCTGCGAAAGCAGGAGCCCACATCAACGGGCGCTCAGACGGGACATGGGCTCCGGGTCAAGGCCCGGAGCACTGGATCTGATTATCGGCGTGCCGCGAACTGGGCGGTCGGCGCCTCATCACGCCCATAGGCATCGTCGATGAACGCGATGTTCGTTTCGGTCGGCGCGACGGTCAGATAGGTCAGATAGACCGGCACCGGCTCCGGCAGCGGAATATGTTGTTCCGGCGCGTCGGATTCCGCCACCAGCGCCTTGCCGAACAACCATTTCCCAAGCGCGGGCGCGTCCTCGAGCCTGACGCAGCCAGAGCTGAAACGCCGCCCCGGCTTGTCGAACAGCGCCTTGTCCGGCGTGTCGTGCAGATAGATGCCCAGATCGTTGGGGAACATGAACTTCATCCGCCCCATCGCATTGCTGCGCCCGGGAAGTTGACGCACGCGCAAATCCTGCCCGGCGGCAACGGCTTTCCAATCGATCTTCTTGGGATCGAGAATGGTGGCATTGGCCGTCCAGTCGGAAAGCGCTTCATAGTTCATTCCCTTGAACGACTGGCCATCCAGCACCTTTGGCGCGATCCGGTTCTGCACCAGATCCGACGGCACGTTCCAATAGGGGTTAAGCGTCGCATAGCGCATCATGCCAGCAAGCATCGGCGTCTGCTGCGTCGGCTGGCCGACGATGACCCGCATCGTTCCTTGTTGCTCGCCGTCCTTGTAAAGCCACAGCCGCGCTGCCGCCGCGTCGACGACGATATGCCGGGTCATTGGTCCGGGCAGGACGCGCGCACGCTCCAGGTTCAGCCGGATGAGCTGTTCATAATGGGATGATCCGCGGTTGATCGCCGCAATCGTCATCGCCCCCGCAATTCCGTCCGCCTTCAGACCGTGGTCGGCCTGAAAACTCTTCACCCGCGTTGCGACCGCCTTGTCGAAGGCGGGCCCCTCCGGAAGACCAAGCCGCTGGCGCAGCAGCCGCACCCGATCGCCCTTCACCCCGCTTTTCAGCACCGGTCCATCGGAAATGGTGACGTCGGGCAGGCTGTCCCATTCGTCATGATATTCAGCCAGCGCGTTGCGAAGCCGCATGTAGATCGGGCTCATCCAGCCCGCATTGTCGATATAATCGGAAAAGGATGGCGCAAGCGCCGCCACGCGAAGCACCGTCGCCTCGGTCAGGCGTTCCGGTACCAGTTCGCGGTCGAGATAGGTGATCTTGACGGACGGCGCGCGCCGCATATCGCGAACATAGGCCGCGAATGTCTGCGACAGCTCCACTTCCGCCTTGGCCAGCGCTTTTGGAGAGCCGTCCTTCGATCGCTCGATCACCTTGCGGAGATCGTCCAGATCATAATCTTTGGGATCAAGACCATCGAGATCGGCATTTTCCATCATCTCGATTAGCCGGGCGGCCTCCGGCCCAACAGCGCCATCATGCACCCAGAGCGGCCAATAGCCACGCGGTCCGTAGAAAGGCCGCAGCTTGCTGTTCACCGCTGATCTGACCGCGACGGCGATGCTGTTCTTGGGGGCCGCTTCCTGCGCCCGAACCGCAGACGCGGCGAAAGTCGCCAGGACAAGGGCGAGGCAGCCGCGAAAAAGCAGCTGCCACGCCGATGTCTGGTTATTCCGGATGCGACCGCTTGGCAGCATCCTCACCATTTGGCCGATCAGCCCCGCTCCCCTGAAGGCATTGGCGGCGGCGGAGGCGGTGGCGGGCATGGCGGGGCCTGGAATGCGTGATAGATACCGTCAGAGGTATAATAACCATCGACGATGCCGTCACCATCCCTGTCGGCAGCCACGGATCCGACGATCGCCCCCGGCGCCGGAGGCGGGGCTGGTGCGACCGCCCTTTCATCGCCGGATGTAGCGCAGGCGCCCAATGTCAGGGTTCCCGCAACCAGGATCGGCCAATGTAGTTTCTTCATTTTCCCTCTCCCCAAAATGGGCGATGGAACTTTCCATCGCTTACATTTCGCAGGGCCGTAACGAAAAACTGTCATATTCGTTCCATGAGAGGAACGTCAGGCGAGTTCAGCCGTCGAAGCTGTGGGCGTAACGTTCGCGAAGCACCGTCTTTTGCACCTTGCCCATCCCGTTCTTCGGCAGGGCATCGACAAACTCGATCCGGCGGGGTTGCTTGAACCGGGCCAGCCGGTCGGCGAGTGCCGACTTCAATGCCTCCGCATCGGTAAAAGCGGGATCGCGCGGCACCACAACGGCGACCACACCTTCCCCCATGTCGGGATGCGCCACGCCGATCACCGCCGATTCATGCACCTCGGGCAATTCGTCGAGCGCCGTCTCAACTTCGGCCGGATAGACATTATACCCACCGGAGATGATAAGGTCCTTCGCGCGACCAACGATCGAGATGTAACCCAGCTCGTCGATGAACCCCAAATCGCCGGAAATGAAATGGCCGTCGCGGAATTCCTCGGCGGTCTTCTCGGGCTTGCGCCAATAGCCCTTGAACACATTGGGCCCTGCAATCTCGATCACGCCCACCTCGCCCTGCGGCAGATGTCGGCCGGTTTCGGGATCGGCAATGCGGATATCTATTCCGGGCAGCGGTACGCCGACGGTTCCCGCGATCCGGTCCCCATCATAGGGATTTGAGGTGTTCATGTTGGTTTCGGTCATGCCGTAGCGTTCAAGGATGGCATGGCCGGTGCGCTCAGAAAATTCGCGGTGGATATCTGCCGACAGCGGTGCCGATCCCGACACGAACAGCCGCATGTGCGTCACCAGGTCGCGCGTGAACCGCTCCTCGCCCAGCAGACGGATATAGAAGGTGGGAACCCCCATCATCGCCGTCGCCTGCGGAAGAAAATCGAGAATCTGGCCTGCATCGAAGCGCGGCAGGAAGATCATCGATGACGCGGTCGCCAGCACGATATTGGTCGCAACGAACAGTCCGTGCGTGTGGAAGATCGGCAGCGCATGCAGCAGCACGTCGTCGCTGGTGAACCGCCAATAATCCTTCAGGACCAGCGCGTTCGACGCCAGATTGTCGTGGCTGAGCATCGCCCCCTTGGACCGCCCGGTCGTGCCCGACGTATAGAGGATCGCCGCCAGATCATCGTCGGCGCGTTCAACCGTCACGAATGCGTCGGCACAGGTTTGCGCGATCTCCGCCAGCGATCCGCCGCCACTGTCATCCAGCGTCTCGACCCGCGCGACACCGGCATCGCGCGCCAGATCGCGGATGACATCGGCATTGGCTGGCGAGCAAACGAATAGCGCCGGCTCCGCATCACGCATGAAATAATCGAGTTCGCCGGCGGTATAGGCCGGGTTCAGCGGCAGGAAGATTGCCCCTGCCCGTACGCAGCCCAGATAGAGCATCAGCATGTCAATGCTCTTGTCGCACTGCACCGCGACACGATCGCCGATCGAAACGCCCAGGCCCTGCAATGCATTCGCGTAGCGCGCCGACCATGCCTCGACATTTCCATAGGTCACAACCGAACCATCGCTCAGATGAGCGAAGGGCCGCATGTCCTCCGCCGGAAAATTGGCGCTGAGACGCGTGTAGAGGTTGGACATTGCTGCTCGTTCTTCCTGACTTTGCCGATCCACGGATTGATCGCGATTGGCATAAGCCCGGATATTCCTCAATGGCGCGAGCAGACCGTCCACCATTTGGTGCAGCGCGTGCCTCCCCGGCAGGAGACACGCGCTGCTCCCCCCTTATGGGTTGTCCGGCAGGCCGAAGACGTAGACCGCGTAACCGTTCACCGGACGGTGGACTTCGCGCAACATCGTACCGGGTTTCAGCTGCGGGCTGCCGCCGCCGAGTGCGGTGGTGACGGCGATATATTGCTTGCCATCGACGCTGAAGCTGACGGGGAAGCCCTGAACCGTGGTGCCAAGGCGGGTCTTCCACAATGTCTTGCCGTTCCGAACGTCGATCGCGCGGAAAACGCGATCGAAATCGCCGACGAAGGCGACGTTTCCAGCGGTCGAGATCACGCCGGTCAGGAAGGATGCACGCTGCTGGAACGACCAGAGCGGCTTCATGTCGCTCGTCCGATACGCCGACAGCCGGCCGAGATTGCCGTCAGTCCCCGGCATCTCGAAATAGGTCTGCGATCCATTGCCCAGCATCAGCACGCAACTCTGACTCAGCGGAATGATGAGCGCGTCACTCGGCTGGTGATAGCTGGTCGCCTGCCAGTTGTGCCCACCCTGCGGACCCGGGCAGGACGACAGCCATTGCTCCGATTTCTGATCGACCACGTCGTTGCGATAGGTGGGGCGACCGGTCTTCGGGTCGAAGCTGGTGTAGACGTTCTGGAAAACCGTCTGTGCATGATCCAGATATTTGCCGGTTGCGCGGTCCAGCTTCCACAGGATGCCCGCCTTGCCGATCGTCATCAGCGTCTTTTGCTCGCCATGATCGATCAGCACCCGTTCGAACACTTCGTCCAGGTCGAACGTCTCGCCCGGGGCATGATTGTATGACCATTTCAGCTTGCCCGTGTCGGGATCGAGCGCCAGCGTCGAATTGGCATACTCCGTATCGCCATCGGCCGATCCGCGCTCGTCCCGCCGCCAGGGTTTGGCCTGCGCCGTGCCCCAATAGGTCGTGTTGAGCACGGGGTCATAGGTGCCTGCGATCCAGGTTTCCGCGCCTTTGCGCTCATTGTCCGGCAACGGCCCCCAGCTGTCGCCGCCCGGCTGGCCGGTCAGCGCAACCGTGGTGAATTTCCAGTCCCGCTTGCCGGTCTTCGCGTCATAGGCGCTGATGTAGCAATGATCGTCGGTCCCCTTGCGGCCGCAATTGGTCATGCCCACCAGGATCTTGCCCTTGATGATGATGAGCCCGCCGGTCGACCAGCCGATCCCCTCCTTGTCGTTGATCTTGGTCTTCCACACTTCCTCGCCCGTGCGGGCATCGAGCGCATAGATGAAGCCCTGCGGCGTGTTGACGTAGAGGTTGGTGCCATAAAGCCCCATCGCCCGCGTCTCTTCGTTCGACGGCCCCGGCCCCGGTCCGCGCGGCGGCGGCCCCAGGCGGTTTTCCCAAAGCAGTTCACCCGTCACGGCGTCGAGCGCCTGAATGGTGTTGCTGGTGCCCCACATGTACATCAGCCCGTTGTGGATCAGCGGAGTGATCTCCATCGTGCCGTTTTCCGGCATCGACCACATCCATTTCAGCTGAAGCTGCCCGACATTGTCCGGCGTGATCTGCTTGAGCGGACTGTAGCTCCACCCCGCATAGTTGCGACGGAACATCAGCCAGTCGCCCTCGGGCGGGTTCAGCAGCATCTCGTCGGTGACGGGCACGTAGTTCTGGATATCGCCCTTCAGCATCAACCCGAATTTCGTCGGCAGGGTGAAACGGCCGGGATCGGGATATTTCACGACCTGCCCGGCGGTGGCGAACCCGGCCGAGGTTGCAACATTGGGCTGCCCGCCAACCGCCGGGGCAGCGGCCGCCGCCTGGGCGGGCGCATTGAAGAAGCCGGCGGGCGCCTTGCCGGTGGCGATCGAACCGATCCCGGTTTCAGCGGTGGGGGAGAAAGGCGTTGTCCCCGACGTCGCGCCGTTCGCTGCAAGAATGTAGGAAACGATGCTCGCATAGGTTGCATCATCCAGGCTGCTACCGCGCCCATAGGGCATGGATGCATGGATCTTGCTGTAAAGCTGCGCGGTGGTCCGCTGTCCCCACACCTTCATGAAGGATTCGCCCGCAAGTGGCATCGAATCGTTCATGCCCGACATATCCGGTTGGTGACATGTGGCGCATTGTTCGTTGTAGGCGACACGCCCGGCATCGACCTGCGCCTTGGTGAACAGGCCTGCGGCTCCTTGCGCGAACGCGACCGTGCCCATCGCGATGGCGGCGGCCCCACCCAGCAGCAATGCGGATTTATTGTGCATCATTGGCTCCTGAAATCGGGTTTCGTTCAGCGCGACAAAGTATGAAGTTTGGGGACGAACCAGTTGCCCTGCTGGGGCACGTTCGGTCCCACTGTCTCATGGGCGGGCAGCAACCATCCCCAGAGCGTTCCCCTGGGCCCCCACATATAACCGGGGGGTGCCTTCTCGCTGTTGAGCTGGATGTAGAGATTGCCCTCGCGAAGTGCCTGCGCCTGCGCGCGCGTCAGTTTCAAGCTGCCGGAAACCGTCCCGCTGGTGCTCTGCGTCACCGTCAGTTTCAACGACGCGATCTGCTTGCCGGGCACGCCCGTATGCGCGCTCTGCCAGACATAAGCTTCGGTGGCATTGGACGGCAGGCCCTGAAAATTGCCCTGAACCATCAGCGTATCGCCCTGAAAGCTGGCCTTCACATCTCCGCGCCCGGCGATGAATTCCTTGGTCTCATCGTCCAGCGGCATCGGCCCCAGATTAGTCTGATAATCCTCCGCCAGTGCGGGCGCCGTCACCGCCAGGGCCGCAAGCAGCGCCGGCATGAAAAATCTGGATGTCACCTGCCCCTCCTTCATTCTGATATGTCCCGCTGGTCTTCCCGCCGCCCGAACAGCAGCGTGATGTTGATGCGCCGGTTTTCATAGCCGGGCCTGAACCTGATCTCGTCCGTTTCGTGGAACAGGTCTGAATCGAAGATCGCGGCGCGATTGCAGCGATAGGGAACGGTGGTCGTCTTGCCCACTTTCCGCTTGATCAATGCGCGGATCTCGGCATCGGCGGCGTTATAGCGCTCGAATGTCCACTCCAGCGGGGCGGCCACGTCCCAGATGACAAGCCCGCCATGATCGGGATCGAGATTGGCATCGTCCGGGGTGATCCAGAAATTGACGTTCACCGCCGCAAAATCGGCATGGACGCGGATCCCGTGCAGATCGCTGTCATATTTGAAGCCCCAGAAATACATCAGCGGATGATCGCCGATGATCTCGGGAAAAACCTCCCGCATCTCCTCCGCGATCTGGGCGATGATCGGCGGGGTGAACCCGCTTTCCGGAACCGCGCCCAGATAGCCGCGCTCAAAAGATTCCTGCCAGGCAGTCGTGCGCAGGCAGAACTGGCGCAGGCTTTCCAGCGCGGCAGGCGTCAACAGGGAGTCGACGACCGCGATCTGCGGATCGCTGGTGCGCCATGCTTCGCTGATCGCGGCATTGTGATTGGCGGGATTGACCGCCGGCCCTTCAACACGCCCGCCCGGTTGCCCGGTCGCCGGATTGGCCGCCAACCATGCGTCCCGCTCGTGATCATGTCTTTCCTTATGGGCCGGATCGACAGGGCTGTGCCGCGCTGCCCGCTCCCGCCCGGCCAACGCCATCTCGGCATGGCGATCGAACAGAGCGAAGGCCTCCTCCAGCGAACCCTGCTCCTGCAGGCACATCGCAAGATGCTTATAGCCCTCGACATAGTGAGGTGCGATGCGAAGCGCCTCGCGATAATGCTTCTCGGCCTCCTCCACCCGCCCTTGATGGCGAATGGCATTGCCCAACGCATTGTGCGCTGCCGGCGCGTTCGGGTCGAGCCGAACCGCCTGCACCGCCACGGATTCCGCCGTTTCGGGGTCGCCCGCATCGTACAGGCTGGACGAGAGATTGGCATATGCCTCCGCATAGCCGGGCGCGAGCTGGATAGCCGTCCGAAAAGCCTTGTTGGCCTCATCGTGCTTGCGCTGCTCGTGAAGCGCACGGCCCAGGTTGTTATGCGCCTCAGCATAACCCGGCGCCAACGCGACTGCGCGTCTCATCTGCTTTTCGCCATCGACGGGTTTGCCGCGCTGCATCAGGGCAAAGCCCAGATTATTAAACGCCCTGGCGAAATCGGGCTTCAGCGCGATCGCCCGTTCATAGGCCTCGGTGGCTGCCTCCGGCTCATTGTCGCACAGCAGGGCGTTGCCCAGATTATTGTGCGCCTCCGCATGGTCCGGTTGTAGGTCGACCGCCCGGCGATAGGCGATCACCGCCTCGCCGAACCGGCCAAGGCCGCTCAGGGCGCCGCCCAGATGGTAATGCGCCTTCGCGATATCGGGCTTCGCGCGGATCGCACGACGCAGCATCTCGACAGCGTCTTCGCGCTTCCCCTGGCCAAGCTGCGCCAGCGCACAATTGATGGAAATCTCCGCCATGTCCGGACGGAATGTCAGCACCTGACGATACAGCGTTTCCGCCTGCGCCAGCTGGTTCGACTGGTGCAGCGCGATCGCTTGCTGCAGCAGCTGATCCGTGCCGGACATGGTAAAATTCATTGGCTCATTCCTGCTCCACGGGCGCCGGGCAAGCCGGCGCCCGGGTCACGACGCTATTTGATTTTGGCCCTGAGACTCAACGCAATCGTTCGCCCGAGGATATTGCCCACATAGGGGTCATATCCGGTCGAGGAGTTGAAGTAGGGCGGGTATTTGTCGAACACGTTGCGCACCCGAAGCTGAACCTGCGCTTCTTCGAAGAATGTCGGCTGGAACGTATAGCCAAGCGTCAGGTCGAAGGTGGTATTCGCCTTCACCTTGTCACCGCCCCTACCGCTGTAAACGCCATATTCGGTAAGTTCGATCGGGTTCACAGCCGACGCGCTGACATTTTTGTACGACCCTGTGTAGTTCGCATAGATATCGGCGCTAAGCCCTTCGTCGGCCCAGCCAAGATGGCCGGTCAGCTGCGTCCCCACATTCGGGAAGGTCGTGTTGAGCCCGACCGTGTTCTTGACCGAGAAGGTCTGTTCCGGCGTCGGCTTCTGACCGCGACCGGCAAAGCCCTGATCGAACTTCAACAATTGGGTCAGATCACCACCGATCGTGAACGTACCGATGTCCGTGTCCCGGGTGTAGCTGGCACTCAGGTCGAGGCCGCGCGTGAAGAAATTCAGATAGTTACCGTTATTCCCGATGCCGATGTACGAAATACAGGCGGGGAAGTTGGAAAGCACCGGCTGCGTACCGACCGTTGCGGCGACATCCGCCGGCGTGGCACAATTGGGGTAGAAGATTATGCGATCGGCGATCGACTGTGTCTGCACCGTGATGCTGAAAGACGGATTGGTGATACCGCCCAGGAACTCGACATCCCACAACGTCGCCGAAACACGCAGGCCGGGAATGAATTCCGGTTCGAAATCAGCACCAACCGACCAGCCTTTGCCCTCCTGCGGCCCATTCTCCGGATCGCCGACATTGCCCTGAATGCCCTGGAGCGCGCCGATATTGCAGGTGGCAGCACCAGCGCTGCAGTTGTTCAGCAGGCCTTGGAATTGGCCGTTCGCAATGCCCTCACGTAGCGTAGGATAGTTGGCAAGCGGAATGTTGAAATTGTTCGAAACGGTCGTGACGCCCGCGAAGTTTGCGTTACCGTACGGACGGCCATTGATATTCAGGCCCGGTGCCACGAACGACGTTGAATAGTTGCCCCGCAGGCGCAAGCCAGGGAATGGGTCCCAGTTTATGGAGAACTTCGGATTGGTTGTGTCCCCGAAGTCGCTGTAGTGATCGTGACGCAATGCAAGGCTGAGATCCAGCTTGTTAATTAGCGGGATCCCCATTTCTTCGCTGATAACCGGGACATTCGCTTCGACAAATCCTGAAACCACGCTGCGGCCGAACTTGTAGCGGAAGAACTGCGAAGCAATCGACGTACCGCCAATCGCCAGCGGGTTAGTCCGTAGCTGCGTAATTCCCATCTGCACATATTCGCCACCGATCGCGACCTTCAACGGGCCGGCCGGCAAGTCGAACACCGTTCCGCTTGCAGTCAGGCGTGCCTGCTCAAGCGTGTTCGTCTGGCGGTTCATGTTGCGGGAATCGAGAATTGCATCACGAACGGCCTGCGCAGTGCGGTTGGAACCGGCGGGATTCCACACATCCAATGCATTATCCGGCGTCAGGGGCAGGTTAAGGCGAATTGTATCCCCGCCACCCGGGAGCGAAGGCTGTGTATAGTCGCCATTGGTCTGGGTGGTGCCATTCAGATACAGGGTCGCCAGCTGCGTGTTGACTGCCCCTTCATTCTCTCCGAAGAAGCTGGCAGCCCGGCCCGCCACGCCGATGGCATCGATCTCCCAATCACCGCCAACCTTATAATTCAGCGAAAGGCTACCGTAGAGCGTCTCGTCGCCACTGCGTGTTATAGCCCCGGTGCCAAACAGCTGATTGAAATCATAGCGAATTTCCTGACGAGGATCATCGCGACCTGTGACGTTGGTGTAAAATGGGTTGACCTGACCCGCTTGGATCAGCGTTGGATTGGACGAGGAAATCGGCGCCCCTACAGCTCCCCCAGCAAAGGCGTTTGCGGTCAACGTGCCGCGTGAGATGGGGCTGACGGAATTTCGCTTGTTATAGGTGAAATCGGCGGAAAGGGTCAGTTTATCGTTCAATTCCTGAGTAACGCGGATCATCGCGTTATGGCGCTTCTCCTGTGGCAGAAGCGTCCCATATTCCCATTGACTACAGGTCGAATTTGCAGCGGCAGTCGAGACTGGCGACGTACTTGTAGGGCTTGGATAAATCTGACTGCCTGCAGCTCCCGGCCGGATCGCGGCGGGATTGCAATTGAAATTACCGAAATTGGTATTTCCCGGCCCGGAAAGCCCCGCCGCAGCAGCGCGAGCGCCTTGAAGCAGTGGGTTCGTCTTCGGACGGTCCGTATTCCTCAGCTCATCTTCGAACGTGTATTGATATGCGACCAGCGCGTTGCCGGTATCCCAGGACTGACCGGCCAGAATACCCCCGGTGAATCCGGGCTTGATGTCGTTCGTATGTGTGATCTGGGCACGGAATTCGACGCCATCGAAACTCTTGCGCGTGATGAAGTTGACCACGCCCGCGACCGCATCCGAACCGTAGATCGACGATGCGCCTTCGGCCAGCACTTCGACCCGTTCCAGCATGATGGCAGGGATGTTGTTGGGGTCGACGACCGAACTGGTCACGCCGCTGGGCGGAAGCCGGTGGCCGTCGACGAGAACAAGGGTGCTGTTCTGTGCGCTCGCGCCGATCTGGTGGATGTAGACCGATCCGCCGACGCCGCCGTTACCGTTGCCGCCGCGTCCGCTCTGTCCCATGTTGCTGAGCGCCGGCACGGTCTGAAGCAGCTGCGTGATCGTGGGCGCTGAAACCTTGTCGATCTGTTCCTGGCCGACAGCGATCAGGTTGGACCCAACCGGCGCGACGCCGCGGATGCTGGTACCGGTGACGACGATGTCCGGCCCGCCCTCTTCCGTCTGGTTGGAAAGCCCTTGAGGCGTGGTGACCTGAGGGGCCGGTTCGGTCGACTGCGCAACCGCAGAGGTAGCGCAAACAACACTGGCGACAACCGCCAGGCTTGAGACCCCGAATTTAAGATTTCCTGCTACGCTCTTCATAATCCTTCTCCCGCTGTTTTTCATTTCGAAAGTCATTAGGCGCGCAACATCGTCTCGTTCCGAATGAACGAGTGAATAACTCCTTAAAATCCGTAAATTGATCAGTATCGATCGTATGATTTAATCCATACCGGATTTAAATCATGCCCCAGCGCTTTCAGAAGCCCCCTGGCATCTGAGTCTCTCCTCTCCTTTGGCGCTCGCATCTCTTATGGATTACTTGGCGCACTATCTTTGCATCCAAGATAAGATCGTTGCACACAAGATTGCAGCTGTCCACATGGTTTGATGCATTTTTCGACGGATATTTTTGTTAGAAGAAAACATCGTCTTCGACAATAAATATAAATATATCAAATATATATTTGGATAACGCGAGCACCATCAACTTGAGGTATCTGGTTATGATAGCGTAACATTGTATACTTTTTATGGTAAATAACTTGGTAACTATTTCACGAATAGAGCTGGTTTTAAGCGTGATTCGCGCATGTTTGCGCAACGCACACAGATAGCGCTAACGGAGTCCCCCCGATGCCTTCCGTCGAAGAGCAACTCTTGGATGTCGGATGATGGTGCGCCCGACAGGATTCGAACCTGTGGCCTCCGGATTAGGAATCCGATGCTCTATCCTGCTGAGCTACGGGCGCGCCGGTTTGTTGAACTAGGGTGAGCCGCGTTGGCGGTCAATTCCGCGTTTCGGGGGGAAGCACCGGAAATGGCAATGGGGCGATCGAAACGCCCTCCTCGACCAGCGCCTCCGCTTCCGAGGCGGTTGCTTCGCCATGGATAGGGCCGGCCTCTTGCTCCCCATGATGGATCGCGCGGGCCTGATCGGCGAAGTTGCTGCCGACCCAGGTGGACTCTTCCAGCATTTTCGCCTGCGCCTGCGCCATGGCGCTCAACATAGCCTTCATGGCGTCGGGGTTTGGAAGCGCCACGGCCTGGGTGTCCTGCCCGCGATTGCCCTTTGGCGCGACATTCGGCGCCATCACGGCTTTCTCGACTTGGCCCGAACCGCAGAGGGGGCAGGAAATCAGCCCCCTCGACTGTTGATCCTCGAAATCGCTGCTTTTGCCGAACCACGCTTCGAATATGTGGCCGCCATCCGCGCAGCGCAGGTCGAATACGATCATCGCGCGATTTCGACCGGACCAATCGGCCTGCGGTGGGAAAGCGCGGGCAAGCGGGTACGCACATCGGTCACGCGCGTCATATCGAGATCCGCGAAACCAAGCCCCGCACCACCATCCATGTCGAGCAGAACGCTGCCCCAGGGATCGACCACCAGCGAATGACCATAGGTCACTCGGCCGTCCTGATGTTCTCCACCCTGCGCGGCCGCGATCACGAACGCGCCCGCCTCGATCGCGCGGGCGCGCAGCATGACATGCCAGTGGGCGCTTCCGGTCGGCACGGTAAACGCGGCAGGCACGGCGAGCATCACAGCCCCCGCATCACTCATCGCGCGGTAAAGATCCGGAAAACGCATGTCATAACAGATGCTCAGCCCGAGCAGCCCCCAGGGCGTTTCGCAAACCGTCGGCCCCTGGCCTGCGGTATAGACAGCGGATTCACGCCAGCTTTCCCCACTGGGCAGATCGACGTCGAACAGGTGCATCTTGTCATAACGCGCGCGAATGGCGCCCGTGTTGTCGATCACAAAGGCCCGGTTGACGCGCGACCGGCCATCCTCGGCCTGCAGCGCAAGCGATCCGATATGGACCCATATGCCGGCCTGCGCCGCTGCTTCCCGAACCATCGCCAGCGCACCATCATCGGCTTCCGCCCTGATGTTGGCGGCAGACCGCGCCTTGTTCTGGTCGACCAGTCCCGACATTTCGGGTGTGAACAGCATGTCCGCCCCGCCCCGCGCGGCGTCGGCGACCGCCTTCACCAGGGTTGCGGCATTGGCATCCGGATCGATGCCGCTCGTCATCTGCAACAGCGCTGCCCGCATGGTGCTCACGCCACTAACAAGGGATCGAGCTTTCCTGCCGCATCCAGTGCGGCAAGGTCATCCGATCCTCCGATATGCCGATCGTCGATGAAGATCTGCGGCACGGTGGAGGCACCGCCCGACCGCTCCAGCATCTCCGCCCGCTTCGGCCCACCCAGGGTGATGTCATACTCCTCATATTCCACGCCCTTTTCGGCCAGCAGGCGCTTCGCCCGCGTGCAATAAGGGCAACCGAACTTGGTGTAGATCTCAATCCTGGCCATGGCCGACTCCTAACTGAAGGCCCGATGTGCTGAGCCGGAGGGCGTGCGTCAATATGCGTCCTCACCGGGCATGACGCGTGCCCAGCACAATATGACAACTCGTTCAGCGCCAGCGGCCTTCAATATATGCGCACAGGCGCCGGCAGTCGCACCGCTCGTATAGACGTCATCGACCAGATAGATTGTGCGTCCCTTGATGCGGGAACGCGCGGTTGCGGGCACGGTGAAGGCACCGCGCACAGCCTTCGCCCGCTGTTTCCGCCCAAGACCGCGCAGCGGCGGGGTCGCGCGGTCGCGCCGCAAGCCGTCGAGGATCAGGGGCAGGCCACTCTCGCGGGCCAGCGCCCGTGCGATCAATGCCGATTGATTGAAGCCGCGGGACCAAATTCGCCAGCGATGAAGCGGCACGGGCAACAGCAATGCGTCTTCCGCAGGATCGATATGCCGCGCCAGATGCTGCGCGATGATCCGCGCCATGCCGGGGCGTCGCGCATATTTGAGCTTCAGCACCACCGCCCGCGCCGTGTCGCCATAGGCTACCGCCGCACGCACCCCGTCATGCACCGGCGGTTCGGCGATGCATTCCCCGCACAACATTCCCGGGTCCTCGGCATGAGCAAAGGGAAGGCCGCAGCCCGCGCAACCCGGTCCGTTCAGGAAATCGATACCCAGCCAACACGCGGCGCAGAACCGATGATCGTCGTCAACCACCGTGCCACAGGCTGGGCAACGCGGCGGCAGCGCGAAATCGACCATCTGGCGCAGCGGTGTCGGGAATGTCGGCATCTTCGCCCTTGTCCGCCGATCGCCCGTCCTGCACAAGCCGCGCATGACTGGCCCCGCCGAAATTTTCGATCGCCGGATCAGACGGCTGCGTCGCGACCGTGCAGCACGCGATTTCGCCGATCATGACTTCCTCCACATCCATATGGCGGACGAGCTGCTTGAACGGCTGGCGGCCGTCACGCGCCCGTTCAACCGGGCATTGGTGATCGGCTGCGCGGATGGCGCGCTACCGGCCCGGCTCCGCGCGACCGGCATCGATTGCACGGCGACGGATGCCGGCTTCCGCTTTGCCGCTGGGGCGCGAGGCGTGCAAAGCGACGAAGATCGGTTGCCTTTCGCCGATGCCAGCTTCGACCTGGTGCTGTCCGCAGGCGTATTGGACAGCGTCAATGATCTGCCGGGCGCGCTCACCCTGATCCGCCGTATCCTGAAGCCGGACAGCCTGTTCCTCGGCGCTTTCGTCGGTGCAGGCAGCCTGCCGCGCCTGCGATCGGCGATGGCTGCGGCGGACGGTGACCGCGCCGCGCCGCGCATTCACCCCCAGATCGATGTCCGCTCCGCTGGCGACCTGCTGATGCGCGCAGGACTGACTTTGCCTGTCGCGGACGGCGAACGGCTGGTGGTGCGATACGGATCGATGCTGGGCCTGGCAGCCGACCTGCGCGGCATGGCCGCCGGAAATATCCTGAAGGACCGCGGCCCCCCGCTCTCCCGCGAACAGCTCGGGATTGCCATGGGCACCTTCCAGAATGCGGCGGACGCGGACGGAAAGGTCAGCGAAATCTTCGAGATCGTCTATCTTTCTGGCTGGGCACCCTCCCCCGATCAACCCAAACCCGCGCGGCGCGGCAGCGGCACCGTGTCATTAGCGGACGCACTGAAACGGAAAGAGCGCTAAACCAACGCGTCGAGCAGTCCGATCAGCGGCTTGTCGGCTGGCGGCATATCAAGCGCATGCAACTCCACAGGCTTCACCCATTTCAGCGCGGCCGCATCCAGCGCGCGAGGAATGCCACGCCATTTGCGGCACACATACAGCATCAAAAGCAGATGCCGGTCGCCCAGCGCCTCGCTGGCGAACGCGGCCGGAGCCAGGCAGGCGGCGTCGGTTTCAATGCCCAATTCCTCCGCCAGTTCGCGGATCAGCGCCGCTTCGGGCGTTTCATCCGGGTCGACCTTGCCGCCTGGAAATTCCCAAAGACCCGCCATGGTTCGATCGGCAGCCCGCTGCTGCACAAGAACCCGGCCATCCACATCAATCAACGCCGCAGCGACCACCAGCAGATAATGCGGTCCCATTCCCTCCGGAACGGATCGATCCTTCACGCCATAAGCCTTTCCTTAACCCCGTCCCTCTAAAGAGCATTGAACGACACAGCGGGCGGGGGCCAGCAGAATGTTTCGATGGGCGCGTTTCGCGCGTGTGCTGATGGCCGACGTGCGTGCGGCGACGGCGATCGAATACGGCTTAATTCTCGCGCTAATTACGCTTGCAATAATAGGATCTCTGACAAATTTTGCTCAGGTATCCATAGGAATATGGGACAACGTCGCTGATGAAGTTACAAATAACAATTAATCAGTAGATAACCTTCATTTTGAATTTAGTTTAAGTTTTCCGAAACCAGACCGATTTAAGCTACGCAGGTTGATTCATTATATGATGAATTGACCGGGTGAAGACCATTTTTCTCCAAGGAGATCGGGAAATGAAGAATTTTCGCAAACTTTTCGCTGACAAGAAGGGCGCGACGGCCATTGAATATGGTCTGATCGCTGCTCTGATCGCCGTTGCCGCCATTGGCGCCATGACGCAGCTCGGCACGACGCTCAATGACACCTTCACTGATGCCAAGGACGCTATGGCCGGCTCGGCTGGCGGCGGTGGCGACGACACGGGTGGTACTAATTAATCCCTAAAATTTTCAGATTTATCAACTTAAGTCGGGCGGTGGGGCCTCTCCACCGCCCGATTTCATTCCCACACTCAGCGCTGATAAACGACCAGCTTCACCTTCTGTCCCGGCCTCAGCCGCTCGTTCCCCGACAGAGCATTGAGCACCTGAAAACGTTCGAGCCGGTAATCGGTATAAGCCATCCGCGCCGACAGGCTTGAGGGCGTATCGCCCGCTCCCACCGTCACCACATCGATGCGACGCGGGCGGATTGCCGCGATCTGCTGGTTGGTCAGCCGCGTCACGCTCTGCACCATTGACGAGAACGGACCAATCCCGCGCCCCGCAGGCGCGATCAGCACGAAATGATAGGCCGTGCTCGGCCCGAATTGATAAGCGAACACGGTCACGTCGACCTGCCCTGACTGCGTATTGGCGCGGCTGCTGGCATAGGCGGCTTGCAGCCCGTTGACGTTGGTCGTCCTCACGCTCTCCGCAGGAACGCGCGCGCCCTGCCCACCGATCTGCTGGAACACATCCGCGATATAGGCTGACAGGTTGCCGCGATAGGCCAGCCCGCCAAATTGCGCCTGCCCTCCCGAACCGGTGATCGCCACCGCCTGCGGGCTGTTGGCCATGGTGAAGCCTTCCGGCACCGTGAACGCCAGGCGAAGGTCAGGGTGGCGGAAGGTCCGCCCTTCGATAATGCCCTGACGCGGATCATCGCCATAAATCACCCCGTCAAGCGCCGCCAGGAACGCATCCCGGTTGCGCAGCGTGCCCGTCGCCCGCACCTTGGCCGCTCCCTGCCGGGCCCGTGTCACGCGGCTGGCGGGATCGGGGTGAGTGCTCGCCCATTCCGGTACGCTCCGGGCATCGCCCCGGCCGCTGAGCCGCGCATCGAGGGCGGTCTGCGCCGCCAGCGATGCAAGCATGGTCGATGCCGCCTGGGGATCATACCCCGCGCTCGCCAGATAGCGGATGCCCAGATCGTCCGCCTGATATTCCTGGGTCCGCGAGAATCGGAGCGTGTAGAGCTGCGCCGCCTGCCCCGCGATCTGCGCGATCTGCGAACTGCCGGTCACAACACCGAGAATTCCCGACAGCACCGTACCGATCGTCGATGTCCGATTGCGCGACGAGGAATGCCGGGCGGCGACGTGGCCCACTTCGTGGCCGAGGACTGATGCAAGCTCCGCCTCGTCATTCATCAACGCCATCAGCTGGCGCGTGACGTAGACATAACCACCGGGAATGGCGAACGCGTTGTTCACCGGCGAATTAAGCAGCGTGATCGTGAATTCGGATGCCGAATTCGCCAGCCCCGACTGAAAGGCGATCTTCTGCCCCACCCGCGTGACATAAGACGCCTGCGGGCCGTTATAGGGGCCGCCAAATTGCTGCAAAAGCTGCGGGTGCGCCTGCGCGCCCTGCTGCTTGTCGGCAGCGGAGATCGTCCGGACCGATTGCGCTTCTCCGCGCGCACCCAGCATGGCGCCGCCCGCCACCAGCGCGAGCCCCAAAGACGGTGCTGCCCATTTCCAGTTCATGATGCGTCCCCACCTGCCTCAATCGTTTCGGCTATAACCGAAAAACCCGGTGTGGGGTTCCCTTTCGTCAGGGCTACAGCGCGCCCATCGTCAGGAATTTTTCGCGGCGCTCGCGGCGAACCTCATCCGCCGACAATGGCGCAAGTTCGTCAAGCGCCTGCCCGATTGCCGAACCCAGCGAATTGATGGCTGTGGCGGGATCACGATGAGCGCCGCCGATCGGCTCCGGCACGATCTCGTCGATCACGCCCAACCGTTGAAGGTCGGCAGCCGTCACGCGCATCGCCTCAGCGGCATCTGGTGCTCGATCGGCGGTACGCCACAGGATCGACGCACATCCTTCCGGCGAAATCACGGAATAGACGGCATGTTCGAACATCAGCACGCGATTGGCGGCCGCCAGCGCCACGGCGCCACCGGATCCGCCCTCTCCCACCACGGCGGCGACCATCGGCACGCCAAGCGCCAGGCATTGCTCGGTCGATCGGGCGATCGCTTCCGCCTGTCCGCGTTCCTCAGCCTGCACGCCGGGGAAGGCGCCCGACGTATCGACCAGCGCGACGACAGGAATATGGAACCGATCGGCAAGCTGCATCAGGCGGATGGCCTTGCGATAACCCTCTGGCTTGCCCATGCCGAAATTATGCCTTAGCCGGCTTGCGGTATCGTCGCCCTTTTCATGGCCGATCACCATCACGCGCCGCCCGCCCAACCGGCCCAGCCCACCGATGATCGCCTGATCGTCCGCAAAGGCGCGGTCGCCGGCAAGCGGCGTGAAATCGGTTATCAGCCCGGCGATATAATGCTTGAAGTGCGGCCGCTCGGGATGGCGCGCCACCTGCGTTTTCTGCCAGGGCGTCAGCTTCGCATAGGTATCGCGCAGCAGTTTGTCGGACTTGGCCTGCAGCTTCGAGACCTCCGCATCGATATCCACCGAACCGCTGTCGGCGGTCTCGCGCAGATCGGTGACGCGGGCCTGAAGCTCGGCGATCGGTTTTTCAAAATCGAGAAAGCTGACCATTTCCGTGGGCGTTAAGCGTGCGCGCGGCTCACGTCAACGCGATCGATCGGCCAGGGGGTGCCGGCTGTTGACCAGATCGATCAGCCGGCGGCTTTCGACATGCGTATAGATTTGCGTCGTCGCGATATCCGCATGGCCCAGCATCGCCTGCAACGCGCGCAGGTCGGCGCCCCCTTCCAATAGGTGCGTCGCGAAGGCGTGGCGAAGGACGTGGGGGCTGACCCTGTCGGGCGGAATGCCCGCGTCGGCCGCAAGCAGTTTCAACATCTGATAGAGCCGGATGCGGCTGAGATGACGGCGACCGGATGGAAACAGCCAGGGCGATTCGACCGGCACATGTTCCCGCCACTGCGCCACGGCCGCGCGTGCCCGGTCGGAAATCGGCACCAGCCGCTCGCGCCCGCCCTTCCCCTTCAGGATCAGGAACGGCCGATCGGGCGATACCGCATTGCGCGGCAGCGAAACCAGCTCGGTCGCGCGCAGCCCCGATCCGTAAAGCAGTTCGACAAGCGCCGACAGCCGCAAATCGGCAGCACTGGGCGTGGCCAGCCGCTCCTCGATCTCGGCAAACAAGCGGTCGACATCGCCACGGTCGAGCACATGGGGCAGCGGCCGGGCCGTCACGGGCCGCGGAAGCGCGCTGCCCGGATCGTCCTTGCGAAGCCCCTCATCGACCAGAAAGGCGTAAAATCGCCGGAGCGCCGCTGATTTCCGCGCCACTGTCGACCGGGCGAGCGGCATCCATTCCTCACCCAGCTTTCCAAGCTCTTCCTTCTCCGCCAGCGCCAGATGGCCTTCAAGCAAGGCCGACGCCCCGCGCAGGTCCGTACCGTAAGCGGCGATCGTGTTTCGCGCCGCCCCGGCCTCCGCCGCGAGCATCTCAAGGAAACGAGCGATCAGCCGGGAATCGTCACCGGCCTCGATCACGCGCGGGTGATGGCTTCGGCCGCGATCATCCGGGCTTCCGGCTCCCGTCCGACGCGGCGCAATGCCGAGACGATGTGGTACAGAAAGGCAGGCGGCACCGCGCGCCATTCGCGGGTCTGCATGCCGATCGCGGCGATCAGGGCCACCGTGGCCGGCTGATTGGCGGCGGCGGCGGCATCGATCGCGCGAGTCCAGGCATTTTGCGCGGACAATGCGACGCCATGCCGCTCACCCAGCGACTGTGCGTCCGCGGGAGACAGGCGTCCAAGCCCCGCCAGCCCGGCGATCAGGAATTGCGCTTTCATCCGTCCTTCCTCGCCCTGCGCATTGGCATAGTCGCCGACCCGGTCCTCATCGACATCCACGACGCGTTCCGGCGCACCGACCGCCAGCAATGCCCAGCCGTCATTGCCAGCCCCCGCCCTGTTGACGATGGGCGCCCAGCGAACGGCGCTGGTATCAAGCCCCGCCGTCAGCATCGACGCGATCAGATTCGTGGCGTCGGATGCCTGATCGGCACTGGCCGGTATCCGGGCGGCGGCGCGCGCCGTCAGGATCAGCCGCGCATAGCGTTCGCGCGCATTGTCCGACTCCGTCCACAATGTCCTGAGCGCCGCCAGCCGTTCGCCGGCATCGGGCGCGATATAAGCCTGCCGCAGACGGCCGGACGTCGAATCACTCAGATCCGCCGAATCCATATCGTCCGCGATCGCGCCATATAGATCGACATAGGCCTCGCTCGACAGAACGCCGAGCGTCGCGGCCCAGGATGCAGCACCGGCGCGCTGCTCGGCCGAAAGCATCGGCGCCCGCGCCCGCCATGCCTGCACATGGGGGCCAACCGTCGCGAACAGCTCGTCGGGAATATCGACGCCCGTCGCGCTCGCTAGGCCAAAGCGCCAGGCGGTCATCTGCTTCACGTCGGTCCATTCGATCGTCACCGCGCGCCGCCCGTTAAGGCCCGCGCCGACGACTTTTTCGGTCAGCAGCAGATCGATGTCGCGGTTGCCGCGACGGCGGCGCGCGGCATCGATCAGGGCGCTCGAGGTACCCTGTTCCCCCGCGAAGGCAGCGCACATGGCACGCGCCATCGACCAGGATGTTTCCTTGCTGACCGCCGACGCCGGTTCAGCCAACGGGCAAAGCGCTGCCGGATCGGCGGTTGCAAGCGCGCTCTGCATCGCCACCTGAAACAGCTTCGGCGTGAATCGATCGACGTCGACGCCCTGCACCAGCATCCGCGCCGGATCGGCCTCTCCCATTCGGATGAGCAACCAGGCGCGTTCGGCAACCCAATCCGCCCCCGTGACGCCCCGAGGCGTCGGCGCCTGTGAAAGAAGCGCCCGGCGCAGCAGCATTTCGTTCCAGCGCGAAGCAATCGGCGCATCCAACCCACGCATCAGCGCGGAAAGATATTTCCCCCGCGCATTGCCCCAGGCACGCGTTCCCAGCCCACCGTTCGCGGCTGTCAAAGCCCCCACGAAATCGGGCGATCGGCGCGCTTCCGGCGGCAGGTCATAGGGATCGACCTCCGCTTCTTCCTTCTCATCTTCCGCCGATCTCGCCTCATCGGTCAGTTCCGACAGCTGCCCGCCATTCGGTACGGGCAAGGGCGGGGGCGGCAGAATGGACGTCGGCTGCCGGGGTTGCTGTGGCTGCTGCGGCTGTCCCGGTTGCGCCGGCGGCGCTGGCGTTTCGGTCGGAACGGGATCACCGAAACCGGGTGGCAGCAGCGATTCCGGCGCCTCCTGACCAAGCGCCGGAATTGCCAGCGCGGCCAGCGCCAGCCCGGAAACCGCAGCGGCTAGTAAACGCTTATTTCGCAAGCTTTTCATTCGGCACCAGTTTCTCGACGCGAACCGGCGCCTTTTCCGTGTCCATGCCGGCGAAGACGAACAGCCCGCCAATGAAAACAACGAGGATCACGATAATCACAAGAAGCAAACGGGACATGGTCTTCCTTTTGAGCCGGTTAGGCGGTCGCGCAGACCTTTTGCCCGACGCGGCGGCAGTCTGTATAGCCCCCGCGATCATGCATCGCGATACCCCTCTTTCACACGCTTTCGATGACCGCCCAATCGTATTGATCGGGCTGATGGGCGTCGGCAAATCCACGATCGGCAAGCGCCTGGCGCATCGCCTGAACCTGCCCTTCGTCGATGCCGATCATGAGATCGAACGCGCGGCCGACATGTCGATTCCCGAAATCTTCGAACGCTATGGCGAAGCGCATTTCCGCGATGGGGAGCGCCGCGTGATCGCGCGCCTGATCGATGGCGTGCCAAAAGTGATCGCAACGGGCGGCGGCGCTTTCATGAACGAGGCCACGCGTGAACTGATCCTCACCCAGGCTCTTGCCGTCTGGATCGACGCCGACATCCATGTCCTTGCCGACCGAGTGGGAAGGCGTGGCAACCGGCCGCTGCTGAAGAATCGCGATCCCCGCGTGGCGCTGGCCGAACTCGCCGCCTTACGCAATCCGGTCTATGCGCTTGCGCCCATCCATGTGCGCAGCCAACCGCAACCGCACGATTTCACCGTAAACGCCATTCTGGAAGCGCTTGGAAAATGACAATCATCCCCGTCGAACTGGGCAACCGCAGCTATAATGTCCTGATCGAAGCAGGCGCTCTCGATCGCGCGGGCGATCTGCTTGCTCCCTATGCGCGCGGAAAGATGGTCGTCATCACGGACGCCAACGTCGCCGAGCATCAGCTCGGCCGGCTCACGGCCTCCCTCGCCGCTGCCGGGATCGATATCGAGCCGATCATCCTTCCGGCGGGCGAATCGACCAAGAGCTGGTCCCAGCTCGAAACGCTGATGGACTGGCTGCTGGAACTGGGCGTCGAGCGCGGCGACCATCTGGTTGCGCTCGGCGGCGGCGTGATCGGCGATCTGGTGGGCTTTGTCGCCGCCATCCTGAAACGCGGCTGCAACTTCGTGCAGATTCCAACCACCCTCCTCGCGCAGGTCGACAGCTCGGTGGGCGGGAAGACGGCGATCAACACGCGCGCGGGCAAGAACCTGGTCGGCTCCTTCCACCAGCCCTCCTTCGTGCTGATCGATCCCATCGTGCTCGAAACATTGCCCGCGCGCGAACTCGGCGCCGGCTATGCCGAGGTCGCCAAATACGGCCTGATCGATGACGCCGGTTTCTTCGCCTGGTGCGAAATGGAAGGCCCGACCCTGCTGGCGGGCGACATCGCGGCACGCACCCAGGCGATCGCCCATAGCGTCGCGGCGAAGGCCGCCATCGTCGCCGCGGACGAACGGGAAACCCAGGACAAGCGCGCCCTGCTGAACCTTGGTCATACCTTCGGCCACGCGTTGGAAGCCGAAACCGGCTTTTCCGACAAGCTGCTGCATGGGGAAGCGGTCGCGGCGGGTATGGCGCTCGCCTTCCGTTTCTCGGCTGTGCGCGGTCTCTGCCCTCAATCGGACGCGGATCGCGTCGCCGCGCACCTGCGCCAGTCCAACCTTCCCGACGGGCTCGCCGCGGCCGGCGTCAGCGCCGATGGTCAGACTTTGGTGGCCCATATGACGCACGACAAGAAAATGGCCGGCGGCCGCCTGCCCTTCATCCTGGCGCGCGGCATCGGCCAGTCCTATGTCGACAAGGACATCGCGCTGGCGGACGTCGCAGCTTTCCTCGACAGCGAACCTCGCTAGCGCCGCAGTCCCCGCGACGCGAGCCACAGCCAGCCAGCGATCATCAACGCTCCGCCGATCGGAGTCACAGCCCCAAGCCACCGCGGCCCGCCAAACGCCATCGCATAAAGGCTGAACGCGAAGATCGTGGCGCCCGCGAGAAGCGTCGCCGCCGGCCCCTTGCCCTGCCACCGGCCGCCTAGCGCGATGACGGCAACAGCGTGAACCATCTGGTAAAGAGCGCCCGTTCGCAGCCAGTTCACGGCATCGCCGCTCGCGCCATGGGCGCCGAACGCACCGGCCGCAACCGCGATCGCGCCGGAAAGGCCCGCCAAGGTCAGCAATAAATCGGCACGCCTCATGCGGTTGGCTCCACAAGTGGGCCGCTCGGCCGTGGTATCATGTCAGCACCTGCTCTCAAGTCACCAGTCTCCGTCTGCAAGGCGAGGCGTTCGGCATCCAGCCGGCGATACTCCGCCTCGGCGTCCTTGATCTCGTCTTCGTCCATCTCCAGCGATCGCATCGCGAGGCACGCCATGCGGATCGCCGATTCGTAAACCTCCCGCACGGCGCCTGCGATGGGGGCATCGCCGATCTTCATCATCTGCAACCGGTCATAGGCGCGGACCAGGATCGATGCCTTTGGAAATGCCTCCGCGATCATCGACAATGCGTTCGCGTCGAGCGAATGATCGTCATGGCAGAACAGGATGAGCTGCGCCTCCTCCGCCCCCGCATGGCGAAGCAGGTCGATACGGGAGGCGTCACCAAAATAGACCTTCGTGTCGAGCGCCGCGGTCCGCTCGATCTGCGCGGGGTTGGAATCGATCAGCGTCACTGAAATCCGCTGCCGCGTCAGCATCTGGCCGACCGTCTGGCCGAACCTGCCATAGCCGACGATGATCGCCCGCGCCTGATCGGCACGTTCCGGCCCGTCCATGTCCTTGCGTTGCTCTGGTGCGCTGCGGAACCGCTTTCCAAGCCCCATCAGGAACGGCGTTGTCGCCATCGAAAGCGTCACAACGGCGCTGAACAGGCTCGCCGCCTCAGGCGCGATCAGTAACGCGTCCTGTGCCCGGGTGAACAGCACGAACGCGAACTCGCCACCCTGACTCAGCAGCAGCCCCAGGCCGAAAGCCTGCTTCCAGCCCATGCCGAACAACCGGCCGAGCAACAGGATGATCGACGTCTTGATGACGATCAGACCCGCCGCCAGACCAACGACCAGCAATGGCCGGTCGGCGATCGCCTGCAGGTCCAACATCATTCCGACCGCCACAAAGAACAGGCCGAGCAGCAGGGATCGAAACGGATCGACGTCCGCTTCCAGTTCATGCCGATAGGGCGAATCGGCCAGCATCACGCCCGCCACGAATGCGCCAAGCGCGGTGGACAGCCCCAGCGCCTCCATCACCGCGGAACTTGCAAGCACGGTGAACAGCCCGGCCGCAACGAACAGCTCCCGCTCGCCCATTCCACCGATCAGCCTGAACAACGGCGTGAACAGATAACGCCCCGCCAGCACCAGCCCGACGATCGCGACGACGGTATAGACCGCCATCAGCCACCCCGGCGCCGCACCCGCCTCGGCTGGCGCGCGCGACAGGGCTGCGACGATCGTGATCAACGGCACCAGCGACAGGTCCTGGAACAGCAGGATCGAAAAGGCGCGCTCGCCAAAGGGAGTCCGCAACCGCCCCGCCGATTGCAGCATCGGCAGAACCTGGGCGGTGGACGACAATGCCAGCGGCAGCCCGAGTGCGATCGCCGCAGGGGCGCTCACCGATGTTGCGCAATATACGAATATGGAAAGCGCGATGCCGCACAGGATCACCTGTGCCAGGCCAAAGCCGAAAACATCCTGCTTCAGCCGCCACAACCGACTGGGCGTCAGTTCCAGCCCGACCAGGAACAGCAGCAGCGAAATGCCCAGTTCGGCGATGCCCAGCTTGCTTCGGGGATCACCGACCAGTCCAAGCATATGTGGGCCGACGATCGCCCCCGCCACAAGATAGCCGAGCACCGACCCGAGCCCGAAGCGCCGGAACGCCAGAACGAACAGCAAAGCGGCACCAAGCAGGAGAACGGCATCGCGTGCCATCAGCACCGAATTGCCGTCTGCATCCATCAGCGCGTCACCCTTGCGCGGGATCGTTCGGCCGCCTCGGCGACAGCTTCGAAGGCGAGGCGGATGGAAGCATGCCGCGCCTTATGCTGCAGCGCAGGTTCGAAGACATGAAGCCCCGGCCAATCGCCCGGATCGTCACGCTCGCCCGCCAACCAGCCGGTCAGCGCGTCCCTGGCCTGCGCCAATTCCTCGGTCGATCGGCCGATGGCGTGGTTTGCCATCAGGTTCGCCGCCGCCTGACCGAGCGCACAAGCCCTAACCTCCTGACCGATCGCCATGATCCGCCCATCGTCGTCCACTTCGACATCCACGGTCACGCGGCTGCCGCAAACGGGCGACCGGCGTTCGGACGTGCCATGCGGGTCATCGAGCCGCTGGGCGTAAGGGATGGAGGCCGCCAGCCGCAGGATGTCGATGTTGTAAAGCGGCGCGGTCATGTCAGCGCCTCCTCGGCGGCAATTCGGTCAGGCTTTGCCGGTATCGGGAATCCTGTCGGGGGCTTTCAACCGGCGTTCCTTCATATAGTCGACCAGCGCCTTGCTGCCAGCATTGAGCAGCGGATAGGTGCGCGATTTCTTCACCCAGGCCGGCCGTTTCGCCACGCCGCCGTTCACGGTATCCAGCACCATGGTGCCGACAAGGAAGAGCAGCGTCGCGATCAGCAATCCCTTCACCACGCCGAAGCCCAGGCCGAGCACCCGGTCCACCGGGCCAAGGATCGACTGCCGCGTCCGCGCGCCAAGCGAGCGGGCAAGCCATTTGCCGAGGAAGAAGGTCACGCCGAACAGCAGAACGAATGCCAGCACGGCCGCCCCCGCTGCCGTGCCCACGCTTCCTTCCAGCAGGGCGCTGACCGGCGTGTGGAAGAATTTGACGGCCATCACTGCCAGCACCCAGGCGATCAGCGACAATATCTCACACACGAAGCCGCGCATGGCGCCGAACAATGCGCCGCCGCCCGCCAACACAATGACGACGATGTCGAGAACAGTCAGCGATCCCATTGTCCCGTCGCTAGTCGCCCCTGAGCATATGGTCAACGAGCGCGCCGAGCGTCGCATAACCAGATAGGGACAGTCCGTTTCCGTCCGAGACGCCGGACGGCACCATCGCACGTGCGAAGCCCAGCTTTGCCGCCTCCTTAAGGCGCAGCGCGCCATGCGCTACCGGCCTGATTTCGCCTGACAATGCAATCTCTCCGAACGCGACCGTGTCGGACGGCACCGGCCGCTCACTGAGCGCGGAGACCAGTGCGGCCGCAACCGCAAGGTCCGCCGCCGGATCAGTCACGCGGTAACCGCCGGCGATGTTCAGATAGACCTCCGCCGTGGAAAAGCTGAGCCCGCACCGCGCTTCCAATACCGCGAGAATCATCGCGAGCCGGCCGCCGTCCCATCCGACCACCGCACGCCGCGGTGTCGCACCACTCGCCAGCCGCACCGTCAAAGCCTGGATTTCGACCAGCACGGGCCGCGTGCCCTCCAGTGCCGGGAACACCACCGATCCCGACACGCTTTCTCCGCGGTGGGTCAGGAACAGCGCGGAAGGGTTGGCGATCTCGTCCAACCCGCCCTCGGCCATCGCGAACACGCCGATCTCGTCCGTCCCGCCGAACCGGTTCTTCACCGCGCGCAGGATGCGGTACTGGTGACTGCGCTCCCCTTCGAAGCTCAGGACGGTATCCACCATATGTTCAAGCACACGGGGTCCTGCGATCGATCCGTCCTTGGTGACATGGCCGACCAGAACAACTGCTGATCCCCGTTCCTTGGCAAAGCGGATCAATTCCTGCGCTGAAGCACGTACCTGGCTGACCGTGCCCGGCGCTCCCTCGATCAGGTCGCTATGCATGGTCTGGATCGAATCGATCACCAGCAGCGCGGGCGGAGCGCTCTCCCCCAGCGTCGTCAGAATATCCCGCACCGATGTCGCCGCCGCCAGTTGCACCGGCGCCTGCCCCAGTCCAAGCCGCCGCGCGCGCAACCGCACCTGGTCCGCCGCTTCCTCGCCAGAGACATAGGCGACCGGCAGGCCACGCATCGCCAGCTTCGCCGCCGCCTGCAGCAACAGGGTGGATTTGCCGATACCCGGATCGCCGCCGATCAATGTCGCCGATCCCGACACGAACCCGCCGCCAAGCGCGCGATCAAGCTCGGCGATGCCCGTACTCATCCGCTCCGGCAAGGCGATGTCCGTATCCAGCCCGACCATGTTGATCGTCCGCCCGCCCGACTGAAGATTGTGGCGCGCCTGGAACGGCGTCACCACCCCGCCGGCATCTTCCACCAGCGTATTCCACTCCCCGCAATCGGCGCATTGCCCCGCCCATTTCGAGGCGACCGACCCGCAGGACTGGCAGACATAACGTTTTTGAACTTTGGCCATTGCCTAACCTAGGGCTTGCCCCCCGCCAAAGCCAAGTCCATCTCGATACGATGATCCTCGTCGCCAGTTACAATATGCGCAAGGCGATCGGCACCGACCGACGGCGCAATCCGGACCGAATATTGGATGTCCTTGGTGAGATCGACGCGGATGTCATTGCCCTTCAGGAAGCCGATCGTCGCTTTGGCGCACGCGCCAGCGCGATCCCGCCGCACATGATGGACGAACGGAGCGACTATAAGCCCGTCCCGTTCGACATGCGCGCCGCCAGCATGGGCTGGCACGGGAACGCGATCCTGGTCCGCAAATCCGTCGAGATATTGAACTGCGTCGCCCTCCACATTCCGGCACTGGAACCGCGCGGTGCCGTCGTCGCGGAATTGCGGGTGAACGGCACTGCGATGCGCGTCGCCGGCATGCATCTGGACCTGTCCGGCCTGTGGCGGCGGCGCCAGTCCCATGCGATCCTCGGCTATCTCGCCCATCATGACAACGGCCTGCCGACCGTCCTGATGGGCGACCTCAATGAATGGAGCGCCACACGCGGCTGCCTCCATGATTTCGCCCGGGATTATCGTTTTGCGCCGTGCGGCCCCAGTTTCCATTCCCGCCGGCCGATCGCGGCGCTCGACCGCATCATGGTCAGCCCGGACTGGACGATCGACGATTGCGGAGTCCATTCCTCCCCGGCCGCGCGCAAAGCATCCGATCATTTGCCGATCTGGGCGCGCCTTCGACCTGCCTCATAACGAAATTCGCCGTCAGTCATTTTACAGTAAACGATTCGTTAATTTGTCATCTCCAGCCGCCATCGTCTCCTTTCCGATAACAGAGGAGACATCGGTCATGAAAATCCTGCTCGCAACCGCGGCCGCCGCTATGGCGTTCGTTTCCACTCCCGCAAGCGCCGCGGTCATCGATTTTGAGAATCTGGGCGCAACACCGAACGGGCCGAGCCTTGAGTTTGAGCGCCTCGATTTCACCGGCATCAGCTTTACCTCGCCTTCGAACCGGATCACCACGATCACCTCTGGCGATAACAATACGCGTATCTGCGCCAACGCCATCGGATGCATCGCGGATCTGAACATCAGCTTCAGCGAAGTCGCGTCCAATTTCAGCTTTGATCTCGCGGGCGCCAACACGGCCGGTATCAGCATCGGCGAGATTTTCTTCACCTTCGGCGACGGTTCCAGCAGCAGTTTCGACCTGATTTCGGATACTATTGGCGCTGCTTACAGCTTCCAGGACTTCACCAGCCTGACGAACATCTCCAGCATCCGCATCGTTGCCGATGTACGGGCCGACAGCAACGGCTATAGCTTCGATAATTTCTCCTTCTCCTCGGCCGCCGTTCCGGAACCGGCGACCTGGCTGTCGATGATTGTCGGCTTCGGCCTGCTGGGCGGCGCATTGCGTCGGCGTCCACGCGCCGCACGCCTGACGGCCTGACCGGCCAGGCACGGCGGGGCTGGCCGATCAGGCCGGCCTCGCCACATTGCTCATTTCTTTTGGTTTTGCCCTCTTCCGCTGGACATTGTCCGTCACCATCGCCAGTTTCGCCGGATGCGGGAGAAGGAACTGCGCCTGGCGCTCATCTGCTATGGCGGCATCAGCCTGGCCGTCTACATGCACGGCATCACCAAGGAGATCTGGCGCCTCGCCCGCGCCAGCCAGGCGCTCCATTCCAGCAAGAGACCCGGCGGCGGCAGCCAGGGCGTCTACGGCATGCTGCTCGAGGAAATCCAGAACAACGCCGGCATGCGGCTGAGCGTCCTCGTCGACATCATCGCGGGCGCCAGTGCGGGCGGAATCAACGGCGTGTTCCTGGCGCAGGCCATCGCAACCGGCCAGTCGCTCGATCCCCTGACCGATCTCTGGCTGGAAGATGCCGATATCGACAAGCTGCTCGATCCCGATGCTCGCCCGCTTTCCCGCATATCAAAAGTGTGGGCAGTGCCGATTGCCTGGATGGCGTCAGGCCGCAGCGAAGGCGCGATCGAGGATAGCATCGATCCCGACACGCGCGACGAGGTACGCCGCAAGCTGGCGAATTTCGTCCGCGCCCGCTGGTTCGCGCCTCCCTTTGGCGGTACCACCTTCACCAACATGCTGCTCGACGCCTTCGACGCGATGGCCGCAACCAGGCCGGAGCATCCTTTGCTACCCCCCGGCCAGCCGCTCGACCTGTTCGTCACCGTGACCGATTTCAACGGACATCCGGAAAGGCTTCGACTCAACAGTCCTCCGGAGGTGGTGGAAACGGAACATCGGCTTACGCTCTCCTTCTCGGATGGCGGGGACCGGTCCCGCGGGCTGGGGGACGCTGCCGAGCTGGTTTTCGCATCCCGCGCGACCGCCAGCTTTCCGGGTGCCTTCCCCCCCTTCACCGTTACCGAGCTGGATCAGGCCCTTGAAAAGAGAGAGCGAGACTGGCCGGGGCGTGAGGCGTTCCTGAAACGCGTGCTTCCGCGACACAGCGCTGCGGGCATCGTCGACCGCACGGTGCTGATCGACGGATCGGTGCTTGCCAACGCCCCTTTCCGCCCGGCGATGGAGGCGCTCAAAAGCCGCCCCGCCCGCCGCGAGGTGGATCGCCGCTTCGTTTATATCGATCCCAAGCCCGGCATTCACAGTGTCCGCCTGACCGGAGGAAATGAAAAGGAAGCGGCGCCGGGATTCTTCACCACAATATTCGGCGCGCTGTCCGACATTCCCCGTGAGCAGCCGATCCGCGACAATCTGGACGCCATTGCCGGGCGGTCGGCGCGGATCCTCCGAACCCGTCGCATCGTCGATTCACTTCGCGCAGAGGTTGAAGGAGCAATCCAGTCCCTGTTCGGGCGGACGCTCTTTCTCGACCGCCCCACCCCGTCCCGCCTCGCCGCCTGGCGCAGCAAGGCGCAGACGGCGGCGGCAAAGCAGGCGGGGCATGCCTATGCCGCCTACGGCCATCTGAAATTGTCGGTGATCGTCGAGGAACTGGCGGCGCTGCTCCACAGCCTGCCCGATCCGGCTGACCGCATCGACCTCGAAAGCGTCCGCCGCGCCCTGTGGTCGCTGGTCCAGGACAGCGATCTGGACCGCATTAGCGGATCGGCGGGCGCGACGGACAGCGCCATCCAGTTCTTCCGCACGCACGATCTCGGCTTTCGCATCCGCCGCCTGCGCTTCCTTGCCCGCCGCCTGGTTGAGATCGGCAACAATAGTGAAGCACCCGTCATGGCGGTGGACGATATGCTGCGCGCCATCTACCGCAGCCTCTCGCTCTATCTCGATCGCGAGATCGCGGATTTCTACAGCAGCCCGGTGGCGGAGGCCGCGGCGGCGGTCGAGAAGGACGCGAGCAAGGCCCTCGAACAGCTCGCCGAGGCCCGCGATTTGAAGCAGGTCGACGCGCTGGCCGACACCTATATCGCCGAATCCCTAGCGGAGCTTCCCAAGGCCGAACGCCGCGCCATGCTGCTCGCCTATCTGGGCTACCCCTTCTACGACGTCGCCACGCTGCCGCTTCTCCAGGGTGAGGGGCTGGGTGAGTTCGATCCGATCAAGGTCGATCGCATTTCGCCCAACGACGCGACCAGCATACGCGAAGGTGGTGCGGAGGCGACATTGAAAGGTATTCGTTTCAACAGCTTCGGCGCCTTCTTCAGCCGCGCCTATCGTGAGAACGACTATCTTTGGGGCCGCCTGCACGGGGCCGATCGGCTGATCGACATCGTCGTTTCGGCGATGGCGCCCGGCCAGTCGCTTGCCCCGGGCACCGTCGCGCATCTGAAGAATGAAGCGTTTCGCGCGATCCTTGACGAGGAACAGTCGCGCCTGACGGCCATCCCCGAACTGTTCGATGAATTGCGCGGCGAGATCGGCTAGGGCTTCCGGCCTTTCATAACACCGCCAATCCGCCTAGACTTGGCACGGGTAGAAGGCAGGGAGACGTTCAACATGCAGTTTTTGAGAACGCTTTTCTGGATCGTGATCGCGGTCCTGGTCGCCCTGTTCTGCTACAATAACTGGACACCCGTGACCGTGCGGCTGTGGAGCGGCCTGCAACTCGATTCCAAGCTGCCCGTGCTGCTGTTCGTCACCTTCCTGCTCGGCCTGCTGCCGATGCTCGCCATCTACCGTGCAAGCCGCTGGCGGCTGAAGCGCCGGCTTGAGAGCATCGAACGCACGCTTGCCGACATTCGCGGCGCGACCGTGACTGAAACCACTCCGACACCGCCGCCCTCCATTCCACCGGCCTCCGTGCCGACCGCCGTTCCGCCTGGGGTATCCTGATGAGCAGTCGTATCTATGTTGCGCTCGACACACCTGATCTTGAGCGCGCCAAGACGATCGCCACCCGCGTCCGCAACCATGTCGGCGGCATCAAGCTCGGCCTGGAATTCTTCTCCGCCAACGGCCGCGCTGGCATCCGCGAGATGGCGGCGCTCGACCTGCCGATTTTTCTCGACCTGAAACTGCACGACATCCCCAACACCGTGGCCAAGGCCGTTCAGGCGCTCGGCCCGCTGGAACCGGCGATCCTGACGATCCACGCCGCCGGCGGCCGCGCGATGATGGAAGATGCCAAGGCGGCCGCCCCGCTCGGTACCAAGGTTGTCGCCGTCACCGTGCTCACCAGCCTCGACGGCAATGATCTGAACGCGATCGGCGTCACCGGCGGCAATCCCCACGCCCAGGTCGAGCGCCTCACCAGCCTCGCCCGCGAAGCCGGCCTGGACGGCGTCGTCTGCTCTGGTGAGGAAGTGGCGGCTGCGAAGAAAATATGGTCCGACGGCTTCTTTGTCGTCCCCGGTGTCCGCCCGTCAAACGGCCAGGTCGGCGACCAGAAGCGTATCGTCACGCCCCGTCAGGCGCTCGACAACGGCGCCTCCATCCTCGTCGTCGGCCGCCCGATCACCCAGGCCGAAGATCCCGATGTCGCCGCACGAGCGATCGAGGCGACGCTTTAAGCCCCGTTAGTTCTGGCAGCTTCGGCCGCCGTCATGACCCATGGCGATCGGCCGCAACGGCCCATCCTTGGTTAACCGGGAACTCGCCGCGGCGCTGTGCGTTCGGCTCAACAACCGCACGGTCGAACACAATCGCGTTGTTCGAATGTTAGCGCGGGGTTCCTGATGTTACAGTTTGTTAACTGCTCGGAGAAATATATGTCGCTGTCTGTCACGAAACTCGCACCCATGGTTGCGATACTGGCTGGTTCGCTTGCTTTGGGTGGCTGCGCCACGAAGGGGTTCGTGCGTGAACAGGTCGGAACTGTAAGCCAGCGCGTCGATGCGCTTGAGGCGAAATTGCAGACGACTGACGGCACCGCCAACTCGGCACTGACGCAGTCGCAGGCCGCATCCACGCAGGCGCAAACCAACACGCAGCGCCTGGATCAGCTCAACGCCCGCGTCGATGGCATCGAACAGCAGATGCAGGCCCAGCGTCGCCCGCGCAACTGATGCCGCGCGGCGGCAAATGCTGACCAAAATATGATTCCCATGTCGCCGCTCCGCAAAGGGCGGCGACTATTTCGTTTCGGGGGCCTCGATCGATGATCCAACTCTTCCTCGCGCTTGCCGGACTTGCGCTGGCAGCCGCCCCCGTGTCCGCGCGGGCAGCGGAGCCCGCCCAGGCGTCGAAATCAAAGCCGTCGAAAGCCAAGTCGTCGAAAGCGGCGGATAAGAAGGCCGAGGACGAGAAGGCCGAGGAAATGCCGGAGCCATCGGCGGAGACCAGGCGCGTCGCCGATTGGATCGCGGCGTCGGGGGACAATCAGGACCTGCCCTACCTCATCATCGATAAGAACGCGGCCACGGCCTATCTGTTCGATGCCGAGGGGGAAGATCACGGCCAGGCACCCGTGCTGATCGGCGTCGCCGTCGGTGACGATGCGACCCCCGGCATCGGCAGCAAGAACCTCGCCGAGATCGGCCCGGCTGAAAAAACGACGCCCGCCGGCCGCTTCCTCGCGAAATTCGGCATGGCCGCCGGCCGGCAACGCGTGCTCTGGGTGGATTATTCCACCTCGGTTGCGCTCCACATGATCCCAAAGGGCGCCAACAAGAAGGAAAAGCGCCGCGAGCGGATGCTGTCAAAAACCAGCGACGACAACCGCATCACCTTCGGCTGCATCAACGTTCCCATCGTCTTCTACACCAAAAGCCTGACCCCGCTTTTCCGCAAGGAGGGCGGATATGTGTACGTGCTGCCCGACACCAAGCCGCTGGAGACTGTGTTTCCCCGATTGGTGTTTCAGGCTGCCATGAATGGTGGGATGCACTGAGAACGGAAATTGCTCGACGCGACGCTCTAGGTTGGATGTGATCTAAATTGTTCGCTGAGCGCCTTATCTTAAGCCATTCCAAATCACGTCGCTGATCCTGAAAGCAGGCGTTCGCGTTCGTTCAGGCAGCGTTGTCATGCATGAGGACGGCTGCGATTGAGACATCCTAAAGACGACTGGCGAGTCGAAGCGCTCTGGCTACACTCGCCGCCTCCGAATCTGTTCCGATTGCCATTGACCCACTCTTCTTCGGGCAACCCGGAATGGCGTGCATTGACTTTTGGCGGAAATGCGCTAGCTAAGAACGTGCTAACGTCGCCTGCGACGGAACTTGATGCCTTAGGCAGATCCTTCCTCTCTACGCTACCTGGCTTCCCTGACGTATGTCCGGGACAACTCGTTTCGTGAAAGGAAACACTCATGCCGATCGGCACCGTCAAATTTTTCAATTCCGACAAAGGCTATGGCTTCATCGCTCCGGATGATGGCGGCCAGGATGCTTTTGTTCATATCACAGCCGTCGAACGCGCGGGTATGATCACCCTCAATAAGGATCAGCGGCTCACATATGAACTGGAGCAGGATCGCCGCGGCAAACTTGCGGCAGTCAATTTGACCGCAGCATAAAGCGATGGCCAAAGAGGCTCTTCTGATCCTCGATGGCCAGATTGACGAAATTTTCCCCGATGGACGCTTTAGCGTCCTGTTGGAAGACGGCCACCAGATCATCGCCTATACGGCTGGGAAAATGCGGAAATATCGCATTCGCTCTGTCGTTGGTGATCGGGTGAAGGTGGAAATGACCCCTTACGATCTGAGCAAGGGGCGCATTGTGTTTCGCGAGCGAACGGCTGGCGGCCCCTGAATCCACGAACAAACAATCTTCATTAGAATAAGATGGGCTCACCATTTGTGCCCAAGGATACGCATGAAAATAAATAACAGTAAAAAATTGACTCTCTTGTTTTCCAATCGCCCGGAATATCACGGCAGCATCTTATCGTTGAGATCACGGCAATCTGCCACACTTTCGCGGCGAGAACTCCGTAGCATCGTCGCCAATATTATTGGTTAAGGTTCAGCACACGCGCATTCGTTGAAGTTCTCAGCGGCGAGAAAGCACATGTCGATAACCAGTGATTATTACCTGGCACAAGCCGATCAATGCGCTCTCGAAGCCAGTCAGACCGATCTGCCGAATGTGAAGGATCGATATCTTCGGTCTGAAGCAGCTTGGCGTGCGATGGCTCAACGGATAACCAAGACCGAGACAATGCGAAGCGACAACGCATCCACGTCTACGATAGGGTAAGTCAAATAGACCTGGTGCGCGGCTATCGCCGACTCCGCCGATCCAATGCCAGATCAATACGCCGGCACCAGCGGCTGCCCGACCAAGAGATCCGCTCCCGCGTACCTGTTCGGTAGAATCCCAATCGGTCCAGGAGCCTTAATGATGCTTCATTGCACGGATCGACTTCAGCGGTCACGCTTCTCAAAGCATGAACGTTGAATGCTCGGTCCAGCAACGGTCTGATTGCCTCCAACGCAAACCCGCTGCCCCACACATCGGGGTGAAAAATAAAGCCGATCTCCGGGAAGCGGTACAGACCAGCCTTCCCAATCACCCGCCCCTCATGCTCAACGACAAAATCTTCTCCCTGCTGCGCCGGTATTGCGATCATATCGGCAAGCCACTTGCGTGATTGTTCCAGCGAATGGTGTGGCGGATCGGATGAGAAGGCTGTGGCCCGCACATTGCAGAGGAGCGCATGGATGGCGGTAAGATCAGCGACTTTCGCGCGCCTTAGAACTAGCCGAGACGTTCGCAGGATCGCCATACCGGGTGTGTTATCACCGAGACTGTAATTTGTCTGCTTCGGATCGGTGAACATGGCGCGTGAACGGCAGCAATTCAGCAAACACATTTAGAACCCGCCAGCCCACAATCGGCCCAAGCTTAGACTAATTGACGATAGCGCTGAGCGCCATGAAGTCAGTTTCGCCGACGATACGGATCGGTTGCCCGGTCGCAATCAGCGCTTCCGCCTTCATGTGTTTTGCGCTCTTCTCTTGCCCATTTAATTTCGCGATATCCTGATCACCGACGACGAGCATAGTCGTTTTCTTCGTCACACCAGGAAGGACATCAGCTCCAGCCTCAGCCGCGAGATCAGCCGCTTCTCGTCGAGGTACTCGAAGAGCGCCAGTGAACACAATGCTCTCGCCAACCAGCGCTCCATTACCATCGCCAGTTCTTCGGATAGCCGCTCCACCGCCAATTGAACGGCTTGCACGGGTCATCCATTCTACGAGATCGTGTCCAGTTTCTTCAACGGCGCGCAACACGATTAAGCCGGCGGTTCGGGCATCCTCCAACGCATCGTGATGCTGAAAAGTGATTCCGCAGTGCGCAGCGACATTGGCTAAGCCGTAACCTCCTCGTGCAAATTGCGGCCAAGCCCGACGCGTTACTCGTGCGCTGTCGAGCCAGCTGCAATCGAGCGCAGGACGCGCGCACTTTCCGCTCGCTTGCGCAAGTGCAACACGATCGAAGTGGGTGTGGCAGACGACGATTTGCCCGGTTGTCCAGCTGCAGAGCCATTCGTACAATTCAGGGAAAGTCTTCGCATCCCGCACGGCATTCTCGTCGATGCCGTGAATGTTGACATTATATGGATCGAACCAGGTTTTCGGATCGACCAGTATGCTTTCGCATCGAATTTCACGTCCATCTTCAAATTGGACCAACCCAATCTGGCATATGCTGCTCATGTTAGGATTCGCCGTCTCGACGTCGATCGCTACGAATTTCATGCTGCCCCCTATCGAGCGACATCATGCCTATAGCGTAACGATCTAACAAGCTGCGCCACCATATCGCTACTAGGTAGCACACAACCCTATGGCGATCCCAGCCATGTCGGCTTTGTGAGATCACCATGCGAAAGCAGTCGTTCTGCTTTCGGCCCAATAGCGACCATTGCCGCCTAGCCAATTCCGCCACGTAAGACCATGTAACCCGCATGCCGCGAATCACCGCAAAGATCTGCGGGCTTTCCACGCCCGAAACATTCGGCGCCGCCATCAAGGGCGGGGCGAGCCATGTCGGTTTCATGTTCTACGCGCCCAGCCCGCGTAACCTGACGATCGACCAGGCGGCCGCGCTCGCTCCGCTGGTGCCGGGCAGCGTCGCCCGCGTCGGCGTGTTCGTGAATGCCGATGATGCGCTGCTCGACGCCGCTGTCGCCGCCGGGCGGCTCGATGCGCTGCAGCTTCATGGTACCGAGACGCCGGAGCGGGTCGCGGCGATCCGGCAGCGCTTCGGGCTGGAAATCTGGAAGGTCGTGCCGGTCAAGACCAGCGCCGACCTGGCCGGCGCCCTGCCGTATTGCGCCGTCGCCGACCGCATCCTTTATGACGCCAAAACGCCATCGTCCGCGCCGCTGCCCGGTGGCATGGGCCTGCGTTTCGACTGGAAGCTGCTGCAGGGCGTTCGTCATCCGCTGCCCTGGGCGCTGTCGGGCGGGCTGGACGCTGGCAATGTCGGCGATGCGGTGGGTACCACCGGCGCGCGGCTGGTCGATGTTTCATCGGGCGTGGAAAGCGCGCCGGGCGTGAAGGATGTGGACAAAATCGCCGCCTTCCTCCAAGCGGTCGCTCGATTATGACATTGACGAACTCACTCCGCAGCCAGCCCGACGCGCGCGGGCATTTCGGCGAATTTGGCGGCCGCTATGTCGCCGAAACGCTGATGCCGCTCATCCTCGACCTGGAAAAGCATTATCGCGCGGCGAAGGCCGATCCCGCCTTCGCCGTCGAATTCGACGCGCTGATGAAGCATTATGTCGGCCGCCCCAGCCCGCTTTATTATGCCGAGCGGCTGACCGAGCATCTCCGCGCTCAGGCGCCCGCCGGCAAGGGCCCGAAAATCTATCTGAAGCGTGAGGAGCTGAACCACACCGGCGCGCACAAGATCAACAATTGCATCGGCCAGATCCTGCTCGCCATCCGCATGGGCAAGACGCGGATCATTGCGGAGACGGGCGCAGGCCAGCACGGCGTCGCCACCGCCACCGTCGCCGCCCGCTTCGGCCTGCCCTGCACCATCTTCATGGGCGCACGCGATATCGAGCGGCAGCAGCCCAATGTGTTCCGCATGCGGCTGCTGGGGGCGGAGGTCCATTCCGTCACCTCCGGCGCGCAGACGCTGAAGGATGCGATGAACGAGGCGCTGCGCCATTGGGTCGCGAACGTCCACGACACCTTCTACATCATCGGCACGGTGGCCGGCCCCCATCCCTATCCGGAACTGGTCCGCGATTTCCAGTCGGTCATCGGCACCGAAACCCGCGCGCAGATTCTGGAAGCGGAGGGCCGTCTGCCGGATCTGCTGATCGCGGCCGTCGGCGGCGGATCGAACGCAATCGGCCTGTTCCACCCCTTCCTCGACGACGAGAGCGTGGAGATGCTGGGCATCGAGGCCGCGGGCCACGGCATCCATACCGACAAGCATGCCGCCAGCCTCAACGGCGGCCTGCCCGGCGTCCTCCACGGCAACCGCACCTATCTGCTGCAAGATGACGACGGCCAGATCACCGAGGCGCACTCGATCTCCGCAGGATTGGACTACCCCGGCATCGGCCCCGAACATAGCTGGCTGCACGAGATCGGCCGGGTGAAATATGAAGGCGTGACGGACGCGGAAGCGCTCGACGCCTTCCAGCTTTGCTGCAAGACTGAGGGAATCATCCCCGCGTTGGAATCCTCGCATGCTCTGGCAGCAATCATCCGTAACGCACGGGAAATAGACGAAAACCAGATCGTCGTCGTCAACCTCTCCGGCCGGGGCGACAAGGACATCTTCACCGTCGCTGAATCGCTTGGGGTGCAGCTGTGAGCCGCGTTTCCGAGACATTCGCTCGCAGCCGTTCCCAGGGCCGCGCCGCGCTCGTAACCTTCGTCACCGGGGGTGATCCGTCACCAGCCGGCACCGGCGCCATCCTCGATGCGCTCGTGGAAGGCGGCGCGGACGTGATCGAGCTTGGCATGCCCTTCACCGATCCGATGGCTGACGGTCCGGCCATCCAGCGCGCCAACCTGCGCTCTCTGGCTTCCGGCACGACCACCGCCGACCTCCTCGCCATCGTCCGCGATTTCCGCGCCCGCCACCCCAGCGTCCCGCTGATCCTGATGGGCTATGCCAACCCGATGGTCCGCCGCGGCGCAGACTGGTTCGCGAAGGCCGCGCACGATGCAGGCGTCGACGGCGTGATCTGCGTCGATCTTCCGCCGGAGGAAGACGACGTCCTCGGCCCCGCCCTGCGCGCCGTCGGCCTCGATTTCATCCGCCTCGCCACGCCCACCACCGACGAAGCGCGCCTTCCCGCGGTGCTCGATGGCGCGTCCGGTTTCCTTTATTATATCTCGGTCGCCGGCATCACCGGCCTGCAACAGGCGGCGCAGGACAGCATCGAGACGGCGGTTGCGAAGCTGAAGGCGGCAACCGATATCCCCGTCGTCGTCGGCTTCGGCGTACGCACGCCTGAACAGGCAGCGGCGATCGGCCGGGTCGCGGACGGCGTGGTCGTCGGGTCGGCGATCGTCGATCTGGTCGGTGAACATGGCCTTGATGCCGCGAAGCCCGTGCGCGACTATGTCGCGTCGCTCAGCGCCGCGATCGCAAAGGCAGGACAGGAGGTTGCGGCATGAGCTGGCTCACCCGCGTTCGACAGAGCATCCCATTCCTCCCCAAGCGGGAGACACCCGACAATCTGTGGCACAAATGCCGCGAATGCGGGCAGATGATCTTCGTCAAGGAATTCGAGGAAAATCTGAACGTCTGCCCGAAATGCGGCAACCACGGCCGCATCGGGCCAAAGGTGCGCTTCGCCCAGATATTCGATGAAGGCAGCTACACGCAGCTTCCCCAGCCCGCCGTGCGGGAAGACCCGCTGAAATTCCGGGATTCGAAGCGCTATACGGACCGGATCAAGACCGCCCGGGCCGATACCGGCGAAACCGATGCGCTCCTGAATGCGCGCGGCACCATCGCCGGACGGCGCGCCGTGGTCGGCGTGCAGGATTTCGCCTTCATGGGCGGATCGATGGGCCTGGGCGTCGGCGCGGCCTTCGTCGCGGGTGTGCAGGCGGCGCTGGCCGACCGCTGCCCCTATATCATCTTCACGGCAGCCGGCGGCGCGCGCATGCAGGAAGGCATCCTGTCACTGATGCAGATGCCGAAGAGCACCGTCGCCATCGCCCAGCTCCACGAAGCCGGCCTGCCGTACATCGTCGTGCTCACCGATCCCACAACCGGCGGCGTCACCGCCAGCTATGCGATGCTGGGTGACATCCAGATCGCCGAGCCCGGCGCGCTCATCGGCTTTGCCGGACAGCGCGTGATCGAGCAGACGATCCGCGAGAAGCTGCCGGAAGGTTTCCAGCGCGCGGAATATCTGCTGGAACACGGCATGCTGGACATGGTCGTCCACCGACATCAGCTGCGCGAAACACTCGGCCGCCTGATCGGCCTGCTGTGCGATCGGCGGGCAGCCTAACCGACACCTCCCTTGAGCGGGAACGATCACAGTGCCTGACCACGCCGTTTCCGCCGACCCAGCCGTCCAGCGCCAGCTCGATCGCCTGACGATGCTGTCGCCGGGCCGCGATGTGCTCGGCCTGGAACGCATCACCGCCTTGCTTGCCCGCTTCGGCAATCCACAGCTCCGCCTGCCGCCCGTCCTTCATGTCGCCGGCACCAATGGCAAGGGGTCGACCTGTGCCTTCCTGCGCGCGGCGATCGAGGCTGCGGGCATGTCGGTGCATGTCTACACCTCGCCGCACCTCGTCCGCTTCAACGAGCGCATCCGCATTGCCGGATCGCTGATTTCGGACGAAGAACTGGCACCGCTCCTCGCCGAAATTCTCGACCATTCGGCAGATATCAGCCCAAGCTTTTTCGAAGCGACCACGGCTGCGGCATTCCTGGCCTTCTCCCAGGTGCCCGCAGATGCCTGCATCGTCGAGGTCGGGCTTGGTGGACGGCTCGACGCGACCAACGTCATTCCCCATCCCGCCGCTTGCGGAATCGCCCAGCTCGGGATCGATCACCAATCCTTCCTGGGCGATCGGATCGAAGACATCGCCGCCGAAAAGGCGGGCATCGCCCGTGCGGGCGTCCCGCTCGTCACCATGCGCTATCCCAAGCCATTGGCGGATCGGATCGCGGCCTCGGCCACGGCGGCAGGTGCGGACTGGTTGCCGCGGGGCGACGTCTGGGACGCCGCGATCTACAATGACCATCTCCATTATCGCGACGCCGAAGGCCGCCTGACAACCTCACTGCCTCGCCTGCCCGGTGAGCATCAGGCAATGAACGCCGCCCTCGCCATCGCAATGCTGCGCCACCAGAGCCAGATCACCATAGCCGAAGCAGCGCTCCGCGCGGCAACCGGCTGGGCGGACTGGCCTGCAAGGCTTCAACAGCTTGGCGACGGGCCGCTCCGCCGCCTGCTTCCCGATGATGTCGAGTTATGGCTGGACGGCGGCCACAATCCCGCTGCAGCCGAGGCGATCGCCGGCCACTTCGCCTCTCGCCGCCCCCTCCGAATGATTGTCGGCCTGCTCCAGAACAAGGATCTGCCGGGTTTCCTGGCGCCGTTCAGGGATATCGCATCCAGCCTGCACGCCGTCCCGATTCCTGGCCACGATCATCATTCCCCGGCTGAGATCGTCGAGGCTGCGGCATCCCTCGGCATCGAATCGACGGCAGCCGATTCGGTGGAATCTGCCTTGCGCCAACTGGGCATCGAGGATGATCGTTCGCCGGTCCTGATCGGCGGCTCCCTCTACCTTGCCGGTACGGTTCTGGCGGCAAATGGAACCCCTCCCGAATAGCGCGCGTTATTGATATTGACTTGCAATAACACCCGTGGTCCAACGTCTATCTGACGTATGGAGTCACGCCATGACCATCGACGCCGCAAGCATCGACCGCATCCTTCCTCACCCCATGCCCATCAATCGCACGACCAATATGCTGCTGCACATATTGCGGCGCATCGCGATCGGCGGCCTGGGTGATGCTCATGCCGCCAACGCGCTGCTGGCCCATTTCGGCAAGAGCTATCGGCGGCCGCTGGTCCTCATCCGTGCTTTCATGGCGGAACTGGCCCGCGCCTCGCATCAGCCGATCATCATCGCGCCATGCTGCTGCAATCGGATGACCCAGGGCGAGGCGACCCTGCTGGCGGCAGTCATCGGCGCGAACGATGACGTGCTCGCCACGCATGAACGGCTGACGGCCCTGTCCGGCACACCCGATTGCATCGGCGCCCTCACCAGCGCCCAGGCGGTCGAACAGGCTTTCCGCGACCTGGGACGGCCGCTCAGCTAGGCTTCGATCTTCCCAGCCGTTCCCATCGATGCATCGATCAGCCCCGCGCGCATCATCAACCAGAAAAGCACGATGCCCGGCAGCGCGATCAGCGTCGTCAGCAGATAGAAGTTCACATATCCCATCGCTTCGACCAGCGTTCCCGCCGACGTGCCTGTCAGGAAGCGCCCGACAATGCTCGCGGCCGCGGATATCAGCGCATATTGCGAAGCGGTGAAGCGCAGGTCACTCAGTGCCGAGAAATAAGCGACCATCGTCACCCCGCCGATCCCGCTTGCGAAATTCTCGAACCCGATTGCCCCGGCCATACCGATATTGCTGTGTCCCGATGCCGCCAGCAGAGCGAAGCTGAAGTTGGAAATGGCCATCAGCACCAGGCTGACCAGCACGGATTTCTTCATGCCCAGCCGCGAATACAGGATGCCGCCGACGAATATGCCCGCAAGCAGCGCCCAGAACCCGACCCCCACGTCGTAGATGGCGATCTCGTCATTGGTGAAACCAAGATCGTCGAACAACAGCCGAAGCGTCAGGTTCGCCAGCGTATCGCCGACTTTGTGGAGAAGGATGAACAGCAGCACCAGCCATGCCCCGCTGCGGCGAAAAAACTCCATCAGCGGAGCGATGATCGCCTTCATGCCTTCGCCAACGCCGCGCCGCGCAACCGGATCGCGGTGGCGCGCGGGTTCCCCCATCAACAGGCCGGAGATCATCGCCGGCAACGCAAGCGACGCGCACGCCATATAGGCCACCTCCCATCCGAAGCGCGCCGCCAGCACTAGCGCCAGCGCGCCCGCCGCCGTTGATCCGATGCGCCAGCCATATTGCGACATGCCCGAGCCGACACCCAGTTGGCGCGGCTCGAGCAACTCGATCCGGTATGCATCTATGACGATGTCGAACGTCGCTCCCGCAACACCCACCAGCACGGCCGCATAAGCCGTCTGCAGCAGGTTCGCCTGCGGATCGACCAGCGCCAGGTTGAACACCGCCGCAATCACGAACAGGCCGGCCAGGATCAGCCATGACACCCGCTGGCCCAGGCGGCCAAGGATCGGAATGCGTACCCCATCCACAATCCACGCCCATAGCCATTTGAAATTATAGACCAGGAAGGCCAGCGCGAATGCCGTGACCGTTTTCTTGTCGATCCCGTCCTGCGCCAATCGGGTCGTCAGCGTGGCGCCTATCATCGCATAGGGGAAACCCGACGACACCCCCAGGAAGAAGGCCACAAGCGGCGCCTTTTCCAGATAGGGGCGAAGCGCATCGAACCAGCTTGGCCGGTCTGCGGGCGGAATTTCCGGAGCGGAAGGGGTGGTTGTCGCCATGCCGCGACCATAATGACCGTTCGGCGCTGCGCCACTCCGTTTTTTCCTGCTAATATACGCCATTGCCGCCTTGTCCGCTTTCCGCCATTCACGATCGAATTTTTCAGGAGCTTCCCCTGCCTTCTCCCCGTCCACCGAAACGCCCGGCCCGCCGCCCTGCTGCCCCGCCGAAGCCCGAACAGCGCATCGCGAAGCTGCTCGCCCGCGCCGGGGTTGCTTCGCGCCGCGAGATTGAACGGATGATCGCCGACGGGCGGATCGCGCTCAACGGCACGGTGCTGGAAACGCCCGCGACATTGCTGACCTCGCTCCACGGCGTCACCGTCGACGGACAGCCGGTGAAGGCCCCCGCCCCCGCAAAACTGTTCCGCTTCCACAAGCCGTCCGGCTATCTCACTGCCGAGCGCGATCCCAAGGGCCGCCCGACCATCTACGACCGGCTGCCCAAGGGGCTGCCGCGCGTCATGCCTGTCGGCCGGCTCGACCTGAATACCGAGGGGCTCCTGCTCCTCACCACTGACGGCGAGCTGAAGCGCCAGATGGAACTGCCCGCGACCGGCGTCGAGCGCAGCTATCGTGCGCGTGCCTATGGTCAGGTCAGCCAGGAGCAGCTTGAGGACTTGATCGAGGGAATCGAGATCGACGGCATCCGCTACGGATCGATCGACGCCAACCTCGAACGGCGGACCGGCGCGAACGTCTGGATTGAGATGAAGCTGCGCGAGGGCAAGAATCGCGAAGTCCGCCGTGTCCTCGAACATCTGGGACTGAAAGTCTCCCGCCTCATCCGCACCGCTTATGGTCCGTTCGAGCTTGGCGACCTGCCCGCTGGCGAAGTCGATGAAATCCGCCAGCACGATGTGATCGCGTTCCGCAAGACGCTGAAATGAGGATCATCGCGGGCCAATGGCGGGGACGTGCCCTTGTCGCGCCCGGCGGACAGGCGACCCGCCCCACGGCCGACCGCACGCGCGAGGCCCTGTTCTCGATGCTGACCAGCCGGCTGGGCGATTTCGAAGGGTTGAGAGTCGCCGATCTGTTCGCGGGGACCGGCGCCCTCGGGCTGGAAGCCCTGTCCCGCGGGGCCGCGCACTGCACTTTTGTGGAGCAGGACCGCGCGGCGCTGGCATCACTCACCGCCAATATAGAACGGCTGGGCGCAAGCGATCGGGCGACCGTGCGGGCTCAATCCGCCTTGTCCGTGAGCGGAGAATTCGATCTCGTAATGCTCGACCCTCCTTATGACTCTGGTTTTGGCCAGCAAGCTCTGACGCGGCTGCTGGAACGTGGCGCGATTGGCCCCGGCACGCTGGTAAGCCTGGAGACGGGCGCCAGGGAAGACGTGGCCGTCCCCGGCCTATCGATCGACGTTAACCGTCTTTATGGGAAAGCAAGGCTATGGCTGCTGCGCTCCGTCGTGTGACGCAGCCCAGGCTTTCCCTTCAGAAAGACGAAAACGATGCGCAATGTGAGTTACCCGGCGATGGCCCTTATCCTCGCCATGCTGTCGGGCTGTGGTGGCGGCGGCGAAGTGAACAGCACGCCCACCCCGGTCCCTTCCCCTACGCCCACACCGGGTCAGCGCAACAGCAACCTGACCAATCTGCAGTTCAATGAAAGTTTTGCGAACCGGGGCGCTACTCTGTCGGCAACCGCTGTCATCGAAGGAGGTGTGCTAACAGCAAATGAAATAGCTGGAGACCAAGCGAATCTCAGTCTTCAATATGACGCCAACTCCCGATCCTACACCGTGTCTGTCGATGGTGAGAGTCAGACTTTTGCCCCTTCCGATTTAGACAGGCGCCCGGAACTCGATGTTTATACGAAAGATTCGAATAGAATCACCGATGTCCTGATCCTATTTAGGACTGGTACACCAGACAGCGGGCTCAATTTGACATATGCCAGCTATGGCGGCTGGCTACGCACCGATGGAAATGAATTATCTCTCAACTCGAAGCAAACCTATTTCGTTTATGGCATCCCTACCCAAGCCTCCGATCTTCCGCGGACCGGTTCTGCTACCTATACGACGATCGTCGATGGTTTCTGGGCAAGACCGGATGCTCTATATAGCCTGGGGGGTACGAGCAGCCTGAGCGCCAACTTCGCGACCGGAAAAGTGTCCACAAATATGACTCTATCGGGCGCCCACATCGGAATCTTGGGCTATACTCCTTCCGAGCCTCAGGCGAATCTCGGCACGCTCAGCGGCTCAGCCACTATTAATCGCGCCGATGCCAGCTTCTCCGGCACGTTGGCTGGATCGGGCTATAACGGAACGCTCAATGGCATGTTTTTCGGTCCGCAAGCCGCCGAGGTAGGAGCGTCCTTTTCTATCAACAATGGGGCAGGAAGCACAGCAAGCGGCGCTATCATCGGCAAGAAGAACTAGCCATCAAGCCATTGCCCTGATCGCCGTCGTTCCCTAACTGTTCGCTGGTGACTATTCCCGATCTCGCCAACGATCCGCCCTATCTGCGCGGCCTTAACGAACCGCAGCGTCAGGCTGTTCTGACCACCGAAGGTCCCGTGCTCGTGCTTGCAGGCGCGGGCACGGGGAAGACGGCGGCGCTCACCGCGCGGCTTGCGCATCTGATCGCCACGCGCCGTGCATGGCCGTCCGAAATCCTCGCCGTTACCTTCACCAACAAGGCCGCGCGCGAGATGAAGGAGCGCGTCGGCCGCATCGTCGGCGATGCCGTGGAGGGCATGCCGTGGCTCGGCACCTTTCACGCCATCGGCGCAAAGATGCTGCGCCGTCATGCGGAACTGGTCGGGCTGCAAAGCAACTTCACCATTCTCGATACGGACGATCAGTTGCGGCTGCTGAAACAGCTTATCCAGGCGGCGAACCTGGACGAGAAACGCTGGCCCGCACGTCAGCTTGGTGGCCTCATCGACCGGTGGAAGAACCGCGGCTGGACATCGGCCGAGGTCGATGCCGGCGAAAGCGAGCTTTACGCCAACGGACGCGGCCGGGATCTCTATGCCGCCTATCAGGCGCGGCTCGCGGCGCTCAACGCCTGCGATTTCGGCGACCTGCTGCTCCACATGCTGACCATATTGAAGCGCGATCGCGATGTGCTCGCCCAATATCAGCAGCGCTTCAAATATATCCTGGTCGACGAATATCAGGACACGAACAGCAGCCAATATCTCTGGCTCCGGCTGCTCGCGCAGGAACGCAAGAACATCTGCTGCGTCGGCGACGACGACCAGTCGATCTATTCCTGGCGCGGTGCCGAGGTTGCGAACATCCTGCGGTTCGAAAAGGATTTCCCAGGCGCCACCATCATCCGCCTGGAACAGAATTACCGCTCTACTCCCCATATCCTCGCCGCCGCGTCGGGCGTGATCGCGCATAATGGCGGACGCCTCGGCAAGACGCTGTGGACGGACGAGGCCGAAGGCGAGAAGGTTTCGGTGCAAGGCGTGTGGGACGGCCCGGAGGAAGCCCGTCGCGTCGGCGAACAGATCGAGGATTACCGGCGTGACGGCGGATCGCTGAACGATGTCGCGATCCTCGTCCGCGCACAGCACCAGACCCGCGAGTTCGAAGACCGCTTCATCGCGATCGGCCTGCCCTACAAGATCGTCGGCGGCTTCCGCTTCTACGAACGCGCCGAAATCCGCGATGCGCTCGCCTATCTGCGTGTCGTCGCCCAACCCGCGGACGATCTCGCCTTCGAACGCATCATCAACGTGCCCAAGCGGGGCCTTGGCGACAAGGCGCTGGCGAAGGTTCATCAGCTTGCCGCATCGCAGCGCATCCCGCTGACGCTGGCTGCCGCGCGCATTCTCGATACGGATGAACTGACACCACAGGCCCGCCGCGCGCTCGGCAATCTCATCGGCGACATCGCCCGCTGGCGCGACATGGGCAATGACCTGCCCCACCCCGAGCTTGCCCGGCAGATCCTCGACGAATCCGGCTACACTGCAATGTGGCAAGCCGACAAAACGGCGGAGGCAGCCGGCCGGCTCGAAAACCTGAACGAACTCGTCCGTGCCATGGAAGATTATGAGACGCTCGGCGCCTTCCTGGAACATGTCAGCCTGGTGATGGACAATGACGCGCTCGCCGGGGAGCCGGTGGTGACGATCATGACGATCCACGCCGCCAAAGGCCTGGAGTATGACCGCGTTTTCCTGGTCGGGTGGGAAGAAGGCATCTTCCCCTCCCAACGCGCGATCGACGAAGGCGGCACCGCCAGCCTGGAAGAGGAACGCCGCCTCGCCTATGTCGCGATCACACGGGCGCGGCGCCGGGCGACGATCATGCACGCGGCCAATCGGCGCATCTATGGCCAGTGGACCAGCTCCATCCCTTCCCGCTTCGTCGGCGAATTGCCGAAGGCGCATATCGTCGAACAAAGCAGCCTGTCCGGGGGCGAAAGCCTGTGGCGGGCCAACTGGTCGGAGCGTGCGGACCCATTCGCCAATGTGGGCCGGGGCACCGGGCGCGGCCCTGGCTGGCAACGCGCGGCGAGCACGCCGGGCAGCTTCAAACCGTCGCCTTCCCGCGTCGTTGAATCCCGCGCCAGCGCGGTCAGCCTGGGCAACAAGGGCCGTAGCGACATCTCGCTTGGCCAGCGCGTCTTTCACAGCAAGTTCGGTTATGGCGCGGTCGCTGAGATCGAGGGCAACAAGCTCGAAATCGACTTCGAGCATGCGGGCCGCAAGCGTGTGATGGACAGCTTCGTCACGCCGGCCTGACGACACACCCAAACTTTCCTTCGCAAAAGCGCGAGGGCGATTGCGGACACCCCGTCAGCCCGCCTACAGAAACCGAATGGCCGAACCGATCCATCCGTTCAGCATCCCCAATTTCCGGGCTTTTCTGGGCGCCCGACTCAGCGCCACGCTGGCGCAATATGCGATGATCCTCATCATCGGTTGGCAGACCTACAATATCGCGCGCGAGACGATGGGGCCTTCCGCCAGTGCCGCCCAGCTTGGGCTGATCGGACTGCTCCAGTTCATCCCGTTGTTCCTGCTGACACCGGTGGTCGGCTGGGTCGCCGACCATGTCGACCGGCGCAACGTCGCGCGGCTGACGAACGCGCTGCAGATCATCTGCGCCACCACGCTTGCCGTCATCACCTATCGCGGCGAGATGGAACTGCCGGTCCTGTTCACGATCGCGGTGCTGCTGGGCATCGCCCGCGCCTTCAACGGCCCCGCGCTCAGCGCGCTCGCCCCGAACCTCGTCCCGCGGGAATCGCTGCCCCACGCCATCGCGCTCAGTTCGATCGCCTGGCAGACGGGCATGATCGTCGGCCCGGCCATCGGCGGATATGCCTATGCCTGGGAACCGTCGATGTCCTACGCCGCCAGTGCGGTGCTGTTCACGCTATCGCTGATCGGCCTGTCGTTCATCGGCCCCGTAAAGCGCAGCCCGGTCGAACGGGGGCGCCATCCCATCCGCCAGATCATAGACGGCATGCACTATACCTGGCGGAACAAGGTGGTGCTCGGCGCAATCACGCTCGATCTGTTTGCCGTGCTGCTGGCCGGTTCCACCGCGCTCCTGCCCATCTACGCCCGCGATATATTGCAGGTTGGATCGACAGGCCTCAGCGAATTGGCGGCCGCACCCGCGACGGGCGCCGCGCTGACCGCCCTGTGGTTCTCCTTCTCCCCGTTGAAGACCAATGTCGGGCCGAAGATGCTGGGCGCGGTCGTGGTGTTCGGCATCGCTTCGATCGTGTTCGGCCTGTCGAAATCGATGCCGCTTTCGCTGGCGGCGCTGTTCGTCGCCGGCATTGCCGACATGTTCTCCGTCTACGTCCGCCAATCGCTGATCCAGCTCCACACGCCGGACGACAAGCGGGGGCGGGTTGCCGCGGTGTCGCAGCTGACCGTCTCCGCCTCCAACGAACTGGGCGAGGCCGAATCCGGGTTTCTCGCGGCACTCGTCGGTCCCGTCACGGCGGTGGTTGCCGGCGGCATCGGCGCGATCATCATCACATTGCTGTGGACTCGCCTGTTTCCCGACATCAGAAATGCACGAACTTTCGACCCGCCAGAGTTGAAGAAGGAGCTTGCGACATGAAGGCCAACAGCATTCTGGAGACGATCGGCAACACGCCCCATATCCGGACACAGCGCCTGTTCCCGGATGCCGAAGTCTGGATCAAATCGGAACGCGCCAACCCGGGCGGATCGATCAAGGACCGCATCGCACTGGCGATGGTGGAGGATGCCGAGAAATCGGGCGCCCTCAAACCCGGCGGGACCATCATCGAGCCGACGTCGGGCAATACCGGCATCGGCCTTGCCATGGTCGCGGCGGTCAAGGGCTACAAGCTGATCCTCGTCATGCCGGAAAGCATGTCGCTGGAACGCCGTCGGCTGATGCTTGCCTATGGCGCGAAGTTCGACCTGACGCCCAAGGAAAAGGGCATGAAAGGATCGATCGAGCGCGCGCTTGAACTGGTTGCCTCAACCGACGGCGCGTGGATGCCCCAACAGTTCGAAAACCCGTCCAACGTCGCCGTTCATGCCCGCACCACGGCCGAGGAAATCCTTGCCGATTTCCGCGACAGCCCGATCGACGCGATCATCACCGGCGTCGGCACCGGCGGCCATATCACCGCCGCCGCCGAAGTGCTGAAGAAGCACTGGCCTTCGCTCAAGGTCTTTGCCGTTGAACCGACACTGTCTCCCGTCATTTCCGGCGGACAGCCGGGCCCGCACTCAATCCAGGGCATCGGGGCGGGTTTCATCCCGGCCAACCTGCATACCCAGGCGATCGACGGCACGATCCTGGTCGACCCCGCCGACGCCAAGGAAATGGCCCGCAGGGCGGCGCGTGAAGAAGGGATGCTGGTCGGCATCTCATCCGGCGCGACGCTCGCCGCCATCGCGCAGAAGCTGAAGGAATTGCCGGCCGGAACCCGTGTTCTCGGTTTCAACTATGACACCGGCGAACGCTATCTGTCGGTGCCGGATTTCCTGCCGGAGGTTTGAACGATACGTCCCGGCAAGGGACGAATTGAAACGGTTCATTGGCCCGTCAACATTCTGCCAGTATATGATGCGGCGTTTTGACTGGGCTGAGAAGCTGCGTGCGAGCGACTGATTCCAAGCGTCTGACGACATGGCTTGCCTTCGCGCGGCGCTGGCGGAGCGCGCTTGCCGCCGTGGGTTTGCTTGGCGTCGGCGGCTGCATCGCAACCGTGGGAATGATGCAGGATCGTCCCGTCGAGCCGGTGCAGATCGCCCAGAAACAGGCGGCAAAACCAACCACGCCCCCACCGCCCGTGGAGCCGCTGGAGCTGAAAGCAGTTACGGTTGAGGACGCCGTCGCGATCAACGCCGCCGTTCCCTTCTCAAAAGATCCCAACCCTGCTGCCCGCCCTTTCGTCATCAAGGCTGGAACGCTGGATTACGACCGGTCGATCGACTGCATGGCGGCAGCGGCATATTATGAAGCAGCCGCAGAGGGCGACGATGCCGAGCGCGCGGTGGCTCAGGTCGTCATCAACCGCGTCCGCCACCCCGCCTTTCCGAAATCGATCTGCGACGTCATCTTCCAGGGGTCGGAACGCTCGACCGGTTGCCAGTTCACCTTCACCTGCGACGGAGCATTGGCCCGCGCGCCATCCGTCAGCGGCTGGAAACGCGCGCGTGAGATCGCGACCGCGGCGCTTGCCGGCAAAGTCTACAAGCCGGTGGGGCACAGCACGCACTATCATACCAACTGGGTCGTTCCCTATTGGAGCGCCAGCCTGGACAAGGTCGCGGCGGTCGGCACGCATCTGTTCTTCCGCTGGACCGGCGGCTGGGGCCGCCCGCCTGCATTCAACGGACGCTATCTCGTCGTTGAGCCCGTGGAACCCCTGATCGCCAGCCTTTCCACGGCGCATGCTGACACAGCGCAACTCGCGGAGGCCGATCCCGGTGCCGTCATTCCCGCCAGCACACCCAAGAGCGTGACCATCGCATCGGACGGCGGCGACACCTTCCTGGTCGTGCTGGATGGCAAAGCATCGCCCAACAGTTACCCCGCGCTTGCGCTCGCCACTTGCGCGTCGAAGGATTTCTGCAAGTTCATGGGCTGGACAGACGGCCGCAAGGCGCCAAAGACCCTCCCCCTCGAACCCGCCCAGCATGGCGCGCTGTCATTCAGCTATCTACGCAACAAATCGTCGGGATTCGAAAAGATGCTGTGGAACTGCAAGCAGTTCCAACGCTCCGATCAAAACCAGTGCATGAAAATCTAGCGGCGGAGCATCAAACCGGACCCGTGCTCCTGCGAAAGCAGGAGCCCATATCAACGGCTGTCGCGACACATCAGTCATGGGCTCCGGATCAAGCCCGGAGCACTGAAAGCTGAGATGATCACGCCACCTCGAACATCTCCGGCGTAAGCGCCATCAGGCTCTCCGCCCCGCCCTCAAGCTTGCGGCGCAGCGCACCAGCTTCCGGCATGATCCGCTCGGCAAAGAAACGCGCCGTCACCAGCTTGGCCTCGGCAAACGCCTTGTCCTCAATGGTCAAGGCCGCCTTCGCCATCTTCAACCACATCAGTCCGACAGCAACGATGCCCATGATGTGCATGTAGGGCGTGGCCGCGGCGCCTGCATTGTTCGGGTTGGCCAGGCCGTTCTGGACCAGCCACATCGTCGCCGCCTTCAGCTCGCCCGTCGCCTTTTCAAGCCGTGTCGCGATGTCGGTCAGCTCCGCGCTATCCTTTGCCGCAGCAATCTCGTCATCGACCAGCTTGAAGAATGCCTGCACCGCGCGTCCGCCTTCGCGCGGCAGCTTGCGGCCGACCAGGTCCATCGCCTGCACACCGTTGGTGCCTTCATAAATCATCGCGATCCGTGCATCGCGGACATATTGCTCCATGCCCCATTCGGCGATGTAGCCATGCCCGCCATAGACCTGCTGGCTGTTGGTCGCGATCTCATAGCCCTTGTCGGTGCCATAGCCCTTGATGACCGGCGTCAGCAGCCCGATCAGGTCGTCGGCCAGCTGCCGCTCTTCCTCGGTCTGCGCCTTGTGGGCCAGATCGACCTGCAGCGCGCCCCACAGACACAGTGCGCGAAGCCCTTCGTTCAGCGCCTTGCCTTCCATCAGCATGCGGCGGACGTCCGGGTGGACGAACAGGGTATCGGCCTTTTGCTCGGGCTGGGCGGGGCCGGTCAGCGCCCTGCCCTGCCGCCGGTCGCGGGCATAGGCGACGGCGTTCTGGTGGGCAACCTCACCCATGCCCAGCCCTTGCAGGCCCACGCCCAGCCGCGCCGCGTTCATCATGATGAACATCGCGGCCAGGCCCTTGTTTTCCTCACCCACCAGCCAGCCGGTCGCGCCGTCATAGTTCATGACGCAGGTCGAATTGGCGTGAATGCCCATCTTGTGCTCGATCGATCCGCACGACACGCCGTTGCGCTCGCCGAGCGATCCGTCCTCGTTCACCAGGAATTTGGGGACGAGGAACAGGCTGATGCCCTTCACATTGTCGGGGGCGCCGCTGATCTTCGCCAACACGAGGTGGATGATGTTCTCCGTCAGGTCATGCTCGCCTGCCGAAATGAAGATCTTGGTTCCGGAAATCTTGTAGGTGCCGTCTCCCTGCGGCTCGGCCTTGGTGCGGATCATGCCCAGATCGGTGCCGGCCTGCGGCTCCGTCAGGTTCATGGTGCCGCTCCATTTGCCGGACACCATGTTCGGGACATATTTGTCCTTCAGCTCCTCCGATCCCTTGACCAGAATGGCCGACGTCGCCCCCATGGTCAGGCCGTTGTACATCGCAAAGGCCATGTTGGCGGAGATCAGATACTCCTCGAACGCGGTCGAGATGACGTGCGGCATTTCCTGCCCGCCATATTGCGCAGGGCCGGCCAGCGTGGTCCAGCCACCGGCCACGAACTGGTCATAGGCTTCCTTGAAACCCTTGGGCGTGGTCACCGATCCGTCGTCATGCCGCGTGCAGCCTTCGCGATCCCCCGACTGGTTGAGCGGGAAAACCACTTCGGAAACGAAGCGTCCGCCCTCGGTCAGGATCGCCTCAACGATATCGGGGCCCGCATTCTCGAACCCGGGCAGGTTGGCGTAGCGGTCAAGCCCGATCACGGAGTCCAGAATGAAGCGTGTGTCGCGGATGGGTGCGGTATAGCTTGGCATTCGATGACTCCGGGTATGAGGAATTGATTGTTCAGGCTTTCGTCTGCGCTTCGGCCTGCTCGACGGTCTCGATGAAGCGGGAAAGCTCTTCGATGGTGGCATCGATGTCGATCCGCTGCTTTTGAAGCAACGCGATCCGGGCACGGCATTTCTCGATGGTGACGCGTCGCTGGACATGCCGGCCATCGCCGATGTCGTAGAGGTCGATCATCTCGCGCACGTCCGCCAGGCTGAACCCTGTTCGCTTGGCACGCAGGATCCAGGCAAGCCGCGCACGGTCACGCTTGGTATAGATGCGTGTCGTTCCGCGCCGCATGGGGGCCAGCAGCCCCTCATCCTCGTAGAAACGCAACGCCCGCGCCGTCACGCCGAATTCCTCGGACAGGTCGGAAATGCTGTAGGTTTGAGTGTCGCGATCGTCCGCTGTGTCGATCGCCGCAATTTGCGATGAGCCGGTCATGGAAGCAAATTTAATTGACGTTCACGTCAACGTCAATCCGTGACAAGCCGCCCATCCTCAATGCGACGATAAAAGCAGCTCGGTTGGCCGGTGTGGCAAGCAGGGCCAGCCGGATCGACGCGAAGCCAAAGCGCGTCCTGATCGCAATCGATCCGCGCCTCGACCACGGTCAGGACGTGACCCGACGTCTCGCCCTTCATCCAGAGCCTTCCTCTGCTCCGCGACCAGAAATACGCCTTGCCCGTCGCCAATGTCTCGGCGAGGGCTTCCGCATTCATATGGGCGACCATCAGCGGCTCGCCCGTCTCGTGATGCACGGCGATCGCGGTGATCAGGCCGTTGGCATCATATTTCGGGTCAAGCCGGTCAGTCGTGTCGCGTGCATCGTTCATCGGCGCGTCTTAGCGCCAATGCCTCAATGATTGCGAATCGCTTTGATCAGTTCGTCCTTGTCCATCTTTGAACGACCCTCGATCCCGATTTCGCGCGCTTCCTTTTCCAGGTCTTCCTTGCTTCGGTCTTCCAGGTCGGTTCCTCGATGATCGAGCGTGCCTGCCGCCTCGGCATTGGCGATCCTGGCGGCCTTCTCCTTCGATTCGCCTTCGTCGCGCAGCTTCTCGTAAAGCGCGTCGTTCTTGATCTGCGATCCATGTTTTCCGGGCATTGTCCTTCTCCTTCCTGGGGAAGGAACGCAGGCCAGCATCAGATCGGTCCATCTTTCATGTTACAAAAGGGCGACAAAACCGAACGCCCCACCTATATGCCAGCCAACGCGACAAGTGATGGGCCGCGATTCATGCTTACGACTAACCCTTTCGACGACGACAAGCTGCGCGAAGAGTGCGGCGTGTTTGGCATTTGGGACGCCGATACAGCGGCTGCGATGGCGGCGCTCGGCCTCCACGCGCTGCAGCATCGCGGCCAGGAGGCTGCCGGCATCACCAGCTGGGACGGCCACCATTTCCACACCCACCGGGCGATGGGTCATGTCGCCGGCAATTTCGACCGCGACGATGTGATTCGCGGGCTGCCGGGCCGGGTCGCCTGTGGCCATGTCCGCTACTCGACCACGGGTGAGACGGCGCTGCGCAACGTCCAACCGCTCTATGCCGACCTCGCGTCGGGCGGCTTCGCGGTCGCCCATAACGGCAACATCTCCAACGCGATGAAGCTGAAGCGTGAGCTGGTCCGTCGCGGTTCCATCTTCCAGTCGACCAGCGATACCGAAGTTATCATCCATCTGGTCGCGACCTCCACCTACCGGACGCTGCTCGACAAGTTCATCGACGCGCTGAAGCAGGTGGAAGGTGCCTACTCGCTGATCTGCATGACGCCGGAAGGCATGATGGCCTGCCGCGACCCGCTCGGCATCCGCCCGCTGGTGATGGGCAAGCTGGGCGATTCGACCATTTTCGCGTCGGAAACCGTCGCCCTCGACGTGGTCGGTGCCGACTATATTCGCTCGGTCGAACCGGGCGAGATCGTCATCGTCACCGAATCGGGCGTCCGTTCGATCCATCCTTTCGGCAAGATGCATGCCCGCCCCTGCATCTTCGAACATGTCTATTTCTCGCGCCCCGATTCGATCGTCGACGGCTCGTCCATCTATTCGGTTCGGAAAGCGATCGGCGCCCAGCTCGCGATCGAAAGCCCGGTCGAGGCGGATCTCGTCATCCCGGTGCCGGACTCAGGCGTGCCCGCCGCGATCGGCTATGCCCAGCAATCCGGCATTCCGTTCGAACTCGGCATCATCCGTTCCCACTATGTCGGTCGCACTTTCATCCAGCCGGGCGATCAGGTCCGCCACCTTGGCGTGAAGCTGAAGCACAACGCCAATCGCGCCCTGATCAACGGCAAGCGCATCGTGCTGATCGACGACTCGATTGTCCGCGGCACCACCTCGCTCAAGATCGTCCAGATGATGCGCGATGCCGGCGCCGCCGAAGTCCATATGCGCATCGCCAGCCCGCCGACGCGGCATAGCTGCTTCTATGGCGTCGACACGCCGGAACGTGCCAAGCTGCTCGCCGCCAAGCTCGATGTGCCCGGCATGGCCGGTTACATCCACGCGGACAGCCTGGCTTTCGTATCGATCGACGGCCTGTACAAAGCGCTGGGCGAGGCACGGCGCGCCGATGTGCGCCCGCAATATTGCGATGCCTGCTTCACCGGGGATTATCCTACCACCCTGACCGATCAGGACGATCTGGACCCAACCGATCAGCTCTCGCTCCTCGCCGAACGAGTCGTCTAAGGCCTATTCTCCGACATGACTGAAAACACCCGTCCCCTCGCCGGTCAGCTGGCGCTCGTCACCGGCGCCAGCCGCGGCATCGGTGCTGCCACCGCCGAAGCGCTCGGCCGTGCCGGCGCGCACGTCGTCCTTGTCGCCCGCACCGCCGGCGGGCTGGAGGATGTGGAGGAACGCATTCATCAGGCTGGCGGCAGCGCGACGATCGCCCCGCTCGATCTGGTCGACGGCGACAGCATCGTCCGTCTCGCCTCGGCGATCCGCGAGCGCTGGGAAGCCCTCGACATCCTCGTCCTGAACGCGGCGATGCTTGGCTCGCTGACGCCCGTTCCGACGATCGATCCCAAGGAATTCTCGAAGGTGATGACGCTCAACGTCACTGCCCAGCAGGCACTGATCGCGACCTTCGATCCGATGCTTCGCGCCAGTGGCAAGGCGCGCGTGATCGGCCTGACATCCAGCGTCGCCGGCACCCCCCGCGCCTTCTGGGGCGCATATGGCGCGTCAAAGGCGGCGTTCGAAACGCTGCTGACCGCCTATGGCGAGGAACAGCGCAATATCGGCAAGGTCAGTGTCGCGGTCGTCGATCCGGGCGCCACCCGCACCACGTTGCGCGCCCGCGCCTTTCCGGGTGAAGATGCATCGGCAGTGAAAGCATCTGATGTGGTTGGTGATCGTATCGCGGCTCTCGCAATCGAAGGCTTCGCGCCCGGCCACCGCGAGCGGATCGACGGCTAGTTCTTGACCAGAGTCACCTGGGCGACGGTAATGCCGCCGCCCCGGAAGCCGCCTTCACAATACATCAGATAATAGCGCCACAGATTGACGAAGCGCTGGTCGAACCCGCTCGGCAACCGTCCTTCATCCACCACCGCATCGAACCGCATGCGCCAGCGCTGCAGCGTTTCGGCATAATGCTGCCCAAAGGCGCGCCGATCCTCCCATCCGAAACCCACGGATTCCGCGAGCGCGCGAAACCGGCTTTCGGACAGCAGCATGCCGCCGGGGAAGATGTAAGTCTGGATGAAATCCGCATTGGCGGCATAGCCGTCGAAGATGGCATCATCGATCGCGATATACTGGATCGCCGCCCGACCGCCCGGCTTCAGCAGCCGGTGCAATGACGCCAGATAGTCCGCCCAATAATCCTGCCCGACCGCCTCGACCATCTCGACGCTGGCGATCGCGTCGAACTGTCCCTGCACGTCGCGATAGTCGACCAGTTCCACGCGAACGCGGCCGGCCTTCACGTTGCAATCGTTGAATTGCTCCGCATGGGCACGCTGTTCCTGCGACAATGTGATCGCGGTGACATCCACCCCGAATTCGTCGGCAGCAATGTCGGCAAGGGTTCCCCAGCCGCAGCCGATTTCCAGCAGATGCTGGTCCGGCTGCAGTTCCAGCCGCCCCAGCAGCGTCCGCACCTTGTGGAGTTGCGCATAGGCCAGGTCTTCATCCGGGCGGATCGGTTCCTGGAACAGCGCGCTTGAATAGCTCATCGTCTCATCGAGCCAGAGCGCGTAGAAATCATTACCCAGATCGTAATGGAATTCGATGTTCCGCCGGGCGCCGCTACGGCTGTTGCGGCGCAGCCGATGGAGCACATAGTTGAGCAGCCGGTGAAGGCCCCGCGCGCGCCCGACCGTGCCCAGGCTGACGGCATTGCGCATGAACAGGTCGAACAGCGGGACTGGATCGGGGCTTTCCCACTCCCCTTCTTCCCACGCCCTGTACCAGCCGACCGATCCGGATCGCGCGAGCCTGACCAGCGCGCGCCAGCTCTTTACCTCAACCTCCGCGACCGGCCCCGGTCCGCGTCCGCCCAGAATGCGGTGCGAGCCATCCGGCAGCCACGCCTCGATCGCGCCCAGATCCAATCCGGAATCGATTCGGTCGAGCACGCGGTGAAAGGGCTTGGCCACCAGCGCAGACCACAGTCCACCGCCGGCCGAAAAGCCGCGGCCACCCGATCTGAACTGGCGACCCCTGTCAGGCGGATGAACGTTCATGGCACGATCAAAGATGACGCAGCGAAGCGCCCGATGCAATCATTCCGCGCGCGGTTCCTTGTCGACCATCCAGGTCTGGCCCTTGGCGACCAGCTTCTGCAAATCGGCGACCTTCCCGGCAGAGGCGCTGCTGTTCTGTGCGACAACCGCGCTTTCGAAGGTGGGAGCCGGATCGTCGTACAAAACACCCAGCGCCATCGGGAACGCACCCAGCGGCATTTCCACCAGCATATGCGCGACGGCGCGGTTGGTTGCGTCGTGGACGATGACATCGGCCGCTTCCCAGTCGCCATCGACCACGTCGACCACCTTCAGCGTCAGCCGCTCGCGATCCAGCGCGATGCCCTTGGCGCCACCGTCGAACAGCATCGGCTTGCCATTCTCCACCCAGAGCTGGTTTCCCGCCGCGTTCTTCTTCTCGGTGAAGGGCGCGAACACCTCGTCATTATAGACGATGCAGTTTTGGAAGATTTCGATGAAGCTGGCGCCCTTATGGGCATGCGCCGCCTTCAGCACGCCGGGCAGGTTCTTGTGCACGTCGATCGACCGCGCGACGAAGCGGGCGCCCGAACCAAGTGCGAAGGCGCAGGGGCTCGCTGGCCGGTCCACCGATCCGAACGGCGTTGAGGGCGAACGCGTGCCGACCCGGCTGGTCGGCGAATATTGCCCCTTGGTCAGGCCGTAGATCTCGTTGTTGAACAGCAGCACCTGGCAATCGAGATTGCGGCGCAGCAGATGCATCGTGTGGTTGCCGCCGATCGACAGCGCATCGCCGTCGCCGGTGATGATCCACACGTCGAGATCGGGATTGGCCAGCTTCACGCCCGTCGCCACCGCCGGTGCGCGGCCGTGGATCGTGTGGAAGCCGTATGTTTCCATATAATAGGGAAAGCGCGACGAGCAGCCGATACCGCTGACGAACACCGTATTCTCAGGCGCCACGCCCAGTTCCGGCATGGTCCGCTGCACCGCCTTCAGGATCGCATAGTCGCCGCAGCCAGGGCACCAGCGCACTTCCTGGTCGGTTTCCCAGTCCTTGATCGTGGTGATCCGGGTGAGTTCGTTCATGACAGGGCGCTTTCGATGGCGGCTTCGATTTCAGCGATGCGGAATGGCTGGCCGGAGACTTTGTTGAGTGGCTGTGCGTCGACAAGATACTGGTCGCGCAGCACCGTCTTGAGCTGGCCGGCGTTCATTTCCGGCACGAGAATCTTGTCATAACCCTTTAGAAGAGCACCAAGATTCTTCGGCATCGGCCATATATGGCGAATGTGGATGTGATGCACGTCCTTGCCCCGCGCCCGCTGGCGGCGGACGGCCTGGTGGATCGGACCGAAGGTCGAGCCCCAGCCGACGATCGCCAGCTTGCCCGATGCCTCGCCCAGCGTCACGTCCTGCTCGGGAATGTGATCGGCAATGCCAAGCACCTTGTCGCGGCGGATGTTGGTCATCGCCTGGTGGTTGGCCGGGCTATATTCGATATGGCCGGTATCGACCGCCTTCTCGATGCCGCCGATCCGGTGGAGCAGGCCGGGCGTACCCGGCTTGACCCAGGGCCGCTTCAGCTTCTCGTCGCGGCCATAGGGCTTGAACCCGCTTTCCGGCGCCTCAGCCAGGAACTCCACCGGGAACGGCGTATAGGCCGACATGTCCGGCACCTTCCACGGCTCCGCCGCATTGGCGATATAGCCGTCGGTCAGCAGCATCACCGGCGTCATGAACTGCGTGGCGATCCTCACCGCCTCGATCGCGCAATCGAACGCATCGGCGGGCGATCGCGCGGCGATGACCGGCATCGGCGCATCGCCATTGCGGCCATAGACGGCCTGATACAGGTCGGATTGCTCCGTCTTGGTCGGAAGGCCGGTCGAAGGGCCGCCGCGCTGCGAATTGACGATCACCAGCGGCAATTCCGTCATGACCGCAAGACCGATCGCCTCGCCTTTCAGCGCGATGCCCGGTCCCGACGAAGACGTGATGCCAAGCTGCCCGGCATAGGATGCACCAATCGCCGAGGCGATTGCGGCAATCTCGTCCTCCGCCTGGAAGGTGGTGACGCCGAATTCCTTCAAGCGCGACAGGTGATGCAGGATCGCGGACGCCGGCGTGATCGGATAGCCGCCGAAGAACATCTTCACGTCGGCAAGCTGCACCCCGGCAACCAGCCCCAGCGAGATCGATTCCGCGCCGGTGATGGTGCGGTACAGGCCCGGTTCCGCAGGCGCAGGCGCAATGCTGTGCTGCTTCATCGGCCCCGTCAGCTCGGCCGTCTCGCCATAGGCATGGCCGGCGTTCAGCGCGGCGATATTCGCCTCGGCCAGTTCCGGCGCCTTGGCAAACTTGCTCTTCAGCCATTCGACGATCGGCGTGCGATCCCGGTCGAACATCCAGAGCGCCAGCCCCAGCGTCCACATATTCTTGCAGCGCAGCGCTTCCTTGTTGCCAAGGCCGAAGGGCTTCACCGCATCCAACGTCAGCTGCGATATGTTGAAGGACAGTAGCTGCCAGCGGGCAAGCGAACCGTCGGTCAGCGGGCTGACCTCATATCCGGCCTTCGCCAGGTTGCGCGCGCCGAACTCGCCCTCGTCGGCGATGATGAGGCCGCCTTCCTTCAGCACGCCGACATTGGTCTTCAGCGCCGCCGGGTTCATCGCGATCAGCACGTCCGGTGCGTCACCCGCGGTCTCGATCGCCGTCGATCCGAAATTGATCTGGAAGGCCGAGACGCCAAATGTCGTCCCCTGCGGCGCGCGGATCTCGGCCGGAAAATCCGGGAAGGTCGCCAGGTCGTTTCCGGCAAGCGCGGTCGACAGGGTGAACTGCCCGCCGGTAAGCTGCATTCCATCCCCGGAATCTCCGGCAAAACGGACGACGACCGCTTCCGGTGCGGGATGTGCGGCGGCCTCCTGCGGAGTCACCTCGTGCGCGGCTGATGCCATGATCTGTTCAATTCCTGCGATAATATCGTTGGCGTCGTCCCTACGCTCGCCCGATCATCCTCTCAACGTAGAAAAACTGCCACAAAGTGCAACCATGCTTCGCGGGTCATGGTGGACGGCGGGCATCATCATCCTTAACCAGTGCCCGTCAGCCCATTTCAAGGAACAGTCAGCCCATGTCCGACAAACGCGATCTTCCCTATCGCCCAGCGGTTGCCGTCATGCTGGTGAACGACAACGGGCGGGTTTTCGTGGGACAGCGGCTCGATTCCACCATGGAGGCATGGCAGATGCCCCAGGGCGGCATCGACGAGGGCGAGGACGAGGAAACCGCCATGTTCCGCGAACTGGGCGAGGAAACGGGCATCGCGCCGCACCATGTCCAGATCATCGCCCGGGCGCCTCAGGAATTGCGGTACGACCTGCCCGACGATCTGATCGGAAAGGTCTGGAAGGGGCGTTGGAAAGGTCAGCGCCAGACTTGGTTCCTCGCGCGGTTCACCGGCACAGACGATGACGTCAATCTCGAAACTGCGGATCCGGAGTTTCGCGCATGGCAATGGTCGGCGCCCGAAGACTTGCCCACGTTGATCGTTCCGTTCAAAAAGAAGCTCTACGAAGATGTTTTAAGCATCTTCCGCGATCTCATTTGATCGTTTTCGTACTGGAATGACCGGGGGAAGGACTGGTGAAATTGTTGCGTTTCTTGATCGGCATCGCGATGGTCGCTGTGCCGGCGGCAGGGTATGCGAATATCCAGCCGACTGTTCGATCGATGGTGGAAGCAGCCATCACCGGTGGCAATGAGACAGAGATCGCAACGGTTGTGAAGTTCGCCAAGCGTGTGGACCCCGCAGGCGCAGCCGAAATCGACAAGATGGTCGAAGACGCACAGACGCGCCGGACCCGGGAAACTCTAGCGGCTATTCTCAAAGCAGGCATGTTCGATCGCTGGGATGGTCAGGCCGATGTCGGCGGATCGCGCACCACCGGCACCAGCGACACCATCGGGTTGACGGCTGGCATCAATCTCCGCCGCGAAGGCATCAAGTGGAACCATGCGATCCGCGTGCGCGGGGATTATCAGAAGAATGCCGGCGAGGTAACGCGCGAGGCCCTGCTCGCTTCATACGAACCAAATTACAAGGTGAATGAGCGTCTTTTCGTTTACGGCCTCGGCCAGTTCGAGCGCGATCCCTTTCTCGGCTTCTACAGCCGTATCTCGCTTTCCACCGGTATCGGCTATCGCGTGATCAACGAAGGGCCGTTCCTTCTGGATGTGAATGCCGGCCCTGCCTATCGCGCCACGCGTTTCGTTCCGGATGAAGACATGCCGCTGGGCGAAGACCAGCAGAGCCTTGCCGCCCGCGGATCGCTCGGCGTCCGCTGGACTCTCGCCCCCACCGTCAAGCTGACGAACGACACCGCGGTCTATGCGGAAACGTTCAACAGCACGGTCGCGACGACCACAGCCCTCGATGCCCGCATCATCGGCGCATTGACGGCGCGGCTGTCCTACGCCGTCCAGTATGAAAGCAGCCCGCCCGAAGGACGGCAGAATCTCGACACGGTCAGCCGCGCTTCGCTCGTCTATGATTTCTGACCGGCCGAAGCGCGCCTAAGTCGATCGGCCCTAAGCCTCAATCCCGCTGCTTCACGCGCTGACGATAGGCATGAAGCAGCGGCTCGGTATAGCCCGCCGGCTGTTCCAGTCCCTCGAATACCAATGCCCGCGCCGCCTGGAAGGCCAGGCTGCCTGCCGGATCCGTCGCCATGGGCGAATAGAACGGATCACCCGCATTCTGCGCGTCCACCTTCGCCGCCATCCTCAGCAACGCCGCATCCACCTGCTCCGCCGTGCAGATGCCGTGCAGCAGCCAGTTGGCGATGTGCTGCGACGAGATGCGCAGCGTCGCCCGGTCCTCCATCAGCCCGATATCGTTGATATCCGGCACCTTCGAGCAACCGATCCCCTGATCCACCCAGCGGACGACGTAGCCGAGGATGCCCTGGGCATTATTATCCAGCTCAGCGGTCACTTCCTCCGGCGACCAGTTCGTACCCTGGGCCAGCGGAATGGTCATCAGCTTGTCCAGTCCCGGCGTCGGTTGCCCGGCGATCTCCTCGCGGCGGGCAAACACATCGACCGCATGATAATGCATCGCATGCAAGGTGGCAGCGGTCGGGCTCGGCACCCAGGCGGTGTTGGCGCCGGACATCGGGTGGCCGATCTTGGCCTCCATCATCTCCGCCATCCGGTCGGGCGCCGCCCACATGCCCTTGCCGATCTGCGCCTTGCCGGAAAGGCCGCAGGCAAGGCCGATCGCGACATTGCGGGCTTCATAGGCCGCGATCCAAACGCTTTCCTTCATCGCCGCCTTGCGGACCATCGGGCCGGCCCGCATCGACGTGTGGATTTCGTCGCCCGTCCGATCGAGGAAGCCGGTGTTGATGAAGACCACACGCCCCTTCACCGCCTGGATGCAGGCGGCAAGGTTGGCGGATGTGCGGCGCTCCTCATCCATCACGCCCACCTTCATCGTGTGGCGCGGCATGCCGAGCATGTCCTCGACCGCGTCGAACAGGCGGTTGGTGAAACCCACTTCTTCCGGCCCGTGCATCTTGGGCTTCACGATGTAGATCGATCCGGTCCTGCTGTTGCGGAAGCGGCCCAGAGCTTTCACGTCGTGCAATCCGATCAGCCCGGTGAACACGGCATCGATGATGCCCTCCGGCGCTTCTGACCCGTCCGCCAGCAGGATTGCCGGATTGGTCATCAGATGGCCGACATTGCGAACGAACAGCAGGCTGCGGCCGGGAAGTTCGAATGCGGCACCGTCAGGGGCGGTCCATTGCCGGTCGCTCTCCAGCGTGCGGGTCATCGACTTCCCGCCTTTGTCGAACGTCGCTTCCAGCTCGCCGCGCATCAGGCCCAGCCAGTTGTCATAAGCGGCCGCCTTGTCCTCGGCATCGACCGCCGCGATCGAATCCTCAAGATCGACGATCGTCGTCAGCGCCGCTTCAAGGATCACATCGGCAAGCCCCGCCGGATCGCCCTTCCCGATCGGATGAGCGCGATCGATCACCAGCTCGATATGCAGGCCGTTATGACGGAACAACAGGGCGGACGGCGCAGAAGGATCACCACGATAGCCCGCAAAGGCCTTGGGATCGGCAAGCGCGGGAACGACCTGCCCCTGCTCGACGCTCCACCCGGTCACGCCATCATGGCTTCCAGTCGCAAGCGGCACTGCCTGATCGAGAAACGCCTTCGCCCGCGCAACGACACGCGCGCCGCGTTTCGGATCGTAACCGGACGTCGCTTCCCCCGCCTCGCGCGGCAGGGCGTCTGTGCCATAAAGCGCATCGAACAGGCTGCCCCAACGCGCATTGGCGGCATTCAGCACGAACCGACCGTTGAGGGCCGGCACGACGAGCTGCGGCCCGGCCATCCGGGCGATCTCGTCGTCGGCGTTGTCGGTGGTGATCTGGAACGGCGCAGGTTCGGGCACGAGATAACCAATCGACACCAGGAAATCCTGATAGGCGGCTGGATCGATCGGCTGCCCCGCCCGCTCCATATGCCAGCCATCGATCTTCGCCTGGATATCATCGCGCTTGGCAAGCAGGCTGCGATTTTCAGGGGCAAAACCGTTCAGGATATCGGCAAGCCCCGACCAGAAAGCCGCAATGTCCACACCCGTACCCGGCAGCGCCCGCTTTTCGGCAAGCTCCACAAGCGGCAGCGCAACCCGCAGCCCGGCGCGTTCGGCATATTCGGTCATGAAAACCCTCTCGATCCAGATCCGGGTTGCTATGCCCGACGCGCGACGGGGCTGCAAATCGGCATGAGTTCCCTTGCTTCCGATCCTTCTCTAGAAGATGCGAATGACATCCCTTTCCACTCTGGAACGGGCCGCTTGCGAGTCCGCCGCTTCAGCGCCGATGCTCGATCAGGTCCAGCGCTGGGTCGCCGTGAACAGCGGTTCGCGCAACCTGCCGGGCCTCAAGCAGATGGCCAGCCTCCTCGTCGACGAATTCGCCGCACTCCCCGGAAAGCTGCTGCTTGCCGAACCCGATCCGGTCGAGGCAATCACCCCGGATGGTCTGATCGAGCCGATCGGTCACGGCGCCCATCTTCACCTGGCCGCCCGCCCCGACGCGCCCGTACAGATGCTGTTCACCGGCCATATGGACACGGTCTTCCCGCCCGATCACCCGTTTCAGACGCAACGCTGGCTGGATGACGGCACGTTGAACGGCCCTGGCGCCGCCGACATGAAAGGCGGCCTGGCACTGATGCTCGCCGCGCTGAAGGCTGTCGAGGCGACACCGCTTGCCGCCCGGATCGGTTACGAGGTCATCATCAACAGTGACGAGGAAGTCGGCTCCCCCTCCTCCGCCGCGCTGCTGGCTCGCGCGGCCCGTGGCAAGGTGGCCGCCTTCACCTATGAACCCGCCTTGCCTGACGGGACGCTCGCCGGCGCACGCGGCGGCAGCGGCAATTTCTCGATCGTCGTCACCGGCCGCAGCGCCCACGCCGGCCGCAACCCGCAGGACGGCCGGAACGCCATCGTCGCCGTTGCAGACCTCGCATTACGCCTGAAAGCGATCGGCGGCCCCGGCCTGTCGGTGAACCCGGCAAGGATCGACGGCGGCGGCCCGAACAACGTCGTGCCCGATCACGCCGTGCTCCGCGTCAATTTCCGCCCCGCAAGCCCCGCCGACGAAACCCGCGCTCGCGAATTGCTGGACGGCATCGTGGCATCGGTAGCGGCTGAACATGATGTCACGATCCATGTCCACGGATCGTTCGGCCGCCCCCCCAAGCCAATCGACCCGGCCGCCGAACGACTGTTCGGCCTCGTCAGGGATTGCGGGACCGACCTGGGCCTCTCCATCGGCTGGCGCGCAACGGGTGGAGTATGCGACGGCAACAACATCGCCGCCTGCGGCGTACCCGTCGTCGACACCATGGGCGTGCGTGGCGGCGCGATCCATTCGGCCGACGAATTCCTGATCCCGGATTCGCTGGCGGAGCGCGCCATGCTGTCGACCCTCGCCATCCTCCGCATTGCTGAACGGGGCCATCCATGAGCTTCATCATCCGCCCCGCCACCCCGGCGGATCTCGGCGCACTTTATGAAATGGCCAAGCTTACCGGCGGCGGGTTCACCAACCTGCCCGCCGATCGCGGTTCGCTGCGGGCAAAGCTGGAACGATCGCACGAGGCGCTTGCCCGCGACGTCGATCATGAGAATGCCGACGACCTGATCGTGCTGATTCTCGAAAACAGCGAGACAGGCCAGGTTCGGGGCACGGCCCAGATCTTCACCAAGGTCGGCCAGCACTGGCCCTTCTACAGCTACCGCATCGGCACGCTCAGCCAGACGTCGCAGGAGCTTGGCCGCACCTTCCGTGCCGACATGCTGAGCCTCTCGACCGATCTTGAAGGGTCGAGCGAAGTCGGCGGCCTGTTCCTCCATCCCCGCGAACGCGCCGGGGGCCTTGGCCTGTTGCTCGCACGCAGCCGCTATCTGTTTATACGCCAGCATCGCGCCCGCTTTGCCGACAGGATATTGGCGGAACTTCGCGGCGTGATCGACGAGGCCGGCGGCTCTCCCTTCTGGGACGGGCTTGCAGGCCGGTTTTTCGGTATGAGCTTTCAGGAAGCGGATGAGTTCAACGCCATCCACGGCAACCAGTTCATCGCCGACCTGATGCCGAAGCACCCCATCTACATCGCCATGCTGCCGGAAAGCGCCCGCGCCGTCATTTCCGTCCCCCACCCCTCCGGCCGAGCAGCAATGCGGATGCTGGAGAATGAGGGGTTCGTGCACGACAAATATATCGATATCTTCGACGGCGGCCCGACCATGACGGCAATGACCGATCATATCCGCAGCATTGTCGACGCGGTACCGGGCCGGATCGCGCGCACGACGGTCGATAAAGGTGAAAGCCGTTTGGCCGCCGCCGGACGGCTTGGCGATTTCCGCGCGACCTACGCAACGATCGAAACTCTCGACGATGACCGCATGGCGATCGACGAGACCGGCGCGAAGCTGCTGGACGTGAAAGTGGGCGATGAGATCGTCCACGTCGCCCGCTGATGCCACTGGTCGAAATCAACTTCGATGGCCTTGTCGGCCCCAGCCACAATTATGCGGGCCTCAGCCTCGGCAATCTCGCCTCCGCCCGCAACAAGGGCGAGACCGCCTATCCCCGCGCCGCCGCCCTTCAGGGCATCTCGAAGATGCGGGCGAACATCGCGCTCGGCCTCACCCAGGGCATATTCCTGCCGCATCGCCGGCCGAACCGCGATTGGCTGGCCTCCCTGGGCAGCGCTTCCGAGACGGCGGAACCGCTGCTGCGCGCCTGGGCCATGTCCGCCGCGGCGATGTGGACCGCCAACGCGGCAACCGTCTCCCCCGCTCCCGACACCCGCGACGGGCGGTGCCACCTGACCTGCGCAAACCTGGTGACGATGCCGCATCGCAGCCATGAATGGACCGGCACCCTCGCCCAGTTGCGCCTCGCCTTCGCCGACAGCGATCATTTTGCCGTTCATCCGCCGATCGCCGCACCGTTCGGGGATGAGGGCGCCGCCAACCACATGCGCCTTGCGCCGGAACATGGCGCGCCGGGCATCGAGATTTTCGTCTACGGCCGATCGGGCGGCCCCTTCCCCGCGCGCCAGCATCCTGTCGCCAGCCGCGCGGTCGCCGCGCTGCATGGGCTCGACCCGGCCCGGACGCTTTTTGTGCAGCAGTCGGATGAGGCGATCGCGGCCGGGGCATTCCACAATGACGTCGTCGCCGTCGCCAATGGCACGGTGCTGTTCGCGCATGAAAACGCCTTTGCCGAAAGCCGCAGCTTCTACGCCGACCTCGCGCGGTTGATGCCCGAAGTGCAGATCGTCGAGGTGCCCGCCGCACGGGTTAGCCTTGCAGACGCCATCCGCAGCTATCTGTTCAACGCCCAGCTCGTGACATTGCCGGACGGCACCAGCGCCCTCATCCTGCCCACCGAAGCACGTGACAATGAAGCCGTCTCACGCTGGCTGCAGGATATGATCGCCGGAAACGGCCCCATCCGCCGGCTCGAGTTCGTGGACGTGCGGCAATCCATGGCCAATGGCGGGGGGCCTGCCTGCCTGCGCCTGCGTGTCGTTGCCGATCCCGCGACGGTCGATCCCCGCTTCCTGGTCGATCCTGAAAAACTGGATCGGCTGGAGGAGGTGGTCAGCAATCACTGGCCCGAATCCATCGCCGTCGATGATCTTGGAGATAACGCCCTGATCCACAGGATCGAAACCGCGCGGGACGCGTTGCTGACCATGCTCGAACTTGAAAATTCGGGGTTGTGAGGCAGGACCGTCGAGAAATTTGACAGGCGATTTCACGGTCTTGGCCGGAAACGCCGGGATTGCGGGGCTGGTCCATATTTTGCGTGGATGACAACATGCTGAAAAAGATCACCCGCCTGTTCACCATCAAGACCAAGTTCGAGGCGTTTCTCGTGATCTATGCCCTGGCGCTCGGCGCGGTCGAGCGGGGCCAGCATTATATGCTTCAATATCCCGGCACACCGGGCAAGATAATGTTCGCCGCCTGCACCTGCGCGGTTTTCCTGGCCGGCGCGAAGATTCTGGAAGCCGTCAGCCACGCGCGCGAGCGCGGAGAGTATTGAGCGGCGACGGAGCGCAATTGGCGCGCTAGACCGCGCCATGCTCGACTCGACCATACAGGGGACAGTGCCGCACCAGGCGACGCCATGGCTGGCCTTTGCCGCGCTGTTCGCGGGCAATCTATTCCTGGCGATCGGCCCGTGGATGGTCCGCATGACGACGGCAGATGGCGCGGTGGGTCCCGTCGCGGCCGGTTTCTGGCGGTTGCTGCTCGCGGCACCCATCCTGTTGCTGCTCACCCGCGTGACCCGGCAGCCCATCGGCCGGATGTCGCCGCGCCTCTGGCTGACGATCGGGATTGCCGGTTTGATGTTCGCCGGCGATCTCAGCCTGTGGCATATCGCGATCCTGAAGACGAAGCTCGCCAACGCCACGCTTTTCGCGAATATCTCCAGCCTGCTGTTCCCGCTTTACGGCTTCCTCATCGCGCGATCATGGCCGTCGCGCACGCAGGGTGTCGCCATGCTGCTCGCCGCGATCGGCGCGCTGTTCCTGCTTGGCCGTTCCTATGAACTGTCCGCACAAAATCTGAAGGGGGATATCCTCTGCCTGCTCGCGGGCAGCTTCTATTGCCTTTACCTGATCGCGATCGACCGGGCACGCGGGGTCGTGAAGCCGTGGCCGCTGATTACCCTGTCCACGATTGGCGGCATCCTCCCGATGCTGCTTGCCACCTGGATCGTCGGTGAGCCGCTCTTGCCGCGCGAATGGGGAATGCTGGTGGGCATGATGTTCGTCAGCCAGATTTTTGGGCAAGGCCTGATGATCTACGCGATGGGATATATGAAGCCCATCGTGATCGGCCTGACCTTCCTTTCCCAGCCGATCATCGCCGCGCTGATCGGCTGGATGGCTTATGGAGAAACCATGACGCCGCTCGATATCGTGGGCGCCGTGGCCATCGCCGTCGCCTTGGTTCTGGTGACGACCGACCCATCGCGTGACCGCGCCCGAAAATCCCGCTAGGTTGATCGGCATGACAGTCGGAGTTCCCGCCATGACCGCGCTGCCGGACGATCCAACGCTTGACGAGATCCGGGCCTATCTCGCCCCCCGCCTCCCCGCCCACACGGCCTTCGACGGATGGACCCCTGCTGCGGTCGATAGCGCGGCCAGCGAAGCCGGCATTGACCCCGGCATTGCGCGGCTGGCCTTTCCGGGCGGCGCGATCGACATGATCGATGCCTGGTTCGCTTCCATCGATGCGCGAATGGCGGACGCCCTTCCCGTCGAAAAGCTTGCCGCGATGAAAGTGCGTGCCCGCATCCGGGCGCTTATCACGACCCGGCTCGACATCGTTCGCCCTGATCGCGAAGCATTGCGCCGCGCGCTTTCGATCCTGTCCATGCCGCTGAACCTGCCAAAAGCCGCGCGTCTCGGCTGGCGATCGGCCGATCTGATGTGGCAACTCGCCGGCGATACCGCCACCGATTACAATCATTATTCGAAGCGGCTGACGCTGTCGGCGGTCTATGGCTCGACGATCCTGATATTCCTGGATGACGAAAGCGAAGGCTTTCAGGAAACCGAGGCCTTCCTCGATCGCCGTATCGACAACGTGATGCAGTTCGAAAAGGCGAAGGCGCAGTTTACCGCCCGGCGCGAGCATCTTCCCAGCCTCTCCCGCTTCATCGGACGCCTTCGATATCCGGCGGTTTGAACCAAGGCTGGCATATTACACGGGTTATTGATAATCAGTCGCAAACCACATGCTTTCAAGGATCGCAATAAACCGTGCGCCTCGACCAATTGCCGCTTAACCGGACCGCCCGAATCGCCTCGATTGACTGGACCATTCTCGCTCCTTCCGAAGCGCGGCGGCTGCGTGAGCTTGGCTTTGACGAGGGCGTTGCGGTCGAAGCACTGCATGCCGGCGGGCTTATCGGCCGCGATCCGATCGCCTGCCGTGTCGGCCGGATGACCGTCGCTATCCGCCGCGCTCACGCTTCCGCCGTCACGGTCGCCGACTCGGAATGAACCAGGCTCCGCTGATCGCGCTCGTCGGCAATCCGAACGCCGGCAAGAGCGCCCTTTTCAACGCACTGACCGGCGCCCGCCAGAAAGTGGCGAACTATCCGGGCGTCACGGTGGAACGGCGCAGCGGCCGCATGGCCCTGCCCGACGGCCGCCCGATCGAGCTGGTCGATCTGCCCGGCGCATATAGTCTGGAACCATCCAGCCCGGACGAGGCCGTGACGCGCGACGTCGTGCTCGGCCGGCAGGCGGGGGAGCGCACGCCCTCCGCGCTGGTGGTGGTGGTCGACGCCTCCAATCTCGACAACCATCTGCGCTTCACGCTTCAGTTGATTGCGCTTGGCTTGCCCCTCGTCGTCGCACTGAACATGGTCGATCTCGCCAAGCGCGATGGCCTGGATATCGATACGGATGCCCTGTCCCGCGAACTCGGCGTCCCCGTCATCCCGACGGTCGCCGTCCGCAAGCGTGGACTGGACGAACTGAAAAACGCCGTCGCCGGCCTCGTCGGATCCTCCGCACCCAAGGCGCCCGCCGCCGCCCCGGCGGAAGACATCGTCACCCTGCAACGCCGCGCACGCAAGATCGCCGAGGCCGCCACAGCCGCGGAGACGCCGATCCGTCAGTTCACGCGCACCCTCGACCGGATCGTGCTGCACCCCATCAGCGGGCCGATCATCCTGGCCGCTCTGCTTTTCATCATGTTCCAGGCGGTCTTTGCCTGGTCGGAAGCGCCGATCGGCTGGATCGAAGACGGCATGGCCGCATTGTCCGACCTGATCGCGACTGCCCTGCCCGACGGATTCCTGAAATCGCTGATCGTCGAAGGGATCATCGCGGGTGTCGGCGCGGTCGTCGTCTTCCTGCCGCAGATCCTGATCCTGTTCCTGTTCATCCTGCTGCTCGAGGCATCGGGCTACATGGTCCGTGCTGCCTTCCTGATGGATCGGCTGATGGCCAGCGTCGGCCTGTCGGGCCGGGCCTTCATCCCGCTTCTGTCTTCCTTCGCCTGCGCGGTGCCCGGCATCATGTCCACCCGCACCATCGAGGATCCGAAGGACAGGCTCACGACCATCCTGATCGCACCGCTGATGACCTGTTCAGCGCGGTTGCCGGTCTACACGCTCATCATCGCCGCCTTCATTCCGAACAGCACCGTCGGCCCGGGCATCGGCCTTCAGGGGCTGGTCCTGTTCGCGCTTTATGTCGCGGGGATCGTCGGTGCGCTGATCGTCGCCCTCGTCATCCGCCGGACCGTCGCCAAGGGGGCGAGCGGCGGCTTCATGATGGAAATGCCGAAATATCAGCTACCCAGCCTGCGCGACATGGCGATCGGCCTGTGGCAGCGCGCCTGGATCTTCCTGAAGCGTGCCGGGACGATCATCCTGATTTCCACGGTGATCCTCTGGGTGCTCGCCTCCTATCCCAAGGTTCCGGCGGACAGCGGCGTGAAGCAGAGCGAATATTCGATCGCCGGCCGCATCGCGAAGGGGATCGAGGTCGTCGTCAGCCCGATCGGCTTCAACCATGAGATCTCTCTGGCGCTGATCCCGGCGATGGCCGCCCGCGAAGTCGCGGTTTCGGCCATCGCCACCGTCTACGCCATCGACGATACGGCCGACGAAGAGGTGGTGAGCCAGGAACTCGGCGACCGGCTGAAAGGGCGCTGGTCGCTGCCCACCGCCCTCGCCTTCCTCGCCTGGTTCGTGTTCGCGCCCCAGTGCATCTCGACCATCGCCGTCACCAGGCGTGAAACGAACGGATGGAAATGGCCGATGTTCATGGTCGGCTACCTGTTCGTCATCGCCTATGTCGCGGCAGGCGCCACATATTGGGCAGCGACCGCCGCGGGGCTGTAGCGCCGCTTGCCGAGCCGGGTTCGAGCGTCTAGCCAGCACTGACAATATTCGAAGGAGAATCAGCCGTGGCAGGCAGCGTCAACAAGGTCATCCTAGTCGGAAATCTGGGCAATGACCCCGAAGCCCGCTCGCTCGGCAATGGCGGCGAAGTCGTCAACCTGTCGATCGCCACGTCGGAACGCTGGAACGATCGCGACGGCAATCGCCAGGAACGCACCGAATGGCACCGCGTCGTGATCTTCAACGAAAATCTCGGCAAGATCGCCAAGCAATATCTGCGCAAGGGTTCCTCGGTCTATCTGGAGGGACAGCTCCAGACCCGCAAATGGACCGATAATAACGGCCAGGACAAATATTCGACGGAAGTCGTCCTGCAGCGTTTCAGGGGCGAACTGGTGCTGCTCGGCGGACGCGACGGCGGCAGCGGCGGCGCAGGCGGCGGAAGCTCGTGGGGCGATGACGATCGCGGCGGCTTCAGCAGCGGCGGTTCCTCGGCAGGCGGCAGCCGTTCCAAGCCGCAATCATCGGCATTCGACAACGATCTGGACGACGACGTCCCGTTCTGAGGTCGCCGGAACTCAGCCTTCACCCTGCATGCGATCCTTCAGCGCCTTGAGCGCGCTGAAGGGGCCGGCCTCCTCCTCGCCGATCACGCCTGCTTCGCGCAATGCCTCGTCGGCGCGCGGGCCACGGGGGAACGGATCGAGCGAAAGCGCCATCGTTTCGGCGACCGCTTCGCCGACATCGATGCTGCCGCCTTCGTAAAAGACGGTATCGATCTCCTCGGCCTGCAATTCGATCTCGTCGGTATCCGCTTCCACCGATTCCTCAGGCAGGAAGCGAATCGCGAACGGCTCTTCCACCCGCACGGGAAGCGGGTCGCCCGTCACCACGCAATTCTGCGTCAACTCAGCCACCACATTTCCTTCCGCAAAGGGCGCGCCATTGCGGCGGGAAACGGCGACCTTCGCTTCCAGAAGGCCGATCGAAGCCAGTCCGAACCGCCGCGCCAGCGCCGTCCGCTCGGCCTCATCGGCTTCGACGGTCATCGCCTTGCCCGCCTCGCTGATCGTATCGATCGACACCGGGCGTGAAAATTCGGGCGCGGTCATGCGGGCGGCAAGTCCCCGGCCAGCAGCGCATCTTCGCCCACATCCGCCAGCGCGGCATGGAATTCGCGCAGCTTCGCAGCCGTGTGAGCAAGCGCCGCATCGGCAGGGCTGTTTCCACGATAAAGGTTGCGGCGCAGCGCCTCCTCCAGCGATTCCCCACCCTCGAACGCCTTGCGATAGACGCTGAGGCGGCCGCCCAGCGCGCTCATCATCTTGCCGATATGCTTGCCAACCATCACGTCGCCAATGCCGACCTGGCGCAGCTGCCCGTCCATATCCGACACGAACAGCTCCGTCAGTTGCACGGAGGCAAGCCTGCCACGCTCATCCTTCTCCATCCGCACCAGCACCAGCGACAGGATGGCGGCGATCATGTCGAACCGGCCGTCGACCGTGTCGGCCACGCCGCCTTCCATATACCAATGGGGTGCCCGCCCCCGCGCGACCACGGCGTTGTAAAGCGGGACAAGCTGGGCGCGGTCGTCCGTCCGGCGGAACAGGCGGTCGATGATCGACATCAGGAATGAAACCTCAGATTCTCAGCCGCCCTTGTTTGGCGCGGCGCGACGGCATATTGAGGCGTTGGCTTCGCGATGCAATGCCCGCAAAGCCAGCGTACCGTTCAGGAGAGTGATTTGATGACAGTGATCTTGCGGCGCACCGGGCTTATCGCCTTGATCGCGCTGGCAGCGGCGACCACGGGTTGCACGCGGGTCAGGCTGCATCAGGGCTATATAATCGACCAGAGCCTGTTGAGCACGGTCCAGCCCGGCATCGACAATCGCGATTCGGTGACGCGCACGCTCGGCCGCCCGACCTTCGTCAGCGAGTTTGACGACAAGGAATGGTATTATGTGTCGCGCGACACCGCGCAGCTCGCCTTCTCCAACCCGTCACCCACGAAGCAGACCGTGTTCCGCGTCACCTTTGACGATGCCGGCAACGTCGCCTCTATCCGTTCGACCGGGGTCGAACAGGTCGCATCGATCAATCCCGCCAAACAGGCGACCCCCACGCTCGGCCGCCACCGCGGATTCCTGCAGGATCTGTTCGGCAATATCGGTCAGGTCGGCGCAGCCGGCATGGGCGGGACCACCCCCAATGGCGGCGGAACCACGCCCTAGGCTGCTCGACGTCCGTTACTGACTTTTCGGAACGGTCCAAAGGTAGATGTTCCTGCCATCCACTTCCTGGGTCTGCTCGGGTTCCCAGTCGCCCATGCGAAAGGCGTGGCTGACGATACGCGTGCCCGGCTTCAATTCAGCCAGCAGCTTGGGCCGCAGCTTTTCGTTCAGGCTGTCGAGCAGATAAAGCGTCACCACGCTCGCGTCGCTGAAATCCGTGGCGAACAGGTCGGCTCGCTTGAACGTCACCAGATCGGTCACGCCTTGCTGGCGCGCATTGGCATTCGCCTCGGCAATCCGCTCCGGATCGATGTCGATGCCCGTTCCGCGCACGCCGTATACTTTGGCGGCCGTCACCGGAATGCGCCCGTCGCCCGAACCCAGGTCGTACAAAACGTCGCCTTTCTTGACCTTGGCCAGCTTCAACATGGCATCCACCACAACTTGCGGCGTCGGCACGAAGATGACGTCCGGTCGCTTGTCGAGCATCATATCCGCTGCCCCACCCTGCGCGGCGGCAGGCATTGGTGTCAGGAGCAGCAGGGCAATCGCGGGAATCAGTGGTCTCATGGCACGAACTCCTCAGTCGATGTTGGGCGGATCACCAGCAGCATCAGCCCGCCCACGGCCAACACCGCGACGCCAACCCAAGCGCTGGCGCCTGTATAGGCAACACTCGAATACAACAGATAAGCACTGGTCGCACAGAAGACCGCCGGCAGAACTGGATAGAACGGCACCCGAAAAGGGCGATCCGCATCCGGCTCACGAATCCGGAGCACAAACAATGATATGCCGACCAGCAGGAAGAACAGCCAAAACACCGGTGCGGTATATTCAACCGCCAGGCGGAAACCGTCGGGCGCAAAGGCCCCGGCCAGCACCAGCAACAGCGCGATCCCCCCCTGGGCCAGCAAGGCATTGCCGGGCGTATCCCGCTCACCGCTCCACTGGCCAAGCCAGCCAAGGGCGGAGAAGCTGCGCCCCACGGCAAAGGCCGTCCGCGCGCCCGTTATCGCCGTGGCGTTGGCTGATGTCAGCGCGGAAATGGCAACGATCAAGCTGATCGCCGCCGCCCCGCCCGGCCCAAAGGCGCCGCGCATCAGTTCAGCCGCAACCGCATCCGATTCCGCCGTGCCCGACAGGCCCAGCGCGCGCAGGAAGGCAAGATTCGCCAGCACGTAAATCACCGTGACGATCAGCAGGCTGGCAACCAGCGCCCAGGCGATGCGGCGACGCGCGCCGCGCAACTCCGCCGACAGGTAGACCGCCTCGCTCCACCCGCCATATGTCAAAAGGACGAAGACCATCACCAGACCAAGCGCGCTTTCGCTGCGGACGGATGCCTCCGCGGCTGCTGGCGGCACGATCAACAGGCCCGCGACGATCACCGCCATCAATCCGGCCACCTCGAGCACGGTCAGCCACAGTTGCGCGCCGGCGCCTTGCCGCACGCCGATCCAGTTGAGGGCCGTCAGCCCAACGACAATCGCGGCCGCGTAAATGGCTGGTCCGTTCGGCCCCAGTGGAAGCAGCTGGTTCATATAGTCGCCGAACACGAACGACAGCAGCGCCAGCGATCCGGTCTGGATCACCGACATTCGCGCCCATGCGTAGACGAAGGCAAGGCGCCAGCCGAAAGCACGCCCAAGGAAATGATAGTCACCCCCGGCATTCGGCCACGCAGCCGCCAGCTCGGCATAGCAAAGCGCGCCGATGATCGACAGCGCACCGCCCGCCAGCCATGTCAGAAGAAAGACGGCTTCGCTGCCCGAAGCGCCTGCAACCAGTGAAGGAGTTCGGAAGATACCGGCACCGATGACGATGCCAACGCAGACGGCGATGACGTGCCGCACGCCCAAAGTCGCGCGTGGTGCGGCAGAAAGTGAAACGCCGTCGATCAGCCTGCCCCCTTGATGATGCGAATCCCTAGGAGAGGATCGGCATCATCACTCGACAGTGACCGATTTGGCAAGGTTACGCGGCTGGTCGACGTCCGTCCCCTTGGCGACGGCAATATGATAGGCCAGCAATTGCACCGGCACGGCATAGACAAGCGGCGCGATCAGCGGGTGCACCTTCGGCATCTCGATCGTCGCCAGACATCCCTCGCCCGCCTCGGCAATCCCGTCAGCGTCGGAAATCAGCACGACCTTGCCTCCGCGCGCCTGCACTTCTTGCATGTTCGAAACCGTCTTCTCGAACAGCGGGCCCGACGGCGCGATCACGATCACCGGCACATGCTCGTCGATCAGCGCGATCGGGCCGTGCTTCATTTCACCCGCCGCATAACCTTCCGCGTGTATATAGCTGATTTCCTTAAGTTTTAATGCCCCCTCAAGTGCCATCGGAAAATCGGGACCGCGGCCGAGATAGAGCACGTCACGCGCCGGGGCGATCAGGGGCGCGATCGCCTCGATTTCCTCGTCATGGGCAAGGGCCGCGTTGATGGCCGCGGGTGCTTCGGTCAGGTGGGCGACGATGTCGCGTTCCTCGTCGCTCGACAACTGCCCCTTGGCGCGCGCCAGGTTCGCGGCGAGCGCGGCAAGCACCGCCAGCTGGCACGTAAACGCCTTGGTCGAAGCGACGCCGATTTCCGGCCCCGCATGGGTCGGAAGCAGCAGATCCGCCTCCCGCGCCATCGAGCTTGTCGGCACATTGACGACGACCGCGATCGTCTGTCCCTCGGCACGCGCGTGGCGAAGCGCGGCGAGCGTGTCGGCGGTCTCGCCCGATTGGGAAATGAACAGCGCCAGCCCGCCGCGCTCGAGCACCGGCTGCCGGTATCGGAATTCAGAGGCGACATCCAAATCGACGGGCACCCGCGCGAACCGCTCGAACCAATATTTCGCGACCATGCCCGCATAGAAGCTCGTCCCGCAGGCAACGATCGTCACGCGGCGGATATCCGCCAGGTCGAAATCCATGTCAGGCAGCGCCACCTGGTTTTCGAGCGGGCGGAGATAGGACCGCAGCGTCTGCGCGACCACCACCGGCTGCTCGAAGATTTCCTTCTGCATGAAGTGGCGGTGATTGCCCTTGTCGATCATCGCGCCCGATACGCCCGACAGGGTCACGGGCCGTTCGACGGGGTTGTTATCGCGATCGAAGATGCGGGCCCCCTCACGGGTCAGGACAACCCAGTCCCCTTCCTCCAGATAAGCGATCCGCTGCGTCAGCGGCGCCAGCGCCAGCGCGTCGGAACCCAGATAGGTCTCCCCATCGCCATATCCGACCACCAGCGGCGAACCGAGCCGCGCGCCGATCAGCAGATCGGGATGGCTGCGGAACAGGATCGCCAGCGCAAAGGCTCCATTCAGGCGCGGCAGGACGGCCCGCACCGCATTTTCCGGCGACTGCCCCGCCTCGACCAGCTCGCTGATAAGATGAGCGACCACTTCCGTGTCGGTTTCGCTTTCGAACTGTCGGCCTCGCGCCTGAAGTTCTTCGCGTAACACCTTGAAATTTTCGATAATTCCGTTGTGGACCAGTGCTACTTCGGATGTCGCATGGGGATGGGCGTTGCTGGTCGTCGGCGCGCCGTGCGTCGCCCAGCGGGTATGCGCGATACCGGAATTTCCGGGCAGCGGTTGCGCGGCCAGAACCCGTGTCAGGTTGTCCAGTTTCCCTTCGGCACGGCGACGGTCCAGCCGGTCGCCATCGATGGTGCAGACGCCCGCGGAATCATAACCGCGATATTCCAGCCGCCTCAGTCCGTCGACCAGGCGGTCCGCCACCGCGTTGCTGCTGAGGATGCCGATAATGCCGCACATTGCCGTTGCCCCGACTATTTCTTCTTCCGGTTGGACATCATGTCCCGGAACCGCTTTGCCCAACCGGGCTTAATTTCCTGTCTACCCCGCGCCAGCGCCAACGCATCCGCTTCGACATCGGCCGTGACCACGGACCCCGCGCCGACGATCGCGCCCGCGCCGATCGACACCGGCGCCACCAGCGCGCTGTTCGAACCGATGAAAGCTTTGGCGCCTATCTCCGTGCGATATTTGAAGAAACCGTCATAATTGCACGTGATCGTGCCCGCGCCGATATTCGCCCCCTCGCCCACATCGGTATCGCCGATATAGCTGAGGTGATTGGCCTTCGCGCCCTTGCCCAGCCGCGCCTTCTTCAATTCCACGAAGTTTCCGACCTTGGCGCCCTCGCCCACATCCGCACCGGGCCGCAGCCGGGCATAGGGGCCGATCTCCGCGCCCGAAGCGATGGCTGCACCCTCGATATGGCTGAAACCGTGGATCGTGACACCCGATGAAACCGTAACGCCCGGCCCGAACACGACATGCGGTTCGATCACCACATCATTCGCGATCACCGTGTCATGCGCGAACCACACGGTTTCCGGCGCGATCAGCGTCACGCCATCTGCCATCGCCTGCGCCCGCCGCCTGTCCTGCCAGCGCCCCTCGACCGCCGCCAGCTCCGCACGGCTGTTGACGCCGGCAACTTCGTCCTCAGTGGTTTCGATCACCGCCGACCGCCGGCCGTCGGCCGCCGCCAGCATCACGATATCGGGCAGATAATATTCGCCCGCCGCATTGTCGTTGCCGACCCGGCCAAGCAGCGCGAACAGGTCGGCCGAGCGGACCGCCATCAGCCCGGAATTGCACAGCGTCACCGCGCGCTCGTCCTCATCGGCGTCCTTGAACTCGACCATCCGGTCGATCACGCCGTCCGCCCCCGCGATGATCCGGCCATAGGCGGCCGCATCGGCAGGGCGGAAACCCAGCACCACCGCGGCGGGCGCATCCGCCGCACGCAACCGCTCGATCATCCGCGCCATCGTCGCGGTGGTGACCAGCGGCACGTCGCCATAGAGGATCAGCACGTCACCGGAAAAGCCGGACAGGGCCGCCTCCGCCTGCTGCACCGCATGGCCAGTGCCCAGCTGCGGTTCCTGAACGGCGAGCGAAACGCCCGTGCCATCCAGCGCCTGCTCCAGCTGATCGCGTCCGCTGCCGACGACAACCACCTTGTGGGCCGGCCCCAGCGCATCGACGCTTTCCATCAGATGCATCAACATCGGCCGCCCGGCGATCGGATGAAGCACCTTGTGCAGCCCGGATTTCATCCGCGTGCCCTTGCCCGCGGCGAGGATGATGGCAGCGATCGGCGTGGCGTCAGTCATGAAGCGTCGGAATCCGTGCATGAATTGCATGTCGCCAATGGCACGCCTCGCTTGCCATTGCCATAGGGCCGGGGGCATGGGGCGTCCCATGACCGATTTCCCCTTCGCCATCGTCGGATTCGATCTCGACGGAACGCTGCTCGACACCAGCCCCGACCTCACGGATGCGGTCAATTTCGCGTTGGCGGCCGAAGGGCGCCCCCCGCTTGCGATTGATGATGTGAAGCCGATGGCCGGCGGCGGCGCGCGATTGATGCTGGAACGGGGCCTCGCCGCGTCGGGCGGCGTGGAAGATGGCGTGATCGACCGGCTGCTTCCGATCCTGCTTGACCATTATCGCGAGAATATCGCGCGCGGTACCCTGCCCTATCCGGGCCTCTACGCCGCGCTCGACGAGCTTGCCGCAATGGGCGTGACGATCGCCGTCGTCACCAACAAGCTGGAAGCGCTGGCGGTGAAGCTGATCGACGAACTCGGCATCACCGATCGGTTCGCAACGATCATCGGCGGCGACACCATGGGCAAGGGCAATGGCAAGCCAAGCGCCGTCCCCATCCTGGAAATGATCCGCCGGGTGGGCGGCGGCCGCGCCGCGTTCGTCGGCGATACCATCTACGACGTCATGGCGGCGAAAAATGCCGGCATCCCGTCCATCGCCGTCAGCTTCGGCTTTCCGATGCAACCCGTTGAGGAATTGGGCGCGGACGCCGTCATCCACCATTATGACGAGTTGATCCCGACACTGCGGACGCTCGGCTGACCGGTCTCCCTCCCGCACGCAAATCGCTCAACTCGGCGCACAAAATCGGCTAGGGCGAGTCGATGGGCAGGTTCGGATCAGCACGTATTTTCACGGCGATCATCGCGATGCTCGTGCTCGCCATCGTCGCCGCCATGCTCGGCTCGACGGGAAGCGCCGCCTGGCTGGTCGCGATCGGCGGGATCATTGTCATTCTGTTCGCCACTGGTGAAACGGGTTCAGCGCAGCGGGCGCTTCCCGAAACCACCCCCGCCATTCCCAACGACACCGAAGCGCTGCTCGAAGCGATGGCGGAACCCGTGCTGATCGTCGCCGACGGCCGGATATCGAGCGCCAACAGTGCGGCGCGCGCGCTGCTCGGCAGCCATATCGTCGGCGAGGATGCCCGGCTCGCCTTTCGCCACCCCGCCGCCGCCGAACGCCTGGCAAGCGGCACTCCCGATCCGTCGGAGGCGATCGACCTGGTGGGGATTGGCGGACGCGAATCGCGCTGGGAAATGCGGATCGGCACGCTCACGGGCAATCGCCGGGTCATCCGGCTGATCGATCGGACCGGCAGCTACGCGACCGAGCGGATGCGCGTCGATTTCGTCGCCAATGCCAGTCATGAGCTTCGCACGCCGCTGGCCGCGATCCTGGGCTTCGTGGAGACGTTGAGCGACGACAAGGCGGGCGACGACCCGGCCACCCGCAAACGCTTCCTGAAAGTGGTTCATGACGAAGCGCACCGGATGCAACGGCTGGTGGACGACCTGATGTCGCTGTCGCGCATCGAGGCGGAAAAATATCGCATTCCCGATGCGGCGGTTGATCTCACCAAGCTGATCGGCGAAGTCCACGGCGTCCTGCGCGACAATGGCGGGGATCGTGGCAAGGACATCGTCGTGGAAATCGCGGAGGATGTATCGTTCATCTCCGGCGACCGCGCCCAGCTGTCCCAGCTGGTCCACAATCTCGTCGGCAACGCGATGAAATATGGCCGCCATGGAACGCCGGTCACCGTCCGGCTTGATCGGGGAACCGGCTCGATGATGCGGCTGAGTGTCACCGACGAAGGCGAAGGCATAGCGCCTGAGCACCTTCCCCGCCTTACCGAACGCTTCTACCGCGTCGATTCGAGTCGTAGCCGTGCCTTGGGCGGCACCGGGCTGGGCCTTGCCATCGTGAAGCACATTGTCGAGCGGCATCGTGGCCGGCTGGATATTGCCTCAAAATTGGGGGTAGGCACCACCGTTACGATCCTGCTTCCCCCTGCTCCGATCCCGTTGTCATCAAAGAGTCACATATCTGTAACAGAGAGGGATTGAATCACTGATAGCGCCCTCGCCAACCGGGGCGCTTTCGTATTTTTGGGGCGATTCGGGCACCGGACATCCCGGTTCTCATGGAGATGAAAATGACGAAAGCATTCGCGTTCCTGCTGGCTTCAGCCGCACTTCTTGCCGCATGCCAGGATGAAGCCAGCACGGGCGGCGCCGGCGGCGGCGCGCGTGATCAGATCAAGGCCGTGGGTTCGTCGACGGTTTATCCGTTCACCACCGCGGTTGCCGAACAGTTCGTCAACAACAACCCCGGTTTCAAATCGCCGATCATCGAATCGACGGGCACCGGCGCCGGCATGAACCTGTTCTGCGGCGGCGTGGGCGCGGCTCACCCCGACATCGAAGACGCCTCGCGCCGGATGAAGGCCAGCGAATATGAGCTGTGCAAGAAGAATGGCGTGGACCAGGTCGTCGAAATCCAGGTCGGCATCGACGGCATCGCCTTCGCCGAATCCCTGAACGGGCCGAAGCTCAGCCTGACGATCGACGATCTGTATAAGGCGCTTGCCGCCAATCCCTATAACAAGCCCAACACGTCAAAGACGTGGAAGGATGTGAACCCGGCGCTGCCGGCCGTCGCGATCCAGGTCTATGGTCCTCCGTCGACCTCCGGCACGCGTGACGCGCTGACCGAGCTGATCATGACCAAGGCCTGCGAGGCCGATCCTGCCATGGCGGAACTGAAAAAGACCGACGCCGACAAGGAAAAGGATGTCTGCACCCGCGTTCGTGAAGACGGGGTCTATGTGGATTCCGGCGAGAACGACAATCTGATCGTGCAAAAGCTGGGCGCCAATCCCAACGCGATCGGCATCTTCGGCTACAGCTTCCTCGAAGAAAATGTGAACAGCCTGCGCGGCATCCCGCTGGGCGGCATCGAACCGACCTATGAGACGATCGCCGATTTCAGCTATCCCGGCGCCCGTCCCCTCTACATCTATGTGAAGGCGGCTCACCTGAACGCCGTGCCGGGCCTGCGCGAATTCGTCGGCGAATATGCCAAGGCGTGGAACCCGGACGGCTATCTCGTCAAGCGCGGCCTGATTGCAGCACCGGATGACGTGCGTGATGCAAGCGCGAAGATCGCGGCGGCCATGACCCCGCTGGATCCGACGGTCCTCAAGTAAGTAGTCTGGAAGCGGAAATCGGATTGATCATGAAATGAACGGGTTTCCGCTTCTCATCCTCCTGCTGGGACTGGGGCTGGTCGCGTGGGTATCCGCGCGGGTGAAGGCATCTCGCTTCACCGGCCGCGGCGCCGACCGGCCCCATTCCTTGCCGAGCTATCACGGCTGGTATGTCGCGCTCTGGGCAGTGGTGCCGGCGCTGATCTTCATTGCGGTGTGGAGTTCCGTCACCCCGGGCATGGTCACCCAGGCCGTGGTCGCCGATCCGGCGGCGGCGGCATTGCCGACGGTACCGATGGAGCGCAGCGCCATCCTGTCGGAAGCACGCGCAATTGCAAAGGGAAGGCTGGCATCGGGATTCAATCCGATGTCGACCGAGCTGGCGCCCATCTACGAGGTTAACCAGGGCCGGTTCGACATGTACGGCCTGGCATTGACGCTCATTCTCGCTTTTGCCGGCGGCGCCTATGCCTTCACACGCGTGAAGTCGGATTTCCGCGCTCGGACGCGTGTCGAACGCGTGGTGATGGCGGCGTTGCTGCTGGCATCGCTGATCGCCATTCTCACGACGCTGGGCATCGTCGCGTCACTGCTTTTCGAATCCATCCGCTTCTTCAAGCTGGTATCGCCGCTCGAATTCCTGTTCGGCATCAAATGGAGCCCGCAATCGGCGGTGCTGGCGGGGCAAGCCAATGCTTTCGGTGCGGTGCCGCTGTTCTGGGGCACGATTTTCATCGGCGCGATCATCGCGATGGTCGTGGCGATCCCGCTCGGCCTGATGAGCGCCGTCTACCTGACGCAATATGCCAAGCCGGGTTTCCGCAAATGGATGAAGCCTATCCTGGAGATCCTCGCTGGGGTGCCCACCGTCGTCTACGGCTATTTCGCCGCGCTGACCGTCGCCCCCGCCGTCCGCACCTTCGCCGCGACGCTCGGCATACCGGGCGCATCGTCGGAAAGCGCGCTTGCGGCGGGCGTCGTGATGGGCGTGATGATCATTCCCTTCGTCTCGTCGATGGCGGACGATTCGATCGCCGCCGTTCCGGGCTCGATGCGTGACGGATCGCTCGCCATGGGCGCGACGCCTTCCGAAACGATCCGCAAGGTTTTGATCCCCGCGGCATTGCCGGGCGTTGTCGGCGGCGTCCTGCTCGCCGTCAGCCGCGCGATCGGCGAGACGATGATCGTGGTGATGGCCGCCGGCCTCGCTGCCAATCTGACGCTCAACCCCTTCGCCAGCGTGACGACCGTCACCACCCAGATCGTCCAGTTGCTGACCGGCGATCAGGAATTCGAAAGCGCGAAAACGCTCGCCGCCTTCGCGCTCGGGCTGGTGCTGTTCATCGTCACCCTGTTGCTCAACATCGTCGCCCTGCGCGTCGTGAAAAAATATCGGGAAGCCTATGAATAGCGACACCGCCCTTCCCGCGCGCAAGCCGACGGACTGGAATACCGATGCGATGCAGCAGCGGATCCGCCGCCGCTATGCATCGGAACGCCGCTTCAAGCTGCTCGGCCTGACCGCCGTCGGTGTTTCGGCCGCGTTCCTGGCATTTCTGCTGATCTCGATGCTGGCCAACGGCCTGCGCGGCTTCACGCAGACCGACATCAAGCTGCCGGTCGATTTCCGGACGGCGCCGATCCTGATCGATCCCGCGACGCTGAAAGGCCCCAATGTCGATCAGGTGCTCGCCGGCGCAGGTATCCAGCAGGTCACGCAACACGCAGCGGTCGCGGCTTTCGGCCCGGATGGCGGGACGATGGTGTCCGACGGAGCCTGGCTGGTGGTGCGGGAAGCGATCAAGAACGACCCATCGATCCTTCAACAGCGCGTGGACATTTCGGTGCCCGCCTCGACCGCGATCGATCTTGCCGCAAAGGGCCATGCTTCATCCGGGGCCGAGGCCGCCTATGCCAAGCTGAAGGCCGCGAATGTGGTCAGCACCAGCTTCAACAGTGGTTTCCTGGTTGAATCCGACGCGACGGACCCGACGCTGGTCGGCATCTGGGGTGCGCTGAAGGGATCGTTGCTGACGATGCTGGTGACGCTCGCCCTTGCCTTCCCCATCGGCGTGCTGTCGGCGCTCTACCTTGAGGAATATGCCCCCCGGAACCGCTGGACCGACCTGATCGAAGTCTCGATCAACAATCTCGCGGCCGTGCCCTCGATCATCTTCGGCCTTCTGGGCCTCGCCGTGTTCCTCAACACCTTCCATCTGCCGCGTTCGGCGGCGCTGGTCGGCGGCCTGACGCTTGCGCTGATGACCATGCCCGTCATCGTCATCGCCGGCCGCAACGCGATCAAGTCTGTGCCGCCGTCGATCCGCGACGCCGCACTCGGCGTCGGCGCCAGCCCGGTACAGGTCGTCTTCCACCACGTGCTGCCGCTCGCTCTGCCGGGCATCCTGACCGGCACGATCATCGGCATGGCCCGCGCGCTTGGTGAAACCGCTCCGCTGCTGATGATCGGCATGCGCGCCTTCATCGCGACGCCGCCTGACAGCCTGACCGCACCCGCCACCGTCCTCCCCGTCCAGATCTTTCTCTGGTCGGACGAGGTCAGCCGGGGCTTCATCGAAAAGACGTCCGCGGCGATTATCGTTCTGCTCGTCTTCCTTCTGACGATGAACGGCCTCGCCATCTATCTTCGCAACCGCTTCGAGCAACGCTGGTGATTTTGATGACAGACAATAGCCTAAACGAAATCGCCGCGCATCAGCACGCTGAGCCGTCGGCGCCGAAGATGACGGCGCGGAACGTCAACGTCTTCTACGGGGCGAAGCAGGCGATCAGCAACGTGTCGATCGACGTCGACATGGACAATGTGACCGCGTTCATCGGCCCGTCGGGCTGCGGCAAATCGACCTTCCTGCGCACACTCAACCGGATGAACGACACCATCTCCGGCGCGCGCGTCGAAGGGACGATCGAGCTTGACGGCGAGAATATCTACGCCCCTTCGATGGACGTGGTTCAGCTCCGCGCCCGCGTCGGTATGGTGTTCCAGAAACCGAACCCCTTCCCCAAGTCGATCTTCGAAAACGTCGCCTACGGTCCCCGCATCCACGGCCTCGCCGCCAACAAGGCGGACATGGACGCGATCGTCGAGAAATCGCTCCGCCGCGCAGGCCTCTGGGACGAGGTGAAGGATCGCCTGTCGGACAGCGGCACGGCCCTGTCGGGCGGCCAGCAGCAGCGGCTCTGCATCGCCCGCGCGATCGCCGTCGATCCGGAAGTGATCCTGATGGACGAACCCTGCTCGGCGCTCGATCCGATCGCGACGGCCAAGATCGAGGAACTGATCCACGAACTTCGCGGTCGTTACGCAATCGTAATCGTCACGCACAACATGCAGCAGGCAGCGCGCGTTTCTCAGCGCACGGCCTTTTTCCATCTGGGCAATCTCATCGAATATGGCGTGACGTCAGAGATCTTCACCAACCCGCGCGAAGTGCGGACGAAGGACTATATTACGGGCCGGTACGGCTAAAGGAACGATGAAACATGGCGAATGGTGGCGAACATACGATCAAGGCGTTTGACGACGAAATCGTCGAGCTGCGCGGCTTGATTTCCGAAATGGGCGGACGGGCCGAAGCCGCCGTGCTCGGCGCGATGCAGGCGCTTATCCGGCAGGACCAGACGGCCGCCAGCCGCATCGTTGCCGAAGACCGCAAGATCGACGAACTGGAAGCGGCCATTGAACGGCTGGTCGTGCAGATCATCGCCCTGCGCGCGCCGATGGCCGACGATCTGCGCGAAGTGGTCGCCGCACTGAAGATCGCCGCCGTGATCGAGCGTATCGGCGACTATGCCAAGAACATCGCCAAGCGGATCCCGTCGATCGGCAGCGGACGGCACAAGATCGAGGCGGTATCGATGCTGCCGGCAATGGGGCAGCTCGCGACCGAGATGGTCCGTGACGCGCTTGATGCTTTCGCCGCGCGTGACTGGGAGGAAGCGATCGAAGTCTGCGATCGCGACCGTGCGGTCGATGATTTCTACAACAGCGTGTTCCGCACGCTTGTGACCTTCATGATGGAAAACCCGGCTACCATCGGCCAGGCGGCGCACCTCTTGTTCGTCGCCAAAAACCTGGAGCGGATCGGCGATCACGCCACCAACGTAGCAGAGATGGTGTATTATGCAGCCAAGGGCAAACACATGGCAGAACGGGAACGCGGCGACGATTTCGCCGCCAGTACGGAGTAAAGCGATGAGCCGTGCCGACATGTTGCTGGTCGAGGACGATGCCGCACTTGCAGAACTGCTTGTCTGGCATTTCCAGCGCGAAGAATTCGAAGTCCGTCACACCGCCGACGGTGAGGAAGCATTGCTGCTGGCGCAGGAATGCCCGCCTGACCTGGTGCTGCTCGACTGGATGATCGAGGGGCTTTCGGGGATCGAGGTCTGCCGCCGCCTGCGCCGCATGCCCGACACCGCGAACGTGCCGATCATCATGCTGACAGCGCGCGGTGAAGAGGAAGATCGCGTGCGCGGCCTTGAAACCGGCGCGGATGATTATGTCACCAAACCCTTCTCCCCCCGCGAACTGGTGGCCCGCGTCGGCGCCGTGCTTCGCCGGGTCCGCCCCGCGCTTGCTGGCGAACAGCTTCGCTATGCCGACCTCGAGATGGATACGGTCGGCCACAAGGTTCGCCGCAACGGCCGGACGATCGGCCTGGGCCCCACGGAATTCCGGTTGCTCAAGCATTTCCTGGAACATCCCGGCTGGGTCTTCTCCCGCGAAAGGCTGCTCAATTCGGTCTGGGGCCATGATGCCGACATCGAGCCACGCACGGTCGACGTCCACATCCGCCGGTTGCGCAAGGCAATCAACGAAGGCGGCCAGCCGGACATCATCCGCACCGTCCGGTCGGCGGGCTATGCCCTGGACGCCGACGGCCGACACTGATCCTCGCCTGAGTTGCACCCCGCGCCAGAGGGTCTAAAGCCCTTATTGTCACTGGTCAGGGAGAGCATTCGCATGTCCATCAGCTTTGAGAACCGCGTTGCCATCGTGACCGGCGCGGGCGGCGGGCTTGGTCGCGCCTATGCGGTCGAGCTGGCCAAGCGGGGCGCGAAGGTCGTCGTCAACGATCTGGGCGGGGCGCGCGACGGCACCGGCCATTCCGATGCCGCGCTGAAGGTGGTCGAGGAAATCGAGGCGGCGGGCGGCGAAGCCATGTCCAACGGCGGCAGCGTCACCGAATATGGCCAAATGGTCGAGATGGTCGCCCGGACCAAGGAGAAATGGGGCGGCGTCCACATTCTCATCAACAATGCTGGCATCCTGCGCGACAAGAGCTTCGCCAAGATGGAACCGGCGGATTTCGAAATGGTCGTGCGCGTCCACCTGATGGGTTCCGTCAACTGCACCAAGGCGGTCTGGGACGGGATGCGCGACCAGAATTATGGTCGAGTGCTGATGACAGCCTCATCCACAGGACTGTTCGGCAATTTCGGGCAGGCCAATTATGGCGCGGCGAAGCTGGGTCTCGCTGGCCTCACCAAGACGCTCTATCTTGAAGGCGCGAAGCACAATATCCGCGTCAATACGATCGTTCCCGTCGCGGGCACGCGCATGACGGAAGATATCTTCCCTGCCGAGGCATATGAGGCATTCGCGCCTGAAACCGTCGCGCCCGCCGCGTTGTTCCTGGTTTCCGAAGATGCGCCGACCAACGCCATGGTGGGAGCTGGCGCGGGCGTTTACCAAAGTGCCTATGTCACATTGACCCAGGGCGCGCTGTTGCCGGAAGACGAGCGCACGCCGGAGGGCATCGCCGCCGCATGGAGCAAAATCACCGATCGCACCGGCGAAATCGTCCCGCAATCGGGCGCGGAACAGGCGATGCTGATCCTCAGCAAACTCCAGCGCGGCTGACCATTTCAAAAGGGCAATGCAAGAAGGGGGTTGCGGCAAGCGCCGCGTCATTTAGCTTACCGCCGGCCAATCCGTAACGACAAGCAGGGGATGACGACAATGAAAACACTGTTCGCGACCACATTCACCGCCATATTGCTCGCCGGCTGTTCAGGCACCGGCCAGGACGCTTCGAACTCGGCGGCGGCGAACTCAGCCACGGCAAACTCGGTGGACACGGCATCACTGCCCTTTGAAGCAGGCCAGCCGCTTGGCGTAACGACCGATGGGAAGTTCACGCCGATGTCGGACAATGTGAAGGTCTATGGCGCGGTGGTGAGCGCTGAAAGCTGCTCTTACGACGCGACGCGTGACCTCATCATGGTCATCAACCGGGGTGCTGCGCAGAAGGAAGCGCCGAACGACGGTTTCGTCTCACTGATGAATCATGACGGATCGATTCATACGACCCGCTGGATCGGCATGAACCGCAATGGGCTGGTTCTGAACCAGCCGTTCGGCAGCGACGTGCATGATGGCAAGCTCTATCTGGCCGACAGCGACGGCGACACCGCCGATGGCGCGGAACGCGTTTCCGTGCTGCGGATGTTCGATATCAAGACCGGCGCGCCTGCGGGCGAAGTCAAGGTGCCTGAATCGCAGTGGTTCAACGACATTGCGGTGGCAAAGGACGGCACCGTCTATGCGTCGCAAACGGGCAATACCGAGGGCACGACGCCACAGCGCATTTTCAAGGTGACCCCGGACGGCAAGGCCTCCATCTTCATCGACGGCGCGCCGCTGTCACGCCCCAACGGCGTGGCGATGGACAATGACGGCAATATCGTCGTCCTGAACATGGGCAATGATGAAGTGTTGACCTTCTCGCCCGACGGCAAGCTGGCCAAGACCGAAAAAGCCGCTCAGGCTGGCAATGACGGCCTGGTGATCCTGAAGGACGGCACAAAATATGTCAGCAGCGTGATGAACGGCGGCATTTCACGCATCCGGCCGAACCAGCCGGCCGAACTGATCGCCACCGGCATCCCGAGCGCGGCATCGATGTGCTACGACGAGGGCGCCAACCAGCTCGTGATCCCGATGAACCCCAACAACTCTGTGGCGATCGTGAAGCTGTAACAGGAAATTGCGGAAAGCGTGGGCGCCCTCCTTCGGGCGTCCACGCTCCGTTATTCGGCGACGAGCTTCATCAGGCGCCGCTCGATCGGCGCGAGCACGGGGCCCAAATCGTGGCCGCGCTTCAGAATGGCGCCAGCCTCGTTGACTAATGCCCACATTCCCTGCCGCTGGCGAAGCGCAGGGCGTTTCTCGATCCTGATTTCCGGGCGCTCCGCTGTGCGGCGAAATGCGGAAAAGACCGCGGCATCCCTGCCCAGATCGATCGCATAATCCCGCCAATGGCCGGCGGCGACCATCCGTCCATAGAGATCAAGGATCCGTGACAGTTCAATCCGGTCGAATCCGATCTGCGCCGCAGCCCCGCGCATGATCGGAAAGGGCGTGACGTTGCTCATCCAAACAGGTCATGCCGCTTCTGGGTGTCTTCCTTGTTCGACTTCTGCTCGGCCAGCAGAGCATCGAGGCGCTTCTGCATCGTCTCCAGCTCGCATTTCATGATTTCGATCTTCTGTGTCGCCGGGTCGAACATTTCGCTGCAGGGCGTGCCATAGGGCACGAAGCCGCGCTGATAATGCTCCGCCTCGACCAGCGTCGACCGGGCCGGAATTCCGACCATCGTGGCTCCTTCCGGCACATCCCGGGTCACGACCGCATTCGCGCCGATCCGCGCCTGAGCACCCACGGTGATCGGCCCCAGCACCTGCGCGCCGGAGCCGACGATCACACCGTCGAGCAAGGTCGGATGCCGCTTGCCGCCTACCCCCTTATCCGGGCTGGTGCCGCCGAGCGTGACGCATTGATAGATCGTCACGTCATTGCCGATTTCCGCGGTCTCGCCGATCACGACGAAGCCATGATCGATGAAGAAATTCCGGCCGATCTTCGCGCCCGGGTGAATGTCGATCGCGGTGAGGAATCGGGAGAGGTGATTGACGAACCGGGCAAGGAAGAACAGTTCGCCGACATAAAGCCAATGCGCGGCACGATGCATCGCCAGCGCAAGCACCCCCGGGTAAAGTAGAATCTCCCATCGTGAACGCGGCGCAGGATCGCGCGCCTTCACCGATTCGAGATAGGCCGTCAGGCCGTTGAACATCGCCGGTCTCCCATTTGCGCATCGACATCTAAGCCGTTGCACCGTTCATTTCCAGCGATGCGCCGCGATGATCTTTGGCTAACAATAGCCGAACTATCTTGTCGGCAGCGATACGGCATCGCAAAAGCGAGCCTTGTCGCGAGCTGTTGGGGCGCATGAATGTTGGAATCCGTCACTTTCGATCTGCCGTCATTGTTGCCCTTTATCGGAATCGGCTTCGCGGCGCAGATCGTCGACGGGGCGCTCGGCATGGCATTCGGCGTCATCACCAGCACGCTGATGGTGAGCGTGATGGGCGTCGCCCCGTCCCGCGCCTCCTCCAGCGTTCATTTCGTCGAGATGTTCACGACGGCAGCGTCAGCGATCAGCCATGTTTTCCATCGCAATGTTGATTGGAAATTGTTCGCCAGGCTGGTGATTCCCGGCGTTATCGGTGGCGTGCTTGGCGCCTATATCCTGGCCAACGTCCATGCAGATGTCGCCCGCCCGTTCGTGATGGCCTATCTCAGCCTGATCGGAATTTATCTGCTGTTCCGTGCCTTCGGCATCCCGCCCAAGCCGAAAGCGCCGAAGCATATCGCCCCCCTCGGCCTGATCGGCGGTTTCCTCGATGCGGCTGGCGGCGGCGGCTGGGGGCCGGTGGTGACATCCAATTTGCTGATTCAGGGGTCACAGCCCCGCCACACGATCGGCACCGTCAACACCGCGGAATTCTTCCTGACGACAGTGGTGTCGATCACCTTCATCCTGACATTGGGATTTGAGGCATTCACCACCGCCACGGTTGGGGTCCTGATCGGTGGTGTTGCCGCCGCTCCCATCGGGGCGATGCTGGTCAAGCGTGTATCGCCGCGGACCTTGATCGGTCTCGTCGGCATCGTCCTGTCCCTGACCAGCGCTTACAGCCTCTATAGCTTCCTGACGAAATAGGGTGCTCAGGCCGTCGCGGCGTGGATCGTCGCGACCGCCTTCATCACCGCGCCGATGCGCGCGGCCGACTGGATCACCTCGGCGCTGACACCGTGCTGCTTCAGCACCTTCTCATGGCTGTCGATGCACATGCCGCAGCCGTTCTGGGCGGATACCGCCAGGCTGAACAGCTCGAAATCCGCCTTGTCGATGCCGGGCGATCCGATGACGTTCATCCTCAGCTTGGCCGGCATCTGTGCATATTCGGGGTTCGAAGCGAGGTGGACGAAGCGGTAATAGACGTTGTTCATCGCCATCACGGCGGCAGCGGCACGAGCTGCGTTGGCCGCTTCCGGCGACAGCTTCCCCGCCACTTCCGCCTCGGTCGCATCGACCAGCGGCTTGTGCCCGGTGCCGTGGGCGCAGGCGAGCAGCAAACCATATTTGCGCTGATCGCCTAGCTGCTCGTCATTCAGCATCGACCCGACATTCAGTCGGATGTCCTTGGCGAAATCGGGCAGCGTGTCAGAAAATGCCTTGAGCGACATGATGATCGAACTCCGAATCTGGATGGAAAACGGGCGCGGAAGACTGTTCCTCCGCGCCCGTCCGGGGGATTGGTTAGGCAGCAACCTGCAGGACGTCGTCACCCTGCTTCCAGTTGCACGGGCACAGCTCGTCGGTCTGGAGGGCGTCGAGTACGCGCAGGGTTTCCTGCGGGTTGCGGCCGACGTTCAGGCCGTTGATCGTGATGTGCTGGATCACATTGTCCGGATCGACGATGAAGGTGGCGCGCAGCGCAACCTGCTCATCGGCGTGGACGATGCCCAGCGCATTCGCCAGCACCTTGCCGTTGTCCGCGATCCACGGGAAATCGGCCTCGGCCAGCTGCGGGTCCGACTTGCGCCACGCCAGGTGGACGTGGGACGTGTCGGTCGAAGCACCGATCAGCACGGCGTCACGATCGGCAAAATCCTGCTTCAGCGCGCCATAGCCGACGATCTCGGTCGGGCAGACGAAGGTGAAGTCCTTCGGCCAGTAGAAGATGACCTTCCACTTGCCTTCGAAGCTGTCGTGCGAAACCGTCTCGCCGGCCGGCAGCGCGTTCGTGCCCTGCTGAACAGGAACGGTGAATTCGGGAAGCTTGTCGCCAACGGTCAGCATGGGGATATCTCCTTGAATGAAAGCCTGAGGGGAAGAACTCCCCGATCCGGGCACAAGGCAGCATCCGCTCCCCTGTGCATCGGATAAATGGGCAATACCGGGCTGGCTTCAAGCGATCAAATTGATTATTCTTTCCGTATTGATCGATTGAGGCGATATTAATGTCGAGCTACCTGCCCACACTGAAACAGCTGCAATATCTGGTTGCCTTGCAGGAGCATGGCCATTTCGGAAGGGCGGCCGACGCCTGTTTCGTCACCCAATCCACCCTTTCCGCGGGACTGCGTGAACTCGAATCGCTGATCGGCATCACGCTGGTCGAACGCACCCGCCGCGTCGTCCGCTTCACGCCGCTCGGCGAAGCGATCACCGACAAGGCCCGCCGCGTGCTCCGCGAGGCCGAGGAACTCAGCGACATGGCGCGCGCAGCGGGCAAACCCCTCTCAGGCGACATGCGGATGAGCGTGATTCCGACGATCGCGCCATTCCTCCTCCCCCGCATCCTCCCCAAATTGCGTCGTGAGCGGCCCGAACTGAAGCTCTATCTGCGTGAGGAACCGAGCGGCGCCGCATGCGAATCGCTCCACCATGGCCATGTCGATTGCGTGCTGCTCGCCCTGCCCTATGCCTGTGGCGAGGTCGAAAGCACCGTGCTGTTTGACGACCGCCTGTTCGTCGCCTTCCCCAAGGGCGAACCGGTCGATCCCCCCGCCTTCGTCACGCCTGACGCAATCGACGAGACCCGGCTCCTGCTGCTCGAGGACGGCCATTGCCTGAAGGATCACGCACTGGCCGCCTGCAACCGTCCCGAACTACGTGCCGAGGCGACGATGCTCGGGACCTCGCTGCACACGCTGGTACAGATGGTGGACAATGGCCTGGGCATCACCATGCTGCCGGAAATGGCGGTGAAAGCGGGCATATTGGACAATACCAACATCGCCGCACGCCCGCTGGAGGCCGAACACCCCTCCCGCCGAATCGCGCTGGTGTGGCGGAAGGGCAGCCCGCGCGAAAAGGATTTCCATCTGTTGGCGGATTTGCTGCGGGAAAAGTGAATCCCGTCAGTCCATGTGACGGATACCGACCCGCAGATAGTCCCAGCCGGTAACGAGCGTCAGCGCAGCCGCCGCCCACAGGCAGATCAGGCCGATCGTGTGAATCCAGGGCCACTGAACCAGCGCGCCCGCCAGGATGAGAGCACCCAGCGAAACCATCTGGAACGTTGTCTTCCATTTGGCGAGCTTGCTGACCGGCACGGAAACGCTCAATTGCGCCAGAAACTCCCGCAAGCCGGAGATCGCGATCTCGCGCAGCAGGATGATCAGCGCCGGGATGACATGCCATCCGGTCACGACCGGCCCGGATTCGATGGTGCCGACCGTGGAGATCAGCATGACGATGACGGCTGCGACCATGATCTTGTCGGCGATGGGGTCGAGAAACACGCCCAGTTTTGAAACCGTTCCCTTGGCGCGCGCCAGATAGCCGTCGAAATAATCGGTGATTCCCATCAGCACGTAGAGGCCGAAGGCGAGCGCATAGCCCATCCGCCATGCCGGATACCAAAGCAGGACGACCAGCAATGGCACCGCAAAGATTCGGGAGAGCGTAAGGATGTTAGGTAGCGTCAGCATCGGACCTCGCTTAGTCCATCTCGATGCCGGTTTGAACCTGTTGCAAACAGCGGGTTGGATCGAAGGGGCGAGTTGGGTTAAGGGCGAAACGCACCGAGGCAGAAACAAGGTCCGCGTCAGCCGATATGCAAACCTCCATGCGGCTGTTGGGTCGACGCCGGTTCCTGCCCCTTTTCGTCACGCAATTGCTGGGCGCATTCAACGACAATCTGTTCAAGACGGCGATGGTGCTGTTCGCCACCTATCAGGTCTATTCGGACCCGCAGGTGGAAACACAGTTCAACGCGATTGCTACGGGACTGTTCATCCTCCCCTTCTTCCTGCTGTCCGCGGTTTCCGGGCAGCTTGCCGATACCCGCGACAAGGCGAAGATCATCCGCCTGGTGAAAACCGCTGAAATCTTCATCATGATCGTCGGCGCGACGGGCCTGTTCCTGTCGTCGATCCCGCTGATGCTGGCCGCCGTGCTTGCGATGGGCATCCATTCCACCTTTTTTGGGCCGATCAAATACGCCATCCTGCCCCAGCATCTGGAACCCAAAGAGGTTCTGGGCGGCACCGGGTTGGTGGAGGCCGGCACCTATATCGCGATTCTCGCCGGCACGATTCTCGCCGGACTGATCGATGAGAAACAGGCGGCGGTGGGCGTGCTGATCGTCGCGGCGCTGGGCTGGATCAGCGGCCGGCAGGTGCCCCCCGCCCCGCCCGTTGCCCCGGGTGAGCCGCTCGACTGGCACATCGTCCGCGCCTCGATCCGACTCGTCATGGCAACGATGCACATCCGCCGCCTTTTCCTCGCCATCTGTTCGATCAGCTTCTTCTGGGCGATCGGCGCCGTCCTCATCATCCAGTTTCCACCGATCGTGAAGAATGTGCTGACCGCGAACGAGCAGGTCGCCAGCCTTTTCCTCGGCATCTTTTCCATCGGCGTCGCGATCGGATCGATCGTGATCAACCGGCTGCTGAAGGAACAGGTGTCGGCCCGCTATGCCCCTGCCTCGGTGATCGTGATGGGCGGATTCGTGATGCTGTTCCATTTCGTCGCCAAAAGCTGGGTCGGCGACACCGGCGGCAACCTCTACAATCTTGCCGATTTCGTCACGCATCCGGGCGCGCCGATGCTGATCCTCAGTCTGATGGGCGTGGCGATCGCCGGCGGCATGTTTGTGGTTCCGCTTTACGCCTTCCTGACGACGACCGTGGACAAGAGCGAGACGGCCCGCACAGTCGCGGCAAACAACATCGTCAATTCAGGCGCCATGGTCGCGGGGTCGCTGTTCGCCTTCGCGCTCAGCGCCATCGGTCTTTCTGCCGTCGACCAGTTGCTGATGCTGACCGCGATGTGCGTCGTCTCTGCATGGATCGCCTGGAAACTGCACCTCGCCTGCGACTGATCGTCAGGCGATGAAGCTGTAGAAGGAAATGAAGAAGGCGGTGAAGCTGAGCACGAACAGCTTCCAGTCCTTGTCGTCATCCGGAACTGGTTTTTCCGTAGCCGTCACCCTGGCGGGCAATTTCCGGCGGAATGGATGGCGGGCTGTTTCACTGTTCAGGACAAGTGCGCGTCTCATGGTCAGACGTTAACACTTCGTTGACGATTCGGATCCGAACGGAATGTGGTTAACGCGGTGTCGTTATGGGACGCATGCCCGTAACGATTGCGAAGCGCACAAGCGTCAATCCCGCCTTTGCAATAGGCGAATACACTGCAGCCGGCATATGGTGCATCGCACAATAAGACACGAGGTCCTGATCGGCAGACCCTGATTTTCAAGGAGTTCTGCTATGAAGAAATTAATCCTGGCATTCGCGGCAACCGCGTTCGCAACCGCTTCCGTCCCGGCTCTCGCCGGCGACGACGCATCTCCGATCATCGTTAAGCGTGACGGTATCACTTATCGCTACAGCGACACGACCTCGAACGGTTATCGCCGCCTGGCAGGCCGCGACAGCAACGGCCAATCCTTCGACCTGATGGTCAAGGGAAAGACAGTTTTCGGCACCTATGGCGGCCAGCGGATAAGCTATCCTGTCCCCGTCTCGAACACCAAATCGGTCCGCGTCGCCAGCAAGTGACGCCTAAATAAAATTCCCCGCCGCGTATTCCATCACGCGGCGGGGAATTTTCTGTTTGGTGGAGCCTAGCGGGATCGAACCGCTGACCTCTACACTGCCAGTGTAGCGCTCTCCCAGCTGAGCTAAGGCCCCGAAAACCGGTTCCGCCGTCCAGTGGCGGCGTGGGAGCCGCCCTTTAGGTCAGGCGGCGCCCATAATGCAAGCCGTATAAAGAAGGATCAGCCTTCGTCGTCGTCATCCTGGGTCGCAACGCCCAGATCGTCGTCGCCGCCCAGATCGACCTCATCGTCCGGCGATTCCTCGCCGTCCTCATCGATGTCGACCAGATCCTCATCACCCAGGTCGGCATCGTCCTTCTTCTGCTCGTCCGCTTCCTTCTTGGGCGCGTCATAAGGCAGGGGCTGCTTTGACTTCAGCACCGGCTCCGGCTCCCAGCTGTTCCCGCATTCGATGCAGGTAACCGGGTCATCCTTGCCAAGATCGTAGAAACGCGTGCCGCATTTCGGGCAGCTCCGTTTGGCGCCCCATTCAGGCTTCACCATGTGTCGCCAACCTCCGATTAAAATAAAAGGTGCGGCGCACCGCGAAATGCGCCGCACCGACAAACGCGGCGCGCCTTGCCATAGCCGGGAGCCGCTGTCAAAAGCCTATCGCATTCGCTGCAACCCCCGCATCCCGGACCCATGAAATGACGACCTTGCCTGCCCGTTCAATATCATTTCGCGCGTCCGGCCCCTTGGCCGGCACAGCGCGCGTGCCGGGCGACAAATCGATCAGCCACCGGTCGCTGATGCTGTCTGCCCTGGCCGTGGGCGAAAGCACGGTCGACGGATTGCTTGAGGGCGAGGATGTTCTCGCAACCGCCGCCGCCATGCGGGCAATGGGTGCCGACATCCAGCGGCACGAATCCGGGCGCTGGCATATCCATGGCGTCGGCGTCGGCGGATTGATGCAGCCGGCGACAGCGCTGGACATGGGCAATTCGGGTACCTCCGCGCGCCTGCTGATGGGGCTGGTTTCCAGCCATCCCATCACTGTCAATTTCACCGGCGACGCATCCCTGTCTAAACGGCCGATGGGTCGGGTGATCGAGCCGCTGTCGCTGATGGGCGCCGAATTCACGGCCAGTCCGGGTGGAAGAATGCCGCTGATGCTGCGAGGGCTCTGCCCTGCGATTCCCATCGAATATCGGCTGCCCGTGGTTTCGGCGCAGGTGAAATCGGCAATCCTGCTCGCCGGCCTGAACACGCCGGGCATCACCCGCGTCATCGAACCTGTCGCGACCCGGGATCACAGCGAACGGATGCTGACCGGATTCGGCGCCAATCTGGTGGTAGAGGCGCAACCGGACGGCAGCCGAATCATTTCGATCACTGGCGAAGCGGAACTGAAGCCGCAGCACATCACCGTGCCGGGCGATCCGTCATCCGCCGCCTTTCCTGTCGTTGCCGCGCTGATCGTGCCCGGATCGTCAGTCACCGTCGAAAATGTCGGCATCAACCCGACCCGCGCCGGGCTGTTCGATGTCCTGAAGCTCATGGGCGCCGATCTGACCCTTCTCAATCATCGCACGGTCGGGGGCGAGCCAGTCGCCGACATCGCGGTGCGCCATTCCAAACTGACCGGCATCGACGTACCGCCCGACATCGCGCCCAGCATGATCGATGAATTCCCCGCGCTGTTCGTCGCGGCGGCGTTCGCTCAGGGCCGAACGGTGATGCGGGGCCTGGACGAATTGCGCGTGAAGGAATCCGATCGCATCGCCGTGATGGCAACTGGCTTGAAAGCGATCGGCGCCGTGGTGGAAGAATTACCCGACGGCATGATCGTGAGCGGCACCGGTGGCGAGCGATTGGCGGGCGGCGCCACGGTCGCATCGCATCTCGACCACCGTATCGCGATGAGTTTCGTCGTCGCGGGCCTGCAGTGTGAAGCGCCGGTGACGATCGACGACGTCGCGCCGGTCTCCACCAGCTTTCCCGACTTTTTCAATTTGTTCGAGCGATTGGGGGCAACCGCATCATGATTATCGCCGTTGACGGCCCGGCGGCCAGCGGCAAGGGCACCATCGCCCGTGCGCTTGCCAAGCACTATAACCTTCCGCACCTGGATACCGGCCTGCTTTATCGCGCAGTGGCCCAGACGCTGATCGATAATGACGGCGATCCCACCAATGAGGCGGACGCCCTTGCCGCCTGTTCGTTCGACGACGCGATCCTCGACGATCCTCGCCTGCGCGACGAGCCGGCGAGCAAGATGGCCTCGATCATTTCCACCCACCCGCTGGTTCGATCCGCGCTGATCACGCGCCAGCGCGCCTTTGCCCATCAACCGGGTGGAGCGGTGCTCGACGGACGCGATATCGGCACCGTCATCGTGCCGGAGGCGGATGCGAAGCTGTTCATCCGCGCCACGTCGCAAATCCGGGCGCGCCGTCGTCATGACGAGCTTCGCAAAGCGGGCTCGACCCTCAGCTACGATCGGGTTCTGTCCGATATCAAGGCGCGCGATCTGCGGGACAGCACGCGGGCAGCGGCGCCCCTGCGGCAGGCGGACGATGCCATCGCGCTCGACACCAGCTTCCTTTCGATCGAGGCTGCGATCACTCACGCCATCAATAGTGTTGAAAAGCAGATCGCGGGATCAGCCGCGACTGAATAAAACTGAATAAACAGGTGGGGATCTCTATTGCGTCGTTTGTCACCGTCATTCCGTGACGCGCATTTGTGGCGTGTCGCGGCACCGCTTTTACTCGTCGCTTCCATGCCCGCGCATGCCCAGGATAGCGCATGGACGCTCCAAAATGCCGTTGGAGCGCCGGACAATCTGAAGATTTCCGGCAGCTTCCGTGTCCGTTACGAGGCATTGGACGGACAGGCCCGGCCGGATTTCAATGCGAAGGACGACATATTCACCGTTCGGACGACGTTCGCCGCGGAATATGATACCGGCCCGATCAAGATTGGTGCCGAGATGTACGATAGCCGCATCTATGGCGAAACCATCTCGAGCCCCATCAGCACGAGCGAGGTCAACACCTTCGAAATCGTCCGTGCCTATATTGCCGGGGACCTGAAGGATGCCCTTGGCGAAGGCAGCCATACATCCGTCCAGGTCGGCCGCCTCATGCTCAATCTGGGATCGCGGCGGCTGGTTGCGGCTGATGACTATCGCAACACCACCAACAGCTACACCGGCATACAGGCCGACTATCGCTCGAAGGACGGTACGGCGGCGACCTTCATCTACGTTTTGCCGCAACTAAGGCTGCCCGACGATCTCCCCTCCATCTTCGATCATGAAACGCAGATGGACAAGGAAAGCTTCGACCTGCGCCTGTGGGGCGGCCTTGTCAGCAAGGCCAATGTGCTGGGCAAGACTATGGCGGAAATCGGCTATTACCGGCTGCAGGAATATGATGCGCCCGGCCGCCCGAACCGCAATCGCCAGCTTCATACGGTGAGCGCGCGGACGATGCTCGATCCCGCACCCGGCCGGTTCGACTTCGAAGCAGAGGCCGCCTATCAGTTCGGCAGCATCCGGGCCGGCCTGGCGCAGGCCGCACCTGCGCTGGATGTCTCGGCCTATTTCTATCATGTCGACATCGGCTATTCCTTCCCTGTCGCCTGGAATCCGCGGCTTTCCGTCGAATATGACTATGCCAGCGGCGACGGGCCCGGCCGCACCTTCGGCCGTTTCGACACATTGTTCGGAATGCGCCGCGCCGATTTCGCCCCCTCGGGCCTCTACACGGCGCTTGGCCGCACCAACATCAGCACGCCCGGCATAAGGCTGGAGACGACCCCGGACGACCGTCTGGACGCCTTCGCAAGCTATCGCGCCCTGTGGGCGGCGGAGGCAACGGACGCCTTTTCCAACACCGGCGTCCGCGATCCTTCCGGAAATTCGGGCAGCTTCGCGGGGCATCAGATCGAGGGGCGCGTGCGCTATTGGATCGTGCCGCATTTTTTGCGCGGGGAAATCAGCGCGGTCTGGCTGTTCAAGGGCGATCTGCTGCTCGACGCCCCGAACGCGCCTGAAACCGGAGACGACACGCGCTACATTGCCATGGCGCTCACCAGCACCTTCTGATTCCATCAACCTTGCCGAACGGGCGGCTAATCGCTATATCGCCGGCGTCCAGCGGGCGTTTTCGTTCGTGGAGGAAGGCGCGGAGCGGCTCGGCGGGGATCGCCGATGTCGTTCACGCGCCCTTTTCGCTTTTTGCGATTGTTCCTCCCCGAACCCAAGCATTCGTGGGATGCCGCGACCGGCAATCGGCCTTCGCGGCGGTTTGGCCAAGACCACCGGAGACAACCGGTTGGCCAGCAACAGTTAGTCAGGACTATCGAATTTATGGCCTCAACGGCAAATCCCACGCGCGACGATTTCGCGGCACTCCTCAATGAATCGCTTGGTGGCGAAGACGGCGGCTTCGAAGGCCGCGTCGTCAAGGGCACCATCACCGCCATCGAAAACGACATGGCCGTCATCGACGTCGGCTTGAAGTCGGAAGGGCGTGTCGCACTGCGCGAATTCGCTGCCCCCGGCCAGAAGGCCGATCTGAAGGTCGGTGACGAAGTCGAAGTGTTCGTCGATCGCGTCGAGAATGCCCATGGCGAAGCGATGCTGTCGCGCGACCGCGCCCGCCGCGAAGCCGCCTGGGACAAGCTGGAAGCCGAGTTCGGCGAAGAGAAGCGCGTCGAAGGCGTGATCTTCGGCCGCGTGAAGGGCGGCTTCACCGTCGACCTGAACGGCGCCGTCGCCTTCCTGCCCGGCTCGCAGGTCGATATCCGCCCCGTCCGCGACGTGACCCCGCTGATGGACATCCCCCAGCCCTTCCAGATCCTGAAGATGGATCGCCGCCGCGGCAACATCGTCGTCTCGCGTCGTGCCGTTCTGGAAGAAACCCGTGCGGAACAGCGTTCGGGCCTGATCCTGTCGTTGGCCGAGGGCCAGATCATCGACGGCGTCGTCAAGAACATCACCGATTACGGTGCGTTCGTCGATCTTGGCGGCATCGACGGTCTGCTCCACGTGACCGACCTCAGCTACAAGCGCGTCGGCCACCCGAGCGAGATGATCGCCATCGGCGACACCGTCCGCGTCCAGATCATCCGCATCAACAAGGATACCCAGCGCATCTCGCTCGGCATGAAGCAGCTTGAGAGCGATCCGTGGGAAGGTGCGGCGCAGAAGTACCCGGTCGGCGCCAAGCTGTCGGGCCGCGTCACCAACATCACTGAATATGGCGCCTTCGTCGAACTGGAAGCCGGTATCGAGGGTCTTGTCCACGTCTCTGAAATGAGCTGGACCAAGAAGAACGTCCACCCGGGCAAGATCGTCTCGACCAGCCAGGAAGTCGACGTTGTCATCCTCGAGGTCGATCAGGAAAAGCGCCGCATTTCGCTTGGTCTCAAGCAGGCCCAGAACAACCCGTGGGATGCCTTCGCCGAAGCGCACCCGGTCGGCACCGAAGTCGAAGGCGAAGTCAAGAACGCCACCGAATTCGGCCTGTTCATCGGTCTGGACAACGATGTCGACGGCATGGTCCACATGTCGGACATCGCCTGGGGCATTTCTGGCGAAGACGCGCTCAACCTGCACCACAAGGGTGAGATGGTGAAAGCGGTCGTCCTCGACATCGATGTCGAGAAGGAACGCATCTCGCTCGGCATGAAGCAGCTTGAGCGTGGCGGCCCAGCCGTCGGCGGTGCCTCCACCGCGGACGCCTCGCGCCTCGCCAAGAACAGCATCGTCACCGTCACCGTTCTCGAAGTTCGCGACGGCGGCCTGGAAGTCCAGGCTGGCGACGACGGCGCAACCGGCTTCATCAAGCGTGGCGACCTTGGCCGCGACCGCGACGAGCAGCGTCCGGAACGCTTCCAGGTCGGCCAGAAGCTCGACGCGATGGTGATCGGCTTCGATCGTTCGAAGAAGCCCAACTTCTCGGTCAAGGCGATGCAGATCGCCGAAGAGAAGCAGGCCGTTGCGCAATATGGTTCGTCTGACTCAGGCGCCAGCCTGGGCGACATTCTGGGTGAGGCCCTGAAGGCCCGCACCGAGAAGAAGTAATCGGCACTTTCTCGCCCGCCGAACCGTCTCAAATCGGAGCGGCGGGCGAGCCATAATTTCCGCGAGCGTGATCTCGCTAATTCGCATATTTCGGATTATGAGTTACATATAACCGTCGAAAGGCGGACTTTTAATCGAGCGATCGGCGTTTGATCGCATTGCGTGCTTCGGGGATATGCCGGTGTTTGGCTTACCCCTGAATTCGGCGGCTGCTCGCTTGAAGGGAATGACCATGATCCGCTCGGAACTCGTCCAACTACTCGCCAAGGACCATCCCGATCTTTCCATCAGGGAAGTCGAGAATATCGTCGCCATTTTCTTCGACCAGATCAGCGCCCAATTGGCCGCTGGTGGTCGGGTTGAATTGCGTGGTTTCGGCGCATTTTCCACCCGCGCCCGGGGCGCCCGCTCCGGCCGCAACCCGCGTACCGGGGAAACGGTGGATATCGACGCAAAACGCGTCCCCTATTTCAAGCCCGGCAAGGAAATGCGGCAGCGCCTGAACGTTTAGGCGCCGTCTTTTGACGCTGGCGAAAAACTGACGCGCCGTCTACCGATGGCCGCGGCCATGCGGACGTGGCGAAATCGGTAGACGCAGCGGACTTAAAATCCGCTTCTCTGTGAGAGTGCGGGTTCGAGTCCCGCCGTCCGCACCATCGGCAAACGGCCTGTGCTCCTGCAAAAAGCGAAGCACGATGCTCTAGACACCAGCGAACGGATCATGCCGCGCCGTCGCGTGGTGCGCCATCGCCATCGTCGTCAGTTGGGCGTTGACCCGGATGCAGCTGGGAAACACGCTGGCATCCGTCACCAGCACGTTGGTGGCGGCGTGCAAGCGGCAATCCGGATCGACCACGCCCTTGGTCGGGTCGAGGTTGATCCCGTTGCCGCCGTGCGGATGGGAGCTCGAGAGGACCACGTCATCCGCTTCCCGGACCGTCCGTTCGAAGAAGCGGTCGATATCCTTGCCGGGCCGAAGCGTCTGTCCGCGCGCCAATGGCGGATAAACCTCAACCGCCCCATTGGCGAAATGCACACGCGATAGCGTCGCGAGTGCAGTCCGCAGCAGCGGCAAGTCAACATCGCTATCCAGCTTGAAACGCAGCCGGCCGTCGATCAGCCTTCCACGCCGGTCCGCTGGAAACAAAATGCCCGCCGAGACAAGCCGCCCATAGGACTGCATGCGCCGTGCATGCTCACCGAACCAGCCGGGCACCAGTGTCGCCATGCTCATCGGCGGCTGGAAATGGGATTCGATCAGGAAGTCGCCGCGGTCGACATAGGTGGCCATCTGATCTTCGTCCCATGACCGCGGATTGGTTCCTTCCTTCGCCAGTGCGACCACCGGGCTCGCGATGTTCAGCGAGATGCCCTGCCCCGTCCCTTCAATCCCGCTTTTGTCCAGAATATTGCTCGACGCCATCGTGCCGCCGGCGACGACGACACCCTTGCGCGCCTTGACGTAGCGCCGGCCTCCACCGGCAAGCGTCAGCCAAACCCCGTCCGCGACAAGTTTGCCGCCGACCTTTTCATCCTTCCATTCGATCTTCTCGACCCGCGCCTCGGCAAGGATGCGCGCGCCTTTACGGCAGGCGTCGATCAGGAATGACTGGGCCGTTCCCTGCTTGCGGCCATAGGGACAGCCTGTGTTGCAATATCCGCAGTAGGAGCATTCCGCGCCAATGCTGCGCGGGCCGTAATTCTTGCTGAACCAGGTGGCCGGGGCCGCCGCATTCCGGGGGTCCGGATCATCGGCGACATGACGTGCCCAGGCGTCCAGCAAATGAACGCCATTATGCCGGCCGCTTCGATGCGCGATTTCTTCAACGCCCAGCCTGTGCTCCACCGCTTCATAGGACCGACGGAAGGAATCCCGGTCGATCGGCGCACCATCATTCGCCCATCGCCCAAGGACATCGACGGCGTCAGGATGCGTCAACCCCGGCTGGTCCAATCGCAGGCAGATGCCGTTGTTGATGACGGTCGAGCCGCCGACGCAGCGGCCCTGGAAGACAATCACGTCATGATCGCGGCTTGTCTGGATGCCACCATCGACGAATAGCCGAGCGGTCATCCGCCGCTCTTCATGCGTCAGCCGTGTCGACGGGTAATGCGGCCCCGCCTCGATCACCAGGACCTTGTGTCCGTGCGCTGCCAGCGAAGCGGCCGCCACCGCGCCGCCCGCACCCGATCCGATGACGATGACCTCCGCGCTATCCGGCACGTCGTTCTCGCCGACGAAGTCCTCGTGTGTCAGGTCGCGGCCGTCGAACAGTTCGATCGGAACCTCCCCCTCCCCGCGAACGCGGTGGGCAGGCAATGTGAAATCGATCTGGGTAAGCACGGGATTCGCGCGGTTGTCGTCCTGCGTCACGCCTTGCCAATGGCCGTAATAGCCCGCGTAGATGATCCCCCTTGTCCGTGCGAGATCCTGCAAGAGATCCGACCGCGTCCGTTGCAGCCGCCGTGCGATCCGCCGCGCTCGCCAGTGGACGGGCATCAGGATGAAGAACGGCCCGCCCAGAACAAGGCACAACAGCCATAGAGTCAGCGCGATCTCCCGGGGCTTGTTGCCCTCGATCATGCTGAACTGCTCCTGGATGTTCCCCACGACCTGGCGGGGGGAAATGGCCATATCGACGTCGTGGAACAGCGCCTCCGTCATCTTGCGCAGAATCAGGGCTTCGAATGGATTGAAAGGCTTACGCATCACGCTTCCTAGCTACACGGACACTAAAAACTCTTTTACCGCCCGGCTAAGGTCGTCATGGTCAGGGACGCCAGCCTGTCGTATAGCGCGACACTCATTCGTCCATGCCAGCAGCAGGTTCCCTTGTCTCCTGTCATTTCGGTCTCCGGCCTCCGCAAAACCTACGCCTCGGGCTTCGAAGCCCTGAAATCCGTCGATCTTGAGATCAGGCGCGGTGAAATTTTCGCGCTCCTCGGTCCCAACGGTGCGGGGAAGACGACGCTTATCGGCGTCATCTGCGGCCTCGTCAGGCCAACCGCCGGCACGGTGATTGCCGACGGGCATGACGTGGTGCGCGATTATCGCGCTGCCCGCATGAAGATCGGCCTGGTTCCTCAGGAATTGTCCACGGACATGTTCGAAACGGTATGGAGCACCGTCAGCTTCAGCCGCGGGCTGTTCGGCAAGGCGCCCAATCCCGCCCACATCGAGCAGGTGCTGCGTGATCTGTCGCTGTGGGACAAGAAGGATAGCAAGATCGCCGCCCTCTCCGGCGGCATGAAACGGCGGGTGCTGATCGCCAAGGCGCTGAGCCACGAGCCGGAAATCCTGTTCCTCGACGAGCCGACTGCCGGCGTCGACGTGGAGCTGCGCCGCGACATGTGGGAAATGGTCCGCGCGCTTCGGGAAAAGGGCGTCACGATCATCCTGACGACCCATTATATCGAAGAAGCGGAAGAAATGGCCGATCGCATCGGCGTGATTCGCAAGGGTGAGATCATCCTTGTCGAAGAGAAGAACGCGCTGATGAAAAAGCTGGGCAAGACGCAGCTGACCGTCGAACTGAAAGACGCGATGGAGCAAGTGCCGGAAGGACTTGCCGATTGGTCCGTCGAGCTGGTGCGGGACGGCACCGCGCTCATCTACACGATCGACGGTGATGGCGACCATGCAGGCATTGCCGGCTTGCTCAGGCGGCTGGACGCGCTCGGCATCGATTTCAAGACGATCGAGACACGGCGAAGTTCGCTGGAAGACATCTTCGTCGATCTGGTGGGAGCCGCTGCATGAACATCCACGCGATCAAGGCGATCTACCTGTTCGAACTGGCCCGCACCTGGCGCACCCTGTTCCAGAGCATCGCGACGCCCGTCATCTCGACCTCGCTCTATTTCATCGTCTTCGGGTCCGCGATCGGCAATCGCATGGCAGCGGTCGAAGGCGTCAGCTACGGCGCGTTCATCATTCCAGGCCTCATCCTGCTGACGTTGCTGACGGAAAGCGTGTCGAACGCATCCTTCGGGATCTACCTTCCGCGCTTCACCGGCACGATCTACGAATTGCTGTCCGCGCCCGTCTCCGTCGCCGAAACGCTGATCGGCTATGTGGGCGCTGCCGCCACCAAATCGGTGATCCTCGGCACCATCATCCTCATAACTGCACGCTTCTTCGTGTCTTACGAGATCGCGCATCCGGTCGCGATGGTCGCGTTCCTGCTGCTGATCGCCGTCACCTTCTGCCTGTTCGGATTCATCCTGGGCGTATGGGCGGACGGCTTTGAAAAGCTGCAGGTCGTGCCGCTGATGATCATCATGCCCCTGACTTTCCTGGGGGGCACGTTCTACTCCATCGATATGCTGCCGCCCCTCTGGCAGACGGTCGCGCTGTTCAACCCGATCGTCTACCTCGTCAGCGCCTTCCGTTGGAGCTTCTACGGCATCTCGGACGTGAACGTGGGGATCAGCCTGGGCGTGACCATCGCCTTCATGCTGCTGTGCATCGGCGTCATCACGTGGATTTTCCGCACGGGATACAGGCTGCGGACCTGAACGGCCGAGCCTAGCGGTTGATCGCCCCTTCCAGCTGGGCGAGCTTCGTCTCCAGCTTCGTCTTGTCCATTTCAAGCATCTGCACGCGGACCGACAGATCGGCGATCTCCGCCACGGCAGCATTGCTGTTCAACGCGGCCTCCGTCTCGGCAGCGCGGGAAGTACAGCCGGCCAGGCCGACCATCAGGATCAGGGCAATTGTGCGGATCATTCTCTACTCCAGATTGTTGAAGAGAAAACCGCGCAAGTCCGTTTCGGTTCCAGAATTAAGCATGGGTATCGACCACCTCCACGCCGGATGCGCTCAAATATGCCGTCGACAATAGTTAATTTGTAAGTCACCATCCTTTCAATCCAGGGAGGGGTCTATGCGAGTCGGTTTTTGTACCGCTGCTTTGCTATTCGCAGCTAGCGCACCCGGTTACGGAGCAACAATCAGTTCCACATATTATACCGGAAACGGACCAAGTTCCTTTGATTGGGAATTTCAGCAAGGCCGCGGTTATCAGATCACAATCTATAACAGCGGTGAGCCATTAGATTATCTGGCTGATCCCATGTTGATCAGATTTGCCACATACGATCCCTTTGGAAATCTCTGGGCGGCGGATGAAGTCTATTCACCTCCGCCCATTGCATTTGAGCAAACCGATTGGGGCTGGGTTGCGCAGTTCCGTCCGATGACTGTGACGGACGACAATGGCTGGAAGACCTTCTGGACTTACGCCCAGACACAATATCGTTTTCATTTCGACCCTGGGGCGGGAACGCCTTTCAACATCCGGTACGATGTGTTTGACGCGGTACCGGAAACGGCAACATGGTCGTTGCTGATTGTGGGCTTTGGCCTTTTGGGCGCCGCGCTTCGCCGCCAACAAGCATATGTTCCGCTAAGCTCGTAGAGCCTTCGCGCGAACAAAATCGTGATGCGTTGAGAGCGTTTCAAGCGCGAAAGGCGTGGTGGGCGCGGTAGGGATTGAACCTACGACCCCACCCGTGTGAAGGGTGTGCTCTACCACTGAGCTACGCGCCCACGCCATGCGGTGAGAGGGCGAGATAAAGGCCGCCCTGCGAGGCCGCAAGCCCCAAATTGCGAGAAGGGCGGCGCTTTCGCGACCGCCCTTCTGTTCAACTGGTCGAATAAGGGTCGACCAGGCTGATGCCAGCTAAGCTGAAATCAGTTGACCGAATCCTTCAGGCCCTTGCCGGCCTTGAACTTCGGCTGGGTCGATGCCTTGATGGTCATCGGCTCGCCGGTGCGCGGGTTGCGTCCGGTCGACGCCTTGCGCTTGCTGACCGAGAACGTGCCGAATCCAACCAGGCGGACTTCGTCACCCTTCTTCAGCGCGCCTGCGATCGCATCGAACACGGCCTCGACCGCCTTGGTCGCATCGCCCTTGCCCAGGCCCGATGCGTCTGCGACCGAACCGATAAGCTCTTGTTTGTTCATGCCCAGGGAACCCCCTTCTACTGCTACTGGATTGGACTCACGGCGTTTGCCGGCGCGCAGTAAGGCGAAGGGATGGCCTCCTGTCAAAGGAAACCGTCATTTTTCCCCTCATTTCAGCGATTCCGCTCCATTTAACCCTCATTTTGGGTCCTAATGGCGCACGGTTTCACCGCCTTCGACCGCTCCGGTGCCGATCTGGCTGGGCGGCTGGGCGGCCAGTTCGTCCGCTTCAGTCCAGTCGATCGGGGTCAGGGGGCCGGTGAGCGCAAGCTTCAACACCTCATCGACATGGGCCACCGGAATGATGGTCAGCCCTTCCTTCACATTGGTCGGAATCTCGGCCAGGTCCTTCTCGTTCTCGGTCGGGATCAGGACGGTGGTGATGCCGCCGCGAAGCGCCGCCAGAAGCTTTTCCTTCAGGCCACCGATCGGCAGAACCCGGCCGCGCAGCGTCACTTCCCCGGTCATCGCGATGTCGCGGCGTACGGGAACGCCCGTCAATGTCGAGACGATCGAGGTGACGATGCCGATGCCGGCGGACGGTCCATCCTTGGGCACCGCGCCTTCCGGCAAGTGGATGTGGATATCCTTGCGCGCGAACAGGCTCGGCTTGATGCCGTAGCTGGGGCTGCGCGCCTTCACGAAGCTGAGGGCGGCCTGCACCGATTCGGTCATCACCTCACCCAGCTTGCCGGTCGTGCGCGCCTGTCCCTTGCCCGGGACCGTCACCGATTCGATGGTCAGCAGTTCGCCGCCTACCTCGGTCCAGGCCAGGCCAGTGACGGCACCGATCTGGTGCTCCTCCTCGCCAATGCCGTAGCGATACTTCCTGACCCCGGCATAATCCGACAGATTGTCCGGCGTGATCTCCGCCTGCTCGATCTTGCCTTCAAGGATCCGGCGGAGCGCCTTGCGCGCAAGGCGTGCGATTTCCCGCTCAAGCGTGCGGACGCCCGCTTCGCGCGTATAATGCTGGATCAGCGAGCGGAGCCCGGCCTCGGTCAGCGTGAATTCGCCGTCCTTCAACCCGTGCGCCTCGATCTGCTTCGGGATCAGGTGACGCTGGGCGATCTCGACCTTCTCGTCCTCCGTATAGCCCTCAAGCCGGATGATCTCCATGCGATCGAGCAGCGGCTGCGGCAGGTTCAGCGAGTTGGCCGTCGTCACGAACATCACGTCCGACAGGTCGACGTCGATCTCCAGATAGTGATCCTGGAACTTACTGTTCTGCTCGGGGTCAAGCACCTCGAGCAGCGCCGATGCCGGATCGCCGCGGAAATCCTGGCCAAGCTTGTCAATCTCGTCGAGCAGGAACAGCGGATTAGAGGTTCCCGCCTTCTTCAGATTGGTGACGATCTTGCCCGGCAGCGAGCCGATATAGGTCCGCCTGTGGCCACGAATCTCCGCCTCGTCGCGCACGCCGCCCAATGACTGGCGCACGAACTCACGCCCCGTCGCCTTGGCGATCGAGCGGCCGAGCGATGTCTTGCCGACGCCCGGGGGTCCGACGAGACACAGGATCGGCCCTTTCAGCTTGTTGGTACGCGCCTGAACCGCCAGATATTCGACGATCCGGTCCTTGACCTTCTCCAGCGCATAATGGTCCTGATCGAGCACCGCCTGCGCTTCCGCAATGTCGCGCTTCAGCTTGGACTTCTTGCCCCAGGGCAGACCCAGCAGCACATCCAGATAGTTGCGGATGACCGTCGCCTCGGCAGACATCGGCGCCATCGTCTTGAGCTTCTTCAACTCGGACGTCGCCTTCGCCTTGGCTTCCTTCGACAGCTTCAGCTTCGCGATCTTGGCGGTCAGCTCGGCAATCTCGTCGCCTTCCTCCTCGCCTTCATTGCCCAGCTCGCGCTGGATCGCCTTCAGCTGTTCGTTCAGATAATATTCGCGCTGCGTCTTCTCCATCTGCCGCTTCACGCGGCTGCGGATCTTCTTCTCCACCTGAAGGACGCCAAGCTCCCCTTCCATGAAGGCGAACACCATCTCAAGCCGGCGGGCGGGATCGCCTTCGACCAGCAGGGCCTGCTTGTCGGCCACCTTGATCGAGATGTTCGCGGCGACCGCATCGGCCAATCGCGATGCATCGTCGATTTCCGCAAGCTGCACTGCGGTCTCCGCCGGCAGCTTCTTGTTGAGCTTCGCATAGTTGCCGAACTGGTCGACCACGGAACGCATCAGCGCCGATATTTCCGCCCCCTCGACGACCACGTCATCGAGGGGCTGGATGCGAGCGGCCAGATGATCCGCATCCTGCTCAAGCTCATCAAGCGTCGCGCGCTGCTTGCCCTCGACCAGCACACGAACGGTGCCGTCGGGCAGCTTCAACAGCTGCAGCACGGTCGCGATTACGCCCAGATCGTACAGGTCGTCGCGATCCGGATCGTCCTGCGACGGATCGAGCTGCGCAACGAGGAAGATTTCCTTGTCCGAATTCATCGCCTTTTCCAGCGCCGCAACCGATTTGTCGCGCCCGACGAAGAGGGGCACGATCATCTGCGGGAACACGACGATGTCGCGAAGGGGCAGGACGGGATAGGTGGTCGTCATGGATGCTCCGGAAGTGCCGAACTCGGCATGGATGTTGCCCTGTATATGGTGTGCCCATGCAACACATCAATCATTGTAGATACGGCCGTCTCTCATTCGGATTGACGGGCCTTCCCTCCCCGCACAGGAATAGCGGAAATCCTTTGACGGCGGCACAACATGGCAAGCCTTTTATATTGGCCGGCAATCACGCTGATGGCCTTCGCGACCACAGCGGCCGCTGAACCCGGCAAACCCGCGCTCACCGAGCAAACGAAACGGTCGGGCGGCCCGATGAGCGCCGAGCAAAAGGCGGTCGTTCTGGACCATGTCGATCTGGCGCTTGAGGTCCTTCCCCAAAGCGAAAGCATTTCCGGCATCGCGACACTCGATTTCATCGCCCGGTCGCCGCTCGATCGCATCGTCGTTGACCTGGATCCGAACCTGCCCGTCAGCGCGATCGCCGTCGATGGCAGGGACATCGACCGCAGCCGCTGGTCGAATCCGGAAGGACAGCTGACGATCAACCTGCCGCAATCCCTCGCCACCGGCGAAAAGGCGTCGGTGCGGATCACTTATGCCGGCAAACCCCACGTCGCCGTTCGTGCGCCCTGGGACGGCGGATTCGTCTGGTCCAGAACCGAATCGGGCAAGCCGTGGATCGCAACCGCCGTCCAGGGCGAGGGCTGCGACCTTTTCTGGCCCTGCATCGACCACCCGACGGGTGAGCCGCGGACGATGACGCTGCACATCACCGTACCGGCGGGGCTGGCCGCCCCTTCGAACGGCGCGTTGAAGGCCATCCGCCCGCTGCCGGACGGGCGCACGACCTATGACTGGGAAGCGAAGAACCCGAACACATACGGCATCGCGCTGAACGTTGGCCCCTATAAGCTCATCAAGGCCGACTATCGAAGCCGATACGGCAACGTCATCCCCATGGAATATTGGCATCTGGAGGGGCGTGAAAAGCAAGCGGCCGGCTTGTTCGCGGAATTCGCCCCCATGCTCGATTTCTTCGAAGCGACGATTGGCCCCTACCCGTTCGGCGACGAGAAAGTCGGGGTTGTCGAGACGCCCTATCTCGGCATGGAGCACCAGACGATCAACGGCTACGGCAACAACTACGCCAAGCAGGCGATCGGCTTCGACTGGCTGCTGCAGCATGAATTCGCGCATGAATGGTTCGCCAATCAACTGACGGTCGCCGACTGGGACGATTTCTGGCTCCATGAGGGATTTGGCACCTACATGCAGCCGCTCTACGGCCGCTGGCGTGAGGGAGAGGCCCGCTATGCCGCGATGCTCGACACCCACCGCAGCCTGATCGTCAACAAATTCCCCATCGTCTCAGGATCGCCGAAGACCGAAAGTGAGGTCTACGATCCCAAGAGCGGCCCGGCCAACGACATCTACTACAAGGCCGCGTGGATGCTCCACACGCTGCGCAATCTGATCGGCGACCCCGCCTTCTTCGATGCGACACGCCGACTCGTCTACGGTCGCCCCGATCCCAAACCGGGCAACTTCACGCCCCGTTACTCATCGACCGGGGAATTCCAGAAGATCGTCCGCGATGTAATCGGCAGGGATTATGACTGGTTCTTCGATGCCTATCTCCATTCCCCGGACCTTCCCGAGCTGATCGAAGAACGCACCGGCGATCGCCTCACCCTGCGCTGGAAAACAGCGGGCGGCCGCCCCTTCCCCCTCCCGGTCGAGGTGCAGATCGCCGACCGCATCGAAAAGGTCGCAATGACTGGTGGCCAGGGGACGATTTCCGTGCCGCAAGACGCGCATGTCGTGATCGATCCCAACGCACGCATCCTCAGGCGATCGAAGAATATCGAGGCGCTTCAGGCTTGGCAGTTAAAACAGGGGAAATAGCGGATCAGTCTTCCGCCATCCTTTCGTCATAGGCGCGGCGAGCCTCTTCGATTTCCCGCAGATTGTTCCTTGCCCAATCGCCGAGTGCGGTGACAGGCACGCATAGCGAACGGCCCAGATCGGTCAGTTCATATTCGACTCGCGGCGGGATCGTCGGAAAGACGGTTCGGGTCACCAAACCGTCGCGCTCCAGACTGCGCAGGCTCAGCGTCAGCATGCGCTGCGATATGCCGTCGATCATCCGCTTCAGTTCGTTGAACCGGCGCGGCTGCAGCGCCAGCACCATCACGATCAGCACGCTCCATTTGTCGCCAACCCGCTGGAGGAGCGGCGCGACCTTCTCGCACTCGCCATGCTCAATCTCGCGGCCGTGGATGGTTACAGCGATGTGCTCGGGTATCAAAATTGTGCCTCCTTGTGGGTTCGCACCAGTAACATATGTAGCTCCGGTTACAAATCCATACCGGAAGGGTCAATCAATGAAACTCCTGCACATCGACTCCAGCATCCTCGGCGAAAATTCGGTCAGCCGCCAGCTTTCCGCAGCGACCGTGGATCAACTCCGCAAGCTCGATCCCGCGCTTGAGGTCACCTATCGCGACCTTGCGATCGCGCCTCCTGAGCATTTCACCGCCGCCGACATGGGCATTTCCGATGCGGTTCTGGAAGAATTCCTGGCGGCGGACGTCATCGTCATCGGCGCGCCGATGTATAATTTCACCATTCCCAGCCAGCTGAAAGCCTGGATCGATCGCATCCTGATCTCCGGCAAGACGTTCCGCTACGGCCCTGACGGCGTTGAAGGCCTCGCCGGCGACAAGCGCGTGATCCTGACGATCTCGCGCGGCGGATTTTACGGGCAAGCCTCCCCGGCCGCCGCTCTCGAACATCTCGAGACATATCTGCGCGGCGTGTTCGGCTTTATCGGCATCGTACCGGAAGTGGTGGTTGCGGAGGGCGTTGCCATTCCCGACCAGCGCACAAACGCGATCGATACGGCGCTGGGCGCGGTATCCCTGCTCAAGGCAGCCTGAATTGAAGTGAAGCCCTCTCCCGGTGGGAGAGGGCTACGGATCAGGCCGCGTCGCCGCTGGCCTTTTCCTTCTTCGCATAGACGCGGATCGGTTCCTTGCGGCCTTCGACCACGTCCTTGTCGATCATCACCTCGTCCACGCCGTCCATGGAGGGCAGGTCGAACATGGTATCGAGCAGGATCGCCTCCAGGATCGAGCGAAGCCCGCGCGCGCCGGTCTTCCGCTCGATCGCCTTCTTGGCGACGGCGATCAGGGAGTCGTCGGTGAAGCTCAGCTTGACGTTCTCCATGTCGAACATCTTCTGGTACTGCTTCACCAGCGCGTTCTTCGGTTCCGACAGGATCTTCACCAGCGCCTCGACGTCGAGGTCTTCCAGCGTCGCGATCACCGGCAAACGACCGACGAATTCGGGGATCAGCCCGAACTTCAGCAGATCCTCCGGCTCACCCTGACGCAATATCTCGCCGGTGCGACGTTCTTCGGGTGCCGCCACATAGGCGCCGAAACCGATCGACTTGCCCTGCAGACGGTCGGCGATGATCTTCTCAAGGCCAGCGAACGCCCCGCCGCAGATGAACAGGATGTTGGTCGTGTCCACCTGCAGGAATTCCTGCTGCGGATGCTTGCGACCGCCCTGCGGCGGCACGGAGGCGGTGGTGCCTTCCATCAGCTTCAGCAGCGCCTGCTGGACGCCCTCGCCTGAAACATCGCGGGTGATCGACGGATTTTCAGCCTTGCGGCTGATCTTGTCGATCTCATCGATGTAAACGATGCCACGCTGCGCCCGCTCGACATTATAGTCGCTGGCCTGCAGCAGCTTCAGGATGATGTTCTCGACATCCTCGCCGACATAACCGGCCTCGGTCAGCGTCGTCGCGTCCGCCATGGTGAACGGCACATCGAAAGTCTTGGCCAGCGTCTGGGCGAGCAGCGTCTTGCCGCAACCCGTGGGGCCGACCAGCAGGATGTTCGACTTGGCCAGCTCGACATCGGCGCCCTTGGTGCCGTGGTTCAGCCGCTTGTAGTGGTTGTGGACCGCGACCGACAGCACGCGCTTGGCGCGCTGCTGGCCGATCACATAGTCGTCCAGGACGTTGCAGATTTCCTGCGGCGTCGGCACGCCACCATCCTTGCGGCTGATGAGTGCCGACTTCGTCTCCTCGCGGATGATGTCGTTACACAGCTCGACGCATTCGTCGCAGATGAACACGGTGGGGCCGGCAATAAGCTTGCGTACCTCGTGCTGCGATTTCCCGCAGAACGAGCAATACAGCGTGCTCTTCGAATCCCCACCACTCAGCTTCGTCATCACATCATCCTTGGGCCGAAACCGGCCACGTTACGCGGAAACCATCCTAGCCCGCGTTCTTTCCATCCGACAATGGCGAATATTGCATCGCCATGACATGTCGTCCGGAAACAGGTCAGGCCGCGGCGGCAGACGGTTCCTCCGCCGGGGTAGGCCGCTTGTCGAACACTTCGTCGAGCAGGCCGAAGGCTTTTGCCTCGTCCGCCGACAGGAACTTGTCGCGCTCCATGGCATTTTCGATCACGTCGAGCGGCTGGCCGGTATATTTGGCATAGAGTTCGTTCATCCGGTGCCGGATACGCAGGATTTCCTTGGCCTGGATCTCGATATCGGTCGCCTGGCCCTGCGCACCGCCCGAAGGCTGGTGGATCATGATCCGCGCATTGGTGAGCGCGACACGCATGCCCGGCTCGCCCGCCGCCAGCAGGAAGCTGCCCATCGACGCCGCCTGACCGATGCAAACCGTGCCGACGCGCGGGCGGATGTACTGCATCGTGTCATGGATCGCCATGCCCGCCGTGACGACCCCGCCCGGCGAGTTGATGTACATGTAAATGTCCTTCTTCGGATTTTCCGACTCAAGGAACAGCAGCTGTGCCGTGATCAGCGACGCCATATGATCCTCGACCCCGCCCGTGATGAACACGATGCGTTCGCGCAAAAGACGCGAATAAATGTCGAAGCTGCGTTCGCCGCGGTTCGACTGCTCGATCACGATGGGCACCAGCGCGTCGTGGATCTGGCCGTTTTCGAACGGATTGTTCATGGGAGTCGCTTGTCCTTAACTGTGGGCTTTTTGCCAGCCCATACATCGGGGCAAAGCGGGACGGCTTCAAGGGTGTTGTGAATGTCTCGATGAATGCCGCGCTGCGCGTTGCTTCAACTCGCTATCATCCATATACCTGTTGTGGGGGAATGGCAGATGAAGCACAAGTTCGTGGCTCTCGATGGCTTACGCGGACTGGCGGCGATTGCTGTGGTAATCTTCCATCGCCGCGCCTGGTTTGGCGGAGACGCCGTTTTCGGTCACGCCTATCTGGCAGTCGATTTCTTTTTCATGCTCAGCGGCTTCGTGATCGCCCATGCCTATGAAAAAAGGCTCCTCCAGCAGGGATCTTTCTGGCCTTTCATCCGCGATCGCGTGATCCGGCTGCACCCCCTTCTTTTCGCAGGAGCCGCGCTTGGATGTGTGGTTCTTCTCGCGGAGATCCATACCGGACGCGAAGAGCGGCCTGCACTATTGCCGCTGACGCTGCTCGCGAGCTTTGTGCCTTTTCCCGCTTTTTGGGCCGAGGACCCATTTCAGGTCAATCTCCCAACCTGGTCGCTCTTTTGGGAAATCCTGATCAATATTCTGTTCGCGTTAACTGCCTTTCGCTTGCGGACAGGATGGTTGGCCGGAATTGTCGCGCTTTCTTCGGTTGCTATGATCGCCTCAAGCGTGCGCCTGTCGGGATTCTCCACCGGTTTCACCAATGCAGAGCTTCTGTGGGGATTCCCGCGCGTATGCCTGGGTTTTTCCCTCGGCATATTGCTGCTTCGCGTTCACCGGTCCGGCCGGTTCCCCAGGCTTGGATTGCAATGGCTTCCTCCGCTTCTCCTGCTGGTGAGCCTTACTGCAATTCCGATGAACTCGACATTTTCGAGCATTTACGACAGCGCGATCGTGCTGATCCTCTATCCGATCATCCTTCTGTGGGCCGCGCAGGACGCTCCCTTCCTACCCCCGCTCGCAAAGTTGAGCGGTGAAATCTCTTATCCGCTCTATGTGCTGCACGAACCGATCCTGATGTTGACGAGCGCGATCCTCACCATCAGCGGTATCTCGATGGGTACTCCCGGGCCAGTGGAGGGAATGTTCCGGATCATGGCGACTATCCTGGTCGCATACCTATTTCTGCGCCTCTACGATGACCCGATCCGCAAATGGCTGAGCGCGCGCTTTAAGCCGACGCGTCAGAGTCCGCCCTCTCCCATGCCGGTCTCGGCGGCGCTGCCGGGGGCCGGCAATGATAGGTAAGCAAGCCGGCGAACTTCGCGTCGACCACGAACGACCGTATCAAGGATCAATCCGCATAGGCCGTTGAGAAATGCGAGGATCATCAGGCCGGTGATCAGCACCGCCGTCGGCAGGCGCGGTACCAGCCCGGTCTGGATGAAGGTCATGACCAGTGGCACCGCTAGAATCAGCGCCACGAGCGCGAGCAGCGCCCCGATCAGCCCAAAGAACAGAATCGGTCGTTCGATACGGAACAACGTGGCGATGGTGTTCAAGATGCGCCAGCCGTCCCGGTAGGTCGAAAGCTTCGATGCTGATCCCTCCGGCCGCGCGCCATATGCGGTGATTCGCTCGCCGACCGGCATCTTCAGCTCCAGTGCATGGACGCTGATTTCCGTCTCGATCTCAAAACCTCCGGTCAGCACCGGGAAGCTCTTCACGAAACGACGGGAAAAAACCCGGTAGCCGGAAAGGATATCGCTGAAACTGCGGCCGAAAAGCCGGGACAGCATGCCAGTCAGCAGCTTGTTTCCGAAGCGATGCCCACGCCGATACGCCGCCTCGACTTCCGACTGCCGCGCGCCGACCACCATATCCAGCTGTTCTGCAAGCAGCTGCTCGACCATCGCCGGCGCGGCGGAGGCGTCATAAGTGGCGTCGCCGTCCGCCATCACATAGATGTCGGCCTCGACATCGGCGAACATGCGGCGAACCACATTGCCCTTGCCCTGCATCCGCTCGTTGCGGACGACAGCCCCGGCGGCAGCCGCTACGGTCGCCGTCCGGTCGGTACTGTTATTGTCGTAGACGTAGATCGTCGCCGCAGGCAGCTGTGCCCGGAAAGCAGCGACGGTCTGGCCGATCGCTGCCTCTTCGTTGAAGCAGGGCAACAGCACGGCAATGCGAGGCGCGGAGTCCGGCATCATTTCCCCCAACCGCGCCCTCGCCCGTCAGAAACGGGAAAGGCGGATCAAGCCTTCTTCGCCGCCGGCTTCTTCGCGGCCGGCTTCTTGGCGGGCGTTTCCTCGGCGGTCGCGTCGTCAGCCTTGGTAGCGGCTTTCTTCGGCGCGGCCTTCTTCACCGGCTTCGCTTCGACTTCGGCCGATTCCTCGGCCGGCTTCTTGGCAGCCGCCTTCTTCGCCTTGGGCTTTTCCGCATGGTCATGGTCGTGATGATCATGGCCACAACCCGGCCCATGCACATGGCCGCTGTCGTCGTCCGCCTCGATCTCGGCCTCGATCGCCTCGCGCGTCACTTCGCGCTCGTTGATCTCCGCCTTGGAGAACAGGAAGTCGACGACCTTGTCCTCATAAAGCGGCGCGCGGAGCTGGGCTGCCGCCATCGGCTCCTGACGGACATATTGGACGAAACGCTCACGGTCCGCCGGGCTGTACTGCTGCGCGGCCTGAGCGATCAGCCGGTTCATTTCCTGCTGGCTCACCTCGACGCCGTTCGCCTGCCCGATTTCCGAGAGAAGCAGGCCCAAACGAACGCGCCGCACGGCGATATTGCGATATTCCTCGCGCTCCGATTCCATTTCCTTCAGCGCTGCTTCCGGATCGGCCTCATGGCTGGCTTCATGCTCAAGCTGGCGCCAGATCTGTTCGAATTCGGCCTCGACCATCGAAGGGGGCACGTCGAAATCATGGCTGGCGGCCAGCTGGTCGAGCAGCTTGCGCTTCATGTGCGTGCGGGTCAGGCCGTTATGCTCCTGCTCGATCTGCCCCTTCAGCAGACCACGGAGCTGTTCGATGCCTTCCAGGCCAAGCGACTTGGCGAATTCATCGTCCGCCTTGGTCTCGCCGGGCACCTTCACTTCGGTGATGACCAGATCGAACGTGGCCGGCTGTCCCTTCAGGCTGTCGACATTGTAGTCGGCCGGGAATGTGACGTTGATGGTCAGCTCGTCATTGGCCTTCACGCCGACCAGCTGATCTTCGAAGCCGGGGATGAGCTGGCCCGAGCCGATCTCCACCGACATGCCTTCGCCCTTGCCGCCCTCGAACGGGACGCCGTCAACCTTGCCTTCGAAATCCATGACGACCAGATCGCCGGTCGCCGCCTTGTGCGTCGGCTTGGCCGTGTCGAAACGCTTGTTCTGGCTGGCGATCCGCTCGACCGCCTCGTCAACCGCCTTGTCGTCGACCGGCACCACCAGACGATCCAGCTTCAGGCCGTCGATCGCTGGCGCCGGCACATCGGGCAGCACCTCAAGCTCGATCTTCACTTCGGCATCCTTGCCGGGACCGTAATCTTCGCCCAGCGCAACCGACGGCTGCATGGCGGGACGCAGATTATTGTCGGCCAGCAGCTTCTGCACGCCTTCCTGAATCGAATTGTTGAGCGCTTCCTGCTCGAGCGCCGGGCCGTGCATCTTGCGGACCAGATTGGCCGGCACCTTGCCGGGGCGGAAACCGGGCATCCGCATCTGCGGCGCAACCGTCTTCAGCTCCTTGTCGATGCGGGCATCGATGTCCTTGCGCGTGATCTTCAGCGTGTATGCGCGCTTCAGGCCTTCGTTCAACGTCTCGACAGTCTGCATTTCGTCTCACATGCCTTCATGCTGGAATTTCTAGGCGGAACATCCCCTCGCAGAGGGCGAAGCTGGTGCGGGCGAAGGGACTCGAACCCCCACATCTTGCGATACTGGAACCTAAATCCAGCGCGTCTACCAGTTCCGCCACGCCCGCTTTCAGGACCGCCGGTCGGCGGCGTCTATAACAGGAGGACCGCGAAGGGCAAGGCGGATCGGTCATCCATCCCGCGCGTTAGGGAATGAGAAGGAGAATGCCGATGGCCACCGTGCCGCCCGAACCCGATCCCCATCCGGACAGCCCACCCGTAGAACCGACTCCGCGGCCGGACGAAATCACGCCCCCGCGCCCGGATGTGGACAAGCCTGCACCCAACGAGCCCGTGGAACGGCCGGGTCAATCCTGATTCAGTTGCCGGTTCAGCCCGCAAGCATTGCCTTCAGGCGTGCGTCTTTCACGGCGATCATATTGCCCATGCGGAAATGGTCGTCGGCACAATCATATGCCTTGAATTCCACATGATCGGGAAAGAGCCTTCCGACCGAATAGCCGCAAGATTCAAGCAGCGTCTGCACATAATGCAATGTGCTTCCCGTCATCAGCCAGGTATCGCCATATTCGAACTGAATCATGGCGGGGGCATCGGGTCCGGCCAACAGTTCGTGAGCGCCGTCCAGTATCGCTCTTTCATGGCCTTCGGTATCGATCTTCAATAGCGCGGGGGAGTTCTTTCCCGCGCGGTAAAGATCGACCGTGGTAACGTGGCAGGCCATCTGTTCCAGATTGGCGCTTTCAAACCATTGATTGGTCATTCGCGGATTGATCGAATTCGTGCTGTCGTAGCTGTGGTTCCACATTACGGAAACTTCGCCCTCTCGGTCTGACATACCGAGATTTTCGATCTGCAGCCAATCGGCCTGAGGGATGCGGTCGGCAATCGGCTTCAAAATCTCAAAGCTGACCACCTGCGCGCTGGGAATAAGGGCATGCACCTCCCGTGCCCATTCGCCCTCATGCGCGCCAACGTCCCAGATGGTTACCGGGGCATCCTTGTTCCATCGGGCGAACACGCGGATCGCAAAGCTCTCTCCGTTGCGGTCGAAGATGAAGAAGCCGTCATTATACCACGCGCGAAGATATTTCTCGGACAGCGTGGCAAGCGCCCTGAATGGCGCCGCCCTGCGTTTTTGGCGAATGAATTGCCGCGCGTTCCCCAGCATCCGTTCCTCCGAAACAATCGACAAGGAAGCAACGCGAACACGACAAAAGCAATCGAGCCAACCCGCCCGATTCTGGCTGTTAGTTTATGGCGATTCCCGAACGATGGCCAGTCAACTTGTCTTCACTTCGTAGCAGAACAGGACAGGAGAATCTGTCGTCTTGGAAGAAGAGAAAATCAGCCCAATGCCTTTTTCAGCAGTTCGTTGACAACGGCGGGGTTGGCCTTGCCGCCCATCGCCTTCATCGTCTGGCCGACGAAGAAGCCGAACAGCGCTTCCTTGCCGCCCCGATACTGTTCCAGCTGACCCGGATTGGCGGCCAGCACCTTGGCGATCACTTCCTCGATCGCGCCGGTGTCGCTGGTCTGCTTCAGGCCCTTTTCCTCGACGATCTTCGCCGGATCATTGCCGGTTTCCAGCATGATCTCGAACACCTGCTTGGCAAGCGTGCCCGATAGCGTGCCGTCCGCGACCAGGCCGAGCAGTTCGGCTCCCTGCGCCGGGGTGACGGGGCTGTCGCCGATGTCCTTGCCCAGCCGATTGAGCGCGCCGAACAGATCCGAAATCACCCAGTTCGCCGCTGCCTTCGGCGCCACCTTGTCGCTGCATTCCGAGAGCAGGCTTTCGAACCAGCGCGCCGTCTCGACATCCGCCGTCAGCACCGCCGCATTATAGGCGCTGAGGCCAAGCCCATCCTGATAACGGGCGCGCTTGGCGTCGGGCAGTTCCGGCAGGCTGTCACGGCATTCCGCCAGAAAGACGTCGTCCAGTTCGAGCGGCAGCAGGTCGGGGTCGGGGAAATAGCGATAATCGTGCGCGTCTTCCTTCGACCGCATCGACCGCGTCTCGCCCTTGTCGGGGTCGAACAGCCGGGTTTCCTGAACGATTTTCCCGCCGCCTTCGATCACGTCGACCTGGCGGCTCGCCTCATGCTCGATCGCCGCCATGACGAAGCGGACCGAATTGACGTTCTTGGTCTCGGTACGCGTTCCGAACGGTTCGCCGGGGCGGCGCACGCTGACGTTCACGTCGGCGCGCATCGATCCCTCCTCCATATTGCCGTCGCACGAGCCGACATAGCGGAGGATCGATCTTAGCTTACGAATATAAGCCCCTGCTTCTGCAGGAGAACGCATGTCAGGGCGCGACACGATTTCCATCAACGCCACGCCCGACCGGTTGAGATCGACATAGGACCGCGTCGGATGCTGGTCGTGCATCAGTTTGCCGGCATCCTGCTCGACATGGATGCGCTCGATGCCGACTGTCTTGGTCTCGCCCTCGGCCGGTTCGATCTCGATATGCCCCTCACCCACCAGCGGATGGTAGAGCTGGCTGATCTGGTAGCCCTGCGGCAGATCGGCATAGAAATAATTCTTCCGGTCGAACCGCGACCAGCGGTTGATCTGCGCGTCGATTGCCATGCCGGTGCGCACCGCCTGGCGAATGCATTCGCGGTTCGGGACTGGAAGCATGCCCGGCATCGCCGCATCGACCAGCGAGACCTGCGCATTCGGTTCCGCCCCGAAAGCGGTGGAAGCGCCCGAAAACAGCTTGGCGTTGGAGGTGATCTGGGCGTGGACTTCCAGGCCGATCACGACCTCCCACTCACCCGTGGCGCCCTGGATGCGATAGCTGCTCATCTTACCACCAAGCCTCCGGCCGGGCGGTAAACCCGGCGCGTTCCTCAATCGCCAAACCGGCATTCAGCACGGTCTGCTCGTCCAGCGCCTTGCCGATGATCTGCAGGCCCAGCGGCAACCCCTGCCCGTCCAGGCCACCCGGCACCGACATGGCGGGAAGGCCAGCCAGTGACGACGGCACGGTGAAGACGTCGTTCAGATACATGGCGATCGGATCGGCCGATTTTTCGCCAAGCGCGAACGCTGCGGACGGCGCGGTCGGCGCGAGAAGCAGGTCGCAGCTTTCCCAGGCCTTGTCGAAATCGCGGGAAATGAGCGTCCGGACCTTCTGCGCCTGCGTGTAGTAGGCGTCGTAGAAACCGGCGGAGAGCACATAGGTGCCGATCATGATCCGGCGCTTCACCTCTGGCCCGAAACCGGCGGCGCGGGTCGCGGCGTACATGTCCTGCAGGTTCGCACCGTCCGGCAGATCGCGCAGGCCATAACGCACGCCGTCATAACGGGCCAGGTTGGACGACGCCTCTGCCGGTGCGATGATGTAATAGGCTGGCAGCGCATATTTGGTATGCGGCAGCGAGACCTCGACGATCTCGGCACCTGCATCCTTCAGCCATTCCACGCCCTGCGTCCACAGCGCATCGATCTCGGCAGGCATGCCATCTACCCGATATTCCTTGGGAATACCGACGCGCTTGCCTTTGAGATTGCTCGACAATCCTGCCTCCCACTTGGGAACGGCAATATCCAGCGATGTTGAATCCTTCGGATCGAAACCGCTCATCGCCTCCAACAGGATCGCGCAGTCGCGAACATCGCGCGCCATCGGCCCCGCCTGATCGAGCGAGCTTGCGAAGGCGATGACGCCCCAGCGCGAGCAGCGGCCGTAGGTCGGCTTGATCCCCGAAATGCCCGTGAATGCTGCCGGCTGGCGGATGGAACCGCCGGTATCCGTCCCGGTCGCCCCCGGGCAGAGCCGCGCGGCAATGGCAGCCGAGCTGCCGCCCGACGATCCGCCCGGTGCAAGCGGCGCATTCCCGCCGTCATTGCGCCGCCAAGGCGAAATGACGTTGCCGAACGCGCTGGTCTCGTTGGAAGATCCCATCGCGAACTGGTCCATGTTCAGCTTGCCGAGCATCCCCGCGCCCGCATCGAACAGCTTGCCCGACACGGTCGATTCATAGGTCGGCTTGAACCCTTCCAGCATCTTGCTGGCCGCCGTGGTCTGCACGCCTTCGGTGCAGAACAGGTCCTTCATGCCGATCGGCACGCCGGAAAGCGGCTTCAGATCGCCCGACGCCTTCGCCTTGTCCGCCGCATCGGCGGCGGCCAGCGCATGTTCAGGCGTTTCCACCAGAAAGGCGTTCAATGCCTTGGCTTTGGCAACTTTTTCGTTGAAAGCCGTCGCAATTTCGCGGGCGGAAAAGGTGCCGTCGCGCACGCCGTCGCGGATGGCGGCCACGCCCAGATCAGTCAGGTCGGTCATTATTCGATCACCTTCGGCACGGCGAAGAAGCCGTGTTCGGCCTGCGGCGCATTGGCCAGCACCCTGTCGCGGATGCCGCCATCGGTCACGACGTCGTCGCGCAGACGCAAATGATTGGGGATGACGGCCGTCATCGGCTCGACGCCTTTGGTATCCACCTCCCCCAATTGCTCGATCCAGCCGAGGATATTGTTGAATTCGGGGACCATCGCCTCGACCTCCGCATCGCTCACGGCGATTCGGGACAGGCTGGCGATCTTGCGGACGGTTGCTGTATCGACGGACATTCAGCGCGGCTAGCACCGTGCCCGCGCCGCTTCAAGCCGATCGATGCCGTTGCGTGCGAGGGCGATTGCCCGCTACGCACTTGCCTGAGCAGCCGGTTATGCTGCAATGCACAACGGAGTAGCCCTTTGGCGCGGAAGTTCCTTTATGTCGTCGCGATCCTGATCGTGCTCGTGCTGGCGGCCGCCTTTGCGTATCGCATCTTCGGCGCGCAGCTCATGCGCGCCGCGCTTGTCCCATCGGCTACCTATACGCCTCAGGCTCAGGCAAAGGCCGATGTCTACGCCGATCCCGCGATGTGGTTTTCCCGGCCGGGCACGGCGGACGATCCGGCGCGATGGGTTCCGGAAGGGTATCAGCCGGGGGCCGCGCCCGCGGCGGAAGTCTTCTTCATCCACCCGACATCCTATTTCACGCGCGAATCCTGGAACGCGCCGCTCGACAATCGGGAAGCGAACGAGCGCGCGAAGCTTTTCATTCGTGGCGAGGCGAGCGCGTTCAACGAAATCGCCAATATCTGGGCGCCCCGCTATCGTCAGGCGACCTTCGGCGCCTTCCTGACCGCGAAGCCCGACCGGGACCATGCGCTCGATCTGGCCTATGGCGATGTGCTGGTTGCTTTCGATCGTTTCGTTTCGGAAATCCCGGCCGATCGGCCGATCATCCTCGCCGGGCACAGTCAGGGCGCACTTCACCTGACCCGGCTGCTTCGGGACCGGATTGCCGGTCAGCCGATCGCCCGGCGCATCATCGCGGCCTACGCCGTAGGTTGGCCGATCTCGATCGAAACCGATCTGCCCGCGCTTGGCCTGTCGCCTTGCGAACGTCCCGACCAAACCGGCTGCATCCTGTCGTGGCAGAGCTTCGCCGAACCGGCCGATCCAAGTCTGATTCTTGAAAGCTATGACGAAACCACGGGCTTCGACGGCCGCCCGCGTCGCGGAACCGCGTTCCTCTGCACCAATCCATTGACGGGAAGCATTGGCGGCGATGCGCCCGCCAGCGCGAACCTTGGCACACTTTACCCAAGCATCGATTTCAAGACCGCCGCGATCCAGGCGGGACGCGTTCCCGCCCGCTGCGGCGATCGGGGCTTCCTGCTGATCGGGTCGCCGCCCGTCGGCATCGACAGCTATGTCCTGCCCGGCAACAATTATCACGTCTTCGACTACAGCCTGTTCTGGGCCAACATCCGCGCCGATGCCGCCCGGCGCCTTGCGGCGTTCAAACCGCAATGATCGTCCAGTCCGCCAGCGATTTCCGTGCCGCCCTGCCTGGCGGCGGGCGGCTGCTTGGCCTCGATGTCGGGACGCGGACCATCGGGACCGCGCTGTGCGACGCACAATGGACGATCGCCAGCCCCGCGACGCTCATCAATCGCACGAAATTCACCGTCGATCGGGCATTGATCGAGAAGCTGGCGGCCGAGCAGCACGTTACCGGCATCGTCATCGGCCTGCCGCTGAACCTTGACGGCACGGACAGTCCCCGCACGCAATCGACCCGCGCCTTCGCCCGCAATATCGACAGGCCCGACCGCCCGATCCTGCTGTGGGACGAGCGTTGGTCGACCCAGGCCGTCACCCGGACTCTGCTCGATGCCGACGCCAGCCGTGCCCGCCGCGCCGACCTGGTCGACAAGATGGCGGCCGCCTATATCCTTCAAGGCGCGATCGACGCGATGATGATGGGTTGAGCTAACCCCGCGCACCGGCTAAGCGCGGATTTTAATGCACAACCCGCCACCCGCTCCCTATGCCGGCCTTCATGGCGCGCAGGCATTCCCGCATCGGCACCTGCTTGGGATCGCCGGCCTTCAGCCTCATGAAATCATGTTCCTGCTCGACGAGGCGGAACAATGGGTGGAGCTGAACCGCCAGGCATCAAAGCATGACGACCGGCTGGCTGGCCTGACCCTCATCAACGCCTTTTTCGAAAACAGCACACGCACGCTGCTGTCGTTCGAGATCGCCGGCAAGCGGCTGGGCGCTGACACGGTCAACATGCACGCCGCCCAATCCAGCGTGAAAAAGGGCGAAACGCTGATCGACACGGCGATGACGCTGAACGCGATGCGTGCCGACATGCTGGTCATCCGCCATCACAGTTCCGGCGCGGTGCGGCTGATTGCCGATAAGGTGGATTGCCCCGTCCTCAATGCCGGCGATGGCCGTCACGAGCATCCGACGCAGGCGCTGCTCGACGCGCTCACCATCCGCCGCCGCAAGGGGAATATCGCGGGCCTCACCGTCGCCATCTGCGGCGATATCCTGCACAGCCGCGTGGCGCGATCGAACATCCTCGCGCTGACGGCCCTTGCCGCCAATGTCCGGATCATCGCGCCGCCCACGCTGTTGCCGGCGGATATCGACCGCATGGGCGTGACCCCCTTCACCGATTTCGACGAAGGGATCCGGGACGCCGATGTCGTGATGATGCTGAGGCTCCAGACCGAGCGGATGGACGGCGGCTTTATCCCCAGCGCGCGCGAATATCATGCCTATTGGGGCCTTACCCCGGAACGGCTGGCGCTCGCGGCCCCCGAAGCGCTGGTGATGCACCCCGGCCCGATGAACCGGGGCGTGGAGATCGACAGCAGCGTGGCGGACGATCCGTCCCGTTCCGCGATTACCGAACAGGTCGAAATGGGCGTGGCCGTCCGCATGGCCTGCCTGGATGTGCTGACCCGCGCCCGGCGCGGTGTGGAGGGCTGGGCATGAGCAGCACCGCCATCATCGACGGGCTGATCGTCGACCCCGCCGGCGGTGTCAGCGAAGGCGGCGTGCTGATCCGCGACGGCGTGATCGCGTCAACCGGTTCGTTCGATCCGCCGATCGACGCCGCCATCATCGATGCCGACGGCGCGCTGATCGCCCCCGGCATCGTCGATCTGGGCGTCTTCGCCATTGATCGTGCAGCATTCCGTGCGGGCGGCATCACGCGCGCGGCGCTGATGCCTGACCAGAATCCGCCGCTCGACGACCCGGGACTGATCCAGCGCGCCGCCGCCGCAGGAAAACCGGACGCCTGGATCCACCCCCTTGCCGCCGCCACGCGCGGGCTGGCGGGCACGGAACTGGCCGAAGTCGGCATGATGCAGCAGGCGGGCGCGCGCGGCATCGCCACCGGCCGCCGCTGGATCGCCGATTCGGGCGTGATGCACCGCGCCCTCGCCTATGCCGCCGCGCGCGGGATGACGATGATCGTCCATTCCGAGGATGAGGGGTTGACCGGAGGCGCCGTCGCCACCGCCGGCGAGACCGCGACCCGCCTCGGCCTGCCAAGCGCGCCTGCCATTGCCGAAGCGATGGCGATCGCCCGCGATCTCGCCCTTGCCGCAGATACCGGCGCGACAATTCACTTCCGGCAGGTAACGACAGCCGCGGGCTTCGACCTCATCCGGGCTGCAAAGATGCAGGGCCTGCCCGTCACCTGCGGCATCACGCCCGCACATCTGTTCTTGTCCGACATCGCCGTCAGCGATTTCCGGACCTTCGCCCGCCTCTCCCCTCCGCTTCGTTCGGAGGACGACCGTCAGGCCGCACTCGCCGCCATTGCCGACGGCACGATCGACGTCATCGCCTCCAGCCATGATCCACGCGGACCGGAGGACAAGCGCCTGCCCTTCGCCGATTCCACACCCGGCATGGCGGGGGCGGAGATGCTGCTCGCGCTTTCGCTGGGGCTGGTCCGCGACGGGTTGATCGAAATGGACCGGCTGTTCGCGCTGCTGTCACGCAATCCGGCACGCATTCTGGGCGTCGACGGCGGTTCGCTCGATGTCGGGGCTGCGGGCGACATCATCCTCGTCGCTCCCGAAGCGCCGTGGCTGATCGATACCGACCGTTTGGTCGCCATTGCCGGCAATACACCGTTCGACGGCCTTCCCGTTCAGGGCAAGGTGCTGAAGGTCATCAAGGGCGGCCAGCCGCTGGGCTGACCTCAGCGTGAGGCGACGACGGTCCTGCCGCGCGATGCCCATTGCAGCGGCGCATCGCCGGCAACGCCGCGCACGAAGCAGCTCGCGCCCTGCTCCTTGAGCTTACGGCACAATGTCGAGGCTTCGGATGCCGTGCCGAAACCACCCACCGACAGGCGATAGAATCGTTCCGATCCCGGTTGCTGGGAAAAAATGCTGCTCGACGGCTCGAACCGGGCCAGCGCCGGATATTTGCTGGCAGCACGATTCCAGGCTGGCTCGACTTGCGACAGCTGCGAATATGCGCCGATCTGCACGACGAAATTACCCGCTTTCGCCGCAGCTCGCACAACGGGTGCCGGACGTGGCGCCGAAACGACGGCACGCGATACGGGCAGCGGTTGGACCACCTCCTTGCGCGGCGCGAATTGAATGCCGTCGAAGGTCGCGAACGTAATCGGGAAATCCACCGCCTTCGGCTTCACCACCGCCAGCGGTGCGGTGGATGCGATTGGCGTCGCTGCTTCAACAACCGGCAATTTCACGGGCTCTGCTGCCGCCAGTGCTTGCGGTGCAGGCTCCGGCGCAAGCGCCAGACGCACGGGCTGGCCGGGATCGGCAACCGGCGTCACACCAAGCAGCGACGCAATCTGGTCGGTTGCCGAATTCGGCCGCGCAAGCTGCGCCCATTCCATGATCCGCTGCGAAACCATTGCAGGCGCAAGGTCATAGGATGCCATCAACTTGGCCTCCTGCCACCGCCCCGCAAGCGCATAGGACAGCGCAAGATTCTGCCGCACCTGCGCATCGGCCTGCGACGAACGCACCACCGATTCCAGCAAATCGATCGATCCCCGCGCATCGCCGGCAAGCGCGAGCGCAAGGCCGCGATCGGCAGGCGAAATAATGGCCTCATGCCGGGCAATCACATCCCGCGCCGCGTCTGCCTTGCCGAGCGCGATCTGCACCAGCGCAAGGCTCAGCGCCGCCCGTCCCTGCTGCGGATCAAGCGTCAGGGCATCCTGAAATGTGACTTCCGCAGAGCTGAACCGCCCGGCGGCGAGATAGGAACGGCCCAGCAAGGTGCGATAGTCCGCATCCCGCGGCACTGCCGCCACCGCCGCTTCTGCCTCGACAAGCGCGCCCGCCGCATTTTTGGCCACCAGCGCTTTTTCGGCCTTTCGCGCCGCACTTGCCGCAAGCTTGACCACCTTGCCGCCACCTGAAACGGCGGCCGGCCGCGCGATATCGGCCCGGTGGCTGCATGCCGTCAGCGCCATCACCGCAATCAGCGACGTCGCGGCGATGCGAGCCAGCCCGATCTTGTTCCCGCTCGCCCCCATATGCGCCCCCTAGTTCGCCTTGCGGCCAGGCAGTCGTTCGGCGATCTCGTCGATTTCCGGGATCGATCCCAGGAAGTCGTCAAGCGCTTCGGTCACCAATTGCTGCGCGGACTGGTTGCGCATGGCGCAGGCCAGCCGAAGCTGCAGATGCCGCTCCGGATCGAGCCGTAGCGTGAAGGCGGCCTTCGCCGTCCTGGCCACGATCGGTGCGTGCTCGGCCAGTTGTGGCTTGGCGGCCTTCTTTCTGCGCGGCTTGCGGGCAAGCAAAGGCACGGCGACTTCGGCGGCCAGTTCTTCCGCCAGTTCCTCGCGCTCGCGCAGCACGGGCGGCAGATCTTCGGCCGCGGCCGGTGCAGGGTCGATTGGCGAAGGACGGGGCGGTTCATAGCCCATGTCGTTCCAGCCAAGATCGTCATGTCCCCCCGTCATCGGGCCAAAACCGGCAAGGCCCTGCGGGCGCATTGCGGGCTTGGCCTGCCCCTTGCGGGCCAGCAGGCTGGAGGAAAGCGAAGCGAAAGGCTTGGGTTCGGCCATGGTCCGTCCCCCTTACTGGCCGACCACGCGACGGCCGAAGCCGCTGGCGGCGGGGCGCTGCCCCATCGCAACGGCAGCGGCGCCGGGCGCGCTGAACACCGTGCGGCGGAAATTCTTCTCCAGCCGATCGGAAATATAGGTCCAAAGGCTGATGACTTCCGATGCCGAACGGCCGCTGGGATCAATCTCCATCACCGTCCGCCCGTCGATCATCGATGCGGCATAGTCGGTACGATGGTGCAGCGTCACCGGCGCAACGGTGCCATGCTGCGACAGGGCCACGGCTGCCTCAGATGTGATCTTCGCCTTTGGCGTGGCGCCGTTGACGACAAAGATCAGCGGCTTGCCGGAACGATCGCAAAGATCGACGGTCGCGCCGACCGCGCGCAGGTCATGCGGGCTTGGACGCGTCGGGATGACGATCAGCTCGGCCACCTGGATCACACTGTGGATCGCCATGGTGATCGCAGGCGGCGTATCGATGACGGCAAGCCGAAAACCCTGCTGACGAAGCATTTCCAGGTCCGCGGCCAGCCGCGCGACCGTGGTCTGCGCAAAAGCCGGATAATCCGCCTCGCGCTCGTTCCACCAGTCGGCAAGCGATCCCTGCGGGTCGATATCGATCAGCACGACCGGGCCCGCCCCCGCCCGCTGCGCCTGCACGGCAAGATGCCCGGACAGAGTCGTCTTGCCCGAGCCGCCCTTTTGCGATGCCATCGCCAGAACGCGCATGTTTCCCCCTAGGTTTGAACAACCTTCGCAAATTGCGTGACATGCGGACCGCTAAAATCAGGTTAATTCCGGCATCAGAACATCTCCGGCCATTCGCCTTCGAACACTTTACCCGGCGCTAATATTTTACTTTTCACGTCTTGGTGAATCAGGCACACTCGGCTTCTGTTCGGGGGGAATGCAATGTCCTATTATGAGCAGCAACGTCCTGAAATGCTTCCTTATTTGCCGTCCTCAGTGGAACGGCTGCTTGACATTGGGTGCGCAGACGGCGGATTTGGCGCGGCGGTCAAATCGGAAATGCCCAATTGTGAGACATGGGGCGTGGAATTTGTGCCGGCGGCCGCTGAAAATGCCGCAAAGGTGATCGATCGGGTCATTTGCGGCAGCATCTACGATGTCGAACAGCTGCCGAAGGCGTATTTTGACGTCATCACGATGAATGACGTCTTCGAACATCTCCCCGAATCCGAGCCGGTTCTTAAGCGCGTAAAGGATTTGCTCGCCCCCGGCGGCAGGCTGATTCTATCGCTGCCAAACGTCCGCTACTACCTCAACGTCCGCGACCTGGTCTTCAGGAAGGACTGGAAATATCAGGATTTCGGCATCCTCGACCGCACGCATTTGCGGTTCTTCACCCAGAAAAGCGCCTGCGACCTTCTGCGCGAGAACGGTTTCCGGATCGAGCGCCTTGAAGGGATCAACAAGGCGCCACTGAGCACGCCCTACAAGATGCTGTTCACCCTGGGCGGAAAGCTGGTCGATGACATGCGTTATCCGCAATTTGCGGTGGTGGCGTCCGTCAACCAGCCCGAAAATCGGAAAAGCTTCGCAAATTGATATGACTTTGGGTTAACCAATAGGTAGCGAAGCTGCCCTAGTTGGGCGGAAATTTCAGGATTCTTGGGGACATGGTCGGGATGAGGTTGCGGGCGGCGTCAGCTTTGATGGCGGCGACCTTTGTCTCCACCTCTGCGATTGCCGACGTTCAGGCCGGCGTAGAGGCTTGGAAACGTGGCGATTACGCAGCCGCCATCGCCCAGTGGCGGACGGAAGCGCTTACGGGCGACGCGATGGCGCAGTTCAACCTCGGCCAGGCGTATAAATTGGGTCGCGGTGTCGCCGTCGATCTTCGCCAGGCGGAGGAGTGGTACCGCCTTGCCGCCGTTCAGGGTCTTGCAGAGGCTGAAAATAATTACGCCTATGTTCTGTTCGAAAACGGCAAGCGCAAGGAAGCGATGCCGTGGATCCGCAAGGCCGCCGGCCGCGGAGATGCACGGGCGCAATATGTGCTGGGGACCGCCTTCTTCAACGGTGATCTGGCCGAACGCGATTGGCCACGCGCCTATGCACTGATGCGCCTGGCGGTGACCGGCGGCGTCGCGCAGGCCAAAACCAGCCTCGCCCATATGGAAAAATTCGTTCCGGCAGAGGATCGCAAGCGCGGTCTCGCGCTCGCTGCGGGGCCGCTTGCGACGTTGGTGCCGGATGGGAAGCCGGTCACGCAATCACCCGCCCCGCAAGCCTCCCCCCGCCCCGTTCCATCGGGCAAATGGCGGGTTCAACTCGGCGCCTTTAGCCAGGAAGCGCGCGCCCGCAAGCAATGGGATCTGCTGACCGGCAGGATCGACGCCCTCACCCGCTTCGAACCGCAATATGTCCGCACAGACGATGTCGTCCGCCTGCAGATCGGCCCAGTCGGGGCAAAAAAGGACGCAAACCGGCTCTGCGAAACGGTGAAGTCGGCCGGAAGCGCCTGCTTCCCCGTCGCGCCATAAACCGCTTTAAGCCGCCCAATCCTTCCGCGCGAAGCCTTGGGCATAAAGCAGCGCCGACAAATCCCCCGCATCGATCCGCGCCGCAGCAGCGGCGGCTGTCGCGGGCTTGGCGTGAAAGGCGACGCCCAGCCCGGCTTCGCGGATCATCGGAATGTCGTTTGCGCCGTCACCGATCGCCAGGCTCTCGGATCGATCGATGCCATATTCCTTGCAAGCAGCCAGCAGTTCCTGACGCTTGGTTTCAGCGCCGACGATCGGGCGACCGACCGTGCCGTCCAGCTTGGCGGCGGCAATGCCAAGCCTGTTCGAGACTGCCCGGTTGAAGCCGATCTCCTCCGCGATACGATCGGCGAAATGGGTGAAACCGCCGGAGACCAGCACGGCATGGCCGCCCCGCGCCCGCATTGTCCGCACAAGCGAAATGGCGCCGGGGGTGATCCTGACGCGCTCAATCCGGCACCGCTCCAACACAGCCTCATCCAGCCCCGCGAGCAGTGACACGCGGGCATCCAGCGCCGCCTCGAAATCAAGCTCCCCTCGCATCGCGCGTTCGGTCACTTCCGAAATGCGCGCGCGCAATCCCGCATAGTCCGCCAGTTCGTCGATGCATTCGACGGTGATCATCGTCGAATCCATGTCCGCGACCAGCAGCTTCTTTTCACGCCCCGCCTTTGGCTGGACGATGACATCCACTCCCGCGAACGCCCCCTCAAGCGCCGAACGCGCGGCAAGCGGATCGGCATCGAACATCAGGTCCATGGCGACGTCGGCCTCGACGACTGCCGTGTCGCCGGGGAGGCAGTTCGCTGTCGACAACCGATCACGCGCGGCAGAAATATCGCCCCCGCTCAGACGATCGGCTGCTATCAGCGTGGCGATGAACATCGAAAACTCCCTGGAAGAACGGTCCGCCGGACGGCCGGCCGTGGCGCTTATTGCGGGGCCGACGGCCAGCGGCAAGTCCGCTCTCGCAATGCGGCTGGCGGAGCAGGGTCCCATCACGATCATCAATGCCGATTCAGCGCAGGTCTATGCCGATCTGCGGATCCTCTCCGCCCGGCCGGACGAGGCGGACATGGCCGCGGTTCCGCACCGCCTTTTCGGCTATGTCGACGGCGCGGCAGCCTGTTCCGCCGCACGCTGGAGCGCCGATGCCAGCCGTGCGATAGACGATGCCATTGCGGATGGCCGCCTGCCCGTGCTGGTCGGCGGCACGGGACTCTATCTGCGGACCCTGTTCGACGGCATCGCTCCGGTCCCTGATATCCTGCCCGAAGTCCGCAGCGCCGTCCGTGCGATGCCCGTTGCCGACGCGCATACAGCACTTTCACACGACGATCCGGCGGCGGCGGCACGGCTTGCCCCGGCCGATACGACACGCGTCGCCCGCGCGTTGGAGGTGGTGCGGTCGACCGGGCGAACGCTCGCCGAGTGGCAACGGGACAAGGTCGGCGGCATCGGCCACCGCATAAAGCTCGCGCCCTTGATCCTGCTCCCACCCCGCGACTGGCTGTTTGCGCGGTGCGATGCGCGGTTCGCCGCAATGATCGAACAAGGCGCCGTCGAGGAGGTGAAACGCCTCCATGCCCGCAATCTCGATCCCGCGCTCCCCGTCATGCGCGCCATCGGGGTCCGTGAGATCGCCGGCTGGATGGATGGCGCGCTTTCCCGCGACGAGATGATCCAGCTCGGCCGGATCGCGACGCGGCAATATGCGAAGCGCCAGTACACCTGGTTTTCCCGGCAGCCCCCCGCCGGCTGGGAGACCGCTAACACGCAACTCGATAATGAAAAATCTGGTCAAATCGCAATAAAATTATACGAAAAGGCGTTGACAGCATAGTTTATTGCGATTAGCGGAGCCCCTCCTTTTGGTCTATTGCAACGCACAAAGTGCGGAAGGATATGAAGATGGTTAGCGAGCGCAGCGGCGCGGATATATTGATCGAGGCCTTGACCGATCTGGGGGTCGAGGTGGTTTTCGGCTATCCGGGCGGCGCTGTACTTCCGATCTATGATGCCATCTTCAAGCAGAAGAAGCTTCGCCACATCCTTGTCCGGCACGAACAGGCGGCAACCCACGCGGCAGAGGGCTATGCCCGTTCGACCGGCAAGCCCGGCGTCGTCCTCGTCACCTCCGGCCCCGGCGCCACCAATGCCGTCACCGGCATCACCGACGCGCTGATGGATTCGATCCCGATGGTCGTCATCACCGGGCAGGTCCCGACCGCCCTGATCGGCACCGACGCGTTTCAAGAAGCGGACACGATCGGCATCACCCGCCATTGCACCAAGCATAATTATCTGGTGCGCGATCCCGCGCGCCTGGGTGAGATCGTCCACGAGGCGTTTCATATCGCCACGTCTGGACGCCCCGGCCCTGTCGTCATCGACATCCCGAAGGACGTCCAGGTCGCAACCGCCACCTATCGCAAGCCTGGCGCGATCCAGCACAAGACCTATCGCCCGCAGGTGAAGGCCGATCATCTGCTGATCGAAGCCGCCGTCGACATGCTGGCGGCAGCGGAACGGCCGATCCTCTACACGGGCGGCGGCGTCATCAATTCGGGACCGGCGGCCAGCCAGCTGCTACGCGAACTGGCGCGGATCACGGGGGCACCCGTCACCTCCACGCTGATGGGATTGGGCGCCTATCCGTCGCAGGACGGCCAGTGGCTCGGCATGCTCGGCATGCACGGCACCTATGAAGCCAATCTGGCGATGAACCAGGCCGACCTCATCCTCTGCATCGGTGCGCGCTTCGACGATCGGGTGACGGGGCGGCTGGACGCGTTCAGCCCGAAGTCGAAGAAGATTCACATCGACATCGACCGCAGCTCGATCAACAAGAATGTCCGCGTCGACCTGCCGATCGTCGCCGATGTCGGCCACGCGCTTGAGGACATGATCCATGTCTGGAAGGCACGCCAGCACCCCAGGCCGGATCTGGCCGGCTGGTGGCGGCGGATCAGCGAATGGCGCGACAAGAAGTGCCTGAACTTTCCCGCGTCAAAGGCGGAGATCATGCCGCAGCAGGCAATCCGCAGCCTGTGGGAAGCGACGCATCGCCGCAACCCGATCATCACGACGGAAGTCGGCCAGCACCAGATGTGGGCGGCCCAGCATTTCGGTTTCGAAGGGCCGAACAAGTGGCTGACGTCCGGTGGCCTCGGCACGATGGGCTACGGCCTGCCCGCGGCGATCGGCGCGCAGATCGGCAATCCCGATGCGCTGGTCATCGACATCGCCGGTGAGGCGTCCATTCAGATGAACATCCAAGAACTGGGCACGGCGACGCAATATCGCCTGCCGGTGAAGCTGTTCATCCTCAACAACGAATATATGGGCATGGTCCGCCAGTGGCAGGAACTGACCTATTCCAGCCGTTATGCGGAAAGCTACAGCGACTCCCTGCCCGATTTCGTGAAGCTGGCGGAGGCTTATGGCTGGACGGGCATCCGCATCGAAAAGCCGAACGAGCTTGAGGAAGGCATCGCGTCGATGATCAACGTCGAGGGTCCGGTGCTGGTCGATTGCCGCGTGGCGAAACTCGCCAACTGCTTCCCGATGATTCCCTCGGGCGCAGCCCATACCGAAATGCTCCTGCACGGCAACGAAGTGTCGGGCACCATGGACGACGAAGCCAAGGCACTGGTCTGATGCACATCACACAGGAAACTCAAGAGCGTCACACGCTCTCCGTCACCGTTGACAATGAAGCGGGCATCCTTGCGCGCATCGCCGGCATGTTCACCGCGCGCGGCTATAATATCGAAAGCCTGACGGTGGCCGATATTACCGAGGATTCGCTGGTCAGCCGCATCACCATCGTCACCCGCGGGTCGGCGCATGTGATGGAGCAGATCATCGCCCAGCTCGACCGGCTGGTGCCGGTGCATAGCGTGACCGACCTCACCACCTTCGGCCCGCATGTCGAGCGGGAACTGGCGCTGGTGAAGGTCGCAGGCACCGGCGACCACCGCATCGAGGCGCTTCGTCTGGCCGACGTCTACCGCGCCCGCGTGGTCGATGCGACGACGTCCAGCTTCATCTTCGAAGTGACCGGCGGCAGCGACAAGATCGACACCTTCGTCGGGCTGATGCGCGAAGTCGGCCTGGTCGAGGTTGCCCGCACCGGCATTGTTGCTATCAGCCGGGGGAAGAACCCTCACTGATTTACGTGTCTCGACTTCGCTCGGCACGAGCGGAGTTTCCAAACTCTCACCGTTTGTCCCGAGCGAAGTCGAGGGACGCCTTGCAAGGGGAATGAATAATGCGCGTTTATTATGATCATGATGCCGACCTGAACCTGATCAAGGGCAAGAAGGTCGCCATCCTGGGCTATGGCAGCCAGGGACACGCCCATGCCCAGAATCTGCGGGATTCTGGCGTCGCCGAAGTCGCCATCGCGCTGCGCCCCGGTTCGGCCAGCGCCAAGAAGGCGGAAGGCGCCGGTTTCAAGGTGCTGTCGAACGCCGACGCCGCGAAGTGGGCGGACCTGGTCATGATCCTCGCCCCCGACGAGCATCAGGCGGAAATCTATGCCGCTGACCTGCACGCCAACATGCGCCAGGGCGCGGCCATCGCCTTCGCGCACGGCCTCAACGTGCATTTCGGCCTAATCGAGCCGCGTGCCGACCTCGACGTCATCATGATCGCGCCGAAGGGTCCGGGCCACACCGTCCGCTCCGAATATGTGCGCGGCGGCGGTGTCCCCTGCCTGATCGCGATCGCGCAGGATTCCAGCGGCAACGCGCACGATCTCGCCCTCTCCTATGCCAGCGCGGTCGGCGGCGGCCGTTCGGGCATCATCGAGACCAATTTCCGCGAGGAATGCGAAACCGATCTGTTCGGTGAGCAGGTGGTCCTGTGCGGCGGCCTCAGCCACCTCATCATGGCCGGCTACGAGACGCTGGTCGAAGCCGGTTACGCGCCGGAAATGGCCTATTTCGAGTGCCTGCACGAAGTGAAGCTGATCGTCGACCTGATGTATGAAGGCGGCATCGCCAACATGCGCTACTCGATCTCGAACACCGCGGAATATGGCGACTATCACACCGGTCCGCGCATCATCACCGACGAGACCAAGGCCGAGATGAAGCGCGTGCTCGACGATATTCAGCGCGGCAAGTTCGTCCAGCGCTTCATGCTCGACAACCGCATGGGCAACCCGGAAATGAAGGCCGCCCGCAAGCTGCAGGCCGAGCATTCGATCGAGAAGGTCGGCGGCGAGCTGCGCGCGATGATGCCGTGGATCGGCGCCAGCAAGCTGGTGGACAAGGAAAAGAACTGACCGTCACGATGCAATCCCCTTGCATAGGGGTTGCATTGTAGGATTTGTTCTGATTTTGTTCCTTAACGCCCTCCCTGCCTTCTTCTCCGGTCCCGCAGCGCCAGAATATGCTCTGCGGGATGAGGAAGTCGGGGGGGACGTGTCATGACTTTTATCAACTTCCAGCGGGTGAATCGAACGGGAAGGATCGGCATGCCGTCCCCGGCTCTCGTCTTTTCGCCTCTGGACTTCATGACCGATTTCGATCAAAGGGCGCTTATGTCAGCGCACCGCGCCCTGCTTCTGCTTCGACTTACGCGCCCTTAGGCGCGACGATCCCGCGTGGCCCTTTGGGGGGCTGCGCCGACCGCCTAAGGGCTGATCACCAAAACCGAAACAATCTCCGCTACAAAAGCGGACGAAGCTGAAGAGACTTGAACATGTTGCGCGATCCTTCCGTCAAATACCGGCCCTTCCCACAGGTCGACTTGCCCGACCGGCAATGGCCGACCCGAACAATCACCCATGCCCCGCGCTGGCTGTCCACCGACATGCGCGACGGCAATCAGGCGCTGATCGACCCGATGGACAGCGAGAAGAAGACCCGCTTCTTCGATCTTCTCGTCAAAGTCGGCGTGAAAGAGATCGAGGTCGGCTTCCCTTCCGCCGGCGCGACGGAGTTCGATTTCATCTCCAATCTGGTAAAGTCGGGCCATGTCCCTGACGACGTCATCATCCAGGTGCTCACCCAGTCGCGGCGTGACCTGATCGAGACGAGCTTCCAGAGCCTCAAGGGCGCGCCGACGGCGATCGTCCACCTCTACAACGCGGTCTCGCCCGCCTGGCGGCGCATCGTCTTCGGCATGGATCGCGACCAGATCCGCGAAATCGCGGTGACGGGCGCCAAGATCCTGCGCGACGAGGCGGCGAAGCAGCCCGATACCGACTGGCGTTTCGAATACAGCCCCGAAACCTTCTCGACCGCCGAACTCGATTTCTCGCTGGAGGTCTGCGAGGCGGTGATGGAGGTGCTGAAGCCCACGCCGGACAAGCCGATCATCTTCAACCTGCCGGCGACGGTGGAGGCGGCAACGCCCAACGTCTATGCCGACCAGATCGAATATTTCTGCCGGAACATCCCCAACCGCGACAGCGTGGTGGTGAGCCTCCATACGCATAACGATCGCGGCACAGGCGTCGCGGCGAGCGAACTCGGCCTGCTGGCGGGCGCCGACCGCGTCGAAGGTTGCCTGTTCGGCAATGGCGAACGCACCGGCAATGTCGATCTGGTGACGCTGGGTCTGAACCTCTACACCCAGGGCGTCGACCCCGGCCTCGATTTCTCGGACATGGATGAGGTCATCAAGACGGTCGAATATTGCAACAATATCCCCGTCCACCCGCGTCATCCTTATGCGGGCGATTTGGTGTTCACCGCCTTTTCCGGCAGCCATCAGGACGCCATCAAGAAGGGTTTCGCCGCGCAAGCCGCGCGTAATGATGAGTTCTGGGAAGTTCCCTACCTGCCGATCGACCCCGCCGATCTTGGCCGCAGCTATGAAGCGGTGATCCGCGTCAATTCGCAGTCCGGCAAGGGCGGCGTCGCCTGGGTGCTCGAACAGGACAAGGGGCTGAAGCTCCCCAAGCGGATGCAGGCCGATTTCAGCCGCGTCGTGCAGGCGATGGCCGACGAAACCAGCCGCGAACTGAATGCCGCCGACATCTGGAGCGCGTTCACCGCCCATTACCATCTGGGCGACGGCCGCCCCTTCCAGCTCGTCGATTATGAAGAAGCTCGCGGGCAGGCTTCCGGTGAGCGCATCTTCGCCGGCCGCATCCGCATGAATGACGAGGAACGCTCGGTCAGCGGCCGCGGCAACGGCCTGATCTCAAGCGTGGTCGCGGCACTGCGCGACGACGCCGGGGTCGGGCTTGAGATTGTCGACTATCAGGAACATGCGATCGGCCACGGCACCAACGTGCAGGCCGCCGCCTATGTCGAATGCCGCACATCGGACGGCCGCACCGTGTTCGGCGTCGGCACGGACGAAGACGTCGCAACGGCCTCGGTCCGCGCGGTCCTCAGCGCGGCAAACGGAGCCTGATCAATGGAAAAGCTGTTCGGGCGTCATTTCCGCCCGAACAGCTTTTCAATGTCTCCATGGGCCAGCTTCACCCAGGTGGGGCGACCGTGATTGCACTGGCCGCTGTTGGGCGTGACCTCCATCTCGCGGAGAAGCGCGTTCATTTCAGCGACCGACAGGATCCGCCCGGCCCGCACGGATCCGTGACAGGCCATGGTCGCGGCCACATGATCGATCCGTTCCTTCAGCGACAGCGCCTGGTCGAACGCCGTCAGTTCGTCGGCCAGATCGGTGACAAGACCACGCACATCGCCATTGCCCAGCATGGCCGGCGTGGCACGGACCAGCATCGCAGCGGGGCCGAAGCGTTCGAGCATCAGTCCGAATTCGGCCAGTTCCTCGATCCTCGCTTCAAGCCGGTCGCATGCCGGTTCGTCCAGTTCCACGACTTCGGGCAGCAGCAATGCCTGCGATGCGACCGTGCCGCCATCGATCGCACGACGCATCCGTTCCAGCACCAGCCGCTCATGCGCGGCATGCTGATCCACGATGATGAGACCGTCGGTCGCCTCGGCAACGATATAGGTCTTGGCGACCTGACCGCGCGCCACGCCCAGCGGATAGTCCGCCCGCTCAACGGGCTTGTCATAGGCAGGTTCGGCACGCGCCATTGGCGGCGGCGCCGCAAAGCTGGTCCGGCGATCCCAAACCGACGATTGTGTCGGCCGAGCAGGCGATACCGCTTCCCTTTGTTCCCAAAGGACCGGAGCAGATACCTCGGTCTGCCAGTTACCGAGTGCTGCAACCGACGGGCGCTGCGCGCTTCGATGGCCAGCTTCGTCGAGGGCGCGCTTCAAGCCGCTGACGATCAGGCCGCGTACCAGGGCGGGGTCGCGAAACCGGACTTCGGTCTTTGCCGGATGGACGTTGACGTCAACCGCATCCGTGGGGACGTCCAGGAACAGCGCCACCACCGGATGCCGATCCCGCGCGAGGACGTCGGCATAGGCGCCGCGCACGGCCCCCACCAGCAAGCGATCCTTCACCGGGCGGCCATTGACGAACAGATACTGATGGTCGGCGACCCCGCGATTGAACGTGGGCAGGCCCGCGACACCACCCAGCACGATTCCTTCGCGCTCGAGATCAACGGCGTTGCTGTTTTCTGCCAGTGCGCGATCCGTGAGCGCAGCGACGCGCTGAGGACGGTCCTCACCCGGCGGAACCGAGATGGCTGTTCGCCCCTCATGCTCCAGGGAAAAGCCGATTTCCGGCCGCGCCATCGCCAGCCGCCGAACGATGTCGACACACGCCGCATATTCGGCACGTGGGCTCCGCAGGAACTTGCGGCGCGCGGGCACATTCTCGAACAGCTTCTCGACACGAACCCGCGTGCCGGGAGGAAGCGCGGCCGGCCCCTCGCCCACCTGCGCGCCATTATCGACAGTCAGCGCCCAGCCGTCTGCGCCGCGCACCCGGCTTTCCAGCAGCAATCGCGCGACGCTTGCGATCGAGGGAAGCGCCTCTCCACGGAAACCGAGCGTCGAGACCGCTTCGATCGCGTCGTCAGGCAATTTCGATGTCGCATGCCGTTCAAGCGACAGCGCCATATCGGCAGGCGACATGCCGCAGCCATCGTCCGTGACCTCGATCAGATCGACGCCACCGGCCGCCAGGCGCACCGCGATTCGGGTCGCGCCGGCATCAATGGCGTTTTCAATGAGTTCTTTCAGCGCACTGGCTGGTCTTTCGACCACTTCGCCAGCGGCAATGCGATTGACAAGATGTGTCGGCAGGCGACGTATTGACATGACGCAAGCTGTAGACCAAGCGACCAGTTTCCGCGACCCGGCCGGTGAATTTTGTAGAAGGCGAAGTGCCATCGGATCAGCGGACTTGGAAAGACCGCCGCGATGCGGTCTAAGAGGATGAAAAGACGGGATTATCGATGTCATTCACGCGCTTTTTCAAATTCATGTCGCATGACATGGCGATCGATCTCGGTACGGCGAACACGGTCGTCTACCTGCGCGGACGGGGGATTGTGCTGAATGAACCGTCCGTCGTCGCGATCGAAACGGTCAACGGCGTGAAAAAAGTGAAGGCTGTCGGCGACGACGCCAAGCTGATGATGGGCAAGACCCCTGGTACGATCGAAGCGATCCGACCGCTTCGCGATGGCGTGATCGCGGACATCGACGTCGCCGAGCAGATGATCAAGCATTTCATCCACAAGGTGCATGGGCAACGCCGTTTCCCGCGCTGGCCGGAAATCGTGATCTGCGTGCCCTCAGGCTCCACCACCGTCGAGCGCCGCGCGATCCGCGATGCGGCCTCAAATGCCGGCGCATCGCAGGTCTGGCTGATCGAGGAACCGATGGCCGCCGCGATCGGCGCCGACATGCCCGTGACCGAGCCGATCGGGTCGATGGTCGTCGATATCGGCGGCGGCACGACCGAAGTTGCCGTGCTTTCGTTGCGCGGACTGGCTTACACCACCTCGGTCCGCGTCGGCGGCGACAAGATGGACGAGGCGATCGTCTCCTACGTCCGTCGCAACCATAATCTGCTGATCGGCGAAGCGACTGCCGAACGGATCAAGAAGGATGTCGGCACCGCCAAGCCGCCAGCCGACGGCATCGGCCGCACGATCCAGATCAAGGGCCGCGACCTCGTCAACGGCATCCCCAAGGAAATCGAGATCAATCAGGGCCAGATCGCGGAAGCGCTGTCCGAACCGGTTGGCACGATAATCGAGGGTGTGCGCATCGCTCTCGAAAACACGGCGCCGGAACTTGCGGCCGATATCGTCGACCAGGGCATTGTCATTACCGGCGGTGGGGCGCTGCTGCATGGCATCGACGAAGTGTTGCGCGACGAAACCGGCCTGCCGGTCACCGTCGCGGACGATCCGCTGACCTGCGTCGCACTTGGTACAGGACGCGCGCTGGAAGATCCGATCTTCCGTGGCGTGCTTCTGACGGCCTGAGCTGGAGGCCGACGACTTGTCCCAGCAAGCCGCCCGGCCGCGCCCCGGCGCATTCGAAACAGCCTGACCCGTGGCGCCGCCTTCCAATCGGCGCCCCGGTTATTCCCGCAAAGCGCAATATGGCCTGTTCTTTGGCTATGTCGCCGCGGTGGCCGGATGCGTCATCGCTATCCTGCTGCTTGTTTCGGCAGTCATCGACCCCCGGGGATTCAACGCGCTCCGCGGGTTTATGTCGGATATCACCGCGCCGATCTCATCGGGCGGGCGCGGCATCACCCGCGGCGCCCGTTCAATCGGCGATACGATCGACGCCTATATCCAGGCCGGCTCCCAAAACCAGGCTCTCAAGGAGGAGCTTGAGGCAAATCAGGCCAAGCTGGTTGAGGCGCGCGCGATTGCCTACCAGAATGCGCGGCTCAAGCGTTTGCTGCGGCTGGTCGAAAACAAGCCGGATGTCGTCGTCACCGCTCGCCTTATCAGTTCCTCTCCGTCGATCAGCCGCCGTTTCGCCATTCTGAACGCCGGCCGGTCGAGCGGTGTGCAGCCCGGCCAACCGGTGCGCGCCGCCGAAGGGTTGGTCGGCCGCATCGACGCCGTGGGTGGATCCACCGCGCGCGTGCTCCTGCTGACCGATGGCGGCAACGTCGTTCCGGTTCGCCGCGCGCGAGACGGCCTTCCCGCCATATCGACAGGGACCGGCAACGGGATGCTTGAGATTCGGCCCCTTTCGACCGGACCCAATCCGCTGAAGGTCGGCGACATCATGATGACGTCCGGCACCGGCGGCATCTATGCGCCCGACGTCCCCGTCGCCATCATCGTGCGCGTAATGGGCGACAGCACGACCGCCCGCCCGCTTGCGCAGCCGTCGAAGCTTGATTTCGCCATCGTCGAACCCATTTTCCAACCGCAGGCCCAGCAGCTTCCCCCACCGCCGGCACAGGCCACTCAGCCATGAGTCGCATCATCGGCATGGAAATAAGCCCGCTGACCATCAGTTTGCGGGCCCGGATCGTACCGATCGCATCGACCATGCTCGCGTCGATGCTCACTTTGGTACCGGTTGTCGCAACCGCGCCCGTCATGCCGCCCACAGGCCTGCTGATGCTGCTTGGCTGGCGATTGCTGCGGCCGGAGATCTGGCCCGTTTGGGCGGCACTTCCGCTGGGCCTGTGGGACGATCTGTTCAGCGGTCAGCCGATTGGAAGCGCCATGCTGACCTGGACGATCTGCTTCATTGCCATCGACCAGGCCGACCGTTGGCTGGTATGGCGGGATTATGGGCAGGACTGGGCGATCGCCGCTGGTGCCATCACCTTCTGTCTGGCCGTCGGCTTCCTGATCGCCCTATTTACCGGCGGCGGAGGATATATACAGATCATCGTGCCACAGATTCTTGCTTCTATTCTTTTCTTTCCCGTTTTCGCGCGCGGTTGCGCGATGCTCGATCACTGGCGATTGATGCGATGAGGAAGAAAGGCGCCCGCGTCGTCACTGAGGCGTCCCAGTCCTTCACCTTCACACGTCGTGCGATGGTGCTGGGCGGCGCACAGACGGGGCTTGGCCTGCTGCTTGCCGGGCGAATGGCCTGGCTGTCGATCGCCGAGAATGAGCATTATCGCCTGCTTGCCGAAAGCAACCGGGTGAACCTGACACTGATCCCGCCCCGCCGCGGCTGGATCATCGACCGCAATGGCAAGCCGATCGCGATCAATCGCACCGATTTCCGCGTCGACTTGATCCCAGAGCGACTGGTGGATGCTGATCGCACCGTCGCGATGCTGACCAGGCTGCTGCAGCTGACGCCGGACGAGATCTCCCGCATCCGCACCGATCTGGACAAGGCGGCCGGATACCAGCCCGTCCAAGTCGCCGAGAATCTGGAATGGGAGAAATTCGCCGCGGTTCTTGTGCAGCTGAACGACCTGCACGGCGTAGCGCCGGCACGGGGCTTTTCCCGCTTCTATCCGGATGGCGCCGCCGTCGGCCATCTCGTCGGCTATGTCGGCGCCGCGTCCGCCGCCGATTATGAGAAGAGCCGCGACCCGCTGCTCATCACCCCCGGTTTCAAGATTGGCAAGGACGGCATCGAGAAGACGATGGAACCGCGCCTGAAGGGCCAGCCGGGCGCCAAGCGCGTCGAGGTCACCGCGCGTGGCAAGGTGGTGCGCGAGCTGACGACGCGGCCCGATGTCGCCGGCGCGGCGCTCAGGCTGACGATCGATGCGGGCCTGCAGGATTATGCCGCGCGCCGGCTCGGCGATCAGTCCGGCTCCGCCATCGTCATGGACTGCGAGACGGGCGACATCCTCGCGATGGCGTCGATGCCCTGCTATGATCCGAACAGCTTCTCCGACGGCATCAGCCATGACGAATGGGGTATGTTGTCGACCGACGATCATCTGCCGCTGCTCAACAAAACGCTGCAGGGCCTCTATCCGCCCGGCTCGACCTTCAAGCCCGCCACCGCGCTCGCCATCCTCGGCGCGGGGATCGATCCCAAGCGCGTGGTCTATTGCAACGGCGGCTATCAGCTCGGCAACCGCCGTTTCGGCTGCCTCGGCCGCCACGGGCCGATGACAATGCACACCGCCATCGCGCGCAGCTGCAACACCTATTTCTACACGATGGGGCGCGAGGTCGGGATCGAGGCGATCGCCGCAGCGGCGCGCAAGCTCGGCTTCGGCGCCGAGTTCGAGTTGCCCCTCCCCTCGCAACGCTACGGCACGGTGCCCGACAGCGCGTGGAAGCTGCGCCGCTTCAAGCAGGAATGGACTCAGGCCGACACGCTCAACGCAGCGATCGGCCAGGGTTATGTGCTGGTCAGCCCGTTCCAGCTCGCGCTCGCCGCCGCGCGTGTCGCTTCGGGCCGCGAGCTGATCCCGGCGCTGCTCGCCAGCCAGCGCCCCGCCCCGCGCCACCTCGACTTCCCCGACGAGCATCTCGCGATCGTCCGCGCCGGGATGGACGAAGTGGTCAACGGCCACGGCACCGCCGGAGCCTCGCGCCTGCGGCTCGACGGCATCCGCATGGGCGGCAAGACCGGCACGGCGCAGGTTCGCGGCATCAGGGACCGTAACCGCGGTCAGGGCGGCGAATGGAGATATCGCGACCATGGCCTGTTCATCTGCTTCGCGCCGGTCGAAAACCCGCGCTATGCCGGCGCCGTCGTCATCGAGCATGGCATGGGCGGAGCGGCGGCCGCCGCTCCGATCGCGAGTGACATCCTGACCTGGCTCTATGACAGTGAGAAAGCGATCGCCAAGCTGGAGAAGCTGGAACAGGGCTGGGGCGGCAACATCCCCACCAGGATGGCCGCGAAGGCCGCAGCCTATCAGGCAGCAAAGAATGCACCCCCGCCTGAGGCCACGGCCGACGGCACCACTCCTACCCCCTCACCGACAGCGGGAGCGGGCGATTGAGCAGCCGCAGCATCATTCCGGCGCCACTGGCGCAATTGCCATGGGGCGTATTGCTGCTCGTATTGAGCATCGGCGGCTTCGGGCTCATCGTGCTCTATTCGGCCGCGGGCGGAAGCCTGAGCCCATGGGCCGGATCGCAGGGGATGCGCTTCCTTCTGTTCATATGCGCGGCGCTGGTGCTGTCCCGCTTTCGGGAGAGCTTCTGGCAACAGATCGCTTTTCCAGCCTATGGAATTGTGCTGGTTCTGCTGGCCGCGGTTGAACTGGTGGGTGCCGTCAGCGGCGGCAGCCAGCGCTGGATCGACCTGGGGATCATCCGGCTGCAGCCTTCCGAATTCATGAAGCCCGGCATCGTCCTGGCGCTCGCGCGCTTCTATTCGTTATTGCCGGTGGGCGAAACGCGCAGCTTCAACGCCGTCTGGCCGGCGGCCTTGATGATCGGCTTTCCCGCCGCGCTCGTGATGCTCCAGCCCGATCTCGGTACCGCGCTGATGATCATCGCCGGCGGCCTCACCGTCACATTCCTTGCCGGGCTGCCGTTGCGGTTGTTCGTGGGCGGCGGGCTGGCGTTGGCGGCACTGGTACCGATCGCTTTCTCCTTCCTCCACGAATATCAGCAGAATCGCATTCTCATCTTCATGAACCCGGAATCGGATCCGCTCGGCACCGGCTATCATATCAGCCAGTCGAAGATCGCGATCGGATCGGGCGGACTCTTCGGCAAAGGCTATCTGAACGGCACCCAGAGCCATCTCGACTATCTGCCTGAGGGCCATACCGATTTCGTCTTCGCGACAATGGCGGAGGAATGGGGACTGGTCGGCGGCGTGCTGTTGATCGCGGCTTTTATCGCGCTCGTCCTATGGGGGGTCCGTGTCGGCCTCAACGCAACCAGCCGTTTCGCGCGCCTTGCCGCCGCCGGGCTGGCGACCACGATCTTCTTTTACGTCGCGATCAACCTGATGATGGTGATGGGCCTCGCCCCTGTCGTCGGCATCCCGCTGCCGCTCGTCTCTTTCGGTGGTTCGGCGATGATGACGGTCATGATCTGCATCGGCATCCTGATGGCGCTTGACCGCCAACCGCGTGGTTCAGGACGATTTGAGTAAATTAGCTATTTGCATAGCGCCGAATGTCATGCTAGCGGGCACGCCGCGCTTGACGAGGACCAACGGTCCAACCATCTGTCAACGCGACAATGGACGCATAGCTCAGTTGGTAGAGCAGCTGACTCTTAATCAGCGGGTCCTAGGTTCGAGCCCTAGTGCGTCCACCATTTTCCAGAAGCTTGCATCGGTTCCGGTCGCCAATTTAAACCGCGGACAACCCTCACTGTGATCAATTTTGTGGCCGTCCATCAAAACAGACACTGACGGATTGATGCTCTCTCCGGCTATCCGGAGATGTCAGCCGGACCGCATAGGGCGCCAGATGCTTCACTGATACAGGAGTGTAGCGCCGCACCATCGATTCCGACTTCTAACCGCCCAGCCACGCGGCCCGGCCGTCATATCTGCCCGACATTTTTGACCCTGGGAGTGGTAGCGTTATCATTCTCAAGCTATGGGTTGGCAAACCCTACGACCGGATATGAGAGGGAGTGCTGGAATGAAGAGGATTGGACTGGCTGCCGCATTCTTGATCGGCACAAGCATGTTGTCGTTGCCCGTTGCCGCCGCCTCGCCGCCTCATTCCGTCTACACCGTCAAGCCGGACGACCCCGCCGCGATAACCGTCGTGGCTAGCGGCGACGGTCGCACCGACGATACCGATGCCATCCAGGCCGCGATCGACAAGGCTTTCGCGGATGGCGAGCAGGGCATCGTCTTCCTGCCCTCGGGACGATACCGCATCACCCGTACCCTGTTCGTATGGCCTGCAGTTCGGTTGATCGGCGTCGGCCCGACGCGGCCGGAGATCATTCTCGCCGAAAACACGCCGGGCTTCCAGACAGGCGTAAAGAACATGCTGATCTTTGCCGGCAACGGACCCAAGAGCGAGCGGCGCGTCCCTTTCCCACCGCCCGGCAGCGTGCCGTTCAACGACAAGATCGCCGACGCAAATCCCGGCTCTTTCTATCCGGCGCTGTCCAACATCAATTTCCGTATCGAGGCAGGCAATCCGGCAGCGACCGCCGTTCGTTTTCACTCGGCCCAGCATTCCTATCTCAGCCATATCGACTTCCACATCGGCTCGGGTCTGGCGGGCGTCTATCACGTCGCCAACGAAGCGAAGGATCTGCGGTTCTTTGGCGGGCGCTACGGTATATTGGCAGAAAAGCCTTCCGCCGCCTGGCAATTCACGCTCATCGACTCCGTGTTCGAGGGACAGCGGGATGCGGCGATCCGCGAGCATGAGGCCAGCCTGACGCTGGTGAACACCAGTTTCCGCAACGTACCCGTGGGGATCGACATCGATCCCGGCTATTCGGACTGGTTGTGGGGCAAGAATGTCCGGTTCGAGAATGTTTCGCGCGCCGGCATCATCATCAGCAACGAAAACAATCCGTACACCCAGATTGGTTTCGACAATGCTGTGGCGACACGTACGCCAACCTTCGCGCGCTTCCGGGAAAGCGGGAAGACGGTGGCGGCACCGGGTGCGACCTATCGTGTCGGAGAGTTTACATACGGACTGACGGTATCGGGGCTCGAGGCCACCGGCCAATATGCCAGCAATTTCAGGGCGGAGCCGCTAACCCGATTACCAGCGATGCCCGATCCGGCGATCCGGCCGCTTCCTGACTCGCGGGAATGGGTGAATGTAAAATCCCTTGGGGTCGTCGGCGACGACAAGGTCGACGACACCGCGGCGATCCAGAAGGCGATCGACAGCCACCGGGTGCTCTATTTTCCGAGCGGGCACTACCGCGTCACGAACACGTTGAAACTGCGGCCGGATACGGTGCTGATCGGGCTGCATCCCGGCAAGACATGGCTTAGCCTACCCGACGAAACGCCCGGATATCAGGGCGTCGGTCCTGCCAAGGCGCTGGTGGAAAGCGCCAGCGGAGGCGATGCGATCGTCGCCGGTCTGGGTCTCTACACAGGCGGCATCAATAATCGCGCCACGGCACTGTTGTGGAAGGCGGGTGCCAATTCGCTCGTCACCGACGTCAAGACGCAGGGCGGGCATGGGACCATCCTGCCGGACGGCAAACGGATGAGTCCATACAATGCCAGCCGTTCAGGCGATCCCGATCCACGCAAGCGCTGGGCGGCGCAGTATCCAAGCATCTGGGTGACCCAGGGTGGTGGCGGCACCTTCTCCAATATCTGGAGCGTCAGCACCTTTGCCCAATCCGGCTTTTATGTCTCCGACACCAAGACCCCCGGCCATGTCTACCAATTGTCCAACGAGCATCACACGACGACCGAGATCAGCCTGAACCGGGCTGAGAACTGGGAGTTTCTGGCGCCCCAGACCGAACAGGAATCGGGTGAGAGTCCCGATACCGTGGCCTTGGAGATCCGGAATTCGCGCAACATCCTCGTCGCCAACTTCCACGCCTATCGCGTGACCCGCGCCTTCAAGCCGGTGCCGGCTGCCGTGCGCGTCTACAATTCCGGTGACATTCGCTTCCGCAATATCCACGTCAATGCGGAAAGTGGCCTTGCGACCTGCGACGAAAATGGCTGCGCCAATTTCCTGCGGATCAACAAATTTCCGTATGACAATGCAATCCAGGATGTGACCCGCAAGCTGGAGGTGCGTGAGCGGGAATTTGCCGTACTCGATCTGCCGCCGGTCGGTGCAACGTCTGCGGTGCCCACAACGGTCGATTCCTCGGCCGTTCTGCGAGCGGGCGCAAAGGTGGAAAAGCTGGAAGGCGATTTCTATGCCATTTCGGGCGCGGCCGTGGACGCTGCGGGCAAGATCTTCTTCGCCGATCGCTATCACCAGCGGATCTACGGTTGGTCGCGCGAAGAAGGCCTGTCGATCGAGCGGGACAACACCCACGATCCGGTGAACATGGCGTTCGACCGATCGGGGAACCTGATGGTGCTGTCTCTCTACGGCCGCAACGGCACCGTCTATTCCTTCAAGCCGGGTTCGCCGGATACGGAACTGACAGTGATTGAGCCCACGGCGGTTGTCGCCCATCCCGACGCGATGGTCGCGATTCCTGCCAATTATTGGAACAATGGCGAGTTTCGCGACCAGCTCGATCCGGACACGTTCCGCTTCACGACCATCAAGGAGATGTTCGCCCGCGACGTCGCGATTTCCAAGCCGCAGGAATATGTGTCGCCGGACGGCAGCCTGGTGATGCCGGCTTACCGTGTCTTCCAGCAGGGGCCCGCCGACCAGCGTGGCTACCGCTTCTCCGATGCGCTCGACGCCTATGGCTTCGTCCTTGGCAAACCGGGTGAGAGGGTGTCGGTCGTCAGTTCTTCAGAGGGACGAACCTATAGCGGACTGCTCGGCCAGGGCGGCGCGATAACGGACCTGAAGCTCATCGCCGATCGTGGGGGCGAAAGCGTTGCCATTGCCCCCGACGGCAAAGTGTATGTGGCGAACGGACAGGTGTTCGTCTACGACACGGCAGCAAGGAAGATCGGTCAAATCGATATTCCCGAAAGACCCGTCCAGCTCATCTTTGGTGGAAAGGACGGAAAGACGCTTTTCATACTGACGCACCATTCGCTCTATTCGGTCGAAACCGCCTGAACGCGCGAGGCGTGTGCCCGTTTATAGTTCGGCCGGCGTCCGATAGACTCTGGGCGCATAGCTGAAGTAACCGAAATCGGCGGGCAACCGGGTGCCCGCCATGTCCTGGCACGCCATGCCGACGAAGGCACCGGTGAAATTGGGCAGGCCTGGCGCCGATGCCTCGTCGGACAGGATACTGGCGTCGAACAGCTGGTCCAGCCTGATCCATTCAGCGTCGTTCTCCATTCGATAGCTGAAGATCAGCCTTTCGAAATCGACGTCGCAACGCAGATGTACGGACCCCTGCGGAATGGCGATCGGCGCGGTGAACGCATCGGATTGTGGCTTGTCCGGCAGCGCGGACATGACCTGCACGCAGCGCCCGAGCGCCTCATCATGCGTCACATGAAGATAATGGAATTTGGAGCCGTTATAATAAAAGACGAGGCCAGCCGCCTGCTGATAGTGCGCGGGGTTGAAATCGAGCTTCGTCTCGGCCGTGAAGCAGAAGTCCTGCTGTCGGCGCGCCACCAGCGACTGGCGGAACAAGCTTCCGATCGTCTCGCCACCGAAGAGGCGCAGATGCCCGGGGCGCTCGGTCAGGCTGAACAATTCTTCGGGAAAAGGCGTGCGAAGCCACTGATAGGGTGTCGGCAATACGGGTTCATCGAAATCGTCAATGATGGGAGCAGGTTTGATCGGCGCCGGCCGCAACCCGGGCGCCGTGCAGCTGATCGTCGGCATCGCATCGCTGTCCAAGGTCCTCAACCAGCCGTCCTCGCACCACTGCATCGGCTGGATCGCCGTTTCGCGGCCGAGCACGCAGCGACCGCGATTGGGAAGCGGGCGGCCGCACAGATATACCATCCAGGGGGTACCGTCGGGTGTTTCGACCAGATCGGCGTGCCCTGCGCGGTGCAATGGCGCATCGGGCCTGTCGCGCGCGGTCAGCACCTGGATATCTGGATGGACCTCATAGGGACCGGTGATGTTCCTGGCCCGCGCCATCGTCACGCCATGGTCCCAGCCGGTGCCGCCCTCCGCTACCAGCAGATGATACCAGCCATCACGCCTGTAGAGGTGCGGCCCTTCAGTCAGGCCAAGGCGGGTACCGTCGAAAATCTTCCGCCGTTCCCCGATCAGCCGCCGGACCGTTCGGTCATATTCCTGCGCGACGATACCGGCGAAACGGTTTCGGCCAGGACGGTGATCCCACAGCATGTTGAGCAGCCAGGATCGCCCGTCGTCATCATGGAACAGCGCGGGATCGAAACCGCTGCTGTTCAGGTGGGCGGGATCGCTCCACTCTCCTTCCACCACATCGCAGGTCACGACATAATTGTGGAAATCCCTGAGCGATGCGCCCGATGCTCCGCCCACGGTCGTTCGACCATAACGCTTCACATCGGTGTAGATCAGGTGGAACAGCCCGTCGGCATGGCTGAGGTCCGGCGCCCAGACGCCGCAGGAATCCGGAACGCCCCTGAGGTCGAGTTGCGCGGCCCGGCGCAAGGGCCGCGCGGCCAACTCCCAATTCACGAGATCGCGCGATTTGTGGATCTGCACGCCCGGATACCATTCGAATGTCGAGGTCGCGATATAATAGACACCGCCCACCTGGACGATCGACGGATCGGGGTTGAACCCCGGCAGGATGGGATTGCGGATCTGCCTCTTGTTCATGCGACGATTTCTCTTTGCCCGTCCGTTGCATGGGGTGCGCGCACGAGCGTCCACAACAGCGCCGCGCCGACAAGATCGAGCACGCCCAGCATGATGAAGAACGGATCGTAGCCGACACTGTCGACCAGCCCGCCAATCAGCAGCGAGAAGGCGAGCACGCCGAAATTGCCGCAGGTCCCCGCAATCCCGGCCGCCGTCCCCACTTCGTCGCGGCGAAACAGGTCGGATGCCATGGTGATGACCGTCACCGACAATGTCTGATGCGCAAAGCCGCCAAGGCAGAGGAGCGCGATCGCGGCATAGGGGCTGTCGACCTGCCCCACGAACGCCATGCCGGTCATCAAGACTGCTCCAAGCGTAAAGGCGCCCCGCCGCGCGTTGATCAGCGAGACACCCCATTTCTGCAGGCGGAGCACGACCACCGGCCCGAACAGGCAGCCGAGGTCGGCCGCAAGAAAGGGCAGCCAGGCGAACAAGGCGATCTGGGTCAGATCGAAATGGCGCACGGTGACAAGGTAGAGCGGCATCCAGAAGGAGAGCGTTCCCCAGGTCGGATCGGCCAGCATCCGTGGCAGCGCGATCCCCCACAGGTTGCGCCGGCGGAGCAGCGATCCGATCGAAGCCCGTTTCCCTATCGCTTCAAGATGCGCTTCCTTGCCGCGGGCGATATGGGCGCCTTCCTCGGCGGACAAGCGGGCGTGGCTGTCCACCGGTGCGTAGAAGCGCCACCAGAGCAGCACCCAGACCAGCCCGAGGACACCGGCCGCAAGGAACGCCAGCCGCCAGCCGTGTACATAGGCCGCCCAGGCCACGAGCGGGGGCGCCAGGATGGCGCCGAAGGATGCGCCGATATTGTAGATACCGCCGGCAATGCCGCGCTCGCGGGCAGGAAACCATTCCGATACCAGCTTCATCGCGCCGGGATGCGCGGCCCCTTCCGCCAGACCGAGTGCGGCGCGCAAACCAGCGAACCCGATCCACCCCTGCGGGAAGATGTGCGCCAGGGTGATGAGCGACCATGCGCCCGCAGCGAGGATCATGCCCGCCTTCAGCCCGAGCGTGTCCAGCAGATAGCCGCACAGGGGCTGCAGCATGATGCCGAGCTGGAAGGCGCCGGTGATGAAGCCATATTGCTCGGAGCTGATCGACAGCTCCTGCATCATGATCGGCGCCACCACGCCGAGCACACTGCGCGACAGATAGTTGAGCACCATCGCGAGCGTGAACAAGCCCATGACCCACCAGCGCAGGCCGCGCACGGACGACAGGATATTCATCGTCAATCCCGAACGACGACCGGCGCGTAACGCGGCACGATCAGGTGGACGACCAGCAGCGCGACGAGATAGGCGCACGCAGCGACGATGAAGATCGGCTGATAGCTGCCCACCTGCTCAAGGATCAGCCCGGCATATTTGGCCATCAGCATCCCACCGATCGCGCCCGAAAGTCCGCCGAGCCCCACGGCCGATCCCGCCATCCAGCGCGGAAAGAGATCGCCCGGCAGCGTATAGAGATTGGCGGAGAATGCCTGATGTCCGGCGCAAGCCAGACCGATCAGGCCGACGGCATACCACATGCCGGGCACATGGGTTGCAAAGGCGAGCGGCACTGCGCACAACGCCGCGCAGAACATCGCCGTCTTGCGTGCGCGATTGATCGTCAGGCCTGCGCCGATCAGCCGGGACGACAGCCAGCCACCTCCGACCGATCCGACGTCCGCGAGCAGATAGATCGCGATCAGCGGTGGCCCGAATGCCAGCATGGTGATGCCATATTGGCGATTGAAGAAATCGGGCAACCAGAAGAGGAAAGTCCACCAGACCGGATCGATCAGGAACCGCCCCATAATATAGGCCCAGGTCTGGCGATGCTGGAACAAGGTCCTCCACGCGACGGCGCGACGGGGCTCGGTCGGATCCATCTCGATCCAGGCCAACTCCTCGGCACTGACGCGGGAATGTTCCTGCGGCTTGCGGTAGAAGGCGAGCCAGACGGCCAGCCAGATCACGGTCAGCAGTCCGGTCAGGATGAATGCCATCTGCCAGCCCATCGTCACAGCGATCAGCGGCACGATCAGCGGCGTAACGATCGCGCCGACGTTGGACCCTGCGTTAAAGATGCCGATCGCCAGCGCCCGTTCGCGCTTTGGAAACCATTCGTTCGTCGCCGCGATCGCAGCCGGAAAAGTCCCCGCCTCGCCCAGCGCCAGCAGGATGCGCCCCCACGCCATGCCCGCCGTAGTCGTGAAAAGCGCATGGGCCATATGCCCGGCCGTCCACACCGCGACGGCGACTGCATAGCCAACCCGCGCGCCGACCTTGTCGATGAAGCGGCCAAAGCCGACATAGGCGATGCCGTAAGCGGCCTGAAACCAGATGGCGAGATCGGCATAGCCCGTCTCGCTCCATCCATAGCGCTGTTGCAGATCGGGCTTCAGGGTGGGAAGCACCAGCCGATCGACATAGCTCAGCACCACCGCGAAGAAGAGGATGCCGCAAACGATCCAGCGAACGCGCCCCGAAGGCTTCGAAACGACTGCCGGACCGGATGCGGATCCCGTCACGCCGCTCACCAGTGGAACATCGTGCCGTCTTCCAGACGGTTCACCGGCAGGAAGGCCCGCTTATATTCATATTTCGCTGCCAACTCCTCATCGATCTCGACACCAAGTCCAGGCGCCTCGCCGGGATGCATCATGCCGTCTGCAAAGCTGTAGGCATGCGGGAAGACCGCATCGGTCTCCTCGGTGTGGCGCATATACTCCTGAACGCCGAAATTGGGCACGGACAGGTCAAAGTGAAGGGCGGCCGCCATGCACACCGGCGACAGATCGGTGGCACCGTGGCAGCCGGTGCGTACATTGTGCAGATCGGCAAAGCTCGCCACGCGTCTCAAGTGGGTAATGCCGCCGGCATGCACCACGGTCGCGCGGATATAGTCGATCAGCTGCTCCTCGATCAGCTGCTTACAGTCCCAGATCGAATTGAAGATTTCGCCGACAGCGAGTGGCGTCGTGGTGTGCTGGCGGATCAGGCGAAAATTGGCCTGGTTCTCGGCGGGCGTCGCATCTTCGAGCCAGAAGGGGCGATACGGCTCCAGATCCTTGCCCAAGCGCCCCGCCTCGATCGGCGTCAACCGATGATGGATGTCATGAAGCAGATGCACGTCCCAGCCCAAGGCCTCGCGCGCCTTTTCGAACAAGGGCGGCACCGAACGCAGATATTTCTCCGACGACCACAGATTTTCAGTCGGAAGGTCGGCGTCCGCCGGCTCGTAAAAATAGCGGTCCTTCGACACGCCATAGGTGGATGCCAGCCCCGGCACGCCTGATTGCAGGCGGATCGCCTTATATCCCTGCTCCTTGTAATGACAGGCGTTGTCGACCGTCTCCTCGATCGTCTTGCCGTTGGCATGGCCATAGACCATCACACCTTCGCGGCTTGCCCCGCCCAGCAGCTGGTAGAGCGGCAGGCCGGCGACCTTGCCCTTGATGTCCCACAAGGCCATGTCCACCGCCGCGATCGCCGACATCGTCACGGGGCCGCGGCGCCAATAAGCGCCCTTGTAGAGGAACTGCCAGATATCCTCGATCCTGTGAGCATCCCGGCCGATCAGGCAGGGAATGACATGATCGGAAAGGTAGCTAGCGACGCTCAGCTCTCGGCCGTTCAGCGTCGCATCGCCAAGTCCGGTCACGCCGTCCTCGGTCTCGATCTTCAGCGTCACGAAATTGCGGCCGGGGCTGGTGACGATGACCTTGGCACTCTTGATCTTGGCCATGACGTTCAGTTCGCCTTTACTGTGAGGGTCGTGCTTTTCAGGGTCACCGAATCCGGTCCTGCGGAAATGGTGAAGGTGCCGGGTTCAACCACCCGCTTCATCTCAACGTTCCAAAAGGCCAGATCGCGCGGACCGAGATCGAACGTCACCGTCCGCCGCTCACCGGGTTCGAGCGTCACCCGCTGGAATTTCTTCAGCTCGATGACCGGGCGGGTCACCGACGCCTCATCGTCGCGGACGTAGAGCTGGACCACTTCGTCGCCCGACCGCTTGCCCGTATTCACCACGTCAACGCTGACGCCGACACTTTCCGTGGCGCCGATGGTCGACCTAGCCAGGCGCGGCGCCGACATGCTGAACGTCGTGTAGCTCAGCCCATAGCCGAAGGGATAAAGCGGCTTGGTGGTATCGAACAGATAGCCGCGCCGTGCGGTCGGCTTGTAGTTGTAATAGATGGGCAGCTGCCCGACTGACCGGGCGATCGAGACCGGCAGTTTCCCGCCAGGATTGGCGCGCCCGAACAGCACATCGGCCACCGCATTGCCCGTCTCCTGGCCAAGGTACCAGCCTTCAACTAACGCCGGCGCATTCTTGGCCAGATAGTTGACCGAAAGCGGGCGGCCATTGAGCAGAAGCACCACCGTCGGCTTGCCCAGTGCGAAGATGCGCCGCGCCAGTTCGTCCTGTGGTCCGATCAGGTCGAGTGAATCGCGATCGCCCAGATGATTGTCCGCCCACGCCTCGCGGCTGGTCTGTTCATTGTCGCCAAGCACCATGACGACGACATCGGCCTGCCGCGCGGTCTCGACCGCGTCCACCATCAGCTTTTCGTTCTCGGCAAGCGGCACCAGGTCGACCGCGTCGCCCGACCAGCTGCGCGACCGGGTGATCTGGACGCCCTGGGCATAGTCGACGGCGAACTTGCCCTTCCCTTCGGCTTGCATCCCCTCGAGCACGCTCACGACATGCCTTGGTATGTCGCTATAGCCGCCGATCGGCGTGTCGCGGGCGTGCGTGCCGATCACCGCCATTCGCTTGAACGTGCCCGCATCGAGCGGCAGCACGCCCTTGTCGTTCTTCAGCAGCACCATCGCCTTTCGCGCCGCCTCGCGCGCCAAGGCGATCGCCTCTGCCGTCGCCGTCAGGCGGCCAGCCTGGGCTTCATCGACATAGGGATCCTCGAACAGCCCGGCCTGAAATTTGATGGCGAGAATTCGGCGGACCGCTTCGTCGATCTGGGCCTGGCCCACCTTTCCTTCGCGGATCAGTTCCGGCAGATGGACGAACCCTTCGGGGTCGGGCAGTTCGGCATCCACGCCAGCCTCGATCGCGCGTGCGGCAGCATTCTTCACATCGCCATACATCTTGTGGCGCGTCACAAGCTCGCGAACGGCGAAATAATCGCTGACGACCGCCCCCTTGAATCCCCATTCGGTTCGCAGCACGTCGGTCAGGAGCCACTTGTTGGCGTGGCTCGGGATTCCGTCGATCTCGTTATAGGATGCCATCACCGACATCACCGGCAGCTCGGTCACCGCCCTCTCAAAGGGTGGGAAGAAGTTGCTCCGCAGATTGCGTTCGGAAATGTCCGCCGGGCCGACATTGGTGCCGTTTTCCGGCTGGCCGTGTCCGGTCATGTGCTTCAAGGTGACGAACACCTTGTCCTTTGCGAGCGGCAGCGTCGTTCCCTGGAAGCCCCGGATCGCCGCAAGCCCAATCTCGCTCACCAGATAGGGATCCTCGCCAAAGGTCTCCTCGATCCGCCCCCAGCGGGGATCACGGGCGACGTCGACAACCGGGGCAAGCGCGAAATTCGCGCCCCGCGCCCGCATCTCGCGTGCAGCGACGGAGAAAACCTGTTCGACCAGAACCGGATCGAACGTGCTCGCCAGGCCGATTGCCTGGGGAAAGCTGGTGGATTCCCGCGCGACATAGCCGTGCAGTGCCTCTTCGTGCATGATGAGGGGAATACCGAGCCGGGTCTTTTCCATCGCCCAGCGCTGCGCCGCGTTGATGTAGCGCGCGGTCTCGGCAGGGTTCCGATTGACGATTCCCGCTTCCGCGCCCGCCGCACCCGCGCCTCCTTCGGCTTTGGGCAAAGCCACGCCCCGCCGATCCGAGGGGCGCGAAATCTGACCAAGACCATGGGGAAACGCATTTGATGCCCTTTCCGGCGAAAAATCGCCATTGGGGGTCTGTATGCTTCCCTTCTTCTCCCAGATGCCGATCAGCTGGGCGACCTTTTCCTCCAATGTCATGCGCGACACGAGGTCTTCGACCCGCCGCTCGACCGGCAGGGATGCATCCTTATAAGGAAGCGCCGCCTTCGGCTGAGCCACCCCGCTCGACGGCGCGGCCATGAGGAGCGTTGCCGTCAGGATCGGCCCGCAGGCAAGGATAATTCGCGAAAATCCACGCTTGGTCACGACCTCTCCTCCCCCACAGCGCCTGTTAGCTTGCCGCAATTTATGATAGCGCTATCACCGTAAGCGGCAGCGGCGTCTTCCGTCAACCGTCCTGGTGTCGTGAAATTGTATACAAGTTGCATGAATGCTGAGTGGGCAATATGCGGTTTGGAGGGAGAGCGATGACGAAGCCAGGCCGCAGGACGAGAGGGACAGCCACAGTCCAGGACGTGGCACGCGAAGCCGGC
>Ga0164243_10000083_pt1 | contig 246686 bp, 263 predicted proteins | sample OricompcompostOP_FD_108781 | JGI IMG/M metagenome (GOLD analysis project Ga0164243, IMG submission 108781) | Organic Plus compost microbial communities from Emeryville, California, USA - Original compost - Organic plus compost (OP) | ecosystem: Engineered > Solid waste > Mixed feedstock >... | reverse complement strand
GTAGATACCCATCCGGCCTTTATAACCCCCTGGGGCTTTCGGGCCAGGAACACCCTTAGTTAAAGTATAAGCATTTTGGGTGGCAAGTGGCAAGTTTTGATACCCCAAGTCCTTTGCCATTTTAGCTGCCTCTTCTTTCGTTTTAGGCAAAAGACGGCCGATTGTTCCTTGTACCGCCGCTGTTTCGGCCACGCTTGACTGGTACTGTGTCCGCTCCTCACCTATACGGCGCACTAGCCGCTGGCCGATAACCGTATGTACAGTGCTGGCAATCAAAAATGGCTCGATGCCCATATCTAAAAGGCGCGGCAAAATACCGGCAGCCGAGTTGGTGTGCAGCGTACTAAATACCAAGTGTCCTGTAAGAGCGGCCTGCACCGCCAATTCCGCTGTTTCCTTATCACGAATCTCACCCACCATCACAACGTCGGGATCTTGACGCAGAATAGACCTGAGCCCGCTTGCGAACGTTAACCCTACATCACCGTTAACCTGGATTTGGTTTACACCATTCATCTTGTACTCGACTGGGTCTTCGAGTGTTACGATGTTGATTTCTTCAGTCTTAATGGCATTTAAAAGTGCATATAGCGAAGTTGATTTACCAGATCCAGTTGGACCAGAAGTAAGGATCATTCCGTGGGACTGTTTTAATCCCTCCTTAATCATACGGAGGCTACGTCCAACATAACCCATATTTTCCAGCTGCAAACTTGTACCGCTTTTGTCTAGTAAACGGATAACAACCTGTTCACCCCAAACCACTGGCGAAATAGCAATACGTAAATCAATATCCGCATCGCCAACACGAATACTAAACTCACCATCCTGCGGAATACGATGCTCATCGATTTTCAAATTAGCTAAGATTTTAATACGGGAGATTAGTGGCGGTTCAGTACTTTTTGGCAGCTTCATTATTTCACGTAACACACCGTCAACCCGACAACGAATCTTCAACTCTTTCTCAAGTGGCTCAATATGAATGTCACTTGCTTTATTGCGAGCCGCAAATTCAAGGATCGTAGAAAGCGCCTTACTGATTGGCGAATCTTGCACGATCGTCTTAATTTCTTTGCCTGCAGGGGCTTGTTTGCCTTCACCCTTCTTTTTATCGGCTTTAGCTTGTTCCCCCTCTTCACCGATAGTACTGATTTCGCCAACCACCTTTTTTGATATGTTGGCGTCATATTGCTGAAGTACCTGGCGTATACCAGCCTCACTGGCTGCGTACACTTTCAGTGGTCGACCGATCTTGTTAGAAAGAAAATCTACAGCTTGCACGTTATCAGCATCAAGCATAGCCACAACAAGCCTGCGCTGCATCTCACCTAAAGGCACAGCCATGTATCTTTCAGCGATATCTTGTGGCAGTAGATCTAAAATTTTTGGGTCTATCTGCGCGTTTAGCAGGTTCACATACGGCAATTTGCTGACGTGCGCTATAGTTTTAGTCAAATCTTCGTCAGAAATATGGCCGTCACTTACCAACAAGCCGAACAGCGGCGTGTGGTCTTTGGATGCCTTGCCTCGAAGCTCATTCAGCTTATCATTAGCAATGAGCCCATTCTTGACTAATGTTTCCTCTACCTCTTGCTGGGCAGCGGCGGATAGCACACTCATGGTTACCTCTTGGCCGTGTTATTGGCCGCCAAATGGATTTGGATTATTATTGTCGCCTATTTGTACGGGTTGGGCCGGATCGATTGACTGGCTATTAAAATACTTTTCATTCGGTTTCGGAAAGTCTGCCGTAATCGGGTCAATAACTTCAACCTGCTGTGAGCGATTTTCGGGCGTAGCAAAAAACATATTCGAAAGAACGAGTGAAAATATAGCACTTACAAAAGCTACTACTATTAGTACAAGTAAGTCTTTTTGTTTCATTACTTCACCACCTTCTTCCTTAGCTCAAGTTTCTTCTCGGGCTGATAATAAGTCTGGGCAGTTATGCCTGCGGTTACATTACCTTCGCTGCTGTTAATTGTCAGCTTCTGCATTTGGATTGGGCGGATGGATTTTTCGAATAATTCAGTTAATCCCTGAACCTGCTGGTAGGCACCTTTTACACTCAACTGAAAATCCATTGGTACAGGTTGTGGCGCGGCAGCAGCCTGATCTGCTGACTGTGCGACCTCATCATCAGTGCCAACAATCCCCTCAATTTGCAGGCCTTGGGTCGTAGCCAACTTCTCTAAACTTGACGCCAATGCCGGGAAGTCGTACTTACTTGGCAGTGCGTCCAATATTATCTTGGCATTATCACCATCTCTATCGCCAGTGCCTGCAGGGTTACCACCAATAATATTTTGCGAAGTATCTACAAACCCTTGATATGATTTTACAAGATCATCACGAGCAATTAAGTTTTTATCAAGCTGCTTAAGGGTGGACTTTTTAGCGCTAATCACCCGATTTTGATACATTGCTTGACTAAACAATGTACGCGACGCAACAAGAGAAAATACCACCAAGAAAGCTGCTACAGCCGCAGCAATAACTGTGGTTGTATTAGCTTTATCAATAAGCGCACGCTTCGTCAGTCCAGCTGTATTTTGTACCTTAGCTGCCATACTATTGCCCCTCCCCTATATTCTGTTGGAATAATGCGCTCGGACGCTCAGTATTTGAACGGCTACTAATGATCTGGGGAACTTGTAACTTAACGTTTTCGTCCTGACCGAAAATAGTCGGATCAAAATTAAGCGTAATGTTATAAGTATTCTTATTTTCAGAACGTGAGAGATTTGCCAACACCACGCTATTAAAAGCAGGCTTTTTGTCATTACCTGTGCTGTCACTTGTGTAATTCGTAAACTTAAATGAGTCCGTATACGCGTTGATAGCTGCCACACTTTGCGCCGTACCAGACACAGACATGGTACCCGCTTCGTAATCAACCTCTAGCTGTGAAATTGCTACCTGCGTTGGCGTGACTTGCTGTAGATAGCCAAAAATGCGGGAAGCCACAAGTTTGTCGCCATGAAGTTGGTCAAGTGCGCTAATTTGATTCTGGATGGTCAGTATTTTATTAAGGTCTTCAGTATTTGTCAGATCCGCACTTCGTGATTTTATATCCTTAGTCAAATCATTCATATTTTTCTTCTGCGCTAAGTTTACAAACGTAAACAGTATGATAAAAATTGCCACTGCAGCGATACTGGCAATAATAGAAATAGAAACTATCAAACGCTTCTGGCGCTCTGCCTTAATATACGCAATCTTTACATCTGGTAATAAGTTAAATTGGATCATCCGTTACGCTCCGCTAATCCTGCTGCTACACCAAAGTGATTTGAAACTGATAGCAATTCATTCTGTCGGTCTGGCGAGAAGGAAATATTTCGCCACGCATTGCCAATTTCTACCTCAATACCAAACTTATTAGCTACATAGACCGGGAATTCTGGCATAGATGATGCCCCGCCTGTCACAATAACTCGCGCTACATTCGTACTATAGCGTGTCTGGAAGAACTGTATGGATTTTTCAATATCGCTGGCAAGCAAGTCTATAGAGCCGCTAATCGCTTCGTACACGCGACCCTCGAGCTTATCTTTGCTCATACCAAACTTAAATACGAACTGCTCAGCCTGCTTGTCGTCCACGTTAAGATTTTGGGCGGCAGTTCGGATAATTGCCTCTGTACCGGTAGGGATAGACCTTGTTAATCGTGGTGCACCATTCATAACAATTACAAGGTCAGTGTTCTTGTTGCCGATATCCAAAATCATTTGCGGTTGCGTCGCATCAGGTACCGTCAATGAACGTGCCAATGCTAAATTGTCTGGTTCAAAGGCAATAACATTCAGCCCAATCGACTCGAGCATATCCAAGCGTTTTTCGATGTATTCGTTGTCGACGCTTGAAAGCAAGATCTCAAGCTTAGTCCGATCTTTCGGCGAGTCACCAATAACTGCCCAATCTATTTTAGATTGGTCTACTGGGGTTGGAATAAATGAATCTGCTTGGTATTTCAAAGCTTTTGCAAGCTCGTTATTTGGTAAACGATCAAAATCGATTACTGTTGTAAATACTCGCGTTGAAGGTACGCCTACTGCTACATCCTTGGTCGTAACTTGCGCTTGAGCCAAAAGGTCAGTAACGATTTGCAATATCTTTTGTTGGTCTGCCTTAGAGTCACTAAGCACAATTTTGCTATCTACTGGTACATACGCATACTTCACGAGTGTTTTCGCAGGACCAGTACCTGTGAGCTGTACTAGCCGTATTGCAGTCGTACCGATGTCGAGACCAAAGAAGTTAGAGCTTAGCCCACTTAATATACTCATAGTTAGCCCAATTATAGCATAAGCGTATAACGCTTATGCAAGTTTTAATTTACAGTGCTGGAGGCAATGTAGTAATTGAGTCGTAAAGCTTCACAGTACCAGTCTCGGGCCCACCAGTCGATTCACGTTGCCATACAAGCGGATTGAAGCGGAACACTTCGCCTGCCGCGTTATAGCCAGGCCCACCAGCGACACCCCATTTAGTCGCACCAGCGCCACCGCCATCTTGGTATAAGCTACCCCAGGTACGTAGCAAGTGGATCTTCTTGGCTACAACTGATCCAGTAAATACCAGCTGCTTTTGTTTACAAGCATTATAGTTAGGATTGCCGCCGCCCTGCACCGTCAGCGGGCTACCTATGCCTGATGCACAGGTGTAGATATTGCCACCACCCGAACTATCTTGTTGTGCCACATATGTACCATATAACTGTCCAACGTTCGGCGAAATGTAAATATTGCGTGCAACTACTGTAATGCTTGGTACTTTCTCTATTGCGTCATTAGATGTTGTACTTGGCAATATATCCTTACTAATGAATACGTCGCCTTTCACATACAAGCGGATACGGCTATTCTGAGTCACGGTAGGCACTTCGCCAGCTATGGAAGTCATATCTATATTTCCTTGTACATAGAAGCTCTGTACTGGCGCCCTATTGGCCTCATTCACACCAGGCCAACCATTAACTATGTCGGCACCAGTCGGCATGCTGGCAAAATAATCAGGCTTACAATTACCGGCATTTAAATTCCCGCCGAACGAACCACCGCTAACGATACCTCCACCAACGCTTACCGTGGATCCTTCACCATTTGCAAAACTTAAGTTAGTAGGACCAGTTCCAAAAGCATTACCGCTCGGCACTGTCTGGCCACTTGCAAAGCCACGGATAATACCTTGTGCAAACACAGCTAGACTCCCGCCAGCTCCGTTAAATGTATTGCCAGTACCATTCTTATTCCATGCGACGATTGTAGAACTATTACCAGCACAACCAGCAACTACATCACCACCATATACCTTAAAGTAAGGTCGGGCGATTACACGAAAACATGAGCTACTTTGGGCTTGGCCAGTAAAGTAATACGGATTGGCAGTACCTGCGTTAAATACGTTCAAACAATACTGAGTTCCCAAATCGCTTTCTTGTGCAGGGTTACGCCCCCATCTTACAACCTCTTGGTCGCCATCACCGCCTATTCCGCGAGCGCATGAACCACTTTGTATCACGTTACCGTTAGCAGTTACATTGTAGCCACAATTAACCGTATACCCTGGCCATCCACCGCCACCCACAAAATCCCTAGTAGATATAGTGGCCGTTAGGTTGGCAGACTCCCCTGGCTCCACCTGGGTGACATTATTTTCATTATTTGTTCTGATACTCGAAGTACCGCCCACTACGACTACACAAGCTGGATTTGATGTTTTTGGACTATGAATATTTTTCGACGGATCTACCTTATCATCACGTTCCCATCCTACGCTATATGCTTGGCAATAAGTAGTTCCACGCGGAATATTTGGGAATGCTGTATACACTGCAGCTTCATTGTCAGGCACCGTAAATAGTCCTGGAGGTATGCTTGCTGGTATATTCTCTCCACAAGATCCGTTAATAACTACACACCGTGTAAATCCATCGGCAGTTCGTATACCGTGACCGTTGTTATAGTTATTATCAATAGTATGGTTAAACGTTACGCTACCCCCCTGCTCAACATACCCTTGGTTCACCGAAGAGTTAGGTACTAAGCCCCAAGACCCACAGTTTTCTGTATCAGGATTAGGTAGCCAGCCGGTTTCATATTTACATTTTTTGGATGGAGGCTTCCCTCTGTCAACTTTTGCACATGGCCTATTTCCGGCTAATTCAGCTGAATTACTATCGCTTGTTCTATCAGCCCAACCTCTGCCGCAATAAGTTGTACCCTTGGCTGCATTTTGTGGGATATTGATAGTTGTTGTCGATACATTACTGGGATACCATGGCGTTGAATCGCCTGCGCCCAATGAACCTTGAGAGGTCCAAGAGCCGTCTCGTCCTGTGATATTTATTCTACGTTGAAATGCGCTTGATGGATCGTCACCGGTATTAGTTATCCGGTATTGAAACTTTACGGTATCGCCAGGCCATACAATAGCTGGATTAGTTTCCGAATATGCACTCTCCCAGTCGTCATTATTGACCTTCATTTGCGTAGTAACCTTCAGCTTCCAATTGATAGGTTTCGTATAAGAAAATACTATGTACACTGTTTTACCGTTAAGGTCGTCGTTGCGCCAATCCGGCCAACCCGTATGTGCTGCACTGTCTGGTAAGCCTGCACGGTTATCGTTAGGGTCGTTAGGGTCATAGCCTGTGCGTACCTTTTGGAACGTGTAACCCGCAGGATGAGAGTCTATGGCCCAAGATGGTGGTGGCGTATAGCAGTTGTCTATAATCGTATTATTAGGGCTGCCTGCGCCGGCTATGGCGGTCTTATCTCCGTGTGTTCCTTCGCAGGCATTTGGTGAATGCCTTTCACCATTCCACTGATTAACACCACCGTGCATTCGGAACCGTGTGGCATCTTTCATCCACGTTTTGTGCGTCTGATCATATGCACGCCCGATCAACGTCGCGACATGGCTGCCGCATCCTCCAGGTACCTGAGCACGAGCCTCCTGAAGTCCAATTGATGTCAGGCTACGCACACCCGTAGCAGCAACACCCTGCAAGCCTTCTTTTAGGGGTGCAAATGTAATTTTTTTGCCGACATATTCGTTCTTATAATGGTCGAGGAATTCGTCCCACGAATTATAAGTGCCCTTTGACTTACCTTCCAGCCGAATAATCATGTGGCTGCCAGCTTTTGAAGCGAATACATCTGTTGTATCGCCCACTTTTTTCAACTGAGCAATCTTGTCATTCGTACTATATAGTTTTCCGACATTGCCCCGCAGATAACTATCATTATTTATTTCATTAAAGCCTTGTTGCGCGTCATAGCCTTCCATGTAATCAGTCACAATAACTAACTTGTCGAAATATTGTTGATAATCATAAACGCCTTTTTTGTGCTCCCCGAACAAAACAACATCAGATAATTTAGCAATCTCATCCCTGCTTGCACCTGACTTCATGAGCGGCAGTATATCTTGTCGTAACTCTTGTGCACCTTGATTGTATAGCCTTTGTACTTCTTGGGCAGAAGCACGCGCGTGCAGTGGCGTGTCAAACGTTATATGACTTATAAGCAGATCTTTTTTAATAAGAAGTGTTTCACTGTACTTCTTTTTGTATGCCTCATTTTCAGTACGTATTCTTATGAGTTTTGAGCTCATTTGTAAATTATCTAGGTACTGTTGTTGCTGTTCTTTGCTATCAAGCGGCTCGCCAGCTACCTTGATCAGGTCATCACTAGTAAGCTTATCACCACGTTTTTTTGCTTCTTGCTTGAATGCAGCGTTTAGCAGTAAGTCATTTAGTGCTACCTGGCCATCTTTACCGCCAAAATCGAGTTCTGGGTTGGCTTTTTTTGTTTCCTCGACGAGCTGCATATACGCATCACGATCGTTTTTAGTAATACGCGTATCACCAATTACAATATCGTCCCCATGCAACTGCTCATAAATTGCGTACGCTACTGCACTGACCAAGAGCACCGCGCTTGCAATAGCCAACACTTTTGCGCTTCGTGTTCTTGGTCGCAGTCTTTTCAAATGCACACCAAGCCCTTTTACGGGCTTTTTAGAAGACTTATCTTTGATTTCTTCAGTTTTTTGCGCTTTTTCTGCCATTACAATACTATGCTACTTGCTTAATATTCCTTATGCTTAACTATATCATAAGCGTGATTAAAACAACCCCCCTAGTCACCTTTTCCACAGTCCTTATGTTATTTGTGATATGAATCACGTGGATAACTAACCACTAGCAATTTTTTTATCTTGCCATATATGATATAAGGAAAGTAGTTAACAAATTATCCAGTTCTAAGGAGCAGGTATGGCAGAGACGGTTGTGCAACCAGTTGAAACAGCTATACAGGATGCCTTCGAGCACCCTGCGCTCCAGCGTGTGCCAAAATACCTAGGCTCATTACAATTACGGCAAGAAAATATCACCTCGATCATAAACCCTATCTCACACGAATTAAGCACGGACAGCCTCGATACAAGCAATGGAGCAACTGTATCCGAGAACAGTTTCGTAACTAATGCTCTTTCCCACGTAAATACTTTTTTCCAGGTGAAGGCTCAGCAAACACAAGAGAAGCTAAATATCGTACAGCAGAAAATTAATCGTACCAGATGGGGCAAAATGAGCGCCAGAATCCTAGTCAGTGCAGCCGGTATATCAGTCGGTGCTCCGGTAGCACAAGTTGCCACAGAAAAAGTTCATAGCGCTAATGTAAATATTGTTACACCTGAGGCTAAGGCAGAAGAAGTACTACAAGTTGGCGCAGAAAGCTATCCATGGAGAGAAATACGTAATACTGGACAAGGATGTGCACAGTATGCAAAGTGGAAACTTCTCCAAGTAGGCATACCTGAAGATCGAACGTCGGCAATGGATGTCATTCTAGCAAGTAAACAATTTGAGCTAGTAGACGATATACCCGCTCCTGGATCTTTAGGTAGTATGGTCCATAAAAGCAATGGTGAACCTCACTACATTTACGTCGAATCAGTGGAAGGTAATATTATTACATTCTCTGACTACAACGGTTGGGGCGGCCCGGATGAATTTAGTATTACTAGGATATCTCTGGAAGAGTTAAAGGCAGAGGAGGATAATCTACAGTTCATTCATTTTGAGCGCCCGCCTGTTGCAAATGGTGATTTTATGGGTACGGGTCCCGATACCGAAAAAAGCAATGCTATCAGTGTGCAAAACAACACCTTATATGAAGATAAATACATTACATCACCAAACGGACAAAATATCCTGCTATTCAACACTGGGAACTTAGCAACATACAATGCTCAGGATAAGAATAATATTACAAAAACATGGCAAAGCGGCACATCAAGTGAAGGCGGAAATCAGTCCGTACAGATTGAATACCAAGGAAAAACGAAAAACAGCTTGCTCACTATTGAGAACGAAGATGGCGACACCATCTGGAAGATTAAACTGGGTGTTGGCATAGACAAGATTACACCAAATGACAACTTCACTTTTTCAGCATATAAAGGCAAGAAAAAGGTTGCAACAGCCAAGGATATACCTGGCTTAGCTAAAAGGATTCAAGTCTTAGACCGTCGAGCAGCCAAAATCGCGCGGCACAAACGTGCACTAGCAGCAAAAGCACGCAAGGCGCGAAGTGCAAAACAAAACCGTGCAACTACTAGGAGTAAAGCTGCCAACAAAAAAGCCGCTGGCGTCACTAAAAAACGCCCGTAATTTTCGGATTAAATTAGTTTATGCGGATCCGTTATTAATTGGCGTAAACCTTTTAATTCCCTCATACCAATAGGCAGGTAGTTTAGATCTGCGTAGCGACCACGGCGAGCATTAGACTCCTTCCTAAATGTACTACTGGTCTTACGTAGCTCTTCCACCTCAGGGTCAATTGACAGGTCTATACCCATCCAAAGTAAAAGATTCTCGCTGGCTGCAGCCCCTACTACTAGATCGTCATCTGGTAAAATATCTCGGTTTGCCGATGCATCTTGCCCCGCAATTTCAATATCTGGCACAACTAAGGAAGCATCTTCGCGAGTTACCCAATTACTATATCTTGCTAATTCATAGGTCAATTTTCTCTGTAGTTGACCTTGTTTCTCCGCCATTATCTGTATGCTCACTTCAGGTATTACCAGCGCATAATCCTCATATTCGTGTGGCACGCGATTGGTATGAATCATTTGTATATCCAAAGTTGAGCTATCTGGAAATTCGTGTGTCATATACCCCAGCCTGCCGCCGCCGTGATGCGGATACTCCCATACCATTTTATTATTAGTAGCATGGGCTTCGTTAGCTATCGCTCGGAAATATGCTGGAGCACCACTAATACTTACTTCGGACTCAGACTGAAAATCTACACCAAAACGTGCGGCAAATTCTAACGCACGCTCTGCTTCAGAAAGCCGCTCAATATCTGTTATACGTTGTTCGTTGTGGTATTCTTCCATACGACCCTAGTATGCATTAACACCAGTTGTGCCACAGTGAAATAGTGAACAGTTATAAACACTTAACGCTTGATGTGATATGTGGTAGTGTGACGAGTATAACCATGTTTTTCAGGACGAACTTTTTGCTTTACCGACATCCAGAGACCCATAGTGCTTAACCTTACTTCTGTGACAAGGCTTTTCATAGTGCTCAGATAATCAAAGTAGTCTGGTTCTTCTGCTTGGTCGCGCACTATACTTGTGTGAGCTAGTATATGCTCTATTGAGCACATTTTTTGTTCAATCTTCTGAAGATCCTTAAGGTCAACACTGGGATGATGTACCCCTGTTTTCTGGGCGAATTCTTTACGTAATTCCGCTAGTTCATTCTTCAGCGAAAGGAATTCAGCTTTGGTAAGTTCATTGCGCTCAAGAACGGTTTCAAATGGTTGTAGCGTTCCCATATGCCCCTCCTCTTCATGTAAGCAATAGGTTCAAATGCCCCTGCATATTCTCCACCCGTACAATGCAAAGTACTCTCCGCCTATCTCTATTTATTATCTCCTTATAAATTACCCCTGCAGTTAACTATTTGACAAAAATTCTATCTTTTTCAGCAGTTCTATAATTTCCTAGTCACAGTGACGAGTCCTACTGCAGGACGAAAACGACTATAAAATTATCACTAATTTTACGGTGCTTCTATGTACTATGGTTAGCATGAATTCAGATGCAGACTTGGAGTATTTCTTATACTTTAATCAAAGGTAGATAATAATTATCAAGTAGGATGAAACTAGAGCCAGATAAAAGTAGTCGCTATAAAATGGATCGCATTAAACAAGCTAAAAAATACTAATAAACCTAAAAGGATCATTATTTCTTCAAGTACCGAACTCTGGGATGACATATTTAAAAAATCTTGAAATTGCGATCTCTCACAGCCTACAACAAATATCATAAATACAAATCATTGAAACTTGTGACGTAGATCACAGGTAAAAATAATCAGGTAGAGTTAAAGAATAGTTGGGAAAAGGTGTATATAATACTGGTTATGAGTACTGCTACATATATCCTTTCACCCACATATAAATTTCGTGATACTGATATGATTTTCGGTTCACGAGATGATATCACTAACGAATATGTTCTACGCGTTAAAGATCTACCTGATGACGACAAACCACGTGAGAAGTTATTGAATGGTGGCGCCAAACAAATGACTGTAGCGGAATTAGTAGCCGTACTATGGAGCGTTGGCACCAAAAAAGAAGAAGTTATGGCAATGGCACAGCGCACTACTCGTGAATATGGCGAGAAGGCGCTAGCTACTACTGATAACCCTATGAAATTAGCTGAAGCGGTAGATATACCTTTAGTGAAAGCATGTCAGATTGTCGCAGGCTTTGAACTAGGTCGAAGGTTTTATTCCAACAAAAACGGCCAACCAGTATTTATCCGAAACGCCGCCCAAGCCTATGAACACCTAAAAGGCATGGCTAGTGGCAAAAAAGAACAGCTGCGCGGGCTGTATCTAAACAGCCGCTACCAAGTAGTACACGATGAAGTAATTTCTATTGGTACTCTTACTTCCAACATTGTCCATCCGCGCGAAGTATTCCAGCCGGCTATTGAGCATGGTGCAATCGCAGTGATTATTGCGCATAATCACCCATCAGATAACACCACGCCAACTGACGATGATTTAGCTATCACCAGCCAATTAGTAACCGCAGGCAAAATTTTAGGTATTGACCTACTCGATCACTTAATTATTACTAACGATGATTTCTTAAGTATTTTAAACGGGAATAAATAATGTACGGAACTTACCAGCTTCAGGCAAATGATACTATTTGGTCACATAATATTTTGCGACACTGGTTTGTGCGGGATTTTGACACCGAGCACCTAGATGATCTAAAAGCCCAAGTAGCATCCGGCGACTATTTTATCACGCTCGCTACCAAACTGGATGATCTCAGCCAGCAACTGGCAGAAATCCACCCTGCTGGCCATATAACCCTAGAAAAAATTATTGCAGACCTCAGCTATCTACAAAACAACTACCGCATCAAACGCTAGCTAGCTTCGCAAACGGTCATAGATATCTGCTTCTTTGTCAGCCCAATGCTGCTCCATCGCCTTACGCGCCTTATATTCATCAACTAGCTTTTCAACACGATCGCTTAACTGCTTTCTCTCTGGCTCATCCAAAGGATGCTTATCGATATTTGCGGCCACCCAACCTACTATTAAGAGATCGTTTTCATCGTTAATGATAAAGGTATTGTCTGACAGACCCTCGTTATTACGGAGATGTCGTTGCAATACCTGGAGTCTCAAGCCAGCTATGCTGATTTGCTCAGATATTCTGCTTAGCCTTCCGGGGCGGATATAGGTTTCATCTGCTGACACCGAATTTTCTAAAGCAATGATGGTTTGTACAAATAACTCCCTGTCTATTTGGTGTTGGTCTAAGGACCCCCACTCCTCTGCCAATTGGCATAATTCTTTGAACGCACCTGGGGCTGGTGGATCTTGTGGATCAAAGCGGCCTAACTTCTCTTCTCTGGCTATAGCAGCCCAGTCATCAAACACCTTTACCCTGTATTTGGTGGGTATAGCCGTATCTTGCACAAAATCACGTGCAAAACTATAGTGTCCCCTACCAGGACGAGGGTGGGGTGTAACTAGAGTTAAATGATCAAAAAATAGTTCGTCTGCTGTATGTTCATCTACGTGTGGAAGTAGCTCAAGAATTATTCGTTGATAATTGTCGAATAATTCGCTATTACTCTCTTCGTGTATGCCGCTGCCTAATTGATTCCGCCAAAATATTACGCCCCGTGCCAACAAGTCGGCACGATCGGGTGCAAGACGTAGTGACTGGCGCAGACTTTGTGCCCCTTCACCTTCATCCAGATTCAGCAGTTTACGTTCACCTAAATCATCAGGTACTTTGTACGGCAAAATACTCTCTCTGTCACATGGAGCAGTCAAAGCAACCGCCGCGCGCTGCAATATGGTCTCTTTCTTGACTCTCGGATCTAGAAGAAGCTGGAGCATATCGTCATGCGAAGGCTGCATATCGTCTATAAATTCATCCCATAAAGCTGCGTCTTTCGGAACAACCTCAAGTCCGAGTAACCTTGGCTCTTCAATAGTTTGTTTTACACCTTCCTGCATAGCACCTCCAATCCACCCGTAAATAACTACCTTTTAGCCTACCATCTTATGTCGACAAGAAAAACTATCAATCTGCAGAATGTCCATTCGCTTCAACATAAAACCTGATCATATCCAACATCCAACTACGATTTACCTGTTTCGCGCAATTATTAACCGGTAGCGGTATGTTAAGCTCTTTTAGTAATTCTATGTCTTCGTCAGATAAACTACCGAGCCATTTTTCTGCCCATTCTTCCGTGCCCACCTCGACAAATCTACAGTAAGTTGTAGTCTCCTTACCCTTTTTATATACAACCTTAGGTAATATCCTTTCCAAAAAATACACTGGGTTTTCTGCAAATACTCCTTTGTACAATCTGATACCTGTGCCATTGCTATCTGCAATATCATCTCGCAATATAACAGCACCAGTAATTGCCTGTAGGCCTGCAAAGAGGATATTGGGTTGATTAGGATTATCTATAAGTTCTTCGGTCTCACACATGCATTTCCATTCAGATGAATACCCCCTTCCTTCATCTGTGGCATCTGTATTTATACGCAGCGACGCAAAGTTTTCACCCTGCTCTTGTTGCATTACGCGTATCTGTAACGCATTAAATGAGAGAGAACTAAGAAGTCGTCGTCCATCTTCTTCTCTGCCAAGCATTTCTATAAAAGTTTTTTGTAATAGTTCATGGTCATCAGGGCCCATAACCTCAATTCTTTGAATATCAGTCTCACCCAAGACCTCTAGCATGCTAGCGTATTGAATTGCCTTACCAAGCCCAATCAAATCTTCAGCATCATGTGTGCTATGTGAGTACGGTTGTTCAGGAAATTGCTTAGAGCTCATAAATAGTTAATTAATTTATATCATGAAATTGTATATTGGCAACTACATAATCACTCGTTACTTGAGGCTATGAATACTTTTTCGTCACGCACTACACGCCTAATCACCTTAATACTACCGAGCACACGTCCATAAAGTGCACCCGCTAAGAGCGCCAAACTCACAGAAGCAACTGAACCGCCATGAACAAAGATCTCTACTAAATGTTCGCGTGATAGATCAAAGACAATATAAAAAATGATCAACACAATACCAAAAATATCCATACGCTGAATAACATTACCGCCCTCATCATCCCATGTGATTTTATATATCCGCGTGAACATTTTACCGACAATAATGCCCACAATGAGTCCCATTAGAACTAATAATGGGTTCGCATGATCACGGAACGTATCGTAAATAACTAAAATGAGCACAATAAGTGACACAACAAAGTAAATACGCAGACTTCGGCGAAGTTTGGGGTGCACATGCTTCTTTCCTGCCTGATACCTTTTTTTGCGTGCTTCTCGTCGGGATGTCATAAGCTTTATTATACGCCTGCTTTTATACAGCGATGATTTTTTGGAGCGTCTTAATGTTACGCATGGTGTTGAAATTTTTATATTTGGCTTTGCCGAGATGCTTAGAAAAATCGCTCTTCAATGTCATACCCTTAGGCACCTTCCAGTACAAGGCATGCTCTGCTGGTTCAATTTGCTCCGGCAGATTTACGGTTGTTTCATTAAAAACCTCAACCGCTAAATTGTTTTCAAAAAATATAACATACTCATGTATATTTGCTTGTCCGATATCAAATGGATAGGCCGCCACAATATCCTTAACTGTTTCGAATGGAAATACCTGTACCAGCGCCCTATAATTAAAAGTTGAACTCAAATTTTGCTCAATCTGCTTTTTCAGATGAGAAAGATCATTTTTGGGCGCAGAAAAAAGCACATTTCCGGTCTGCAGCACTGTAGAAACGCCCTGAAAACCCATATCCTCAAAGCACGCTTTTAGGTCGGCCATTTTGATCTTCACCCCACCAACATTTATACCACGAAGAAACGCTACATATATTTGCATAGTTTAATTATAGACTACTGGCAACCAGGCGGCTTGCTTTGTGTATCACATTTGCGCGCATTGTATACAGGCTTTTTTGAATAAACCAAAAGCACAAATGTATTGCCAATTAGTAATTTTCATCTTAACTAGCTCATATGAGCATCGTTGTGTACTTTTATAAGCTTTTCTAGGCGTGCCCTGTCTATCATGCCCTTTTTGATAACATTGCCGTGTTCATCTAATTCAGGTGCAATAATACATGATGCATAAGCTTCAAATTTTTCGGACTTGCTATCAAAAGCCGTATCATCTTCTACAGCTTCAAGCAGGCGATCAAGGCTACTCCTTACGCTGTACATTTTCCCTTCATACTCTGAAGCTTCATACGCTGTAGTAAATTGGCGTACCATTGCCCATCGATCTTCGTAAGTAGCGTCAGGCCCAACGTTATCTTCAAAGCTTGCTCGACACGCGGTCTTGAGTTGCACCACTCCACCTGATCTATCGCAAAAGATACCAAACATTTTGCGCATATTACGGTAGCTTCCTTGGTCTTTCCTGCGCACATCAGGGTCAATAGTATCAACATCACCATGCATAACACTAACATTCAAATGCTCAGTTATAGTGTCAGTAAGATATCTGTTGGTATAGTCACCCTCTTCTTGTTTGGCTAAACCAAAGCCTATGCGAGTCCGGCGAACATTAGCAAAAGCAGATGCCTTTTTGATGAATGCTCCTCCAGAAATTTGGTGCATCCACTCGTGAGGGAGCTTACGCATAATCATTCTCTTTGACAAGTTACTGGGTATATACATGCCGTTATCGTAATCATCATAAAAAGCTTTTACCGTCCCGCGGCGCGCACGCGCCCAGCTCGCGAATACCGTAGTAGGGGCAAGTGAGAATAGTGGTTGCAGGCGTTTATGTACATATTCAGGAATATAGCCTTCAGAGATAACGTCTTCCACACCTTTAGTGAACCGGCTTTTTAGACTTGGATATACTTCGAGTAGTCTTTTGTGTACTTCCTGAGTCATCTCAAACTTACGTTTTGTTCGCTCATCAGAAGTATGCTTATCTGGCAAGCCAAACTCGTGTGTATAGTCTCCCCAAGAACCAGTTTGAGATCGCTCGTCCTCTTTAGTTAAGATTGGCGGCAGAACGGTTACCGAATCAAGGTCGATCTCAATACCTATGCCGTGTGCAGCAGCGTTTGCTACCGCCCACCTGGTTCGGTCTATAGCAATAGTATCTTCAGGAAGCCTCTGTTGCTGCGGTAGCTCCGGTTCAATGATATCTGGTGATAATTCGAGGAGTTGTGTCATAAATTAGATACTCTTTTACATTATCTTGGATAACTAACTAATTTTACCATATTTTAATAGTAAAAGCAATAACATTTTTCACAATTTTATACGTTTGTTGGAAGTTATTAAATCGTTACGCAAAGTTAAGATAAGGGCAGCGAAATAGTAAAAACCGTGCCCTTGCCTTCGGTACTTTTAGTAGTAATTTCACCTCCATGACTAGTAATAATTTTTTGAGCCAGCGCCAAGCCAATACCATAGCCCTCGGCCTGTTGCTTATTACGTGATTGGTCTGCCCGATAAAATCTATCAAAAATATGCGGCAGGTCTTTTTTGGCGATGCCTACCCCTTCATCACGCACCCGGATATGAGCGTGTTTGCCGCGCGTATAGCCATCAATGAAAATCGTTCCGCCTTTTTTGCTGTACTTAACCGCGTTATCCAGCAGTACAACAACAGCTTGCGTAAGATTTGGCTTATCCCCTTGTATTGAAATATTTTTTACCTTATCTTCAATGGCAATGTTTTTGGCGATGGCCGCTTGCATAACATTGTTGATGGCATCGGTCGCGACATCTTGAAGCGAGACCGTCTGCGTATGTAACGGCGCTGTATCGTGCCTAGCAAGCCGCAGAAGATTATCGGTCAATGTTTTAAGTTTTAGCACTTCGGCCACATTGTATTCTAAGATCTCTTTAGCTTCTTTAGTACTGAGTTTTTTCTTGCGTAGCGCTACCTCATTAGTTGCCTGCAACGCAGTCAGCGGAGTACGCAGTTCATGTGAAGCATCACTGACAAATTGGTTCTGCGCCTCCATATTTGCTTCAATCGGCTCTAAAGTCCGCCGCGCCAGCCAATAGCTAAACGCACCTCCAGCTAATAGTACTAATAAATTAATAAAAACTAGCCTGAATATAAGGTGACGGCGCCCTTCGTCGATACGATCTTGAATAAACTCATTCAAAATAGATCTGCGCTCTACAAAATCAGAAGTATTGGGATCTTGAAAAACAGACTGCGGCAGTAGTTGCCGGTTCAGCTCATGCATAGACGCATTGTAAAACACCGCGCTGAAACTAATGCTCATTATCATAATGATACCCAGATATGACACAGCGAGCCGTGCTGTCGTAGTCGTAAAAAAATGCTTTACTTGCTCAGGGTTCATGACTTAAGCCTCGATTTTATAACCAAAACCCCGCACAGTATGCAGTAAATTCGGACCTTTAAACGGCTTGTCAATTTTGTTGCGCAAATATGCGATAAAGACCTCAACTGTATTCGGTAAAATATCGGCGTTAAAGTCCCACACATGGGTAGTGATAGTGTTTTTACTCAGCACTTTGCCCTGGTTACGCATTAAGTATTCAAGCATGGCGTATTCTTTAGCAGAAAGGTGAATTGGCTTGTCGGCCCGAGTAACCGTGTGAGTACGTGTATTTAACGTGAGGTCCCCTACTACCAAGACTTCGGTGTTAGTCTCTTGTGGACGGCGGAGCAAGGCGCGAACACGCGCGAGCAACACTTCGAATGAAAACGGCTTTGCCAAATAATCATCGGCACCGTTATCGAGACCTTGGACAATATCTTGGGTCTGGTCTTTGGCAGTGAGCATTAAAATAGGCGTGTGAATGCCATCAGCGCGCAATTTTTTTGATACTTCAAATCCATTCATGCCGGGCATCATAACGTCCAGCAAGATTAAATCATATTCATCATCACTAGCCGCACCATAACCGGATTCGCCGTCATAGCAAACATCAACCGCATAGGACTCCTGCTCGAGTCCTTCTTTAACCGCCCGTGCGATCCGATGCTCGTCTTCCACTACTAATATCCGCATACTATTTACTATACTACCCTTGTCATCTTAAAGTCCGCTTAAAAAAGAGGCCGCACGGGGAGAACGACCTCTTTTTTGTACTGTTTTTTGGGACTTGTTTTTAACTCGCTGCAAAGCTGGGTTGCTGCCAAATACTATCAACAAATCTGTGACCTCTGCGTGTAAGCGTCACGAACGTTTCATGTGTCTTGCGACTTAATGTTATGAGGCGCTTATGTTGTAATGCACGCAAGATGTGCATGAGCCGGTCGCGGTCAAACCGCAGCGATTCAGCCAGATTGTTCAAGTAATCGCCTTCGCGCTCTTCTACCTCCTGTAGAATCAACGCATATTCGTGTGGTAAATGGATTTTTCGCATACTACCCTCCTTTTTAAGGCTTTTGGCTTTGCCCTTATTCGCAGCAAAGTACCTATAGTGTACGAGGTGTATACTGAAAAGAACCTTAAAGCTTGATGTAAAATGAACCTATTATGCTTCTTTGGTGATTGCTAAAATAGCGCCTGCTGGATCTTGAATAACCGCATAGAGGATGTTGCCCTTCTCGCCATAAGAACGATGCAGTACTTTACCACCATTCTCCTCGCATATTTTACAGCTGGCTTCAATATCTTCGACGTTTATATATACTAACCATACCGGTGGCAGGTCTTTATTCACACCTCGCCTATGACATATGCCTCCCGTCCAATTACCAGCAGAATCTTTCATAACATAATCAGTGTATGTATCTCTTTCATCGGTAATCTTCATATCTTCGCTATCCCAGCCAATCACTTTTGTATAAAAATCACGCATTGCTTCTGCATCGTCAGTTGTTACATCAGCTGAAATAATTTGCCCTACATTATATGCGCCCATATTTGCCCTCCTTAACATTATCTAGTTCTACGCGTATTTTAATCATAGCAGAGCATCTCAATAGTAGCGCCTTTCTCTCACCTCTGTTAAAATAGTAATTATGAGTTTATCTATTGGAATCGTAGGTCTACCGAATGTTGGTAAGTCGACATTGTTTAACGCACTGACAAACAGTGATATTTTGGCTGCAAATTATCCGTTTGCTACTATTGAGCCAAATACTGGAATTGTACCCATCCCAGATGAGCGGCTACAAAAATTAGCCGATGTATATAACAGTAAAAAAATCATACCAGCCACGGTAACTTTTGTAGACATCGCAGGGCTTGTGGCAGGTGCAAGTAAAGGCGAAGGTCTGGGTAATCAGTTCCTGGCAAACATCCGATCTACCAATGCAATTGCACACATTGTGCGAGCATTTGATGATCCAAACGTGACGCACGTAGATAACCGACATGATCCAAAAAAAGATATAGACGTCATTAATACAGAGTTAGTTCTAGCTGATTTGCAAACCGTTGAAAAACGTCTACCCCGCCTGGAAAAAGAAAGTCGGGCTAATCCAAAGATCCGCCCACTTGCCGATACCTTGCAGCACATGAAGCAAGTATTGGATGAAGGTACACCGATCCATAGCGCCATGAAACCAAAAGAGTACGAGGGCCTTGAAGATCTGCAACTGCTAACTATGAAACCGGTAATCTACGTGTTCAATGTTGATGAAGCCGGGCTTACTGACACCGCGAAGCAGCAAAGTTTACGCCAACTTATAGCGCCTGCTGACTGTATTTTTGTCTGCGCAAAATTAGAGCATGAAATGCAAGGACTGGATGAAGATGATCGCAAGGAATTACTGGAAAGTTACGGTGTGCATGAGTCTGGCCTTACTCAGCTGATTCACGTTGCATATGATACGCTTGGCCTCCAAAGCTACCTAACTGCCGGGGAAAAAGAAGTCCGCGCCTGGACAGTTGCTAAAGGCGCAACTGCTCCACAGGCTGCAGGAGTAATACATGGTGATTTTGAACGTGGGTTTATCGCTGCTCATATTGTTGACTACAACGACCTGATTACAGCAGGTTCTGAGCAAGCTGCCAAAGCCGCTGGCAATATCCGCACTGAAGGCAAAGACTACATTATGCAGCCTGACGACGTAGTTGAATTTCGATTCAATGTATAGCTATAGATCCTACTGACTTAGTGCTTTAAGGGGTGATCTAAAAAGTGTGTGTTTTATATCGATTTCGATAATACTGAGGTCATCAAGTATTCGCTGGTCGTTGAGGTGTATATATTCAAACGTAAACTCTTTGCCATTATCGTGCCTTCTATGCTGAGTACCTACTTTGCCGTCACCGAATACCACATAACCCCAAAAATATCCTTCATCTCCAGTCATAACCTCGCTTATTGCTGCAGCTTTCTGCGTAGACCGGTCAATAGGAGCAACGCTAGGATCATCAAGATCTTTGTTACGCTCAATCTGTACTGCATAACCATAGCCATCATGAGTAGGTTGGTAGAAGAAAAAATGGGTTGCGCCCGCTTCTTCCCATAAATATGCTTCGGGGTGCCCCACGTCTAAATATGCATCAACATCTGTGCTATTTGCTGGTTTTTCATTAATAATTCTTATATTTCCATGGAGTGGTACGCCTTCGTAGGCTCGATTTTCCAAGTCATCAAGCAACTCATCAATACTCATAACCAAAGCGTCTTTAGGTGTTAATTCCTTCTGTAATAGGGCTTCTTTTTCTAAATAAGAACTAGGGTCTGGGGTAAATATTTCTTTATTTGTTTTTGGCATTATACAATTACACTATAACACAAAATATAATATAAGTCAATTATCTTGCCTCACCTGTACTCTAAGAGAAAGTCTAGGTTATCAATAAAACTTAGGGAATTTGCGCCGCCGAGCGAGAAGTGGTGTTTTATTGTATGGGTTTCTTACGGACTGGCTGACGTCTAGATGGGCAGGCACGCTATGCATGGGACTATCCCCAGTTGCCTGCATTGCCAGCTGGGCCAACCCTGCAGGCGCATAGGTTTGCACCGATTGCTCAGGTAAGGCCTGTTGTTCCATCTGAGGCAAGCCATAGCCAGACATCTGAGCGAATTGCTGCATCATGGCGTGCTGCTGGTGGTTGCGTATCATAACAACCCGGTGTTGTAGATATTCAACGAGTCGTCTGAGCCGAGCGTGGTTCCAGCTGGTAAATATGAGTGATTTATTCGTTGAAAATATTCGTATAGTTGCATTCAGTAAGCGGTGGCTAAAATCAATTTCGGAAATCATGTCGAAGCGCAAATCTTCGATTGTCAGATACATTGGTTTGCGGTCGACCAGAAGTAATCTATGGTCAGTCACTACTAATAAGGCGACACCTCCTTCATAGTACCCGTTGGTGCATTGGGCGATAGTTTCACCCGGCAGTAAAATCTTCGCTAATTCTTTTATCTCCGGCCTTCCAAAAAATTTGAAATTACAGCCGATAGTTTTGAGTTGTTCTTCCACCGTTCGTAAATGAACCATGACTATCTCCCCTTTCCTCCGCAGTCTTGCACCTCACGAGACTGTCTATACTATAGTACTTGGAGTTTGTAGTGATTTATGGTTATTTTTTTCACAAAATTTGAGCGATTTTCATCACAAAATTTGCTCATAACAGAGAAGAATTGCTTAGAGAATGGTGGTATGACATAATATAGATATGCCGAACCAACCAGCACAGCAGAAGGTGCTGACCGACTTCTTTCATCAAGGAACGCGGCTCACGTACCAAAAAGGAGAGTTCATCATTCGCCCGGGCGAGACGCCGTCGGGCGTTTTTTTTATCGAAAAAGGACTTGTAAAGACCTACGATATCACAAAGTATGGTGAAGAAAATCTGCTGGTTATTCGAAAAGAAGGAGAGCTGCTTGGTATGACATGGGCGCTTACCAGTAAGCCAAAACAAGTTATATACGCTGCACTTGCTCCAACTACGGTGTGGCTGATGGCCACAAATAAATTCGAGGATCTGTTGCAAAGCACTCCTACGGTGGCTCTACCGCTATTACAGCTAGTAACCGATATGTACCGGGTACATTCTGAGCGTATCCTTAATCTAGAATACCGAACCGTGCGAGAACGCCTTATTTCTTTTTTATTAAGTATGGCAAACCGTTTTGGTACAGATGTACCTACCGGTGTGCTGGTTGACGTGCCACTGCGTCATCAAGATATTGCAAGCTCTATAAGTGCTACGCGTGAAACAACCGGTCGTGAGATTACTGCGTTGGAGCGCAAAGGGCTACTCAGCAATTCCTCATCACGTATAGTTTTACACGACATCCCAGCCCTCCAGCAATTCCTTGTTTAGTACTGCCATGAAGCAACCATACCCTCAACGGTAGCTGTCACTTTTTCGTGGGGGGGTATGTCCGCAGCATCATAATAATGATCTATGGTGAAAAAGTCTTCGATCACATTGAGGCAATAAATTTCATCAGCTAGCACATGCATCCTGTCAACAGCCGGTACATTTGCAACCGGTGTCGCTACAATAATCCCTTTACTCGCGATTGGTTTCAAAAATTCAAAAGCCAGATCCAAACTAAATGCATCCTGGAGCCCATCGCTAACTAAAATAATATGTTTACCTTGTAAAAGCTCACGCCTGATAAGTTCGCCTTCACCACTCACGCGGTGCATTTCGTTAATACGATAAAGCTTCTCTTGTTCGATAAAGTTGCGGTACTCCATGGTCATTTCATCAATATCAGGTTTAGAGTACGCGTTGTTATAGGCAAATGTACCATCGGCGGTCACACCGCCGAAAATTTTATTCTCACGTGGTAATTCAACAGTAGCTGTGGCCAACATCATGAGCACACATTGTAACTTTACAGCTACCTGCATACCTACGACTACTCCTCCGTCGCTAAGAGCAATCACAGCGCATTGGTCAGCTTTGTGTTTTTTGGCAATTTGGCTAGCTAAAAGTTTGCCAGCTGCTTCACGGCTCTTGAAGTACATACCAGAATTTTAGCGTACTTCTTATGCTTTCGCGACCATCAAATAATAAAAACGTTCTAGATTACCTTTCTCACCGGCTATACCAGAGTCGGCCTTATCTTTAATCACAAAGTTTTGACTCGCCCATAACTCGAAATTCTTTAAAATATTGCGCCGCATGCGATCGTTCTTTATAACACCCTTATGTTTTACATTATTCGCAACTGCCTCAAATTGCGGTTTCACCATAGCTAGGATTATAGTATTCGGGCTGGACATTTTTTTAACCGTTGGCAAAATCTGTCTAAGCGAGATAAAAGACACGTCGATTACCACAATATCTATAGGTTCGCTTACTGCAAATTCACGGATATCGGTTTGTTCATGCAACTCGATGCGAGAATTAGTACGAAGTGTCGGGTGCAGTTGGTTTGTACCAACGTCAACAGCAATACTCTTTTTAGCACCATGCTGCAAGGCATAGTCAGTAAAACCGCCCGTACTACTCCCGACATCCAATACTGTCTTATCCCTGAAGTCTATATGGAATTGTTCAGCAATACTGGCAAGTTTTAGACCTGCACGGCTAACATACTGTTCTTTTGCCGTTACCTCTATCGCTGCTTGTTCAGACACTAGAAAACCGGGCTTTGCGATAACCTTACCGTCAACTTTAGTTTTGCCAAGCTTAATATAGGTTTCGGCTTGGCTGCGTGTCGCTGTCAGTCCTTTTTTAACGACGGCTTGGTCAAGTCGGATTTTTTGCATAACTAATCAGAAATTGCTTCAATACCTGCACCCAGTAGCAAAAGTGCACCGAGTGCCACGGTGACATTCCATGCGAATTCACCGAGAGAATGTGACTTTTCTTTACTTGTTGCTTTTGCCATACTTACTCCTTTACGCGTTCGCGGTATACACCGGTAGCAGTATCGACAGAAATGACATCACCTTGTTTGATAAATGCAGGTACCTTCACGGTGATACCTGTTTCCAGTGTAGCATCTTTCATGACATTGCTTGTAGTGTCACCTTTGACTACATTTTCGGTGTAGGTCACTTCAAGTGGCACATTCTTGGGCAAGTCTACGCTAATCGGACGTCCATCAAAAAACTGGAGTTGCAAGCGATCACCTTCTTTTAGATAGCCTGTGCCATCACCGACTAAATCTGCAGCTACTTCAAATTGCTCAAAAGTCTCTTCGTTCATGAAGTAGAACGTATTGCCGTCGTTATAGAGATATTGCACGCTTTGGTTTGTAACATCGGCGCTATCGAGTTGTTCGTTGCCTTTATAGGTTTTTTCAAGTACCTTGCCATCAATTAAGCTTTTGATGCGCACGTTCACAATTGAGCCGCCCCGTCCCATAACTTTTTGGTTATAATCCACAACACGAAACGGTATACCATCAATCTGGAATAACGTACCTTTTTTGAGATCTGTAATTGATAGGGCCATTATTTTACTCCTTTGCTTCTTCAATCTTTTGTAAAATAGCGTCCGCTTCACCCGAGGTGAATACCCCCATAGTCTGCATGGACATTACCACTCCCTGTAGTGGCTGCGAGTCACTGTTTTTCAGCCATGCACTGATAGCTTGGTTTAGCTCCTGTTGAAACGGCCTTGTCTGGAACATCCAACCTGCACCGCTCCCAGCATCCATAATATTTGAGCCCCGGGCATCATACGCCTTTAGAATGGTGTTGATAACCGCTTTTTTATCCATAGTCACAGTATAGCCTGCATTCAAGGCGGAAATGAACTAGTTATTTGCTACAAATGGTAATAGCGCGATATGACGCGCACGCTTTATAGCACGTGCCAAATGACGCTGTTGACTTTCGGTCAAGCCAGTTTTCTTGCGTGTTTCAATTTGCCCGTATACATTTACATATCGTTGTAATGTCTTTACGTCCTTGTAGTCAAAATATGCTACGTCTGAACGATGTTTAAAAATCTTTGCCATAATAAAATTTCCTTTCTATTAGCTTTGTTGTCTGGACTCGCGCCATGCTTCAACTGTATACAAAAACCCCATAGCCCAATCTAGGTCGTCACCAACTAGCTCACCCGTCTGCACTTGTTCGTCAAGACGAATTAAGTCACCAGCTACAATGGTAGCAGTTTCACGAGATAATGCCCCGAATCCACTCAGAAACCATGCTTGAGTACTTTCGCTTATTAAGCGAACTGCCGGATGGTTTAGGTCAATACGATCTGGTTCTTCCAATGGAAAGCCTTCAGCCATTTGATCCTACTTTCTCCCACCTGATTAATTTAGAAGGGGATGTCATCAAGGTTAATGGGCTCGTCAGTGATATCTTCAATCACTACATCATCTTTTTTCTTTGATGAGCTAACTGGTGCTGAGGCGTCAGAGTTACCACTGCCGTTATCGTCACTACCACCGCGGCTGTCGAGGAACGTTACATCACTGGCAAGTACTTCTACTTTACTGCGCTTTTGTCCGTCCTGCTCCCAGCTACGGCTTTGTAAGCGACCTTGCACAAGACAACGACGGCCTTTATTAAGGTACTGCGCAACTCGCTCACCAAGCGGGCCCCAGGCTACCACATCAACATAATCAGTTGCTTCTTTCCATTCACCGCTTTGGTCTTTGTATGCTCGATTCAGCGCGAGACTGAAGCTGCAGACGCTTTGGCCGCTTGGCGTGTTCCGAAGCTCTGGATCACGTGTTAAATTTCCCATTAAAATGACTTGGTTGACACTCCGTGCCATATATCCCTCCTTAGCCGGGCTTCTAGGTTTTGGTACTACCCTGGCTGCCTAATTTGTTAATACGTATTAGTATATATTATTTTTCGTCTTCTTTGTCTTCAGTTTCTTCGTCTTCATTATCAGAACCGCGGCGGGCTGCTTGCTTGGCCTTTTGGGCTTCTGCTTTGGCAATTGCCTTGAGGTCTGGACGGGTTACTAAGAAACGAATGACCTCATCGGTGATATTGAGTGTTTTCTCAATTTTACCGACGCCTTCACCCGGAATATCCAGCGTATAAAATACATACACTGCTGATTCATTTTTCTTGATTGGGTAAGCAAGCTTGCGCTTGCCCCAATTATCGACATTGGTGATTTTGCCACCGTTGTCGGTAAAAATTTTTTCTACCCGGGCGGTAGCTTTTTCCAAGTCTATTTCTAGATCTGGATCATACAGAATAGCGATTTCGTATTGGTTCACGAATCCTCCTTTGGTTAAAGCCTATACACAAAAAGTTATAAGCTGAGTTAATAACTTGTTTATTTTACCAAAACTACCCCTGTTAGTCAACTTACGCTACTATAAGCTCTGCTAGTTGCAATGCCCTTGGCACAACCAACTTGCCTAAACCCTTTTTCAAATCATCATCACTAGCATTTGGGTCAATAAGCCTCATTTCAGCTGGTAATAATTTCAAACGTTCTAAATTTTGCTCGATACCTCTGAAGTGAGTCTCGATAATATCATCGAAGTATTCTTGGCCTATGACGTCTTCTTGATTATATGCGGCCGGCAAAATACCTTCATAGTTACTTAACAACAGCTCCCTTCTTCGTGCGCGTCGTTCCCAGGCTGCCATTTTTTGTACGCTTCTGAATAAGTTCTTAGCAACATACCAAGATTCAATTCTATACAACATCACCTCTTCTTGCGGTACTTGAGGGCGTATCATAACTTTATGAAGCCAATTTTCAAATACCCGAGGCAACAGTGCCTTATTGACCGGAAGCTCTCTAAAGGAATGCTGTATACTGCCTTTGTATAAATTACCTTCGTAATATAGGTGGTGAACACTTAAGTGCCTAGGCCAAACATAATCCGGAGCGATAGTGCTTTGTACGGTTTCAATCAACTCTTGGGGGATAACTATACCTCTATTGTCGACTGGTGTAGCGAGTCTAGTTTCTTCTGGGTCAATAAGCCACGCATCTTCTGGAGGTAAACCTGGTTCACCGGCAATGTCTCCTCGATGACGAGGTAAATACACTACCTGGCCCATGCCAGTCCTCTGCAATTAAAAAACCGACTCTGGAAAGCCGGGTGTATGCTATATCCGCATTGAGCGAAAGAACTTTGGCCTGGCGGAAGGATTGGGGCACAAAAGTCTGCTGCAAGTCTCTCAATAGCAACAGTGCTCTTACACATCAACCCCTCCTAATGTTTGGCGGTATTTGTTTTAACTCTATAGTAGCTCTATTACGCTTATGCTGCAATGGTAAAATTTACTGCGCCACAGTACAAATATCCGATGAAATAAGCATAACTCTCAAGTTATCAATATGACTGACCTTGCTACTGAGTCAAGTACTCATCACGAGGGGATTGTTCTGGTGCTGGTGAGCCACCAAAGACATCATCCAAACTACTTATCAATACTTCACGTGGGCGTGAACCGTCAGCTTGGCCAATGATTCCCTGTTCCTCCATAGTCTCCATAAGACGTGCCGCACGGCCATAGCCAATACGAAGCTTCCTCTGAAGCAAACTGGTGCTGGCTTTACGTGATTCAACAACCACATGTACAGCGTCACGGAACATGTCGTCATCTCCACCATCTCCACCGGCCATATCAGTAACAACCCCACCTTTGCCATTAAGTTGAACTGGCTGGCTGACGACTTCATCGTCATATTGTGGCTCACGCTGTTCGCGAATAAAATCTGTTACTTTACCGGTTTCGCCATCTTCAATCAAGGCAGCCTGGACACGTTTTGGCTTTGGCATGTCACTAGTGAGTAAGAGCATATCACCGCGACCTAAGAGTTTTTCTGCACCCATTTGGTCAATGATAGTACGTGAATCCACTTGGCTGGCCACCGTAAAAGCTATACGTGCAGGTACGTTGGCTTTAATCAATCCGGTAATAACGTCAACTGACGGACGTTGCGTGGCAAGTACTAAGTGAATCCCGGCAGCACGGGCCTTTTGCGCCAAGCGTACAATGAGTGCCTCAACATCGCGAGCAGCCATCATCATAAGGTCAGCCAACTCATCGATAACTATCACGATATATGGCATGCCTTCCTCTTTTTTGAGGTTATTGTATTCACCAATATTTCGCTTACCGACTTCTGCCATAGTACGCAAGCGCCGCTCCATTTCCGCCACTGCCCACTTGAGTGCGCTAATACATTTCTCAGGCTCATTAATAACTGGCGTTAACAAATGTGGAAGGTCATTATATGGAGCCATCTCCACCTGTTTTGGATCGACTAGGATTAATTTAAGATCCGCTGGTGAATTACGATATAAAAGACTAGTTAAGAATGTATTAATCATTACCGATTTACCAGAGCCAGTTTGACCAGCTACCAAAAGGTGCGGCATCTTAGCAAGGTCTGCTACAATCGGTTTACCAGCAATATCTTTACCGATCACGAACCCAAGCGGACTCTTAATAGCATTGAATTCACTGGACTGTAAAAGCGAACTAATACGCACGGTTGCTGCCTTGATATTGGGCACTTCAATACCGACTGCGCGCTTACCTGGGATTGGCGCTTCCATACGGATAGCATGCGCTGCCAAATCAAGAGCAAGATTGTTTTCAAGCGCAGTAATTTTAGTAAGTTTCACCCCTGTTGGTGGCTTTAGTGTGTATTGTGTGACTCTTGGGCCGACATTTGCCCCTTCCATTTCCACATCGATATTAAAGTTAGAAAACGTATCGTGGATAATCTGAGCGTTGCCGTTCACATCACCAGCGTCAGCCTTATCTTGCTTTTGGTTGAGAAGATTCATAGGTGGCAGCTGCCAATCAGGGTCACTGGCCATAGTAAGCGCCTCATGATTTTCTTTGGCAGACAACTTAGTGGCAGTATTACGCAACGAGTTAAGCCGTTGGGGTTCTTTGCTTTTATCATCATGGTGTTCTACCGGAACCCCTTCGTTCAACTTAAAACCATTATCAGCAGCTTTGGCTTTAAGTTCATTAATATCGGTATCTTGTTCACCTTTCTTAAATAAATCAAAGATACTCAACAATATCTTCGGTGAAATGCCAAAGGCATAGAAAATCGACAATATGCTCGCAATAAAGAAAATGATTGAAGCTGGTATTTTATCCAGTGCTTGCAGCACTGCACCACCAACAATCTCACCAGTCCAGCCACCATGACCACCATCCCATGTGCCATCGACAAGCTTGCTTGCAAATGCAGTAAAGAAAAAACTAGCACTAAATACTAGTATCGCAATTATTACAAATAATTTTGGTAGCGGTATACGCTTATCTTCACTGGTAAATTTATAGACTCCCCAGTATGCCAACGCTATCGGTGTCATATAGGCTGCCCAGCCAAATGCAGCGTACACACCCTTGAACATGCCGACCGGTAAATTACCACCTGTACCGAAGCCACCCAACAATAAAAAGAGCGCAACAATAAATAATAAAATTGCCCCTGAGTAGGCCCAGAAAGCTGAACGCTCGGCTGGTATCGCAGCCGTTTCAACTTTTTTCTTACGTGTTTGTTTTTTCTTTTTTGCCATTACCGTTTTATTTTAACAAACTAAGCATTAAAGTGTTAGCCTATAACTAAATTATAGCAAAAATTACAACTTTTGTCAATTCCCCTTACGCTTGCAGTCGAAGATATCGTCAGATACAGTTAGCCAACATATGAGCAAAGAGACACGAGACCTCGACATTGAGTATGGGCAAAGGCTGCAAAGAATGGCAGATATTGCTACTGACGTACGCTCCCATACAGCTCCGCACCTTCGAAACCTTATAGTTTTTTCGGACGAAAATAAGTGGACAGCCGCTGGGCTTGCCGCGGTTTATTCTACAGATTTTGTTGATGGTCGGTGGGCAAGAAAAGGAGCTCATTTACAAGGGCTAGAAGAGCCCAAAGGTGATGGGCACGAAAGAGACCCTAAAGCGGATAAAGATCTTCTTAATAATGTGCTTGCAGGATTGGCTCTTCGATATTTACGTGAGAACGACCTACATAGTGCAGCGATAGTCGGCGTGAATTATCTTGTCACGCAGTGGCGAGATCGTAAAATGGAAAAATATAGAGTAAATGCCAAAGAAGGCGGGCTTGATAAAAAAGATATTAAAGCCATAAATACTAACCGCGCAAAAACATTAGCACAAGGGATAGCTGTTACAGCTCTTACAGGATTATCAAGCGACAACAGACGAGCGCGGCGTGTAGCGCTCGCCACATTATCGGTTGGCACTGGAACCGGCATTGTAGGTATGTACCAATATGGTAGGCGCGTACGACGTAAACTCGCCAACGCAACTCTATAAGTAAGCTTCTCTAATCGGTGCGAGCATCTTGAGTGAGGAGTTTAGCACGGAGTTCTTGGAACCGTTTTTGCTGTTCGGCAGCTATCTCTTCGCTGGTTTTAGTGCGTCCGCCATTGGTAGCTGTCTTGACCTCCCCTTTGCCACCAATAACATTTACGACCGGGATGACAATCGGGCTGCGCTGTGTATGCTCGAATAAATAATGCGTCACATGATCTTTCAGTTCGGCCTTAAACCGGTCGAGGTCTATACGCTTGAAACGTTGCCCTACTGCCCGGCGAAGTTCTTGACGTAAGCCGTTCATGATCTCCTCATTACCGCGCATATAGATAAAGCCACGGCTGATGATATCTGGACTGGTCAACAAGTTGCCAGTCTTTTTATCAATGGTCAGGATAACCGCCACTAAGCCTTCCTCGGCTAATAGTACACGGTCCTTCACAACGATATTATTTACAATGGTACCAGTTTGGTCGACTAAAATCGTACCATGCGGTACTTCGCCGATAATTTCCATTTTGTCTGGGGTGAGGGCGATTACTTCACCATTCTCAGCATTCAGCGTATTTGCACGTGGAATGCCTTGGTTAATTGCAATATCAATGTGGCGTTTTTTAGAACGGAAGGCGCCATAAATTGGAATGAAGAACTTTGGTTTCACCATATCAATTAATTCGGCGTACTCGTCGATACTGGCATGCCCAGATACATGAAGTGGGCCTATGCCATCAAGTTCATGGTTACGATGCTCAAAAACATGAACATTCTTACGAATAAGACCGTCAACCATGTCACCGATCAGCGCATCATTACCGCTTTCTGGAATCGGTGAGCTGCTGAGTACGACCGTATCTTGCTCTTTGAGCTTGATGTGTTTGTGTTCGCCACTAGCCATACGTTGTAGGGCTGAGCTCGGCTCACCCTGAGAGCCAGTACATACAACAACGATGTTGTCATCTTTCATGCTTGGTACACTAGCGATTGGTACAAATGTACCTTTTGGTACCTTCATAAAACCATGGCGAATGGCCATCTCTAGCGTACTAATCATACTACGGCCGTCCATAGCTACCTTTTTATTATGGTGTACGGCAGCGTTAATGAGCATCTGTACGCGATTCATGTTTGTCGAGAATAAACCGATAAAAATACGGCCTGGAGCGCGGTCCATAATATCAATGAAGCTTTGCTCGATGGTGCTTTCACTTGGAGTGCGTCCCATGCGTTCTGTAGTAGTACTTTCTGACAGCAATGCAAGCACACCTTCCTTACCAAGCTCTTTCAATCGGTCGGTATCACTACGTTCATGGTCAAGCGGGTTTGGATCTAAACGAAAGTCACCGGTATTGATAATCCGGCCGACTGGCGTATCAAGTACTACCATGGTACTTCCTGGGATTGAGTGCGTAATACGTACAAGTTCCACGAAAAACGCGCCTACTTTCAGCCTCTCATGGGTATTCTCGTTCATGATTACCGTACGAAGCTCAAAGCCTTCAGGTAAGTCTACACCAAAGTTTTGGAAAATTTCTTCAACGCGACCAATGGTAAAATTGGAGCCGTAAATTGGTGCTGGAAACTCCGGTACAATGTGTGGTAATGCTCCGATATGGTCCAAGTGGCCATGAGTAATAATGTAGCCACGAAGCTTATGTTTGATGCTGCGCAGATACGAAAAGTCTGCGATACCATAGTTGATACCCGGCAAATCAACGCCAAGGTCATTTCCCGCGTCGATAATTACCGCGTCATCCATATACTCAACAAGTATAGTGTTTTTAGAGCCGCCACCGTCCATACCTCCAAGACCGATAATCTTCAGGCGCGGACTGTCATCTATGAAGTTAGCGCGCTTTTCATGTTGCGCAATCAGCTCTGGGTTTGCAGCCTGATATTGGTTAGCGATACGTTGGGCGTCCATCTGAGTACGCTTTTGAGCACGTACGGCCGCTCCACGAGAAACCTTGCTATTCCCGCTTCCGTTGCCATTGCTGTTTTGCGACCGATTCTGATTTCGCTGGTTCTTATTGCTGCTATTATTTCGTTTGGGTTTATCGTTTCGTTTCTGATTATTCTGATTCATAGTTTTTTTCCTTTCGATTCAGATTTAATATTTTATGTGGTTGTTTGCTTAATTTTTTCGACGATGACTGGAATGGCACTAAAGTCTTCAATTAATGTCTCGCGCATGCCGCCGTTGTACAGTGCAGCTGCTGGATGGAATAGTGGCAAGATAATAACCTTATCATCACCGAAAGCCACACGCTTTGGTTCACCGTGGATAACGGAAATTTTCTGATTTGGTAGAAAATATTCCATACTATGCCGGCCAAGCGTGACGACTATTTTTGGCTGAATTACCTGTAATTGCTTCACGAGAAACGGCCAAAAAGCCTTCTTCTCTGCGGGTTCTGGATCGCGGTTGTTTGGTGGGCGATACTTAACGATATTCGTGATATAAATATCCTTTCGCTCCAAACCAATGCCAGCCAGCATTTCGTTTAAAAACTTACCGGCAGCACCAACGAATGGCAGCCCTTGTAAATCTTCATTCTTGCCGGGTGCTTCGCCGATAAATACAATATCAGCGTCTGCATTGCCGTCGCCCATCACAAGGTTCGTGGCCGTCTTGGCCAAATCTGGGCAGATATTCCCTTCCAGGATATCTGCCTTAATCTGATCAAGAAGCTGTTGCTTATCTTCTGTATTCATCTCTTACTTGTTTAATTCACGAGTAGCGGCTTTCATGGAAAGCTGGAGGCGGCCACGGTCATCGATAGCTACTAATTTTACCGTGACTTTATCGCCTTCTTTCACTACATCACTAGTTTTTTCTACACGCTCTTCAGAAAGTTCGCTAATGTGTACTAAACCATCTTTTCCTGGCAAAATCTGTACGAAAGCACCAAAGTCCATAACACTTACTACTGGTACGTCATGGTAGATTTTACCGACTTCTGGCTCTTCTACGATAGTGGCTATCCACTGCTTGGCAGCATTAATACTGGCACCATCCGGGCTGGCTATCATCACTGTACCATCTTCTTTAATATCAATTTCAGCCCCAGTCTCAGCGGTAATCTTCTGTATCACTTCACCACCTTTGCCGATTACTTCGCGGATTTTATCCGGGTTAATCGTAATGGTTTCTACGCGTGGTGCATATGGACTCAGTTCATCCTTTGGCTCAGCAATAGTTGTAAGCATATGGTCAAGAATAATGCTACGGCCTTCCTTACCTTGCATCAACGCTTTCTTGAGTGTTTCTACAGGTAAGCCATGTACTTTCATATCCATCTGGAGCGCGGTAATACCGTTTTTGGTACCCGCTACCTTGAAATCCATATCACCAGCAAAGTCTTCAGCATCGGCGATATCACTCATGATATATGTGTTGTCACCATCGAGCATCAAACCCATAGCGATACCGCTCACCGGTGCCTTCAGGGGCACGCCGGCATCCATAAGACTCAAACAACTAGCACAGGTTGCTGCCATAGAAGTTGAACCATTCTGGCTCATAATCTCGGTTACAGTGCGGATGGTGTACGGGAATTCACTTTCACTTGGGATCATCGGTAACAACGCACGTTCAGCTAAGGCGCTATGACCGATTTCACGGCGACCAGGGCTGCCAAGGCGACGAACTTCGCCAACGGTGTAACCCGGCGCGTTGTAATGGTGCATGTAGCGCTTCTCTACGTCATTGCGCTCCATGGTGTCTAAAAGCTGCGCATAACTGAGCGGCGCAAGCGTCGTGATATTCAAGGCTTGGGTCATGCCACGGGTAAAGATACTCGAACCATGTGCACGCGGTAGTAAGCTAATTTCACTCGATAACGGACGGACCTCTGTCAACTTACGACCATCAGGACGAATTCCCTCTTCGACAATACCCTTACGGACATCTTTATGTAGCGCCATAGTGAAAGCTTCGTCATATTCCGGTTTCAGCTCTTCATAGATGTCGCCATGCTCGAGCTCAAATGCTTCGTGGAAGGCCTTACGGAGGTCGGCCACGAGTTCATTACGCTCTGGATAGGGTGCGCGGAGTGCTTCACCAAGCTTGCCTTCAACCCATTCGTCTACTTTAGACTGAACTTCTTCATTTGGCTTTACTAATTCGTATTCAATGGGAGTTACGCCAACCTTTTCAGCGAGTTCTTGCTGCAAGGCAATGGCTGGCTGCATTGCTTCCTGTGCAAACGCAATTGCATCAGCAATTTGGTCTTCGGATACTTCGCGGGCACCAGCTTCTACCATCATGATAGCGTCTTTAGTACCAGCCACGACAAGATCTAGCTCCCCTTCTTCAAGCGCCTTGTGAGTTGGGAAGGCCACAAATTTACCGTTTTCAATACCAATGCGAAGACCAGCAACAGGACCATCAAACGGCGTACCAGTTAGGCTGAGTGCTGCACTAACGGCAATCATGGCTACCATATCTGGACGGAATGTCGGGTCCATACTGAGAACTGTTGCTACGCCTTGGATTTCTTGGCGATACCCTTTTGGAAATAGCGGGCGGATTGGACGATCAATCAAACGGCCAATCAGAATTGCTTCATCAGACGGGCGGCCTTCACGCTTAATAAAACGGCTGCCGCTGATTTTGCCTGATGCATAAAATTTTTCTTCATAGTCGATGCTCAGCGGAAAATAATCCATACCCTGAACACTTTGTGGCTTCACCATAGCCGTACCGAGCACTACAGTCTCGCCGTAACGCACAATTACGCTGCCACTGGTACGAAAACCAACGCGACCGACTTCAAGGCTGAGCGTCTTGCCGCAAAGCTCTGTCTCTACTTTTATTATGTCTTTTCCGAAAGGATTTATTGTTGCCATTCTTCCTTATCTTTCTCGAGAGTATTCATGCGCTTGAGTCCAAATATATCGGGCTACTCGTGCTTATTTCCTAGCGCGGTATATCTGTGGTCTAACGCGTGAATAGCATTCTCGTTTTAATGTGCACAAGCTAGGTGCCTCGAGAACTCGAGACACGTGGGTTTATGCGCGTTAGCGGATGCCGAGCTTTTTCTTGAGGTCGAGATATGCTTGGCCGTCTTTTTCAGCGATATACTTTAAAAGGCGCTTGCGTTTACCTACTTGCTGTAAGAGACCGCGGCGAGCGGCAAAATCTTTTTTATTCACCTTAAGGTGTTCAGTTAGCTCCTTAATGCGCTCAGTCGCTACCGCAACTTGGGTTGCAGCCGAACCTGTATCAGTTTTATGAAGTTGCGCGCTTTTTATAGCAGCTTGTTTCTTCTCGCTCGAGATCATTCAATTCCTTTGCTTTAAATTAGAGATTTATGATGGCGTTAGGTACTATTCTAGCACACCCTTATCTGTTACGCAACCACTGAACAAATAATTAAACTTTTTAACTCTTTCAATTCGCTTTCGTCCTTTTGGACTCGTCAGTATAACCACACAGTTACAGAGCGAGAGCAGATAGAACAATACAGAGGAAGAATATAAGCCGTGAAGGCAAATAGACACTTATACGTCTCTGTATTCTTCTATCTGCTCGCTATGGACGCTTGTTAAAATTCAGGCGATTATCTGGCGTACCGAAAATCTTCGGTTGCCTTGTCCAGGAGCTCTGGCGTGAGGATGCTGCGGATACGGTCTACGACAGTCTGGACAGACGGGCTGTTTCTATTCACCTCTTCGTATATAGAAGGGTCAACATACCCCTTGGTGAAATCAATGCCGATCATAACACCGCCATGCATCTCATCGATAAAGGCCGCAAGCTTGCGGTCTCGGAGCGTCAGCTCAGCCTCTTCAATAGACAAGCGTCGGGAGCCGGGTACACGGGCGTTGTTGTACAGTGCCGCGAGAATAACCGAAGCCGGAAGGTCACTTATAAGTACTTCTTCGATAGACATTATTTCCTCCAACCTCTATCTCTGACAGGATGTCACTAGCCGAAGCTAGGGTGTCTATATTCCTAAACACACAAGATGAGGATACTAAACTCTTCAACAAGAGCTTAGTATCCTCATCTTGTGTTATCTGTAAAGTTATATCTGCTTATTAAGATACACCTCGGAGCAAGTCTACTCTACGAAGCATTTACATTATAGCATAATTTTAATAAAAAATCAATATTACTCTTCTGTGAGTGTTCTAAGGCCTTGGATCATGGCGGCTTCTTTGAGGGAGACTTGGTAGTTTTGGGAGGCTTCAAGGATGTCCTTGGTAGCTTTGGCTAAATATTTGTACAACTCTTCGTTTACTTGGTCTTCCGGCCAATGTTCGCCGTTTTTATTTTGCAGCCATTCGAGATAACTCACGATTACCCCGCCGGCATTGGCTAAAATGTCTGGTATTACCGTTATTTTGGCTTCTTCAAGAGCTTCATTGGCCGAATCATTTACCGGGCCATTGGCAAGTTCTAGAATATATTTTGCCTTGATTTCATGGGCATTTTCATCAGTAATAACATCTTCAAGAGCAGCTAGCACTAATACATCTACCTCAAGTTCTAGTAGCTCTTCGTTGGTAATTTTCTTAGCTTTGCCCGTATAATCGGCAAATCTACCCCTATTTGTTTTGTATTCAGTGAGCTTGGTTACTGGTAACCCCTCCGTGTCAACAAGCCCGGTTGCAGAGTCGCTGGCAGCAACTAATTTCCAATTTGGATAGTCCTTATACGCTATAGTTGCGAAAAACGAGCCGACATTACCAAAACCCTGTACTGCATACGTTAATGGCTTCCCTAGCTCACCACGAGCCTTCAGAAGCTCTGCAAGCACGATTACACCTCCACGCCCAGTTGCAGCGTTCCGGCCCCTACTACCACCCTGCTCAAGGCTTTTACCAGTAAAACTGGCTTTAGTAGTATCACCTGTCAAGTGTTCATATTCATTTACCATCCAATCAATGACTGCCGGATTGGTATTTACATCCGGTGCTGGGATATCTTTGTTAGGGCCAATATACGGCTCTAAGCCGCGTACATACTGCCTGCTCAGCTCTTCTAGCTGTTTAGGGGTAAGTTTTTTAGGATCAACTGCAACGCCGCCTTTGCCACCACCAAGTGGCAGGCCTACTGCAGCAGTCTTAAAACTCATGAGTGTAGCCAATGCACGCACCTCGTTTAGGTCTACATTGGGATGGAAGCGTATACCGCCCTTATACGGGCCGCGTTGGTTATTATGCTGCACGCGGTAAGCTTTATATGTTTGGCCTCCACCTAAATCTATTTTAAATTCATGTTCGGCGTTAGCCTTGATAATTTCCTCAATTACTTCATCGTCAAGCCCTATTTTCTTACCTGCTTGGCGGATTAGTGTTTGCGCAGTTCGTAACATACATGCCCTCTTTCTGCTAGCTATTGTACGCCCCTCAAACGAGCGGCTTCAAAGTATTTATAACAATCATGGCCGTAGGTGCATGGTAATGTCTTCAGCGGTCTTTTCGCGGATGTCTATAGCGTTTTCCAATGAAAAGTTACCGACCTTGGTACGACGGAGATCGGACATATAGGCGCCGGTGTCGAGTTTTTTCGCGATATCTTCCACCAGCGAACGTATATATGTACCACTCGATACATCCGCTACAAATTTAATATACGGGTGGCTGTAATCTATCAACTCGATACGGCTAATTTTGATAGGTCGCGCTTCTAATTGTACCTCTTTGCCCGCCCGCGCCAGTTTATAGGCACGTTGGCCATTAATTTTCATAGCCGAAAATGCTGGTGGTATTTGCATAGTTTCACCCAGGAAAGCTTGCAACGCATGTTCTACCTCTGTCTTAGTATATTCTCTGGTCTCTACTGACATTTTTTCGCCTTCATTGTCACCCGTGGTGCTGGTTTCACCTAATTTCATGGTGACTTCGTAAGTTTTATCAACTTTGGATAGGTCAGTAGCTTTTGTGGTATATTCTTTGCCTACCAAGAGCACCAGCAAGCCTGTAGCCTGCGGATCAAGCGTACCGGTGTGCCCAACTTTGACGTTTTTAGGCTTTTTCCCTACCTCTGTAGCAACAATTCGCCGAACATAATTGACCGCATCGAATGATGTCCAACCTTTTTGCTTATCAACTAGTAAAACACCGTGCATGAGCGTTCATTATACATAAATTATTGCGGAAATGGTGGCACAATCGGCGGCGGCACCGGTGGGGCGGCATTTGGCGGCTGTTGGTCTGAGTTGTCTTGCGGTTGCTGCTGTTGCGGCACAGGCGTACCCGGCAACGGCATAGTCATTGGCTGGTCTGCAGTTGGCAAGGTAGTTGGATCTGGTCCTGCAGGAGGCCCAGATGCGGTCGGAGGCGTCGGTAACTGCATAGTGCCGTCACTCCCAGGTGTACTTGTACTTACCGGTGGATTATCCTGCGGTTGTGTATGCAGGGGACCTCCAAGCGGCTGAGCATTTAAAGCAGCGATGGGCTCTAATTTTGCTGACGGACCAGCAGCGTCTGACATAGCAGCCTCTACCGCATCACGGGCGGCGTCAACTGAGGCAGGTTCCGATTCATGTTGTTCATCGATTCCTTCCGGACGCTGCAGATCATCAAGGTTAAGTTCTTCTGGGGCTGCAGCATTTTGAGGCTTTGGCGACTGCCACGCAGGGGGGGCCTGTGGTGGTTCAGCCTTAGCGTGTAAGTGCGGGCTGTTCACCTCTTGTTCTATATCCGAAAGCGTATCGTAGGAACGATCTTTTGAAGCTGATTGCGGCAAAGCAGTATCTGGCAAAGAAGTTTCGCTCGTATCAACGGACGGCAAAGTAAGGGGATCAACGTACTTCTCCTTTTCATTCGCTAGATTAGGGTCCGTATCACTACTGAACGGAGGAGGACTGACTGCAGTACGCGGGTTCTTATATCGCTGCGGTTCCTCAATAAGTGTCTCCGTAGGCGTCGCAGGTGATAATTTCGGCTCATCCGGTTGTGGGGTTGATTGTGTTGACTCTTGTTGTGATGCAGTCTTGTCACTGTCACTTTGCACAGCTTGTTCTTCAGCAGGAGGTTGTTTTTCCTCTTGATCATCTTTAGTTAAAGGTTTTTCATCATTATCGTGGTTAATTTCTAAGGTACCATCTTCATTCACATGTGCATCCGCAGGCTGTTCTTTAGGCTCATCAGCAACCGCGGGTTCGGACTGTGATTGTGGTTTTTCAGGTTCCTGGAGCTTTGTAGCGACCAGTTGCTGATTGGCACCTGCCGCCATAAGGCTTGCGCTGACATTCATTGTTTCAGCAGTAGTTTTTTCGTTACTAAAGCGATCAGTCTCAGCCACAACACCAGTTAAGAAAGCTGTGGCTATCTGTTGATCTAATACATCTTGAGATAATGCTATGGCAAGTGCAGCTGACATTTCTGACAAGCTACTGGTGGTCGTATCAAGCCAGTGAATGCTACCTAGTTCTCCACCTTGCTCTTGGTTGTTCAAGGTTATTACGGTGGCATCGTGTAAAATCCGGCCGTGGGCCGTAACAGCTTGATCTAATTCTTTTTGGTCATGTACGCCAATTGCTAGTACGACATCTACGTTAAAGTCACCTTGGCTGAATTCCAGATCTGCGTCAGAAATACTCGTACGATATGGGGTGATAAAAATCCTTACAAGCCTGTCTTCAACTTTATAGCGTAGTTTATCTGCCTTAGATTTGTCCAAGCTAATGATGAAATCACGAAGGCTATCGGTATTTTTCTCAATAGTGTCTTCGGGTTGTAAAAATTCAATCGTAGACGGCACATTGCCACTAAATACAGCTGTCGCATGCTTGTCCAACTTATTAAGCGCCAAGCTTAAACCAATACACGCCGCCAGTTGGTCTACAGACGGGTTATTGCTCACTGTAACCAGCACGTTATTGGCTTGCTTCAACCGGTCAATGACTTGCTTTTGTGTATCCATATTTTTATTTTATACCTTTATCGCCAGACTACCATAAACCATAAGCGTTGACAAGCTAATTTTATGCTTATACTTTACAAACAGAGGCCAGTCTTGTATAGTTGAACTTCGAATATCGTCATAAACTAAACAAGGAATATTCATGCCAATCATCAAATCAGCAAAAAAGCGCGTTAAAGTTGCCAAAAAAGCAGCTACCCGCAATAGTAAAACCAAGCGTTCGTTGCGCACCGCGGTAAAGGCATTTCATGCCAGCCTTACCGGCAATAAAACTAAATCTGGCGAAAATTTGAGTAAAGCCCAGAGCGAAATTGACAAAGCAGCAAAGAAAAATGTAATACATAAGAACAAAGCTGCCCGTAAGAAAAGTCAGCTTGCCAAAGCTGCGAAGGCTGCCGGAGCAAAACCTGCAGCCAAGAAGTCTGCTACTAAAAAAGCTGCTCCTGCCAAGAAGCCTGCGGCAAAAAAAGCCCCTGCTAAAAAGCCAGCGGCAAAGAAATAGTTTTACTTTCTGACAACCTACCGACCCATCATTGGGTCGGTTTTTTATTTACAAGAAACGTAAGATTGACATAATAAATTTGTATCATGGATTACCTGGAACGACTTGCGGACGCAAAATCTCACAGCAAAGCCAGCGGAAAATTTGCTTTAGCAATCCAGCAATTAAGGTCGAAGTAATGGTTGCCAAGCCTCGTACAGTGGGCTTGCTTAGTTGATGAAATAGCATCTCAGGATATTAATTCCGGCACACCAGCTATGTGTTGTTGAAGGCTGGAATGCTACTCTTAATCAACATGAAAATATACGAAATGAACATGTACCTCGATAGAGAACGGCGCCCTCCAAATAATAACCCCTGCAGCAATTCTAAATACCGCTAGAGGTTCATAATATAAGACTTGAGAGCCTCGTCGAGATCAATAGGCCGCCTTTTGCTATGAGTATCTATAGAGACGATTTTTTGTACTAATACCTTCAGATGCTGCAATGCTAGTCGATTTGCAATGGATGTTGCTTTGTTGGCGCTATAGGGACTCATCTTAGCTTCTTTTATAAGGTCGTGTTTATTACCTGCTGTTTTTGCTAATGCAATTTGACGAAGCTGCCAACCAATCATAGCTAGTATTTCCTGGGGTTCGACTTTCATACTTCTCTGCTCTGCATATATATGCAGCGCCTTTTTAGTTTGACCAGAGAATGCCGCGTCTAAAAGGTCAAAGATTTTACTCTGGGGCGTTGGTTCGGTCATCTTATCAATAATTTTTCGTGTAATTGTGTCACCGCTTAACGTAAGTTTTTGGATCTCATTACTTACACGCTCTTGATTTATACCGATCCGATCAGTAAGGTAAGCCGCATCAGATAAAGTCAGTTTTCCGCCTTGCTCTTTAGCATACTGTACCATCCATGGTGCTAACCCACGGCTATCAAGTTCATTATATTCTTTGAAATCGGTATTTTTCTTGAGCCATTTATAATACATCGTACGTTTGTCAAGTTTAGGTTCAATGATCATGACGTCGGTAACTTCTGGCATGTTGAAAAATAGTGTTTCGACATTTTCAATAAATTGTTTGTTTGCACTTGGAGTATGTAAAATGACGAGCTTTTTTGAAACTAAAAACGGTAGACTTTGCACGGCTTCACTAATCCGCTCATACGAAGCTTCTTCACCATCTAATTGTTCAAGCGCTGTATCACCATGCTCACGTACAAAGCCCTGAGCTATTTTTGTAAGTTCAGCGCGCCACATAAAACTATTTGCGCCTGTCAAAACCCTGATCATAGCTTCAAGTATACCTAACCTGCCCGACTTATGAACAGCCGTTAGGATTTGTCTCAAAGGGTTGCAATACTGATTCAGAAAACCACGCACCATGACGTAAGCGTTTTTCTGGCGGCGTACCTAAAGGAGTAGTAGTGACACTAATACTACTTAGTTTTGCATTGTTAGTATTAAGCACGTCCCGGAAAGTACCCACGCTTGAATCATCTAGCGTCGCAAGAACATGTATATAACGGCCTGCCGCATTTGAGCAACTCAGAGCACCAGATGCGCTTTGAGTAGCGCCGAATACACCGTCCGTACCTGCCATACGATACTTAACGTTATAAAGTCCCCTAGGTAGCGTACCTGTATAGTCGATACTTGTTACTCTGCTCGGCGTACCAAGGTCAATCAGTTTCGAATACTGTGCTTTGCGCGGCATAGCATTTATAGGGGCGTATTGTACTAAATTCAGAGTTCCTCCACTACTTGTTCCTCCGAGGATATATATGTAGCCGTTATAGACAACTGACGAGTGCCCGTATCGCCCTTGAGTGAGGGGTGTCGTATTAGACCAATTCCCAACTGTACCGTTAGCGTTAATTGGGGCATACTGGACGTCGGTTAAGTAATTAGTGTTACCGCCCAAGATATATATGTAGCCGTTTGAAACCCCTGCACTATGGAGATAACGCGGTACAGAGAAGGAGGTCGTGGGTATCCATGAGCCCAATGCACCAGTTGTGGGATTAATTGCGGCATACTCAACTACATTAAGGTTTGCTGAACCAGTACTTCCTCCTATTACATATATGTAATTGTTATAGACAAAGGTTGACTGTTTATATCGATTAGTGGTCAGGCTTGTCGTCGGTATCCATGAGCCCAATGCACCAGTTGTGGGATCGATAGGTGCGTACTCAGCGATATCGTAATATGTGGTACTGTCATGTCCACCGAGGACATACATATAGCCGTTATATGCCACTGCTCCAAGTTCCGACCTTGCGCTAGTAAGAGGAGTCGTAGTTCCCCAAGCGTCTAATGAGCCGTCAGACTTGATCAGAGCTTTTTGCACGGTATTTATAGCAGGCGTGCCATTATTACCTCCAAGAAGATACATGTAGCCATTGTAGGCCACAGCCGTGCTGCGTCCATTCGACGCAGCACTCGCTGTCGTATTCCATGTACCAAGACTGCCGTCTTCATTGATAGCAACATACCTTACGACAGTACTTTCTATGTTATACATGAATCCGTTATACACAACCGTAGCATGATACAAAGCAGTACTTGGCAAGTTGGTGGCGTTCGACCAAGACCCGAGAGTACCAGAACCACCATTATTAATTTGGGTATACCGGATATCACTCAAGAAGCCTGAGCCGCCGTTTCCTCCGATAACATACAAAAAGCCGTTATATATAACCGAGGTATGTGAGTCCCGAACAGCAGGTAAATTTGTAGCTGGAGCCCAGCTTCCCAGTGACCCGTCATTATTTATTGGAGCATATACTACATCCGATATTCGTGCAGTCGGAGTTGACCCTCCTATTACATAGATATATCCGTTTGAAGCAACGGTTGTATGGGTGGCACGTCCAGGGCTAGGCAGACTCGTAGCAAATTGCCAGCTACCAAGGGTTCCGTTGGAGTTAATCGGGGCGTATTGGACGTCAGATAAGAAGTTAGCCCCCCCGCTGTTGTCATCGCCGCCTATTACATACAGATAACCCCCATACACCACAGCGGACTGCAGATAACGAGCAGTAGTAATGTTTGAGACTGTACCGCTCCAAGTACCTATGTTTCCATTACTATTGATAGGCGCAAAACGAATGTCACTCAAGACACCGCCTCCGCTCCCTGCAATAATATATAAATAACCATTATAGGCGACTGCTGAATGTGCCCAGCGTGCAGTTGTAAATCGGTTGCTTGACGTATTCCACGTACCTACTGTGCCTGGCGTGCTAGTACATCCCCCTGATCCACTATTTGTTCCTGTACAGATAAGAGCATATTGGACGTCGTCGCACCACGAGCCTGATCCAGTGCCGCTTGCCCTACAGGTAGTATCTGAAACACTTTTCCTACCTCCGGTCACATATAAATAGCCGTTGTATACTGTGGCTGCTGATCGTTCGCGAGCAATAGCCAAAGAGTTAGTACTGGTCCACGCACCAATATTTCCATCACTGCTTATGGGAGCATACTGGACGTCGCTCTGAAGGGTACCATTAGTACCACCTATAACATACATATATCCGTTATATGCTACTGAGGTATGTGATTGTCGTGCAGTAGTAAAGTTATTACTGGCAGTAGAATATCTAGTAGTTACCCCCGGGGGGTCTATGGGAGCATACTGGACAGTATTAAGACTTCCTGTACCCCCTAAAACGTAAACGTTATTATTATAGATAACTGCGGTATGACTATAGCGAGGGGTGTTAAAACTCGTGGTCGTAGTCCAGCTCCCCAGTGACCCGTTGGCATTAATCGGAGCATATACGGTATCAGCTGTCGTGGCAGTATCAGACCTGTATCCTCCTACAAGGTACATGTAGCCATTGTAAGCAATCGCTACATGAGCAGAGCGTCCTGTTGGCAAAGAGGTAGTAACAGCCCACGAGCCTAACTCGCCTGTGGCTTTGATAGGGGCATACTGGACGTCGCTGTATATAGTAGACCCGTCACCTTCTCCGCCAAGAACATACATATAACCGTTATAGACTACTGCATTGTGCCATCCGCGAGTTGGTGTAGCAAAACTGTTTGCGCTCTGCCATGCGCCGACATCACCGTTGGCTTTGATAGGGGCGTATTGGACATCGTTGCAAAATGATGAAGTTCCCGATGACACACATGCTGCATTATCCGTACCCTTTTGACCCGCAACCATATAGATATAACCGTTATAGACAGCCGCGCTGAGATTGTAACGAGGCGTTGAAAAATGATTAGCAGAGGTTATCCACGATCCTACATCACCTGTACTTGGGTTAATGGGAGCATACTGAATATCATCTTGTATACCTGCAGTAGAAGCCCCGCCAAGAACATACATATAACCGTTATAGACTACTGCTCCTATACCATATCGTCCTAAATTAAAATTAGACCCTCCTGATGACCAGGGTCCTATAGTACCACTGCTATCTATAGATGACTTTTGTATAGTGTTATCACTGCTCCCATTACCTAGGAACCCACCCAACACGTACAAATAACCATTATAGACAACAGATGCATGCCAGTAGCGTCCACCCGTAAAGCTATCTTCAGGAGAAAATGAGCCGAAACTACCACCCGTTAAAGTTCCTCTATTTAAATCGCCACTGTTTACAGATAAGTTATTATCTTCCATGTTACCAGTCTGAAAATCACTTGTACTATCTACTGTTACACTTGGGTCAATGCTAAGAGGATACTCGGCTTTTTCAAGGCCAGTAGTAATTACACTTAAGGTATCACCGCTCAATTCAAACTGACTCTTCACTGGTGCAATGGCAGCCTGATTTGTTTTACCCAACCCCATGACTACAGGCGCAGGAATTTTAAATGTTAGGTATGTCTTTTCTGAGTTATTACGCGCAGCCTCTACTTTTGCCTGATCATCACTTGTGCCATAGGTAATATTGCCAAATAGTGCAGGGTCTGCAGAATAGATCCCTATCTCTCCGGTTTCCTCTATAAGCCTTGCTTCTAAGCTTTTTGGCAACTCAAGCTTATAGCTCATTTTAAACTCATTGCCCGGACTCTTGTATAGTACAATGTTCTCTTTCAGACCGGCAGCGCCAACAGTATATGCAAGTTGACCCTTCACACCATTCAGCGGGTAAATAAGGTGCCCTTCTTTCTCTTCGCCCTGCATAGTACTGAATTGTGGCGTTAACTTAAAACTAAGTTCCATCTGGTTATCGTAGTAAGTAACACCCTTCGATAGGTCTTTTGATACATCTACACTGTAAAGCTGGCTATCTTCACTGCCACCCCCTCCAACTTGAGATTTTAATTTTTCCAGCGGATTGCCTTCTTTTGTAGGAGTTTTTTTCGCATCCTTATTGAATTGGAATAGTTGGTTTTTATCGTCAAAGGTTAACTTTTTCGTTAGATCTTTATCAGTTTCTCCAAGCAATCCCTGTGCTTGCTTATTGAGCGTATATCGCTGTGCACGCAAATAAGGCTGTGCAACCGGTATAGCCACACCTGCAACGATCAATACAAGCAGCACAGAAGCGGTTATTCGATGATGGTGATGAATAAAACGATAGGTCTTCTTAGTCAGCGGACGTAAAAACTTTATCTTGTATAAACCCCTAAAAACTTTTGTGAAGCCGCGATGAATTTTACGGTCCAATATTCGCAGTAACTTCGCTGGCAGACGCAAAACCCGACCAAATGCCCTCTTTATTTTCGTCATAGTATCCCGTTTATGGTTCTATAGCCATTATTATAACACTTGTGGTTATCTAGTGGAAAGCCGTTGGCAATATGGACAAAAGTGTGTACCACGCCCGGCGACACGGATTTTTTCTATGGTCGTGTCGCAACGCGGACAAGGTTTACCTTCGCGCCGAAATACGCGAGCAAAACTAATGTAACTACCTTTTTTACCCTCGGCATTTACATAGTTACGGTCAGTCGATCCGCCTTTTTCAATGGAAAGCCTCAGTACATCAATCAGTCCTTTATAAAGTATGTCTGACTGTGCTTTTGTAATATCTTTTACCGATGTAGCCGGATGGATTTTTGCATCCCACAGCGCTTCATCAGCATAAATATTTCCAATGCCCGCCAGTACCGTTTGGTCGAGAAGTACTGCTTTTATATTGCTATTTTTGCGTCGTTGCAAACGTTCATAAAAAATGTCTGGCGTAAAAGACGAATCGAGCGGCTCTGGCCCAACCTTTTGAAAAAAATCTATATTCGGCACTTCTGCTGTTGGAAATACGCGCACCCAACCGAACTTCCGCTGATCATTGAAAAATAATTTCGTACCATCTTCAAAACTAATTGTAACGTGGGTTGTTTTGTCTGGTAGCTTTCCAATAAGTGAGTCGTTTGGGTGCCCTGCTCCAAAATTGTGCTCACCCCGGAAAACTAGCTGGCCAGTCATTTTCAAATGAATAACTAATGAATATTTACTTGAAAGTTCAATGAGCAGGACCTTCGCCCGGCGGGCTACTAATAACACTTTGGCGCCTACCACAAAACTTGCTACATCTTCGGGTGAATTCGGAAAACTTTTTGGATTATCAAACTCTACCTGCTTGATAGTTCGTCCAGGCAATAATTTAGCAAGCCCAATCCGTACAGTTTCAACTTCTGGTAACTCCGGCATAGATACTATTTTAAGCTATACTAAAAAGAATGGATAATTTAGCGGATATTCTAGCACGTAAAAATTTTGACGAGCCGCAAGAAGTCGGCATTATCAAGCGTTATGTTGAAGAACATTTTGATGTAACAGTCGGAGTAAAAGTGCAAGAAAAAATAATCGTTATAACCGCACGTAGTGCTCCACTGGTGAGCCGTCTGCGTATGCACACCGTGCAACTACAGCGAGCATGCCAGACGGACAAGCGCTTCGTATTTCGTATTGGTTAATCTAGGCCAAGGTCTTGTGTTAAGTCATTATATGCCGGAATCTGCGCCTGGAACAGCTGAACTATCTGATCAGCTTGGCCGTTGAAACTGCCTTCATTACCACAGGAAGTTGACCAAAATTGCTGTTTCACATCATTACCGTCAACTATCTGAAAAATATAACGGTTCCCAAATGGACAATGACCACGGTAATCCGCTACAGCTTTGCTTTTATTCCCATTCGTGTAGCCAAGCAGGTCAATCGCCCGGAGAAAGCTTCCATAGGCTGAGGAGTTACTATTCACCTGCTCTTGGCGAACAACTTCACCTTGATAACCATGCACAAGCTGGATTTTGTTATTGTCACGACCAACTTCGATATACACCTGACGATGTAATTCGTTGGCGTTAATAGGTCCTTCAGTCATTAAACGCATAATGACCCCGGTATTTTCATAATCAGCGAGATTTATACGACGCTCAGCCGGTGATTCACCCCCGCCGCCAAAAATAGCCCTCAGGAGTAAAATTACAAAGAGGATAATCAAACCAATGGCGATGAGAAAGCTTACAATATATCGCATAGAGTCTCTATTTACACTAGTAGAATACCATATGTTACCAAAAAACGCAATATGCTATAAGGGGTGGCGTATGTACCATAAAAATTGAAATATTTTTACGAATATGTTAAAAAATAATTATATGCGTCGTCAGGTAATTAATGGAGAACAAAGCGGTAATTCTCTTTTTCGTACTAAAACAGGTACCGCTGCTCTTCTAGCATCTGCAGCTTTACTAGTATGCAACACTTCACCCGTTGAGGCTGCAAGCAACAAACCTCAAGCAAAGCCACAACCGAGTACCCCTGTTTTTATCGCCGGAAAGGGTATGACGAAGTCATTTATTACTGAAATCCGACGCGAAGTCTCTAGCTCGTTTCTGCCCGTACCAAAAGGGCGGTTTGTAGTAACTCTTGGAAATACTAGTATAGTTTGCGCTGACGCAAAAAAGAAAAACCGCACGAGCATAGCGGCATGTATAGATACCGAGAAAAATGTTATTCATTTCAACAAAAACATTCGCCCGTGGCAAATTGCCCGCTATACCGCCCATGAAATAGGCCATAAGGGCGTGGATGAGATATGGCGTAAAGAAAAGAAAACGCAGCCTCGCCGTGCCAGTAAGTTTTTGCTCGGCCTTTTCATGACAAGCGGCATGGCAAACAACCCGGCAGAAGCGCGAAATATTATCCGGCAAGGTCCACTGACCCAGAACATGTCGGCTGATATGCGTACAATATACGCGGATGAAGCTGCCGCAGAAATGGTTGGCAGCTGCGCCCAAGCTGGTTTTGTATTACAAGAAGGTACAGATTTTGAGAACCAGCTTTCAGATGATGCAAAAGTAACCATACCAGCGCAGCAATATAACGCAACATGCCATTATATCTACGATGAATTTTCAAAACACTCCGACATCTTTGCGCCAGCAGGAGCTGTTGCCCCCGAAGAACCAATGGGCATCAACTACTACGATAATATGTTTTGTAGCATTAAAACCGGGAATAACACCTGGCCACAGTGGCAACGTGCCTGCAGAGATAGTGCAGGCACTGGCGCTACAATAGCTTCTGTAAATTCCGCTTCATCTGAGCAGTATTTTCATATACTACCGCCTGCATCCCAGCACTGATTGCGCCAGCACAGTGACGTGATTGATCATCAATCATTACACACTCTTCAGGCGATACACCTAATCGCTCAGCAATTGCTTCATACATACGCACGTCAGGCTTCACAAGCCCTACTTCGTACGACAATACGTGCGCGTCTAAAAGTTCCTCCTGCTCTTCTGTAAAAAGCAAATCCAGCACATCATAACTCGCATTACTGAGCATACCGATTTTATACTTAGACTTTAGGTCGGAACGAATATAGGAAAATAGCTCTTCGTTCGGTACTTGGCGCTCTACTGCGGTCCGCACCACAGATTCTGGCACATTGACCAAATGGGCTGTTTCATGGATCATATCCTCAAAGCTTCGTTTGCCGCTATCCACCTCTTTACCAAGCAGTTGTACAGCCAGAGCAACTTGTTCATTGCCCTCGATGTATTTTTTCTTGAACGGCGTCCATCCGTCCTCGGCAAGCACCCCGAAACAGTCAAATATAATTGCATTTACCATTGAATGTATTGTAGCAAGTTAGCTGATATACAAAACTGCTTATTTTTAGCAAGAAGCGGTATAATACATGCAAATGAAGCTACGTTACCATACTGCATTTGCAACATTTGTTCAGCTTGCTGTAATGACACTGCTGGTTATTATTGGTGGCATTTTAGATGTAGCTAAAAACTGCGAGAATAGCAGTGAATGCGTGGTAAATTCATTCCTTTGGATTATTATTGCATTCCTACTTGCTGGTTGGTATGCGGCCCTTTTTGCGTTAGGTTATTTCGCCCAAGAAAATCGCAGCTACAAGCTTGCCAGGCTATTGATTGGCGGCGAACTATTTACGGCGTTTATCGCACTCATGCTCATCAAGAATCCTTCTAGCTTTTACAGCGGTATGGGCGCCATTATAGCCTTAGCGCTTGCAGTCTGGGTTATTATACTCGCTTGGCGTATCTACAGGGCTCGCGGTAGCCGAATTTCTACTACACGATCTGGCAGTACAAACCGTCCTCGCCGCCGCTTATCTGAACGCTAGTTATAGTTATTGCACTATTGCGTCCTGTCGAAAGTTTAAGTTATATTCAAGTCCTATAACGCCCGAGAGCAAACAGTAGGCCAGATGAACCATATATAACCTGCAACTTAGGATGTACTCGGTCCCGACTGCCAAAAGTATCGCACGAAAATTGAGATACCTCTAGCCTACAGGCTTCTATACCAAGCCCTCCTAATATCGACTCTGTTGCTAGCTGATCACCATATTCACTAGATGCATTACTTTCGCTGCTAGACAAATCGGGTGAAGCCTCTTTGTTGTATTCTTTATACTCTTCCAACATATCTCCTGTCTTATATGCCCGTGCTGTGAAAAATAATCTCGGCACAACCCAGAAGTATAAAGCCACCCTACCTAACCCTCTGTAATATTCTATACAGCCATGTGACGCTTCGTTACCTACACCTCTGGGAAACGTTCGGGATCAGAAGCGTAGTATTCCGCCCACTTGTTATCCGCTGGCAATGTGACGGTTTCTATATAGTCACCATTTTCGAAGCCACCGTTTTTTTCCTTTTTTGCTTTTTGAGCTTTTATAAGTTCTTCAGGACTAATTTTTAAGTTCTTACAAATCTGATCAATAATTTCCTGTATGTCAGCAATTTCTTCTACGGAAAATTCGGCATTTTTTAATTCTTTCGCCTCTTCAATGAGTTTTTCAACTAGTACACTGTTGAAATCACTCTGTGTTAATCTTTTAGCTTGTACGCTTCCTCCTGCATCTTGTGTGGAGGTAATAATTTTATCCCGCACCAACTTATTAAGTCGGAAAGACCTCGTCTTCACTAGAGATCACCCCAATTTTGACCAACAGTAGTGTCGACATCCAGCTTGACCGGAAGTTCTGGATATATACCTTCCATAATAGTTTTGAGTATTTTTGCAACTCCATCAGCATCTTTTTCATCAACTTCTACCAAGATCGAGTCATGGATTTGCAACAGCATATCTGCGCTTAAATATTCCTTGCGTAGTTTTTTATCAATTTCAATCATGGCCAGCTTCATAAGGTCAGCCTCTGTACCCTGGATTGGCATATTAATGGCTGCACGCTCTGCGGCTGAACGCACCATGAAATTGCTTGAATGGATATCCGGCATTGGCCGACGGCGTCCAAAAATAGTTTCGACATATCCCTCTTTCCGAGCAAATTCTTTGATCCGGTCCATGTAGTCAAACAACGGCTTACGTAGTTCTTTGTAACGCTCAATAAAATTCATAGCCTGTTCATACGTCATGCCAGCAGCTACTGCTAAGCCATGCGGACTCATCCCGTATAGAATACCGAAGTTAATGACTTTGGCTGCTCGGCGCATATTTTTTGTAACATCTTCAATTTGACGGCCGTAGACTTGCGCTGCGGTCGTGGTATGGATATCCGCACCATTATTGAACATGTCGACTAATTCTTTATCTTCAGCCATCACGGCAGCTAGGCGAAGTTCAAATTGACTATAATCGGCGCTTACAAACAATTTACCCTTACCTGCTACAAATGCTGTACGTATACGCCGACCAAGGTCTGTCCGAGTCGGAATATTCTGCAAGTTCGGGTCATTCGAACTGAGTCGCCCTGTCTGGGCGATTGTTAGACGGAATGTGGTATGTAGCCGAGAATTTTCATCAACTTGAAGTGGCAGTGTATCGATGTAGGTATTTTTAAGTTTTGTCACTTCACGGTATTGGGTAATCAGGTCAATGATTGGGTGTTTGCCTCGCAACTTGTCAAGTTCGCTCGCTGCGGTTGAATACCCAGTTTTACCCTTTTTGATACCCAGTTTTGGCAGATCCAGCTTTGTAAATAAGATCTCCGCCAACTGGCCTGGACTGCCAATATTGAATTCTTGGTCGGCATAGCCATAAATCTGCTGTTCCAAATCAGAAATAGCGTCATCAATTTCCACTGAAAAATCTTCCAGGTACTTCGTATCAAGCTGGATACCTTCATATTCCATCCGAGCTAATACCGGAATTACTGGCCATTCAATGGTTTTCACAAGTTCTGGTAATTTTGGTACTGATTTCAAAGCTTTCACCTGTTCCGCATATAAACCGTGTAGCACCGCCATAATTTCCGGCGCACGTTGTACATATTCTTCGTCACTCAGTTCTTCAAACGGCGAGCCATCGTAATTCAAATCCGTACTGGCAAGTTCTGTTAATGTCTGTTCGCGGTTGAGCGGATTGAGTACGAACGAACCGACCAGTACATCAAAGCCAACGGGTGGCAACTTGTCTACACCTAAATCAAGAAGCACTTGATGCGTAGCCTTCACGTCATATCCAATAAGCTCTTTGTCTGTAAGCAATACCGTGACTAACTTACTATCTAATTTGTTCAAATCTAATGTATACGATTGGTTTTGTTCGCTGCTGAGTAATAAATAGGTCGGCTTTCGGCCATGTTTGCCTGCGCAGCGCGAATGAATAACAACTTTTTTGGTTGGCAGTGCCAAAGCCTGAAGTGTTTTATCGGTATCTATTATTGTATTTTTACCAATGCGCAGATTCCCTGCGCCATGTCCATCGGCGCCGCTTTCCTCGGAAATCTGCATAGTTTCAGGTAATTGGCGCACCAAACTTTTAAATTCTAGCCGCTGCAAAATTTCACGGATTTTTTCAGGGTTTACCTTACTGCCATCAACTTCTTCAAGGTTCAGTGGAATTGGTGCATCGGTCCAGATGGCAGCCAATTTTTTGCTCAAATAGGCAGAATCTTTACCGGCTTCCAGCTTTTTGCGGGTACTTTCTTTGATCAGCACTAGATTTTCATACACGCCGTCGAGCGTCTTGTATTCCTGCAATAACTGAATTGCAGTTTTCTCACCGATACCTGGCACGCCTGGAATATTATCTGAAGAATCGCCTTTCAAAGATTTCAGGTCTAAAAATTGGTGTACGTCTATGCCGTATTTTGCCTTAAAACTATCGGGTGAATACAATTCTATGTTGCTTAGGCCTTTTTTCAACGCAAATACTTTAGTATGGCCATTGACTACTTGCAGTAAATCCATGTCGCTGGTTACTAGTAGAGTATCAATATCTTTTTTGCCTGCTTCAAGTGCCAAGGTGCCCATGATGTCGTCTGCTTCGTAATCATCCAGCTCATACAGCGGCCAGCCAAAAGCTTCCAAGAGTTCGTGTAAAATTGGCATCTGCTCATAAAAATCCGGCGGTGCCGGCTTGCGCCCTGCTTTATACGCTGGATAGAGCTCTAAACGTCTACGAATATTTGTCTTGGGCTTATCCCAAGCAACCGCCACATAGTCCGGCTGGAGTTTGCGAAGCACCTCCAAAGCCATTGTGGCAAACCCGAACACGCCGCCTGTTGGCGTACCTTCCTTGGTTGCTAAGTTAGGCATCGCATAATACCCGCGGTAAAACACGGACTTCCCATCAATAACCACCAATTTCTTCCGCTTGGTTTGCTGTTCCGCCTCTGCCATACCTTTCAGTATACGCTATGAAACCACACTGAAAATATTACTTATGGCTAAAATGTGTCTTGTAGGTATTTTGTGGTTTTTTCCAAGCAACCAGCTATCGGTTTCCATTTCGGGTCAGCAAATTCAGGCCACGTATCTACATTACGGAACTCGGTACCGTTACCGGTCTACACTCTACTTGAGTTATTCCAACAGGAAGCTTCACTTTAGGACTAGATATAAGTTATTTATTACATCACTTTATTTAATTAATTACAATATACATGACCTCCTGGAAGCATAAGCGGTGCTATACTAAAGTCAACATGAATAACATTCAGCTTCCTAAAAACAAACAAAAAACTGAGATTTTTTGGCAGACACTAGATATTGCCGTTGTTTTGGCGGTAGTGTGTTTAATTTTGGCATTTTTTACACGTAATTTTATGTTGAGCATGTTGTTGTGCGTACTATCGCTCATGAGTATCGTCGTGTATTTTTTAGTGGAATATAAGCTAGAGTACAAATTAGTAAAAGCCAGGCGCATCAAACCAGACCACAATCCTGCCATGGAGGAGTCACGTGCCAATCTACTTCTATGGGGTGTTGTGATAGCCGGCTTAGCAATTGGAAATTTTTTCCTGCATTTTACCCGTCACGGTGTTATGCCTCACGAAATTCCTACAACTGCACCGCTCTATAAAGATGCGGTTGCGCTAATATTCCTGACTATTGTTACCTGTTTACTAGCCCATGCATTGCACCATAGTTATCACTTCTCCAAAAACCTCCAGCTTGCTGGTATACATCAAGCACGTACCATAAAGTCTTATGTCCTGGCTTTTTTGTATACATTTGTCGGTGTGTATGTATTATTACTTATCTCGTCATATCATGCAGATTTAGTTTTTGCCTTGCTCGCCGCAGTCCTTTATATTGGCTTCCGAGAGTTCCAACGCTACGACCGTAAAAACCACCGCAAATCCATACATATTTTGCATAAAAAAGTCTCTACCAAGTAACTTTACTGAGTTCTTCAAAGAAATGCTGCATATCTATGGTTTTACCTTGGACAAGGAGTTTACCTGTCTCTGTTGCCAGCGGAGTTACAGCATTGTTAGCATCGCAATCAGATCCAGCCAACACCTGGCCGACGTGGATAGGATTGAGTGTCAATTCCGTAGCCTGCCAATGCAACCTATCTTCTTCTGAGACACTATCAAGTTGTGCAAGGTTGGCGAGCATTAAAGTGCGGTTTGTAATACCAAGTGCTTTTATCCGATACTCTGGATCAGTTTCAAGCGTAGCCATAATAATCGTGGCTTCATGCTGCGCGCGTAAAGCCTGTGTTGTATCGATTCCTTGCTCAAGACACCTGACATATGCATGAAATAATTCAATAGCTAATGCTGCTCTTATTATCATTTTTTCATCCTTGCCGCTGCACATTTTGTATCCTAGAAGCACTAAAGACCCCTGCATTCTACCGGGGTTATCCTTTAACATTTTTAGGTACTCACTTTGTTTAGCGAGCGGCGTTACAGTTTCGCAGTACCTTGTTACTGCTGTTTCAACTTGCTGTTGATACATTTCCAAACTCATTCTTGTTTAGTATAACTCCGTTTTACGATAAAATGACCACTATGGAACAAAAAATTATTGCACTCGTGGGCATGCCTGGCGCAGGCAAAGGCACTTGCACAGATTACTTACACGAAAAATACAAATGGCCCCTTATTCATTTCGGCAATATGGTATATGAAGAAGTACAACGTCGAGGCCTAGATAATGTAAAAGATGAGATATTTGTTCGTGAAGATATGCGCAAGCAAGAAGGTCCAGCCGTCCTTGCAAAACATGTTGCACGAAAAATAAAAGATTATTTTGAACGAGGTGAGCACGTTATAGTGCTTGATGGCCTATATAGCTGGACAGAATATAGATACCTTGAAGAAACTTTTGGTGAAAAGCTAGTAGTAATAGCCGTCGTGGCACCAAAGAAAGTCCGCCGGGAACGCGTCTTAAACCGCAAAGATTCTCATCGAAAATATACCATTGAACAACTTGTCGCTCGTGAAGTAGCAGAAATTGAAAATATAGAAAAAGGTGGTCCGATAGCATACGCCGATTATACTATTGCCAATCAGAATACCCGCGAAGACTTAATTCAAAACCTTGAAAAAATTATCGACGAAATATCTTAAATCACAACCGTGTAATATCTCACAGCATCCATGTCTGAGGTGCGATTAACTATACCTGCCTAACATAGATAGGAGGATTATATGGCTGATATTGCATCTAAACACGTGGCAATACTTGTCGATGATTATTTCGAGCAAGTGGAATTCACAAAGCCAAAAGACGCATTAGAACAAGCTGGCGCATTAACTACAATAATTACTACGAGCGATTCAGATACGCTACATGGCATGAACCATGCTAAAATCGGCGACAAATTCATGCCCGATCTGCACATAGAAGACGTAGACTTCGAAGACTATGACATGTTGGTTATACCTGGCGGCGTGTTCAATGCCGATAATTTGCGTATGAACGAAATAGCCCGAGAATGGGTCGAATATACTATCGAAAACGACATTCCGCTCGGCGTGATTTGTCATGGGCCGTGGCTATTAGTGTCTGCAGATGTTGTCGATGGATTACGTCTAACCAGCTACTACACATTACAAGACGATATACGTAACGCAGGTGGTGATTGGGTCGATAAGGAACTGGTCATTGACGGTAATGTCATCACCAGCAGAAAGCCTGATGACTTGCCCGCATTCTGCAATGCCCTTATTGAAACACTCAACAAAACACCCGTTACCCACTAAGGAAGTCTAGCTTGCAAGCCGCAAGCCCACGACACCTGCAAGTATGAGTACTATTGATACAAGCTTCAGTACTGTTGTGGCTTCATTAAAAATGACCATCCCTAGCACTGCCGTACCAATAGTACCTATGCCCGTCCATACTGCGTATGCGGTACCGACGGGCAATTTCTTAAGCGCCAAAGAAAGAAGTATGAAGCTAGTAATCGAGAATATTACGAACAAAATACTTGGAGCCAACTTGGTAAAACCATGGCTGGCTTTTAATGAAATAGCAAATGCTGTTTCAAATAAACCCGCTATAACTAAAAATACCCACGCCATCTTGATTCAAGTGTAACAGAGAAAGATTACTTAATGTAATCGAGAAGTTTTTTAGCGTCTTTGTGACGGCGTAGCTTGGCAAGAGCCTTAGCTTCAATTTGGCGGATACGTTCGCGGGTGACAGCAAATTCTTGGCCAACTTCTTCAAGCGTATGGTTGCGACCGTCCTCAAGCCCGAAACGCAGACGCAAGATCTTCTGCTCGCGCTCTGTCAAAGCACCGAGCATATCCTTTACCTGTTCTTTCAAAAGCTGGCCAGCAGCAGATTGTTCTGGCGTAATTGTGTCTTCATCTTCAATAAAGTCAGCAAGTACCGACTCTTCTTCATCGTCACGGATTGAAGCGTCAAGTGAAGAAATGTCCTGCTTAATCTTCATGATGTGCTCAACTTTATCAACGTCGATTTCCATTGCTTCAGCAATTTCTTCGTTGGTCGGCTCACGATTCAAATCCTGGGTTAAACGACGTTGGGTACGGAGTAACTTATTGATAGTCTCAACCATATGTACCGGAATACGGATTGTGCGAGCCTGGTCGGCAATAGCACGAGTAATCGCCTGACGAATCCACCATGTCGCATAGGTAGAAAATTTAAACCCTTTGTCGGGGTCAAATTTCTCAACTGCGCGCAGCAAACCAGTATTACCTTCTTGGATCAAGTCAAGCAGGTCCAGGCCACGGCCAACATAGCGCTTAGCAATTGAAACAACCAGACGCATGTTGGCTTCAGCCATCTGATCTTTAGCGTCTTTATCGCCAGCTACAACACGGCGTGCAAGTTCTAGTTCTTCTTCGCTAGAAAGTAGTGGCACTTTACCAATTTCGCGAAGATATAAACGTACCGAATCGTCAGCGATATCATCGAGATATTTTTGGTCTTCAACGACAATCTCTTCACCGTCTTCGGCTACCCACTCATCTGAAAAACCCGTAACATCCGGTTCGGTAGTCAAAACCTCAACCTTTGCTTCGGTCAGCTCAGTGTACAGTTCATCTAGAATTTCTACATTTTCCGGTGTATCCGGAATAACTTTAGTGATATCTTTTTGGTCAATCTGGCCGGCTTTTTTGGCTTTTTCCAGCAAGTCTTGCTTGGCTTTCTCTAAAACAGCAGCCTTATCTTTATCGTTTGGCATAATTGCCCCCCTTATATTTGCTTAGTAGTTCATTGAGTTCTTTATCTTTCGCTAAGAGCGCCCGCTCCTCTTCGGGAGTGGCAGTCTGATAAGCAATTTTGTTTTGTGCTTTTTGGGTTTCTACATAATACTTTACCAATTCTGACTGCAGGTATTCCGCATCGTTCCGCAGTTCAAGCAATTCTACGCCCTGGTAAAGTTCTTCATACTGTAATGATAACATTTTAACATATTCTGCCTGCTCTTTCAATACAGCAGCCTTATCCGGCGTGCCGTCAAAGTCAGGGTGTTCTTTAAGAAAATTATAGATGAACTGGGCTTTTTCCTGCGGAAAAAATTCCGGTTGTAATGACACCAACAAATCACGCAGCCGTGGCTGCAGCAGTATAAGCGCAACCAACTTATTTTGTTTCTTAATAAACTCTAACTTCTCTCGTTCTTCTTTGCTGATCAATTTTTTAGCCTGTTGCTTTTGTGTGGGTACCTGTTGATTGGAACGATCAAGCTTCATCTGCATCAGTGCGTCTCGGTTCACATCAATGATATCAGCGATTTTTTGTACATAATGCTCTTGCTCAACCCGATCCGCTAAATTACGCACCACAGCAAGTACTGTATCGCTGAACAAAACTTTGTTGCCCGGCTTGGTTAAATCAAGTTCTTGTTGATAGTGCGCAATTAGCCAATCAAGCACATACTGCGGCTGGTCAATTACCTGTTGCCATACACTTTTATCCTGACGAATCAGTTCGTCAGGATCCTTACCGTTAGGAATTGTAATCACACTTAAACGCACACCGACTTTGCTAGCAATCGGAATTGCTCGCTCGGTCGCAGCAATTCCGGCACGATCTGCATCAAAACTGAGGCGCACATCACCAGTAAAACGCTTTAGGGCCTTAAGCTGGTATTCGGTCAGCGCTGTGCCGGCTGTAGCTACACACTGCTTCACACCAGCCTGATGACTGGCAATCACATCAAGGTTTCCCTCTGCCAGTACCACGAATTTAGTTTTGCGAATCGCTTCTTTTGCCAAATGCAATCCGAACACATGACGACTTTTATCATATAAAAGTGTCTGAGGTGTGTTGATGTATTTCGGCGCCTGCGGATCGTCAATAAGTAGCCGCGCTGTAAAACCAACCACTCGTCCTTGTTGGTCTTGCAGCGGCACCATAAGCCGCCCGCGGAACATATCGCCTCCAAAGCGATTTGTTAGCCCAGCTTGCTGTATTTCTTTCTGGGTAAAGCCCTGCTTTTTAGCGAAATCTACGGTTGCGTTACTAGTGTTTGGCGCATAGCCCAACTTCCATTCTAAGATCGTGTCTTTTGTAAACTTCCGTTTGTTATATACATAATCGAAAGCTGCTTTATTGGCCTTGAGATTTGTCTGGTAAAACTTTGTAACCTGTTCTAAGAGGTGATAAAGTCGCTCCTTTTGTTTGTTGTCTGATGATTTGCTTTTGTACTGCTCCAGCTCAATACCGGCTTTCCTGGCCAAGATCTCTAATGAGCCTCGAAAATCAACACCTTCCATTTCCTGGATAAAGGTGAACATATCACCGCCCTTACCGCTGCTGAAATCGTGCCAGATCTGCTTTTCCGGACTCACCACAAAGCTCGGAGTCCGTTCGTTACTAAATGGGCTTAAGCCCTTAAAGTTCCGGCCGGCACGCTTCAATTGGACATACTCACTCAGTACATCTTCAATTGCTAATCGGCCTTTTATCTCCTCTACGGCATCCATACTGTAATAGTAGAGGGTAGTAACCAGATAGTAAATAGAAGCAACTAGAGTTACATAAGATAACTTTATACTTTATAACTTAAGCAGTTTCTACTATTATGGGTGCATATGCCTCCATCAAAACAGCCGACGAATCAGTTTGATTTTATAAATAGTGCCGGCCAAAAGCCAAAAAAGTCCAAGGTATCTTTACCGGCAGGCAACTCTCAAACACAACGTATGTTAATATTCGGCGGTATTATCGCCGTAGTACTTATTTTTGTTATTTTTATCTTTATGCTTGCCAATCGGGGTGGCGAAGATAAAGATCAATTTATACATGTTGTACAGCAACAAAGCGAACTGACTCGTGTCGCGTTATTAGGAGGTACTGAGCCCTCCGCAAATCCGGATGTAAAAATCACCGCAATGAACATTAGTTTGACAGTTTCCAGTGATAAACAGGCCCTAGCAACAGCACTAGCCAAAAAGGGCATAAAACTAAAGGGTAAAAAACTGAACGGTGTACCCAACCAAGCAACCACCAAACTCTTAACTGATGCTAAAGCCGCAGCGAATTTCGACAGTACTCTTATCACAGTCCTAAGTGATCAAATTGATGACTATCGTGGTAGCCTGGAAACGGCTTACAACCAAACTAAGTCACGTTCATTAAAAAATAGCCTCTCAAAAGCCTATGAACATACTGATTTACTGCAAAAACAGCTCGCCGCTACGAAGCCGTAACAAGTTGGTATGAGTGACGAATAAGGTCTTGTATCTCCTCCCAGGGCAATTGTCCGCTGAGCACAATAGTGTTCCAGTGTTTTTTATTCAGATGATATCCCGGCATAACCGTTTCGTATTTTTCACGCAGTACCTGACTGAGTTGCGGGTCGCACTTCAAGCTCAACCGTACCGGCTCACTGCCTTCGCTAATGAGCGCAAACATTTTATCGTTCACTTTATACACCGCTACATCTTTGCCAAATGGATAGTCCAGCTTCGCATGAGGCATGCTCAGTACATAGTCTTCAACAGTTTTGTGGTCCATAAAATAGTATTGTAGTAAAAACTATGGTACTTTGACAATTTTTCTTAAAGAGTTATAGTGGAAGGACTGAGGAGTAATCGGGGAGCTGTATATTTATGGGGTATCACCACGTAAAAAATCTGTATAAAAAACTTTCGTTTGTCAGCGTAGCGCTTGTTTTGGCGCTTAACAGTTTTGCGGCCATGACGCCGCTTTTTTTAAACCAAAACGTCGCGGCTGAGGCAAATCCAGCACAAACACTGAACACACCTTCCGAGAAACCACCAACATCCTCTCCACCTGAGACCGTACCACCTGAATCAACTACTCAAAGCACCGAGCAGCAGACGCCTACTCCGCAGAGCATACAAAGCAATACTATTGTACCGGCAGCTGTTGCCGCTCCAGCCATACCAACACTTATATCTCCCGCAAGTGGGGGTGTCAAAAATCCTCTTGATATTACGTGGGGATATAACTGGTCAACATCTCCTAGTACCCTTCCTTATGTAACAGTTTATGAATTCCGCGCAGCGCAAAGCACAGCAGGCCTTACTAGCGCCCCAACTACACGTACAGTGACCACTAGTCTTCCTTCATTCCAGATTACCGGTGAAGGAACGTGGTACTGGCAAGTACGAGCTATTAAGTCTTATTTCGGCGTTAGCGATACCGCTGCCAGTGCATGGAGTAACGCATCACAAGTCATCATAGACACAACCGCACCAAACGTGACAATAACAAGCCCCCAAAATAATACAACCGTAAAAAACACTGTAAATCTTTCCGCTACAGTTGCCGACACTAATCCAGGTAACACGACCTTTGAAGTTTTCAGAGGTATTAATATCTTCGACACCCCTGTGTACACTGGCACTGCCGATGGTGTTAACCCAGGTGTAAGCTGGGATTCATCGGGCGCTGACGGATACTATACTGTTCGTGCCCGCGCCACCGATAAAGCCGGTAATGTTAATTTCCCCGCTACGTATAGCGTCTTTATTGTTGATAATAATGCTCCGAGCATCTCTATCACCGATCCTGGTGTCGACGGCATCAATCAAATGAATAACTTCCAAATATCTGCGAGCGCCCAAGACAACCGAGCCCTAAACAGTATCGGCATTAAGATATATAACAAGAATGATTTAGCAACTCCTCTCCAAAACTGTCTGGATATATCACCTATCAACGCACCGAACACCACGGTTAACTGCAATGCTAATGTCAATAGCTTATCAGATGGTGCATACGTAATTGTGGCGGAAACCACTGATAAAGCTGGCAATACTGCGAGCGCCAGCCGAAATTTCTTAATCGACCGAAACGCACCGACCGCCAGCATTGATAGCCCAGCAAGCAACAGCGTATTCGGTGGCACAACAAATAACGTGGCTGTCAGTGGTAATGTCAGCGACGCCAATATTATCTCTTATCAATACATTGTCAAAAATAGCGCTGATGAGGAAAAATTTAATAGCGGCGTACAGCCAACAAGCGGTGGCACGGTAACATATAATTGGAGTTCTACTGGACTTCAAAGCGGCACCTACACTATTACGCTCATTGCAACAGATAGTATTCTCCAGCAAACTTCAGTAACTATTGCGGTTATCGTTGATAATGATGGGCCAGCAGTTACCGTTTCACCAAATAACGCGAGTTACACCGGTGGATCAGTTCTGCCCAATGTTACAGCAAGCGACTCAAATGAACCACTCACTTACCTGTGGTCTGCTGATGATTCTGACTACGAAGATATCATTTCTAATACTACAGTCGCTGAACCTACTTTCACTCCAATAGTAGCCGGAACCTACACGTTCTACCTTGCTGTGCGAGATGCTCTCGGCAATAGTACACAGAAAGAGTTTACCTTCACCTGGAAGCCATATGTTACCCCTACCCCATTAGATAACACTCCACTTCAAGAAGTTGTTGCACTCACCACTTCAGACCCAGTTACAACTTCAGGGCTTACCATAACGCCATTTAACTCCACAAGTCCGCAGATACTAGGGGCAGCTACTCCAATCGCCAGTGCTAATCAAGACACTGGTAAAACTAAATCCACCACTACCACTAAAAAGAAAGAGAAAGAAATCGCAGCACCTGCATCAGACAACTTTGCTTGGTACTGGATTCTACTACTCATAGCTATACTGGTAGCAATTTATTACGCCTATCGTAACTGGCAACTCGGTAAAGAAAAGAGATAGCTATAGACTTACCGATGTTAGTTAAATTAATAGTATTGACATAAGCGCAATAACGTGATAGTATCTAAACCATAGAAAGGTTAATAAAAACTTAATTAAAAATTCATAAAAAATTAAATTATGTCCACTTCAAACCCTTCGGAAACTCAAATTGCAATCGGCGAAATCGATACAGGATCAGTAAAAATTGATGTTAGGCGACAAAGAGTAAGCGAGCGCTTAAAAAACATTCTTGCTATCGACACAGAAGGTGCTGGTGTTCTTCATGCTCACCAAGCACAGCGTGCAGAGAACCTTGCACACGGTTCCCTGCCAGAAGACGTGCCAGTCACTGCGGCAATGCAAGAACGAGCAAATGCCATAAGCCAAGTACGGGAACGCTACTACGATCAACCTTAAATAGTTTTTAAGCGCTGAAGATAATCTTGCAGCTCTGCGATTGATTCATGAATGTCATCAAAAGCACGGTGGGCCTTCTTTTTCTGGAATTCCACACCATACTTACCTTGCATTAAAATCTTGAACGACGACACATCGAGCATTCGGTAATGTAATTTGGCATCCAAATCTGGCCACCACTGCTTGATGAAATTACGGTCATTATGGATAGAGTTGCCCGCCAAAATTGCTGGCTCATCACCAAAGTGCTCGACAATAAGTGCAATTAATTCTTGTTCAACCCGTTCGATTGACTTACCATCACCAAGCTTCTGAATAAAATTATCGCGGTTTTCAGGATAGTCATTCCACCACGGCCAGGTGTTCATGCGCTCTGTCACCAATACTCTGTCTTGAATTACACTTGATTCGTAGCTGGCAATCGGATTAAAGTCAAAGTCAGTAATCTCTGCGGCTACCTCTAAAATTACGTCCTCTTCCGGATCAAGTCCGGTCATTTCTAAGTCCACCCAAAATAATTTGGTTGGAAAGTCTTTTGTATTACTCATTACCGGCTATTATACCCGAAATTATAGTCCATACGTAGTAAAGACCTCATTTTTTACATAGTTAAACCAAAGAGCGCTACAAGTTTACCTTCAGCCATCTTTAAAGCATGTAGTTATTTAAAACGAGGTCTTCTAAATTACTTATACGTATGCACCTAACGAGCTATAGAAAGTGCGTCGCTGTACCACTTTAACTCTTCAAGTGTGGTTTTTAACGCAGTTTGCGGGCCGTACGGATTGGAACGGATCTCTTCGTCAACCAGCTCACCCGATTCATCAATAAGCTCCCCTGCTCGGCCAGTTACGTACACTGGTGTCGGCGTACTAATTGCTTTAAGCCCTGGAATAATTCCGCGCAAATGACTGACAGCTGCCGCTCCGCCAGTTGAACCGTGGGCTACAAGCGCCACCGGCTTTTTAGCAATCTGAAAATCAATATAATCAAGTGCGTTCTTTAAAACACCCGAGGTCGAGCGATTATACTCTGGCGTTACCAGCACGTACGCATCAGCCTCAGTAAGCTTATCAAGCCATTTCTGGGCTTCGGCGTTCGGCTTACGCTCAGGGTTATATTGCGGTGAGATTGGCTCGTCTAACAGTGGTAGCGGGTAGTCTGCAAGGTCTACAATCTCCACTTCTGTATTTTGTAAACTCTTTGCCTCACGTGCTGTCCATTCGGCTACTTTATGACTAACGCGTCCAGGGCGTGTTGAACCAACGATGACTTGTACTTTCATCTCCTACTCCTTTATGGTATATTTAGTATAGTATTGGCATTTCTTAGTATATAGCCAATACTATACTTTGTAAAGTTATGAAAAATTTACAGCAAACTACCTCTATAGAACCTCGTATAGGCTGCATTGCCAGCGCCATGGAAATCGTTGGCAACAAGTGGACAGCCTTGATTTTACGTGACTTATTTAGCGGACCGAAGCGCTTCTGCGAACTTGAACAATCCGTCGGTAAAATTAATCCCCGTACCCTGTCTCAGCGCCTTGACGACCTTGAGTCTCACGGCATTATTACCAAGCAAAAATTCGCCGAAGTGCCACCGCGCATTGAATACAGCCTCACCGAAAAAGGTGAAGATTTACTACCAGTATTAGAGCAAATGGCTGCTTGGGGTACTAAATACTATCAAACCCCCTGTTAACGGGGCTTTTTATCGGTGAAATTTAAGGCAGCTGAGTTTATGCAATAACGCTGACCGCCGGGCTGATCATGGGCATCGCTAAAGACATGCCCCAAATGGCTACCGCAGCTAGCACAAATAACCTCTATTCTATCCATGTTATGCGAGGTATCGTGGTGAAGAGTCACTGCGCCTTGGTTGATGACATCATAAAAACTTGGCCAACCACTGCCAGAATCAAATTTGGTATCACTGCTAAATAATGGGTTGCCACAAGCCATGCAAACATAGGTACCATTTGCCTTGTTGTGTAAAAACTTGCCAGTAAACGGAACTTCTGTGGCCTTTTCCCGCAAAATCGCGTATTGATCTGGTGTCAGTAGCTTGCGCCATTCCTCTTCAGTATGTTCCACTTTCATACGCTCACCTCCTATTCTTCTTTCTTTTTATCAAGCCGGTCGAGCTTTAATCCAAGCACTACAAAATAGATTACCGCAGCAATTGCCAAAAATTTTATGAGCGCATCAATAAGATCGCCAAAGGCAAATACTTCTGAACGATCACCGATAGAAACTGTAGTGTTAAGCCCATCCAAACCTTGCTTGCCGACAATCAAACCGACCAATGGCGTAATAACTGCGTTGACGATTTGCGTTACAAGTCCTGACGCTGCTGTTCCGATTGCTAAACCGATTGCCAATCCCACTACACCTTTTTCTCGTATAAACTTCACGAATCCTTGTACATGGCTGTGTGGTGCTTTAGAGACTTTTTTCATTCGTTCTTTTGATTTGGCGCGGGCTGCTTGCGTTTTAGTTTTTGCGGTCGCTGCGGCCTTTTTCGCAGCCTCAGTCTTTCTGGCCATTGGTTTCTCCTCTGTTGTTTATGGCCATATTATACCGTTAAACGATGTGTTAGATGAGCGGCATATTTTACATTTTTTCTGGAGCGGTAATACCAAGCAAGCCTAGACCGTTTTTTAAAACAGTTACATAGTCTCTAACAAGTTTCAGCCGGATAGCCTCTCTATCACTACCAATAACCTTGTTTTTTTCATAAAATCGATTGAATACCTGCGATAGTTCATATAAATACGTACATATAAGATGTGGTAAGTTTTCTTGGGCGGATTTTATAACGACTTCAGTATACTCTGTCATCTTACGCAACAAACTTCGCTCGCCGTCTTCCAGTGTTGTGCCGTAACTTTCTTCGACCATCTGCGTGGCTTTTCGTAAAATACTACAGGCACGCGCATGAGCATACTGCAAATATGGTCCGCTGTTACCTTCTAGGCTTACTGATTCGCTCACATCAAAGGCAATATCACCGCCCAAACGATGCTTCAGAAATGAATACTTTATCGCGCCGAGTGTGATGTCCTTATTTAAAGCCGGATCTTCACTCAGTGCTTTGGTAGCACTGCCTACAACTTCTAGTACATCGACAGCCCGTGTCACATTTCCTAGCCGTGAACTCATTTTTTTACCATCAGCAAACCTCACTGTTCCGTTAGTTAAGTGAGTTTGCTTGGCGGCTAATTCTGCATCAATGTCAGCCAGTGCTGCGAATACCACCCTCATATACTCAGCCTGGTCATTACCGGTCATAATAATGCGTTTATCGTAAGGAAAATCCTTCACTTCACTAAAAATAACGCCTAGATCTTTGGTCTCGTAGGTAGGTATGCCAGCAGATGTAATAAACACTCGAGTGTGTAAGCCTTTTTTCTCGCCTTCATACACAACCGCTCCATCGCTTTCAGCAAACACCTCTTTATGTGAACTAACCACTCCGAGCCCCGGCTCTGTAGTCTGGCTTTCCGGATAGTATTTATCAAAAGGCTCTACTGAAATAGTATCGTAAAATTCCTTGAAATAATTATAACTCCACTCACGACACGTCCAATATATCTGCGCCAGTGATGATTCATGGTCGTTGTCAGCATGAAACGCATATATCTGCTTATTTAATTCATTGATGCGCGCCTGAGCTTCCACGTCATCTTCGTAAGATTTGGCGCCCAGAACATATGCTTTACTGATCCACTCAGCTCGTGTAGCCTCAGATACATTAGAAAGTTTTTCCGGGTTCTCACCCCCTAAAACTTGCGTAATACCGTACAAGCACTTCGCAACATGTAATCCCACATCTCCACCAAAGTTTGCCCTAAATACTTGCGCACCTGATGCTTCGAATATCCGCCCTAACGCATCGCCAGCCACCGTTTGGTATAAATGTCCCGTATGGAGTTCCTTGAACGCATTAGGGCAAGAATATTCCAGTAATATGCGTTTGCCTTCTAGTATTTGTACAGCTTCTACACGCAGGCTTTGAGCTAATGCATCATCTGTAAGACGTATATTCAAGAATCCGGGCCCTGCTACAGATACGCTTGAAATAAAGGGGTTATTTTCAAGTTCCTGAGCCAAAGCTTCGGCGACTTCCCGGGGATTCTTTCCAAGCTGCTTCGTAAGCTGCATAGCAATATTGGTAGCATAATCACCAAATTGTTCATCCGGACGCGCGAGCTCCACTGCTATATCAATGTCGAACACTTTTTTACAGGCAGACTGTACCGCTGTTTCAATCTCTTGCTTCATTACCATCAGTATAACAGATCAGTCGGCCTGTCGGACGAGGCTGGCAACTCGCCATAAGCAGTAGTAGCAGACACCTAGCAGCACAAAATAGGTAGCAGTAATTACAAAAGTCTGGCTATGTGCCGTCGGATTGATAATTCGTTCCGATATATCGAATAAAATCCCTGCTGGACTCGTAATAATATCCCAGGTATTCCACCGAAGGTCACGCCCAACATAAATTGCAAAACTTGTTAGAAGTAAGATAAGAGCTACAACTCTCCATGCGCTTGCTGCCGACAACCTTCGACGTAGTTCAACATGCACAATAGCCAAGCTTGCGAATCCTAAACTCACACCTGTCGCAATGAGAGTGGTAAACATCGCCACATCATAAATTTGATCAACCCGTGGCACATCCTGAAGATGTATATAGTCCGTGAGCATATAAAAAGTATTCGGCAGAAATCCTAGCCACACCGCTGTTACAATCAGTGGCAGCCAATTTGCCCACGATTGTGTGCGCAATAACTTCCGCAGCCACAAACTCAAGCCAAACGGGACCCAGGCAAGCAGTAAATTCCACATAAGATACCAAAACTCTAGACTGGAATTCCGTAGTGCCCCTATAAAGAAAAAGCCAGCCGAAACAATTGTTGCCAGCAAAAATAAGCCGGTGACTTGCTCAAGCGGAGTATATGTCCGAGCTTTCATAATATGTTTAGTATAGCAACCTACAGGGGTACTTTATTCGTCTAGAGCTTTTTTGAATTTTTCGATTAAATCAACAGGCGTTGGATTTAAGCCATTCAAGATTGCTACATATAGGGATACAAAATCACCCATAGCAGTTGTCCATAGCAGTTGCTGCAACAAAGTCTTACCTTCTGGCAAAATAATATGCGGCGCCGGACGCTGGCCGCTTAATAGCCGTTCACTCACTTCAAAGCGCTTTAGTGTCCGCGGATGTTCCAAATCGCTCCGGATATCTATGATTGCATAAGGTTTATCTGTTGGCTGCTTTGTCCAGCCAATGAATTCATTGTGATTAAACTCTGGGTACTGGTTAACCCAGGCCACATGCTTAGCATTTTCATTAAAACTAATTTTCCATTTATACGCAGCTGGGTAAAATTTTGCTCCGGAATAAACCACAATCGACTTGCCGATCAATTCCAGTGCCAGTTGCTTAGCTGGGTTGCTGGCTGTCGGTACTGTGGCAACCCATGAAGCCACATGGCTTTTCAAGTATTCCGCACTGCCAGTAAGTTCTTTGAGCAGCTCTTTATCTGCTAAGCCTGCACCAACCAAAACTGATACAAAGGCCTTCAATCCAACAAGCGTCGCATAGCGCGGCTGGCCAGTATCTGGCAGCTTAAGGAATGGGTATTGTTTTTCGGTAGCAATTTCTTCCAGCTTGCCGCCGTGAGCTACTACCACAACGACTGCATTTTTTGCTTCAGCTTGCTCAAGTGCATTCAAAGTTTCTTCGGTATTACCGGAGTAACTTGATGCAATAAATAAGGTTTTATCAGAAACATATTTTGGGATATCATAATCGCGCACAATCTGAAACGGCACCGAAAGACCGGGCCACGTTGTACCGATAAGCGCTGCCAGCGCCGAACCGCCCATACCACCAAGCACTACATTGTCATACTGGACATTACTCAAATTGCCAAAATCTGTTGCGAATTCGTACTCAAGTTGCTGCCATTGCCTTTCAGCGACCCCCAATGCGTCCTGCGCGTCTTTTTCATGAATATATTTCAGGTCATCAAGCATTAAAAGCCTCCACTTGTCTTATCTCGTATCTATGTATTATAGTATACGATAAAGCATAAGGGGGAATTAATGTTTGGGCACCAAGATGATGCAATTAAACAGGATCAGAAATCGACCGCTGACGTACCGCTGCCGGATGCCGCTTTAAGCGCACTTACCAGTCCGCCAGACACCACACCACCAACTGACAGTCCTATTCAGCCTGCCAGTCCACCGGCCATCACTACCCCTGATAACTCACCAGCTCCTGAGTTTTCTTCTGACGAAGGTGTAACCTTAGACGACTCAGCACCCGTAGAAGAGCCTAAGCCTCAGCCCGAAGAAACATCTGATCCAACCAAAAGCGAACCTTCTGTCTCTCCAGTGCCAATTCGCACTGATAATCTATTAGATATCAAAAATGAAGCCCTCCATGACCTTTCCCCGCTCATAGACAAACTCGACTTAGACACTACAGAAAAATTTAAGACAGTTATGATGCTTATCCAAGCTTCTGATGACCAAGCTTTAATACCTCAAGCATACGAACTTGCCAGAAACATTGATGATGAAAAAGCTAAAGCTCAAGCGCTCCTAGATGTGGTTAACGAAATTAATTACTTCACTCAAAAAGATTCAAAAGAAGGTTAATTAGCCTCCCGTAGAGGGTAATGTAGCTGGCGCCTGAGTTGTTGGGTTGTCACCTGTTGCAGGTAGATTATTGCCTGAGTCATCGCCTGTCTTAGGTACAGTAGACGGGTTGCTCTGGCCTGTGCTGCCACCGCCACTCTGTTTACTGCCTTGTGACTGCGAACCCTGGCTTTGCTGAGAACCCGTACCGCCATTTGCGCCTGTGCCATTTTGTCCCTGATTTTGTGGGTTATTTGTCTGGTTTTTATTTTCTTTTGATTTATTATCTGAATTTTTTGATTCGTTCTGAGCTGTATTATTATCTTTATCATTATTACCAGTTACATTGCGGTAAACCGCCCGAGCTAGCAGGAATATACCGAATAATAGTGCCAATATGATAACAATAGCCACAATCCAACGCACCCATTTGCGCCAGCCACTCTCTTTCTCATAATACTGCTCCAGCTCAACTGGTACTGGATGTTCCGTTGCATCTTGTTTGCGTCGTCCAAATAACCTCGCCATACTAACTCCTTTTTTACAGAGTATATCTCCATCTCCCAAACTGCAAGCATGAGCAAGATACTATTTTGCTTTGGCTGTTTGCCACATATATCATTAATTAAAATAACCCGGAGTAACTCCGGGTTATTTTAGGTTAAGAAGACATACGTCTTTCTTTAACGCCTACATCATACCCATGCCGCCGGGCATACCGCCACCACCGGCTGCTGGAGCTTCTGGCTCAGGGATTTCTACTACCAATGCACCCATGGTCATACCGGTTCCGGCAATTGACACGGCGTTTTGGATAGCTTGCCTTGTAACTGCTACAGGATCAACTACGCCAGCTGCCTTCAGGTCTACAAGCTTAGTTGGGTCGTTCACGTTTACACCCTGCCCCGCCTTACCAGCTTTTACTTGCGGCAACCACTCGTCGGCGTTTACATCAGCATTTTCCATGATGATGCGGAATGGCTTCTCAAGCGCGTTCTTAAGTATTTGCTTACCTGCTTCGAAAGAGTCAGCACCAGTGGCCTTCACAATAGCTGCGAGATTTACGAGCGTTACTCCACCGCCAGCTACGATACCTTCCGCTAACGCTGCTTTTACCGCTGCTACGGCATCATCCACGCGGAATTTCTTTTCCTCAATTTCAGTTTCAGTCGCACCACCAACTTTGATAACTGCTACCTTACCACTGAGAGCAGCACGTCGCTTCTCAAGGTTCTCTTTATCGTATTCACTGGTTGCAGCTGCAACTTGATTGTTGATCTGGTTAATGCGAGCTTGGATCTCAGCAGCCGTACCAGCACCTTCAACGATAGTTGTTTCGTCTTTAGTTACTAAAACCTTGCGTGCACTACCGACAACGTCGATATCAACGTTCTCGAAAGTCATACCGCGGTCTTCGCTGATCACTTCTGCACCAGTAAGTACTGCTATATCGTTGAGTACATCTTTACGACGATCACCGAAGGCAGGAGCCTTGATAGCAACTGTATTAAATACACCCTTTAGGCGATTCAGAATAAGTGTGCCGAGCGCTTCGCCTTCTACATCTTCGGCGATTAGTACAAGGTCTTTCTTGCCTGCTTGGGCTAGTTTTTCAAGCAGTGGTAAGAATTCTTGGATAGAACTGATTTTCTTATCAGTAATTACAATAGCTGGTTTGTCATAGACAGCTTCCATACGTGCAGTATCGGTTACCATGTATGGGCTGACGAAACCGCGGTCAAAGGTAAAGCCTTCGACAACTTCACTCTCTAATTCAAGGCCTTGGCCTTCTTCTACAGTTACAACACCGTCTTTGCCGACTTTGTCGATAACGTCAGCAATCAATTCACCGATTCCCGCATCTCCGGCAGAAATTGTAGCTACTTCAGCAACGCGAGACTTTTTACCTTGTATATCTTCGCTCATGCCGTTGAGCTTAGTGATGACATCATGCGCAGCAGCCTCAAGGCCTTTTCGAAGTAACATTGGGTTATGTCCAGCTGCAATCAGCTTGTTGGCTTCATTCAAAATATTGTAGGTAAGCACCGTTACGGTTGTTGTACCGTCACCAGCCACGTCATTCATCTTCGAAGCAGCCTGCTTGATAAGCTCAGCACCAACCTTGTAGCCCAAAGTCTCATCGTCTTCGTCAGCAATTTCTACACCTTTTGCCACGGTTACGCCATCATGCGTTACGGTTGGAGCACCATAAGACTTGCTAATAACTACATTGCGGCCCTTTGGACCCATGGTTGTCTTGACTGCGTCATAGAGCACCTGTGCACCGCCAAGTACGCGGCGGCGTGCGTCATCATCATAAAATACTTTCTTCGCCATTGAATTTCCTCCTATTTAACCGTTGCTAAAACGTCTTCTTCTTTTACTAAAATATATTCCACGCCGTCATGCTTCACTTCAGTCGTACTGTAGCTTTTATAAATAATACGATCCCCTACCTTTACTTGGGATGCTTGTTTACCCACCGCCACAACTTTCGCAGTCTTTGGTTTTTCTTTAGCGGCATCAGGCAAATACAGCCCGCTGGCAGTTTTAGTTTGGGCTTCTTCAGCCTGGGCCACAATGTAGTCGGCCAATGGTTGTACTGGTACGCTCATATAGTATTACTCCTCTTTACATTTCTTTTTGTTAGCACTTTCCATACGAGAGTGCTAACCTCTAGCACTCATAATACCGAAGTGCCAATTTCCCTGTCAACCCGCATTGCACCAAACAAAAAACAGATCCATTATATAAGATCTGTTTTTGAAATAATTCATGGCGATAGAGATTGTGGGATTGGACGAGGTCGAGGAGTCGAAGGAAAACCTCTAGGTCCGGACAGCGATGGCAATTGCCACATTCACGCCGGTGGCGCGCGCTGTCCGGACCTTTCCTCATCCCTATGCCACCTGTGTAGCGTCCAGGTCGAAGTAGTCAGAGATCTCGTTCTTCATCGCTCTTGCGGCGACAGAGGCTCTCCGACTCAGTATCACACCCACCTCGACGGCACACTTGCGACGCTTGCCGTAGCGACTGCCATCGAGGATTCCCCGATCTCTGCGGCGACGGCTGCGCTTGACCTTGGCGCGCTCACGCGGAGAGAGGTCGGTGACCCCATACTGGTACGTCGGAAGCTGCTCGGTGCTCGAAAAACCCATCGGTCATATCTCCAGTCGTACTGCAGTCCAGTAAGTAACTTCAGATGAGAGCATTCCACTGCTCTTAAAGTCTCCTTTGATAGGTATGTTTTCTCTCTTCCCCGGAAGAAGCAAATTCCCGTCTTTATGACCGGCGCTCACTTCTTCCAGGGATCCCACAATCTCAAAGTACTTATACCCGAGCCAGCAAGCCATGCGACTCAAGAGTATGAATTGAATAATAATTTAAGAACTCTCCCTAAATAACTGTGGTGAAGTTTCCCAAATTATTTCTCAATTATACCTTAAAAATTATAAAATGTCAATACAATAAATGAACATACCTTATCAAGGTAGTTATTGAAATCTTAACTATTGCTTAAACTTTTGAAAAATGATATTATCAAGGCTTCCCATCCCCAAAAGGAAGGACGCACGTTTTGCTTACGGTTGTTAGCCGTTCCCTGTCGCCAGTCTTCACTCTCGGCAGCATCACCTCGGACCCCCAGAAGTTCACCTGGGACTGCCGTTCCATCGAAGACGGGAGTACGCTCCAGATGTTCGAGGTGAACACGCAGCAGCAGTCGGGCTGGCTGGTCAAGAAGCCGTCAAACGATCGCATCACCAACAAGGTCATGAACGTCGGGAGACGCTATGAGGAGGTCTACCTCACCGGCAGCAGAGGCGAGGATGTGCCCGCTCTGTTCATACCGATGAATGCCCACAAGCGTGATTCCTTTGCCGACAAGCTGACCGAGGCCGTGAACCGCAGCATACGTGCCGCACGACACGAGGGCACGGTGCGAACTCACCCGAAGCAGCCGGCGCTGGCAACAGCGTAGCCGTCCAGTAGGCATCTCGCCAGAGCAGCGAGACACCTCACACCAGGGGATCGGGGGTCGAAGGACTTTGTTTACACGCGAACCTACATAATTTGAGACAAGCGCGTCCGTAAACGAGGTCATTCGAAACTATCAAGGGGTTTGGTTAAGCGAAAGCTTGTAGCACGAGGCGTTCATTCGCTCTCCCGCTCATCGCAACCAAACCCCAGATCTCCACCTATATTTTGATTTTTTCACCTTATATCTTAAATTTTCATTAAACAATAATTGATGCTATAGTACAAATATCCTGACCCTAGTGAAGGTATGGGAGGTCGTGAAGTGCCTGCAAGACAGCAAGTTTTGCAATACACCACCCCAGGGGGTGTGCTTCTGGAGTTCAGAGAAGACTCTAAGCATAATCGGGTCGTGTTCATCACGACAAACCTGAAGGACGAGTACAGAGCCAAGCTTGCCAAATCGGCCAAGCGCTGCTGTTGCACACGTCGTGTCCATTCCCGTAAGGGTGGCAATACGATCAAGTGCTTCATGCGCGACAAGATCGCGCAAAGAAAGTCCAGAGAAATCAGAGAGGACTTCTTCAAGTACATAAGCAGAGCTGTGGATCGCACGGCACGGGCGGATACTCCGTCTCGATCCAGTCGCCAACCACAGCAGCCTGTCGCGGCACACTAGAGGACCAGGACACCGAGCGACGTGCGTATGCACGAACGATATATAACCTAGACGAGGCTATAACGCACGTCGCTTGACCCGGGTTTAGTGTGAGCGTGAAAGCTCGTAGCATGAGACAATAACACATCTCTCAATTACGTCAAAACACACTAAACCCGATAGTCCTATGAATCTATACAATTATTTTTACATACTTACCCATACATATAGGAGTAAGAGCTAGATAATTTTTAGTCTTAATCAAATGCTACAATAATACAATGAACACACCAACTACACTTATTGGTATACCTCTTGATTTAGGTGCTAAAAATCTTGGCGTAGATGTTGGTCCTGATGCGTTCCGTTATGCAGGAATTATTAGTAAACTCACGCAGGCCGGGCTTTCTATTACTGATCAAGGCAATATCATATCCGAAAATCGTGAGAAGTTAGATCCAGGTAACCCAAAGTTGCGTTACTTATCTGAAATCGTTCGCGTATCAGAAGAACTTGCCCGCCAAACTGAGCAAGCCGTCCGAAATAGTAATAAGGTTATAGCCCTTGGCGGCGACCATTCCATCTGCCTCGGAGCCGTTGCTGGCGCATCCGCAGCTGTAGACAATAATATCGGGCTCATTTATTTTGATGCTCATGGTGATATGAATACCGATGAAACTACGCTCACGGGCAACATACATGGTATGCACCTCGCCTCACTTCTCGGCTTTGGTGCACCTGAACTTGCCAATGTACATGGAGAAACCGTAAAAGTATCGAAAGAAAATTTACTACACATTGGCGGTAGTGATTTTGATCAAGCCGAACTCGAACTGATAAAACGTGAAAACATCGATGCTTTCACGTTGTTTGATCTTTTAACCCAAAGTTTGGGCCCTTTATTACCAAAAATTGACGCCCTAGCAGCCCGTATACCAAATATCTGGATCAGTCTCGACCTTGATGTCATTGACCGTATCTATGCCCCAGGCGCAGGCATGCCGAATGCTAAAGGCATTACCTACCGTGAAGTCGCTACAGTTGCAGAATATATCGGCAAAAAGTGTAATGTTATTGGTGTTGACGTCGTCGAATACAACCCTCTTCAAGATGAAGAGCGCAAAACCGCTGAACTTGGCATCGAACTCATAGCTAAATTTTTTGGCAAACAATACAGTTGGTACGAAAACTACCTCAAAAACAATGAATTATAATCGTTTACACTAGACAACGATTCCATTGTAATGAAAATCCGGCCCTCTTGGTGCAACATATAGTTGCGAGAGCCGGATAGCACCTGACTTTACACCTTAAAAGGCAGTTCGGGGTTCAGGTAAACCGATTTTCTCTTGTTTCCTCCTAGTAGGGCGGCTCAACCACCACGCGCTTATACGTGTCTCGCCGCCCTACCGTGTGTATCTCTTATCTCACGGTGTCAGGTAGGGATGTCCCAGAAAGCCTGCGCCAAACGAGGCTCCAACCAAAAACACCCAGGCAGTTGTCACCAAGTACAGATGCCTCCTAACGAAGCGTTCTAAACGACGTACATGTCTTGCCATGCCGCGCATCGCATCCGGCCGACGAGATCGGGGGTACATCATCTCCCAGTTGATTGCCAGAAGTTGATAGGGCACGATCGTTATGAGATACAGAGCAACTACGCCCACGATCAGAGCCACTATGTTAATGGAGCCTTCAGTGCCAGGCAACAACAAGTCCAAGACGACCGACAGGATAGATCTATGGAATATCCATCCTACTGTAAGTGATCCGAGCACCATGATTGCAGTCACCACGCACAAGTGCATGACGCCTTCATTTGTTGGCAGCCTGTACCAACGCAAGGTAGCGTTAGCCCACATTACCGTTGCCATGAACAGCACCAGATACATGCCGATCCCCCAGTAGTGCCATCCAGTATTTCGGAATATCCGATACACCAGGAAGAACATCAGGAACCCGGCAACAGCATAGAACTTTTGGACGAACGTTGTTTTTTTAATCCACGCCATGATTCACCGCCTCTGTTGATTTCAGGAGAAAAGGACTACAAAGTATACTGCTTTGTATTTTAATATTTTATAATTTTTTTATTAATTAGTCAATATATTTTTCTCTTTGAAGAAGTTCTTTAGCTGTAGCAATTTCATCCCATTGAAACTCTACAACACGATCTGGATTGTGGTCGTCTTGCTGCAAGTGACGTAGCTCTGCCGCACGCGGACCATTGCGTAAGATATCCTTTTCGTGTCCTTTGCCAAGTAGCAAAACTGTGTCGTGTTTTTTCGCCTTTTTGAATGCAAATGCCATGGCTTCAGTGCGGTCATGTACCAAAAACAGGTCTTTCTCGCGGGTTTTGCCAGCTTTTTCTGCCCCACTGGCAATTTCATCCATAATTTCCAAACCATCCATGTCGCGGTCATCTTCCTCGGTTAACACCACGATGTCAGCGTATTTACCCGCTAAATACCCCTGCACTGCCCGCTTTTCAGCATCACGCCGCCCTGCAGAACCGAACATCGCAATTAATTTCCCTTTCACAACTGGCTTAAGATCTTTGAATAGCTTCTCAAAGCTATCAGGTGTATGTGCATAGTCTACAATCACACTGAAGTCCTGGCCTTCATCTATACGCGTCATGCGGCCTTCCACGCCTTCCAGTGCAGCGATACCGCGCTCTATCTGCTTACCAGAAAGCCCAATTGCCTGGCCAACTCCCACAGCTGCCAAAGAATTATATACATTAAAGCTTCCGGGTAACTTGCACGTAATATGCATCTTTTCACCCGCCATACTAACGTCATACTGCACGCCATCGGGGCTCAGCTGAATATTTGTAGCTTTTAAGTTAGTTCCTTCCACCCCATAAGTTACGGGGTGGAGGATATCTTTAGCAAACAACTCTGCGCTTGGATCGTCAGCGTTAATGATACCGGTCCGCAAGCCTTTCTTGCTATGGTTCGCGATTTTAAATAGCTTGCGTTTGGCGTCGCGGTAATTTTCAAAGGTACCGTGATAATCCAAATGTTCATGTGTCACATTGGTCATGACCGCCACCGAGATTGGTACGCCCCATATACGGTGTTGGGCTAGCGCATGGCTCGTTACTTCCAGTACCAGCCAATCAACTTGTTTGTTTCGAAGGTATCGCAGGCGTTTCATCAGAGTCGGTACGCCTACTGTGGTCATATGCTGTACCTGGGGCTTTATCTCATTGTTCACACCCCACGCGACAGTGGTCATCAGTGCAGCACTATACCCGGCATCAACCAACATTTTATGGATAATGAAGCTGGTACTAGTCTTGCCGTTCGTACCTGTTACGCCGATTACCTTCAGGTCACGTCCCGGAAAGCGGTACATGATGTTGAAAATGATCGCCTCCAACAAATGGCCTATTGGCTCAATGAATGTAAATAAGTTTTTAGGAATTACCTTTTTAACAACTGTGCGAATACTCATAAAGGGTAGTATACCGAACACTGAGCCTTCTGTGTTGCACAAAAAGAGATCAGTCCACTTAAGGTGGACTGATCATAGTAATGATTGTCACGTTTTAACTGTTGTTTATGACTCTAGCTGGTCACGTAAGGATTTTGGCACGGGGAACATCATTTCTTCACCTTTTGGTAGCCTATCCCATTGTGCAGCAAGACTTTGGTCATTCTTCCTTGCACTACGCACATAGTCATTTAGGAGCTGGCGATTATGCTGAGTATCCGCATATCCAGCTTCTTCCAGCCAATCTGCAATACTCTCCTTTCGCTCTCCCCGGGTTATCCATATCCGTGTTTCAGGCCAATCATTATTCATCTCAGCTTTGTCTGATGATGCCAAAAATATTGCTTCAGCCGCTACTTTGCGCAAGCTTTGTAACCGCCCGCCAACTGCTCTGGAAACAGATTCGCCATTCTTTCTTGGGAAAGCTCCTTGCTGCACCTCACGAAGACCAGCCCTTAATTTATCTCCTACCGTGGGTGCGTAGGCAGCCGTATCGGCGACCAGCTGAGCTGGAATATCCAATGTTATTGAAGTATATATCCCTCCCTGTTTACCTCGAAGACTAACAATTTTATCTTCGGTAAGTCCAAGCTCTTTGCGCATAAAGCGCAATTGCCTGCCTGTTGGTTTGGTAATCCCCTGAGCTTTTAGATACTGCTTGATTGAGGCATTTGGATCAGATAGGTCAAGTACAAACGATGGCGCCATAGGCTCACCTTCATCTTCGCCAGGATCTGAGTCGGTATTTTGGTTCACCTTATCGGGTTGGGGCTGATCTTCTGGCTGGGATTGTTGTGCAGCAGGCTGTTGGTCTAGACGAGATTGTTGTTCAGGAATACTTGCAGGCGATGTATTGATAACTGGTGGATAACTGCTTTGTAGTGCGGGTAGGTCCATAAGTGTGAGAGGCTCAGGTTCAGGGTCAACACCAGCTGCAGATGGAGCTTCAGGAGCATCGGAGCTTATGGGTGTTTCAGACGCCTCCTCAATACGATCGGGTTCTTCAAGCTCATCATCAGTACTATCAAATTCATCGCCCCACCATCTGTCATATGCGCTCTGCAATAGATTGAATGGATTTTGAGCATCAACACTCTCAAACATTGGCCATTTGCCTGCATTGGTAGGAAATTTGTTTGCTATAACTACGGACTCTACAGGACCGGTTGCATATCTACCTTCTTTCCAGGGCATTCCAAGTTCGATATCTCGGTGCTTGTTCGCGAACTCATCAGTTGGACCTTCGTGTATCTGTACAAAATTTAAAATTATGCCTTTTGCACGATCACGTATAACCTTTACTACTTCACCTTGTTGGCCATAGGGCGCGTAGTAGAGACTGTCTCTTGCTTGGAAAAAAAGCGGCTGATCTCTAGCATCAGAAAACGGGACAATATCGCCCTTTCTTTCATATACAGCTGCCGTTCTTGCATTACCTTCTAGGTCTGTTTCGAACTTCACCATACGCGCTGTTCTGCCAGCTTTTCGAGCTTCATAAGAAGTTTGATGTACCGGCGCTTTTTCTTGCGGTTGAGATGCAGGTTCTTGAGCAATCTGTTGGTCCGCAGGGGCAGTTGCCTGGACATCCTGTTTTGATTCGGCTTTAGGCATCACTTCCTTCGCTTTAACGCCTTGCCGCCCTACAATCTCATCTGCATCAAGGCCAAGTTCATCATCAAGGTTCGACGGCTCACTTGTATCAACAGGGTCTAGCACTTCAGGCTCAACTGCTTCACTGTGTTGAAGGCTATTGTCGATCACCTCTGGGGGTTGCATTGATGAGCCTTCCGTAAGAGTAAATGTAAACTCCCCAGCCGTACTGGTAGGTGGTTGATGAGGACCTAGGGGTAAGGCTTCTTTCATTGTTTTAATATAGCTCCTTGCGGTTAAGTTTTATTTCTGTTTAAGACTATTGCATATATTAGCAAAAAATAGCATTTTTGTCAAGCATTAGAATAATTTATAGTTGTATTGTCAATTTTGGTGTGTTAATTGTTTTTTCAAGCGATGTGCTTTTACAAGACTGTAACGTGGGATAGTAAAGACGTACCCTACTGGTAATTCCCTCGCAGCTGCTTCGCTTTTGCCTTGGTATATGAGTACATCATCTTTGACTGAGTCTATGATAATGTTGTTAATAGTTGAGTTTCGAGTGAGATAATTATTCTTTTGTAAAAAATTCGCAGACTGTCCCCATATAGTTGTGCCTTGGCGTGCTAAGCTCCTGCGGACAGCTCTGATAACTCCATGTTCACGTGGGGTAGAATTTGGGGTTGTTTCGGGTTTCATGGGTTGTTCTGGTTGTTTTTGCGAAGGTGGTGGACTCACAGGCTTCAGAGGCTTGGAGTGGTTCTTCCCAAGGTTATTTGCTACTACTATCGCGGTGATCGCTCCTATAACTGCTGCTGTTCCAAGCACTGCCGCTATTCGGCGGTGTTTCTTCTTTTTTTCATAAGCATTAGGTATAGGCGCAGTAATAGCTTGTGGTCTAGGTTTTTGCTTTGGCGGCGCTTCGTTTATATCAATCACTATGACTGATTTGTCATCGTTTTTTTTGCTTAACGCAAGGAAGGTTTGTGCGGCTTCCGCGGGCGTAGGCTTATTAAAGGCTTCTTGCATCTCTTCATCGGTCAACCGTTGATCTTCTTTATCGCCAGTGATACCGTCTGAACAGAGCACTACACGACTGCCAATGGGAATCGGTTCAAGGATAAATTCATCCAGGGCATTTATGCCTGGAGGCTCTTGAGAGGATAAAGCATTGAAAAGCATGGATCCTTTCGGTGTCCACTTCGACTGGTCTTTTGTCAACTGAGTAATTAGGCCCCTGGGTTCGTGCTGAATAAGCATCCGAGTATCACCGATATGAAAGCCGGCCAGGTGTGGTTGACCATTAATTTTCTCGATCTTGAAAAAGGTAGCGGTAGTTGCTCCGCCTTCACCATGCTCTCGCACTCCTTCACGGGCACTTATAACCGATACTTTTAAATAGTCCATGACGTCTTCTTCACTTTGGAGCGGATTATCAGGACGTGTTTCATACCCGTCCCTGACTGCTTCGGCGGCAGCACGTGAAGCATGTGCGGCACGGGCTGCATTTTCTTCGGGCGTACCCGGGCCGCCGCTCACACCATCAAATACGCCATAAATCATGTGAGAGTCATTCTTAAGCACTGTGTCACCATTCACAAGTGGCGGCAGGCCTTCTTGTTGTCGGCGCGGCTGAGAAATACTATAGGAGGCGATGGCTATCGGCAAAGGTTCCTGCATCTTCTTTTCTTTTGCGGCTACAAGCGCAGTCCCTAATCGCTGATAGTCAGCCCGAGAAGGTCTTCGCTGAGCTGACTGCTCTACTTTTCTTTTCTCAGGACTAGATATGACTTCATTCCAGAGTGTATCACTTATATGGTTATTCCAGTCCGTTGGGTTCATATCGAATGGACATTCTGCGCGGCGATCTGCAATGCGCTTGCTTTCTTCGTCTATCAGTTTATCGAGGAGTACATCACTTATTTCTTCGACTGCTGTCGTATCGTTTTTTTGCTCTGCATAGGCAAGTTCCTGAGCTAAATCATACATAGCCAATTCATAGAGAGGATTGTCTCCGCCTCCGTTTGACGTCGGTGTTTCGTGTATTGTCGGACCGTTCATGGGGATACCTTTATTTCTGCGCTTCCTATCTCAGTGCGTCCTTTGGTAATGAAAACTGCCAACCACGTGGTAAATGAAGTGTGTCTTCTACGCTTAGTTGTCGTTCGCTCACCACACGCTGGGTTAGTCGTGTGATGCGTTGATCACTGACATCCACACGTTTAGCACGAAAATAATCTTTAATAGTACTCCATATGCCGTCACCATCACCGCGCACAGCAAGCTGGACCGGCTTTGGCTCGGGCTTGGCAGATTCTTGCACGATATAATGTGAACGAAGCACTCCGCTCCTTTGCTGAAACTGAGAATCCTGAGGCATTATTTTTAAATGAATAGCGTGAGATTGGTCAAAAATAGAGGCTTGATTTGGTGTGTGCTGCAAAGTTGTTTGGGCTTGGCTGGAATTCCCTGCAAATACTCCGAACTTATAAGCCGCATACATTGAGCCAACAAGTGCTGCTAAACCTATTGCAGACGCACGGCGGCGTTTGCCTTTGGTTTCGTGAGTGAAGTAGTCGGCAGAGGCTTGCGCGACAGCTACCGTGCCTGCGAAAACTTTGGCTTTCGCTAGCCGGGTTTTTTGCCGAACAGTTTCGACTTTGTCTATGTGATTAGACTTAGTCGCAAGCGCACCGGCATGTTTACGTACAGCTAGTCTACCCAGGGCAGACCTTGCTTTGCGAAACGTTTCTCTTGGTCTCAACTCAGCTATAGTAGCGAGTGCTTCATCAAACCGATCAATAACGCTGGGCTTCTTTGATACTTTTTTAGGTTTTTCACCTGGTGCCAATGCATGGACATCGATGACTAATGCTGCTTTTTGGTTTTCAATACTTGCCTGCGCTATGCGGTCCGCGGCATGCTGAGGATTATCGAGTTCAAAAATATTCCGTAGGGCTACGGGCTGTGTGCCATTATTACCTACGACTCCCTTTGAGCAGATGAGTATCCGTTCGTTCCCCCTAAGTGGCAGTATACCGAAAATTCTCCCATTGTCATCCCGCTCCCGACGCATATACTCTGATTGCAACAGTATAGGACGCGCACGTCTGCGTGTTGGTTGCGCCGCATGCATAGGAACAACATCTGCGGCTGTATGCGACTGGATAAATAACTGAGAATTTCCGCCCGAATTAGCCCACATAAGATACGGGCGACCACGTATCTGCGCAAATTGCACAAAGATAATACCTGTCTTTCCTTCACTGCGTTTTCTAGCCGCTTCTGTCATTGATACGAGTCGTTCAAGTGCCTCGTCTTCAGACTGTGGTGGTACACCATAAGATTCAGCCTGGCCAATGAGTGTATCAGCTGCAGGGGCTCCATATTTTTGGTCGAATACACCAAATAGTTCTTGTTCATCATCTCGCAGTATAGGATCTCTTTCACCTCTTCTCTTCTTGTTCGATAAAACTGGTGATTCTCCTATACTTAGGTCGTACCTTAAGGCTTCCATTGGCACTGGCTTATCGCCCGCACCGTGAAGGGTAACTGGAAGCTCTGTGACATACGGATTCGCTTCAGACATAATACGCCTTTCCGTTTAGTTTCATATTCGTCTGCTACACTAGTGAGGTGAATATTCTTGGGATAGAAAGCAGTTGCGATGAGACAGCGGTAGCAGTAGTACAGAACGGCACTACGCTGCTCTCTAATGCTGTAGCAAGCAGCATGGATTTGCATGCGCAATACGGTGGAGTGGTGCCAGAGATTGCAGCCCGAAGCCATATCGAGGCGATCATTCCTGCTGTAAAGCAGGCACTCACAGAGGCCTTCCCTCAGGCTGCTACTGACCCATGGGATCAGATTGACGGTATCGCCGTAACGTACGGGGCCGGGCTTGGCGGATCGCTATTAATTGGGGTTATGACAGCCCGTACACTGGCGATCACCAAAGACAAACCCTTGTATGCAATTAATCATGTTGAGGGGCATGTGTATGTAAACTTTTTAACAAGTACTTCCCTACCCGGATATTCTCTGCCAAATAAACCACCTGAGTTTCCTTTACTTGCATTGATTGTGAGCGGCGGCCATAGTCAGCTCGTGTTATTCCGTAGTCATTTTGACTACAACTTGTTAGGCCAGACCAGGGATGATGCAATTGGCGAAGCCTTTGATAAAGTAGCGAAAATACTCGGCCTCCCCTACCCTGGCGGTCCCAGTGTCAGTAAAAAAGCGCATGAGGGAGATCCTCATGCTTTTCTATTGCCAAAAGCAAAACTGGAAGACAAATACTCATTTTCGTTCTCTGGGCTCAAAACAGCCGTCCTACGGCTAGCCCAGGAACAAATTGGGGAGGATTTCACCTTCCCCTCTACACAGCTGCCTGAGCGACTCTCTGAAGCTCAGAAGGCTGATATTGCAGCAAGTTTTCAGCGTATAGCTATAGAAACCGTGGTAGATAAAACGATATTGGCATATGAAGAGTTCCAGCCAAAAAGTGTAGTCATTGGTGGTGGTGTGGCTGCCAGCGGTGAATTACGTCGGCAGTTATCCGAGCGCCTACCACTTGATATTGAATACACAGACGGAAAGCTCTGTACCGACAACGGTGCTATGATTGCCACTTTGGGTTGCTTCAAAGCTCTTCATGATCAACCAACTACTGATCCCTATTCCCTCGAAATCGCTCCGAACCTTTCTATGTAGCTAGTGCAGCAAGATTTCGGGCAATTAGGCAATTAATAATGAAAAGATTGCCGCGCCATTTGTAATACAACTTAAGCTGTCGTATAAGCAGTACCATTTGTCAATGTTGTAACGAGGGTACATATTTGTTATGCTTAAAAGGCAAAACAAACAGTGTGATGGGATATTGCTGGCCCGAATAGCAATGTACTTTACTGAGACACAACCCAAAATTTAAAGAAAAGTTAGGAATACAGTTTTATAGAGGGCTTTCACGTGAAAAGCTTTGTATTAATTTGTTTTCTTTTAAGTGTAAGTTTCAAATATTGAAAGCTAAATAAAAAAGATTGCCGCAGGCAATCTGTCTCAATTCAAAATTCTATTTCTGTAATAGTACTACTGTGACCCCTGACTAGAAAATATGTTTGATGTGAAATACCGGATGAACGGTACTACACAAACAGGGAAGTTCTAGCTAGACCGCAAGTCCTTCAAGCGAGAGCGTCCGTGCTCTCAAGCTTAAGGCTTGCCAAAGGGGTTGGTGTCTGGTTTCGTCAGGTGGTTGGCTGAGACTCGGGGGGATCAAGCACCGCAGGAAAGCAGCAGAGTATGAGGAAATTCATACCACCACCGAAGAGCCAATAGGATATAATTCCGAGCTTGTATGGATCACCGCCGACGCCGAATCCAACACCAGCACCGATGTAGCAGGCAAGTGCGAGGACCCAGAGGGATACAAACACGACTCTTGCGCCAGGCGCAAGACCGCTGGATCCAGCCCGCTTTGTGAACCAATGAGCTGCAAGCACCACGATGCCGGGGAGGCACATGGCAATCACGCAAATGATTATGGGCAAAACCTGCATGTGTCCACCTTGTTTACAAGAAAGCGGGAGTGCTTTCCATAATTTTTATTATAACAAATGTATGCATATTTGTCAATATACTAACAGGGGTGATATACTAATGGGAATGAAATTGCCAAAATCTTATGAACCAAGTGACTACGAAGCGGATATTTATGCTTTATGGGAAAAATCTAATGCGTTTGCACCGAGTGGAACAGGGAAGCCGTACAGCATTGTGGTGCCTCCACCAAACGCGAATGGAGATCTGCATTTAGGACATGCATTGACATTGGCCCTAGAAGATATTTCTATCCGTTTTCATCGCCTGAGAGGGGATCGTGCATTACTGGTACCTGGTGCCGACCATGCCGGATTTGAGACACAGGTGGTATACGAGCGGCGTTTGGCGAAAGAAGGGAAGAGCCGCTTTGATTTTACTCGTGAGGAACTTTATAAAGGTATTTGGGATTTTGTTGCTGAAAACCGTGACAACTTTGAAAACCAGTACCGCCGCTTGGGTGCCAGCGTGGACTGGAATCACTATACTTTCACACTCGATGATAAAATCATAAACCGTGCCTACAAAACCTTTAAGAAAATGTGGAACGAAGAGCTTATATACAGAGGTGAACGCTTAGTAAACTTCTGTACCTTTCACGGTACGGCATTTGCGGATATTGAAGTTGAATACAAGGAAGAGCAGGGGCACTTGTGGGAAATCCAGTATCCCCTAGTTGACGGCTCCGGCTTAATCACCGTAGCTACGACCCGTCCGGAAACTATGCTTGGCGATGTAGCTGTAGCGGTGCATCCAGAAGATGAACGATACAAGGATTTTGTAGGTAAGACGGTGAAGTTACCACTGACCGAACGCGAAATCCCGATTATTGTTGATGACTTTGTGGATAAAGAGTTTGGTACGGGCGCTGTGAAGATTACGCCAGCCCACGACCCGAATGACTTTGAGGCAGGGGAGCGCCATGATTTGCCAAAAATTACGGTAATCAGCCACGAAGGCCGAATGATTAATGTACCTGAAAAATACCTTGGTCTGACTGTAGATGAAGCCCGAAAAGCTGTAGTTAAAGACTTGGCAGAGCAGGGAGTATTGGCAAACACCAAAAAGCACTCTCATAGCGTCGGGCATTGTTATAAGTGCGGCACGGTTATCCAACCGTTGCTCCGTGAACAGTGGTTCATTGATATGGAACCGCTTGCCAAGCGGGCGATTGAGGTGCTTGAGGCAGGAGAGATCACATTTTATCCGGAAGCTAAGAAAAAACAACTTATTACTTACCTGAAGCAACTAAAAGATTGGAACATTAGTCGGCAGATTGCCTGGGGCATTCCGATTCCAGCTTTTCAGAACGTTGATGAGCCAACTGATTGGATATATGACGAAAACGTAAGCGAAGAGATCATTACCAGAGGTGAAAAGACCTATCGTCGTGATCCGGATGTGTTTGACACGTGGTTTAGTAGTGGCCAGTGGCCATTCGCGACACTGGAATATCCAGACAGCGATAAAGACGCCGAATTTTACCCCTTAAGTCTCATGGAAACTGGTTTCGATATTTTGATGCCGTGGGTATCAAGGATGATTATGCTTGGGCTGTATGTGACTGATAAAGTGCCATTCAAAGCCGTCTATTTGCACGGTTTGATTCTTGATGAGCACGGTCAGAAGATGAGTAAGAGCAAAGGTAATGTCACGAACCCACTTGAAGTAGCCGATAAGTATGGTTCTGATGCACTACGTATGGGGATTATCACCGGGCAATCTGCCGGCAATAATCAGCCATTTGTGCCGGGTAAAGTGGTGGGCGCACGTAATTTTGCTAATAAGCTTTGGAATGTGGCCCGTTTTACCGAGAGCATGACCGGAGAAAACTATATACCGAATGAACCAAACCCCCAGACACCTGCCGATCACTGGATATTGCATAAATTACAACATACTAGTAATGAACTTGTTACTGAGCTGGAAAGCTATCGCTTTAGTGAAGCTTATGAACGCATATACCACTTTATTTGGGATGACCTGGCGGATTGGTATATTGAGGCCTCAAAAGCTGCACCGAATATTGATTTGCTCGCCTATGTGCTGGAAAGCGCCTTGACGCTTACCCATCCGTTCGCACCGTTTGTAACTGAAACTATCTGGCAAGCTCTAAATTGGCGCAAGGAATTGCTTATTTCCTATAAGTGGCCCAAGACTTCAGATTTTGACAGGCAAGCAGCTGCAGATTTCGAAGATATTAAAACTGTCGTTACTGAGGCCCGGTACATCACCAACGCACTGAAAGAGAAGGGGAGTACACTCTACTTTACTGATGCACCACTGCTCGCTGAAAATAGTGAGTTAATAGCCCACCTCGCAAAATTGCAAGCCGTTACGCAGGTAGAGAGCGGAGACGGGTTACATTTGACACAAACCAAGTATAAGAGCTGGTTGGATATCGATTCATCAACCGCTAAAAATTATTTGGAAGAATTAGAGGTAAAGAAGGCTGACCAAACAGCAATAATCAACCGCCTGAAAGACCGCCTGAATAACAAATCGTATGTAGATAACGCACCGAAAGAGATCGTGGAACAAACCCACAAACAGCTGCAAGAAGCCGAAGTTATTCTCGAAGGCATCAACCGCGAATGCGCACGGTTCAGTAGTTAAATTGACTTTTTATTGATTCTGTGTTATAATGTAATACACTTCGTAGAGTAGTTTTACTCCGAGGTACTTTGACAAGTAGATAGAGATACGAGATGAAATATAAAATCGCATATACAAACGATTTTATATTTCATCTCGTATACAGAAAGAGAGTATTTGGTCGCATGCAGTGTCAATCCACCCAACCCCGGAAGGAGTAGAGCTATCATGCGCGAACAGCGCTTAGGCATACAAATCCACCCTGCGCGGTTAATCCGGACGTTCCATGTTCACGGCAGAGTGGGTAACGCAAATTTCTCCCACATCCGTAAAGAACTGCTTCGGAGCGATCTTCCCGTTAAAGACACTTACGGCGTCGTCGCAATTGACGAGAAGACTCGGCAACTCGCTGACACTCTGTTGCAACACGACGCCATTGCGCGCATCAGCATCGACAGGACCTACGTCGATGTTGAGCTCAACGGCATGTTCTATTGGCACGATATTCAAGACGACATCATCGACGCCATCCTCACCCGCCTCGGGTGGAGAAAGAGCAGAACCGACATCATGTCGTACAACGACTTCCAGCATCGTGCCAAGCTGTCTGATGCCAACACGGTACCGAAGGACAGAATCGCTCGATAGGGCAGTCTGGTTCGCAGGGCGTGGCAATGCTTGTATAGGTTGTCACGCCTACGCGTGCTTCTCTTTCTGGTCTTCCATCTCTTGTCCATCACTTCCATAAGTGCGTGCTTATGCTGATGAGTCCAAAAGGACGAAAAGTGAACACTAATCACTCGGTGAATTCGAGAGCTTGGCGGACGGTGCTTATAGATTCTTCGGGGCGATAGGCATCAAACCAAATAGTGTGCCATACAAATTTCTTGGCAGCTACCAGGTTTACACGCGTATCGTCGACAAACAATATCTCTGAACCAGCAAATTTTGCTTCGTTTTGAGCAATTTCATAAATCGCCGGATCAGGCTTCATAGCTCGCACAATTGAGGAATCTATAATGGAGTCGAATTGTATAGGTGGAATTTTTCCACGTGCCTGCAGAGCCTCTACAAAACCAGGCATAGTATTTGTGAGCAGCCCAATGTGGTAGTGCTCCTGCGTCCACTGTAGTAATTCATCCATACCTGGGATAGGTTGCGCGGCATCGAGGTAATACTCCATCCAGTCGACTTGCATATTAAGGCGGGTGCTGAGCGCTTCATTGAGTTCTTCGACCGTCTTTTCACCTCTGTTGATTGGTTCATCGTAATCCCAAAAGAGAGCTTCAATCACGTCTACCGGAACGCCACTTTCTTTAGATAGCCGTGTAAAACCATGATGCGTAAACTGTACTAAACAGCCATTCACATCGAAATATACAAATCGTACACCGCGATTCGATATTTTCTTAGTATCTTGCGTTACTGTAGCTACTGCAAGACCCATGAGTGCATCTAAACTAGTGTTTATAGCCTCAGCAATGCGTTGGATTGTGAAAATAGATGGAGCCTTAATAGCACCACGCTCAATTTTTGCAAGTGTAGAATAGCTTAAGCCTGCTTTTTGGCATAATTCCTGCTGAGTTAATCCAGCTGCACGGCGCGCCTCCTGAAGGCGCTTTCCCAACCCTTTCTCATCCATGGCCATATTGTACTAGTTTTGCAGCCAAAAACCAACAAAAATTAGTACTAAATGGCTAGTTATTTGGAATCATACTGATAAACGACCAAGCGATAAAAAAAGTAATAACCCCAACAACTCCGGTTACAATGATATCGCTTTGCGTAATTCCGCCGGTACGGCGAGTAATTTTGGAATAGGTCCACCCGGCTACTCCAATCGCTAAAAAAAGCGCTACGATTACTGATGGCATAAGCTTAGTATATCGTGCTCACGCTAAAATGCTACCTTTTCTGCAATTCGCGCCAATACATCGTGGTCAGGGTCAGCTTGCATATCAGGACGGTGTCGAAACTCTTCAGGGGTAGAGAAGGGGATGACATGAATATGGACATGTGGCACATCTATCCCCATCACCTGCAACCCTACATAGGGCACTTCTAGAGTTTTGCGGAGATGCAGGCCGATTTTTTTTACTGACGCCATGAGCGCTTGATATGTCTCATTGTCTAAGTCCCACATAAACTCAACTTGTTCCTTTGGAACAACCAAGGTATGTCCGGGCTGTACTGGATGTATATCTAAAAAGGCAAATGTGAGTTCATCTTCATATACTTTATGACAAGGGATTTCACCCTTAATGATTTTTGTAAAAATACTCTCTTGCATAGAACGTATTATATATCAGGACTAGAAAGTAACTTTTGAAGCGATATCAGATCCGATAATAGCCATGCATGGACTGTTAGCGGGGATTCGGTAATCACCGGCAGCCGGATTGGCGAACTGCGGATTGGCGAATGTAACCCCGCTTACCGATACACCATTAATACCTGCTTGGACCGTTTGGTTTGATCCGTAATACCCACCTTGGGTACTCCACAAGCAATTATTGGAAGCTTTGTTACCGGTACCTACCGGGCCTGAACCCCAATAGCTCTCGATATTCCATCGAAGCAATGCGTTGGTGATAATATTATTGGAAACTTCGTTATTAGATGCGTTAAGATCACCGAAAATAACCCCTTGACCATTACTGTCGATGATGTTGTATTTCACAACCGCGCCTTGGGCACCACGAAGCTGCACGCCCCGGTCGGCATTCCTGTAGATAAGGTTATTAGTAATTTGAGTGTAATAAGCTACGTCATATACGCCATGGTCATGGTTTTGCGCAGGCAAAATACCGCAGTGGTGGATACGGTTGCTGTCTATAACCGTGTAATGAGCTGTGCCGTACTGACCTTCGGTCGTATTAAAGCATATCGCCGTGTTATCATTTGACACATCATTATTCAAAAATGATGTGTAGTCGGCACCGACAGTTGGGCTTGGCAGTTTATTGCCGTTAAGATTACCATTAAGATAGAGCGATTTGAATGTAATATAGTTTGCGCCCGGTGCAACCCATAATCGTCCCTTTATTGTTGCCGGCTGAGATCTATCAGCACTGGTTATAACAATGCGAGCATTGGCCGTACCGACAGTTGGTGGACGTACAGTAATATTTTCGTTGTACACACTTTTTGCAGGGAGGCACAGTACATCACCGGCACGTGCAGCATTAATTGCGGACTGTAAGTTAGCGCCGGCAGGAATATTTTTGGTGCAGGAGGCATTTTGTCCAGGCGTAGGATTAGTAGGCGAGTTCGGGGTAGTATTGCCAGGGTATGTAATACTAACCTCTTGCGACCACTGTGCGCCCGATACGTCAGCCCTCAGCCCGTAGTACACAGTCTGTCCGGGTACACTCGGTGGTGTAATGCTGGTACCAGTTACTACTGAATACGTAGTTTTACTGCGATCAGTACCAACAGTAGTGGCCAAACGATAATTCGTAATGCCAGGTAACGCATTCCAATTAATTGTTTGCTCCGACACGGTCAATGTAGGGGCTTGGGCACTAGGTACAGGGAGTGTTTCAGTACCATAGAACTGTATGGTATCGAGATACAAATTACGGTCACATCTATTGGCAATGTAGTAATCTTTCGTGAAGCCAATTTGAACATTGTGCGCACCAGCATTTACTTTGCCCGTATATGAATAGTTCTGCCATGATGTTGCAGTAAGTGTCCATTTAGCAACTTGCCGACCATCAATCTTTAAAACCATTTCTGGACCGCCGTTGCAGATATCACCTTTAGCACGGATATCTATACGACTCACTTCAGGTATGGTGATAGTTTGTGAAGCGGTACCAGCCCATTTCATGGCAAGCGCATAGCCATCAGAAGCGGTTTTGTCAGCGACTTTGCTTGTTTTTGTACTATTGCCGATTTGATACATCATATTATAGCCGCGTAACGTTGCCACAACACCGGTAGCCGCGAAACTGCGATAAACAAATATTGCGCCTATTACTGCAATAAACGCCACTATTATCGCTATCTGTTTTCTTGAAAGTCGGAATTTCGGAATTATACTATTTGATTTTGACACAACTGGCTGGTCTGCTTGCTCGGAGTTCATGGCTGCCCTTTGTTACATATTCCATAATGTAAACATAAGCGTGTTGACATGTCAAACGTAGGCAGTATGGCGGAGAGGGAGGGATTCGAACCCTCGGAACCATTGCTGGCTCACTTGTTTTCGAGACAAGCCAGTTCAACCACTCCTGCACCTCTCCTTGAAAAGGTATTGTAACAGATAGGTGATCTGATTTCAGGGCTAGCATTTGATCATAAATTATGCTAAAATTACCCCTGTTGTTCATTTTCCTCAAAGAAAAAGAGCAGTACACGTGCCAAAATAAATTTGCCACGTGGCGCGATGAGAAAACCACAAGGCTTGTCTCATTACCGTGCACCCGTAGCTCAGCTGGATAGAGCGTTGGCTTGCGGAGCCAAAGGTCATAGGTTCGAATCCTGTCGGGTGTACCAAGCAGTAATCAAGGACGCAATAGCGTCCTTTTTCATCTGTTCTGGGTACGTTTGAACGTTCAAATACTCTTTTTCTAATGCTGGGTACTTTTCTAGCAGTGGTACTAGGTGCTTAATAGGCTCAAACTCTAGTACTCCGTCTTTCAACGTGAGGTTTTGACCGATTATTGACAGCACCTCTTTTTTCTTTAGGTCATCATCGCCTTCAAAGTCTTCCTTTGCGTAACGAGCGAAGTTGAAATACTTATCTACCAGTTTACGGTGTTTCTTATTGTATTCTTCTTGGTCGTTAAACTGACCACGCAACGTTACTAGACGGTTTTCAAGGTCTTGCTTTTCACTTTCATAGAACTCATCGTCAATTTGGCTGCGGTAGCGTAACCGTCCAAGCTCTCGTAGCTCGTTTTCAATAGTAGCGATAGTTTTAACTTGGTTTGCATATACACGTTCTTGAACAGCGATTTCAGCTTCATTGAACTCGTCTAGGTACTGACACGCCCACTTAAAGAAATCGTCCATAATTGCGTACTTGCTAATTTCTTTGCGTATAGCTACCGTAAGTTCCTGTGGCGTTATACGGCTATGTGTCATTGTTTGGCTACACTCTACGTCATTTCGCCTACGAGTGCAGTAGCAATACTCATAAGTCTGTACATTGCCATTCTGACGCTTACGAACTGCCTTCATATAAGTAATAGAACAACCGCACTCGCCACACTTGACCAGTCCCCTGTAGGGGAACGGGTCGTTCTTAACTGTTTCTTCTTGTGGACGTGGATTATCCCGCCGATTTATTAGCTCTTGTACTCGGTTAAACTCCTCTGGTGTGACCATAGGCGTATGCAAGCCTTTGTGGAGCTTTCCGCCGTAACGTAGATAGCCTTTATAGAAAGGGTTTTGGAACATTGCATATACGCCAGATACTGACAGTGGCTTGTTTCCACGTTCTTTACGTGGCTTAGTTCGCAAGCCCCACTCTTTATCGGCTAATCTAGCTATCTCTGAAACGCTGTACATACCCGTCAGCATATAGTCCCACATCTGTCTAACGAGGGCGAAACGTTCCTCGTCTATGACAATAGTGCTAGTTTCTTTGTCATTCAGGTAGCCACACGCAGGAACACCTGGTAACCAGCCTTTTTCAGCTTTGGAGTGCATACCACGTCTAACATTGACCATTAAATCTCGCACATACTGGTTAGAGATACTGGACTCAACTGCAAACAGTACAGCGTTATCACTTGGAAGGTGTGTCTTTTCGTGAGTAATAATCGCCTTAATGATATTGTCTTGTAACATTTGTTGCAGAATGCCGTTCTCTAGTGGGTTGCGGGATAGACGGTCTAATTTCCAACAGATTATAGTGTTGTATTTACCAGCTTCAATGTCGGCAATCATACGCTTGAACTCATCTCTAACATTTGGTGTTTTAGCTGACTTTTCTTCGCTAAATACTGCTGTGTTTTTAATATGAATGCCCAAAGCCCTCGCTCGGTCTTTCATTATTCGTTTTTGGTCGGGTATAGATTGTACCTGCTTGTTTTTATCTTCGGTTGATTTTCGTGCGTACAACGCAACCTTTAGTTTTGAGTAATCCATAATGGTTTTCCTTACTTAAATTATATAGTGGTTATAGTGATTTGTTAAACAGATAGTTTATTTTTAAGGTGGCTTGGTTGAGTGGTGCAAAAAGCTATACATATATAGTTACTGCGTTTTTGCAGCACTCCCGTCCTCTAACGGGTAGTACTTGTATGAGTTACGTTCGCCAAACGCCATATCCAGCTCTTGCTTGGCTATTAGCTCGTCAAGTAATTCACCGATTTTTGTTTGACCGACCTTTAAGCCAGTGTTCTCTTTGACTAGTTTCTGTAGCTGTCTTTTGGAATGACCAGGATTATTAGCTACATAGTCTTTAACTGCGTCTAAATGCTCTCTGTGTAGTTCAGTGGCGGATTTACCACTGCCTACATATTCAAACTCGCTAGCGTTGTCGTGGAAGCGAAGTTCAAAGGGTACTGACTCCCAAACATCACGGTTTTTAGTCTGTGTGAGTTTTACGAACTCACTTTGTCCGACACGGTTTACTGCGATATGACAATCAGCAGAAGCTAGAATGTCTGACGAGCCACGCATTTCCATAGCAGGGTTCGTTTGACCTGCCATACCCTTACGGTTGTGGTGCAGAATTAGTACCGAGAAACCTGCGTCTGCTAGCTGTCGGTAATAGTCCATTAGCTGCGACATATCCCCCGAAGCATTTTCATCAGCTCCGTTGAAGCGTGTGAAGCTGTCAAAGATTATTAGACCTGCACTTAGCTCACGGGCTTTCTGTGCAATGGCGTTGGCATAAAGCTGGTTCATTTTATAGCCAACCCGTGATAGGTAATGTATTGGGACTTCTTCTGTAGCACCTAGCTGCACAAATCTTTTCTGCAAACGTCGCTTACCGCTTTCTTCGTCAATTACCAATACGCCAGTTTGCTTGGTATTGAAATGCCCAAAAGCTAGCTCACCCTTAGCGACCTTTACGGCTATTTCCATATACAGCCACGTCTTAAAGCTCCCAGGCGAGCCTGAAAGTATTGTTACGCCTTCATCAGGTAGTAACTTGTCTACGACCCATACCTCTGGCGGAAACTGTTCATTAAGCAGGTCTTTTAATCGTTCTGTGTGTAGTTGCAGCTCGCCAGTTTGTTCTGCTTTTTGCCATAAAACCTTGTAGGCTTCTTTGCTAGGAAGTGTCATTTTACACCTCCTGCTTTTGGCTGGGTAATACTAACCAGCCGTATAAGTGCTACGCCATCGGTCATAGCCTGTTCCTTACTAATTACTTTTCCAAAGACTTTCTTATGCAGGGCTTGGAACTCCCTGATTTGCTTCTTACTTAATTGCATATTTTTCTCATTTCTTTCTGATTTTTTGACGCACTTAACAAGCCCAGTCGTGGAATAAATCCAGCTAGTTTAAGGCAATCAGAAACTACGGCTTACAGGGCTTTGCCTTGTAAACACTCCTAATTGTTATTGGTGACTGTGGTTACTTCTTGGTATGCTTGGCTGCGTTACCCCTTACTTATTAGTGGTTAATAGTGCTTGCTCTTTACTTGCGGTATGTAGTAAGTCCTCTATGTGCGTAGGACACTTGTTCCGCTTTTGTTAAAAGCTACTTCCATAGTAATTTTTGGCGTGTTAGCACCTCGCAACCACTTGTTAGTGATTGTTAGTAACAGATGAGAAATAAAAAACTGGCAACAAAATGCCAGTCTACTTTTAATGCTTTGGTTTTTAGTTTTTTACGATACGCTTACGATATTCATCATTAACTGATGTGCTTTCTTTGCTTCGTTTGAATAGGTCGGTAGATAAGCCCAATGTTCTAACTTTCTTATTTAATCGTCTTACAGCTTGCTCAACACCACGCTTGGTTTCTCGTATGCCTTTGGCTCTGTCTGCTTCATCAAAAATATCCAGGTCGGTAGTGTATTTGCTTGGGTTCTTAAACGTAACCTTACACACAAAATGTTCAAAAGACTTTGGTTCAATACGCATTTGATTATGTCCACAGTGCAGTTCTGACTCTGTGTGGTCAAACCAAATAGCGTTTGCTGCTTCGTGTTTAGCCAAACGGCTTTTTTGTCGCTCCCTATATATGATTGGGGTAACTTTCCATACTATAAGACCGACTAGCGCCAAGAATAGTGCAGCGTACACAAATAAGGTTACGCTGTTGATTTGGTTCATCGTTTCGGGGTCAATATCTAAGGGCTGAATAGCAGAAAACATACTATTTATTGTAAGCGATTTATATTCGTACGCCTCTTTTAATTTAGTGTCAGAAATCAAAAAGCTATTCCTGCCATAATTAAATAGAGGGCTTAAAACAAAAATTAGGAGTTTTTATGGTCAATAAAAAGCCTGTGGGTAGACCGCAGAAAGTTGATTACGCAGTAATGGGTAAGCTAGAAGACGCTTTACAATATGGAGCTACCGTATCGGAGGCGTGTTATTACGCTGGTATTAGCAGAGATACGTTTTATCGGTATTTCCGTAACGAAGATGTCTTTGCCAAGAAAATGGAAACTGCACGAAACAAGTTACTTTATGTTGCAAAGAGAAACGTTGCTGACGCTATTATGAATGGCGACTATCAAAGCAGCGTGTGGCTGCTTGAAAAGGTCGTTACGCCAACGCTTGCCGTTGCAGATGAAGTGCCAAAGGACTTGGAATAATGTCAGGCTTACAGTTCTTTTATGCCGATATAAATGCCAGTCTTGCGTTGCTAAATGAGTATAAGAATGGCGAGTGGATTCACGCTAGCAATGGAGTGGTCTGTACTAGGCTTAAAGGGGGGTTGCTAGACGGTTGTAATATACGCTTTTCATTCATTAGAGATTTCAGTTCAGGTTATCGTGAAGAAGATATGGACTACAAAAATCAAGGACTTTTGATATTTGAAGAAGACCTATACTTTCAAGTTTTAGATGTGTACCAAATTGGAAATATAGCCCAAGTGCTTATGTCGCCAATAAACAACATAGAAGAATATGATTATGAGAGTTTTATACGGTCAGCCCGTGAAGACTTCAACAGGTTACGATACATTCCGCCTGTACCTTCTATTAACAATCGTGAGTGGAAAAGACGTGTTGCGATTGTCCCAGGCGTAGACGGAAAGAATAACCCTAAAAAGGGTTTTCTGACAGAGTACTGAAAATAGGCTCTGCATTTTCACTGTTCTTTGTAAAAAAAGTGTCAGATAAGTCGCTATAAGCCTTTGAATAAATCGGCAATATCAACTTTTAAGGCTTTCGCTATTTTGTTAAGTGTACCTAACCTAGCCCACCGCTTTCCAGTTTCTATATAAGCAATCGTAACGACATTCATACCAGTATGCTCTGCAAGTTGTTGCTGGGTAACGCCTTTGCTTTTGCGAACAGTGGCAACTCGTTTGCCAAATGTCTTCATTAGCTTTTCTTCGTTCATACCCTAAGGGTAGAAATAATAAACAGATAGTTACATAAACAGTTAGTTTATTTTTTAATAGTATTGTGCTAAATTAACAGATATAAATTAAACTAGGAGTTTATAACGTGAATTGGTTCAAAAAACACAAGATATTAACAGTAATTGGTGTGATTGTATTACTCGGAATTATTGGTGGAGCTGCTGGTGGTGGCAACAAATCTGGTAGCAATTCTTCTAGTAATGGTAACGGAAGTGGTGTTACAAAGTCGGAAGATAAACCTGCAACTGTAGCCAAGCTAAACGAAACTGCTAGGGACGGAAAGTTTGAGTTTGTTGTTAAAGGCGTTGAATGTGGTAAGGCTACTATCGGTACAAACCAGTACTTGACTAAGAACGCACAGGGTCAATTCTGCTTAATGACAGTGAGTGTTAAGAACATTGGCAATGAAGCACAGGGGTTCTTTGGCTCTAACCAAAAACTGCTTAACGCCAATAGCCAGCAATACGCTGCTGATGATACGGCAGGTGCTTACTTAGACCAAAACTACTCAACGCTATTCAGTAACATTAACCCAGGCAACAGCGTTGAAGGTGTCATTGTATTTGATATACCAAAAGACCAAACACCAGTATCTGCTGAACTTCACGACAGCTCGTTCAGTAGTGGCGTGAAAGTCAATCTTCAATAATAAACAAATAGTTTATGAAAGTAAGGGGCAGCGCTTAGCTGCCTTTTGCTTATATAGAGCAGATTTTAAGAAGTTATTGTTGTATAGTTATATCTGACAGACAGGAGTAAAAATGATAGTTATTACAGGTGCAAGTGACGGGTTAGGTCATCAGCTAGCAAAACTCTACAAAGAAGCTGGTAAAACAGTTGTTAATATCTCTAGGCGTGAGTGTGAGTATGCCGACCACAATATCTTAGAAAACTTACGAGAAGGTAACGAGATTGAAAAAGCAGCGCAAGCTGTACTAGCAATAGATGAACCATTGGAAGCTCTTGTTAATTGCGCTGGCGTACTTTCGGTACAGCCATTAGGTCAGATTACAGAAGATGAAATTAAACGAGTGATGTCTACTAACGTAAAGTCAGCAATACTCCTCGTTTCAAACCTTGCAGACCGCATTAAAAAAGACGGCACAGATATTGTTAATGTTGCTTCCACTGTCGGTCTAAAGGGCTATGTAGACCAGGCTGTTTACGGTGCTTCTAAATGGGCTATGCGTGGCTTTAGTAATAACTTACAAGTAGAGCTTAAAGACACGCCCTGCCGAGTTATTAGTTTCTGTCCAGGTGGATTCAAAACTAAGCTATTTGAAAAAGCTACAGGTGACGACAACACTACAAATGAAGGCGAATGGATGAAGCCAGAAGACCTCGCATTGTTTATGAAGCAAATACTAGATTTACCTAAGAATATGGAAGTATCAGAAGTTATCATTAACAGGAAACAAGTAAAATGAAGACAATCTTAGTAGACGCAATAAATGGTTTAGTACTTGAAGACGGCAGTATCCTTGAGCCTATGCACAAGCTTTTGGAAAGCTATCCAAATAATAAGCTGGTTTTAACAGGTGCTAATGATGAGCAGTTCAAGCAGTTCAAATTAGACCAAGTGCCTTACGAGGTGTTTACTCTAAAGCACAACCCTGAAAAGACGGACCCACAGTACTTTAAGATACTTTTTGAAAAATACGGGCTTACAGCCGATGACGTTGTCTACTTTGAGCATAACGCAGAAGCTGCCAAAACAGCTCAATCTGTTGGTATAACAACATACTTTTACGACCACACAAAAGAAGATATGGACGCACTAAAACAGTTCTTAGACGAGAGCCTAAAATGAACACAAACCCAAACGCAATTAAAGTACTTTGCTACGGCGATTCAAACACTAATGGCACTAAGCCAGACCGCAGTGGTCGTTTTGCAGCAAATGAGCGTTGGACTGGCTTATTGCAAAAGCAGCTAGGCGACAATTACTACATCATTGAGGAAGGCTTAGGTGGTCGTACAACTGACCTTGAACATTACAACCCAGACAAACCTAGTCGTAATGGTTTAGTTTACTTCAAAGCTTGTATTGACAGTCATATGCCACTAGACATTATTGTCGTTATGCTCGGCACAAATGACCTTAAGACTACGTACAACCGCTCTGCCGATGACGTGGCACAAGCTCTAAGCCAGTATCCAAAATATGTTGATAAGTATTGTGCTGACAGAAGCTTGAAGCGACCAAAAATAATCCTAGTTAGTCCTGCCTATATGGACGAAAGCGCACCGAAGTTTGTTGAAAGTATGCCAAAGCCAGGTGTGTATGATGAAGTATCTGCACAAAAATCACGGCAATTTGCAGACCCGATTAAGCGTGTAGCCCAAGAAACTGGTTGTGAGTTCTTTGACGCTGCACCAGTCACTAAGACTGGCGATGATGGTTGCCATTTGGACGAGCAATCACACAGAAATCTTGCTGATAATTTTGCAAAAATAATTGCAGAGCTAAAATAATGACACCACAAAAGCAAAATAAAGAAATGCCAAAATCCTTTTATGTTTTCCTGATGTCAATTCCTGTATTTATGTTTGGCGTATTAGGTGCTGGGCTAGGCTTTATAGGCGACAACTCAAATCCATTGTCAGGTTTTCTGTGGGGTATTGGTATAGGGCTTGCGATATGCGTTGCTATGTTAATTGGAATGTTTGGTTGGGAGTGGATTAAGAAAGAAGCGGATAAAGGAAAACTCTATCCATTTATATTGGTTGGTTTGGTGGTAGCCGTTGCTATCAGTGGCTTCCTAGCTATAAATCTGGGTAATCCAAGTTGTGAGGAGTCCAGCGAAGAGCCTTATAGTAGTTGTACCCAGTATGCAGACAACGGCTTTGAAGCTACTAGTGAACAAAGGTGGGAAAAGTTTTGGGGTACGTTGCCTGTTACGGCAATCATTACATCTTTAGTTGCGGTAATTGTTCGTAATGAAATGGAAAAGAATAAGAAAAAGTAAAGTTTAGGGCATTGGTGCTATGGATTCCGAAAATCTAACTACACTCCGTGACCAAATGACCGATAAATGGTTTAGTTCACTGCGAGTGGGCGACAAAGTAAGCAACTATAGTTTGAAGTGGCAAAACAAAAAGATTGTTGATAAAAAGCTGCGTGAAGGGATTATCAAAGAAATACACAATGGCGGTCAATTTAACCGTTATGTGATAGTTGATAACCTGATTACTGGACGACAAAATAAATGGAATGACTTTGACCTAGTAAAACCACAAGAAATTCAACAGATTGAAGACCAGTTACAGCAGCAGTTATCAGATAGAGTGAACTTGGCTGCACAAGACAAGAAGCTAGCAAATAATAGCAGCGTCAATGAATATGCTGCCCAGAAAGAATACAAACGCTTAGTTGAGAAAGCTAATAAGCTACTAGAGAGCAAAGATGTGCAGCTTGGTAACTGCGTAGGAATATACGGTGCGTTTAATAAAAATACTGGTGAATGTATCTACATAGGTAAGTCGCTGTCCTCTATAAGTGGACGTTGGCGTGAACACTCTAAGTTTTGGAAAAGACTTAGACCAATCCATAGACAGCCGCTCCTGACGCAGTATTTACATTTTTTCAGCGACCAAATTGAATGGAAAGTATTGTTACCTGTTTCAGATAGCATAGATAATGACCTTATTGAATACTGCGAAAGACGACTTTTTGAAAAATACCAACCAATAGCAAACTCTATCATTCCAAACGGTACTATATTTGGTAGAAGTGTCCTAGAGGGCGAAGGAGAGTCTGTGACGGTATCTGAATGGAATCCAAATATGGTTACAATCAAAATACATAAAGGAGCTTGTGTTGGCTTTTCAGATAATAAAAGGCATTTTGAAATAGAGAGCAAAAAATGACTTCTTATGCGGTTTCTAGGCTCTGACCAAGTACTACACTGTTAATTACCGTTTGAACTTCCTTTACTACCGTGTACCAAACATAAGCATGTTAAAGTAGTCTTATGGGTAAGCACAAGAAACTTATTGTAATTATCATTATTGTCTTAACGATTCTAGTTACCGTCGGATTTGTAATTTATAGAAGGGATTCTAATAACTTTTGTGACACGCTAGGATACTCAGGCCCCTGCGAAGGCACTTGCTACGACCCAGGATATTATGCAAAACATATAGATTTTTGTAAAAATGTTTAGACTGCAGCCATTATTTTGAATCTAACCTCCTCTACTGCGCCACACCGAATAAAGAATCCGTCCTGGTGACGGGTTTTTATTTGGCTCATTCGTCAGATTTTGCTCTGTAGCATGGGTTTTTAGAAGGAAAATATTATAGGTTAAGCATGATTTGTAAAAATAAGGCTTAGCCGTCCTCTAGCCACTACAATTTAGGTGAACAATTTTACAGTACCTTTTATTAATCACCACTATATTAAAAGTGTTGCTAATTAAGGTGATCTACATGGCAGAGAACAATCCCAATAAACCTGAAAAGCCGCCAAAAGGCTATGGTAAGCGCCCGTTTTGGCAGTGGGTATTAATTTATATTGTTATTGCCATCGTTATATATGGCCTCGTTTATCTAATTTTCTTCAATAACAACGGTGGCTCAGGGTATTAAAGCAGTATTTAACGCTTGCGACGCCTGAAACACTAACAGTACTACCCATACCACCCTCCTAACTCCTAAATATTCTGTGCATGTAACTGCCGATTCACGATATAGCCGTAGCGTTAAATATATCAAACTTGGCTAGCTTGCTCGTAAACTTAAGCCTACTATCTACAAAGAGTGAAAAAAGCCACCGTTCAAAACTAACTATGCGTTTTATGCTGAAAGTATGCAATTTTATTTTAGACATAAACTACCGGTCATAACTTTTGTCACGTTTTTCCTTATTTTTTGTATTTGCTTTATGAACTTTCTGGTCATTATGTACGGGGGTAAGCCGTTACCGAAACCCCAGATACCCCGCAATGTACAAACAGTAGGCCAGGGAAGCCCTAAAACATATGCTGTATTAGGCGACAGTACTGCGGTCGGTCTTGGGGGCGATTATCAACAGGGAATTGCTATGCAGACTGCCCGCCACATAGGCAAAACACATACTGTACATTTCCAAAACTTTGCTGTGGCTGGGGCTAGGGTTCAGGATGTCCTACGCAACCAGGTTCCTCAGGCTACTTATTTAAAACCGGATTTTGTATTGCTTGCTGTAGGCGCCAATGACGTAACCCGGAGAACGCCGCTACCCAATATAAGAACCGGTATGCAGGCAATCGTTACGAAGTTTATTACGATAAATCCACATGTAAAGATTATTCTTACCGGAGCGCCAGCTATGGGGGTGGTACCTCGCATACCACAACCACTACGCTATCTAGCAGGCGAAAGAACAAAGCAAGTCAATGCAGTTATGGGAAAGATTGCCCAAAGGACGCAGGTATACTTAGCACCCATAGCACAAAGAACGGGGTCAGTACTCAAAAAACAACCCCATGTATTTGCCCGAGACAATTTTCATCCCAACACCTTAGGGTACCGGCTGTGGGCTCCTGTTTTAAATCGAGAGTTAGATACTGCCCAAAGCCACCCATAGACGCATAAAGCAACGATCAGGTGTGGTTTTTCTTACTGAAGAGACAAGCATGAGCATATACGTTTTAGGAGGAGGATGTATGTGGATTATTAGCCGGATTATTTGGTTGGTCAGTGCGATTGTTATCGGTTTATTATTACTCCGATTTTTCTTCATTTTATTTGGCGCCAACCCGCTGAATGATTTTGTAAGATTTGTATACGATACGACCCGTCCGTTAGTGTCACCCTTTTTTGGGTTATTTAATTATAATTATGTTTCTGGAAAGGCAGTGGTTGAGGTGCCATGCTTAGTTGCTATTGCGGTATACACTATTATAGCTGCTTTATTAGTACGTTTGTTCAGTCCTCGTCGGGTAGGTTGAGAGGATATATTTCTTGAGCAGTAAATTTAAACTAGAAACGAATTTTGCGCATAAGATTATCTATTGGATCGCGCTTTTCGGTATCCATAGGTAAAAAATTACTTAAATACGTCACAATTTTCTCTTCATCTTGTGGGTCATAATAAATTGAAACAGCTGGCATAAAGCGTTTCATCGGCCAAAAGGTAATGCTTGAGAACGCTCCTTCTTGCGTAATCGAAAATGTTTTCATCTGGTCAAACCCGTACATTTTGCCTCCAATACCAATACCTGCGGGATTGATGGTATATTGCTGAACACGCGGCTGGCGTCCAGCATAGAAGCCAAAAATTACAGCCGCTATTAAAATAACAGCGACTGATACGAAATCCTTTGTTAAAACGTACACTATCGCTGAAAAGGCTAGTGCAGCTCCTCCAAGCGCCATGTACCATCCTGAGTTTTTTTGATGTGCGATATATTCTGAAGCCGACCATGTTATCTGATCCTCCTCATTTGATAATGTATATTCATTTTGAGAAAGATCGGGGGTTAAACTCTCAGTAATACTCGATTGAAATTGTTGCGTAAAACCTTCGGTTGCATCAGGGGATTGTTGTGTAGCCAAAGGTACAGGAACCGGCACACTTGGCTGCCCTGACGGTGACGAGGGAGGAGAAGATTGAGGGACAGAAGTGACTGGCTGTGTAACCTGCGGAGACTGTGGTAAGGGAGTAGGACCTTGATTTGGGGCAGGTTGCGGAGTTTGCGGAATAGAAACCGCTACTTCCTGTTGAGGTGGCGCAGGTTGTTTGGGCGGTTCTTGCTGACCTCCGCCCGGAGTGATTACTTGGCCAGGAGTTGTTTCTGCCATAAGCGTAATTGTAACATTTGCCGGTAAGTGGTGAAAATTAAATATTTTATAAGCTACTTTGAATAACAGATAGAAACTGTTATAATTCAATCTGTTTTGAAATACCAAAACATGGAGAGGTACCCAAGTGGCTGAAGGGGACGGTTTGCTAAATCGTTAGGGGGGCGAGAGCTCCCGCGAGGGTTCGAATCCCTCTCTCTCCGCCAAAGATCATTTTATTCTATACTCTTGTCTAGGCCTTATTGATCTGCGGCCGACAAAACATTCTTTTATAAGATATTCGGAATTATCGGACTTTAAAATATACAACTAATCATAGACATTGCTTTGAGTTTTCTTGACCACATAGCCTGTAGAGTTTGAGTGTATCCGCCGTAGATCCACTTCTTTGCCACTACTATACCTTACTTGGACCCTCCATATGCCATTTCCGTCATCAACAAGTAGATCATAGGCAGCTGACTCTGTTAACGGTAGTGCTATGTCAAAACCCATTTTTGTAAATGTAGCTATACACTGCGATACGGCAATGTCTCCTTTTCTCTGTGTCAAGCGCATAGCTATACTATACGGTATTCCATACCGTTCTAAAATTATGATACAGTAATATATCTGGAGAGATGACCGAGTGGTTGAAGGTAGCAGTCTTGAAAACTGCCGTGCCGGCAACGGTACCGTGGGTTCGAATCCCACTCTCTCCGCCAGAAAAATAACCCAACATATCGTTGGGTTATTTTTCTTAATTAGGCTTATATGTACGCAGTGCTGTGGCCAGTTATGGTATCAGGGAAATACAGTGTGTTGTATTTTATATGTTGTAAATATGTACACTTCCGGTTGCACCCTATAAGGTTATTAAGCTATACTGTCGACAAGACAAAAACGCAAGTTTCTGTAAGCAATAATAGGAGGGTAACAATTATGGCGCGACGAAATCGCGACGACGATTTGCTGCTAGAGGAAGATGAGCTGACTGCAGCGTTTTTAGGCGAGGATGACGCGCCTGTTGCAGCACAAGACGAAGCTACCGACCAGCCAATTGCAGAACCTCAAGATGAGTGGGACGACGGGGAAGCAATACAAGGCCAATTAGCAGTAGATGTATACGAAACTAAAGAAAAATTGGTTGTTAAAGCGCGCACTGCGGGCGTTAACAAAAATGACCTTGATGTCAGTATTGCCGATAATACACTAACTATCCGCGGTACGCTTTCTGCTGGAGCAGAAGAAGAAGTAGAGAATTACTTTGCTCAAGAATGTTACTGGGGTGAATTTTCTCGCAGCATTGCACTTCCAGTTCCAGTCAAGGAAGAGGAGATTGAAGCTGTATTGAAAGACGGCGTTCTTACTGTAAGCTTTACGAAAGTTAAGCAGGATACAGTTAAGAAAATTCAAGTTCTGTAGCAATAAGTTTACTATTAAAAACACCCGCGTAACGCGGGTGTTTTTAATTATTGTCTACGGTTCTATATTTTCTGTAACACAAACCGTACGATGATCTGTGCGAAGACGACAATAATAAGACCAACTACTGCAAAGAGTACTGTATTACGAGCACTTGACGCTGCATTGGAATCGCCGGAAGAGGTTACATACTTAAAACCGCCTATAATAACCATGATGACGGCAACAGAGCCTACAATAGCGGAGAAGACATTGAGAATTGTCGTAATTAATTTCTCAATACTGCTTTGTGGATTACAAGCATCTTCTTTTTGCTGAGGAGTACCACGAGTATTCGCCTTACACCTTTGTACTTGGCTCGCTATATCACAATTACTGTCTACCTTGAGTTTTATATCAGCACCACACTCAGCTGCATTTTCCAAATTTTGCCCTGAAACGCTTCCCTGAAATGTAAGTAACGTAGCAGATAATAAGATAACTGCAGAGATTATGAGGATAGGAATTTGAAATGTTTTTGTCAGGTGTTTCATGATTCTCTTTCTCTTTTTGTTTTTATCTATGTATGCAGGGAACCCTGTTGCCTATTCTTATATCCTTTGTAACACAAACCGTACGATGATCTGTGCGAAGACGACAATAATAAGACCAACGATAGCATAGAGGATGGTGTTTTTAGCGCCACCGACACTATTGGAATCGCCAGCAGAAGTAATGTAGCGGAAGCCACCAATGATGATCATGATGACCGCGACAGAGCCTACAATAGCGGAGAAGACATTAATGATATTTGTAATAAGTCCCTCTAATCTGTTGGCAGCTGCATCTGGCTTTTTACACCCCGTGCCTAAATTGATAGAGTGACCGTCATTACCACCAGATCCGCAGTTTACGCTACCCTCAATATCTGTAGTTTGTGCATATGAAGAGGCAGGCACGAAAATAGTCGTGAGACCCAAAAGAAGCATTAAGCTTATAATTATGTAGTGTAGATGTGTTTTTATGGCTTGAATCATCTTTGCTTCCTTAATTAATTACAAAATTAATCTGTAACGGTTCGTTGTAATACAAATTGTACGATGATTTGCGCAAAAGCCACGATAATAAGTCCAACGATGGCATAGAGGATGGTGTTTTTAGCGCCACTTACACTATTGGAATCGCCAGCAGAAGTAATGTAGCGGAAGCCACCAATGATGATCATGATGACCGAAATGGAGCCAACAATAACAGAAAAGACATTGATAATAGTACGGATAAGTCCTTCTATATCTGAACCGCTACCGGCAACATCAGTATCACAGTTTGCTGGGTCTAAGCCTGTTATATTAGAGCCACATTTGGTATTCTTATCAATCTCCTGTGCATGCGTAGTTGTTGCAGGCAAGGCGAAAGCCATTATTAATAAAGCAGCTACCACGGCGATCCTTGCCGTAAGGCTGTTTCTAATAAGTTCTAACATGTTATATTCCTTTTATTTTTAACCTATACAGATACTTATATCATATAGATCATGTATTAATCAAATTTTTGTTTCCACTAAACCGCCCGTTGCAGCACGAATTGGACGATTACTTGCGCAAAAGCGACGATAATAAGACCGACGATAGCATAGAGGATGGTGTTTTTAGCGCCACCGACATTATTAGAGTCACCACCTGAAGTGATATACCTAAATCCACCAATGATGATCATGATGACCGATACTGAGCCAACAATAACAGAAAAGACATTGATAATAGTACGGATAAGGTCTTCCAGCTTATTGCTACTACCAGAGACGTTTGAATTACATCCACCGCCACTTAAACCATCAATATTAGAGCCACATTTTACTTTATTATCAATATTTACCGTCGTATCTGCAATAGCGAGAGGAGTATATACAAGCATGGCAGCCATAGTGATAAAGGCTGTAGAAACTATCAGTATTAAATTATTTTTAAATGCCTGTAACATCTACCTGTCTCCTTATTTCTCTGTTTATTTTACCATTTTACAGATATAGATACAATTTATACCTGCTGCAAAACAAACCGCACAATGACTTGCGCAAAGACAACAATAATTAAGCCAACGATAGCGTAGAGAATGGTATTGCGTGCATTTGCTGCTGAATTAGAATCACCCCCTGAAGTCATATACTTCACTCCGCCGATTATAATAAGGATTACTGCAATAATGCCCCCGATTGCCGATAATAAGTTAATTACCGTGGCAATAATACGTGTTATCCTTGACTCGCCATTTTCACATGGTCTGCCAGCCCCAACCCCGATTGCATTACACACTTCGCTCTTTGCGTCAGCAAAAGCTGGCGTAGTGGGTGCTGATAAAAATATAATGCTGGATAGCGACATCACTATAAGTGAAGTAGTTGTTATTTTTTTTATTATGTCTTTCATATGCGTTTAAGTATACCTTATTTATACCCATTTTATGGAAGGGCACGTTGAATAACGAAAGCAACAATCCACTGGGCTAGCACGATTATTACTAATCCAACCGCTGCAAATATTAATGTGTTACGTCCGTTGGTAAACTTTTGGCTATCGCCACCCGAGGTCATCATATTAATACCACCAATGATGATGATGATGACCGCCACAGAACCAGCTATAACCGCAATAAGCTGAGTAATTTTATAGAGAATCCCATCCTTCCCGCCAGATATAGGGTTATTAGAGCTATTGGCACTACATGCTGATGACTCTTGCTGTCGACTCCCTAGCTTGTCGCAAGCTTTGTTAAGAGGATCAGCGGCATGAGATGTAGCGACCGGTAATACAGAGAGAGCGGTAATGAGACTAAATAATAGGAGGATTTTTTTCATAATCTTTACTCTATAGTAACGTATCTGTTACAAAACCAACAATTGCAAACCCCGACACAGTTACAACTAGCCCAACAAGGGCATAAATTATAGTATTCTTTGCTTGTGCTGTAGCGTTTGGATCACCACTTGACAAAACGTAACGGAAACCTCCGATAACAACAAATAACAGTGATAGTCCTCCTGCCAAACTAAAAACTATATTCCTAACTGATATTATCGTACTGTCTTTCGCTTCAACTCCACCATTTTTAATAGGGCCCGTTGTTACGCAGCTTACACTGCCACAATCTAGATCTGTAGAGGTTGATGATCCACCTCCAGAAGAACCAGAAGCACTCGCAGATGGTTGGGCACTGAATTTCTGGCTAATTTTGTTACTACACTCATTAAGCTGATTCGTAGAAGCTTTTCCGTTCCCAAAATTACATCCTGCACTCGTCACCAGGGCTTCTCTGACTGTTTTACAGCGATTCCATTTTTGGTCCTTATTTCGAGAAGGATTGTAGTTGGAGCATTTATCTTTATATTCATTGAGTAGCCGATCTCCTGTTCCTCTATCATTAAATGCAAATACAGTCTGCGGCTGCAACAAAAAACTACCCAAGAATGATAGTAAAAGGGTCGCCAGTAATGCAGGGATGATGTTAGTAGTATTTATAGTTATGAATCGCATACGCTAATTTATACTTTTTCCTAAGAATGAAACTACAGCCGCAGCAATTACAGCAATAGCCAGACCAATTAATCCATTCAGTATGGTATTTTGAGCAGATTTTGTACCATCAGGTGAACCTTGGCTGGTAATATACTTTATGCCGCCATACATTACAAAAGCAACAGCCACAAGTGCGGCAATGTGAATAAGAATGTCAATAACCCCTAAGCCAATCCGCAATATATCGGCACCTGAAAACGTACCACCATCCATAAGCTTAAAATCGATTTCGCACTTTTTTGTTGTATTACTGTATTTGAGTTCTAGATATTTATACCAGGTAGGAATACCGAAGAAATTATCTAAGAATTTGCTTTGATCACAATTGGGTGTAGCTGCAAATATTGAGGGTATGTTGATCATTTTTTTCCTTATTTATTAACCTGAGGAACTATCCACTGCATAAAAGCGTATAGGATGAAAAAGGCGAATAAAGCCACTAGGGCAGTAGTGATTTGTCGCTTAGCTGCCGCCATCTTTTGCGGGTCATCTTCAGCTGAAGCATACCGTATGCCTCCCGATATAATACCTATCGTTACTGCAACGCCAACAAACGCCGCCAAAAATCCTATAATAGGGTTCACGTATTTTCTTACAAGGTCACACTTGCTAGGATTATCGACACAATTGAGAGCAGGGTCATCTTTTTTGGGCACCGTCTTGCCGCTACCTGAACCACCTCCTGAACCACCTCCTGATTGGGCGAAAGCTACAGGTGAATGTTGTACACTAAAGAATATACTGAGTGATACAGCTGTAGCTAAAATTATAAATATTTGTTTTATTTTATTTTTTACTTGAACCATGTTGTGGATAATTATGCACTATGCTACAAGGTTCTGCAACACACATCCTGTGTATTATATTGGTGATTTATTGAGCTTATGTTAAACAGTGAGTTATACTGGTAGGTAATATGCGTGTAAAAAATTGGTTGCCAAGCCATCCTATTCATACATTTGGCGTTTTTTTTGTACTGGCAACTCTTCTTTTCTCTTTTATAGGCAGTACTTGGTCACCAAACATAGCTAATGCTCAAGGTGAAGAGTTTGTCTTTGCATATCCGACGGGCAAAGACAAAATTGACGTTCTAAGTAAAATTTTCAAAGACAAAGATACTGATAACCCCGCACTAGAAGGTACATCTATCTTTTCAAGAAAAGGGATATGGGGTAATGGTAGCGCAGAACTCGGATATGGTAAGCCTGTACTTCCAGATGGTACGGACAAAGTTTGTGATATTTATAGCTGTAACATCCCTAATGAAGATAATGTATTTTTCTACAATATAACTTTCAGCTGCGTCCAAGAGAATGGCAAGTGGGTTCCTAAACAGGAAAGCACAGCTACTGGCTATGGCGTTCAAATGGTTGTAGCTATCGATTTAGGTCCTAATTTTGATACTGCCTCAACACATCAATACACTGTATTTACTGGCAGAATCACCGAGAGAGGATCTGGCAATCAGGTGACTGCTGGAAGTGTTCCTCAAGAATGTCGTGTACATGCTAGAACAGGAACGATGGGGAACTATGCAGCTCTGTCTGAATCAGAAAAAGCTGCTTGGAATAGACAAGCTTCTGTAGACATTTTAGATGAGAAAGTAGCTACAGCTATTGTGAATGCTGGCGGTACAAATCCGGACGAAGCTGATGTCTGTGATGAATTGGGCGATTTAGGTTGGATTATTTGTCCAGTTGCAAAAGGAGTGGTCAAAGCGATTGATGGCATGGATAGTGCCATCAATACGCTCTTAACCGTGGATACTGATCCAATATTTGGAAGTCCTGAAGATACAAGCAGCAGTAGCAATAAATACTATCAAGCCTGGAATGGGTTTCGCGTAATAGCTTTGGGGCTTATTATCATAGCCTCACTTATAGTTATTATTGCAACCGCGTTTGGGTACGAGATACTAGATGCATATACCATTAGAAAAGTATTGCCACGCGTACTGATAGCCATAATATTTATAGCTCTGTCGTGGAATATCTTAGAATTCCTAATAACACTTACAAATGACGTAGGTAATGGCGTAAGAGCACTCATCTATCGGCCGTTCAATGGGTGGAACGGAGTAGAATTTGATGCGAGCATTGGTATTATAACTAACCTACTACTTGGCGCAGGGCTTATTGCGATGGGTCCTATGGCGGTCTTAAGTTTTGGCGTGACTGCACTCTTAGCTGTAATCATTGCTTTTCTTGTACTTGTTATACGTGAGCTACTTATCATATTCCTCGTACTGATTGCTCCTATTGGAATTGCCTGTTTGATTTTGCCAAATACGCGAAAAGGTTGGCAACTCTGGCAAAATACCTTCACGGCAATGCTGATAGTTTTTCCTATCATTTCAGCTATGATTGCGACTGGAAGAGTGTTCTCTATGACAGTAAACACCCAGAGTGGTAATTTACTTAATGAAGTCATTGCGTTTGCCGCATATCTACTGCCATATTTTCTGTTGCCATTCGCCTTTAGGGCAGCAGGGGGCTTAATGGCAACACTTGCCGGATTAGCAAATGACCGCAGCCGTGGTGCATTTGATCGCTTAAAGAAATACCGTGGTGGCGAGCTAGAAAAAAACATGGGTAAAATGAAAGCTGGCAACCGATTTACTGACCGTAATATGCTTACGAGAGGATTCAATAGAACGACCTCTGGCATTGGCATGGGGTACCAAGGTCGTTTCGGGCTTCGTGAACGTGGAAGACAAGGACGTTCCCAACTTGAAGAAATCTCAGCATTAAACCAAGTCATGAAAGACCCTAAGTGGCAAGGTGTCCATCAAAATGACGATGCGCTTCATGCATTGACATATGGCAGTGCAGCAGAGGCGAAGGCCGCCCTAACACAACGATGGAACGGTGACACTGCTCGAGCTGAGCGCGCCGTACAGGCTGCACAAGCAAGTGTGAAATTCGGAAGGCCACAACAGATTGCTGCTGCAAGACAACTCGTATCAACCGGTACAGGATATGATGATATTAATGATATGGCAGCCACCCTTGGCCGTGTATCTGGCGGCAATATGAACACAGCAGCATCGTTGGCTGGTTTCGCGAACTCCGAAGCAAAGAAAGTTGGTCGCGGTGACCTTGCACCGAGCTTTGGCACTTTGAGTAGTATGGCTCAATTCGCAGGGAATACTGGCGCAGGAGAAATCCAGGACAACAATGCAGTCATGCAGAATGCCTGGGAAAGCGTGAGCCTGTACCAACATGGTAATGGTAAACCAACAGCTATTAAAAATTTTGCCAACCACTACGAGAATCAACTCCGTACTGGAAGTCAAGAGCAGCAAGTACAAGCCTTGGCTTTCTTTAATGATCTAAAAAATATGAAGAGTGGCGCAAATGGTGCAGTGAGTAGTGAGATTGACAAGGTCCTTGCGAAAAATAGCGATGTTATACGGCAGGTTAGCGGGCAGAGTGCAACCCAAGTTACTCATACTACCATGGACAGTCAAGGCAACGAAAGCGAAGTGATAACTACCGTAGGACCTGGCACTGATAAAAATGGGGTTCCGCTCCAAGGACCAGCACGTCCTATGACATTAGGTGAGCACGCTGCAGGTCGAGCACGTTCATATAGAGATCCAAGACCGGATGATAGGTAAGCATTATGGCAGTATATAAAGTAATTCAAGATATAGAAGCCGACGATAAGCTACTCGGACCATTAACCCTCCGTCAGTTTGTGTATGCTGGCGTGACTGTATTTTGCCTTTATTTAAGCTATATGGCTATAACTAAAGGGGCAGCCTTTTTGCTAGTGGTACTTTTACCTCCAGCGTTTATTGCAGGTTTTTTTGCTTTCCCATGGAGCAGAGAGCAGCCAACAGAAATATGGGCTCTGGCACGAATTCGGTTCATGCTTAAACCTCGAAAGCGCATATGGAACCAAGCTGGCATAAAAGAACTCGTTACTATTACAGTGCCTAAGAAAATTGAGAAGGTATATACCGATGGCCTATCGCAAACTGAAGTCAAAAGTCGCTTGCAAGCACTCGCAACCACTATCGATAGCCGTGGCTGGGCTATCAAAAGTGCAGACATGAGTCCTTACGCTACTACACCTGTAGTAACATTAAACGGTACTACTAGCGATGACCGTTTAATCGGTGTGGATGCGATGCAGCAAGCGACTCCCGTAGATGACTCTACGGTTTATGACGATGTGCTTGACCCTACAAACAATCCAAAAGCTCAACAATTTGACTCCATGCTCGCACAAAGCGCTCAGGCTCAAAGAGATCGCATTATGACACAGATGCAGCAAACTACACCACCACAACAGCAAAACGATATAACACCAACCTCCAATTTACTCCTTACCGACAATCGACCCCTATACCAACCGCAAGCTTCCAATATAACCAATAATACAGTGATCCCTGATCCTCGGATTATATCTTCTGGCACAGCGCCGGATATATTGGCTTCCAGGAGCGATCAGGAAGAAGCGCTACTTGTCGAACAGCTTCGCGAACATGCTCAAGAGCAAACTATGCAATACTCACACCTTCCTACTGTATTACCGCTTTCCGAGCAAGAGAAAATAGCAAAGCAAAAGCAAACTACCCAATCTGTAGTATCTCAACCCCCAGCAACACCTTCGCCTACACCAGTGACACCTGATCCAGACGCTGCTATACTAGAACTTGCACAGAACGATGATTGGAATATATCAACAATTGCCCGCCAAGCAAAGAAAGCACATGGTGAGGAACCTGATGAAGTTGTTATATCCCTTCATTAATTACTCGACTTGCTGATATGCACGAACGAGGGTGGGGCAAGAAACATACATGAATCCAAATGATCCAAACCAATTTCAACAGCAGCAGACGCCAACTATGCCGTCGGTACAGCCACAGCCGAGTACGTCTGTAGGCATCGGTGGCGCAGGACAAGTAGTTGCTCCTGGTGGCGCTGTGCAAAATCAACAGCAAAAGCCGGCTCAACCTAAGTCTAACCCTAATAGTACTCAAAATACTCTGCAGATAGCTGAGATTCGCGATGGCATCGTTATTATGAACGACGGTACCTTCCGCTCGGTATTAATGTTAAAGAGCATTAATTTTGACCTTATGAGTCCTCAGGAGCAGGAGGCTGTAGAATTTGCATACCAGGGTTTCCTTAACTCTCTCTATTTTCCTATTCAAATATTTGTCCGATCGCAAAAAGTAGACCTGCAGCCCTATCTTGAAAAGTTAGATAAAATCCGTACCGAACACGACAATATGCTCCTAGCAATGCTTATGGAAGATTATTTAATTTACATGGATAACCTTGCTCAACAGACTAACATTATGGACAAGAAGTTTTACATCGTAATTCCATATTTTCCACACCCTGAGAGCGCCAAGAAAGCTATTGCTTCTGACAGCAAAAATTTCTTGTCAGGGCTCGCTGGCATGTTTAATAATACCGAGACTCATGTCGTTATTAACGAGAATGATTTAGAAACTGCCAAAAATGAGCTGCGCAACCGTGTACAGGCTGTCTTAAGTGGATTACTACAGTGTGGTGTCCAAGGCCTACCGCTTGATACTCAAGAATTAATTGAGTTGTACTATGATACCTACAACCCCGATACCGCAACCCGCCAGCAACTCAAAAACTTTGAAGACTTAACAGCTGATGTTGTGCAAAAAGGTGAGGGCAATGTAACTCAATCACATCTGCAAGGAGAATTACAGTAATGTTTGGTAGGAAAAAGCAAAAACTTGATCCAGTTGCAATTGCTCAAGCACAACAACTGCAAGAACAACAAGAAGTAGCAGCAGCCTTTCAAAAAGGCATTACTGCACTCCGCGATTTTATTGCACCAAGCTCACTTGAATTCCAGTCTTCATATTTTCAGCTGGGTACACGGTTTGCTCGGACATATTATGTGTATGGTTATCCACGACAAGTATATACCGGCTGGCTCAGTGGTATGGTGAACCTTGATGAAATTATGGATATGTCTATTTATGTATATCCGGTTGAGAGTCAAGTTGTCCTAGAAAATTTACGTAAAAAAGTAACACAGCTTGAGGCAGGTATACAAATTGATGCCGAAAAGGGCCGTATTCGTGATCCGGCTAAGCAAGCAGCTATCCTTGATGCTGAGGAAATCCGCGATAAGCTGCAGGTTGGTGAAGAACGATTCTTCCGATTTGGATTTTATTTCACAATTTATGGCTCATCGCTGGAAGAGCTTGAATTTATTTCGCATAAAGTTGAATCCATGCTTGGTCAACAACTTGTATTCAGTAAGCCTGCAAGCGCGCAACAAGAGCAGGGACTAAACAGTACTGTCCCACAATTTATTGACCAACTGCAAATACGCCGCAATATGAGTACTGGTGCTATTAGTACAAGCTTTCCATTCACTTCGGCAGATCTCAGTCAAGACAATGGTATTTTATATGGCATTAATATGCACAATTCCGGCTTAGTAATTTTTGACCGTTTTACACTTGAAAACAGCAACTCGGTAGTGTTTGCAAAATCTGGTGCCGGTAAGAGTTTTGCAGTAAAACTTGAAGCACTGCGAAGCCTTATGATGGGCACTGAAATTTTTATTATCGATCCAGAAAATGAATATGAGCGCATGTGTGATGCAGTAGGGGGTGCCTACGTGCGATTAAGCCTCAATTCTGCCACACGTATTAATCCATTTGATTTGCCGAAAGTTATTGATACGGATGAATCAGACAACGCACTCCGCAGTAATCTTATTACTCTCCATGGGCTTCTACGGTTAATGATGGGTGGTGCCCAAGCTCAGTTGATTGGTGGAAATACCACACTTACACCAGCCCTGACACCAAGTGAAGAAGCGGATCTCGACGCCGCTCTAATTGAAACGTATGCAAAGGCAGGCATCACCAATGATCCATTAACTCATACTGCTATACCGCCAACAATTAATGACCTTTATGATACCTTGTTGCATATGGGTGGCCTGGGACCACAGCTAGCGCAACGACTGCGAAAATACACCTCAGGTACATTTGCTGGTATTTTTAGTCAGCAATCGAATATCAATATTGATAACCCAATGGTAGTATTTAATGTCCGAGATCTTGAAGATGAGCTTCGACCAGTGGCCATGTATATCGTACTCAATTACATTTGGAATAAAACTAAAACAGACCAAAAGCGCCGACTTCTTATAGTGGATGAAGCATGGCAACTTATGAAATACGAAGATTCTGCCGCATTCTTGTTCTCTCTCGCTAAACGCGCACGTAAGTATAACTTAGGCATTACTACCATCACACAAGACGTTGAAGATTTTATGGGTAGCCGTATGGGACGGGCTATTGTTGCAAACGCTAGTATGCAGTTACTTTTGAAGCAATCACCTACAGCGGTTGATATTTTAACTGATGTCTTCAAACTCACGAGCGAAGAACGAAAACGCCTCAGCCAATTTCCAGTAGGGCAAGGTCTGTTCTTCGCAGGCCAAAGTCACGTGCACATTCAAGTGATTGCAAGTCCAACCGAAACTGGACTTATTACCACTAACCCAGATCAAATTCGGCAATTAAACCAAGGGGGCGACATGGATCAGCTCCAGGGTACAATTGATCTGAATAACCAACTACATCCTGGACTATAAATCGGTTATAATTAAACACAAACGTTATGGGACCAGAGACTAAAGACAAGCCGGGTCATGTGCAAGACGATAATTGGCTTCCAGGAGCTCTAAGTAAGGGCGAGGTACGCGATATGGAAGCGCGTGCGATTGCAGGCGCAGATCAAGATGAAGCAGCTAAACGCGAAGCTCGAAAATGGAGCGGTAAATTCGATGGGCAATTACCTCTAGATTCTGCGGGAGGCGATACACCTTCTAGCCCAGATAGTGGACTAACGAACCAGCCTAAACGAGAATATACTGCTCTTGATGCACACAACAGAAGGATGAATAAGGTTAATGAGGAAACAAATCCTTTCTCTGCCTTGAAGGGTAAAATTACCAAGAAACGGACCATCACTGGCATATTGATTAGTGGCATAATTGGTGGCGGTCTTTTTGGCTTCAGTATTATCCAGGGACCTGCCCAATTTGTACAGTTTGCCCAATTACTGCAAAAATTCCACTTGCAATCAAATGAAGAGTTTGGAGACAGCCGTACTTCAAAAGTGTTGCTCTATGCTCTGTTAGGAAAAGGTACCGAAAGAGGCAGACTTGGCATGGTAGCTAATAAAGCTGCGGATGTTTGGGAGAAGAACTTAGAAAAAAATACAGGATTACGGCCAGTATATACCCAACGTACTGGACGATTTTTGGGGTATGAAATTACAAACCAAAACAAGTTCGAATCCTTTATGGGTGGGTTTGATGAAAAAAATACCAAAAAAATGGAAAGGCTTATGGGGAAAGGCGTCGAAATCCGTACTGCCAGTCAGCTTGATACAAACCAGGGTATAACAAGAGGTAGAAATGAGGCTGTACCTGGCAATGCAAAAATTATTGATGTCAGTAGAGTGGGTTTTAGGGAGCGACGAATTCTTATAAGCACGGTGGGTCAGGCTACACAGATCAATAAGGTACCTACCGCTATTGGCACAAGGCTCGCGAAGAAGAGGTATGGCGTTGATTTGCATGTCGGCAATAAAATACGGATAGAAAATGATAAGCTCGAAACCCGTAAAAAAGTAATGAAAGAATGGTACAACAATGTTAAAAATGGTGTGAAACCTGGCAAAGGACTAGGGAAAGACACGACCACCGATGCGAATGGAAATCCCAATCAAAGCGCAGAAGATCAGGCAGCTACCGACACCGTGGAAGGCGTCAAGAAAGAGATAGAGACCCAAGTTTCTGAAAATGCAGGTACAGAAGCCGCTAAATCGATTCGCAGTAAAATAATTACGCGAGCTGGAGGTGCAGCTGCTGTAGCTGTGGGTGCATTGTGTGCGGCGAAGGACTATGGAAACGGTATACAGGAATACCGATATACTAACTACGTTTTACCTATGATGCGTATCGGCATGAATATTGTCTCTTTAGGTAATCAAGTCATGAGTGGGAATGGTATTAGTATGGATGATTTAAATATATTTTCAGACTTGCTGTATGACGAAGAGAATAAAACTTCTTGGTATAGTGCAAGGAGTATACAGGCAGAAAGAGGCGAGCCCCAAACCGGCCCAGATTTACCGGAAGAGGCTCAACCAGGGAATATTAGCCAAAAACCAAAAATTTTCAGGGATATTGATAATATTCCGGTATTAGGCACCGCGTGTTCAATTTCGAATTTCGTGTCCGGATTACCTGTCATTAAACAGGTTGGTGACGCTTCGTCTCAGTTGATAAATTCAGTAACACATTTAGATGATCTTGTTGAAAAATCTTTCGCTATCATCGCCGGGCAAGGAATAGACCCACTAGCCAAAGGAGCAGAATTTGGCAATTTAGCAAACGTTGGCACATTCTTGGCAGGTAATGACCAGGCTATAGCAATGGGCGGCGCACCATTATCTCCTGCACAAACTGCCGCGCTCAAAGAAGACCAGAGGTTACAAGAGAATGAACATAGAGGCAATAAATCCATAGCTGAACGCTACCTTAACCCTTATGATTCCGGATCGGTCTTCGGCAACTTTATTAGTAAAGCACCTTCAAATAGCAGCCAGTTAGCTAGTACAGTCACAAATCCGTTACGGTCAATTGGAAATATATTTACAAGCACATTTTCAAGTGTAGTGCCAGGTGCAGATGCAGCGATCATAGGACATTATGATTATGGGGTGCCTAAATATGGATTCTCTTTAGAAGATCAGAAAGATGATCGGTTTGAAGATCCATACGAAAATGCGCAGATAGTTGAACCAATGCTTGGTGAGCTAAATAGTAAGTATGGCAAATGTTTTTCTATTACCCTATCACTCGATGATTCTGGGGTCCATATTGAGAGCGGGGATGCTGCCAATGTATTTGATTTGCAAAAGGAGGACGATTGTAATCCTGCGAAAAATACTGATCCTAATTTCTTGCGCTACAGGTTTTATATGGCCGACAGTGTGGTAGCTATTAGCATGGCATGCTACCAAGGAGGAGACTCTAACGCATGTGCAGAGCTAGATCCAGATGCTTCTGCCGGCGGCACTTCTGGCTCTACTGGTAGTGACAATGGTACGGGTGGAAGCGTCAGCGCCGACGCGCAACAAAGCGCCAAACAGCTCCTAGACTTCGCAAATGAAGGCAAGATAGCACTTGATGGCTATTCAGAGAATCCGGAATCGGATAGAAGAGATAGGTCTTTGCCAAGTTTACAATTGAAAGACATTTCTGAAGGAAAAAAAGCCAAACTGAGTACTCGATGTTCCTATGCTTCAAGTTTGCCAGATTCTGTTGACGTTGATGAAAAATTGCTACAATTCTTAGTCGATCTAGCAGGATCACAAAAATACACAATCAATACTTTAGCCGGACAATGCCATTCTTCGGCTGGAAGCAATCACCATAAAGGGAAAGCTGTGGACTTTGCCTGTGGACTTGATACCGGTAAAGCCGATAGCGTAGGTAATAAATACGGTGTTTCACGTAATTTTGAAACCTGTGGCGATCATAGCCACTGGCATTATTCGGTAGGTGGTAATTAATGCATAGACTTATTAGAAAAATACATCCCTACAGTACACGTATGATACTTTTATTTATTGCTATTGTTTTCTTAAATGCTATTGTATTTCCTGTTGTAGCATATACTCAAGGAATGCCGGCTGATCAAAAAAGCCTCTACGCCAAGGGTATAAAATACTATGATATCTGTAATCCAAGTGGAAGTGGCGGTCAAGATATCACTGCTGGTACAGGCGAAGCAACGGGATTACGCTTCCCAAATCTAGACCCTGAAAGCATGGCTAACGCCATAGATACTTATATAAAGAAATATCAGAAGAATAGCCCGCTGCTCGGAGTTGGAAAAATAACCGTAGCAAGTGCTAAAAATGCAGATGTTAACCCTTTTCTAATAATTGGAATTGCCAACAAAGAATCATCCCTGGGTACTGCGGGGACGTTGTGGAATACTGCAAATAATGTCTTTGGGCGTACCGCGACTGCACGCCAACCCCACATAGCATCGGGTGACAGACTGTGGTATAAATGGGTATCGATAAAAGCAAGCGTTGACTACACTGACCCGTCTCACAGAAACGACCCTACAAAAAGTGGCGATGAAGCCTCTTACTTAAAGGCTGTATACGGCGATGCTATTTCGAGTAACGATATAGATGCCTTTTTTGCTAAATATGCGCCTAGTCATGAAAATAATACCTCTTTATATATACAGCAAATGAAGGGTTGGATAAGTGAGATGGCAGATTTAGCTGGGAGTAGCGACAGCCTAGATAGCGGAAGCTCTGGTGGCGGAAGTGGTGCCACTGAAACCACTACACCTGCAGGAGAAAATGTAACATATAAAGCCGCTGGTAATATTCCTGCAACAGGCAAGGTTGTCGGGGCGAGTATCTACGGCGGCAACTGGAACGGCAATAGCTTTGTACCTAATTCAGCCGACGATAATGGTGATAGTGCGAGCGGACCCCAAAAAGGTCACGCTGCCTTTGCAGAACTCAGCATAGATCACGCAGCACTTGATTACAGTGCACTTGGTAAACTTCCGTATGGTAAAAATCCTGACGGAAGTCTCAAGGGTACTAAACTAGAGATCACTTACAAAGGCAAACGGATTATTGCTCAGAAATACGATGTGGGACGCGGTGGAGACCCTGTAAAAGGCAAACGTAATGATATAGACCTGTGGTGGGAAACTGCTAAACTACTTAACTTTAAGGACGGAAAAGACATTTTGAAAATAAGGCCAGTTGCTGATGATACACCCGTAACACCAGTTGACGGCTCTGCAACAGATGTCCAAGAGCAAAAATCAAGTACAAGCTGTGTACCTGTCTGTGCGCCAAGCGATACTGTTGGCGATGGCAGAACCGTAGTACTTGATCCGGGACACTCAGGTGTTGATAAGCAGGGGCAAGAAAAAGATCCAGGAACCGGACTATGGATTGGAGACAGTTCGAACCCCGATGAACGTCGCCAAGTATGGGAAACTGCCGAAAAAATAAAGGCAAAACTTGAGCCTGACGGATATAAAGTTATAATGACAAAAAATAGTGAAGATGATTACGTTAATTTACGTGATAGAGCATTTGTAGCGAATAAAGCGAAGGCTGCTATTGCGGTAAGTATCCATAACACTCCGGGTACTTTTGGAAGTAGTTCAACTGGTTGGGTTACCCCGCAAGAAGTAGGAGGTTATAGAGGAAGTGGTACGGATAAAAAAACATTCACTAATAAATCTGTAGCTGATAAAAGTAAGCAGTATGCTGATGCGATATTAGAAGAGAGAAAGAAATCAGAAGGCGATGTCCAAATGCATAAACTTAACTTTGACAACCGTGCTGGACTATCTCCTGGTGACATCTCAATAGTTCAACTTTACGCAAAAGTCCCATGGATATATAACGAAGTAGGTCAAAGTGGGTTTAATTCTGATAAGTATGCAGATGGCATTGCAGCTGGTATTAAAAAAGCGCTGCCATTAACAGGTGCACCGACGGTAGATGGCGCAACCATTACATCTGGTGATGCTGAGTGTTCGAGTGGTGTTGCTTCTGGTGATATTGCCCAGACAGCAATTAATTTCTCTTGGGAAGATGGAAGAAGTACCTTAACTCCTAAACCTGAATATAAACAAGCTGTACAAAAATATAATCCTTCAGCGCCGTATGCAGGAGCAGATTGTGGTGCGTTTGTAGGAACGGTCATGCGTGCTTCTGGAGCAGATCCTGACTACCCCTTGAGCTTTACTCCTGATCAAGAAGACTATGTAAAAAATTCAGGTAAATACGAAATAGTAAGAAACACTGGTAGCACTTCCATATTACAACCCGGTGATATACTTATAGTAAATGGCTCAAGTGGAGGGAGTGGGGCGGACGGACATACCTACATATTTACAGGCAACCATGGGGTATTTAATGCAGCTGGTGCATCAATGGGATCTAAGATGCCGCACATGCATAACGCATTTCTGAGTGATTATAGAGGGGATTATACAATTGCGAGGCTAAAATAATGGTACGTAAAAGAACAGTCATTTTTGGATTGATAGCATTCTCGGTAGTATTGTGTTTAATTTTCTTACGACCTACAGGCAAAACTTCGGGTAATAACACAATTGACATCGAGGTTACACCATCTCGATCAAGCATTACCCTTGACGGGAAACGTGTATCTGAAGGTAAGTCTCGTGTGCCTGACGGTAAACACACTATTAAGGTGATGCATAAGGGTTTCGAGACACAAGAACAAACAGTAGAGATTTCAGGTAGCGAAGAACTGTATGTTGGAATTCCGTTAAGCCCTAACTCTTCAGAGACTTATAATTGGTATAAAGAACATGATAAAGATAAACAAAAAGCAGACGCAATGGCTAGCAAAACTTATGACCAAAACTCTTCTAACATGACTCAAAGTAACCCTATTGTTGCTCACCTACCTCTACCCTATGGGCAAGAACGTTACGCTATTGATTACGCTCCTTCGCAAATAAATAATAATGGCATAATAATACAAATCACAGCAGAAGATTCACGGGGGCGACAATATGCCTTGCAACAAATCAAAGATTGGGGGTATGATCCCACCGATCTTGAGATTGAGTTTTTAGACTTTAATAACCCTTTGCGAGATTGATATGAGGAAAAGAATACTCGTACTTTTAAGCTTACTCATACTCTTGGTAATCATGGTCTATATTGGCCTACAGCATTTTGTCTTCTCATACCAAGAGGTAAGTATAATTAATAAAAGTGAATTAGCTGTAAATATATATGCCTCAGCAGACGACCATGATGATCCCACTCAATATACTGGCCAGTCTTTAAAAACTATAAAGGGTTCTACAACCTTCAAGATGAAAAAAGGCTCGTACGTGATAGTGACTGAAAAAAATGATTCATATAAGCAAATTATTTTACCTCTATATCTTGAAGATAGCCATGCGCATATTGATATAAAACCTCAATACAGTGATGAGAAACTACAACTAATGCTCGTTCAAGAATTACCTGCTATTACAGAGGCGATACGGAAAACTTATCAAGATATAAGCTCATACTATACGCAAGAACCAGGTTGGCTTTATGAAAAAGGTGAGTGGTATGCCACTAAACTTAAGTATGTTGGGCAAGGCGATATTTTCAAAAATGATACTTTACGCATAATCTTACATAAAGAGAGCGGTGTATGGAAGGTAATAACTTTACCACCAGATATTGTTATTAGCCACGTATTATATCCTCAAATACCTCGAGAAATATTGATAGATATTAATAATTTTCGTTAGGTAGTTGTCGGTAAAACTTTAGCCTGAGTAGTAAAATGGTCAATCACCACATCCGCATCTGTGGTTGTAATGAAACTTTGGTAGGGTTTTAAAAAAGCTATGAGCGCCTGGCGACGCCTACCATCTAGTTCACTAAATACGTCGTCAAATAATAGTATTGGTTTTTTATTTCGTGCAGCTTCGATAAATTGAGCTTCGAGCATCTTTAACACTAACACTACTGTGCGTATTTCACCGCGCGATGCGACCTCACTCGCATCCCTATTATTAACACACAGCCTGACGTCTTCTCGATGTGGTCCACGGGTCGTAAACCCCAATAATGTGTCTCGCTCTATGTTTTTTTCCAATGCCTTCAGAAAGCCCGTTTCGTAACTCTGGGTTTGTATAGGTGTACTATAATGAAGTTCTATCTTTGTTTCGATGCCCGCTATTTCACTATAAAGTCTGCTAAGCTTTTCGTTAAATTCCGTAATAACCGATTGACGTTCGGTCACAATTTTTCCAGCAAGTTCACTAAGACGGAGATTCCAGACAAATAACTGGTCCTTTGTAGGTGTGGTTTGTTGCTTTAATAAGGCATTTCTTTGGGCCAGCACGCGCTTATAGTGTGTAAGTACTGTTACATATCCTGGAATGATTTGACTCAATAAATCGTCTAGGAAGTTTCGGCGTAACTCTGGACTACCATGGAAAAGTAATAAGTGATTTGGCTCGAACAACACTGCAGGTATTGTTCTTTCACGAGGTAAACGCTTATATTCCTTATCGCCTATTTCGAAAGTTTTTATAACTTTATCTTCATATACCTTCGTTTTTACTATCCGTATTTCCGATTCAGTACCTACATCTATACGAGACCATAGGGCATTGGCTTGTATAAATTCCCTGTCAGCGCCTTTAAATGATTTACCACTAAACGCTATGAGCAGAGCCTCAATAATAGTGGTTTTACCACTGGCATTCGGGCCGACAATAATATTAACACCGGGATCAAATTCAAATGATCCGTCAGTATACGAACGAAAATGCTTCAGTTGGACATACGTTATCATGCACTCTTATTTTAACTCTTGAGCGGCATAATAAGATGGGTGTAGTCCTTTTCGCTCGTGTCAGACAACACTACAGGGTCAAGCTTACCATTAAAACAGAAGCTTATCTCTTCGCTATGGAAGGCATTTAGCGCATCAAGTAGATATCGTGAGTTAATCGTAATCTCACCATCTCCAGTTATTTTACCATTGGCACTCGCTGTGTTTTCACCAATTTGTGAGGCGATTGAACGGATGCTCAGTGTGCCATTATCTTCGTTGGTTGTGATCTTAATACTGCCAGCACTTTCACGTGCGAACAGGCTGGACACTTTCGTAATATTAATAAGATCTGTCCGTTTTATCTGTGCTTTGTTCGAGAATTCTTTCGGAATCAATTTCTGATAGTCGGGGTATTTACCCTCAATTAAACGAGCGACAAGTTCTACTTCGCCTGCTTTAAACAATACCTGTTGGTCGTTGTAGGTGATTGTTACGTTATCAGAGAAGTCATTAACAATTCGCAACACATCCTGCATCGCAGAAACAGGGATCAGTAGATCAATACCATCTACTTTAGCCGATATATTTTTTGCTGCTAGCCGATAGCTGTCTGTTGCTGCTAAATGTAATTTAGATCCATCGCCGTGTATATAGACACCGGTCAGTACTGGACGTGCCTCATCATTGGATGCTGCGAATACTACCTGTTGTAAAGCATGTTTTAAATCAGTACCTGGTAATAGTATCTCCTGACCATCCTCGATTGCTGGCATAACTGGAAAATCTTCAGATGCAACGCCATTAATAACCGACTGGTACTGATCGGTTGTGATATGTAGTTTGTTATCATCGAGTTCTAGGTTAATCACACTCGGCGGTAGACTGCTAATGAAATCTTGCATTAAACGAGCAGGAATCGTAATAGATCCTTCTTCTTTTACTTTAGCACCACAGTATTGAGTGATAGCGATATCGAGATTAGTAGCCGCAATACTTAATCTATTATTCGTTGTTTTTAGTAGCACGTTTGCAAGAATTGGCAAGGTACCTCGTGTATTAGCGACACGGGCTACAGTATTGAGGGCTTTACTGAGATTTTCTTGAGTGACTTGCAGCTTCATAAATAAATACTCCTTATCTATATATACATAGTTTTAGTTATTATTAGCCGTGTGTAAAATGTGTACAAGTTGCAAATAACAGATTGAAAAATGTAGGAAACTTGCGCAAAAATGTGAGTATAAAAAATGTGCAAGGTTGGGATAAGGCTTAGTTTTTCCATATATACATCTACCTGCACTTGCCTAGATTGCGGAAAAGTAATGAATCGTCCACGATTTGCCCGCATGCAATTCACAACTAATCCACAAGCATTACACATGGAGACGTTCCTTGATTTCAATCACCGCAGTGCGCAATGTTTCGTCGATCCGAATTTCTTTCTCAATTTTTTCAACAGAATGAATAGCAGTGGTGTGGTCTTTTCGACCAAGTTCCCGGGCGATTTTTGGGAAACTTAAATGGAGTTCGCTGCGCAAAATATACATTGCCACCTGCCGTGGTACTACAATATCTTTATCGCGCTTTGGGCTCATAATGTCGTTAATATCCACCTGGAAATACTTTGCAGTACGTTCGATAATTTGTTTAGCGCTAATATGTTTCGGCCGTGTTGCAGAAGCACCTAATACGCTCATGGTTGTTGCAAGGTTTGGCGTAAGACCTCGCATTTCACAAAATGCTAACAGTTGGTTAAGTGCACCTTCAAGTTCACGAATATTTGTCTGAACATTGTTAGATAAATATTCCGCAACATCATGGTCGAGCTCTACGCCGTGGTTGTGGGCCTTGGCTTGGACAATCGCACAACGCGTTTCAAAATCCGGATTTTGCATGTCAATGCTCATACCCCACACAAACCGTGAACGTAAACGTTCTTCAAGTGTCGGGATTTCTTTTGGTGGCTTGTCACTACTAATAATAATTTGCTTATTAGCCTGATGAAGTGCATTAAAGGTATGGAAAAATTCCTCTTGGATTTTTTCTTTGCCCGCCAAAAACTGTACGTCGTCAACTATTAATACATCGGCACCGCGATAGTAGTCGGCAAAATCAGTATTTTTTTTAAACCGTAGGGCATCAACAAATTCCTGGACAAACTGTTCGGTTGATACGTAGACAACTCGTGCGTCTGGGTTACTCTTTAATACCGTGTTACCGACAGCTTGAATAAGATGAGTCTTGCCAATACCAACACCGCCATACAAAAACAACGGATTATATTTACTGCCTGGGTTCTGAGCAATGGCCTGACAAGCAGCATGCGCTAACTCATTACCAGATCCAACGATAAAGTTTTCAAAAATGTAGCGTTCGTTTAAGCCTTGTCGGTAAGAATGGGCTAACTTACTCGTCGTTGCTGTCTTGGATTCAAGGGCAGTTTTGCGCGTGGGCACGACTTGGGTTTTTAGGAGTGGTTGGGATTCATCGACACTTGAGTTTTGTTTACCAGCTAGTGCATGGATTTTATATTCAACAACCGGTGTGTTAACGCCGTTTTTTTCCAACGTCTCACACACAAGCTGGTTATATTTTCGTTCGAGTTGTTGCTTGATAAACACATTAGGTACACCTACCACAAGCACGTTATTGTCATGTTTAAGCAGAGTTGTGTTCTTGAACCAAGTAATGAAATTACCCCGAGAAACCGAGAGTTCTATCTCTCCTAAAACTGCTTGCCATAGGCCGCTTTGCATACATCCCCTATACTTTTATACCTCTCAATATACCCTACATGTTGGTTAGTTTTCCACATCTTTGTCACAAAACACAACAAAACTAAAGCCCTACAGATCTATCAGGGGTGATTTTATACACAGGATTTATCATCATCTGTTAATCTGTGGAAAATATTTGAAAATAAGTGGAAAACTTGCTAAAATTAGTGGGCAAATATTGTCATTTTTACGCTGACAATACTAATATAAATGTAAACTGACAGACATGTGAAACATATTCAGGTGAGGTGATTCTAGTGTCAAAACAACAGAGTAAGGTACAATAATACGTATGCCAAAACGCACATACCAACCGAAAAAACGTAAACGTGCTCGCGAGCATGGATTTTTTGCTCGCATGAAGACTCGCGCTGGCCGTGCTGTGCTAGCACGCCGCCGCCTCAAGGGTCGTAAGCAGTTATCACATTAAGAAAGACAGTAAGCAAGGGAGCCGCAGGAAATGCTTGCGCGAATGTACCGCTTTCACGGACACGGAAGCTTACGCTATGTATACACTCGCGGAAAAGCTGTACGCGGCTCTTTTGGTGTTTTGAAATATGCACCAAACGCTAAGCAAAAACACTGGCGTGCCGCAGTAGTGGTTAGCAAAAAGGTACATAAGTCAGCAGTGGTTCGTAATCGTATAAGGCGACGTATATACGAGCTGTTACGTACATCAATAGATCCCGATATGCAGCCAATAGATATCGTATATGTTGTATATGCGCCGTCTGTGGCTGACCTACCGGCAATTGAGTTGCAGAAAACTGTTTGGTGCCAGCTCCAAAAAGCCGGAATTAAACTCAAGGCACATGCTATAGTAGATATAAAGGAGTAGCTAATGTTCGACACGCTGATTGTACAGCCTATATTTAACCTGCTGGTGCTTATTTATGCACTGATTCCGGGTCATAATTTCGGATTGGCGATTATTCTCTTTACTGTCGTTGTACGTTTATTGATGTGGCCGCTCGTGAAGAAGCAGCTGCACCAAACCAAGGCAATGCGAAAACTTCAGCCGGAAATTAAAAAAATCAAAAAGGCTGCAAAGGGCAATCGTCAGCAAGAATCAATGATGATGATGGAGTTGTACCGCGAACGCGGGATTAATCCATTTGCGTCTCTGGGTCCATTACTTATTCAACTACCAATATTTATTGGTTTGTATAGCGGTTTGCGCCGAGTAGTTGATAATCCACAGCAGCTTATAGATTTTTCATATCCGGCAATTCAAAACCTTAGCTGGATGCAGCAACTGGCTGACAATATCCATAAATTTGATGAAACCTTGTTTGGTATCGTAGACCTTACAAAGGCAGCGCTTGGCAGCGGTGGGGTATATTGGCCGGCAATGCTTATTGTGGTCGCCAGTGTGGTTATCCAATACTACCAAGCGAAACAACTTATGCCACAAGATAAAGAGGCTCGAAGCCTGCGCCAAATACTTAAAGAAGCAAGTAGCGGTAAACAAGCTGACCAATCAGAGGTAAACGCAGCAGTAGGCCGCAGTACCAAATTCTTGCTGCCAGCAATGGTATTTATTTTTACAGTATCAATCGCTTCAGCCTTAAGTCTGTACTGGTTAGTATCAGGGCTCGTCGCATACATTCAGCAGGCAATTGTACTTAACAAAGATGAAGAAGAGATGGAAGCTATTGCAAATGGCAAGCCTTCCAAAAAAGATACAAAAAATATTCCTGAAGCAGAAATCGTTGAGAAACCGAAACCAAAAAACAAAGCAAAAGCCTCCAAGCGTCCAAATAAACGTAAAAAGAGGAAGAAGTGATGAGTACACATGAAATGGAAGAATCAATTCAGTTTGCTAAGAAATACCTCGAAGATATATTATCGTTTTTCGGTTTGAATACCGATATTTACGCCACAACTAGTGACGAAGAGGTAATTGAACTTAATATACCCTCTACGCATCTCAATGGATTTTTAATCGGCCAGCACGGTGATACAATGCGTGCACTCCAATTTCTTGTTAGTAATGCCCTACGCACCAAAAATTATCCAATAACGAGAGTCAGTGTAGATGTGGCTGACTACAAAAAGCAACGCGCCGATCGTGTGGCGGAAAAGGCTGAAAACTGGATAAACAAAGTCAAAGAAACTGGCAAACCGTTCGATCTTAGACCTATGAGCGCAGCTGATAGACGTACAGTACATAAACTTGCTGCAGAACATGGCATTATTAGTGAATCAGTCGGTGAAGGCCGAGACCGCCACATCGTACTGAAATTGGCTAACGAATAAGACTTACTTGTGTAGAACGTTTGTGTAGATTGACAAAGTTTGTTCTGCCATTTTTTTCCATGAATATTTTTTAACTTGTTTTTTACCCGCGGCGACAAGTTCTTTTCGGCGCTTCTCGCTGGTAAGTACCTTCTTGATTTTCTTAGCCATATCTTCTTCGCTGTAAGGATCAATATATTCGGCAGCATCGCCATACACTTCAGGAAGGCATGTTGCGTTACTACTGATTAATGGCGCGCCATATAACATTGCTTCAAGTCCAGGTAGTCCAAACCCTTCACTCAGGGATGGGTATACGTATGCTTTTGTATGTTCCATTGCCCAGCGTAACTGTCCATCTGGTATGAAGTCGGTAAATAGCACCGATTCTTCGAGCCCTAGCTCTTTGACAAGTGTAACGTAGGATTTGTAGGAAGCATCTTTCTTACCAGCAATAACGAGAAAGAGGTTAGGGTATTTTTCCTTAACCAAAACAAATGACTTAATAAGTCTCCGTAAGTTTTTGTGAGGTAACGGCCTGCCGTTAAACATAATAAAATCTTTATCTTCTAAGCCTGGAACTGGTTCGGGTGCTTGGTCGAAAATATCAGCAGCCTCATAGGTAGCGGTAATCTTACGGCTATTAATATGAGCGAACTTTGCCACGTCATCTTTCACATATTCAGTTGGGGTGATTACATGGACGGATTTACGGAGGGATACACGAATAACCCATTTGTATACTTGCTGTTTAACCCAGAAGATAAAGCGGTTTTTGCTTGGGTTCCTGAAACGTGTGGTAGTAAGGTCGTGAATAGTAGTAATGGATTTACCCATATACAATACTGGCTGCTGAACCATACCAAAATGTACCAGGTCTGGCTTTAAGCGATATAGCTGCCATGCTAGGCCTAGCTGTTCGCCAAAGCCAAATTCTTTATACCGAGACTTGATAACAGTAAACTTTGGTGCAACCTTATTAAAATATTCTACGCGATGCGATTTTGTGAGTATCACAATATCGAAAGCTGGTTTTAATGTATGTAGATTTTCAATAAGCATATCAATATACCGCCCGGTACTCGTGCCAGATTCACGGGCATCAATGACTATTTTTTTCACTTTTTCTCCTTAACTTCCACCATTTTGCTCGCAGGTTTCGTAGATTTTTAGCATTTGGTGGTAAATCCCAGGTAAGTATAGAACGTATATACTCATCTGTCACTTGCTTATGCTTTTGTATCTTTCGCCGTTCTATTAATTTCTTCGGTGTTTTATATACACATACCGCTATGCCTTTTATTGCATACCAGCCGTTACCTCTTAAGAATGCACGACTAATAAATAAAGTCTGTGCTAGTAAAAGCCTTGGAAATATTGTGGGCCATAATGAAAATGACACATTTTTTTCGAAAATCCACGGCAGGTTTTTAATAGTCTGATATGTTGTGAAGCCTTTGAGCTTACTGCTCGTTGCACTAATTTGGTGGTACGTAAGAGCATTAGGGTTAAGCATGATTTTCCAACCTGCCAGTTGGGCACGAAAGCTAATATCTACATCTTCGTAATATGCAAAGAAATCTTCATCAAACAAACCGATTTCCTGTAACATTTTACAGCGATATAAGCTGGCACCGCCGGAGGCGCCAAAAACAACTCTCTGACTATCGTATTTTTGCAAATCAGCCTCATTGCGTCCACGAGGAAATGGCAACCCCCATGTGGTATAAATATCTCCTGTACTATCTAAGTAGCATTTATTACTATCCATGATTTTACTTGTCACGATACCGACTTCAGGGTTTTCTTTTAGAGTTTTTAAGAGTTCTTTAAGCCAATTTGATTCAACTACAGCGTCATTGTTGAGCAAGGCCACATACTCACAACCAGATCTAAGTGCATAGTTTATACCTACATTCACACCGCCAGCAAAACCGAGGTTTTTCTTTTGCGGCAAAACAGTAATTTGTGGATAGTGGTTTTTTAGTAATTCCAAAGAACTGTCTTTTGAGCCATTTTCAACCACAATGATTTCTAAAGAGATAGTTTGTTGCAGCAATGAGTCTAAGCAAGCTGGCAATTCTTTTACCCCATTCCAATTCGGTATCACCACACAATTTTTTTTGTCCATAACGGTAGTCTTATAATACTCTAATCAATGACATCATTACAGTAGCACGACCGTATGAAAAGATTGATCCCTTCCCATTACTTATAGTAAGTATTACAGCTTTATGAAGTCGACTAGTGTACATATTTGCTTTATAATAGCCTAAAGCAAATGAAACAGTATATCTCTAAGCAAAACCGAGCTTTGCTCAGCGAGCTCGTTCGCACAGACTTCAAGCTTCGATACCAGGGTTCTGTGCTTGGTTATGCTTGGTCGCTTCTTAGGCCACTCCTATTATTTCTTATCCTATACATAGTATTTGTGAAATTTTTACGTATCGGTGGTGACATACCCCATTTTCCTGTATACCTACTGCTAGGTATTGTACTTTGGAACTTTTTTTCCGAAATGACGAGTCAAAGCTTAGGGTCTATTGTTGGTCGTGGTGATTTGATTCGTAAAATTCGTATACCACGCTGGACGATAGTATTCTCTAGTAGTATTTCTGCCCTGATTAATCTAGGGTTAAACTTATTAGTTATAGCTGTATTTCTAGTAATTAATAAAGTAGAGCTTTCCTTTAGTATTTTATGGTTACCTCTTATACTATTGGAAATTTATGCATTAGGATTAGGGCTGTCGCTGTTCTTGTCTGCAGCTTTTGTAAAGTATCGAGACATGAGCTACATATGGGAAGTTATTTTACAGGCTGGCTTTTATTTGACACCTATTCTTTATCCACTTGCCATGATTACAAACGAAACATTTCAAAAGATACTACTCATGAACCCAATTGCACAAGCCATTCAAGACGCTCGTTATAGTCTGGTGAGCCACGAATCAATCACAGTGCATAGTTTGCTTGGCGGTAGCTGGTACATCCTTATACCATTTATCTTAGTAGTTATGATACTACTTGGCGGGCTATTTTATTTCAGGAAAGAATCTAAATATTTTGCGGAGAACATTTAATGGCCGATGAACTTGCAATAAAAGTAAAGGATGTCTCAAAGACCTTTAAGCTTCCATACGAAAAGAATACGTCAATTAAACATGCGTTCATTAGCTTCTATAGACGTAATAAGGGTTATGAAAGACAGGAAGTACTGAATAAGGTATCCTTTGAAGTTAAAAAAGGTGATTTTTTTGGCATAGTTGGACGTAATGGCAGTGGTAAAAGCACCTTACTAAAACTGCTCGCCGGTATTTATTCGCCAGACGCAGGAGAGATACAAATTAACGGTAAGCTGACACCTTTTATTGAGCTCGGAGTAGGTTTTAATCCGGAATTGTCAGGTAGAGAGAATGTCTTCCTAAATGGTGCACTCCTGGGTTTTAATCGAAAGGAAATGGAGGCTATGTATGATGAGATTGTCGAATTTGCTGAACTCGAACGCTTTATGGATCAAAAGTTAAAAAATTATTCTTCAGGTATGCAAGTGCGTTTAGCATTCTCTATAGCCATACAGGCAAAAACTGATATTTTAGTACTCGATGAAGTTTTAGCAGTTGGTGATGAAGCATTCCAGCAAAAATGTGTAGATGTTTTTGAAGAATATAAATCAAGTAAACAAACTGTGATACTTGTAACTCATGATATGAGCTCAGTAAAAAAGTACTGTAATAAAGCGATACTCATAAATGAAGGGAGTATAATTGCTTCAGGCCAACCTGCAGATATAGCTGCAAAATATTCTAAATTAAATTATAGTGATCCAGCAGACCCCGTTACAAGCAGTGAACTAGTAAATGTTAGGTTACAAAATGGGTCTGGAAAAGAGTCAAAGAAATTCAATCAAAATGAATCCATGACGGTCGAAGTTTCTATTAAAAAAAGTAATAAAAAAATCAAGAATATCGGCATCGCAATTATTAAAAACAGCGGAGAATACGTGAATGGTGCAAATACAATTCAAAACAAAATTTCAATTAACCAAGGCGATACCTTAAAGTACACGGTGAAACTTGATATTGGTGCCGGGAAATACCATATTTCTTATGGTCTTTTTGGGGATGACGGGAATAAAATTATAGATTTTGTTGAGAAGGGGCCAGAATTTATTGTGAGCGTAAATCCCGATTCTAATCAAGAAGGCATAGCAATGTTAAATCACGAATGGACTAAACTATGAGCAAGCAAAAAGAAAATATAAGCAACCCTCTCATAAGATATTTCGAAAGCAATAAAGGAAACTTAATTCACAAGTGGATGCATTATTTTGATATATATCACAATCATTTTGCTCCATACAGAAATAAAAAAATAGTCCTTTTGGAATTTGGTGTGTCGCACGGAGGATCTTTACAGATGTGGAGAAATTACTTTGGTAAAAAAGCACGCATAATAGGGGTTGATATTAATCCTGAATGCAAAAAATTTGCAACAAAAGATATAGAAATATACATAGGTAGCCAAGAAGATAAGGATTTCCTACAAGATTTAATGGAAAAGATTGGCAAAGTTGATATTGTTATTGATGATGGTGGTCATACAATGATACAGCAGCGTTATACTTTTGACGTTGTGTACCCATTTGTAAATGATGGAGGCGTATATTTGGCTGAAGATCTGCATACGAGTTACTGGTCTGAGTTTGGGGGCGGTTTAAGGGCGCAAAACAGTTTCATTGAAATGACAAAGGAATTGATTGACCAACTTCACGCATGGCATTCGCGCGATAACGAGAGCTTAAAAGTTAATGACTTTACTAAAACAACCCCTGGTATACATTTCTATGATAGTATCGTAGTTTTCGATAAGAAGCGGATAAAAGAACCTTATCATAAGCAAATTGGTAAGCCTATGTTAACAACTTTAGAGAAGTGGGATTATAGGAGCGGGAATTAACATGTCTAAATACTCAAAAAATATCCCACCAAGTATTATTGGGGCTATTGGTTGGTTTTACGATGATCTCGATGAAGGTATAAGTCTATTGGATTTTGGATGTAGCACAGGCTACTACGGTGCATACATAAAAGAGCATAAAAAAGCCACTGTATACGGAGTGGAAATTAGCGAAGACAAGAAAGAGGCGGCAAAAGTACTTGATGGAGTATATTCTTTTGATCTTGACGGTGAATGGCCAGAGGAGGTTTATGAGAGAAAATACGATGCTGTTTTTTTTGGAGACGTTATTGAGCACTTGAAAGATCCAGAGCGTGCGCTACGCCTGACACGTAAATTGCTTAATAAAAATGGTAGAGTCTATGTTTCAACGCCAAATATTGCGCACATTAGCATCCGACTCGAGCTTCTTGGCGGGAATTTTGAATACGAAAGCATGGGTATCTTAGATAATACGCATCTTAAATATTTTACCTATGATTCACTTACAAAGATATGTGTCGCCGCAGGGTATGACATTATGCGGATAGATTCGTCAATTAGTGATTATCCCAAGGAGGTTATTGAAAGTTACCTGGAAAAATATGGGCTAAAACCAAGCAAAAAGTTTTGGGAGGTTGTTAATGATCCAAAAGCTCGTACCTTCCAGTACAAGCTGGTATTAAGTCCAGCCAAAAAAACTACAAAGACACGCGTACCGGATCCTATTAAAAAACCAGAACAGTACAAGAAAGACTTCATACAAAATCTCTATGATGCACTCGAAAAATCACAAAAAGAAGCAATTCAAAGTAAGGCGATAGCTGAAGAACAGGAAAAAAATAATAAAAAACTACTGGCTGCTATTGAGGATATTCGCAATTCCCAGACTTTTAAGCTCGCTAAAGGATTATCTGGTATGAAACAAAAGATTAAAAGATCTAAGCGTAAGTAGAAGTATGAAGAAGGTCGTAAAAAAAGGCTTAAGGAGTGGACTACAGGCGAGTAAAAAGCTAGCAAATAGCAATAAGTACTCAAAAAAAATGGCTCAAAAATTAAAGAAGGCTACTCTAGCAGCCATTGGAACAGGCGGAGCCCAAGAAGTATACAACGTGAGCTCTTTTTACCCGAGTATTCAAGACTACTATTATCAAACAAAAGATTTTAATGAAAAAAAAGATCCGCTCATAAGCATTCTTTTACCAACCTACAATACCCCCGAAAACTATCTGCGTGAGTGCATCGAGAGTATTATTGTGCAATCCTATTTTAAATGGGAGCTTTGTATAGCTGATGATAATTCACCAGATAAAAATGTGATCAAAATTATCAAAGAGTATCAAAAAAAAGATAAGCGCATAAAGCTTGTCGAAAGAAAGACAAACGGACATATTAGCGAGGCAACAAACAGTGCCTTAAAAATTGCTACCGGAGAGTTCGTGGCACTTATGGACCATGATGATGTCTTATGGCCAAACGCCTTATATGAGATGGTTGCCGTAATTCGTGTTAATAAAAAAGTGGATTTTATATACACTGATGAGGATAAGTTAGACGGCACAGGTAAGGTGCATTCTTACCCATTTCTTAAGCCTGACTTTAGCCCTGAATTTTTAGAGAGCTGTAACTATATCACACACTTTTCGTGTATACGTACCAAAGTCATGAAGGACGTCGGTGGCTTTCGTAAGGGCTATGAAGGGGCACAGGACTGGGACTTGTTTATCAGAATTGCAGAGGTAACTCAAAATATAGTCCATATTCCTAAAATACTTTACAGTTGGCGTGTACATGAAGCTTCAACCGCATCTGATACGGACGCCAAACCCTACGTATACGAGGCTCAAAAGAAACTCTTAGCAGATCATGCTGAACGTTTAAATAAAGAGTATAAAATAGGACTTGGAGCTATAGAGACCGGTATCATTCCTCAGCACCGTACTATAAAATATCCCATTAAGACAGACGATACGCTTTCGGTCGTCTTGTTTCATAGTGATATAGAGCGCACACGAAGATTTATTCGATCACTTGCCGCTACGGCAGCCGGTGCTCCGTACGAAATTCTTTGTGTACATGATAAGACTATATCACCGACAATAGAGGGGGAGTTACGTGAGCTAAATCCTCAAGTCAGCCTAAGGTTCCTGCGTGTAAAAGATAAAAAGCAAACAAATACATATCTTTCTGCAGCAAAAAAGGCAAAAGGCAACTATTTGCTTTTTGCGAATGATAATCTGGAGATAATTAGTGAATCATGGGCTAAGATATTTATGGGGGATGCGCAACTGAAGCATACCGGATTTGTAGGGCCAGTACTTCTTAATACAGATAAAGCAACTATTATGAGTGCTGGCCTAGGCTTAGGTTATGGTGAGCATGGCTATTTAGATATGCTTCAAGGCATGCCATTTAATGACCCTCACTATACTCGTGGACTATATGCAAAAAGTCGTCGTAATGTCAGTTCTGTCAGCAGTGCACTTTTCGCTATTGAAAAAAAGAGATTCCTGAGCTTTATAGAGCAAGGTAGCTCTCAATTTAATATAATAAGTACTAGTTTGAGTATGCTAGAAAAAGAATACAGGCACATTTATACACCGTATATTCAGGCTGTGGTACATGGGCGGCTGCCACGCATAGAAAGCAATAAATTAATTACAGAAGATAGGTACCTTAATCCTAACTTCAACCATACTAACCAAAATATGGAAGTAAGAGCATAGTCATATATAATTATGAGTTCGTTAAACCCAAAACACCAAGCAAAGAGAGTTTTGAATCTAGGTCGTCGCACTCGTCGTGTCATTAAAAGTAGATTAAGTATTACTAAAGATTACATATTTAGTATCGATAGTCCTCGTAAAAAAATACTGGAAAGTCGAACCGTAACAGTTGAAGGATGGATTATACCGAAACAGCCAAAAGATTTCCAGGTGAGAGTTCGTAATAATACTAATATATATCCTGTAAAGATGGGGGTGAAGCGACTTGATGTAGCAAAATCTCGTCCAAATCTTCCTGAAGAAAAAACATTACACTGTGGTTTTAAAGTAGAATTTGAATTCGAGGATGGTGATCTCGCGGTAGAAATAAATAGCGGTAAAGGATATAAAAAACTCTATAGTACCAAGGTGAGATTTGGGGTTGAGCAATTACCGAGCGTAATCTATAACAAGGATTTATCAAACAATTATCCTGAACATGTAAACCTTCTTGAAAACAGAAAAAAATACTATTACGAAGACAGACTCGAAGGTTCGTATGTAAGAGATGAAAATGATGCCAAGGTTATGGCTATTTACCTACCCCAATTTCATCCATTTGAAGAAAATGATAAGGCTTGGGGAAGAGGTTTTACGGAGTGGTCGAACGTTACGACCGCTCAGCCGAGGTTTATAGGCCACCAGCAGCCTATTCTGCCCAAGGATCTTGGTTTTTATGATCTTAGACTAGAATCCAAAATCCAAGAGCAAATTGAGTTGGCAAAAAAATATGGGATTTACGGATTCTGTTTTTACTACTACTGGTTTAGTGGTAAGAAAATAATGGACAAGCCACTCGATAGTTTCCTATCACACAAAGAATGGGATTTTAATTTTGCGATTTGTTGGGCAAACGAAAACTGGACAAAGCGATGGGATGGTAGGGATAGTGATGTCATTATTGCACAAGAATACTTAGAAGATGACCCTATAAACTTTATTAAAGATATTGAGCATATATTGCTTGATGACAGATATATTCAAGAAGACGGTAAACCAGTACTTATGGTATATAGAGCATCGGAATTAAAAGAACCTAAAAAATACGCAGAAGTATGGAGGCGGTATTTTACAGAAAAGCACGATAGGGAACTACAACTTGTTTCATATTTGAGTTTTGATGATCAAGATCCAAGAGAATATGGTTTTGATGCTGCGCTTGACTTCAGCCCACTGAGTGCATTTTTCAAAACTAACCAGTTCAAAAACAATGCATTTCCCTATATTGATGTCAGTCGAAAATTGCTTGATATAAATTTCAGTGGAGTGGTTGCAGATTATCGCACGATCGCGTTGAATGATAATCTTGACGAGGTGTATGATTTTCCTACATATCCATGCCTAACACCATCATGGGACAATGATGCCCGCAAGAAGGGGAAGGGTTTTATTTATCAAAACTCCAGTCCAGATTTGTATGCAGCATGGCTTGAGCGTCTTGTACGCAAAGGTGTTAAAAAACAAAACGCACCGTATATATTTGTGAATGCATGGAACGAGTGGGCGGAGGGTGCAATCATGGAGCCTTCTAACCACCTTGGGCATGCAGTATTAAACAGAACAGCCGAAGTCCTTTCTAGCGCAAGTAACAATAAGAAAAACCAGATTAAGTTTCCGAAGTACGGCTTAAGTCGCAACAAAGACACCAAATTAGCCGTCGTAATCCACTTATATTACATAGACTTGTGGCCAACTATTAAAAACAGGCTTTCGTATATTGAAGAGCCGTATGATTTATTTATTACACTAAATGAACGTGATAGAGACTTTCAGCCTGAACTTGATAGCCGGGACTCGCAGATTTATACGTATGTAATTCCAAATAGAGGAAGAGATGTGTTGCCATTCTTGTATATTGCACAAAGGATTCGAGCAGCAGGGTATGAATATTTCTTAAAGCTTCATAGTAAAAAATCAAAACATCGCCAAGATGGCTCGGATTGGTTTAGTGATGTTGTAACAAGCTTACTACCAGACTCTGAGACGATTACAAAAACCATAGAATGCCTTAAGCAAGAAAAAACAGGTATTATCGGACCACGAAACCACCTCGTTTCGTTAAGGCGCCATATGGGCAGCAATCGACTTATCCTACAAGATTTGCTTTCTCGAGCCTACAATGAGCAAGCAGCAAAAAAGGTTCTAAAGAGCCCAGAGCAGTATCCTTACTTTGGTGGAACAATGTTTTGGGCGAGGCTCGATGCAATAGATAAAATGCTAAATCTTTTACTTATGCCGGATGATTTTCAATCAGAACATGGGCAAGTTGATGGCACCACAGCTCACGCATTAGAACGTATGTTTGGTGTTACAGTAAAGCTTGAAGAAAAACGGCTTTATGAAATGGGTAAGGGCGTGATCAAGGAAGTGCCCAATGGCTCGTTTGATGAAAAATACAAATACGCCCCTTAGCATATTAATAGCTTAATGCCGGAGTATCACCGTTTTTCTACAGTAGTTTGGTTTGGGTAGTTGGCGAGGATCCATGAATTTACCTCAGGTATACGATCTTGCATAGGAATACCGTCAGGGGCATCTATCCAAGTATTCTCTTTGTAGATACTACCGACTTACTTATTATTCGTATTATTTAAACAATACAGTCGTGTGAAGTATTTAGCAAATAAAATTAGACGTCTGAATTAACAACACGATTTAAGATTTAAAATTAAAATCCGTACCAACCTACGTTTTCGCCGTTATATCCGTAGCGTGAAATTGCTTGCTGGTATTCGTTTAGATTATTAGTAAATATTCTGAGCCCACTTTGACTATGTACACCACGATATACAGGTAAGTGTGTATATAGCGGGGCGTAAAATCCAGTACCTTCACCTATGTAGTGATAATTGATTATAGCAACGTCACGTTCGAGTCTACTGGTGGTGTAGAAATACACACCTTGGAGGCTGCGTAGTCGGTAAACCGGCGTGTTTATACTGTTTGGCATCATATCATTTTTGGATACGTATCCTTCATCACTGAATCCGTAATTACTTAATGCGATGGCTCTTTCTGTGCTGTCAGCAGTGTAAAATCGAGTATTATTTCGATTGAGTCGCGCAACATTATTGTCAGTAGTATCCAACGCCTCTGTATATAGGACGGGTCCGAAAGAATAATAATTGTAACTTGATTGGTAATACTCCGCTTCTTTACCTGCGCTTGTCAAGAAGAATGTATTGCGCCCCTGTAGCCCGAAGACAGGTATCCTGTTTACTCCTGCTGAGGCATAGCCATAAAATCCAACACCTTCATCTCTATACCCCAAATTAGTTAAGAAATTATTTCTTGTATTAAGGTCAGAGGTAAAGACATGTCTTTCGTAATTAGCAAGCCGGTATACAGGAATCGCATCCGGACCAGTTGCGTTCTTCATCATAAGGCCATCCCAAATGTAACCGTATGTAACTGCTAAGCATGCCTCAGTTGCATTTGAGGTATAGAGAAAATCTTCAGTATCAGGATTATAAAGTCTGCCTACCCAACTTGGGTCGAAGTAACCTATATTACAGCCACTTCTTGCATATACTGAGTTCGATGAAGGAACGTTACCGAACGTAGGGCGTTTTTGGGTGCTTCCAAACCATAATTCAAAGTAGGTAACAAAATTATAACTGCCGCTGTAATACTGTCCGACTGTTCCGAATGGCGGCCGGCCATATAAACCCTCAGGGTTATTATATGCATGAGGTGTGTAGCAGTAGAGAGCAGAAGTTGCCGCATTCACAATAAAATAGTTTCTGTATGGTACATTACTTTCATCGTAGAACTGTACATTTTGCCCTGGAAACAAATTCGGTTTATAAAAATTCTTTTCAGTACCACATACCCAACTTGTACTTGGCGACCACCAGCTAAAATTTCGATTGGCACGTTCATAGTGATAACGCAAAGCCCAGGTGCCGTTATCTATTTGATAAAAGAAATTGCTGGCACCGCATCCTCCTGTTGTGGGACAGCCATAACCCATTGCCTGATTGATCTGCCACTCCGTAGGATTTGGGCTCGTAATTAAACTCTGTTCTTTTTGGAGAGTTGCTAAAATAACCTGGGGATTAATGCCATATACCCTAGCAGCGTAGTAGATGATATGAGAGGCGGGTATATTTTGATCACAGGGTGCACCAACTGCGTTATACCACTGGCGCTCTTTACTATCACCAGCATAGCAATTCAATACAAAACTTTTATTTGCAAGACCACTGCCTTTAATAACAAATAGGTATTGCACGTCTGACACGGTCATAGAATTAGTATTAAGAAAGACGCCATTGTCGATAAGGTTAGCACCATCATAAGCAGCACTTGCAGATTTAGGCGGTATACCCATAATAATGCCCAGACACATTGGTATAAATAGGGCTGGGAGCATCAGAGCTATTTTTTTACGCATACGACTCACCTAAACCTTACTGGAATTTCTACATTATTCATTTCAACACCATCAGGCTTGGTGTTGAATATATCCAATCTTCCTACAGAAGCAGTCGTAGAAAAATTAAATTTCCCAGAAAAATTACCGTTTACAACCGATATTTGACCCTGGGCAATTACACCAGAGACATTATCAATAAGTCTAAATGAGACGGTATCAGAATTTGCTTTGCCAGTAAAAGTAGAGCCATTTGTAATAATTGTATCTCTCGCAGGGCTATATACGATTATTGCTCCGTTTGGAGAAGTTGTCCATTGGGTTTGTGGGGGCGGGGTACCAACGTTCCCGCGGTTGTCGCTAACAGTTGCCTCCTCTCCACTACTTGGTTGAGTGGTGGGTTCTCTGTTGTCGCCACCTGTAAAGTTTTCTTGGGCTGTTGGCGCATCGCTCGTGGTTTTGGCTTTTTCCTCGGATTTAGTTTTGTTTGAAGAACGGTCAAGTACTAGGCTTGTTTTACCGCTCAGCTCTAGGAAGGCACATACCGCTAATACAGCAACAAGCACGGTCGAAGTGATAATAATTTTTTTATTACTTTTGTTTTTCACTCGATATCTTTTCATCAATACTTATTTTACATTACCGCAATGATATTAAAAAGCTTTTGCTATTTTATATTATTATCGGTGGATAACTTAATGACCAGTAAGCTTTAATGGATTTCGGCTGACAAATACTTCTAAAAATTCTGCTTCTAGTCCAAGACTACGATCTTTTTGTACAATAGTAGTAGTTGTCATACCTGAGGCTTTATGGATAATATCGCTGAAATCCTTTCCCCAATCATACGTAACGATTGAGCCTTCACCACTTATGGGGTTGCCATGGTACACAGGCTCTAAAAGGTGCTTCATTTTATTGCCAGTAAGTTTAACGCGTTGTACGGATTTTTCGAGTGTTCCATACCATGGCATGGTGAAAATATGAACACCACCAGGTTTAAGTACACGCGCTATTTCCTTGAATGCCTTTTGCGGTTCAAGGACATGTTCGAAAACGTCTGAAGTGACGAGTACATCAAAACTATTATCTTTATAAGTTAACCTACTAAGATCTTCTGATCGATGATCGCCTTTATACTCACCTCTCGGAACATCTTCGTAGTAATGCGAGGACGAATAGTCTGCTGATGACCTTTTTAAGAAATCAGAAAGTGCGTTACCTGGTGAGGATTCGTGAAGACTTAAATTTCTCCAATTGGGTACGAATAAGTTTAGAGCTGAAACAAGAGCTCGATGACGAGGTATGCTGCCGCACTGATAGCATATGTAGTGATCGCGCAGCCATTCTTCTAGTTCAATAAAGATGGACTCCTTTTCGCAAAGTACACAATGACCAATATTATGTGGATGCTTTTCTAGCAACGCACTTAACTTTGGATCAACACCCCTACTGACGCCCCTCTTCATAATTATTTTTAGAATAACACACAGCTAAGTGAGCGTAAAACAGATAAAATATCTTTTTACACTTACTTATTATGAAGGTTTGCGGTATTATCGTTACTTAAATGGGTGTACAAGTGTCACGTATCAAAAATATATTTACTTGGAATCTTTTGTTCGTATTTGCGCTTATCGCTATAGCATCAGTTATTTTTGCACTGCGCTACAAAGCTGCCTTTAGTCATCCTAATTTTTATGCAGAAGACGGATCTATACTTATACAAAATATATTTGATAAAGGATTCATAGAGGCAACCTTAACAGGATTTAATGGATATTTAATAGCTGGGCAGTATCTAATTGCCGATGCAGCAGTGTTTATATATAAGATTTTTGGGCTTGAGCTCTATTTACTTCCAACCGTGGTGGCTATTTTGTCATGTATTTTCTTGGGTCTTACGGTAAGTCTACCCTACATTCTTTTTAAAAAACAACTCGGCACCATACTCGCATTGACGGCAGTTGCAATAGGAGCGTTTGTGCCAGTGCCAACTTTTGACTACGCAATTATAGGTACTATAGGCAATCTGAAGTTTTTGTTTTTATACTGGGCATTCTTATTTATTTTGTACAGAAATTTACACAGTAAGAATGTCAAGAAAGTTATTATTTCAGACATAATGATATTTTTGAGCATTATTACATACGCTCCAGCTGTTTTTCTATTGCCTTTCGCGCTACTGCCATACAAAGAAGATATTAAGAAAATATTCCACAGGAAACTAAAAATCAAGGCACTCTTTACGACTTACACTGTATCTCTTCTGTTTATATCCGCATTATCCGCTTTGTACTTACTGATAGTATTTCTTAAGGGAATCCCAGAAATTCCTGGATATCTCGATACACCATACACCTGGTCGTCAACCATAGAAATTATCTATAGAGTTACATTTTATATATTCACATATCCAATGAGCCTAGGAATGACGAAGCTGGGTGTATTGATAATTTTAGGCATTTACCTGTGGTGGGCTATCTTTAAAGTAAAAGGAGATAAGCTTCCACTTGTACTGGGGAGTTGGGCTATCTTTATAGCTACAGTTAGCTTTGTAGCTAACAGGCCTGGCATAAGTATCTATTTTCAGGGTTTTGGAGGCACACCTGATCAGTTCTTTTATGCACAAACACTAGTATTTGGATTTATGACCATTTGGCTTATTGCGCAATCTCGTGCTATCAAGCGTAATGCTGTGTATACAATTCCAATTACGGTAATATTCCTACTTTGTACTATACATTTTGGTTCAACTTGGGGTGCAAGTAGCAACGGCTATGCTGGTTTAGGCACTTCCTATCAAAACATTACCCATGCGTGTAAGGAAGCAAAAAAGAATGACAAAAAGGTAACCATCCAAATGTATCCAACTAAACACTGGGTATGGTCGGTAGATAAAAAAGAAGCTTGTAAGTAGTTTTTAGTTATATCTGTAGATAATTTTTGCCCTAAACCAATAATTCCAAAAGAAAGAAAAAAGTATAGACAGCATTTTACCAATAAGAGGATAAAATTTAATGAACTCTACGCTGGCATATACTACAAACAACTGGATGCCTAAACCAATAACACTTGCAATCAGTACCATAGTGAATTCCTTAGCTGGATGATGATGTGATACGCCGAAAACGACTATACGGCCAAGAACCCAGTTCAATACAACTGCAGAGAGAAAGCTCAACACAGTTGCTATAATATAATTGTTGCTGACTATATAAATAAACTGAAATATACATAGTTCAATAAATACAACCGAACATGCGACAAAAAAGTACCGGATCAACCTCTTATTCTGTAGTAAAGATCTTGGATTCATAACTCTTAAACTATATCGTATGTGCGACTGTATATAAAACTAAAGAGAGTACGGTATAATAAAGAGCAACTTTTAGAACTTATGGCAACAATAAAAGGATTTTTCTTTGATTTAGATGATACGCTTGTTGGCACGAAAGATGCCAATTATGCAGCGTATCGGGACGCATTTGCTGATACAGGCTTAGAATTAACATATGAAGATTTTTCTAGCCATTGGGGAAAGGATTCACGGCAATCTATTCCACAGATTGCCCCGCAACTTTCTCTCGACGAGGTTGACTATATACGTCATCAAAAAAGTAAACACTATGAAAAATATCTTCATACCACACGCCCAAATGAGGTCTTGATTAATTTCTTAGATTCCATGGCCAAACATTACATTACAGTATTAGTAACCACTGCTAAGAGGAAAAATGGCCAAGAAATTTTACGAATACACGGGCTTGAAGAACACTTCACACATGTTATATTCGGTGATGAAGTCACCGCTGGTAAGCCGGATCCCGAAGCATATTTAAAGGCGCTTGCAATTACAAAATTATCACCTGAGGAGGTGGTAGTATTTGAAGATTCAGAGAATGGCATGACTGCAGCAAAATCCGCACATCTTTCAGTTATTCAAGTCAGGCATTTTACATGAAGCTAAAACTTTTATTATTAGGCATCGCACTACTACTTACAGGCTTAATTTGGGGCAGTTCTCACGATGTAATAAAAAACGTTTCAGATATTTTAATAGCAATGAAACCATCGTGGTGGCTATTTGTTGGTCTGGCAGTGGCAATTCAACTTATCGGACATGTGTTTAGGGTAAAGCGTACAAAAATTGTCATTGATCAAGTGAAGAAAGGCTCTACTGCCGAGCAATTCAATAGCCTAGCAAGTGGCTATGTATTTAACGCTCTCCTACCAGTGCGTATCGGAGAATTAATACGCGCGCTATTTATATCGTTGAACCTGCAAATTAGCTTCCTGTACACGTTCACCGCGATTCTTGTAGAGCGATTGACTGATGTGGTGGTAGTGGGTTTTATTGTAATCATAGTGTCACTTATTTTCAGCGGTCACATAGCTGTACCGCTTTTAATAGTGACAGCGAGTGCTATAGGGGTGGCAATTCTAGTTTTAACACTTATCGCATTGCTGGTTAGGGAAAACAGGGTCATCCTTGGATTGGTCTGGAAAATTACAGGGTGGTTCAATAAAGATTTAAGTAATAATTACCGCTTCAAAGTGTGGTCGCTTATTTTTGGCCTGCAGCAATTCATGCAAAAAAAACAAGCGGTTCGAAAGTATGTATCTTTGGCTCTAGCTTCATGGGGCTGTTATGTTATCTCGATGGCTGTAATGGTGGCGTCAATTTTACCCCAGCTTAACACTACACAGATATTTGTGACAGCTACTGCGCCATATGTGGCTGTAAGCGCGCCTTCAGGAAAGACATATTTGGAAAATTATTCCGATACCATGGAGCCTGTAGTTACTAACGAGACAGGTAAAAGTAACGAGGTAACAACATACATTGTGCTGTCTTGGCTTATATTAACGTTACCAATGTTTGTAATTGGTCTCATTAGCTTACCGTTTCATAAAATACGTAAGCGAAAAACCATACGAGCAACTAATAAAGGTTTTGCAAATAAATTAGCCCGACAAGAAGATCTTTCACAAGAATTCCCGGCTTTTTTAGATTCATATTTCTTAGGACATAATTTGAGTCGCGTTCTACACAAAATAGAGGTGGCAGGAGAGTTAAGCCTCGTAAAGTTTTTTAAGGGTGGATCAAATGCAATTACAATGTTAGCACTTCAAAGAGATACCTTATTCGTAAAGAAAATAGTACCTCCTGAATATACAGATCGTCTACGTAATCAATATTTATGGCTCAAAAAACGTGAAAAGCTACAGAAAGTCGTGAAGGTGCTTGACGAACAGATGACGGATACTCACTATGCTATAGACCTTGAGTACAGACCTGATAATATATCGTTGTTTGAGTATGTGCATTCACGCTCCTTAAAACAGTCAACCGAAAAACTTGATGAGGTATGGGCCTATGTTAATAAACACATATATCAGCTAAAGCCATTAAAATTACATACTAAAGAAAGAGATGCGTACATCAAAGACAGGCTTGAGAATAAAGTTACGCAAGCTGCAAAAGTCAATGAGGAGCTAAACGCAGCACTTCAGGCTGAAGAGATTATCGTAAACGGTGAGCACCTTGAGAACTTCCACCAAGTATTAGAACGTATTAAAAAACACCCACAAGCTTGGAAAGATCTGGCAACCTATAAAGCTTCTACTGCTATCCACGGTGATTTGACGATAGATAATATATTAGTTGATACGGCAAAAGATGAAATGCTCCTGATTGATCCTTCTGACGATAATCAAATACGTGGTCCTATACTTGATTTTGGTCGTCATATTCAGTCATTGATGTATGGCTATGAGTTCTTAAACTTTGATGATGACCCAGTTACCATGCATTACAACGATAACGGTGTTCCGGTTATTAATTTTCGTGATCAAAAGTCAGCTCGCTATATGCAATTGCAGCATCACGTAGAGAAAAACATCATTCCTAAATATCTGAGTGAAGAAGAGCAGCGTTCAGTTTTGTTCCATGTGGGGCTATTTTATGGTCGTATGCTTGCACATAGGGTAGTAATTAATTCCACGAACGTCTTGAAGTACTACGGCGTATCAGTGAAAGCTTTGAACGAGTTTATTAACCAATACGATACAGACTAATTCCCCTGTAGAGCCTTATACGCTTCTAGCTCTTCCGGGGTACCAAAAATATACATAGTATCAACATCAGCAATTGCGATTGAACCGTTTTTTGCTAAGAGTAGGTTAAATAGATGTGACATAAAATACTCTTTAAGTCCTTCAGGAAGTTCTTGGGAAATAAATTCCTGGCTTAAATCTTTAAAAAGTTTGCCGCTCTGGAAAAAATAACCACCTAAAATAGCGTGGTCTGATATTACAACTTTTTCAGCTGTACGAATTACTTCGCCACGATCATTAATTTCCGCGTAACTATAGCGAGGGTCATTAGAAGTAAAAGTAAGTAACATCCCATCAGGCTTACCTAAGGCTATTGATTGGTGAACTTTATCAATGTAATCTTGTGATTTGAAGTAGATATCACAGTCAGCTACAACAATCGGTGCTGTATTATCAATACTATCTTTTGCAAGCATACATGTTTCAACTGCGCCTCGGGTATCCTGTTCAAGGATTGTTATTTTTGCATCCGGCAAGTGCTGCTTTATCTGAGAGCTTAAATTATATGCACTTTCTTGATCACGACGTATAACAAATAGATAGTGCAGCTCAATATCGTCAAGTTTCTCAAAACTGTCTAGCGCTCGCATGAACATTGGCTTGCCGTCTACAGGGATAAGGGGCTTTGGTGTAGTGTATCCTTGTTTTGCAAATCGGCTGCCTAGTCCGCCCATGGGCATAAGTATCTGTAATCTTTTCATCACTTTATTTCTTTACATTGATAATCGCTAGGTGTGTGAGTTTGGGTGTATGTCTTTCCGAAACGCCATTGCAATAAATTCAGCAATGCAATTTTCGCAATAGTAAAATTGCGAGCATTAGAGACCTGGTCCTCCTCGCGCCATGTTATAGGTATGTAGGTAAAGTTTACCTTTCGTTTAATAAGGTTGAGGAGTAACTCGAAGTTAAAAGTAAGTTTGTCCGCAAATTCAAGGTAAGCTTTTTTATCTAGATCTTGTAGCGCAAATAAGTTTAGCCCAGAGCCTAGGTCTTTGCATTTACGAAACGTCAGTACCGAGTAAACGATATTTAATACTCGGTTACCCCAGATACGTTTCCAGTCGTATCCGATAAGTGTTGAGCCTTTACTGAAGCGCGATCCAAGTATGGTTTGATGTTCTGGGTGGGCCTCTACATAATCTAGCAGAAGGTTTGCTTCATTACTTTTGGCCTGATTGTCACCATGCAAGATAACAACGTGGGTCATGCCTAGGCTTTCTGCGCGCAAGAAAGCAACCTTATGCGTACCTCCAAGGTTGTAGTTATCAACGTTTTGGAAAACCTTGAGGTTTTTGAGTTTACCAGTTTTTTTGTATGCCAAGGCAGCTTGTATAGTGTTATCTGTGCTACCGTTATCAATAACTGCAATCTCTGCTACGCGATTGGCGAGCATTTCGTCAATTTCATCTAATACTCGTGTAATTTGCTTCTCACAGTTATAACACGGAATAGCAATTAAAACCTTAGGCGCGTTTGCCATTTCCATCTCCTTATAAATTCATTATTAATCATAACAAATAATAGATATAGATAGTTTATGAAATTAGTGTGCTTCGCATGCAAAGCCTACTAGGGCTACTGGCAAATCTGGCTGAGGTTGTAACTATCCCCTATCTAGCCAATCACCAATGCATCTTTTGCTTCCAAGGGTGCAAGGGAAGCACTCAGAAAATCATATACTTCAGAATACTTTGCTTTGTCTCCTGAACTTACACTAAGAGGCATTATTAATATCTTTATTTTAACACAATTACTTTATAAAGTCAATAATGCTTCCAAATAACATTATTCTGATTTCAGGATATTAATGAGGTATTTGCCATAGCCACTTTTTACGAGTGGCTCGGCAATTTTTTGCATTTGCTCTTTAGTGATAAACCCTTCGCGGTAAGCGATTTCTTCAGGACAGCCGATTTTAAGTCCGGTTCGTTTTTCAATAACACGGATATATTCTGACGCGTCGTTCATAGAACCAAACGTTCCAGTATCAAGCCATGCTGAGCCCCGATCCATAACTTCAACCTTGAGCTTGCCTTGTTTGAGATACACATCCATGACACTTGGGATTTCTAGTTCTCCACGTGCGCTTGGCTTTACGCCCTTTGCAATTTCAATGACATCGTTATCAAAGAAGTATAACCCGACAAGCGCATAGTTAGATTGTGGATTTTCCGGTTTTTCTTCGACAGAAATAGCGTTCATGTCTTTGTCAAATTCAACTACACCATATCGTTCAGGATCTGATACTTGATAGGCAAATACTACACCACCATCGGGGTTTGAACAGCTTTTCAGGCTTTCTCCGAAGCCATGTCCATAAAAGATATTATCGCCAAGTACCATAGCGACTTTGTCGTCACCAATAAATTCCTCGCCAATAATAAATGCCTGAGCAAGGCCATCTGGAGAAGGCTGTACTGTGTACTGCAGGTTAATACCCCAGTCTGAGCCATCACCGAGCAGACGTTTAAATTGGTCTTGGTCATGTGGGGTGGTAATAATTAAGATATCTTTTATGCCAGCCATCATGAGGGTGCTGAGTGGATAGTAGATCATCGGTTTATCGTAAATAGGCATCAATTGTTTTGAGATGCCTTTGGTAATAGGGTACAAGCGTGTACCAGACCCACCTGCTAAAATAATTCCTTTCATTATGAAAGCTCCTTCTTTATATATTCCTTTAAATCGTCATGCCAATCGGTTGAGACAAAGCCAGTAGCTTGGATTTTACGTAAGTCTAGGGTGCTTTGCAAAGGCCTTGGGGCAATACCTTCTTTGTCGGCAAAGTATTCGGCAGTGGTAGTATCTGTAACGGTGAGTTGTTTGAAACCAGCTTCTTTAAAAATTATCCGAGTAATATCTGCCCAGCTCACAGAATCTCCTGAATTACTCACATTGTATGTACCAAATGGAGCCTGCGTAGACAACAGATGATCGATTGCTCTTACAAGTTCAACCGTAAATGTTAGTCGACCAATTTGATCCGCAACAACTACAGGGTTTATATTTTTTTGCCCAAGGCTAATCATGGTACGTACAAAATTTTTACCCTCGCCAATAACCCAGCTGGTACGGAGAATGTAATTTTTTGCAGTAAGAGTTGCGGCAATGTCACCTGCACATTTACTAGCTCCGTATACAGAAAGTGGTGTAAATGCTTCAGTTTCAGCATGTATATTTTGAATACCGTCAAACACGTAGTCAGTGGAAACATGTAAAAGGGTAATATCATGAGTTGTAGCAATTTTTGCTAAATTAGCAGTACCAAGAGCATTTACTTGCCAAGCAGCCTTGCGCCCTTCTGTAGTCTCAGCCCCGTCTACATTGGTATAAGCTGCTCCATTTAAGATCACCCTAACCTTTGACCAATCAAAAGACTCCAAAGCTTTGATATTAGTAATATCTAGCTCGGCAGCACTCACTGCTCGAGCATTTGGGTACTGGGCTTGCAGCGCTTGACCTAGTTGACCAGTTGCACCAGTAATAAGATAGGTTGTATCATCCATTGTTTTTATAATCCGTATTCTTTTCGTAACTCACTGAGCATAGGATGATTTTTATCTTTATCTGATAACTCAACTTTGTCGAGTGGAATTGGCCACTCAATGGCAAGTTCAGGGTCAGCAAGGTTCACAAAAGTATAGTTTGCTTCAGGTGACCAGTGGTCATTTACAAGGTAAGTGTACACTGTGTTATCTTCGAGTGTTTGGAAAGAATTGCCAAGTCCACGCGGAACGAAAATAGCGGTTCCGGGATTAAGCTCAAAAATCTCTACTGCTCCGAAATTTCCAGTAGGTCGGAGATCAACAATAGCCGCAAAGACCGTGCCGTAGCCAACGGAAATAAATTTTTCCCATGGCTCAGCGTGAATGCCTCGGGTTACTCCTTTTTTTTGGTTGAATGAAATATTGTTCTGTACTACTTCAAAATCTTCCGGTAGGCCGTGTTTTAAAAACTTTTCCTTCTGGAAATTTTCTTTAAACCAGCCACGGTTATCGCCATGAACCGGTAATTTAAATTCTATAAGTCCCGGGATTTTTGTGCTGCGGGATATCAGTTCGTTGTAATGGGTGGGGTCAAATGCCATTTGTGCTCCTATAACTTATTGTACCGTATCTGTTTGCGCTTCTAAATATACAATTGTCGTAAGAAAAGCAGCAATACTTTCTGCGCTCTGTATTTCACCGGCAAGTATCATGTTGCGAACTTTAGGTAGTGAGACCTTTTTCACTTCTAAGATACCATCGGTCTTATCCAATTGATCAGATATTTTTGTGACACCTGTAGCTATACAGAGAGTGACTCTCAGATTAGAGACGCTTGGGAGACTATCCATCTTACCTAGTGTGATAATTTCTTGTGCTTTTAGTCCTGCTTCCTCGAGCAACTCTCTTCTTGCTGCTTGCTCTACTGGCTCGCCGTCAGTTCGACCAGCTACGCACTCCCAGGACTCTCTGCCGATAGGGTAGCGAAACTGTCTAATAATGTAGGTATTATTATCTTTATCTAGAGGTACAACGTATACGCCGTTGCTTTTTGATTCGATGTAGCCATATATTACTTTATTGCCTGCAGGGTTAATCGCTTGATCTTCATGTAGTAGTATCCATGGATTTTCATAAGCTATTCTTGAGTGTAGCTTTTTCCAAGGGGACATTTATTGGCCTTTTTCAGCGTATGCAGCTTCTACTTTAGCCTTTTCAGCCTCCCACCAAGCACGATTTTCGGTATACCAATTAATAGTTGCCTGTAAGCCTTCGCGTAGGTTTGTATATTTTGGCGTCCAACCTAACTCTTCGCGTAGTTTCGTAGCATCGATTGCGTAACGCAAATCATGGCCTGGACGGTCGTTAACATGCTCGTAAGCACCTTTATCTTTACCCATAAGTTCTAAAATGGTCTCTATGATATATTTGTTGTTCTGCTCGCCGTCTGCTCCAATAAGGTATGTCTCGCCGCTTCGACCCTTGTCGATTATGGCATGAACAGCGCTATTATGATCATCTACATGGATCCAGTCGCGGACGTTTTCGCCAGTACCATAGAGTTTTGGCGTAATATCACTCAAGATATTAGTAATTTGGCGGGGAATAAACTTTTCTATGTGTTGGTATGGGCCATAGTTATTCGAACAGTTTGAGATTGTGGCATGGATACCAAATGAACGCACCCAAGCACGGACCAATAAATCTGAGCCAGCTTTTGAAGAAGAGTAAGGACTGCTTGGCTTGTAGGGAGTTTCGGGCGTGAATTTTGCTGGGTCATCAAGCTCAAGGTCACCATATACTTCATCGGTACTGATATGATGTAGTTTTTTGCCGTGCTTACGTACAGCTTCTAAAATAGTTGCAGTACCTACAAGGTTGCTATGGATAAACGGCCATGGGTCGCGTAAAGAATTATCATTATGGGATTCAGCTGCGAAGTGGACTACGATATCTGTTTCACCAACAAGCTTGTCCATAAGCTCACGATCACTTATGTCTCCGGTAATAAATTCAACCTTATCTAAAACTGAGGCCAGATTATCTGGATTACCGGCATATGTAAGCTTATCAATAACAGTGACTTCATATTCAGGGCGGTTTTGGAGCGTATAGTGTACAAAGTTTGCCCCAATAAACCCTGCACCGCCAGTTACTAACATTTTAACCATGAGTATAGTATAGCTTGTTTTTTACGCATGTATGTTGTGTTATCAGGACAGACAAGTAAAGGTATATATTACAACGATTATTTAAGCTGAGAGTAAAGCGGTAACTTTAGTAACAATCTGATCAAGTTCGGCCTTGTTCTTGGCCTCGGCATTGAACCGAAGTACTGGTTCGGTATTGCTAGGACGGACATTAAACCAACCATTCTCAAAATTAACAGTCAGACCATCAAGCTTGTCTTGTTGTTCGGTCAGGAATGCATTGGCAATTTTATCAATCATTGCTTGCTTGTCTACGACCTCGAAGTTAGTTTCAGGGATTTGCACATAGGCTTTGCGGTATTTCTCAACTAATTTGCTAAGTGGCTTGTTACTGGTGCTTAAGATATAAAGCGCAATTACCGCCGCAATCAGGCCACTATCTGCCATGTAGTTATCTCGGAAATAGTAGTGGCCGCTATGTTCACCCGCAAATACAGCGTCATGCTCGCGCATATAACTTTTAATAAATGAATGTCCTACTCGTGTACGGACACCTTTGCCGCCAGCTTTTTCTATAGCGTCACTTGCGGCTCGCCCGCAAATAGCATTGTAGAGAATTGTCGCTCCATGGTTTTTATCTAGGAAATACTCAGCGAGAAGCGCGGTCATGACCGTACCGGTAAGAGGCTCTCCGTGCTCATCAATAAGTACCGCCCGGTCACCATCACCATCAAAGGCAACTCCGGCATCGAGTTTTTTATTCCTGACTTCGTTTTGGAGGTCTACAATATTTTCAGGAATAAGGGGATTTGCAATGTGGTTCGGAAAAGTACCGTCGAGTTCAAAATACATTTCTTCTACTTGGAAAGGTACATACGGTTCAAGCTCTGGAAAGATTTTTCCAGCCATACCATTGCCGGCGTCAACAGCGATATTTAGTGGCTTTAGTTTTTTTGTATCAATAAACGATAACACATGGGTAATCCAGTCTTCAGCAAGGTCTTTTTCTACGGTATTACCGAGTGGTGCGTCGGTTGGAAAATTGTTAGCAAGCACAAGATCGCGAATTTCTAGCAAGCCAGAATCTTCACCGATAGGCTTAGCTTCTTCTCGACAGAATTTGATACCGTTGTATTCGCCCGGATTATGACTTGCAGTGATCATTGCGCCACCTGCCAAACCAAAGTTACCAACAGCAAAATAAATCATATCACTGGTAACCTCACCAATATCCCACACATCCCGGCCTTGAGCACGCAAGCCTTCTATCATGGCGCTAGCAAGTTCCGCAGAATCTGGCCGCATATCGCGCCCAATCGCCACAATACCGCTGTTTGGCAGCCAAATGGCAAGTGCTTGACCCATAAGTCCCACTGACTCACTATTGAGTTCACTGCCGACTTTACCACGTACGTCGTAAGCTTTAAATACGTTTGCTATATCATTTTGTGACATATTACTCCTCGCTCTATGATTTCGTCATGCGTCATGTGTTACCATTTTATACATGATTGCTATTATCATAGCAGGTGGCTCCGGTTCGCGCTTGTGGCCATTGTCAAAACCTGATTATCCAAAGCATTTGCTCAAAGTTAATGGTGATGACTTATCTCTGCTGCAACATACGTATGCGCGTGCTAAAAGAGTGGCTGAAAGTGTATATGTTGTCTCTGAAATCAGCCATATTGAACATGTAAAACAGCAATTATCCGAACTCTCTGAAGATGCCTTTATTGTTGAGCCTGGCCGACGCGGGACGGCAAACTGTATTGTTGCTGCACTTGCTGCAATAAAAAGCAAACATCTGACTGATGAGCCAATAGCTTTTATGCATGCTGATCACTATATCCGTGATATCGCGGGGTTTGAATATTCGTTTAAGATTGCATCGGAGGCTGCGCAGGCCAACAGGCAGATTATTCTTGTGGGCGTGGAACCGGATTATGCGGCGACTGGTTTTGGATATATTAAAAAAGGCAAGTTACAACATGCTGAAGGACAGCTTAGTTTCCAGGTTGATGCATTCAAAGAGAAGCCAGATTATAATACAGCCAAACAATATTGGCAAAGTGGTGAGTATTTATGGAACTGCGGCTATTTCGTAGCTACGATAGAATCATTTTTAGAATCTATGCGCCAACATGCGCCAGGCTTGCGTGAAAACTACGAAGCACTTTTAGAAGCATCTGAAGATACGTATGAAGCAGTATATCTAGGGTTTGAAAGCGAGGCGATAGACTACGCTTTAATTGAAAAAGTAGATAACTTATTAGTAGTGCCAGCTTCTTTTGACTGGATGGATCTCGGATCATTTACCGATATGCATAAAGCTGTCGGTAGTGATGAGCGGGGCAATTATACCTATGGGACAGTAGAGCTCGATGAAGTTGAAAACTCGTTTATCCATAACCATGAGGATAAACCCTTAGCTGTCATTGGGTTAGACAACGTGGTAGTCGTAAATACTCCGCATGGGATTGCGGTCATTCGTAAAGATCTATCTCAGAAAATAGGGGATATTAGTAAACGGTTTATTGACACCTAATAACCTAGATGTGTATGGCCTGGCGTTGTTCGGTTGCTTCTAAGCCGCTTCAGTGAAGTCGTCAATCACTTCCAGGTCCATACCTTCTAGTGCACTTTGTGCAATCCATAAAGCTTCTTCATCGAGTGGGCGCTTACTACCCACATGTACAGCCGAGATGCTCTCTTTTGGGGGTTGTATGCCAGACACTTCTAAAACAAGGGTAGAGCGTCCGATGTCGTTCAAAATTCCTGCAAGAGCTTTATGGCATTCATTTCCCGCTGCATCAGAGCTGAACCCTATTACATCTTTGCCTAATATATGTGCTTGATGTGCCATAAGTCTTAAATCCTTCTTAAATTTTTAACTCTAATTCCATGGTACGCCTGGTCTAAAATGGATTCAACAGTTAATCACTAATTTTTTCGAATTTTCTGTAAGTTATTCCACACTTAATTTACGCTTGCATTACAACTCTTGATTGAGGGTGTCCAAAATATTTGTACTTGCTCATCAATGACAATTACTCCTGTCTTCAGGAGGCGTGACAAGGCTTAGGCACCTCCGAGTTACTCGACATGGTTAGGGCTTAGGGGTTTGCGGATATCAAAATAAAATGCGGGTCGTCTGTTTCTAAAGACTTCACACCTTATGGAATTGTGATTGAAGATGCTGGTATAAGCATCTATGTAAAAACTTTTATTTGAGAATTTATAGGGACAACTCTACTTCACATGTCTGGAGATAGGCGCTCATGTTTCTCTGAAAAGTCTCTGGTGTAAAGTTTTTAGCAAACGCTCGTATTTCCTTATGATTGTACGATGATCCATTGAACGAATCTAATGATTTACAGAGGCTTTCTACTGTTGGTTGGGTAAAAAATTCTCCTGTTACTCCTGGTTTAATATAATCTAACGCGCCGCCTGCTTTGTATGCAATTACAGGGGTCCCTGAAGCGATAGCCTCAACTGGTGTAATACCAAAATCATCAAGTCCCGGAAAAATGAGTGCCTCAGAACTCGCAAATACTCGTTCAAGCTCATCATCAGGTGCACGTCCCAAGAATTCTATACTGGACCCTGCAAGCGAGCGTAAGCGAGTATTGTCTGGTCCGTCACCAATAACTTTTAGAGGCAGACTTAATTTGGTACATGCTTGGATGGCCAAGTCAAAGCGTTTGTAAGGCGTTTGTCGACCAGAAATTACAAAACCTTTGCGCGGCAGGTTCTGATTTTCATGCTTTTGAAACCGTTCGAAATAGACAGGAGGGTAGATTACTACGGAATCACGACCGTAGTACTTTTTGATATCTGCTTGAATATGCGATGAATTCGCAATTATGTAGTCAGGCCGCTGCGCTGCTTTATAGTCCCATTTTCGAAGCGGTGCGACGAAAATTTTTAACCCTATCCGAGCGAGCCAATCAAGTTTTCCAAAGCCAGGTTGGCTCATATATTGGCTGTAACGACTCCAATAATAATGGGTAGGGGCATGACAGTAATTGATATGGAGTGTTTTTGTTTTTATACCTTTTGCTTCAGCGCCAGAACTACTAATAACGAGGTCGTAATCATCAAAATTGAGTCGGGTAAACCACCAAATTCGAAGTAATGGAATGAATTTACGGATTTTTCCTAAGTGCTGTAGCCAGCTGGTGACGACTTTGTTGTCAAGCCGCTTGCGCCACTCAGGTGTGCAGTAGGAGGTATAAATAGGGGCATCTGGGTACATTTCGTGTAACTGTTCGACAACGAGCTCAGCTCCGCCTCCTATAAGCCAGTCGTGTACGATGGCAACTTTTAACTTTTTAGCCGCCACTACTTTGCTCCTGTGCGGTCAATCACGATACGGATAGTTTTGAAAAGGATGACAATATCGAGCCAAAAACTCCAGTTTTGCACATAAAACAAGTCAAGTTTCCGCCGTTCATCAAAAGAAATGTTACGTCTGCCGGATACTTGCGCCAGTCCGGTCAAGCCGGATTTTACACTTAAGATCGCGTGACGCTTCTTGTAGACAGCAAGCTCTTCAGGTACAAGTGCGCGGGGTCCTACAAGGCTAATATCACCATGAAGTACGTTAAAAATTTGTGGCAATTCATCAAGGCTCAGTGCTCGCAAAAACTTGCCGAATTGGGTATATCGAGGATCATTAGGGATTTGATCACCATTATCACGATATAACTTTATGAGTTCTGGTCGCCCCATTTTTGTAAATGCTTCTTCAGGAGTTAAACCATTATATTGCTTTTTAGCTGTTTGGAATTTGAGTAGCGTGAACTCTTGGTTGAACCGGGTCAGGCGTGTTTGCTTAAATAGAATGCTGCCGCGGTTGGTAAGGATGTTTATAAGGGCGATTACCAACATAAACGGTGATGCAATAATCAGGATGAACATACCCATAACAAGATCGAACAGACGTTTGACAACACGGCCCCATCCTAAGAGCGCTGTTTGGTGTATGTTAATGACAGGTACGGATGAACGAAACAATTCAACGTCAATGTTGCCAACGAATAATTCAGTATTACCAGGCACGAAACGATAGCTAATATGATGGGTTTGGGTGTATTCAAGAATCTCTTGGTTTTTGATCTCGTCAGCATATAGTTCTGTTTGGATGATGCCGTGGAGCGGCTGGTCTTTTATAACTTCCAAAGCTTCCTCAAACGAGCCGAAATTTGCAGGAATAGCTCGCCTCTTGTCACCGACAATTCCAAGCACATGATATCCCGAGCTGCGGCTGTCAGACAGGGACTCTGCAAGCTCTGCTGCCATCTGAGTATTGCCCACGATTAAGACATGCGTAATGCCGATATTATAACGGAACAGCATAGTACGCGTAGCGCGAGCAATGGTGCGGAAAAGTACCAGAAAGAGAAATGCTAAAATAAGCCCGTAAACAGGTACGAGCTTGGCGGGAAAAATCGGATCGACGCTGACGAAGTTCCAAAAAATAACAAATAGAAAACCAATAAATGAGCCAATAGCTAAACGTCCGAATTCGGCAAATCGTTTTTCATAAATAGAGGTAGTATAAAGTCCCAGCAAAGCAAAAATAAGAATCCAAAAAGGTAGTAAAGTCAAAAAAATACCCAAATAGGTTTCAGCCGGGATGGCGTGGGGGAAGGGATTGTCGCTAAAAGTGACGCGCAGTAAATAGGCGCCTACAAATGCTGCAACTAGAGCTAAAAAGTCGCCCACAACCAGACAGAGGTTGTAAATAAACGACAAACTGTTTTTCATATATAATCGATTGTATCACTTTATGAAACGTATATCGGATACTTTATTGGCGCGCTGGCTCTTAGTTATTGTCGTAGTTGTCTTAGCTACGATACCGTTCCATGCGGCGATTACCGTGTGGCTTTCAAGTTTTCTCGGTCACTATACCGCTCTTCGGCTGTGGAAAGAAGCGTTGTTGCTTGTGGGTGTGGGGCTCGGTATCACACTATTGGTGCGAAGCAAACGAACACGGGAAAGACTATGGGACGATCAATTTATCCGGACTATCATTATTTTGATCGGCCTTTACGCGGCTCTACATATTTTGTTAGCTGGAATAGCATTACTTCGTAGTGATGTGACGCTCAAAGCTTTGGGGTACGGACTTGTTAGTAACCTTCGTTTTCTGGCATTCTTCGGAATTTGCATGATAGCTGCAAGTCATTTTTCGGATTGGGTTACAGTAAATTGGCGTAAGTTACTGCTGTGGCCAGCGGGTATTGTCGTAGGTTTTGGACTGTTGCAAGCATTTATATTACCGGTAGATTTTCTGAAGCATGTCGGTTATGGACCAGACACAATCGCACCATATATTGCGGTAGATCAAAAGGTAGAATATGCCCGTATCCAATCCACCTTGCGTGGCCCCAACCCTTTAGGGGCATACCTGGTAGTCATTATGACGGCGCTCATGGGATTATTGCTAGCCCAGCGTTTACGCTCCTGGAAATTGCCGATCGTACTTGTGGCAGCAATGATTGTATTGTATGGCACGTACTCAAGAAGCGCATATATTGGAGCGGCAGTGTCTGTAGGTTTGCTTATCTGGCTGATGGCACGTTCGTCATATGTCCGAAAACTATTGGTAGTCAGTGCCTTAGTCGTAATTATTATAGGGGCGGGTACGTTATTGGCGCTGCGGGATAATGACCGTGTGCAGAATATTTTATTCCATACTGATGAGCATTCGTTATCAAGCAAAAGTTCCAATGATTCACGAGCCAATGTTATGAAACGGGGGTTGGAAGATGTTGCTGAACAGCCACTTGGCCGTGGACCTGGTACAGCTGGCCCTGCATCAGTCTATAACGATGGCCAGGCACGGGTTTCGGAAAACTACTTTATTCAAATCGCCCAAGAGGTCGGCGTAGTAGGACTTGTTATTTTCTTAGGTATCTGTTTCTTCGTCGGAAGAGCATTATGGTATATACGTGAGTGGAGCGTGCTATCTTTGGTATTGTTGACGAGTTTGGTTGGAATAACGATCATTAATCTTATATCGCATGCTTGGGCAGATGATACTTTGGCATATATATGGTGGGGTTTTGCGGGCTTAGCGCTTGGAAGCGCAATATTCACAAGTAGGGTAAGAAGGAAATATGCCAAGGAAACCGTCTAAGAAAACTGTCTGGCAATTTGTACTTTATAACGTAGGCGGTATGAGTTTTTTCATCGTAGGTTACGCAGTCTTTTCTTTGCTGTATGGACTTTTCTCTTGGCGCTGGTGGGTTGCCAAAATAATTGGTGATTTGAGTGGTTGGGCAGTTAATTATTTGATCCAGCGATTTCTTGCCTTTCGCGAAGAGAGCAAGGGTCATGGCGAGAAAAAATTACTTATACGGTTCAGTGCCATCAGCTTAATTAATGTAGTAATAGACTATGCGATTGTAGGTGGTCTAAAATTACTCGGTATTTCACCGTTTATCGGCTTGTTTATTGCTGCGTGGTTCTTCACAATTTGGAAGTATCTTTGGTACAAATTCTGGGTATTTAAAACACCAGCCAAACCCATGTCATAATAGTTGGTATGACTGACGCAGTACGACCCAGCAAGAAACAGCGTGAACTACTAACATTCATTGAAAATTTTATAGCAGAACACGGATATAGTCCCAGCTATCGGGAAATTATGGTAGGTTGCAGCTACACATCCGTTGCAACAGTGGCACTTCATGTGAATAACTTGATTAAACGAGGACACTTAAGAAAACGAGAAAATAATGCGCGCTCGTTGGAGGTTGTAAATCAGGATACTTCAAAACAGACGTTAAGTACCAATCAAGTCAAGCCAACTGAAGAAAAATGGCTGATACAAAAAATTGACCATTTTTTTCATGAAGCAGAACAAAACGGCCAAAACGATCCAGCGGTGCTCGGTAATTTACAGACACTCATAAACGCATTAAAGGTGCTCGGGCTTGACGGGGCAGCACAAAGTTATATTGCCCGGCTCACAAAATTGCGGGAGACTACAGAAGCCTTGCCTGAAACATAAGCTTATTATTGTATACTATGTATAGAAAAGTGGGCTGCTATGTATAGACTGGGGCGCAAAAGTAAAAAAGGGACGAAAAAGAGGGTATGGTTAGGTATACTCTTTATCCTCCTTGTACTCATTGGTGCAATGGTATATGTCTCTTTTAGAATACTGCAGGAACCTGACGAAACTATCACCACTACACAGGCGATTACCAGAGAATATGCACCGCCGCAAGGTGAAGATGTCAAAGAATTTAACCAAGGCATCTATACGATAACATTACCTAGTGATTGGGTACTAAAAGGTCATAATGAGACGCCATATAACATGTATTCATACCAGGCAACAAAAAAGAACGCCGATAACCGCTGGCTTGAAGTGTATGTAGACCGTGTGCCGACGGATGTAGCCTTTAATCGTTTACTTCCAGTTATTATTGAGAACAATAAAATAGTAGTGACAGGATCGGTCTCAGAAAACTGTGTAGAATTTACCGGACCGCAAGGTAACCCGACGGCAGCCGGTGTGCCGGCGTTGGCTGCTAAGTGGCAAGGAGTAGATTTTATGTGTGATATGAGTAATTACACTCGAAACGTAGTGGGCGTTGGTACCGTAGCTTCAAGGCACAATATTGCCTTAGCGGGACCAACCGCCGGACAGCATGTATTTTATTTCAAGTACATCGATCACAACATTAGTCCGGATTACCAGATTTTAGAAAAGGCCCTAGAGAGTCTGTCAGTTCACTAAATTAGCGTAAGGATTGTGTTGAAAAATACTATATCTAGCGTTACATAAAGTTGTTACACTAAAATCAAATACTTTTATAAATAAGAGCTGGAAGTTAGGTGAAATTCCTACACTGTGCCGCAACGGTTAAAGTCCGATACAGCCGTAAGACTCTCGAGCAAGAGCAAGACCTTATATAAGGTGTATATTTTTCTCGCTCGAGTATGTGAGGGAATATGTCGGTCGCCACCACAGAGAGACAGCACGAACAGTTAAGGAGTCCAGATCTCTTTGGTATTGCCGTACCTGAAACGCAAGACGATTTTGAGATCCGTGCTCGTGCCGCACAATTTATCGGCAGGATTGTGTCTGGCCATACGGTTGAATGTGACCTTGAAGGAGATGAGCTGAAGACTGAATACGGTTCGTTATTTGATGCTATACGAGCGGCAGGTGAAGGTAATGTAGAAGCACGTGATATGGTGCGGACAAACGTGAGGACAGATGTTACTGAACGTACAATAAAGTCTGGGCATGTCTCGAAGGTTACACTACAGGTTGATAAGGAAGGTAGAGTGTACCAGTACGGACAGAGTATGCGCTCCATTCAGGCAAATAGCTTGCGTTTCGGGCTGGCTGTAAATAATTGGCAAATGCGTGAACGTTCAAAAATTGAAGCAATCAACTCATTCCGTATAGAACACTTCAATAAACAGGGTCTGCTCCACAACCATAGCTTCGTGGTATTTTCTTGTGTTCCAGATAACATGTCACAAGAAGAGCAGAAGGAGTCTGGATTTTTTACTGACACCATGAGCTGTGCTATCCAGGTAACGACAATAAAAGATGGGAATTTAACTACTGAGACTGGTTTTGTGGCAGGCGTTAAACAGTCAGGTGGTGAGCGATACGATGCTGAGGCGGTTGTAAGGGTTGCTAAAAAGCTTGGCGTAGATCTCTCAGGGAAGACCACTACAGAAATACTTAATACACCCTTGCTCGTACCAAATGCGTTAATTAAGAACGGCACAATTGACCTTGTTAAACTGTGGGACGAGGAAGAAGGTACGTTCTTTGGTAGAAGTGAACAGCCACAAGATTATTTGAGGTACTTGCAAAAGTGCCAAGAGCGGGAAGACATGTTGCAACCAAAAGTTGATCTAATTACCCAAGAACTCATAGATCAAGCACCGTATATACGCAATGAAGTGGAAGCTTCACAATTGCTTGATACATTGAGTGGTAAACATATGATTGAGCAAGCAGTCTTTGATGAATCCATCGACCCTCATGTGTTTGGAGATATTTCCGCAATAGCGATTTACCAGGCTCGAAGAGCGTTTGAGATAGGAGACAATACCACTGCCTTGGCATATATTGATCATGCCAAGGCTCACGATGATTCCAAATCATGTCCTGGTGGACCAGGAAAAAGTAAAGATTCATCAACCATAGAAAGTAGTGAGTCTTGTACTTTTGTATCTAAAAAGTGCCCTAAATGTGGCGCTAAAAATGTGCTTACTACTGTTACTGCAACGAAAATTAGAGGTGTATGTGGTTGCTCGGCGAGAAAATAGCCAACCTAGAAGCGTATAATAGAGAGATATGGCTATGCAGAGAATTGGTATATACGCTGGAGTTTTTGACCCTGTACATAGCGGGCATATTAGCTTTGCATTGCAATCTTTGAACGATACAAATTTGAACGAGGTATACTTTTTGCCGGAACGAAAGCCGCTACACAAGCCAGGTGCTGAGCATTATGGACACCGAGTAGCGATGTTGCGTCAGGCAATAAAGCCTTATGATAAGTTAGCGCTTGCAGAGGTCGTTGAAAGACAGTTTTCAGTAAAAAAGACGCTGCGACGACTTGAAAAAACTTTTTCAGGGAGCACGTTAGTCCTTCTCGTGGGCGCTGATGTTTTTGTGCGAATACCAGAGTGGGATGATGTAGATACATTGGCTAAGAAAGTAGAATTTGTAGTTTCGGTACGCTCTCACGATGAACTAAAAGCGGTCTTGGCCACAATTACTCACTTGCATATCCCATCAAGCTCCATACGAATTGTTGACAGCCCAAGGCCGGAAGTTTCAAGTACCAATATGAGATACGCTATCAGACGGAATAAATACGTTGAAGGAATGCTTATGAGTGTTGTCAAGTACGCCAAGCGCGAATGGCTCTATGCTTCCGTCCGACAAAACGTTTGACAAGCATAAGCACAGTTTGTTATAGTGCAGGTACTTCTAACGCAGCATGCGAGGCTGCTAAGAGACAAAAACACATTAAAACAACAAAGAAACACCGGTAGTTGGCGAGGGCTGCTTGGGGTTTTGGAGAAAAATATGTCAGTTAAAGTAAAGGTGATTTCACGCCGTGAAAACATAGCCGTTACGGTGTATCGGCCTTCATGGCAAGAATTTCTGCAGTATTAAAGTTATTGATTACTGCTGATTTTGTTTTTTGTCAGCGATGGCTTTGTCAAGGACTTCAGAGAAGGCTTCAACAGTCGGCTGTGGGTTTTCTATGACTTTACCGTTGAGCACGAAAGTAGGTGTAGCTTTTACGCCTATTTTTTTGCCTTCTGCAAGGTCTGCATTGATAGCGTCGTTGACCGATGCGCTCTTAAAGTCTTTGTTGTACTGATTGGTATTGATACCGATTTGTTTGGCGTAGGTTTCGAATATGCTCGTGGGGTTACTTGAAGACGACCAAGCTTGTTGGTTTCCATAGAGCTTGTCATACATTTCCCAGAACTTGCCTTGTTTGCCGGCAGATTCGGCAGCACGTGAAGCGGCAAAAGCATTGGGGTGAATCGAAACCAGCGGATAGTGCCGGAATTGGAATGTTACATCAGATGCGTACTTATCGGTAACTTGCTCAACGATAGGGTAATATTGTCCACATGCCGGACACTGGAAATCCCCATACTCGACCAACGTAACAGCTCCCTCACCTTTGACGTGATTTGTTGGTTTACCTTTTGATTGCGGCGCAGAAGCATCATCATTACGAAATATTAAAAACCCTACAAAAATAATGATGATAGCCCCAATTACTGCCAAAAAACGTTTGTCCATGAACCCTCCAATTTCTGTCGTACTTAGTATACCGCGGTTGTCATAGACTGCAAAGTAGACAGAGCCTTCTAAAAAAGCAATGAACCCGGTAAGATGGTGATATGACTTTAATCTTTGGCGCCTTATTCGCAGGTATTACCCTGTTGGCAATCGGTTTGCAACGTACCTATTACCACTATCCTGTTAAAGAACTGAAACGCAGAGCACGCAACGGTGACCCATTGGCTCAAATGTTGTATAAGCCCGTGAGTTACGGGGTTAGTTTACAGGTGTTATTGTGGTTGGTCGTGGTTATTAGCGCAGCAATATCTTTTGTGCTACTTTCACACGCCTTTGCGACATGGTTTGCAGTCATTATTGTGGCGCTTTTACTATGGCTTGGTTTTTTATGGCTACCGTCAAGCCACCTAACGACAGTCAGCACTCATATCGCTTCCTGGATAACCCCGGCCATTAATTGGCTACTTAATTATCTACATGTTCCGCTGGAATGGATTGGTAATTTTTTCAAAAAACATCGTCATTTCAATATTAAAACTGGCTTATATGAAAAAGAGGATATAGCAGAGCTTCTGGAGCGTCAGCGGAATTTACCAGAGAGTCGTATTACAGGGCATGATATTGATCTTTTGCAGCACGCCTTACAGTTTGGCGACAGATTGGTTCATGATGCATACGTACCGTTTAGAAGCGTTACTTTGGTGAATAACCAGGAGGCAATCGGCCCGAAACTCATGGATGATCTATACAAGAGCGGTTTTTCGCGCTTTCCTGTATACGAGGGCGAACAAACAAATATAATTGGCACTCTCTATATGAAGGACCTGGTGAAGAAAAAATCTGGTGGTCATGTCAAAGACGTTATGCGTAAAGAAGTATTTTATGTACATGAAAACTTTACACTGCAGCAAGCACTTCAAGCCTTCTTGAAAACTAAACACCATTTGTTTATTGTCGTAAACAGCTTCGAAGAATTTGTTGGTATTATTACGATTGAAGACATTTTAGAGCAGGTCATTGGCAAACAAATTGTAGATGAATTTGATCAATATGAGGATATGCGTGCTGTAGCCTCAGCTGCTGCTAAAGTAGAACACGAGGCAAATAAACGAGCTGGTGTTGAACCGGAAGCCGATACAGAAGAGGCACTTCCTGGGTCAACAGATGGCGAAACCCCTGATATTGTAGTAAAATAGCTGCAATGAGAACTGTTGTACAAGAAAGCGTCAACAAAGTTGGCGAAATTATTACCGTCAAAGGCTGGGTGCAATCACGACGTGATCACGGTGGGCTGATCTTTATTGACGTTCGCGATCATACCGGCGTAGCTCAATTAGTCATACAGCCAGATACAGCAGAGGCGTTTACTACAGGTGAACAACTTCGCGATGAATTTGTTATTAGTGCGATTGGTGAGGTTCGGGAGCGCGAAGAAAATTTAAAGAATCCGCATATTGCCACCGGCAGTATTGAAATTAAAGTAGAAACACTTGAGATATTAAATCGTGCCGAGCCATTGCCGATCCAGATCCATGGTGACGCGATGGCCGGTGAAGACCTGCGTCTTAAATATCGTTATTTGGATCTGCGCCGTCCGAAAATGCAGGCCATGCTCAAAAAACGTGCAGCGTATTACAAAGTCATGCGCAATTATATGGAAAGTCAGGATTTTACCGAAATCACTACGCCAATATTGGCGAATTCAAGTCCAGAAGGTGCCCGTGACTTTTTAGTGCCATCACGCGTTCATACTGGAAAATTTTATGCTTTACCACAAGCTCCGCAGCAGTTTAAGCAGCTCCTGATGGTAGGAGGCGTGCCTCGTTATTACCAGATTGCTACATGTTTCCGTGATGAGGATCCACGTGCAGACCGGCTCTATGGTGATTTTTATCAGCTTGACCTTGAGATGGCATTTGTTGATAGTGGTGAAGCAGTTCGCCAGACTATGGATCCTTTGATGAAAAACTTAGTCACCGACTTTGCTGGCAAGAAACTACTTAGTGAAGATATCCCACGAATCTCCTACGCGGAAGCTATGGAAAAATATGGTAGCGATAAGCCTGATCTGCGCTTTGGTATGGAGTTAGTTGATTTATCTGAGGAGCTGAAAAATAGTGAGTTTGGTGTATTTTCAGGTCCTATAAAAAGCGGTGGCAGAGTTAAGGCAATTTGCGTAGACGGCGGTGCAAGTTTAAGTCGTTCACAGATTGATCGATTTACTGAAATTGCTAAAAGCGAGGGAGCTGGTGGTTTAGCGTATATAACTTTTGTCGATGGTGAAATAAAGTCGCCAATTGCTAAGTTCCTAAGTTCTGAAGAACTTGCAGCCATCCAAGAAAAAACCGGCGCTAAAGATGGCGATGCAGTATTCTTTGGCGCTGATACAAAGGACACCGTACACAAAGTACTTGGACGGCTTCGCAGTGAATTTGCTGATCATTTCAATCTGAAAGATCCGAATGTCGTGGCACTTGTTTGGATTGTAGATTTTCCGTTTTACGAATGGGATGATAAAGCTAACAAGCTTGATTTCGGACACAATCCGTTTTCAATGCCAATCGGCGGCGTGGAAGCACTCAAGGCAGAGAATAAGTTGAGTATTCTTGCTGACCAGTATGATTTAGTCATGAATGGCTACGAGGTGTGCTCCGGCGCGGTACGAAACCATAATCCAGAAATTATGTATCAAGTCTTCGCAGCGCTTGGCTACGATAATGAATATGTTGATGAAAAATTCGGTGCCATGATCAATGCCTTTAAATATGGGGCTCCACCGCATGCTGGGTGCGCGTTTGGTATTGATCGCATCTTCATGGTATTAGTTGGCGAGCATAATATTCGCGAAGTCATCGCATTTCCAAAAAATGGTTCAGGTGTCGATACTATGATGAATTCCCCCAGTCGTGTTGATGAAGCTCAACTCAAAGAACTATCTATTGATACAGTGGAACTATAAAAAGTGGTTTGACTTTGCAGTATCTATAAGGTATTACTTAGGTAAGTAATAGGATATCTATACTATGTCGGCTCTGAAACAAGAATCAAATTGGCAACAGGCTTCTAGGCCGGTTGCTGAACGACCTACTCTACAAATAATAGAAGGTGATTGTGGCAGCGGTAGTTCTATTGACGCTAAAACAGCAGAGCACCATATACTGCACGGAGCTGATGCGGTGGCAGCTACAATTGATGTGAAAGACTTTGTAGATGCAATAAGTGATCCAATGTATCAATCATTCAGGGAACGGGCATTGGAATATCGTAAGCAACTTATTGCCGAGGGCCGCAGTTCTTAAGAAGTAAATAGTCTCTTGTAAGCTTTACGTGCTTTGATAATTTTTGGTTCGATAATAATTGTGCAGTAGCCGGCTGCAGGATTTTTATTGAAATAATCTTGGTGTTCTGGCTCGGCTTCGTAGAATATTTTTAGAGGCTGTAACTCGGTTACTATTGGACTGTTCCATTGTGTTTTGGCACGTTCTATGGCTGCTTCAAATGTAATTTTCTGTGCTTCATTAGCGTAGAGCAGGATTGAGCGGTATTGCGGACCGACATCATTGCCTTGGCGGTTCGGAGTTGTGGGATCATGAATCAAGAAAAACAGGTCAAGCAAATCTTCGGGGTGTAAAATGGATTCATCAAAAGTAACTTTTACAACCTCGGCGTGGCCAGTTTTTCCAGAAGAGACTTGGTAGTAATTCGGAGAGTCCACGGAACCGCCGGCATAGCCACTAACTACTTCGGTAACGCCTTTAAGTCTGCGGAATACCGCATCAATACACCAAAAACATCCTCCACCTAATACATATGTAACCATACTTCTATTATACGCCGTTTTGGTATACTATATTACAGAGAAAAGCATATGCGTTTAGGTAAAAATAAAGACGATGAGGGCATAACGCCCGAAGAGCAATTAGAGCAAAAAGTTGATGCCATGATGGATCTGCATGCCAATGATGCGGTGCCTGAGAAAGTTATTAAACCAATCGAAATCAAAACCTCTGAAGAGCAAACAGATGATGTTCCACCACCTTTAGATATTTTTGAAGATGCCAAAACTGCTCCTGAGGTACCCAAAGAACTTAAGAAAGGTTTGGCTCCTCTAAAAACCAAAAAAGACGAAGAACCGGCAGTGCAACCAGAAGAAAAGCCCGTCAAACCTGAGACTACAGATTCTGAAGCGAATAGTGAAATAGCGGAAGATCCATTGGGAGATCCAAAAACAGACCAAGCGGTAGATGAAATTACGCGTGCCGAGTCAGATAAAGCTTTAGCAGCGGAAGATGCTGAAGTAGCAAAAGCGTTTGATAATAAAAAACCGTCCTGGAAACAAAAAGTTAAAGACTTTTTTGCTGCCTGGTGGGCGAACAAGTGGGCACGTTATGGCACAATTTTTGGGATCATCGTGCTGCTAATTGGTGGAGCAGTATGGCCAACCAGCCGTTACTTTGTACTAAACACTGCTGGCGTCCGTGCCAGCGCTTCAATAAAGGTGGCAGACCAATCTACCGGCTTGCCGCTTAAAAACGTTTCAGTCAAACTCGGTACGCTTACCACAAAGACCAATGGTGATGGCGTGGCGTCGTTTAAACAAATTAAACTTGGTTCACAAACTCTGAATGTCGATAGGGTAGCGTTTGCTCCAATCAATAAAAAAGTAACTATTGGCTGGGGTTCAAACCCATTATCTGGCGTTAAGCTGAAAGCAGTTGGAGCCCAGTATGTCTTCCAGCTCAAAGATTATTTATCCGGAAAAGCTGTAGATAATGCTGAAGTTATCAGTGAAGATGCTAGTGCGTTTGCAGATAAAAATGGTAAAGTGGTGCTTACGCTCGATAATCCTGCAACTGACACAGTAGAAGCGACCCTAAAAGCTCAAGACTATCGCACGGAAAAACTCAGCTTTTCAGCCAGTACTAAGACGGCTTTTGATATACAACTTGTACCCGCACAACCAGCAGTATATGTCAGCAAGCAAAGCGGAAAATACGATGTATATAAAGTTGACGTAGATGGCAAGAACAAGCAAATGTTGCTGGCGGGTACAGGGTCGGAACGACGTGATGGTATAAGTCTCGCTGTCAGTCCAGACGGGTCAAAAGCAGCTTTAGTGTCATCACGTAGTACAAAGCGCGATGCCAACCGGTATTTACTCGACACACTTACACTTATTGACACAAAATCCGGACAATCCAAAGAAGTTGATGATGCTGCGCGTATACAGCTGATTGACTGGGTAGGTGACCAACTAGTCTATACAGCCACATACGCTGCTCCGAGCGCAGCGTATGCCCAGCGTCAAAGACTTGTTACTTATGACACTGAAAAAAGTGCACAGAATTTATTAGCAACCAGTAATTACTTTAATGGTGTTGCTAGTGTCGGGGGGTCAATTTACTATGTGGTTGCTCCGGGTGATCCTAAGACCCAACCTGGTTTTTACAAGTCTCGTATTGACGGGAGCAGTAAACAAGCACAGATAATACTAGCTAATAAGCAGATAGGCACCTTGGTACGGACTACTGAAAGTGAGTTTGCACTAGAGGGCCCTGATGGATGGTACCAATATATAGTTGGCGACACGACAGCTAAAAAGGGTAATCCACCAAATGATCCATACGCCAACCATCAATATGTTACAGCGCCTGGTGGATCTAAGAGTGCCTGGGTAGATGGTCGGGACGGCAAAGGTGTGTTGCTGATTCATAGCCAAAAGGCAGAAGATAAAACGGTTGCCTCAGCGAGCGGACTGACCATACCAATTCGTTGGATGAGTAAGAACACTTTAGTGTACCGGGTAAATAACGCTAATGAAACTGCGGATTACGTCAAAAACATTGATGGCGGTGAACCAAAGAAGATCAGTGATGTAACTACTACTGCCGGACTCCTCATAAATTACTAAACATTTACTAGCTGGATGTCTTCAGGTACTTGCTATAGTGCGGTCATACGGTGTAAATTGGAACAATGTCTGAAAGAGCAAGGGAATCGGAACGAGCATATCACGAAGGTCTGTATATTAACCATGAATTATACGAACCCGGTACATGGTTGCATCAGCCTGCACCTTATGCGATACAGTCCTTTGAACGTATTACGCCTCACGCAGCTTTCCGTGCTTTAGATTTAGGTAGTGGTGTAGGGAGGCATAGTATTCCCTTGGCGAAACACTTAGGCCCGGGGTCTCAGGTGGTGTGTGTGGATATAGTAGACACGGCTATAGAAAAATTACGTGATAATGCTCGTACCTACGGAGTCGAAAAAGAAGTTACCGGAATAGTTGGTGATGTGGAAGAGTTTCCAATAGAGTCACAAGGCTTTGATTTTATTTTGTCAGTTTCATGCATAGAACATATTCCAACTAAACCGCGCTTGGAACAATTCATTAGACGCTTACAGGAAGGTACACGCCCAGGAGGTACTCACTGTTTCATGATGATTACGAATAACACATGGCTGGATATATTAAGCGGTGAATCACTCGAGCCGTTACTCGAACAAAACCTTGTGTCTACGGAGAGCATCAATATGCTCGAAAGTTTGTATAAAGATTGGCAAGTACATGATCTCTCTACCGCTCTATGGGAGTCTGTGCAGTCTATGGGCGGGCGTGAGATAAAGATGAGGAGTACCAGCGTACGATTCACGGGCCAAAAACCATTAGTTTAAATACGTACTATATTGTTTGTTATGATGAAGGCTGAATGAATACACAGTATCAGGATTTTTACGAAAAATTATGGGCATACTATGAAACACATGGGCGGCATGATTTATTGTGGCGCCAGCCTGAACCAAACGGCAGTTTCATCTCATACAAGATTATGGTGAGTGAAATTATGCTTCAGCAAACACAAGTTAGCCGAGTAGGTCCAAAATACACAGAGTTCCTTGTGCGGTTTCCGACTGTCCGAAGTTTAGCCGAAGCGCCGCTAGGAGACGTTTTACGTGTATGGCAGGGGCTAGGGTATAATCGGCGAGCAAAATTTTTGTGGCAGGCAGCACAAAAAGTGGTTAACGATTTTGATAGTGTCTTGCCAAATACAGAAGTCGACTTAGTAAGTTTGCCTGGTATTGGTAGGAATACTGCCGGTGCAATTTTAGCTTATGCATTTAACAAACCCGCGGTATTTATTGAGACGAACATTCGCACTGTGTATATTCATCATTTCTTCGCCGACAAGCAGGGCATTGACGATAAAGACCTTATACCACATATTGAGCGGACGCTTGATACGGACCAGCCTCGAGTTTTTTATTGGGCCCTCATGGACTACGGCACGTACCTCAAGCAGGAAAAAGGAAATCTTAATAAATTAAGTAAATCATATGTAAAACAAAGTAAATTCCATGGTTCTAAGCGCCAGGTTCGAGGTGCGGTAATTCGTTTACTGAGTCAAAATAGCCTTACATACGCTGATTTATTGAATGCTATCCAAGATGAACGCTTGGATATAATCCTGAATGATTTACTGGCAGAAGGTCTTATAGCAAAAAGCGGCGAATCCTATGTTCTTTAATCTGTTACAATACCAAGGAAATTATGAAAGTCATTGAGAATCTTTTACAAAGTGTCGAAATACTAAAAACTCCTGGCGCGGTTGCAATACTACCTACTGACACAGTGTATGGCCTGGTTGCTCGGGCAGCTGACAAGATGGCAGTAGAACGGTTGTATATGCTCAAAAATCGTGAACAAAAACCCGGCACAGTCATTGCGGCTGACATTGACCAACTTGTTGATTTAGGTATTCCCCGCCGATATCTTGTACCACTTGCAAACTATTGGCCAAACCCGATTAGTATTGTGGTGCCAACTGCACCCGGTTTAAATTACCTTGATTTGGGTAAGTTTTCGCTCGCTGTACGTATACCAGCGAATAAGGCCGTACATGACTTGCTCGTAAAAACAGGGCCACTCTTAACCAGTAGTGCTAATCACCCGGGTGAAACGCCTGCCCAGACCGTTACTCAAGCACAGAAGTATTTTGGTGATCAGGTTGATATGTATGTTGATGGCGGCACAATTTCCGGTGAAGCATCGACTGTAATCCGGGTAGTTGATGATGCTATTGAAATACTGCGTGAAGGAGTAATTAAAGTAAGTGAAAGCGGGGAGATAATTCAATGACATTTGATGAATACCAAGAAAAAGCGCTAACAACTGCCCATAATAATCCTGATCCACTTATGAACAAGACTATTTGGGCTATGGGAATCGCAGGTGAAGCTGGTGAGGTTTTAGAAAAATGGAAGAAAATAGTTGCCTATAAAGAAGGTAAGGTTTCGAGTGAGGACCTTGGCGAGCTAAAAAAAGAACTTGGTGACGTTATATGGTACATTGCAGTGCTTGCAGATAGTCTAGGCCTTTCATTTGAAGAAATTATACAATTAAACGTCAAAAAACTCCAAGACCGTCAAAAGCGTAACGTTATCAAAGGTTCTGGAGACAACCGATAAAATACAGCACCACACAGAACCATATATAGCCAGCTACGTAATCTTCAATGGTTCAGACGGCCACGCCACGCAGTGAAAGTAGTTGCCGAACGAGCTAGATTTAATTTGTATTTTATGGTAAAATATAATGAGAAACGTAACTTGTTATATTGCCTATGGAATTCGATAAAAAAACCAAGGTTGAGGAAGTGGAGCACGCTAACAGCGAGGCTCCTAAAAAGTTAAAGAAAAAAAAGGCGTCCAAAGAAAAAAAGACTGGCACAACCATCACGAAACGCATTAAAGCGCCAGTGCCAGCTGAAATCCTGGCTGAGGAAGCTAAAAAATCTGATGAGGAAAAACCAAAAACCAAAAAAACTAGAAAAAAGTCCAAGAAGGCCACATCTCCAGGAAACGCAACAGCTTCGGAAACAAAAAATAACAAGTCTGAAGTCGATATTGTTGATCATGCAGAAATGGAAGATTTGCCAAAAGCTACTGCACAAAAAGAAACAAAAGATATTAAAGTTCCTAAAATAACCAAAGAGACGACTAATAGTAAAGATGAGCATAGCGACGAGGCGCTAGGGGAAAACAGCCAGGACACCTCTCCGGATGAATCGTTTGAAAGGACAATTCTACCGAATGATGTTGAAGAAGAAGAGGGTGAATTATTCATCTCAGAACGACTTCGTCGGCTTATTGGCAAGGATGAAGGTGGTTCTGATAATTCTCCAGAAGCGGTGAACGTCCACGCTCGTGGAGAAGAAAGACCTGAACAAAGTACCACTGATAGAAGTAGCCAAATAACTTCGCGGCGAACTACTGTCACGCCTGCGTCTCCTGTTGTTGCTACCTCACCGAGTACTGAAGCTATACAAACTGCAGGTGGTGGCTTTGGAGCACTCCCGCCCTCCAGCCGAGAAAATTTTTCTGCTCCTCTTTCGCCGGATACAGCCCCTGCGGCTGCTAACCAAGCACCTGCAGCGGCAAATACTGCACTGTATGGCAACCGTACTGCCGAGCGCCGCAATCTTATAGCCGGCATTATAGTAGGTGGGGTCATTGAACATATTCGGCATAAACGTCGTGAAAAGCGATTAAAAGCAACGCACAAAAAGGAAACTGAAAAACTTACCAAAGCGCAGCAATTCCGAGAAGCTGAACAGCATAAAGAAATGCAAAAAACCGAACGCTCTAAAACGACGCTCGAACAACAACTTGATCGTTTAAAACAGAGTATTACACCCGCAAAGAGTGAAAAACCTGCACGACCTAATACGAAGGAGCAGCCTACTATCACAGCATCTACAGAGGTTTCGGAGTCGCCTAATCAAACCGAAGCAATCTCACCAGCTTCAGCTTCGTTTTATGAAGATTTTAAACGCAAGTACCGTTCAAATGAAGTAGTAGCGACAACTTCAAAAGCTTCTGTAAAAACTTCCGAAAAACCAGCGCCTGTTCCAAGGCAGCAGCCGGAAAATATTGATGAACCAATTCCGGTATCTCCGGATAGGCGGGTGGAGACAAGTGCATGGCATCGGATAGAAGTTGATAAAAAGACTGGTAAAGCCGTTGAAAATCCCGAGCTTTCATATGGTGAGGAGTTCCAAAATGAGCAACATCAAGAACAGCTGCGCAAACAAATAGACGAAGTCAGCGTCAATAGCGAGGACGTACGACAAAACTACATGCCGATGATAGATAAAACAAGTAGTACCACTGTGCAGACGCACGATCCTATACCGGATGCTTCAAATTCCCGTAAGCAAAGATTAGAAAAAATATCCGCACCTTCCTCTTTCAATGATGCGTTGCAGGATCTACGCGATCGCGCTGGTGATAATACGATTGTGGATTATGCGCTGATCGGCATACTCTTTTTAATTATTATTGCTATTATCGCTTTACTTATATAAAAGTTTGACGAAGCCACTCGTCTAAACTATTCCCGCCGCCGGCTGTGAGACAGAGTACTAAGTCACCATTTTTCACATGTGTCAGGATAGCTTGTTTAAGTTTGTCGTCAAGTTGACTTGGTATAGTTTTTTGCTGTGTATCTTCACTGAGCAAATCACGAAGGTCTTCAGGTGTTAGTAAGGGTAGATTTGGATCTTCGCGGGCCAGATAGCTTGGTACGATGTATAGTTGCTTTGTGTCGTCAAACAAATGTTTCAGTTCATCTTTAATAAAATGCTGTCGGGTATTGTGTAGGCCTTCGTACACAACCACTACGTCAGAACCAGCCACCTCTTCAGCAACTTGCAGGGCGCCTTGGATTTTTGGTGGTGTATGTGCGTAATCTGTGTAGATATTCGTGGCTATTTGTTCAAACCTACGGCTGACACCTGGAAAACGATTCATATGCTTGATAAGTTTCTCTAAAGAGACTTGAGTAATAGTATGTAAGGCGGTAACTACCTGGAGGGCATCCTTGCGATTTACCATACCAGGTATAGTGATCTGACTGAGTAATTCATCGTGCTCAGATAATATGATGTTACGTGATGATTCGGCTATAGCTAAATTGTTGGCATCATTTTTCCAGACGATATTTGTACGGGATTGACCAATGAATTTACGGAAAGCATCTTCATATTCTTGACGGGTAGGGTAAATATCAGGATGATCCCAGTCGATACCGGTAATAAGTGACATGTAAGGTTCAAATGCTAAGAAATTGCGCGCATATTCATCGGCTTCATATACAAAATATTCACTGGATGAGTCATAGGTACCCATTTCGCCGAAAGGTATTTTGGCGCCGACAGAATAGCTTATAGGTAAGTCCAGCTGTTTGAAAAGCCAGATAGCCATAGCGGTAGTGGTAGTTTTTCCGTGTGTTCCAGCGACTGCAAGCAAGTTTAGTTTTTTTGTTTCGAGAATATAATTCAGCAATTCATCCCGCTTACTGATACGTATGGCGTGCTCTTCACAAAATATCAATTCAGGCGGGCTATCTTGCTCGCTGGTAACAGCGGTAGTGTAAATAAACCAGTCAATCGGGGTTTTAGCATGGATATCAGCTATCGCGGCGTAATCTTGCCCAATATGAATATTCTGCACACCCTTACTCTGTAGATAATGGATATATTGAGAGTCTTGCTTGTCAGAGCCAGAGACTTCAAACCCGGCTTGTTTGGCGATAAGAGCTAAGGGACCCAGCCCGGTACCGCCTATCCCCGAAAAATACACATGCATGCTACCAGTCTATCATGGGTGAGGATATGGTACACTGAACATACAAGCGTAAAATAAAAATATGAAAACAACCGAAAAAAAACGATTGCATCATACATGGACAAAAGTTAGGCGTATTCGACTCGAGTATTTAATGGTTGCTTTCGTGATTATGCTCTTTGTATCTGTTTTTGCTCTACGCCACAACAATCAGCAAATGTTATCACTTCGTCAAGCGGTGTTTACAGCTGACGAGAAGAACGGTGACGTTGAGGGTGCATTGAGAGCATTACGGCAATATGTTTACGCTCATATGAATACAGACTTAAACACGGGCAAAACCGCTGTATACCCACCTATTCAACTGGAGCACACCTACGCTCGTTTATTGGCCGCACAGCAAGAGAGTGTAAAACAGGCTAATCAACAAATCTATACGGAAGCACAGAGCTACTGTGAAAAACTACATCCTGAAAGTTTTTCAGGTGGACCTAGAGTTCCTTGTATACGCGACTATGTAGCAAGTAAAGGGGTGCATATAACACCAATCCCTGATAGTTTATACAAGTTTGATTTTGTATCACCACGGTGGTCACCGGATGTAGCTGGATGGAGCTTGGTGGCAACTATCATCATCGGCATATTACTGCTAATACGAGCTGTCGTACCGCTGATACTCAAGATGCTGAAGGTAATTTAAGGAGTAGCTGGGCTGCTTGAAGACGGAGTGCTGCTTGGGTTGGTGTTGCTACTAGTGTTTCCGTTATTGCTAGTTGGAGTGTTGGAGCTTGGATTGGTCGTAGTGTTATTGTTGGTGCTGCTGTTTGTGCTTGAATTAGACGATGATCCATTTTGATCAGCTGCGTTTGGAGAAGTGCCATTACTCTCAGTAGTTGCCGGTGTTTGTTGCTGTGTGGTTTGATTATTACACTTCTGGCCGTTTGGATTTTCTTTCTGCCACTGCTTGATTGCATTCACGACCTTACCATCGTCATTGAGATTTTCCCAGAAGAGTACTTGATCACGGTTCACAACCATACGATCTTGCGGACAATGTAGTTCGCTACCTAACTTTACAAGCGAAATGTTTGCCTGCTTGTCATCTGACTGGCCGTTCGTAGAAATGTAATAGATGTCACTAATATCAATATAGCGTTCATTCAGGGCCTTTATCTTACCGAAATAAGCTTGGCCGCCATTCAAGAACACAGCCTGATAACGGCCTTTGTCTACTATTGATGATTCAGACGATTTGAACGAAATACCAAATAACGTAGCTATTACTAACACAAGTAAAGAAGCCGAAAGGATGACACCTAGTATAAAGACAGGACTTGTTTTATTTATACTGCTTAATTTTTTCTTGTTAGACCCTTTTTTATTATCAGGGCTTACAGAGCCTGCCGGACTGCCAGTAGCAGCTGGACGGGCGCTTTCACGTTGAAAACCGCGAGACGAAAATTCCATGTATCTCCACCTATTTATTCTTTTAAATACAACCATAAGTGTAATACATAAGCATGATCTTATGCAACTTAATACAGCAAAAGAGATGTTAAAGGGTTGACAAACAAATTACCACCAGAGTATGTTAGGGGTACTACCACTAATCATAAGAGAGGGAGACCAAACAATGGCAGCATATAAGCATACTAACTCAAAGGGAGTAACTTACTACTTAAATTCAAAGGCAGTAACACTTCGCGGCGGCAAAGAACAAACAATCTACTATTTCAGTAAAGACGAGCGCAAAGACACTGGCACTGACCTGCCTGCTGGTTACGAAGTAAACGAAAACCCACGTAACGGTTTCCTTACTGTAAAGCGCAAAAAATAAATAAAGAACTCAGATTCTTATTAAATACCCGGTCGTATACGACCGGGTATTTAAATTGACGAAAAAACAATGAACCTTTTGAAGGGTTATAGTACAATAGCTGGGATGACAAAACCTATAGTTGTACTTAACGATCTTGTAAAACAATATAATAACAAACAAGTTGTCAAGGGAATTAGCTTTTCGGTAAACGAAGGCGAGATATTTGGCATATTAGGTCCAAATGGTGCCGGAAAGACCACGACATTGGAAATGCTCGAAGCTTTGCGTCCAATTGATGGCGGGTCTGCTACACTCGACGGTATCGACGTAGCTTCTAATCCTGAAAAAATCAAATCCCTCATTGGCGTACAGCCCCAAACACCAAGTTTTGAAGAAAAAACCAAATTGACCGAACTTATCGAAATGTTCTCGTCCTTTTATGGTGAAAAAGTCGACCCCCGGAAATTCCTCAAAGAGGTCCATCTAGAGGAAAAGGCTAATAGTTACCCTGAACAACTTTCCGGTGGTCAGCGCCAACGTTTTTCTATCGCAGCAGCACTGGTACATGGTCCCAAAGTCTTTTTCTTAGATGAACCAACAACTGGCCTTGATCCGCAAGCTCGCCGTAATCTATGGGATTTGATTCGTGAAGTTCGTGACCGAGGCGTTACTGTTATTATGACGACCCACTACATGGATGAAGCCGAGCTATTGTGCGACCGGGTAGCCGTTATGGACGAAGGGAAAGTTATAGCGCTTGATACACCAAAAAACCTTATCAAGGCTCTATTAAAGCGTGGCTTCAAGAAGTCACAGCATGTAGAACAAGCTAATCTGGAAGACGTCTTTATTGATCTTACCGGAAAGGCATTAAGGGATTAATTTATGAATATGCGAAAATCATTACTACCAGTTACCACTTATGTGCGTATTGACGTGAAACGCTTGTTTCGCGATAAAGTCGCAATTTTCTTTGTATTTCTATTTCCACTTATATTTCTATTTGTATTCGGCTCGATATTCCGAGGAGATAATGACGTATCTTTTCGGGTAGCGTTGCTCAACGAATCAGATAGTACGTTCTCGAAAGAATTTTCCGACCAAATCAAGAAAAACGATATCTTTAAGGTGGACGATGAAGTTACTGATCTAGATCTTGCGAAGGAAAAAATGAATCGTGGTCAAATCGATGCGACTATCGTGCTCCCTAAGGCATTTGGTGAAACAAAACAAGGCCAGAATTATCCAAGTGGTGAAGCGAAGATCATTTATGATCAAAATAATCAATCAGCCGGCACAACACTTAGTTCAATCATGGAGGGCATTTTCAAAGATATTAATCAGAAATTAGTATCCACGCCCACACCATTCACAGTGACCTCAGAATCTACGGCCACCAAAGGTTTGTCGCAATTTGACTACACATTTACTGGCATACTTGGCTTTACGCTTTTGTCGCTGGGGATCTTTGGTCCGACCAGCGTGTTTCCAAGGTTGAAGCAGCGAGGTGTTCTGAGACGATATCATCTGACAACCCTAAAGGTGTGGCAGTATTTTGTAGGAAACGTACTGTCTAATTCGTTCGTTGGTCTACTATCCGTTGCCACCATGTTCGTGGCAGCTTTAACAGTATTTGATCTTAATATGCGAGGCAGCTACCTTAATCTTATAGCGGTCGTTGTTCTTGGGGTTATACTGCTCTTTGGCATTGGGTTGGCTATAGGTGGATGGGCTAGAACAGAAAATCAGGCTGCGCCGCTGGCTCAAATTGCTACGCTTCCTATGATGTTCTTATCTGGTGTTTTCTTTCCAACATTTCTCATGCCTGAATTGTTACAAAATATCACTAAATTTATCCCGCTAACTCCGATTATTGATTCATTACGTATGATAGTGACAGAGAATGCCTCGTTACTAGATCTAGGCCCGCAACTGGCAGTAATTTTTGGCTGGATAGTAGTTATTTACTTTGTAGCCTTCAAGGTATTTCGCTGGGAATAATATTTAAAAAATATTTAATAAAACATTGATTTTTATTTGTCAAAGTGGTATAATATTACCATATGGCAGTAGCTAGACAGTTGTCAATGTATGAAGGCCCAGTATGTGCGATTCTGGGCCCGCTTGATGATGAATCCCTGTCTTCAAGTATTTCTTATATGACTGAGCGTAGCGTGAGCGCGCCAGGTGAAGTGGTTGAGCTTAGACTATGCGCTCAAGCTATCTCTAATAACTCGCAATCAGACCTTCGTGAGCCAATGGCAGCAGTACATTACTTACCTAAAGAGGCGCCAGATTTTTCAGACTCCGACTTAAGTATCTCCTTGGACGGAGTTGCATCTAATATCGTTGAACGACAAGATGCCTTGGAGGCTTTAGTAAGTATTTACAATAGGGCAAATAAACATCGTGGGTATGGAAGTGCCTTGGAAAATGATAAGGCAAAGCCTAAAAAAGGTAGTAAAGACGAGGCCGTAAAGGCAGCGTATCAAACTGTGTCGGCACTTGAAGAAGAGGCAACACAGTTAATCAATCAGCAGCTTGCACGAATTAGTGAACTTAGAGCAGCAGGATTTGATGAGAACGATATTCAGCGTATGGCTGCAATAATGCATACAAAGCTCTATAATGAAATCGGCTCTCACGTTGGTGTCACTGCTACTCAAAGAAAAAAGTTTGCAGAGAAACTCCTAGGGAGTAAACAAAGCCAAAAGGCTCACAGTACACGGACAAATGACATACCTTTCTAAATTATCCAAGCCATTTTTTGTATTGGCGCCAATGGATGATGTGACAGATACAGTGTTTCGCCGTATCGTTGGATCATGTGCAGCGCCTGATTTGTACTTCACTGAATTTGTGAATGTTGATGGTCTACAAAGCCCTGGTCGGCAAAAACTTATGAAAAAGTTACTCTTTACAGAGGAGGAAGTACCCTTAGTTGCCCAGATCTGGGGTAAAAATCCAGAAAATTACTATAAAACTGCCAAAGACTTGGTAGATATGGGATTTGCTGGCGTGGATATCAACATGGGGTGTCCTGCTAAGTCAGAAGTTAAGGCCGGTACTTGTAGTGCACTTATTAATAATCGTCCGTTAGCTTTGGAGATTATTAAGGCTACTCAAGAAGGGGTAGCTGGACGTGTTCCGGTAAGTGTGAAAACCCGACTTGGATTTAATGAAGTCGACTTTACCTGGCATGAATTATTACTCCAGCAAAAATTAGATATGCTTACTATCCACGGTCGAACTCGTAAAGAAATGAGCAAAGTACCTGCCCATTGGGAGCATATTGGTACTATTCGCCAGCTACGTGACAATATGAGTGCGGATACACTAATAGTTGGTAATGGCGACGTTGAGGGTAGACAGCAGGGTATGCAACTCGCTGCAACATATCAACTTGACGGAATTATGATTGGTCGGGGTATTTTCCACGATCCTTACGTCTTTGCAGAAGAAAGTCCATGGCAGTCCATTTCTAAAAACGACAGGATTGCTTTATATCGAACACATGTGGAATTATTTGCTGAAACTTGGCAAGATCGTCAACGTCCTATTCATACACTCAATAAATTTTGCAAAATCTACATTCAAGGCTTTGACGGGGCGAAGGAGCTTCGCGAGCGGTTTATGGCTGCCGCATCTTCCGATGAACTACTCGATCTTATTGCTGAAATTACTGCATAGCAAACACGTTTATATCAAGTTTTAAAAACTGTGTTTGATTTTTTACAGTACTATGTATAACATAGTACTGTATGGACGATACTACTAAGACATCCTCTTTCATAACTTCCGCAGACACTCAAATGCGTAAAGGGCTTTTAGTGTATTGCGTGCTGTTACTCTGTCAGCACGGCAAAGTGTATAGTTCTGACATTATTAATCACCTGCGGTCTGCAGAGTTAATTGTGGTTGAGGGTACGCTATATCCACTGCTCAGCCGGTTGGCTAAAGACGGTTTACTGGGGTATGAATGGCAGGAGTCGGAACAAGGTCCGCCAAGAAAATACTATTGGCTGACTGATGAAGGTAAAGGTGTTTTGGAAACCCTGCAACAGACATACCGCAAGTTGCATAAGTCTGTGACAAAGCTTGAAAAAGGAAAGGAACGAACATGAACGAAGTAACTCGTATTCATCTTGGAAGGCAAGCGTTTACTATAGCTGCTGATGCGCATAAAGAACTTCGCGAATATATTACTGCAATAAAAAAGCGCGTTGGTGCAAACGAGAAGGAAGTTATTGAAGAGGTTGAACTTCGTATGGCAGAATTGCTGCACGAGCGAGGTGTGAGCGAGGAGAAGGTAGTACTGCATAAGGATGTAATCTATCTTAAAGAGCAGTTGGGAAGTCCTAAGGATTTTGCAGATGAGGAAGCGGACACACAAGCGGAGCAAACGGATGAAGTTCCTGCGCCGCAGCCACGCCAATTGTTCCGTGATACTGAAAATGGCAAGCTTGGCGGGGTAGCCGCAGGTCTGGCCGCTTATTTTGGTATTGATGCCACCTGGGTGAGAATTGGTTTTATTATTTTGACATTAGCTTGGGGCGGCGGCATTTTCTTATATCTGCTTTTGTGGTTGATCGTGCCTGAGGCTAAAACTGGCAGTGATTATTTACGCCTGCACGGCAAGCCAATTACCGTTGATACTATTAAAGAATTTGTTGATCAAAATGATATGCCTAATAAGGCCAAGCAAGCAGGTTCAGTACTGGCACAAATAGTTGCCGGCATAGGTAAACTGATTATCTTTTGCTTCGGATTGTTCCTAGCTGGTATGGCTGTACTCGGAATGTTGTGGACGATCGCCTTTGGTATTTATGCTTTTATTGCGCCAGACCGGTTATTTGATGCCGGTAGAATTTTCCCGGTAGAAACGCGCGACTATTGGTTATTAGTGTTGGTTGTTATGGTTGCGGTTAGCATATTTGGTTTGCTCTTTGTTGCGGGCATATCGCTGATGCGCAGAAAATGGGTATTGCCGACATGGGCAGCAGCGAGCTTAGCTGTGGTTATTTTTGCGGGTAGCGCAGTGGCGATTCCAATGGGTGCCGCGACTGCACCGCAAATCCAGGAGCGCTATAAAGCTGCAGAACATCATGAAACACGTGGACTAAAAGCCTTTACCAACTTAGAAGTCACTGGTAGTGAAACTATTGTTCGGTATGAGCCGGATGATACCTATTCATTGGATATCAAATCAGTCGGGCCTATTAATAAGGATGCTATAAAAACTGACATAGAAGCTAGCGGTACATTAAAAATTAACACCAACAATTTTCGTGGTGATAGCGGATGCACACTCTTCTGTATTGCAACAACTGACGTGGAACTTACTATCCGTGCGCCAAGGCTTGATAAAGTAGTTTTACAAAACGACACGGTGTTCAAGTTGGACGAACGATTGCGCCAAAATGACTTGATACTCGAAACTTATGGTACTGCCCAAGTTCGTATGCGTTACGTGAATCCTGTCGAAGCAACATTAGCTACAAATGATCCCTGGCAATCTAAAACTCTAATTCTGAAAGGCCTAAAGACTGATGCCATACGTGAAGATGAAATACGTAGTACTGATTTAGCTGGATTCATCATAAGCCGCAGCGATACCTTTATCTACAACGGAAACCACAGTTGTGAAGAATACGATCCTATCGTATATTTGGACGCTGCGCCGCAAACTATTCAGATAGGCGAACAGAAATTTACGAACCAAAATGATTTTATGAGCAATCGTACTATAGACAAAAGCAACAGGTTTAACTGCGTGGTTGTTCGATAAGCTTATGATTAATAAGGTATACTGCTAGGAAAGGAGTATGTGTGATAGAAGCAAAACATTTAAGTAAACGTTACGGTAAAAAGCAGGCTGTTAACGACATTTCATTCACTATCAAAACAGGTAAAGTAACGGGATTTTTAGGTCCGAATGGTGCCGGTAAATCCACAACGATGCGGTTGATGCTGGGGTTAGATAATGGTGGTGGTACCACGACATTTGATAACAAGCATTTATATGATTACAAACAGCCATCAAAAGTTGTCGGTATCTTACTAGAAGCAAAGGCGTTTCATCCTACGCGTACTGCGCGCAGTCATTTGAAAATTTTGGCAGCTGCTGGAAATATTCCAGATGGTCGTGTTGATGAAGTGTTGGATATTGTAGGACTCAGTGATGTGGCTAAGAAAAAGCCAGGCAAGTTCTCGCTTGGTATGAGCCAACGCCTTGGCATTGCTGCTGCAATTTTAGGTCAGCCGAAGTACCTTATTTTGGATGAGCCGGCCAATGGTTTGGACCCAGAAGGCATTGCTTGGTTGCGGCAGTTCATTAAAGAATATGCCAGTAAAGATAATGCAGTGTTTGTTTCGAGCCACCTGCTTAGTGAAATGGCACAGATGGCTGATAACGTGGTAGTAATCGGCAAGGGTAAAATGATTGCCGATACTTCTATTAAGGAATTAGTTTCGGGCAGCGCACATACCAGCGTATTCGTACGCACTGGTAAGTTAGCAAATTTGGAAAAGGCTTTAAAACAGCAAAAGGCCACCTTTGAAAAACTTGATGGCGGCTTGAAAGTGGGCGGTATGACAACTGATGCAATCGGTAAGCTGGCTTTCGAAGCAGGTATACCTATACTAGAACTCGCAAACCGCAACGCATCACTGGAAGATGTATTCTTGGAATTAACTGAAGGAGAGCAAGAATACAAGGCACATAGCCAGAAAGGAGGTAAGTAATGTTACCAACACTTAAATCTGAATTCCGTAAATTATTTACCATCCGCTCAACATACGTAATTATCTTTATTGTCTTGGCACTCGTAGCGCTTATGTGTTTTTATTTTGAGGGTTATAGGGGCAATACAGGTTCAGCGGCTTCGAAGCTTGCGCCAACAGCACTCCAAGAAATTATAGGTAATGCGGCCGGTATCGGGGCTTTGTTTATGGCTATTATTGCCGTACTCTTTATGGCGCATGAATACCGCTATAACACTATTATGTATACACTGACCGCAAATACGCGACGCACAAAAGTATTGCTTGCCAAGGCGTTCACTATCGCTGTTGTTGGTGTAGTTTTCGGAGTACTGATTGCACTGTTTGGACTAGGGTCGTATATGCTCGGCCTACAATTACGCGACGCAACATTGCCTACCCAAAACTTTGATTTGCTGACACAGCTTGGTAAAGTTGCTATTTATTATGGCGCCTATGCCTTAATTGGTCTCATTATAGCCACTCTGTTGCGTGCTGTGGTGGGCGCGATTGTCGTGTTGCTACTAGTACCGACTACTATCGAGCCATTAATTGGTATGGTGCTAAAAGAAAAAGCCGTGTATCTACCATTTGCTGCTACTGATACTATTATGGGTGCAAGTGCCATACAAAACGGCAACCTTTCTTCAAACGGCGCCATAGGCGTTACCGCAATCTATCTCATTGTCGTCGGTATCATTACCTGGCTGCTATTTTTAAAACGTGACGCTAATTGATAGCCAAAGAAATAATTTCGGTATATACTACTCATAAATCAGTGGGTGGATAGGAGGATATTGCTATGGCAGAGACATATACTGAGAATGTATTTGAAGAAAGGCAGGTAGACGGTAAGCATCTTTGCATAGGCATTGATCCTGTGTTATCGAAAGATTTTGAAGGATCACCCGTGGAGGCTGCAACACTTCTGCTGGAAAGCGCACTCTTAATAGCTGAATCCACCCGTGATATCGCCGCTGCCTTCAAACCGAATGTCGCTTTTTTTGAAAGATATGAAGGTGGGTATGAAGCGCAACGACTAATATTCGAAGAAATACGAGACGTTGCGCCCGGGGTTCCTATTCTCTGGGATACAAAACGAGGAGACATAGGCAATACAAATAAAGGATATCTATCCGCGGCTGAGCGGATGATTGTAGAAGGCATGACTGTAAGTCCATATCTTGGCGGTACTGCACTCAAGCCAATTCTTGAGCATGAAGGTGTCGTACCGTTCGTACTTGTAAAGACCTCAAATCCAAATTCGGGAGAGTTTCAAGATTTGGAGCTGAAAGAAGGTGGTGTAGTGTGGGAGAGGGTTGCATCGAACGTTGGACATGGCGAATACTGGGGGAGTCTACCGAGAGGTATCGTTGTAGGTGCGACGTATCCCGAGGCGATTGCCCGCTCGCGTGAACTCGCAGGTGACGAAGTAACAATACTTATTCCTGGTGTTGGTACGCAAGGGGGAGACCTTGAAGCGTCAGTAAAAGGTGCGGCAAACAGCAGGGGAACAGGTTATTTAATTAATGTGTCAAGTGGCATATCCCAGCCAAAAGATGGTAACAGCAACCCATTGCCAATAACTTCGGAAAATATAAGGGCGGCAGCAATAAACTTTGATCAACAAATTAGGGAGGCAGCGTAATTATGACAGGAAGAGAACAGATTGATACGCCGCAAATTGAAGATCTAGAAGAGAAAATTATACTCGGCATGTTCGATCGCGGGCTTCTTGGGTTTCCAGAAGGTGGCATTATCTTAAAATCAGGGCGTAACTCACCCTATTACTATAATGACCGGATAAATCTTTCATTTGACCGAGAATTAGCAGCAGAGGGGCGAATGTCTATTGCGCAACAACGTGAATTCAGACAGGCCCTTGCTCAAGGTATGGGTCAGAAGTTTTTAGAACTTGAAGTAGATATTGATCATGTATTTGGTAAGGCCCAAGCGGCTACTGCCCCTGCAGCACTCGGTGCCTACGAGGCGGGGCTTTCATATTTATGGGAAAGAGTAGACGAACCAAATAAAATCTACGGTGCACATAAAAAAATTGAAGGTAGCTACCACGAAGGTGAGAAAGTGGGCTTAGGGGACGACGTAGTAACAGACGGAAAATCAAAAATAGAAGGTGCCAGTGTGCTTGAGGAAGTCGGATTAATACCCGTATCAGTGACGATTAAGTTTGATCGTGAAGAGGGCGGCATGCAAGTGCTTGAGGCTCACCAGTTTGAGGTAAATGCCGTTACCACATTGTCACGTGCGATACCAGTTCTTCGGGAAAATGATCGTATTTCCGACCAACAAGTTGAATCTATCGTTGCATACCATCAGCAATTGAGAGAAGAAGGTTTAACCTCTACTTTTACTATAACTTGATATTTTTAAATAGCTTTTGCCAGGGCTGCCAGAGCAGCACCTTCTAGACAGCTATTCTCACTAAAATCTTTTGCCAGAATAAGTGTGGGCTTCTGCCCAAGGTGATGTTCAAGAATTTGTTGTACCCGGTCTCCATACTTAGGGAACCTGAATGCTCCGCCATGACCGATAATCGCACTGGAATCTTTTGCTAGGTCTATGGAAAAAGCAGAAGCTACGCCTTGAATCATGTGCGCCAGTAAAAATGCTGAGTTATCGTAAAGTTCTCCGGCAAAACGGTCGCCAGCTTTGTAGCGGTCTTCTATCTCGCGGCCACTTAACTGTTCGTTGGTCCTTTGGTACCATTGGTTTTCGATACCAGCCTTATTAGCAGCAATTGCTTCGATACAGGTATATTCCGTACTAAACACTCCGCATTTCTTTTGTTGGTTGAATATATTAAGGCTTGGAAGTACTGCAATGTGTCCGCCTTCGGCAGTAAATATAGTGCCTTCTTTTAAGACTGCCCCGCCAATACCGCTACCGTTAACGACGTACACCACATTTTGTACATGCTGGTTTTGCTTGTAGGCAGCCACGCTCCCGGCAATCAGACCAGCTACCGCATCATTTTCAACAGCAGTAAGTGTGGGAAATAGCTGCGCAAAATCTTCGTTATATTTAGTTGAAAAATCGTGTCTAAAAGTGGTAACATTTGGACCGCTCATAGGACGGGTGCCTTGTATTATCCCTGCATAGGACACGCCAACCGGTATGGCGCGTTCTGTAGCAAAATGTGCAGCTTGCTCTAGAATTGTTAAGTAGCCTTCGCCGTGACGGGATTTTAAAAGTAGGTCAAGTTCAGGTTGTTTTCGCAGCTGTCCGTCTTGAATAGTAAACAAATTGGCGACAATTTTATCGCCACCCATATCAATAGCCACAAGCTGCTGGCTACTTTTTTCGGCTAATGCCCGGCTCGCTTCCGCAAGTTCGAAGGTACCGGCATTAGTTGTGTGCATTGCATTTTGTGTAAATAAGGAGAGCTGCTCAGTATTTATTTTCGGAACAGGTTTTTCAGTAATAGGCGGTATTTCCATAACACTAATGTATAGTGATAGTACCTCCCCGTCAATTTTCGGCAGTGAAACATGTGCCTATGTCTCGGTTCAGAGTTCTTTCAATAACATGAGTAGCTCTGCCGTTTGCAACATACATCTCTATGCCATTTTCGGTAACTAACTTAGCAGCAGAAAACTTACTTTTCATACCACCCGTGCCGTTGACTGAACCAGTGCTGCCTGCCAGGTGTTTATATGCGTCAACATCATCAATGACGGAAATCACGGAGTTGCTGTCAGAAATATTTTGATACACTCCGTCAATGTCACTGAGTATCACAAGTCTAGTCCGTTCGAATATACCACTGGCATGTAATAGAATAGCGAACCGAGCGGCGAGCGTGTCATTATCGCCAAAGGTAATCTCTTCGTGCGAAAGAGCGTCATTTTCATTCGCAACCGGTATGTCTCCATATTTTAGTAGGCAGCGTGTAACAGCGCTTAGCTCAAGCCCTTCAGGGCTCTCGAGTTCGTGACGCGTAAATAGGAGCTGGCCGATACAGCGGGGCGCCAAAGCTTGCTGCCACGCTTGTACCAATGTACCTTGGCCAAGGCATGCCAAGCGTTGTTTCTCGACGGCGGTGCGTTTTTCAATTGTCCGTTCTTCACGACTATACCTATAACCGGCAGCGATTGCTCCTGAAGACACTAGTACAACTTTTGTATCCTCGGTTATTAAGGTATTAATCTGAGTACCGATATGATTAAAGCTGTGTTGGTCGAGCGTAGGCCCATCTATGCTTTCTCCATCAACGAGCGTGCTTGTGCCAACTTTTATGACTATCAAATCTTCATATAATTTTGTTGTTTCTTTACGTTTCATTATTAATCTCCAAACCAACAATCAAGGAAATTAGGCATAAAAATACCCCTTCACCGGGGTTTCTTGTTGCTGGATTGGGTTAGTTTTGCAAAAACGTATAAAATACCCCGGCTGTCAGAGCGGAGCGGGAATGGGCAATATTGCCGAAGAAAATAACAGGCGATACTTCATGATTACTAGATATAGTACCACGGATAGGTTTTAATAGGCGCAAACCTATGCGGTGATAGGTACTAAATTTTAATGACTTTTTTCCCTGATTTTCGCGCAGTGTATAGCCTCTAGCAGTTCTTGAGGATCAAATTCAATTTCAGGCTTTATACCTTCCATCGTATGCAAGGAATGTTCTTCAATTATCGATAATCCTTTGCTTTGATCAGCGGTTAAGAAACGAATAATACCTGCAGCCATATCAGTGTAACTGACTGTTATGCTGTCTTTTGGATCTACCCCAAAATCACTCAGCTTTGTATTGGGGCTTATTGGTAGCGGACGCCATATAGTAATAGAGTCATTTTTGAAGACGTCGAGCGTAATAGAAGCAGGTGTATCAGCCCCATAAGGATTTTGCCCAGTTTTCCTTATTGAGTTATCCCACTTTTCTCTTAAGGATTCAAAAAATACTTTTTGCGTAATATTACTACGTATCTGTGTACCTGGGGTCATTTTAATATTATACCACATTGTTTGGGTAAAAATCAATTAGATTAGAGCAATGACAATATAGGCTATGAAGTAAACACAGAGGTTAAATCTGATATTGGTTCTAAAAAATTAACCTCGGGGTTGTGCTGGAGATGTTGTTGCCGTTCTGTTAAGAATTTTTTAATGTATGGCTGATTTTCATGGTATTCAAAAGCGTTCTGATCCCGATATAATTCGTAAAGGATAATGCGGTTATTATCATGTATATCCCGATGAGGTATGTATAAAAGAGTATCAGATTCATCGGCGTGAATCTGGGCAATAGTCTCCTGAAGAAGTGACATGAAGGCCTTCTTGGCATTAGGTCTTAGATTGAATGTAACTACAAGTGCCAACATGATACGTAAAATACTCTTTTACTATGGTGGGGGTGGTTGGAATCGAACCAACTACCAAGCGGTTATGAGCCGCCTGCTCTAACCGATGAGCTACACCCCCTCATCGATATGTAACAGATACGAGTATAGCAGATTTCTGCCAAAGTTATATAATAGAAATACGTGTTTGAAAAAATTAAAACTTACCAAACCAAAATAGTTCAAGAAGCTCGTATCTTTCAAGACATCCGTGCGCTCGGAATCGCTATGTTTTTAGTGATAGCACTCCTGATAAGCTGGAGTGGCATAAAAGTTATTGAAACAAATTACAGCTTACAAAAAGAAATTGCACGGATGGAGCAGGAAACAGACGTAAGACGCCTAGAGAACCGCAACTTAGCACTGGAAAACCAGTATTTTGAAACAGATGAATACCTGGAATTAGAAGCGCGAAAAAATTTTGGTTTGGCGGCATCTGGTGAAACTGTTTTAGTTGTACCGAAAAACGTTGCCTTGAAACATACTGTGCCCGAAGATCAAGAAAAAATAACCGGTATTCAAAAAGACAAAAACAAAGCCAAATGGCAACAGAATGTTGACGCATGGCTCAACTTTCTTTTACACAAACAGTAGCCATTGACAAAAACACCTCTGACTGGTACTATGTAAGCTGCCTTTGCTTAGAAAAGCATTGATACGCGGGGTGGAGCAGCGGCAGCTCGTGTGGCTCATAACCACAAGGTCGCAGGTTCGAGTCCTGCCCCCGCAACCATTTAGAAATAACAAATTGAGATTCGTTCTAAAGCGAATCTCTTTTTTCTACCTATATTATTTAGGTTCGGTCATTTGGTTGTTTGGTATTATTAGTTTATGCCATCAATACACCATGTTGCTATAACAGTAAGTGACCTCGAAAAGTCGCTCGGATTCTATCAGAAGCTCGGATTCAAGATTTTATTTAGTAAAGACACCCCTGAAAAAGGGAAGAGACTTGTATTGCTTGCAAAAGAGGAATTAAAGCTTGAAATGTTCTGGTACGTGGACGCGAAAGATAATCCTTCATCTAGAGATACTATCGGCAATAACGTTAAAGAAGTAGGGCAAAAGCATTTCGCATTGCTGGTAGAATCAGTTGCAGATGCCCAGAATGAGCTCCAATCGTTGGGTATTTTACTAGCATCTGACCCAGACGTAGGAGATGCAGGGTATAAATTCTTCTTTATACGTGATCCAGATGGCATATGGATAGAATATGTCCAGGATGACAGGTATTAAAAGGTTCTAGTATTGCTCGGTAGAGTAACTTTTAGAGATTGAAGTAACGTCAGTCGAACAGGGCAAAGCCTTAGCACAGGCAATTTTAGAGGAGCAACATTTAATACGCCGACAAATGGTCGGATTGTACGACAACAAAAAGTGGAAAGAATTAAGCGATAGGCATTATGACCTGCGAAAAATTCGGCATGCTATACTGCATCTCACTGGCCAAATGGCTATTGAGCAAAAAAGCTGCTAAACGATAGCTTGGCAGGGATGATTTTTACACCTTAAGACCATTGCCATTACTTTACTATTATTGTATAATTCACAAAACGTGTGAAAAGGATATCTAATGGCTAGAGAGCAATTTCCAAATCGCCCTGAACAAGAATACCCCCTTGAGGCTGTATTAGCATTTGCACTACAAGATCAAACACCTATTTTTGATGGCGATCGAAAGCACCTACAATTTAAAGGTGATACGATTAGGTGCTATGCACATGTCTCAACCGGTGAAGTTGTAACTGAGCATTATGAAATGGCTGGTCGAGTACATTCATTTGATCGTGAAGTGAAAAAACCAATATTAGTTGCTGAATACGCTAGCGTGATTGACCTATATCATGGCGTAGAAGCGGAGCGTCAAGAACACGATGACGCAACTAAAGAAGAGCGAGAAGAAATACACGAGCGATTAAGTGAAGCATTTGGTCCAAAACCTGAACAAATTGAAATCCAAGAGCCAGAAGAACTTAAAGAATTCAAGGCAAAAACTGTTTCTGAAGAATCTATTATTGAAGCGGCAAAGCGCATTGTTGAATTTAGGGAGCAGTCAGGCGTAGATGAGGATGCAATTATTTGTGCCAACTGCGAGGGTGATGGCCAACTCCATCATGACACGTGTATGTGGTGTCAGGGCGGTTCGTATGAAATGCGAGACATGGAAGACAATATCACTGAGAAAAAAGATACTGACCCGCCAGACCCTGACTGTACGGCTTGTCATGGTGAAGGCGCGCATGATAGTACCTGCGTATGTTGCAATGGCGAAGGAACAATAAGTAAATATCCAACCCTTACACTTGTGAATAGCCATACAGGTCAGACATTAGACCTTACATTTGATGTTGCCAAGCTACTTGCTGAAGGGGCTGTAAGTATAACTAGACATGTCGAAGAAAAAGCTCTCGATAATGGCCACATTGACCATTCGACTACAACTTGGATTACACTTAGTGGCTGGTTATCTCAACAATTTGCTACACTCGGTTTAGACCCACAACATACTGGCATAAATGCTGACGGTAGATTTTATGAAGCTAGCCATTCTCTAAACTTCGATCTCCAAGCCAGTTACGATAGCTGGCGACGTACTGCTTATACACCTATGATGGGCATACATGCTGGAGAAGTTCAGGCTTTTAGAAAAGCAAATCAAACTGTAGGCATGCTTTCGCAGGGTATGCGTGCTGAAACACTTACCGGCGAGGATATAGTAATATCTGCCCAACACCAAATAGCAGACTATGTGCCTCGTGCCTTTAATCCAAATGGTGATAGAAAGCAGCATCAAGAGCTCGTTCTATTTAACTTTGCGTCTCTTGAAGAATCGTTTGCTGAGTTAAAATCTGCCGTTGAGGAACGTGGGCACACTCTTGGCTATAGCTATAGTTGGTATAACGGTCATTCATATAATTTTTATTTAATGGATGAGAAAGACGAAATCGTCGATCTTTTAGAAAGCAACCATCAAAGCTTTCGGGCAGCTATAGAAAATGCTAAACTCAAACTGACTCAGGCATAGCGTCTTTGGGCTTATGCTTGCATAATAACTCTTTACGGTTGATTATAGGGGTGTTATGCCTAGACGACCGAAGTATGTTACCTGCCCTTGTTATTTAGGTTCGGTCCTATTTGGTTATATCACTTCTGTTATATATTGACTTTTTATTACGTTTGTGCTATAATTACTTACAATTCGAGGGTAACCAAGAATATTCCTAACTTGTGTTAGGTGATTCGGCTTTCAAGGCTGAGTAACAGAGGTCCGGCTCTAATACCGAGACATGTATTAACAAGGAGGACCTGTGTCCACCATCGAGCGTCAGGTGCCCATCGTCGGCGGCGGCAACAAGTTCGAGCTGTTCGCGCAGCTCAGCGACATCGGTCGCACCTCGCCCCGTCGCGCGACGTTCCGTCTCACGGTCAAGCACCCTACCCTCAGGGGAGGCATGGCCCCGCAGGCTGAGTTTGGCATCTTCGTCAACGGCATTGAGGCTGAGGATGGCTCTGGCGAAAGCTGGATGATCACCGGCTACGTGTTCGGAGACGAGCTCATGAAGCACAACTGGCTCCAGCAGGAGTTCAAGGGCCACGGCAACCGCTTCTACGGCCTGTACAATACCAGGAGCCGCACCGGCTTCATCTACGCTGGCGTCAAGACGCGGTAACGAGAGCCAGGGAGGCGATGCACTGATGCAGTCGCATCGTCTCCCACTGCTCCGTTCGTTCCTCCTTGTTGATCTCACTTACATAAGTGTGTGCTTATGCTGATGAGTCCAAAAGGACGAAAAGTGAAACAATCTAGGTACTAGTCTGCTGCGGTAGAGTAAAACAACAGGCTTTCACCTCTAGATATAGACATCCATCGAGCTAATTCCGACAAGATAAGGTTCCAATCCGAATGCTTAGGGCAACCATTTAGAAATAACAAATTGAGATTCGTTTTCAAAGCGGATCTCGTTTTATTTTCTACCTATATTATTTAGGTTCGAGTCCTGTTTGGCTATTTGGTATCACTACCTTATGCCATCAATACACCATGTTGCTATAACGGTAAGCGACCTCGAAAAGTCGCTCGGATTCAAGATCTTATTCAATAAAGACACTCTACGGACTTTCGTGAAGCAACAGTTAATAATAACTCGACGATACCTGAGTAACCTGTAGAACTGTCTGCCAGTATACGCTGCATATGCAGGGAAATAATTCACTGTTAAAAAGAATATCCTTGTCACAATAAAGAGTGCATGGAAAGGAGGTTTCTATGGCAGACAGGAATAATCCAGGTCAATTTGGCAATCGTTCTGACACAAGCGAAGCGGCTTCTAAGGGAGGCCAGGTGAGCAGCAGTAAGCAGGATATGTCAAAGCTAGGTAAAAAGGGCGCTCAGGAACAATCAACTGCAGCTAAGCGTCGAGGTGGAGAACACAGCCATCGTAATAGCTAATTACTGTAAGTGTGACCGTACAAAAGAGGCTGCAAAGGCCTCTTTTGTGTTATAGCTAAGTTGCAAGCAACTAAGTATAGTAAGCCCGAGTATTTATACAGGTGGTTATTTAATAAACGCTACAATACAAAAAAGCAAACGCGTCTCAGTATGTTTATAGCTTTATTGATACTGGCTTTGGTGGTTGTGTGTATCAGGTGCGGCAGCACCTAGTTGGACCGTGCTTCAGGCAGCGGGTAATATGAATGATTAAATTAGTGGTAACAACCAGGTAGCACTCGTTAGTGGTGTCAGGCTATATATTCTTAGGAATAATAACACCTCTAGTGAAACACGACCCGCTGGTAACACGGACGCGAATCGACTGTCTACGTCACTCAATGGGAATGATCAAATTATGCTTGCTGCGAGTGATGCACACTTATACCGAACGGTGTCAAAAATCGTTTAGATAGAATTAAGGAACTAGGTTTGACGCAGTTTTCTTTATGGGTAATACACGTAAGGATGCTAATGTAAGTTTAACTCGACGGGACACCCTACGAGTTATTTGTAAAAATAAAAAGAAAAGCCTATGCTTAAACGTATAGACTTAAAATAATTCACAGAGTATGAAATTTTTCCGACGAAATTCCTCAGTTCCTACAGATATATCCGATAATCAACCTAAAGGTACGACGGCTGTAGTGTATAACAGCGGTTTACGCAGCAGGTTGCAGAATGACCGCCGTGTGCAATTTCTTGCGGCGGCTATCATAGCTATAATAGGTCTAACACTTATTCGACTTAGCTTTGCTGATACAAATATGGCAAAGGTAGCCAGTTTTGAGGCGGAAACTATGTCAGTCAGCCCCGCAAAAGTACAAAATGACACCAAAGCCAGCAGTGGTAAAGCTGTCGCGATGTTCTCCTCGGGAAGTATTACGACAACTCAGGCAATACAGAATAAGTTTAATCAGCTACAAATTGTCGCACGGGGTGATCAGTGTAAGAGTGCACCAACAATGAGAGTCTTAATAGACAACAAACAGGTAGCGCAAAGCAGCGTGGCTTCTACAGTTTGGAAAACTTTCACCTATGACATTACAACCGTTCCAACAGGTACTCATACTATTGCGCTACAGTTTACGAATGATTATTACCGTCCGCGTACCTGTGATAGAAATCTTTATATCGATAAAATAGATCTCTTGGCGCCCGCAAGCACAACGCCCTTGGCGGTTGCGCTTGTAGCACCTACCCAAAATCAATCCATATCAGGTAAATTTGTTGTTACTGCAAACGCCCAAGGAGGCATAGGAGGAGTTCAAAAAGTTGAATTTTGGACTGATGGTTCGTTAAGGCAAACGGTAACCGCTATGCCGTATCAATGGACATGGGATACAAATGGGTTAAGCGGAACCCATCTTGTAGGGGTAGTCGCATATGACGCCACTGGCAATAAAGTAGTAGGCGATAATGTAAGTGTTGCTATTACAAACCAAAGTACGCCGACGAATCCTTCAACTTCACCACTTGCGTGGACCTCAACATTTGCAAGTGGTAATTTCTTGGAATGGGGTGACGATGGGAGGCGCTCCGATGCGGGAACGTATAAAGTCGTTGATGCGGCTTCTGTCGGTGTGCCTGCTCGTCCTGGATCGGCGGATTCAAAAATTGCATTATTCTCGGTAAATGCTTCCCAATATGCATCTGGTAATATTCATTCAAAGTTATATAAAGGGTTTTCACTCAAAAATACCATTACTTCTAACTGGAGTGGCACCACGCTATTAGATAATCGAAGCCAGGTCGCAGGTACTTATTCAGCCTGGTATTATGTGCCAGCGAATTACACGATGCCCACCCATGATTTTGTCGACATCTTTCAGTTTAAGGAGTTCTATCCTATAAAAAACAATACAGATACTTATTCAATTGTACAAACTGGGGCATGGATCCGGCGTACTGATGATGTACGACAACAGTGGCCAAGTAAGACGGGTATGATTGCCAATAATGCCTCTGATACGCCCGTGCTCACGGTGGCGTGGCAATACTCTGAACGGAGTCCAGGAAACGTTGGCATTGCAACGCTACCATTGGGGCGATGGTTTAACATCAGTGCTACTGTGTATCCGAACGAAAAAGTTGTCTACACACTTGACGGAAAGCCATGGACGACCGTTACAAACGCTGACCTGCAGACAGCTCCAGCAGACAGCGATCCTTATAGCCGGTTTTCACGTAGTGTTGGGCTTCAGATGCCAGCAAACCAGTATGGTGATGCTTCAACCGACTGGATATTTGGTGTTGGGCATTACGGCGGAATAGGCGCTCTGTATGTAGATGAAACTTCGTTTACACCAAGTCAGTAAATAAGAGTCCAGGTTTATTCGGGACAGGTTTCAAGACGTGTTAAATCTGCATTTGTTAGATCAGTGTATACTATTGTCGCAAAAGGCTGTTGACCTTCAAGTACGTCTGTAAGGCGAACCCATATATCTGATGATTTAGGCTCTTCATGTACGGCTTCACTAGTATCAGATGTCACCGTCCTGCCTTTTATCTGGCAATCTGCTGTCGCAGAATCCCCATCATAATATGCGCCAATAGTTTCTTTATCCTGCGTTGTCTTTTCGGGGCCTCTATAGACTCGAACAATTTTATCTCTACCGCCTAATAGATCAAAACTGAAATGTATTTTGGGTCCCGATGATTGCGTAGTAGCAGGTACAATTTCTGCAGAGGTATCAACAGCAGAAGCTGGTTTATCCGATTTTTCACCACAGCCTACTGCAAGTGCAAATCCTGCTAATAAGGGTAATACATGACGATGGGATAAAAATGTACGGCTTTCACGAGTACGCATAAAACTCCTTAATCTTTATAGTAAGTAATTATATTAATTGACAGGTCATACATAGTATAGCATTAGAAACCAAGTTTTTTATGACTTCAAATCGCTTTACAAAGGAATTTGCAGAACCCCTCAGCTATTTATCAGGTGATTGAAGGCGCTAACCAGCAAATTCTACGGGTTGGTTCATTTCGTCCAAGTGCTGTTTGCGCCAAGTATTGAAGGCTTGTTTGTGGATACCGTTTTCAGTGATGAAATTATTGAGGTGGTCTGATCCTAAAAGACTTGGGAGCAGCACATAACTTACACCTAATTTATACAGCTCAGCGGCTTCATCATGGTCGTTGGCGTAGCAAACTAGAATAGTGTTTTTATTATGCCTGCGTACGTAACGGGCAATAGTAATGTTAACGGTATGATCGTCAATGGTATTGATAACTAACTTAGTTTTCTCAAGGTTAATTTCGCTTAGCAGTTCTGGGTCGGCAACATCGCCATACATATGTGGGATGTGTTTGCGTGTGAGCTCTTCAATAACGTCAGGATCATAATCAGCAACCACATACGGTAACTTCATATCATGGAAAGTCTTAAGGAATTTGTGCCCGCCATTGCGGTATCCAAATAGGACGAGTTCGTATGATTTAGCAGTTTGTTTTTTTTCTTTAACCTCGGACCGTTCAAATAAGTGAAGTTTATTTTCCAGTTTGGTGTAAATCCAGTCATCGTATTTCATGAGATAAGTTGATATAGCGATAGTGATTATGGCTACCAATGTAATAATTGCACTCATCTTGTCGTCAACCAGGCTAGCGCTGGTTGCGAGTACCACGAGAATGATAGAGAATTCGCTGATTTGGGAAAGGTTAATGCCAGTCTTAAAACTTGTGCGCTTGGTGTACCCTAAAATACCGAGGGATATCATGACTATTAATGGCTTTAAGATAATAACGATCGCTGAAAGTACAAGTGCAGGTACAAGCCCGGCAGTTAAATTATCAATCTGTAAGCGCTCACCAAGACTGATAAAGAAGAGGATAATGAAGAAATCCCGAAGCGGCTTTAGGCGGGCGCCAATCTGATGTGTGTAAGGCAGATGGGCGAGGGTAACACCAGCAAACAAAGCGCCGACTTCCACTGAAAAACCAATAGCATTTACAATTGATGCAACACCGAATCCCCATGCAAGTGCGAATAAAAAGAGCAGCTCTTGTGATTTAGCGACGTAGCGGGTGATGGGCGGTAGTAATTTGGCACCGCATAAAACCAGGACACCTATAACAGCGATACCCTTTAATATCAGTAACCCTATATCCAAAGAGGTTAAAGGATCTCCCGTCTGGGCAGCGACAAACAGCAAAGCAAAAGTAGCGATGATGTCGTCAACAAGAATCACACCGATAGCAATTTGTCCGTTTAAGCGGATGAGTTCTTTTTTATCACTTAAGACTTTAGCAATAATAATCGTACTACTAAAGAAAAGTGCGAGGCCGGTGATAAGTGCTTCCTGTTGTGTAAAGTGGAAAGCCGTACCGACTAGATAGCCCAACGTACCTATGGTAAAGAAGAGCGCGAGCGCTGTAAGGATCACCGGCTTGCCAAGCCGTCGAACCATAGCAACACTTAACTCCAAGCCAATAATAAAGAGTAGGAGGGCAATGCCGATTTCACTAAAAGTGTCAAAAGATTCTTTGCTATGAATAAGGTCAAGTACTGAAGGGCCAACAACAATTCCGGTCAAAATATAACCCATTATAAGGGGTTGATGTAGTGCCCGCATAATAAGCGCAACTAATGAGGCGACTACGATAACTAGGCTGAGTTGCGTAAAGACATCGTTATGCATGCGCCAGCTCCTGGCGGTTGAATTGTATGGTCGAAAGCTGGTAAGTCACTACGTACATGATATCAAAATATTAATGGTTTTAGGGGTGTGAAAAAGGCCACATATTCCAGTGGTTTTGTGAGCTAGTATACTAATAAGTATATGTTTATTATTCCACCGATCGGGCGTTTGTTGCGGCGAGATGTGTTACTACTTCAGGTAGTGCCAACGCTCGTGGTGTTTTTAGTGCTACTTACTTTTGCTGTCATAAGTTGGAGAAGTGCTGAAACAACTTTGCAGGCACAAAAGAATCAAACTATCACTGAAAAAATGGATACATTGGAAGATACCATCAAAAACCGTATTCAAACCAGTGAAGTACTATTGCGGGCAGGGTCTGGATTGTTCGATGCGTCTGAAGGTGTGAGTGCTCACGAGTGGTCGCAGTTATATGGCAAATTTGATGTGCAGCAAAAATTTGCAGGTGTGAGTGCTATCGGGTATGCGCCGGTCGTACAGGCTCCAGATAAAGCAGCATTCGAGACTGTATTAAGGGCAGAGAATAACAACCCTAGCCTATCAATTACTCCACCTGGTGACAGGCCACTGTATGTGCCGATTATGTATTTTGAACGTTTTCGCACCAATACCAGTAACGCTTTGGGTTTCGACATGTATACTGATCCTTCAAGGCGAGAAGCTATGGACAAGGCGGCCGATACAGGAAAGCCATTTATGAGTGATAAAGTATCATTTTTCCAAAGTGAATCATCAGGGGTAATTCAGTATATGCCAGTATATACGCAAAATGCCCCGCTCAATACCGTAGCTGAACGGCGAGCGGCTTTGCGTGGATACGTTTTTGCGTCCATACGACTCAATGAGCTTTTTCAGCAATCAATTGCTGCGAATAATTTCGAGTTTGCCGTAAAAGGGCCAGGTGGCAGCCACAAGCAACAAACGTTATTCAGTACTATGGGTACTCAAGGCCATTCTGCGGACTCTGCAAAACTGGTCAGATCATCTGATGTAGATGTTTTAGGGCAAAAATGGGAAGTGGAATTATTAGCTAAAGAAAATATCGTATCTGCTACGGATAATGAACGGCCGTCCACTATTTTGACAGCAGGTATTGCCATATCGCTTATCGCGAGTGTGGCAGTATATCTGCTCATTCAATTTCGTACCCGCTCCTTTGCGCTCGGAGAAGAGCGAAAATTGCAGCAAGCTAAAGACGAGCTATTGTCTCTTGCTTCACATCAATTACGAACACCGGCTACAGGTGTAAAACAATATATCGGTATGGTACTAGATGGCTTCGGTGGCCGATTGTTACAGGGGCAGGTGAAGCTACTCGACCAAGCCTATAAATCAAACGAGCGCCAATTACAGATAATTAATGAATTTCTCTATGTAGCGAAGCTTGGCTCAGGTAGTTTGACGACAACAAAACACAAGTTTAATCTGGTGTCAGTTATGCAGGATGTAGTAGAGGAGATGGCTTCAGAAGTAAAAGAGAAAGGACATACTTTAAATGTTACAGCACCAAAATCACTCGAGCTAGAAGCCGATGAACACAGCATACGCATGATTCTCGAAAATCTATTATCAAACGCTATAAAGTACACTCCAGACCACGGACATATTACAGTGAACATTAAAAAACACAGCGACGAGATACGCGTAGTAGTGGAAGATGATGGCATCGGAATTGCTAAAAAAGATACAGCACTTTTGTTTAAACAATTTTCAAGGATTCCAAATGAATTCTCGATTAATATAAGCGGCAGTGGAATCGGACTTTATTTATCTCAACAACTTGCTGAACGAAACGGCGGCAGAATTACGGTAACAAGCGAATTGGGAGAAGGCTCTGCCTTTACTCTTCACTTACCAAATAAATCTGTAAAAAATCTTACTAAACGTCTCAAAAAATCATGATAAGCTGACAAAAATGAAGAAAGCGGCCAAGAAAGTTTTAGTCGTTGAGGATGAACAAGCACTCAGCGCAGCGTATAAGATAATTCTTGAAAGTGCTGGATATCAGGTGCGAACCGCATTTGACGGACAAGAGGCCTTGGATGAAATTGCTAAGGAAGATCCGGATATAATTTTGCTTGACCTTAAAATGCCACGGATGGACGGCATTGCGTTTCTGGAGGCGTATCAGCCACAGTTACTGAAGAAGAAGCCTAAGATTGTGGTATTTAGCAACTTCGATTTGCAAGATGAAATCGACCGGGCGTTTAGCCTGGGAGCAGATAAATATGTGCTAAAAGCTTGGGCAGCTCCTAAAGATCTCTTAAAGATCGTCAGTGAGATTGATCGGGACTAAATTTGACCTCAGGATTCTAGGTTGGTAATTTCTTTACCAACCTCTTTTATGACTAATTTTTTATCAACGACATATTTTTTATTACGATAGGCTACCGCGCCTGATCGCTTTAGGTTGCCCAGTTCAGTTGCTACAGTTTCACGCGTGAGTCCGAGACAGTTGGCTATTGTCTGGTGGGTCAAAGGGATTCCTAGTGTATATAAGCCGCTGGCCATCTCTTCGCCATGTCGTATAGCCAAGAAGTAAAAGAAATAAATAATTTTATCTTTGGCTCGGGGTTGCTGAAGTGCGAGGTTACGGACAAGCATACTATTTGATTCATGTAAAAATCTGTCAAATATATAGGTAGCAATTTCAGGTTGCGACCGCAGAGTTTCATAGTTTGCTTTTTCAATTGGCGCGAGCTCACAAGGTGTCAGAGCTTCGTAATAAAAACTTGCGACAGAAGTATAACCATGTAGCCAATCTAATGGGAATATATCACCTACGGTATAGAAGCCAACTATGTATTCTTCACCCTGATCATCAATTGCATATACTCTAACCGTGCCCTCTTTAACCAGAAAAGCCTGGTGGGGCGCCTCACCTTGAAAGAAGATAATATTTCCCTTTCCGTAGCGCCTTGGTGAGTCGTATAACGACTTAATAATGGTGTAATTAATTGCTGGCATACTTCTAGTGTAAACCTTTGTGGGGTATTTTACATAATAGCTGTGATCCAGCCCACAGCGTTTATGCTATTTTCTCCTTACTATATAGCTAATGTTCAGTGAAAAGGAGGAGGAACATATGCGATCAAACAAGCAACTGCAACATAAGATAGATTCATTCTTAAGTCGTAAAACTACCCAATTTCCAGAGATTGACGAATACGCACGAGATGTTTCTCGGCTCTAGCTAATAAGCAAGCACATCAACAAAATAACCAGTATAAAATCTAGGGAGGCTGTATGGGTATAATCGGATGGATTATTTTAGGAGGACTGGCAGGTTGGATTGCATCGATGGTCATGAAAACTGATGAAGACCAAGGTATTTTTCTGAACATAGTCGTAGGTGTAGTTGGAGCGGTAATTGGTGGGTTCATACTTTCATTGTTGGGAGGTGAAGGTGTCAATGGCTTTAACGTATATAGCTTCTTAGTTGCTCTTTTCGGAGCAATAGTGCTTATCGCGATTGTAAAATCGCTCAGAAGGATCTGATATATCCATGACAACCGAAGAGGTGTTGCTGACCATACTTACTGTCGCCATCGTGATTTTAATAATAAGTGTCATTGCAGTACTACTTGTGGTACTGAACATTGCTAGAAAAGTAGACCATGTTACTACTCAAGTACAAACAGTAACAGATAAAGGTGCTCGGGTTGCTGAGGCGTTGGCACCGCTAAGCGTTATGACAATTGGTCTTCTACAGGCGTTGAAAGTAATAGTAAAAAGGAGATAAAGTTATGTCGCATCATTCATACCCGTCCCAGCAAGACCCGAGTAAAATTTTACTAGCTGTCGCGGTTGGTTTCGCGGCTGGTTTATTGTTTGCCCCTAGAAGCGGCGAAGAGACCAGGGCACTGATTCGTCAGCGTAGGGAAGAGGCCAAATGGCGTATGAGGAACGCAAAAGAAGAATTAAAACGCCAATCCTCTGAGGCTGGTGGCCAGCTAAAAAATGCCGCTGAAACAGTAAGAGAAGGAGGCAAACAAGCAGCAGAGGCGGTACGATCAGGGGGTAGGCGCTCTAAAAATACCGATGAGAATGAAAGCGATAACTCATAGTATAACCATATTGACTTTTTATCAAAATTCTGTATAATATAAAGTGTTTGATAATTCAAACAAACACATATAAAATAAAGGTACCTTTTTAAAAACAAAAACGAAAGGACCAAAATGAAAATAGGCGATAGCGCCCTATCTTTTGAGTTGGTTCCAACCAACAACAAAAAAATAGCAAAACTAGACAGCTGGTTTAAAAGCCTCTAAAGCGCTAAAATTTTGCACATAAAGACCTCTGATTTTCGGGGGTCTTTTTGTACAGTTAAGATTTATTTAATTGACGAATCTACAATTAAAAAGCAAAATATACAACCTGTCTTGAATGCAACTGCAGCAAGATGGATAGTGTTAGGACTGAAGGCATTGAATCAAGACGATAAATCTAAGAAAGGGTATGTCATGTCCGTAAAGCCGGAAACGTCTGGACCTTCAAAACTTCCGGATGTTGCAGCATTGGTGGTCCTTTCTATATGCTGGGTCATGTTCTACGTGCTCAGTGTCTGGCTGTCTCTCGAGACCTCCGGAGCTGTTTTTGTCTGGGCTCCCGTACTCTTGGTGTGGCTGACGTTGTTCTCGGCGCTCATAATCAGCGCCTTTAAGCCATATCAGTTTCTTAGAGAGTATGCACCCGAAGGGACGTCTTGGCGCTGGAAGCTGTGGGCTGCGCTCAGGCTGTATCTGGTTTCAGTGATAGGATTCCCGATATTGGTCTGGTGGTTGGCGATACACGTCCGCGCGGCGCGGTAAGCCCTAACCAAATGGAGTAAATGCCCGCATACTGTTCGTCGGTATGGCTCCTGCCAAGGTTGTGAATGATTTTATTTCACAGGTTTTGGTTCGGGCAAGTAGTATTTTCGTATAATATATACGCTCAACCACAGAGGTAATGTACTTGATAAATAATAGGTAAAGTGTTAAAGTATCTTAGTAAAACAACAGCTGTTCCTGAGGTCAAGGTATCTTAGTTGAGGAGTGTGGTTTTGCTCTTTTACATTAAGATATCCTTTTAGGCGTGTACAAACCTGCACTTTTGGAATAGCACAATCGCAGAGAGGAGCCGTTTTGCCGGAAAAGAAGAACCCTCGCGTGTTGCGAGTGGTAAAATGGCTGGCTGCCGCAGCAGCAATGCTGTTGGCACTTGCCTTCGTATCGGGTAGTGCTTCCGATGCTGCTCAGCCTGCCGAGCCCGTTGTCGCTCAGGTCGCCGACCGGAGCTCAAACAACTCGGACTCCATGAGAACGTTGGGCCGTGCAGTGATCAGACTTCAGAGACAGTTCTCTTCGCTTCAGAGACAGAACCGTGCCCTGAAGGCGGAGATCAAACTGCTGAAGGAGTCCAGAGGTATCCCTGGTCCTCAGGGCCCTCCCGGTCCCCAGGGACCGAAGGGAGATCCCGGACCACCTGGTCCCGAAGGTCCGAAGGGCGACGATGGTGACCAAGGTCCCAAGGGTGATCCAGGCCCCCAGGGTCCGCAGGGCCCCAAGGGCGACGATGGTGATGAAGGCCCGCAAGGTCCCATCGGCCTGACTGGTCCTCCCGGTATTGCTGGCCTGCCCGCTAGTGCGTCGCGCATGGTGACAAGTGACAACCTTCAGGGTTGGAGCTTGCTCCCGAGAGGTACGGACACCAGCCCGGAAGCACCCATCAATGGTGTCGTCGAGTTCGCGGACGCACCTGGCCCGATGCAACCTTCTGGCACAAGAGCGTTGCGCTTGCGTACTGAGAATGGCAGAAACGTCAGTGCGGTTATACCACTGCCAGTGCAGGGCATGAAGCTCTCCGACCTTACCACTGCCAGCTTCTGGACGTATGTGGAGTCGAGATACCAGGGGCAGCTCGACGTGAACTTCAAGCTCACGGTCAGAAACGCTGATACCCAGAACAGCCCTGACGGTTTCACCACATTCGTCTTCGGCCCCGAAAACAATCGGGACCAAGGGTTGGATGTGTTCGACACCTGGCAGCGCTGGGACGCGGCGAATGGTAGATGGTGGTCTTCCAAGGCGCTTAACAACGAGACCTGCCACGACTCAGCTGATCCAATAACAGGTTGGTGCTACCTGAGAAATCTCGATCCAAAAACCAAGAACGCCACAATCACGTCGGCGCGCTTCGAGATTGGTCAGAACTCAGGCGACGGTTGGCCAGGTTCCAGCATGCTGGTGGACGGTTTTGCGTTCGGCGCGAACTACTTCATCGGCACCAGCTACGACCTCGGCGGCTAGCGAGCGCCCCATCCGCAAGGATATCTAAGTAAATTCAAATCCTACTGTTTCAGTAGGCGGCGGGGGACCGTGCGGCGTGGCTTTAGCCCACAGCACGATACCCCGCCGAGATAGTACCTAATTATTGTTTGATATATTCGAATTGTTATAGATACGTGACAGATAAAATAATCAGTTTAAATATAACGATTGAAAAATGAGATAATAATTTTCGAACTCAACCTGCTAGTTTTTTTCGTGCAGATTTCATCACGTCTAAAAGGCATAGATCCAATAGAGAGATGGTAGCATATCAGGCTTAGCTTGAACTTAACTTTGTTATTTGAGGTTATAACTTGAAATTAATCGCACGCACGTGCCGTTATCACCACTTTCAAAAAGGCCTAGTCTATTAAAATAGCCACTAAATACTGATATTCTCGGTAGTTTAGCCGTATCAAACCAGTTTTCATGATTAAAGCGAGTTAGAGTAAGGTGTGGCCTAAAAAGTTCTTTTACATTTGGATAGCCGTACTTTTCAAAGTATTCCCGTTTTAGTCCATCTGCTTGTTCCATGCGCACTTTATCCTTTTCGCGCATTCCGTTGCGGATTGGGTTTAAGGCGTCAACTATTAGGTCTTGCACGTCACACAGCCCTGGGGTGAGTGCATATTCCGCATCTAGAAAACCCATCTTTTGGTTGTATTTAGTTGCAACTAGGTCTTGTGCTGACTCTGCCGCTGATATGCTTTGTAAAACTTCTTGTACTTTCTTACAATCATCAACCCTCAGTTCAAGCATATACAGCGATATATGAGGATAAAAATTGCCGTCTTGCAGGGTAAATAGCGTCTCATCTGAGCGCAATATCTCACTAATCTCTATAGCCTTGTCGGCTAGTGGCTTGCAGGGCAATAGGACTACGTTGCATGGTCTACTTTCCATTTTTGCCATTATAACAAAAGGATGGTTCTAAATCATTCTAGTTTGGTGCAAATTGGTAGGCTTGATACTTTCGAATTGGAACACAATCAGGTCTGAATTAATAACTATGCATAGCATAGTTATTATAGTAAGAAATCTTAGATAAGGGGCTTTAGGCCACGTTCCCTTATAACTTGTTCAAGCTTAGCTTTATCCCCTAGTATCATTTCAACTGGCGGAGTATTATATGGGAATACTTTTACTTCAAGGCCTTCCTCTGCTGCCTCAGGTGTTTGAGTTATGTGCTGGCCCTCCAAAATTGTACCTTCAAACACCGCTAAGTCCATATGGAGTTCTTGCCCTGACGGCGAAACAAAGACCTTCTGCTCCAAGATGACTAATCGTTCAATACGGATGTCTACGCCAGCTTCTTCTTTTGCTTCTTGCAAGAATGCATCATCAAATTTTTGTCCTTGTTCAACAGTGCCACCAACTAAAGCCCAGCCAGCATGCAGCTTACCAAGGCGACGAGCAAGCACTATTTCTGCGTTTCCTGCCCATATCACACCTATTGCACCACCTTCGGCGTTACGACTTTCATGTTTCTGCTTTTGTATTTGAAATGTTTCTTCATCTAGCTCTTGGCGGACAGTTGTGATTGAGGCGTCTGGATACTTTGCCAGTAATACTTCGCGGGAGGTCATAAAACTATCATAACAAAAAAGACCTCATAGAAGGTCCTTCGATGCTAGAGTCTGGTAGCAGCGCCTATGACGAATTGGAAAAGTATCAAGGCTGAACTGATAAGTATGTGGGAAGTAGTTAATAACACAAGAGGTTGAGTACTGTTAGTAACTAGCAGTCTAGGCTAGAACAAACTTAAAGCTTTTTAATAAGCTTTCTACTTCACCTGGCTTAATGTGAATAGATTTTTCTAGGTCAAAACCACCAAAAAACAGCTCTTTCGCAAGTCGGTATCCTATAGTATATCCGACCCATCTGCCGTACTTACCCTCAAAGAACCAGCTATTATGGTTGTACTGATTATCACCCCAGTTTTTTATAGCGCTATCAAAAGCCTCTTTGCTTACTTCTGATTGCGCCCAGGGTGGTGTCCAGCCTGAAATCATTTCTTCATAATAGCTAGCGATACCCTCACTTAGTATTGCGCCACCTAACGTATCGCCATAGCCAGGATTTTGCCAACGTGCCATATGATGTAGTTCGTGGTTAATAGTGGCTACGACTTGCTGCTTGTCTGAGTTCCAGTCGGGGAGGGCAACCATAGCTTCAAAACCGTTATAACAATGACCGCCTGGATATTTGCCGTCAATAGCTAGGAACTTAATATCTCGTAAATAAATAACCTGGTTTTCATTTTTAATATATGGCGCAAGTTTTTCAAATGCACTTTGTATTTCAACGCTTAACCAGTCAGGTATTTCTTGACCATGCAAACTCACTGCAAAAGCAGTTAAGCTCTTGCTGTTAAATATAAATGTATGTGATTGTGCATTCGCCATAGCCACATAATAACAAAAAGGACGGTTCAAATCCGTCCTAGTATGGGTTCTAAATGGTAGCGGCGAGTGGACTTGAACCACTGACCCCAGGCTTATGAGTCCTGTGCTCTAACCAACTGAGCTACGCCGCCATGGTAATGAAATAAACTCTTAGTTTTTCTCATCGTGTCATGCTCGAAATGACGTCGAGTATAGCTTGCTCTTTTCTCTTAACGTCGCTAGCGCGTCGTCAGACTCAAAAGAACAGGGATAAATATAACATTTTTTGTAAGACTTTACTAGAGTTAAGCTTAGAAAACTTTGAAGAAAAGCATGCCTACTACACAGAAGCCAGTGCTTACAACTGCTGTTCGGCTAACATGCGGTGAAAGATGGTGAGCAATTTTAGATCCGATAAAGCCGCCAAGCATTGAGCCTAAAAGCGGAGCAAGCGCATATTCCCAGGCTACGCCGCCAGTCAATGTAAAGGTAATGGCGCAGGTGAATGAGATCGCCGCAGCCATAACGTTTTTCATGCCGTTTATCTGGTAAATATTTTTAAGCTTCGTAAAGCTTAGGATCGCAAGTACGATAAATCCGAAGCCTGCCCCGAAGTAACCCCCATACATCGCGACTGGAAAAAGTAAGAGGCAAAGCAGGAGTATAGGAGAAGTTTTACGCATATGTTTTGGGCGGTGGATATGACTATGAAGCTGTGGCTGGAAGGTAAAGAGTAGAACGGACAGTAGAATAAGCCATGGCAGGATGGTTTCGAAGGTTGAATGTGGCGTGCGGGTTAGTATATACGCACCGGTACCTGCGCCGATTGCACAAGGAACTATAAGCCAAAAGTACCGTTTTGGTGCTTTTTTTAGATCTTTACTATAGCCTTGGGCTGACATAAGGGCGCCAGGCCAGCCAGCAAATGTACTGGTCATAGCTGCAGATAAAGGGGATAGTCCAGCAGCCAATAACACAGGAAACACAAATAAAATACCACCGCCTGCTACGGCATTAACCATACCGCATAAGATGCCAGTTACAAATAATGCTGTTTCTATCATGTTTATTTTTTGCAGTTTACTGTACCAGTATAGCTTACTTGTGTACCAACTGGCCACTAAGCGCTTTTGATCAAATGAGGTGAAGCAAGGAGCACCTTATGGAGCTCATCGAAATAAGGCTGTATTTCAGGTGAAAGGGAGACTTTCTCAATTTTGGCATCATAAAGCATTTTGGCTGTTATGTTTTTCTGCTTCCAGGTGTATCCTTCGTGGATGTAAATCATGAGAATGGGCATTATCTTATCAAGGGCATAGATAAATTTTGCCTCTGGTTTTTGCCTTGTTTCGTATTCTTTAATTAATTCTGTAACTTCATGTAGCTCAGGCCAGTCCTTTTGTAAGGTAACTAATGCGGCCGCCTCCCGGCTGGCCTTCGATGCGAGTTCTTTCTCGCTGCCGTAAATGTAGGTGTCGCCGGCATGTATTTCTACTAGATCGTGAGCAAGCGCAAATTTGATTAACAGGTCTTGATTTAGCTTAGGAAAATGAGGGGCGAGCAACCAAGCTGTCATCGCAAGGTTATAACTGTGTTCCGTATCATTTTCATAAATATGTCTATCTTTATGCTTTCGATGGATGACGCGCTCAATTTGGCTGAATTGCACTAAGAGTTTTTGGAATTCGATAATGCGTTCAAGGGATATCTTTTTCATAACTGATTATGTAAATTGTACAATCCTAGTGTTCGTGTAGTCTACATTTATTCACTTGTTTAGTTTAGCTAGCAAAGTACGAGTGTCACCTTGGTATAATTGTTTACAGATATGAAGACAGAGGTACGACCAGGCAAATATGTTATTGCCGTCAGTGGCGGTGTTGATTCGGTTGTCTTGCTTCATATGCTAGTTCGCACACCCGAGGTGCAGCTTATTGTGGCACATTTTGACCACGGTATCCGGACAGATTCTATAGAGGATAGGCGATTCGTAGCGCAATTAGCAAAGGCATACAAACTACCCTTTATATATGACGAGGGGAGATTAGGTAATAGAGCAAGCGAAGCCACGGCACGTGAAGCTCGTTACGCATTTTTACAAGAAGTCCAAAAAAAAAGTGGAGCACATGCGATTATAACGGCCCATCACCAAGATGATGTTATAGAGACGGCAATCTTGAACTTACTTCGCGGTACTGGCAGGAAGGGGCTGAGTTCGCTTCGTTCAACTGATAGCTTTGTGCGGCCACTGCTCGGTGTTCCTAAAACAGAACTTATTACCTATGCAAAAGCGCATAATCTCAAGTGGAGAGAGGACAGTACAAACTCTGACGAAACGTATGTACGCAACTATGTGCGTCATAACCTAGTGCCAAAACTTACTTCCAAGCAACGAAAAGAGTTACTGCTTTATATCACGAGAATGCACGACGTAAATCATAATATTGATATGGAGCTTGCAAATCACCTTCACATGCAACCCGAAACTACACAGCTAAACAGAAGGTACTTTATACAACTGCCTCATAGTATTGCCAAAGAGGTATTGGCGACGTGGTTGCGACGTGCTGGAATCAGGGATTTTGACTCACGGACATTACAGCGTATAGTTGTGGGAGCAAAAACATTAGATGTTGGTGCGAGCATAGATGTTGATGTTAGCCATAAAATTGTCGTGACAAAGAGTAATTTGGCACTCGAGCTACGAGACCGCTAGCAAAAGCTGTACACGCACTATATAATAGGATATACATGAAGAATAACGCATTTAAACCTCCTCAAAAACCAAAGAATAATCGTAAGGGCTTCCGTACATTCGGCTTCATAGCACTCCTTACGTTGATTGCACTCGTTGTATTGGCAACGTATAACCAGCCAAGCAGCCTAAAAGAAGTACCATTTTCTGAAGTAATCTCCCAGGCAAATGAAGGCAAATATTCAGAAATAGTGGTTTCGGGTAACGGCAACGAAATGACCATTACTGAAAAGGGTAAAAAAGATCCGACACTGAAATCCTTTAAAGATCCAAGTGCTTCACTAAAAGATGAGGGACTTAATACTTCTAAAGTAACTGTTGAGTATGAAAAGGCAGCCCAGAGTTCACTCTGGTCAAACTTATTATTATCTTTGTTGCCAGTCATACTTATTGGTGCGCTTCTGATTTTCATGATGCGCAGTGCACAGGGCCAAGGTAACCAGGCGTTGAGTTTTGGTAAAAGCCGCGCCCGTCTCTACGGTAATGAGAAGGATAAAGTAGTATTTAAGGATATTGCAGGAAGTGATGAGGCAAAGCAAGACCTCCAAGAAGTTGTTGAGTTTTTGAAATATCCAAAGAAATTCAACTCAGTTGGGGCACGGATACCGAAAGGTGTGCTTTTAGTTGGTCCTCCGGGAACTGGTAAGACCATGCTTTCACGGGCTGTGGCTGGCGAGGCTGATGTACCATTCTTCAGTATTTCTGGTTCAGAATTCGTAGAAATGTTTGTTGGTGTTGGTGCTTCACGTGTGCGTGATTTGTTTGCAAAAGCAAAGAAGAATGCCCCTTGTATTATCTTTGTTGACGAAATTGATGCCGTTGGTCGCCGCCGTGGTTCTGGTATGGGCGGTGGACACGATGAGCGTGAGCAGACGTTGAACCAGATTTTGGTTGAGATGGACGGATTTGAGCAAGGGCAGAATGTTATTGTATTGGCTGCTACCAACCGTGCTGATGTGCTTGATCCAGCCTTACTGCGCCCAGGTCGTTTTGACCGCCGTGTAAATATTGGCCTGCCTGACCGCAAAGACCGTGAAGCCATACTTAAGACACACTTCGAAAAGAAGCCGCTTGATACCAAAGTAGACATTGACGCACTGGCTGCTAAAACTGCCGGCAGTAGTGGTGCTGATCTTGCTAATATTGCCAACGAATCCGCAATTATTGCGGCACGCAATAATCGTAAAGAGATTACGAATGCCGATGTTACCGAGGCATTTGAACGTGTAGCTATTGGACCGGAACGTAAGAGCAAGATCATGAGCGATAAAGAAAAAGAGATTACTGCATACCATGAAGCGGGTCATGCACTTGTTGGCCATGTGATGCCAGATAGTGATCCAATCCATAAAGTTACCATTATTCCACGAGGTGGCACAGGCGGTGTTACCTGGGCAATTCCACCAGAGGATAAAAGCTACCACTCGATCATTGAGTTTAAGGATGTGCTTGCTCGTATGCTTGGTGGCCGTATTGCCGAAGAAGTCGTGTACGGTGCTGATCGCGTGACGACTGGTGCAGGTAGCGATCTACAAAAGGCTGCCGAACTTGCGCGTGATATGGTTGTTAACCAGGGTATGGGTAGCGATAAACTGCGCGACCAAGTATTTCATGTCGAGAGCGGCATGATGATGGACCGTATGATGCATGAACGCGAATATTCAGAAGAAACGGCGAAACTAATCGACCAAGAGGTTGAGTCACTTATCCGTGAAGCTGCGCACCGTGCTCGGCTAGTGATTAAGGCAAATCTCCACAAACTCGATGCACTTAAAGACCGCTTACTCGAAAAAGAAACCGTAGATGCTGATGAAGTAGTAGAAGTGCTTCACGGTACATCTATGCCAAAATCCGCTGCACTCTACTAGGCTTTAGTCATTAAAAATGCGACAATATAATACATAACCACATTCGTGGTTCAGGTTTTATATGGTACGACTTTCACAGCAACATACAACAGAGGTAACTTCCGGAGTAGTTTTACTACTCCAGGTGCCGCGCACTAACGAGAAGAAAGAGCTTGCTGCCGAGCAGATGTTTGCCAGTCTGCATGGACTTTTGACTATGCCATCGAAAGGTCGGTTCCGCCCTGCCGAGCGTGAACGTATCAGCTTTGAAATTGCCGTACTCAAAAAACGAATCGGCTTCTATGTCTGGGTGCCGGAATATCTAAAGAGTTTTGTTGAAGAACAAATTTATGCTCAGTATCCCACAGTGCATATTTCCGAAGTTGAAGATTATGTAACACATGGGGAGCAGCACTTTGAGACGGTATTAAGTACAGAACTACGTCTAACAGGGAATGATACGCTGCCGATAAAAACCTTCCAGAGCTTTGAAGTTGACCCTTTAGCTGCAATTACGGCAACTTTAGCAAAATTCGATGATGATGAAGAAGCCTGGATCCAAATGCTAATTCAACCGGCGGCCGGCAATTGGCATAAGAAAAGTGAAAAATATATTGCCGGGTTACGTGGGGGAGGCGGCACAGGCAGTGTGTCAGGGCTACTTGGTGCTTTGTGGGCACCGCCGGAACACGGCAGTGGTAGCGCAAGTAAACCAGCTGATTACGAGCAGATTCGTATTAGCGGCGCTGAAGAAAAAAGTCAAAAGTTGGCTTTTGAAGCCCAAATGAAGATTGTGTACAGGGGAAATATTTCGCTAGCCCAAGCACGTTTACGCATGCAGTCCATAGTCGCCAGTTATAAGCAATTTAATACGACCTACCTTAACGGCTTTGAGTCAAAGCGGGTAACCGAGGATCCGCATGCGCCGCAAAAATACCAAACGCGTACATTGCAAAAGGGTTTTATTTGTAATATTGAAGAGGCAGCGACACTGTACCACTTGCCCCATACTAATGTGGAGACGCCGTTTATTTTATGGGCGAGTGCGCAGACGGCTGAACCGCCAGCTAATTTACCGGTAATTAACAGTGAGCCACGTGATGATATTAGTCCGGTAGCCACAACAAACTTTCGCGGACACAATACGATGTTTGGATTACCGCGATCGGATCGGGGAAGGCATTTGTATATTATCGGTCAAACCGGTGTCGGTAAATCTGGTCTTTTAGAGCTATTGACCATTTCGGATATCTATAGTCCCTACGGATTTGCCGTTATTGATCCACACGGTGATTATGCCCAGAATATTTTGCGTCGTATTCCTGCAGAGCGCGTTAATGATGTCTTATACTTCAATCCAGCTGATACAGCGTTTCCAATCGCTTTTAACCCAATGGAGGTACTGGATCCGAAACTCAAGACTCACACAAGCTCGGAGCTTGTAGGGGTTTTAAAGCGAATGTTTGATAGTTGGGGTCCGCGACTTGAATATATCTTACGGTACAGTATCTTGGCACTTCTTGATTATCCAGAAGCAACAATGTTGGACATCACACGCATCTTAACAGATAAAAAATTCCGAAATGATGTGTTAAAGCATGTCCAAGATCCGGTTGTACGAAATTTCTGGACTGTTGAATTTGCCAGTTGGAATGATAAATTTGCAGCTGAAGCCGTAGCACCGGTGCTTAATAAAGTCGGCGCCTTTACGGCTAATCCACTGGTACGCAACATTATTGGTCAGCCGAAGAGTAGTTTTAATATCCGTCAAATTATGGACGAACGAAAGATACTCGTGGTCAATTTGAGCCGCGGATTAGTCGGTGAAGATAATGCTTCATTGCTAGGAGCGTTGTTTGTAACTAAGATGCAATTGGCAGCCATGAGCCGCGCGGATATTTCGGCTGATCAACGTAGCCCGTTCTATCTATATGTCGATGAGTTTCAAAACTTTGCCACTGATAGTTTTGCGACAATTCTGTCTGAGGCACGAAAATATGGCCTCAACCTTACGGTAGCTAACCAATATACTGCACAAATGCCGATGGAAGTGAAAGATGCAGTTTTCGGCAATGTCGGTTCAATCGTAGCCTTCCGCATGAGTGCTGACGATGCCGGTACTATGCAGAAATACTTCGAACCGAAGTTTACTGATCACGACCTAGTACATATGCATAACCGGAACTTTGTGCTGAGCATGACAATCGAGGGTGAAAAGGTACAAGCATTTTCAGCCACCAGTCTTAATTTACCGCCTTATGGAGAAGACTATACCCATGCAATCGTGGAACATAGTCGCCGTTCGTATGCATCAAGTCAGGAATTCGTTGAACGATATGTAGGTGAGCGATATCTGTTTGATACGAAACAACCAGCGCAGCCTAATGCAGCAAAGCCCGAAAAGAAAGTAGAAAAAATAGAGGCCAAACCTGTAAGTGAAAAACCTACTACACCCGGCTCGCTTATCGCTGCTAGTGAAATAAGCCTTGAAGAAGCAGACAAGCCAAAAAAGCGAAAACGTACTCGTAAGCGTAAAGCAAAAACAGCCACCGCTACTACCAATAAGGATACACCTCAAGAATTCAACCAAGAAAACACCATAAAGCTTTAGGACTTTGGCTTTTAGCCTGTTCACTGCACCCGATACCCTTTATACTGGTACGAGATAGAAATTTTGTATGCAACCAACTAAGAAAGCAAAAAAACGAGTCTCCATTGGTAGTATTGCGGCCTTACTGGCGGCAACGGCGTTTTTAGGCCAGCTACTCGGGTTGCTTCGTACACGTTTGGTAAATGCTAACTTTGATGCTGTTGGACCAAATAGTACTGATGCGTACTTCGCTGCGTTTAATATTCCGGATTTCTTTTTCTTTACGCTGGCTGCCGGTGCATTGGGCGTGGCTTTTATGCCAGTTTTGGCCGATCACTTGCAGAGAGGTGATAAAAAGGGCATCTGGCAGCTCTCCTCAAGCCTACTGAATTTCTTGGCTATTATTATGGCGGTGGTCGGAGTGGTGATTTTTGTATTTGCTGAGCAGCTTATTAAATATATTGTTGCACCTAATCTATCACCCGAGCAGCTGCACAATGCTGCTACTATAATGCGCTTCTTAGCTTTTAACCCGCTCTTATTCACTATTTCCGGCATTATTATGAGCGTTCAGCAGACTATCGGGCGCTTTTTCTTTTTTGCAATTGCACCGCTTCTTTATAACCTAGCGATTATCGCCAGTATTTTTGTGTTTCGTGACAACCTAGGTCTTGTTGGTTTAGGTGTTGGCGCGCTTGCAGGCGCGGTCATTCAGCTCCTTATAGCAATCGTAGGTTTACACGGCACAGGTTTTAGATGGCATCCGCGTATCGCATGGAAGAACAAAGACTTCCGGCTTATCTTACGTCAATTACCGCCTCGTTCATTGGACCAGGGCGCTGACCAAATCAACAGCATCGTCGAAACCAACCTAGCGCGCCGTTTAGGGGAAGGTTATATCAGCTACTACAATAACGCCTATACGCTGCATACTGCACCAATTATGTTAATCGGTACTGCAATTGCAACTGCAGCATTTCCTAATTTGAACAACCGGCTATCGCAGGGCAGACCCGATCTGTTCCGTAAAGATTTCTTAAAAACGCTGCGGGCTATGATTTGGATCATTATGCCAGTAGCAGTAATTTGTTTCTTCGCCCGTGGCTATTTAGCGCGTTTGCTGTTTGCAAAAAATGCACCAGAGATTGCTTTGATATTCGGGTTCCTGACTGCGGCAATTTTCTTCCGGACTATTTATGCCCTTGTATCACGGTGGTTCTATGCTCAGAAGGACACCTGGACACCTTTGTTTGTTTCGGTATTTACAATCGGCTTTAATATTGTGCTGGCATACAATCTGGCCAAGCCGTCTAGTTATGGGGCTGCCGGCTTGGCATTGGCTCAGTCAGTTGTGGCTACAGTCGAAGTGCTTATATTGGGTGTCATTATGGTATGGCGTGACCACAAGTTATTTGACATGGACTTTATTAACGGGATCATTAAGATTATCTCAGTAACCGGCTTTAGTGTGATTGCTGGTTATATCATGATTTCGCTTTTGCCACTAGGTCTAGGAGATACGGGATTCTTCGCGCTTGGCACAAAATTTGCAGCAATTGCCGGAGTAACTGCTGCTGTACACATTGTGGTTTCTGGTATATTTGGACTGGATGAAGCTAAACCGATTTTCCGCTGGCTCAAACGTATCGTCTTCCGCCCTATCAAAGTCCAATTCTAGTGTCGGTATACACAAATAAGCGCATTATCACTACCTCTGTTATAATAGGAGTAAATGACTTTAGAGAAAATTAGGAACTTCTGTATTATTGCGCATATTGATCATGGCAAGTCGACGCTTGCAGACCGGTTATTGGAAATAACTGGTACAGTTGAGAAACGCAATATGAAAGCCCAGTTGCTCGATAAAATGGATCTTGAGCGGGAAAAGGGTATTACCATTAAGCTTGCGCCGGTGCGTATGGAGTATAAAGATCATGAGTTAAATCTTATTGATACGCCGGGGCATGTCGATTTTAGCTACGAAGTATCTCGCAGTCTTGAAGCCTGTGAAGGGGCACTTTTAGTAGTAGATGCTACACAGGGTATCCAGGCGCAGACGCTTGCTAACGTATATTTGGCTATGGCCGCCGACCTGAAGATTATCCCAGTACTAAATAAGATCGATCTACCAGCTGCGGATGTTGAGAGAGTAAGTGCGGAAGTTATTAATTTACTGGGCTGTGAAAAAGAAGAAATTTTACACATCTCTGCAAAAACCGGGCAAGGCGTGGACCAGGTATTGGAGCGAATCGTGACTGATATTCCTGCGCCGAAACAATCCGAGGCCAAAGAAACCCGGGCATTGATTTTTGACTCGTATTACGATGATTACCGCGGCGTAATCCTTTATGTCAGAGTGTTTGATGGAGAAATTGCAAAAAATTCGCATATCAAGATGTTTGCAACAAATGTTGATGGAATTGCTCTTGAAGTGGGTGCGCTCAAGCCGGGCATGCAGCCTGACAAAGTCTTAGGTACCGGTGAGATAGGTTATATTGTAACCAACCTTAAAACTACTAGGGAAGCAAAGGTGGGAGATACTGTAACGCTTACCAGTAACCCAGCGCAAGAACAGCTCCCCGGCTATAAAGATGTAAAACCATTTGTGTATGCGGGCTTTTTCCCTGACACCAGCGAAAATTACCAATTGCTAAAAGATGCCATTGAGAAACTTTCCTTAAGTGATTCTGCATTGCAATTTGCACCAGAAAATTCACCTGTTTTAGGATTCGGTGTACGTATTGGTTTCTTAGGGTTACTCCATATGGATATTATTCGTGAACGTTTAGAGCGCGAATACAATTTGGACCTTGTAGTTACGAACCCTTCAACTGATTACCAGGTGAGCTTGCTGAACGGTGAAGAATTAGATATTAAGAGTGCAAGTGAATTGCCTGACCCGGCAAAAATCCAAGAAATCCGCGAACCCTGGATTAAAGGCGAAATTGTGGTGCCAGACAGTTACGTGGGCAGTGTTATCCAATTAATTGCCAGCAAACGTGGCGTACACAAAAATTTGAGTTATGTTGATGCCCGCGCCTTAGTGAGCTTTGAGGCGCCACTTGCAAACTTACTAACTGATTTTTATGACCAACTAAAAAGCATTACTTCTGGATATGGATCATTTAATTATGAACTGGATAACTACCGGGCGGAAGATTTAGTACGTCTGGATTTTTATGTAGCTGGTGATATGGTTGGTGCACTAAGTATCATGGTGCATCGTAGTGAAGCCCAAGCTTTAGGTCGTGAAACAGTGACTAAACTAAAAGACGTTATTCCGCGTCAAAACTTCCAGGTAGCGCTTCAGGCGGCTATCGGTGGTAAGTTTATCGCCCGTGAAGACATTTCAGCGTACCGTAAGGATGTTACAACTGGCTTATACGGTGGCGATGTATCGCGAAAGAAAAAAGTATTAGCCAAGCAGGCAAAGGGTAAGAAGCGTCTCAAAAAATTTGGCAAAGTCGAAATTCCTGCCGAAGCTTTCACTGTTATGCTCAAGCGTGACTAAAGCTTATAGTTCATTCCTTATTTTTTCAGTTTGTTTTTTAGTGACGAACATTCCCACCAGCTCAACAAAATGCTTAAATCCCCTTGGATGAATGATCTGGGCTTGGCATACCTCATCGGGTAGCCACAATCTTTGTTTCGGATCTTCGGTCGTAAGTGTTACGGATGTTACAGGAGTACGTAGTACATCCCTTCGAATATCTCTGGTGCAATCAGTAATTTGAATTAGCTCTCTATCTTTGCGCTCTATTGTTATGGTGCTGATATCCTTTTTCGCTGTGAGCTGTGTAGTCTCTAGGCCATCAGAAAAATTCTCGATCTGAACCGATCCCTGAACAATTGGTACAGTAAGGTCGGTCGCTCCATCATTAACGAGATACCAGTTTGCAAGGTGAAGTTGCTCGTGGTGCATATTTTAAATATTATAACATATTTACTATTTTTAACAATAACACCTTTATTTACTACCAGTAGACTGTAGAAAATTATTGCTTTATTGAGTATAGTATTGGGATATGTACGACCAAAATACAAACCTTGTTAGTGAAATTGCTACGTTATTAAAAAGGTATAAACCGTCGGATGAAACTGTCAAACTCGTACGCAACACACCGATAGTATTACTTGTAGGTGTTAGTGGCGCAGGCAAAGATACCATTAAGCGCAAGTTGCTAGAAACTGGCGATTACCATGAATTTGTATCACATACAACGCGTCTACCACGCGAGAATCATGGGGTTATGGAGCAAGATGGTGTTGAGTATCATTTTGTGAGCCTAGAGGAATCCAAGCGAATGTTGGAAAATGGTGAATACATTGAAGCTAAGATATATGGTGACAAAGTCTATGGCACGAGTGTTGCGGAGCTGCAGCAAGCAAGCAGTGACGGTAAAATTGCCTTAAATGATATAGAAGTGCAAGGAGTTGCTGAATACAGGGCAATTTCAGAAGGTGTGAAAGCTATGTTTATCGTACCACCAACCTATGAAGAATGGCGCCGTCGGTTACTGTATCGCTATGGTGAAAATGGTGCAGACCCTGAGGATTTGAAGAAGCGTACCCAAATAGCCATTGAAGAGTTGGAACATGCACTTAAGGTGGACTACTATCACTTTATTATTAATGACACGCTTGACCGCGCGGTATTTGTTATCGATGAAATCGCCCACGGCAAAGATACTTTTACCGACAAGGATGATTGGGCTCGAGGACAGGCAGCCGTTTTACTAGAAGCTATTTTACAGACAGCAAATTAATCATTTTTTAACTTACCAGATGATATCTGAAAGTTATAATGCTTGCAAATAGATATTTTGGGATGTAGTATGCGAGTTAATGGAACGGGATATTCCGCGCGGACACGAAACTCCACTAAGTCCTAGGGGCTTTCTACGAGGAGTAAAGGTAGGGTGTTCACGTATGTTACTAGGTAGGATAAATCATAAATGCAGCTGGGATGGATTATCATCTACAGAGCCAAGACCTTCAATAACCCATGCTGAAACCTTTAAAAGCAGCGTTGCATTTACGGGGGAGGGATTTTCTACCTATACGCAACTGCGTACGCATTACGATGAATATGGAGATATTATTAAAGTTGAGCGTTCAGTTTTCACATCCTGTGACAGTATGCCAACGCTCGAACAAAATGTGAAAGTAGAGGTTCATAATCCCCATGAAGATGAGCCTAATCCAAGCTTTTTGTACAGTGTTTTAAAAGATCTTAATGATGCCCGCAGTATTAAGCCGGGTGGACAGCCAATCTAGCAGTCTTGATACTTGAGTGCTAAAAAGTTATACTACGACCATGACAGAGCGTCAAAAGCAAATTCTTTTTGCTATCGTTGAACAATATGCGGAAGTAGCTGTACCGGTTGGTTCGAGCTTGCTTGCTAAGGTGTTTAAAGTGAGCTCAGCAACGATTCGTGCAGAAATGGCAGAGCTTGAGCGCCACGGCTACATTACGCAGCCACACACTAGCGCGGGCCGTATTCCTACGGATAAGGGTTACAGATTTTATGTAAATAATCTAAATGATCAAGACCAGTCCGTGTTGCCAGACCGGCGTGCTGAACGTGCTTTAACCGCTCGCGTAGAGAGTGGCGGTTTACCAGAGCGCACTATTAGAAATGCCGTCGATACATTAGTAGAACTAACTCACAATCTCGGGCTTGCCACCATTGGTAACCAACTGTACATGAGTGGGCTTTCAAATCTTTTTGGTCAACCAGAGTTTATTCAGAAGGGTCAGGTCCAGCAAGTAGCGCAGCTCCTTGATAATCTTGAACCCTGGCTAAGAGAAGCTGCGCCGAATGAACCGTTGAGCGTGTATATCGGCAGTGAAAACCCTATTGGACGCAGTGCGGGTGTGAGTCTTATCATCAGCCGATTCCGTAGTCCCTACAGTGAGCGTAGCTACATCGGTACCCTTGGCCCAACCCGACAGAATTACCGTGAAGTTATGACTTTTGTCCGCCATGCAGGCGAAGCCTTAGAAGGGGCACTCTATGAGTAACGTATTTGATGTCACATGGGTAATAGATGAATTTTTTGATGTAGCTCTACAGAAACATTGGCTAAAGAAAGGTACGAAAGATGGCAAAAAAGGAAGAAGCTCGTAAAAATCTCAGTGGCCAGCAGCAAAATATCGGCACACTCGAATTGCAAATCGGAGAATTACAGCAGCAAGTGGTTGAGTTAACGGACGCGTTACAGCGCGAGCGAGCGGATGCAGCAAATATACGTCGTCGTCACGATGAACAGATTGCTGGGCTTCGCACAGGTGTTAAAGCACAGGTAGTCCGTGAGCTATTGCCGATTGTTGATAATTTTGAGCGCGCACTCAAACATGTACCAAAAGAGCTTGAAAATAATGATTACGTCAAAGGTGTGCAAGCAGTAGTTAAGCAATTCGAGAAAACACTTACAGGTATCGGCGTTGAACGGATCAAAACTGTCAGTGAAGTATTTGATCCGCATTTGCATGAAGCAGTTTCAATGGAAGAAGGTGAAGGTAACACAGAGATAGTTAGCGAAGAATTACAATCTGGCTACAAACTTGGTGATGAAGTTCTCCGTCATGCAATGGTACGAGTTAAGATGCAGAAATAACCATGGAGCATATACGATCATCGGCTCATATTGGCTCCCAGAGAGAAAGGGATATTTTTCTCAATATCGCTGATCAGTGGAGAGAATATTACGGCCATGAAGAGGCGGACAGATTATCTTCTGAAGAGTGGGACGAGGCAATGCAGCAGGGACTTGAAGGTGAAGGTATTTTACCAAGTCAGATTAGCTGTTTGAATACGTTAGCAAAGCTTGAAGCCCAAACGTGGAGCTAGTGCAGCGAAAGCAAGAGAGTTACCAATAGAGAGACCGGCCTATATAAGCATAGATATATCGGGAAGATTGGCTACTGCAAATACGGAGATTAGTACTGGGATTTTTCGTGAAATAACAAAAACTTACCTACATCGTTGTCTTGTGAACGGGGTAATGTATTCAAAAATAACTAACCTTCATGATAAGGAAGAACTTGAGAAAACTATGACCCAGGTATGATAGATGTTTTATGCGATACAGGTAATGGCTTATGTGATTTACCACTTGATGAGTTGGAGTAGTTAATTTTTATTTAACTTTCTGTGTGAATTTTGATACCGTAAATCTCAAAGGTTTATAGTGTATGAGTCGCGAAAAGGTAATAGCTGTCAATTTTGTAGAGCGGAAGCGTAAGGCGCGTGACGAAGCTGAAACGCAAGACGAATATGTAAGACGCCGACAAAATCAGCTTGAAAGCAGGCGTCTGAGAGCTACAGGCTCAGTAGAACTGGAGGCATTCCATGAAGGTGTAGTACGCGAAATCAATATGTATTATTTCAGGCGATACGGGTGTTCGGAAGAGGTAGTGGCTGATCGCGAGCAGCAGTTGGCTGCACTTCAAGAAAATTTTTCTTCTTCACAGATTGCGTTCATGAGAAGGCTGGCCACCCAAAAGTTAGTTGAGGACCCTGTTTACTGCCAAGAAATGAATGCTTAATTTTAGCACTCTTGACATGTGAGTGCTAATTTTTTATGCTAAAATAGTATTAGCACTCAATATATCCATCTGCTAATGGAAAGGAAAAGAAAATGGGAAAAATTATCGGAATCGACTTAGGTACAACTAATAGTGCAATGGCTGTTATGCAGTCAGGCAAGCCTGAAATTATTGCTAATTCAGAAGGTAACCGCACGACGCCATCTGTAGTAGCCATCAACAAAAATGGTGAACGACTGGTGGGTCAGGTAGCCCGCCGCCAGCAAGTTACTAACCCTAAAAACACTATTTATGAAGTAAAACGTCTTATTGGTCGTAATTTTAATGACAAAGAAGTCCAGCGCGACCTTAAGCTTATGGGCTATGAGATTGTAAAAAGTGGTAACAGCGTAAAGGTAAAGATGGGCGATAAAGAATACAGCCCGGAAGAAATCAGCGCAATGGTGCTTACGAAACTTAAGACCGATGCTGAGGCGTTCTTAGGTGATAAGGTTACCGAAGCTGTTATTACCGTTCCTGCTTACTTTGACGATTCTCAGCGCCACGCCACCAAAGATGCTGGTAAGATTGCTGGCTTGGAAGTAAAGCGCATTATTAACGAACCAACCGCCGCAGCACTTGCCTATGGCCTTGATAAAGAAAAAGCTGATGAAAAAATTGCCGTATACGACCTTGGTGGCGGTACCTTTGACGTATCTATCCTTGAACTCGGTGACGGTGTTTTTGAAGTAAAGGCAACCAATGGTGATACACACCTTGGCGGTGCGGATTTTGACCGTGTATTAGTTAACTACTTTGCTGACGAATTTAAGAAAGAGCACGGCATTGATATCCGTGAAGATAATGCTGCTATGCAGCGTCTCCGTGACGAAGCTGAGAAGGCGAAAATTGAGCTTTCAACTGCCCAAGAAGTAGATATTAATCTACCATTCTTGACTGCAGATGCCGATGGCCCAAAGCACTTTGAGCACAAACTAACACGCGCTAAACTCGAGAGCTTGGTTGGTGAACTTATAGATAAGACTGCTGACCCCTGCGAGAAAGCCCTCAAGGATGCCGGTATTAAAGCCAGCGAAGTGGACGCGGTAGTGTTGGTGGGCGGTATGACTCGTATGCCTGCAGTGCAAGAAAAGGTGAAGAAAATTTTTGGAAAAGACCCAATGAAGGGCGTGAATCCAGATGAAGTTGTGGCTATCGGTGCAGCTATTCAGGGCGGTGTACTCCAAGGTGACGTGAAAGACGTGCTACTGCTTGATGTGACTCCGCTAAGTCTTGGTATTGAAACCATGGGCGGTGTGATGACCAAGCTGATTGAGCGTAACACCACCATTCCAACTTCTAAGAGCGAAGTATTTAGTACTGCTGCAGACAACCAGCCACAGGTAGAAATCCACGTTGGTCAAGGTGAACGAGAGATGATAGAAGGCAACAAGAGCCTCGGTCGTTTCGTACTTGACGGTATTGCACCAGCACCACGTGGTGTACCGCAAATTGAAGTGACCTTCAATATTGATGCTAACGGTATCTTGAACGTAACTGCGAAAGATAAGGGTACTGGCAAAGAGCAGCACATTACTATCCAGGGTTCAGGCAGTCTCGATAAAACTGAGGTTGAAAAGATGGCCAAAGATGCTGAAGCACACGCAGAAGAAGACAAGAAGAAACGTGAAGCCGTAGAAGCCCGCAACCAACTAGACAGTACGGTCTATCAGGCTGAAAAGCTCAAAAGCGATAATGGTGATAAAATTTCTGACGAAGATAAGAAGACACTGGAAGAAGCCGTAGAAGCTGCTAAAAAAGTTGTTGCAGATACTGATGCTGACAAAGATAAACTTGAAGCAGCAGCTAAAGAGCTTAACAACAAATTGATGCCTATCGGCGCCAAGCTGTACGAGGCTGCTAGTGCTGAAAAATCTGAGGGCGATTCTGAAACTAAGAAAGATGACACAGACAGCCCAATCGAAGGTGAAGTTGTCGACGACAAAGATTCCGACAAGAAAGAAAAATAATGCCTAATCCTGGCGAGATACTGACTGTAGATCTTGAATCAACGCGGTTATTTGGCTGGGAAAAAAGAAAGAGTGATAAGGTTATAGACGCTTTGATAAAGGCGATTGAGCGTGGAGCTGACATTCCCCCAGTGCGTGTCTATGCTGAAAGAGACGACTTGTTTCTCGCTGCTTCAATCCATCCATCTAATGAAGGGTCGCTAAGTCCTGATGGAGGCCACCACAGAGCCATTGCTCATTATATTGCTGGTGCGCCTCTTCCTGTGAAAATTCTCCAGGGTGAAAATTGCGTTCGATATACACCAATACCGATTAATGATATTGAAATAGTAGATGATAACGGTGAATTAGCTGCTAAGCAGAGAAGAGATCCAAATTATAGATGAGCAATCATATAAGAATAATTGGTAGAATAAGATAAATGGCTAAACGAGATTATTACGAAGTTTTAGGAGTCAAGAAAGACGCTAGTGCAGATGAGCTGAAAAAGGCTTTTCGCCGGGCAGCTATTGAGCATCATCCTGACCGTGGTGGTGATGAGGCTAAGTTCAAAGAAATTAACGAGGCCTATGAAGTGCTTAAAGACCCTTCTAAGCGCCAACGCTACGATCAATTTGGTCACGCGGGAGTGGGTGGTAATGGTGGTGCAGGTGGCAATCCTTTTGCTGGCTTTGGTGGTCAGGGTCAGGAGATGCACTTTGATTTCGGTGACTTGGGCTTAGGCGATATCTTTAATAGCTTCTTTGGAGGTGGGCAGCCAGGTGGGCGTCGCAGGCAAGCTCACGGTAGTGACGTAGAGACGCGCGTAGAGATTTCTTTTGAGCAAGCAGTATTTGGTACCGAAGCTACGCTTAACCTGACGCTCGAAGACACTTGTGAACACTGTAAAGGTACAACGGCCGAGCCGGGCTATGAACTCAAAGAGTGCGATACTTGTGGTGGTGCTGGACAGGTTATTACCCAAACTCGCACAATTTTCGGTAACATCCAACAAGCTACTATCTGCCCTACCTGCAAAGGTACCGGCAAAGTACCGGAAAAAGTCTGTACCGTATGTCACGGTAAGGGTACTCAAAAGAAAAACCAGAAGATCGAGCTTAAAATTCCAGCTGGCATAGACGATGGTGCAACAATTCGGCTACGTGAACATGGAGAAGCCATTGCTAATGGGCCAAAAGGTGATTTGTACGTTAATATCCGGGTAAAACCGCACAAGAAGTTTACTCGTGAGGGTGATCTAATTCTCAGCCAGGAGCATGTAAGTATGATTGATGCTACCCTTGGCGCAGAGATAGAAGTAGAAACGGTAGATGGCCTCGTGACTATGAAGGTCCCTGCTGGCACTCAAAGCGGTTCAGATTTCAAGCTATCCGACCACGGCGTACCCCATATGCGTGGTAAAACTCGTGGCGCTCACATCGTGACAATTATTGTAGATATCCCAACCAAACTCACTAAAAAACAAAAAGAACTCTTAGAGGAGTTCAACAGCTCTTCTAAAAAACGTGGAATATTTTAACTTTAGCGAGGTTGTTTTATCCCCGCTTTATTCAGCATCCAGATACCAAGTTTCGCAGCAATCCTTTTAACACGCGAAAGTTTTGCGAGCTCTGCATTGAAACGTTCTTGCTTATGAATGGCCTTTTCGTCATACATCTTCTTGTCGGCTAAGGCTTTCAATTCTTGTGCATCTTCTCCGTTATGGACTACGCCGCCAATTGAAGCACTAACGCCTTCTGCCTCGAGTTCTGATCGAACTTTATTAGTAACAACTTCTAATTGCTCGTCGTTTTCTATGCCGAATAATACAACGTTAAATTCATCGCCACCTACTCTTGCAACCACTATATCGCTTGGTCGTTCAGTGCTGTCTTGCCGCAAGGTGTCAAGTTCTTTGCCAGCTCTGCGCATGCCAATCACAGCCCCAACGAGTAGATCGTCGCCTTCTGCGTGACCTTCGGTATCATTTTTTTCCTTAAGTCCGTCAATATCTACAGAAAGTAGCGCAACATTACTGTGGTTTTGTTCAAGTATTCGTGGCAAATTATCATCTAGCCAATGCCTATTGCGTGACTCCGTTAGGGCATCGTATCCAGCTTTTTTTACAAGCTCAGGAATAGTATGCACTTCCCGATTCTGAAAGTTATCGGGGTGGTGCGATGGAAGTGGTGCTGGTTCGGTATAGATGGACATTATATTTTTAGTATAACATAAGTGTTATAAATAAGCAATAGCATTATATAATTTATGTCTGTACAAAATCTTAAATGTGCTTAATAATAGGGGTAAATGAAAAAGCTTGTGTCTAACCAAGATGGTTTTATCCCAATGCTACTGGCTATCTTATTTGTAGTTGGTGCGATTATAGTGATTGCATATCTTCGCGTTTCCGGTGCACAGTAGATTGCATATTTTTAGTATTATGTTATAATTAGCAAATTATCATTCTCTAAGAGTTAGTTATGTAAGTTATGGCAGCTGATCAAGAAAGAATGCTCGCACGGGAGGTAGATTTCTCTTCATACGCGTTACCCAGTATTGATACTATTGAGCGAGACGAAGTATATGAACGAATCCTTGAAGCTGAAAGCTGCCTTGCAAGTAGTGGACATACATTAAAGGGCTATGATTCTGGTACTGCTTCATACGACGATGAAATTTTTGCCGTTCGTGGGTTAAACGCAGCGCTGATTACTACTGAACACGCTACCACCCACTATAGGCAGCAAAAAAATTCTGCGCAAGGTAGACGCCGCAAAGGGCCAGATTTAGGTACGGCAGGACTTGGTTATGTAGTGCATAAAGATACAGATGCTTCGTTTGTCAGTCCGCTTGGTCGTCAAACTGGAGATGCTAATCATGATATAGAGCATCCGTTAAAAGAGGTTATACGGCCCATGGTAGCTGCAACAGGAGTATTCGGACACTTGTCTCTTCATGGTATGAATTTTGGACGTGTAGCTTCCCTTGACGATGAGCGAGCATTTAATGTAGTTATTGGTATTGGCGATAATCCAACCGAGGAAACGAAAGATTTTGCAGACAAAGCCTTACAGGCAGCAGCTACATATGACCTACGAGCTGCGGTTAATCAGTCGGTAATACGATTCAAGCCTGGAACACGTACGCCTCGACTCAGAGAAGACAACTCAATCGAAACTATATCCTTCGCAGCAAGAGGTAGCGGGACAACGCGAGCGTTCACGCAAGCAGTCGCTGAATCACAGTCGAAGCCCTTCATCACTGCCCAGATTGAACTGAGTAGTAGTATGCGATTGCTGCACCCTGAGCTTTCAAACTATCCTGGCGAAGACACACAGAGAATAGGTGTACACTTAGGATATCTCTTTGTACATAAGTGCGTAGAACTTATTGATGCTAGCCAAAAAGCCACATAACGATTACCATATATAATTACCATGCATACAAAGCGGGTATTACTCATTGGTAGCAATGTAAAAGAAGATATACGCACCTCAATGATGCAGAGCTTTCAGGAGGAATTTTCGCAAGGACTTGCACGGGCAGGTATTTCTGGGGAGGTAAGTATCTGTCATTATGATGAAATTAGTTTCCTGATTTCTAAAGACAGTTTCGTAGTAACTGACCACCACAATAACGAGGAGCTTTCGACTTATGATCTCGTTATTTTTAAAGGTGCAATCAGGCGTTCCTATATCGCTCAGATTATCTGTACCTACCTTATTTCCCGTGGTGTGAGATTTATGAATAACTACACGCGGTACAGGACAATCAACAAATTAGCTCAGTTAGTAGAAATGCATATGTTGGGGTTGTCATTGCCAAAAACTTTATACATTGAAAATAGACAACTTTTTATTGGGATATTAAAAACTGCTTGGAAATTTCCCCTAGTGATAAAGTCGATAAATAGCTCGAGAGGGCGTTATAATTTTTTGGTTCAAAGCTTAAAAGAGACACAAGACATCCTGCGTAAGTACCCTAAGATCCAGTTTATGGCTGAAGAGTACATCGCAAAAGGGAGCAATTACAGGATACTGTGTATCGGTGAAGAAACTTTGCTTTTTGAGCGTGGTCAGAAAGAAGCGCAGTATTTAAAAAACACTGCACAAGGCGTCAGTATTACGCAACTACCTCTAAAAACTATTTCTTCAGAAGTAATTATCCAAGCACGAGCCCTAATGGAAAAAATGCAGATGACAATAGCGGGGATAGATGTTATATATGAGAGTGATAGTACTTACGCATTCCTTGAAATTAACGCCCAGCCGGCTATCGGCCATCCTACGTCTTTTGATCCGCTATCGCGTCTCTTAAAAGCGCAGCTTTCGTAGCTGCTTTTAACGTATTGCAAAAATATATTAAAAGTGGTAGAATAAGCTGTCGCGTAAAAATAAAAGCTATAGGAAAGGATCTTTGCTGATGACAAAACATCGTTTGCCGATAGAGTACGATCAGAATACCCCGATTGGTGTTGTAAGCACGGATCCATATAATTACTTAATATTTGATAAGCTCTTTGATGATTTTCGGATCATTACAGAAATTAAGCAAGATTGGTTACTTGACTTACCACTTAACGGCAAGGTTTCTTGGCTGGGAAAAAATAAACAATATGGTGCTAGTGTTAGTAAGATTCTACGTTCCAAAAAGTTTATTGATACTTTCAAAAATGACCGAAAGCGCAAATATGTAATGTATTCACCGGTTGATCCTCCATATAAAATCAATCCACTGGCATACTTGATGAATTCACCCACCATTGCACATGCGTACGAAAACAAACGCTATTTTAGAGATGAATTTGCGGACCTTATTCGTATGCCGGAATACGAAATTCGTTATATGAATGAACTTGACCGCGCTGCATCATACAAAGAATTACACGAGCGATATGGTAAGTTTATGTTACAGGACGAAGAATCTTCTGGATCCAAAGGCACATATGCCATTTCTAACCATGATGACTATCTTGCAGCTCTCAAGTCTTTGAAGAAATTTTCTCGCGGTCGAACTATCGTTGTGTCGAAATTTGTTAAAGGTGAAGCAGCAAGTATTCAAGTGTGTATCACGAAATACGGGATTTTTAACGGAGGTATCCAACGCCAGCTTATTAACAATAAAGAACTTTCTAATACCCAGCTTGAAGGTGCCAACCAGTGGTGCGGTGGCGAAGTAGGGGTAGAGTATCCAGATATCGTACACCACCAAGCACAGGAAATTTCATCGATAGTGGGCTCCGAACTCTCAAGTCATGGTTACAAAGGTATTTTTGGCGTTGATCTTATCATAACCCCAGATAACGAAGTGTATGCAATAGAGATCAATGCGCGTCTCACAGGTTATTCGCACGTTATAAGTGACTTGCAGATGCAAGAAGGAAAAATTCCATTTATGTTATTACACACACTTGAACTTGGTAATTTTAACTATGAAGTAACGAATAACACAGCTTTACCGAGTAGCGGTCGCTATAAAAAACCAGCATCATTATTAGTGGTCAATAATCCACTCGATGGAAACCTTATTATGAAGCACTACATTAGGCCTGGGATGTATCGCCAAGAGGGTGACAAGGTGGTATTTGTGAAAGAAGCATGTAGTTTACAGGCCCTTAAGCGTGAAGATACAATGCTCATTATGTCACGTCATGGTGAGGGCGATAGCGTGGAACGTGGTCGCCGCGTATTGAAGATTATGAAATACGGTAAAACCATGTCAAAAACAGGATTGAATAGCAAGGCTAAGGCTACGATAGCTGCCGTAAAAAACACTTTTGAACTACCCTAGTAATTCATAGACTTAACGCTTTATACTGAAGACGTGAAATTACCTAAGAAAACTCATATTGTTCTCGTTACGGGTAGTGTTGTTTTTATAGTGGCAGTCTTACTTTTTTTACAGTTACATACGCTTGAATCGACATCCAAAGATACAGTAACTCTAGGTAAGGAGAGACTGAAACTAGAAGTTGCTGATACTGACGCAGAGCGTATACAGGGCTTGAGCGAACGGGGAGGCCTGGCAAAAGATAGCGCAATGTTATTTGTGTTCCCGATAGCTACCCAGCAATGTATGTGGATGAAAGACATGAAGTTCTCTTTGGATATGGTATGGCTAGACAGCTCCAAAAAGATTGTGAAAATCGCTCAAGATGTTACCCCGGAGACATACCCTGAAACATTTTGTGCAGACAACACAAAATATGTGCTTGAGTTGAACTCAGGGGTGATAAAGCAAAATAACCTCAAAATTGGCCAAAATCTTAACTTTTAACATGCTATCATAAGCATAATGGATGCAAATATCATCTTGGCTATACTGGTATTTTCACCAGTAGTAATTCTAACGCTCGTTCGGGCGAATGCTGCCACGGCGTTTTTGGCTTTATGTTTAGGTAGTGTGCTCGGGAGCTTTGTGGCGAAAGATCTTGTTTCTGCATTGAAAGGCTACATTGCTCCAGCAACAGATATTACGACAACCATCGCTAGTTTGGTTTTACTGTGGTTACCAGTAGTGTTAGTGGCGATTTTTATGATGAAGACTATTGCACCAAAACAACGGTTGGTGAACGCTATTCCAGCTTTAGCAATTGGTCTGCTCGGAGCGTTACTATCGGTGCCGTTTCTTACTCCGGAGCTTCGTTCTTCGGTAGAAGCAAGTGAAATATGGAAAAACATTGAAGCATACAAGGCACTCATCGTTATATTCGGTACTGCAGTAAGCCTGGGATTATTGCGTATGCGAAAGAGGGGCGACGATCATCCAAAAAAGGGCAAACACCATTGACTTTTTTACGAAAATAAGCATAATGTAAGGAGTTAATTTCTCTGAGACAAGAGAAAAGACGGGACCATAGCTCAGCTGGTTAGAGCACCTGCCTTTTAAGCAGGGTGTCCTGGGTTCGAGCCCCAGTGGTCCCTCCAATAAAAATACCTCAGCTTGTCTGGGGTATTTTTATTTGATGGTGTTATGAAGTCTAGGTTACACCAGAAGAGGTTCAGTGTAGCGGAAACATGCACAGAAGATTGTTAATATTTTCTTTCGGCTCTATCATCTTTTTTTAGCTTGAGATGCAGAGTTAATGAAACATTTCTCAGACTTCGTACAACAAGTGCCAACCCACCAAGTAACGTGATCAAAATTGTTCCGATAAGGAGGCTTACTGCCAGTACTTTTTTAGTAGAGCTATCCATACGTATAGTTTTACTGCATAACCTTAGGCAATAGCTATTAACTTTTTAACCCGTGCAGTATTGGTAAGAAGTTCGGTAGTTGCTTAAAAAGTATCCTCGCCATTACTTTACAAATAGTAGAAGCCATTGTAAGTTGAAGATATGAGCGAAAATAAACAAATAGTCAGTCGGTACATGCAAGCCTTTAGCAACTATGACCATCCCGGAGTACTTGAATGTTTGACAGAGGATGTTGAGTGGATAGTCCCTGGAGTATTTCACCGTGTGGGTAAGGAAGAATTTGATGATGAAATAGAAAATAATGGCGGAGGATTTATTGGTACCCCGACAGTTACAATCACTCGGTTGATTGAAGAAGGAAGTGTCGTGGTGGCAGAGGGCCGAGTAGAGCACGAGAAAAAAGCAGGTGGTACTTTCAAGTTAGATTTCTGTGACATATTCGAAATACAAGATGCAAAGATCAGACGCCTCACAAGCTACTTAGCGGTATTAGAAAGCTGATGAATCATATCCAAGACATAATCTTAACAGCTGGCTCGTTGGTTTTTATTGCTGCTCTATTGCCGACTCTACTTGGCAGAGACAAGCCGGCTTTGTCTACAAGCATTACTACTGGTACAGTGCTTATAGTTTTCAGCGGGGTTTATGTAAGTTTAGCTTTATGGTTCTCGGCGATAACGACCTTCGTTACTGCTGCATGTTGGTTTACGCTTGCACTGCAAAAATATTCACATAGTAAAGCAAGCCGTAATTAAATAGGTGTGTATGGTTTTTAGGTTATAAATTTTAATAAGTCATATACAAGAAATGCTGGCCATACGAAAGCCTTTAAGACAGCTAGAATTACCGGCCAAAATCCGTCTGCTTGTTGGATGTAGAATACTAGTGCACCAATCAGCCCAAGGCCGTATACTGCTCCGCCACCTCCTGATACTTTTGTTTTGTCTGCCATAAATCACCTCCCGCCTTATTATCTATCATGAACATGCTTATACATTTATATGGTAGCAAATGTCGGAAGAGTTGGTGGTGGTTTTTTTCCAAGATAGTTATGGTATATTTTTGACAATTGTAATAAGCGGTGTATAGTTTGAATTAATTATAAGCATAAGCTTTGTTTGCAGGAGGAGTCATGGAGTCTAATTCGAATACTACTGTTTCAGCCCAAGTTATAGCAAGTGACCATTCTTTACGGCCACGTTTTAAGCCCTCGAAAAAACAACTCATTATTGTGGCTATTATTGTTGCGGTGATAGGAGTAGCAACAGCGGTAGCAAGTTTTGCACTCACTCCATCAGTAACTATCCAAGCTGAAGCGCTAAAATATAACTATACCGGTACGCGAAGAGAAGGAAGTTTAACCATGGTGACTATGTATTCCAGTGACCATGGATATGGCTCGTTTACGCTGCCAGATAATGCGACGAAGGTCACCATAACAGCAAGAGGTGACCAATGTTCCGGAGCACCACAGGCAGTTGTATCTGTCGATGGTAAAAAAATATTAACACCATCGGTGACAGCTACAAAATTTACTGACTACAGCGCCCCTGTAAATATACCGAAGGGAACTCATGTACTGGATATTAGCTTTCCAAATGATTACTACAATAGGCGTAAATGCGACAGAAACTTATTCGTAGATAAGGTTACCTTTGAATTACCGAATCCAATCCCTGTAATTGATCAACCTACTACTCCACCAACACCAACTACCCCTACCGACCCCACGCCAACCAATCCAACACCAGGAACACCAACAGCTGGTAACAACGGTGAAGTACGCTTCTTCTACCGAATGGGTCCAAGTTTTGACAGCTACGTTACAAATCCAAGCGCTGAAACGAAGACACTGATCAATAACCGATACGATGCTATGGAAGTATTTACAACCTTCTTCGATGACAAGACCTCGTGGTACAAGAAGGGTTTCTTATACTGGGATACTTACGCAATCTATGACTATGAAGCCACCACAACCTTTGCACAGCATCCAGATTGGGTGATGCGTGACGCATCAGGCAATCCATTGTTTATTCCTTGGGGATGTACCGGTGGTAAATGCCCACAGTATGCTGCTGACTTCGGTAACCAAGGTTACCGTGACGCATGGATTGCAAAGGCAAAAGCAGCGCTCGCGAAGGGTTACTACAGTTTATGGATTGATGATGTCAATATGGATTTCAGAGTAGGTAATGGCAACGGGGATTTTGTAGCTCCAATCGATAAACGTACTGGCCAACCAATGACAGAAGAAAATTGGCGTAAATATATGGCCGAGTTTATGCAGCAGATTCGGGCGGCAATGCCAAACGTAGAATTATTACATAATTCCATATGGTACGCAGGTGGTTATACTGCAGGGGCCGTTCGAGACAACAACCCATATGTGAAGCAACAAATGCAAGCAGCAACTTATATTAATATCGAACGTGGATTTAATGATCAGGGTCTTACTGGTGGCGGCACGAACAATGCTTGGTCACTACAAAGTTTGCTCGCCTTCATTGACAGGACACACGCAATGGGCAAACACGTAGTAATAGATAACTTTGCGGAAAACCATCATGATGAAGAATACTCACTGGCTGGATATTTCCTGATTAGTGATGGCTATGATTACTATGGTAACGGCAGTCATGCAGGCCCTACTGATTGGTGGAAGGGCTATGACACGAACCTTGGGAAGAGTACGAGTGATCGTTATAACTGGAACGGTGTCTTACGTCGTGACTTCACTGGTGGCATGGTCTTGGTCAACGAGCCAGGTGCCAGTACGAAAACTATTCAGCTGGGCAGTACCTACAAGAATATAGACGGAGCATCAGTTACAAGCGTAACCTTAGGCCCATCAAGCGGCGCTATCCTCACAAAATAGGATAAACAGATTAACTGTCGCTAATCTGTTTATCTAAGTGTTTGATTATGCTATGTGCAGACAGTACCATAATTATAAAACCGATCACTAAATATACAATTTGTATCCAGGAAAATTGTGCAACTAAATACATCTCGGTAATAATCCATGTTTGCAGAATTAAGCTGGAGATAAAAGCTAGGGTAAAAGCATAGTTTTTGTGTCTGATTAATGCGATTCCTGCCGCTAATGAGCTGCCGCCTACTATCGTGGCCAACAAGAACCCTGGGAGTATAGCATTTGACAATAGTTTTGGCTGCACATCAAGTTCGGAAGTGTCAATCCACCCAAATATAAGTCCAAGTCCACCTCCAAGCGCTGTTATAGCGTTGAATAATACTAAGGCGATAAGGACCTTTCTCATAGTTTCCACCCCTGAAAATTAACTGATGTTATGAGTCAAGCTGCGTTTCTTGAGTATCTATTAGTAGTGTGGCAGTATTACGCAACGTCTGATATGACATTTCCTATAGTGAGATAGTGATTTATATCACATTTATATATTCATTCACCACGCAGGAGCTTTGCGCAGAGATTTAGATATTGTGCTATAATAACAGATAAGAAGTATATATCTTTGATGGAGTTTTAGTTGTGGCAGGACATAATAAATGGTCAAAAATTAAGCGTGGCAAGGCAGTAGAAGATGCTAAGCGCGGTGCAGTATTTACGAAAATTGGCAATCAGATTGCGCTTGCGGCAAAAAATGGTGCTGATCCAGATATGAATCCAGCGTTAGCCCTGGCTATTGAAAAGGCCAAGGCTGCCAATATGCCAAATACGAATATACAACGTTCTATTGATCGCGGTTCTGGTAAGCTTGGCGGTGCACAAATTCAAGAAGTTATGTATGAAGGGTACGGTTCGGGTGGTGTAGCAGTACTGGTAGAGTGCGCAACCGACAACGTGAACCGTACATATCCAGATGTAAAATTAGCATTCAGTAAGCATGGCGGTAGTATTGCGGAAAAAGGATCGGTAGCTTTTCAATTTGACCGTAAAGGTGTGGTGCGGGTAAAGGGTGGTGGTGACGACCTGATGTTGCAGGCACTCGATGCGGGCGCAGATGATGTGCAAGAAGAAGACGATGAGTCGGTAATCTATACCGATCCAAAGGAGCTTACAAAAGTACGAGACACACTTAAAGAAGCTGGTGTAGAGATTATTGAAGCAGAGCAGACATTCGTACCAAATAATACGGTAGAAGTGACTGACGAAGCCACAGCCGGTAAGATTATGCGTATGATGGACGCGCTTGAAGGGTTAGATGACGTTGTAAATACGCATGTCAATTTCGATATCCCTGAAGAGCTGTTAAGCTAAACATATGACTTTTGATACAGAACTAGCTTTCGCCAAAGAGTTGGCGTATGAAGCTGGTGACATAATGAAGAAATATTTTCGCGTTGATCAGCAAGTCGAGATTAAAGATGATAATACCCCAGTAACTATTGCAGATAAAACAGTTAATGATGTAGTTATAGAAAAGATACAAGCTGCTTTTCCTAATGACGGTGTGATGGGGGAGGAAGCGAGTTGGCATACTGGTAGCGAACGTCTATGGGTTTGTGACCCAATAGATGGCACTATAGGGTATACAATGCGCATACCTACTTCGATGTTTTCATTGGCACTTGTTATCGACGGCAAACCTGTATTGGCTGTGGCCTACAATCCAAGAGTAGACGAACTATACCATGCCGTATTAGGTGGAGGCGCATATATGAATAACCAGCCTATTAAGGTGTCTTCGAAGGCGTGGAGTGAAGGAACGCGCATCACCACAAGTAGTCATGAAGGCATTTTTCGTAATAAAGAATTATTGTTGACTCTCAAAGATCAAGGGGTCTATGTACATGCATTACTTGGCTTGGTGCATCAGGGTTGCCTTATTGCAGAAGGGGGAATTGAAGGACGGATTTTCTTATATAACGGCGCTCATGATATTGCGGCGGTCAAGCTGATTATTGAAGAGGCGGGCGGCAAGGTCACTGATCTTGATGGTAATGAGCAACGTTATGATCAGCCGATAAACGGTGCGGTTATGAGTAATGGTTTAATTCACGATAAACTTCTGGAAATCTATGCGAATTTTAGGAATTGACCCAGGTACAGGAATTTTAGGGTTTGGAGTTATTGAATCCTCAAGAGGAAAAGTACAACTAGTTGACGCTGGTGTTATTCGCACACCCGTAAAAGAAGATGATGCCGTCCGTCTCCAGACTATTTACGAGGAACTGACAGAGATTATTGCTGGCACAAAGCCAAAAGTTATGTCGGTAGAAAAATTATTCTTTGCTCAAAACGTGACGACTGCTATGACGGTTGCACAGGCTCGAGGCGTGGTACTTTTATGTGGCAAGCAAGCAGGTTTGGAGATTTTTGAATATACACCCCTGCAGATCAAACAGGCACTGACGGGGTATGGCCGAGCAGACAAGAAACAGATGCAAGAAATGGTACGGGTGACTTTAGGGCTTAAGGAGGTGCCAAAGCCCGATGACTGTGCCGATGCGATTGCAGCTGCATTGATCCACTCGCAGAGCATACGTTTTTGACAACACCGCAAGGCAATGTGCTAATGGTATACTATACGTAATGATAGCAACATTGAAGGGAACTATTACTGAAAATCTCAACGGCATCGTATTGGAATGCGGAGGAGTTGGATATGGGGTTTTGGTAAGTAGTACCGACGCGGATAAATTAGTAGTAGGCGAGCAAGCAAAGTTACATATATATGAACACATCAAAGAAGATTCCCACGATTTATTCGGGTTTATTTTACCTGCGACAAAATCGCTATTTGAGCAATTATTGAGCGTGAAGAACGTTGGACCGAAAGTAGCGTTATCTGTATTAGATATTGGCCCAGGCGATATGGTGCGTGCTGCTATTGCTAACGGCGATGTAAAATACTTGCAAAGCGCCAAGGGTGTAGGGAAGCGGGCAGCAGAACAGATTGTTGTGGAGCTTCGTGATAAGGTTGGCGCGCCAGTTGGTGAAGCGGCTGAAGGTCTTGTAGGCCGAGCTGGGGTAAATCAGCAGGATGAAGCTTGGCAAGCACTTATAGCCCTTGGTTTTACAGAAGCAGATGCCCAGTTAGCCCTCGACAAAGTAGATAAAAACCTACCTACTGAAGAACGCATAAGATTGGCATTAAAAGGATAATTTATGGCGATTGAACGGATTGTAAACACTAGTGTGCCGGATGACGATACCGGGCAAGACGAGCAGCAGTTTGAAAATACTTTGCGGCCAAAAGACTTTGCGAGTTATATTGGCCAAGAACGGCTTAAGAAGAATATAAAGCTTGCTATCGATGCTGCAAAAAAACGTGGCGAGCCGATAGACCATGTGCTCTTATATGGCCCTCCGGGCTTAGGTAAGACTACTATGGCCAGTGTTATTGCCAATGAAATGGGGTCGCAAATCCGGATTACCAGCGGTCCAGCAGTAGAGCGTGCAGCAGACCTGGCGAGCCTCCTTACTAATTTGCAAGACGGTGACATCTTATTTATCGACGAAATCCATCGCTTAAACCGCAGCGTCGAAGAAGTGTTATATTCCGCAATGGAAGACTTCAAGCTGGATATTATGCTTGGTAAAGGGCCAAGCGCCAAAAGTCTACGGCTTGATTTGCCTCGGTTTACGATTATAGGTGCTACTACACGTACGGGTGCTTTGGCGGCACCGCTACGTGACAGGTTTGGTATTATGCATCGGTTAGAATTCTATACACCCGAGGAAATTACCAAAATCGTAGATCGTTCAGCAAATATCTTAGATGTAAAAATTCATCCGGAAGCAGCTGATATTATTGCGACTCGGTCGCGCTTAACACCACGTATTGCTAATCGGCTGCTTAAGCGTGTGCGTGATTACGCTGATATTAATGGTGATGGCATTATTGATACTGTTGTGGCACACGGGGCATTAGATCTACTTGAGATTGATACCATTGGCCTTGATCCTGCAGACCGACGGATTTTAGAGACTATTATTGAGAATCACCAAGGCGGCCCGGTGGGTGTAGAAACATTGGCAGCAATTACTGGCGATGAGCGTTCAACTATTGAAGATTTCTTTGAGCCATATCTTATGCAAATTGGCATGCTGGAACGTACTCCGCGCGGCCGAAAAGTGACCCATAAGGCTTATCAGCATTTAGGTAAAAAACGCACGAGTACCGAAGAAAATAGTCAAGCAAACCTGGTATAATATAGGTATATGGAACCACAAAATCCAAACCAGCCCGAAGAGCAGGATTATTCAAAGCCGGTTGCCTACGATAACCAAGGCCGTCCATTGTACGCGCATCCACCTCAGACACAAACTCAGCCACAACAGGAACAAAATCAAGCATTTCATGTAATGCGCCCATTTGATCCGGAAGCGCCTACTATTTCTGCTGAGACGAAGGCCCGGGCTGAAGCCTCACGGAAAAAATACCCAAATCTTAACCTCAGTGACGGTGAATATGTTATCAGTGCAGTGCGTCGCCACCCTATTGGGCTGGTGCCAATCTTTGGCTTTGTTGGCTTCATGGTTATTTTCTTGGTTGGAGCTATACCGTTCTATGAATCGTTCCGTAATTCTTCAGCAAACCCTGGCGGTATGCCGTCGACAGCAATAGTGGCAGTGCTTGCATTATTGCTTGGCGCATTATTCTTAATAGGTGGGCTGATTGCCGCATACGTCTATATCCAGAATAAGTTTTATCTTACAAATGAGAGTGTAATTCAAGAAATCCAGAACAGCCTGTTCTCTAAGCATGAACAAACTGTGAGCTTATCCAATATTGAAGATGCTAGTTTTCGACAGGAAAACATTCTGCAAAGTATTTTTAATTATGGTTCGATTCGCTTGTCTACGGAGGGTGACGAAACGACCTATCGCTTTAACTATGTAGCGAATCCGAAGCGTGAAATCGCTATCTTGAATAACGCTGTAGAAGCCTTCAAAAACGGCCGCCCAGTAGTTAATGATTAAAGTTATTCGCTGAACGGATTTTCGCGGGCTTGATTGAAGATTGTCTGGACGTTTACGTTCTGTGATTCTAGCCCTTCAATGGTTTTGGCAACTTCTTTATCCACCTTAGGGTGAGGTACGGCTTGGTATTGCTTTGCTACAGCCGCTTCGTCAGGCTCTGTGTTGGAGAGTGTCGTAACTTGCAAAATAATGTAGGCATAGAGTAGCCCGAATGCTGCTATACCCAAGAAGAGTGCATGGGCTTGCAGTAGTGCGAGGACTTTGTTGGCGTAGGCGGTGATAGCTGCTTTGTCTATATTCATATACTATTTCTCAGGCTTTATATATACATTAAGCATAACAGTAAAAGTCATAAGGCTTCGGTCATCTTTTTCTGGTTGGATAGAGATGTTGGTTACGTGGGCAGTACGGCGGTTTTGTTCTAACTTTTCTAAGAAAGTTAATATGCGGTTATACGTTACCGGTTGCTTGCTTGCGGACTGTACAGTGATTTCCATGGTGTAAAGGCCGGGAGTGCCAGGTACGGCTAATAGCTGGGTTTTGTCCGGATCACCGGTGGTTTTTGAGGCTCCAGTGGATTTTTTAGCGCCAAGTGTTGAGGCGGGTAGCTGAACGGTCTCGAGCGGCACACCTGATTGGTCGGCAATGGCGATAATCTCTCTTACTGTACGCGCCTGGTCCTTTTCTTGAGGGACGATTGCCTTGCTGATTTTCTCAAGCTCACTGTAATCTTTAATATCCCGCTCAGCGCCTGTAAGTGCGGTTTGTCGGTTCTTTAACACTTCTTGTTCTTCTTTTAGTCTTACGAGTTCGTTACCTTTATTTTTGAGCATACCGAGACCGGCGTATGTAAGGCCTACAGTTGCTACAATGAGCAAAACAGCCAAGCCAAGGAGCCCGAAGAATGCTTGTTTGCTATTTTTCATTATTAGTTGCTCCCCAGTTTCTTGGTCTTAAGTAGAGTGAAGTCGTTATCTTGGCTGAATACGGCGGTTAGTTGGGCTTTGCAGGGATACGCTGCATCACCTTGAGCACTTTCAGGTGGTGTGCAGGTGACCCGGATTAAGTCAGCCTTACTGAATACGCTATCTGGATGTTGCTCTAAGTTTACCTGGATTTGCGTGGCTGAATTATAATCTTTTGCTCCAGCTTGCAGTTCAACAGCCCCATCTAACGCGCTGCTTAGCTTCAAGTCTTGTAGAACGGTATTTGGCGGCATGGCTCCACCAACTTGCTTGAGCAGCTTAGAGAATAAAATTTCTTGCGATAGCACATTAACTGATAATTTTAGACTGTTACTAATATCCTGGACGCGCGCCAAGGTTTTTTTCTCATTTTGCTCTTCGAGAGACTTTTCGGCTTTACTGACAGTATCTTTGTATAAGTTGGTTTCTTGCTGCAGATAAAGCCATCCACCGGCTATAACGATAGCCAAGCCTACGATACCTATCGCCAGCCCGATAATAACTCTCACGAGCTTGGTATTATGATGGGCAAACGAAAGGGATTGTTTGAGATCGGAAGGTAGGAGGTTGATCATGCAATGACTCCCTTCGACTGTACTAAGCCAAGGCCGGCTACGGTCATGTACATAGAACGCTCGGCGTAGCTTGGCGGCTGTAATTTACCGTAATCTAACACTTGCCATGGGTCAAACATGCGTACGGGCATACGTAAGTGCTCGGTTAGATAGTCATTTAACCCAGGCATATTGGCGCCACCGCCCATAGTAATAACCTGCCCGATCTTATTGGTGTTGTCACCGCGTTCTTCGTAGTATCGCACCATGCGCTTTACTTCTTTAATGGTTTGGCTCAGGAGCGGCTCTACGGCGTCTCGGATCTCTTTTTGTTTTTTGCTGAGGCTGAGGCCGTATTTGGTTTTAATAAGCGCTGCTTCGGCTTCGCTGACTCCAAGGGCATTTTTAATATTTTCAGTAAATAAATCACCGCCGGATTGTACGGTGCCAGTTACGGTAACATGTTGGTTATCAAAAATGGATACATCGGCTGAGCGGGTGCCAAAATCTACCAATACACCCGGTATTTCATTATGGGTATCAAGCCCGAGTAAGCGAGTAGAGGCTAGGATGCTAGGCTCAATAAACACTACTTCCAGCCCGAGTACGTGCATAAGGTTGGCATACGAATCTACAATATTTTTAGATACGGCTACCATATACACGGTGACTTCACTCTCGGTGCGAGCGGTGATAGTATAGTCCAGATACAGTTCATCAAGCGGGCGGGGGATATACTGCTCGGCTTCACTTTGTATGGCTTCAGCCAGTTCCTTGTCATTCATTTTTGGCAGTTGCATTTCGCGGGTATAGGTACGGAACGTTGGCACTGACAGAGCGACGCGTCTAGTCGTGATATCGCCGATGAGCTGGCGTGAAAAGAGGTCTTTGACAGCTTTAGCTACTACCTTGATATCAATAATCTCGCCGTCTTTCATAGATTTTGGATCAAAATGAGCAATGCCATAGCCAACTACCGGGCGTTTTTTCTTGGTTTCCGGCCCAATTTCCATAACCTTGACTGTACCTGTACCAATATCAAGCCCAAAGAGCGGTTTATCCTTAAAGAAAAGTGTTGTTTTTGCGGTGCCCATCAAAGCATAAGTTCCTTTACCATGAATTATACCAGAGTTATGCTATTGCACCTCGTTGAAAATTCGTTGGTAGCTGCGTATAGTCCAAGTAGTCGTACCAGATGAAAGGGAGGTCCCGAAAGTTATATTGCCTGCGCCGTCCATGTCGACAGTCTGGCCAATAACTGAGCCGACTAAGCCGCTGCCGGTAATCTTAGCCTTAGACCAGTATGCCCATACTGCAAGGCCTGCGTAGCTGCCACCGCCGTCTACGACAACGTTTTGTTGCTTCTGGGAATTATACAGATCAGTGCCAGTCACTGCAGTACATGCCGGACTACAGGAAGCTGTGCTCTTGTAGCTGATCACTTGTGCGCTGGTACCACTGGCATTCGGTAATACCGCGCCACCACCGCCAATATTGACAGTACCATCTACGACGATTCTTGGTGGCGTGGTACCTACGCTATTCGCTACGCGAATTTTTGCGCCACCACCAATCGAGAAATTGCCGGTTATGTATACGTCACCGGTAATTGTCAGGTCGCACGAGCTGCCGATATCTACATTGCCAGTCAACTTTAGGTTTGCCGGCCACGTACGCACAAAACCAATAGGATTTACCCAGTTATTACAGTTGTAGGTATTACTGCTCATGTTGCCCGTAGTAGTCATGCGTGCAATATGCGCCGCACGATCATACGTAGGAAGTGGTAAGATGTCAGCCACACAGCCTGGGATGAGGCCTTGGCCACCGTTACCACCCTGGATGCTCGGGTTGGTTTGCCACGAGGCTACGCGTATACTAGTCTGACGTGTAGCACAGACGTTGCCATAAATAAACGTACTGTTAGTAAAGCTAATTGGCTCACCAGTGGTACAAACTTTTGGGAAGGTTGGCCCTGGGTTATTGCCAGTTGGGCAATTGGCATAGGCAACATTGAGATTTACAGGCTTATTGTAGCTGCCAATACTCGCAGCGCCACTCAGAGTAACAGCGCCATTGACGTGTACATCAGAGTTATTAATGTTCGCGCTGCCACCCAGTATGAGCCCGCCAGCTCCAGCGTAGACAGATGGTGAAGGGGCGGCCGTACCAATCAAGCTTACACGTACAGTACGCTCCCCCACGACTTTGCCAGATTTCGGTCGGTACGTTTTGCTAGTAGATTCAATAATCTTCTCACCGTTCGGATTACTTTTCACAACCGTTTTATATGTAGCCCGACCACGGTCACTGTCATTAAAGAAATTTTGCTCGGTGCTGTATCCGGTAAAGTTATTGTCTTCGTTCAACTGGCTAAGTGTTTCCTCGATACCGGCTTCAGCTACAAGGGTAGCGTTAGTACGGTATACATTTTCGCTGGTGCGGGCATATTGACTAATAACTAGATCCGCCAGCGAAAGCCCTACAAACGTCAGGATCATACCCACTACAATGATGGTAATCAGCATGACGCCACGTTCATCTTTAGGTTTCATAAGGAGCCTTTTTGATAGCTTATTCATTTCTAAATACCGTCCTTGTCGAATACTGCGCGTAGATGTTCTCACCATATTTAACCTTGCCTAGTTCTAAGGTAATTTCTACGGAGCGGGCATTATTCGGATTAACTTGCTGGTTATTACCGTCAAAATACTTCACCGAAAAATTTGTCACATCACTGGCCATAGTACTATCATCTGGACACCCTGGATGGTTTTGGCCGACTGGACAGCTGGTCTGGATTGCATTGTTAGCTACATTAGCTGCAAGCGTGCGGCGATACAGTGTGCCGTTATTTACAAAATATATTCGATTATTTTTGTAGCTAGTATAGTGCAGTGGATCGGCAAACAGGATATTTTTGCTGCGGTCTTGGGCGGCAGTGGCTAAAATTAACACATTATTTCCGCCAGTCCAAGTGTTGCCCGCGCCCGGTGCATTTGTATCAAGCAGGCTACTGGAGGCATAAGCGTTACTGCTGAGACGGGCATCTTCGCTGATATTATCCAAGGTTATCTGGGCTTCACGGAGTAGGTCACTTCGGGCACTGTCTTTACTGATTTGTGCGAATGAATCAATAGTAAAGCTCATCACAACAATAATCAGGATGCCAGTAATAGCTGTAGCTACGGCCAATTCTACAAGTGTAAAGCCGTCTTGGGTGTATCGTAAGCTTTTCATTGGCCAATTCCTAACTGTCCAATAAGCGAACTTAGTTTGACGCTCTTCTGTTTGCTGCCGTCCCGATACTTTACTGTTACATCCACGCGCCGTATGCCGGTACTGGGCTCACTAATGGTTGCTGTAGCGCTACGTGGTGTCGGTAGGTTAGAGGGCAAATTATTAGTAAAGGTAATAGTGCTACCAGGAGTCAGTGAGCCATAGTTATTGTTACGGAGCGATTCAATTTGTTGTTCGCCTGCACGAGTAGCAGTTTCCATCAGCTGGGTACTGTGCTGGGTGCGTTCTATAGTGATAAATAGGGTAGTTACAGCAACGACAATAAGGCCGGTGACTACTGTAGTCACAATCAGCTCTACAATTGTAAAACCACCCTCGTTTGTTTTCATGCTTACGCTTATTTTACCACATAAAAACAGGTCGCAAATCGCAACCTGTTTTATGTAAGCTTACCTAATCAAGAATTAATTAGTAGACTCTACTTTATTTACGCTCTTAACTTCATAAAGACCGGTATCGTGGTTAGATACAGCTGGATCTTTCTTGTTTTCGAGGTTGGTACTTAGTGTATAGCTTTGGTCATTGTTCGCTGCTTCGTATTCATAAGTAGTATTACGTGGACCTTTCATATCATCAGCTGATATGTCGGCAGCCTCAAAGCCACTTGCTGTAAGCTCAGTATTGCTTGGATACTTATCATTGTCATTGAAGTAAGTTTCGAGCTTTGTCTGCAAGTTCTTCATGTCGTTCTTGCGGTCAGTATCACGGCCACGTGCCTGTGCTGCAAAGAGCTGTGGCAGAGCAAGTGCTACCAAGATACCGATGATTACGATTACGACCAAAAGCTCGATGATCGTAAAACCTTTTTGATTTGTTTTTCGCATTATGTGGTGCCCCCCTAATGGCGAACTTAATTTTAATAGT